>Ga0180215_1000031_pt1 | contig 230889 bp, 202 predicted proteins | sample eDN3rd37CBELigBY_FD_128871 | JGI IMG/M metagenome (GOLD analysis project Ga0180215, IMG submission 128871) | Enriched backyard soil microbial communities from Emeryville, California, USA - eDNA 3rd pass 37_C BE-Lig BY (version 2) (version 2) | ecosystem: Environmental > Terrestrial > Soil >...
AAACCGTGTCTTCCCGGGAAATGCCTGCCCGGTCGATTATTCGCGCGATCAACGCCTGGATATGGGCTTCATTGTCCGGCAGTGCGTGGGTGTTCATATACCACCCGCCGACAACGCCGCCCAGGTCCGCGATGCGCAGTACTGCGGTGCCTGCGGGCATGTATTTCTGGGCAGTCGAAAAATTCTGCTCGAAATGCCGCATCATGCTGGCGGTATATATTTTCCCCGCCATGGAAGAAAACACCACGAGAAGATGTTTGACAGGATGGTCATTCAACGGACTCTGGAGACTGTAGATCAGGCCATTCTGATCGACTTTGAAATCGCCGTCCTTAACCTTGTTCCACAGTGTAGGAAGGCGTTGATGATGCACGAATGATGTCGTCCCTTCGCGCAACGCATATGCCATGAAGCCACGATTGGCCAAGGCAACAACAATGTCCTTGGCCTGAGCATCCTTGCGGGCGATCTCAATAAAATTTTGTTCAGGCTGCCCAGCCTCGGAATGGTCTACATGAACGAACCGGAGTTCGTCCCCGTCTGGAGATACTGATAGGGCGGTTTTACCGCCGGGTGTAAATCTTGTGTAAAGAACGACATTGGTCGATTTGTTTTCTATTGCATCTTTATTTTCATCAATATGTCGCACATTTTTGAAAATATTGAGAGTTTTAGATAATATATTCGACATATCAAGCACTCGGCGGTGTGGACAAGTTCGAGCCGGTATCGGGCAGGCGCAGACCAGGCCGATCCGAGAAAGCTGCTGGCAGGCAGGTCATATTTAAATGGAGGGGCTGGCTGCTCATAAGACCCTTGTGTGTATCGCTTATCGGTGGAAGAGCAAATGTGTGGAGCGGCTTAACTCCATCCCGGGGCAAGTAGCAACGGCTTGTGAGTCAGATGTGAGGAATGACAGAGTGAAATCAGTGTATATCGGCATGAGCGCGGATCTGGTGCATCCGGGGCATATGAATGTGATCCGCCACGCCTCCGGGCTCGGGGAGCTGACCGTGGGCCTTCTGACGGACGAGGCCATTGCGAGCTATAAGCGCATACCGTTCATGAATTGGCAGCAGCGCGCGGATGTGGTCAGTCAGATCAAGGGCGTAAGCCGCGTCGTGCCACAGTCGACGCTCGATTATGTTCCCAACCTCCGGGAATACCGGCCCGATATCGTCGTCCATGGCGATGACTGGAGAGAGGGCGTGCAGGCGGGCACGCGTCAGGCGGTGATCGACGCACTGGCCGAGTGGGGCGGGGAACTGGTCGAAGTGCCCTATACGCCCGGCATTTCCTCAACACAGCTGCACAATGCCATGCGCGAAATCGGGACTACTCCGGATATCCGGCGCGCGAGCTTGCGTCGACTGTTGAATGCCCGGCCAATTGTCCGCTTTCTTGATTTGCACAACGCGCTGAGCGGGCTGATCATCGAAAAGATGGGCATTCAGACGCCCGCGGGGCGGAAGGAATTCGACGGCATGTGGGCCTCGTCGCTCACGGATTCCACCGCGAAGGGAAAGCCCGATATCGAAGCGGTCGACACGTCGGCGCGCATGACCACGCTCAATGAAGTGCTCGAGGTCACGACCAAGCCGGTGATCTATGATGGCGATACGGGCGGAAAGCCGGAGCATTTCCAGTTCACTGTACGGACTTTGGAGCGCCTTGGCGTTTCGGCCGTCATCATCGAGGACAAGACCGGGCTGAAGAAGAATTCGCTGTTCGGCACCGACGTCGAGCAGACGCTCGACAGCATCGAAGCGTTTTCGACCAAGATCCAGATGGGCAAGGCTGCTCAGCAGACGGATGATTTCATGATCATCGCTCGCCTCGAAAGTCTTATCCTGGGATTGGGCGTGGACCACGCCATGGAACGTGCGCAGGCATTCCTTGCGGCGGGTGCCGATGGCATCATGATCCATTCGCGCGACAAGACGCCTGACGAGGTCTTCGCGTTCTGTGCGCGGTACAATGAGCTTCCCAATCGCAAACCTCTGGTCGCTGTCCCTTCAAGCTACAATAGCGTCACGGAAGACGAACTGGCCGCACACGGCGTCAATGTCGTGATCTATGCCAACCAGTTGCTCCGCTCCGCCTATCCCGCGATGGTGGAAACGGCGCGCTCGATCCTGGAGCATGGGCGCTCTGCGGAATGCGATGCCCGTATGATGCCGATCAAGGACATTCTCGAACTGATCCCGGGGACCAAATGACGATTTCACCAAAAGCATTTTACGAGGCGTTGGCCGCTGAAGGCGTAGGGTTTCTGGCGGGCGTGCCGGACTCGTTATTGAAGGAGTTCTGCGCTTATGTAGATGCCGTCCTGCCGCCAGAGAAGCACATCATTTCTGCGAATGAAGGATCGGCTGTCGGTCTGGCGGCCGGATACTATCTGGCCACGGGAAAGGTGCCGCTCGTGTATATGCAGAATTCGGGGGTGGGAAATGCCATCAACCCTCTCCTGTCCCTCGCGGACCGGGAGGTTTATGGTGTCCCGGCTGTCATCATGATTGGCTGGCGCGGGGCGCCCGGCGTCAAGGATGAGCCTCAGCATGTGAAGCAAGGGCGCGTCATGCCGGCCTTGTTGGGCGCCATGGAGTATCCCGTCCGGGTTCTGGATGGCGATGAAGGCGGGGCCCTCGAAGCCGCGCGCTGGGCGGTACGGACAGCACGGGAAACCAGCGCTCCGGTTGTATTGCTGGTGCACAAGGGCTCCTTTGGGAAGGCCGAGGCAAAGCGGCCTGCGAGAGAAGCGCCCGAGTCATGGCTGACGCGTGAAGCGGCCATTGCGCTCGTTGCGGAAACGCTGCCCAAATCGGCTGTCATTGTCGCCACGACGGGGATGATTTCCCGCGAGCTTTACGAGCAACGCATTAATCTTGAACAAGACCGGTCAGGTGATTTTCTGACCGTCGGCTCGATGGGGCATGCCTCCCAGATCGCGCTGGGTATTGCCTCAGCCCGGCCAAATTTGCAGGTGGTCTGCCTTGACGGGGACGGCGCCGTGCTGATGCATATGGGGGGGCTGGCGTCGATAGGCGCGTCGGATCGCGGTCACATCGTGCATGTTGTTCTGAACAATGGAGCGCATGATAGTGTCGGCGGTCAGCCGACCGTCGCTTTTCAGGTTTCTTTGACTGGGATTGCCAAAGCGTGCGGTTATGACATGGTCGAAGGCCCTCTGGAGACGGAGGCCGATGTTCGCCGGGCCGTAGAGGCGGCCACGCAGCGGCCGGGACGCCACTTTCTGGAAGTTCGGGTCCAGCCCGGATCGCGCGCGGATTTGGGGCGCCCGAAGAGTACGCCTGCCGAGAACAAGGCATTGTTCATGAACCGTTTGGAAACGTGAACGAAATGGACGGATGGGGTTTTTATAACCCGGTGAAGATCCGGTTCGGGTCGGGTAGTCGCGAGGCGCTTCAGTCTCGTCTCGCGGGTATGCGAGTTTTGATCGTCTCCACGAGCCGGGGGCGCCGGCAGTTCGGGGAGGATGCGCTGCTATCGGCAGCGCTTGCGGCCGCTGCTTCCGTCTCCTGGGTTGACGATGTCGTCCAGAATCCGGGCTTACTGGAAACGCAAAGAGCGATCGATAGGCTGTCGGGCAAACATATCGATGTTGTTCTGGCATTTGGTGGCGGCTCGGCGATGGATGCGGCCAAGGCGCTCGCTGCGGCGCTCGCCCGTCCCGTTACTGAGCGGGATTTGGGGGGCTTGATCGCCGATCCGGCGCGATATCTGACGAGCGCGGTGCCAGTCATAGCCTTACCCACCACCGCCGGGACTGGCTCTGAAGTGACGCCCTTCGCCACTATCTGGAATCATCAGGCAAAGAAGAAGCTCTCGCTCGCCAGTGCTCATCTTTTCCCCGAAATGGCGATTGTTGACCCCGCATTGACATTCGATCTGCCTGGAGAGGCGACATTTTCGACGGGGCTTGATGCGCTGAACCAGGCATTCGAATCCGTATGGAACCACCATTCATCGCCGATTACGCGAGGGTTTGCGAGCCATGCGATTGGATTGGCATTGGAGGGGCTTCCGCGGCTTCACACCTCTCTTGGGGACCGCGAGGCGCGCGAAATGTTGGCTCAGGCCAGTCTGCTTGCGGGCTTATCCATCAGTCACACGCGCACCGCGATTTGCCACGCAATGTCCTATCCGTTGACGGCCCATTTCGGCCTTGCGCATGGTTGGGCTTGTGCGGTGACGATGGGGGCTGTCGCACGTGACGTTTTCGAAAAAAGACCGGATATTTTTGAGGCCATTGCTCCTTTGGCGGGCTTTGCTCGAGGAGGTGATCTCTTGAATGGCTTGGAAAAGGTTCTTGAGATTCTTTCGGTGCGAGAGGTTGCGAGAAAGTCGATCGGCAATGTGGAGGCCGTTATGGCGCTGCTTCCACAGATGATTACCCCGGGACGTAGCGAAAATTTCATACTCCCGGTTGATGAAGCCAAATTGGCGCAGATCGTTTCTGCTTCTCTTTGATCTCAGCATTGGAAAGAAGTGATTTACTCAGATTGCTGATAACTATGAGATCGCTCTGCAAGGGGTTTGCTTATGTTCTTCCGCCCATGGTGATGACCTTTTCCTTAAGAAGGCTCGTGGAAACACCAGGTGTTCTTGGAAGATATATGACTTCGCAATGCGGCTTCAAAAAATCAAAATGGCCTTTCCAGTCATCTCCTATAACAAAAATATCAATTCCATACTTAATAACATCCGGGATTTTTTGATCCCATTCCTCCTCTTTAAAAACGAAATCGACAAAATAAAGCGATTCCAAGACGCATTTCCGATCGTCATAGGGAAGGACCGAAGTTTTATTTTTGCCGATATTGAATTCATCGCTGGATAGGCCGACAAAAAGTTCATCGCCCAAGGCCTTCGCTCTTTTCAGCAAATTGATATGGCCTCGATGAAGCACATCAAAGGTGCCATATGTAATGACCTTGGTCATTCCTCGCTCCTTCCGAGCAGATTTTGGACTTTCCCTACTACGCGTGCGGAATTTTGGTCGTCGACGAACTCGAAGAACAGGCGCTTCTTCCAGGCATGGCCGGGATCGTCATTTTGGAAGTTTCGTGTGGCTCCTCGTTCCAATGAATCGATAACGCTATCAAAGGCACGGCAGATGTCTCCCGGAAAACAGAAATCAAGATCGTAGAATGTGCCGCGTTCGCTTTCCTCATAACTTTCCAGATCGTAGGAGAAGCTTATCGCATGTTTGTCCGTCAAAATATAATCTATGAAACAGCTCGAATAATCTGTTATCAAGCAAGATGAGGTCCGGTACAATATCTCTATATTTGGATATATATTCGATGAAACGTCGATGATGTTTGGACCATGTAACTGCTCCGAATAGATCTGGTGGCGATCTGCCATATGCTCGCGAATGCCGAGCGCAGCATTATTTTCAGCCAGCCAACTGTGCAGCCTTTGCTTCTCGTCGTCTGTGAAGAGGTAACCGGTGCCGTTTCGCCCATTTCGAAAGGTGGGGCAAAAAAGAATTAGGCGCCGGCCTCCCAGTGAGTCCCGCAGGCGGCGCTCTTCCTCCTGCAGATCGTCCGGCAAGCGCTCAAAGGGGCATATAATGAAATCGTTTCGGGGGAGGCCCGTCATCCAGACGTCATTATAGCTGAGTGGATAAAACCCCGCGGCCATAGCCATGGTGTCGACTTTGGAGGAACTGATCACCGCAGTTAGTTTCCCGTGCTCCCGCATGAGAACGCTTTTATCCTCCGGCGCATCCAGCGAGGCGTATCCTATCCTCTTGAGCGGGATGCCGTGCCATAATCCAATGAAGTGATGATGCTCCCCGGAAAGGGGGTATGAAGCATTATTGATAGGCGTGTGCTTGATGAAGATCACTTTGGACTTGAGAAGAGCTTGCTGCCCTTCCAGGCTCTTTAGCGGGTATATTTCCACATTTTCGCCATCCAGCGCGATGTGCCGGCTGCGGGTTAATATGATCTTCTTGATCGTGGGGTCGTGTCGTACGGCCTCAAAAACAGCGCGCTCATTGCTGGCGAAGCTGTGATCGTAGGCGCAGACAGGAAAGGCCCACCAATTGTCATGCTTGGGGGTTGAAGGATCCAGCGCGGCCATATCCGCATCACTCAGCAATTGCGGGTAGATGGGGTTGAAGGCGGCGTCCCTGTGAACGTGAAAATTCTGGTACAGCCGCTCATTATCGGAGACGCGTAGGATGTTCCTTTCGATGGCATCCACATTCGCGTCAGGCGCGACATGAGCCAGCCTGGTTTTCCAGTTTCCGAGATTTTCTATGAAGTAATTATTTTCAGAGACCGTCAGTCTCTTGAAAAGAGGGAATCCGCTCTCGATTAACTCGAAAATCGTTTCCGAATAAATCGGATGTATCGGGTGAAGATCATCCAGAAACGTTTCAAAATTATAGCCATTTTCACTTAAAAAACGAAACAGGCCGATTTCATATTTCCTAATAATCCGTAACTTGCTCTCTTGTACGGATATATTGTTGATATAATTTTGGAAGCTTTCATCGGAGAGGATGTTCGCCCGATAGACGGTAAAATAGGAGCCAATGAAGAAGTTGTAATTATAATCCTTCTCGAACACATCGAGATAGTCGCGTTTCACGATCTCCATGGGTATGGCAGCCGGATAACGCTTGCGCTCTTCCACGCGGGAGTCGAGCAGGCCTTTGGTTGCCTGCAGACCCCACCAATCCGTGGTGAGGGCGTCCATTTTCTGGAAAACCGGGCCTAGCGGTTTGACGAGATAGCAGCTGTCATTGGCAAAAATCAGCTCGTCGTACTGGGCGATGATCTCCCATCCCACAAGATCGCGGGCGAGGCGTGCATAGGAGCCGAAATCATATTCGCCATGGCGAATATGCCACGCCTGCTTGACGATGCCGTTCAGCTTGGCCGTTTCTCCGGCCTGCATCCGGCAATCGGAAAGGTAGAATATATCCGCGAACTTTGAGAGTTCTTTCAAATACTCAATAACATATTCATCAATCACGCCATGGGGATCATAACCGGCGAAAAGGCATATCCTCCTTATGCGCTGACCTTCTTCATAGCGCGTTCCGCCATCATGGCGGATTTTCGGGCCGCGTGATTTCGTTTGGAGGCCTAAATCCAGCCCCACCAAGGCATAATGGAGGAGCGGATCGATCGTTTCATGCCTGGGGTCCAGATGTTCGCGCCAATACCACCAGAGGTCAAAATCCGGATTGGGTTTCAGAAGGTCCTTCCACCCCTGCCGGCAATAATGCTCCAGCGGGTCGGTGTCGGATTGCTGGAGGTCCGGATTATTCTCGAGATAATAATCCCGGTCGAACAGATGATGGACGGCGGCCATGTGGAGCGTCAATGCGCTCTCATCCGCCGGGAAGATCGGTTCGGGCTTTGCCGCGGCGATGGTCGCGGACAGGATGTCTTGCACCAGCCGGTCGAGATCGAGGGCGGAAGAGCGCAGCGTTGGCGCGTGACGCGAGGCGATGTACCGCCGCATCGCCGCAACATGGTCCACGTCTTTCGCCGGCTGGAAGGGTCTTGGCGTCCTATCGGGTGCCAGAGCGCGTCCTTCCGCGCGACCATGGCGAATATAATGGAGGAGAGGGTTCGTACCTGCCGCCGCGACATCGCGGTGCAGGGCGAGATAGGATGTGGTGGAGAACCAAGGAGATGGGTCACGTCCTTCGCGCCACCCGTCCAGCACATAATGGACAAGCGGGTCGACGTGCTGATCCGCAACGTCGGGATAGGCTGCGTTATAGAAGGCTGAATCGATATAGGGCCGCAGTTGCCTGTGCTTGAACGCGATTTTCAGATGATTCAGTTTCCTGGCAACGGGCACGACATCTCCACAGAAGGTTCTTCTGAAACGTTGAATTCGATATAAGATATGGATTTCGGCCGCAATCTTTATGACAGTTCTGTGTCGGGAACGGGCGCTGAAGAGACGGAGAGGAGCGCCGAACGGCGGTGGGCTGCGGCCTGAGGTGGATGTAATTGGAGGGATAGGTGGAGGGATAGGGGAGCGATGTCGCTTCTGCGCAGAGCTCGCGTGCGCGTGATGGGCTTCGCACGAAAATGGCGTATAGCACGCCGGCATGATTGTCGGTCCGCATGAACGAGGCGGCGCCAACCAGCCTTCGATCTCAAGTTTTAATGGAAAGCCAATGCTGAGAACGGCAGTTTTTACGATCGTTTCGAATAACTATCTGGCCTATGCCCGGACGTTGATGGGCTCCCTTGCGGAAAGCAATCCGGGCTTCGAGCGGTTCATCTGCATTGTCGATCATCCGGTGGATGCTTCCCAAGAGGGGGCGCCTGCGCAGATCGTGGCCGCGTCCAAGATCGGCATCGAGCAGTTCCAAGACATGGCTTTTCGCTACGATGTCATGGAACTGAACACCGCCGTCAAACCCTTCATGTTCCGCTGGTTGCTGGAGCGGCAGGGCTTTGATCGGGCGATTTATCTCGACCCGGATATCTTCGTGTATCGCCCTCTCGCGAAGGTAGAAGCGCTACTGGATGGGGGTGCGTCCGGGGTGCTCACGCCTCATATACTGCGGCCGCTTGAGGATGGCCGGAAGCCCGACGACCACGACATTCTCCAGTCCGGCATCTATAATCTCGGTTTTGCCGCAATGACCGGCCAGCAGGAGGCGCTGGACTTTATTGGCTGGTGGGCCCGGCGATTGCAGTTCCAATGCTACTCGGATGTGGCGAACAATCTGTTCACCGACCAACGCTGGTGCGATTTCGCGCCGTCCTTCATGGCGAATCTGGCGCTGTTACGGCACCCCGGCTATAATGTCGCTTATTGGAACCTCGCCCATCGCACCGTCGAGGCACGGCCGGACGGCACCATGGCCGTGAACGGCGAGCCGCTCGTCTTTTTCCATTTCAGCGGCCTGCGCTTTGACGAGCCCAGGCTGGTGTCCAAGCATCAACAGCGGCTCGATTGGCATGATCTGGGTGATGCCCGGGCCTTGTTCGCCGATTACCGGCAGGCACTGCTCGATCATGGTTGGGCGGACGGGCACAAACGGCCCTACGCCTATGACGAAGTGGATGGCATCCGGCTTTCCGGGCCGATCCGTGGTCTCTACCGCAAGCGATATCCGCAGCACGCGCCGGCCGAAACCAGGCTGGATTCCGATTTCATCCTCCGCATGTGCAATCAGCGCGTCGATCTGCCGGCTGCGCGTGGCCGGAGCATTGTGACGGAACTGATGAAGCATGTCCACGCAACCCGGCCCGACCTGCAAGCCGCGTTCAATCTGGCGACGCGCGAGGGCGTGCTGGCCTTCACGCGCTGGTTCGAAACGACGCCTTGCCGGGAATATGGTCTCGATCCGCGCTTCACAAGGCAGGCGTTGATCGGCCAATCCCGCGTGGCCCCGCTCCCGGACGCCGCACGCGATCCCATCCCCAATGCCGGCCGCAGTCTCTCCTATCGTCTTTGGCGAAAAGCCCGTAAACGCCTTCTCGGCTTGGGCGTCCGGTAGCCGGCGCCTCTCCCGTGGCGCTTCTGAGGGACGAGACGACTTTTGACTGGAACGCGGGCTGATATGCACATCGATCACCTTCACGCCCCGGCAGACCTGCCTTCGACCGGCAAAGGGGAGGCGATCAGCAACCTCATGCATTTGATCTGGCGGGCACGCCCCGATCTGCAGCGCGCGTTCGATTTGCAGGACGAGCGCGGGCGCGAAGCCTTTATTCGCTGGTATCGTCATGCAGCGCCGCGCGAATTCCGTATGCCCGCTTTGATTCCGGTGAACGGGCAGATCCCCGCCGCACCCTCTGCCCTGCTTTACGACATGAAAGCGCTCGCCGAGCGTGCATCGCGTTTTGGCCGGTGGCTTCCCTTGTCGGCGCGGCGACGGCTTTTGCGCGGATGGACGCGCGCCGGCATCATGCTCTCTACCCGGAAGGTGGGCCAACGTGCCGCCACCGCACCGGAGCAGCCCCAGCCGGGCGTCAATCTGGTTGGCTATGCCAATGGGCTGCTGAGCCTGGGGGAACATATGCGGATGACGTCCGTCGCGTTCCAGACGACCGGCTGCGATATTGCCTTTGTCGATTATCGCAACGGCGCGCGGGACCGACAGCAAGTGCCTGCCGAGCGGGTTGCCCTGGCCGAGAGCAACAAGTTCTCGGTCAACCTGTTCCACATCAATGCCGACCAGATGCTCAATGCCTATTGCCACTTCGGCCATGGCTTCTTCCAGCAGCGCTACAATATCGGTTTCTGGGCGTGGGAGCTGGAGGTTTTCCCGAAAGGCTGGGTGCCCGCGATCGATCTTCTGGACGAAATCTGGGCGCCGTCGCGCTTTGTGCAGGAGTCGCTTGCCCGGGTGACGAGCCGGCCCGTGACGCTGATGCCTCAATGCGTGGAACTGCCGGTCTTTGATCGGAAGCCGCGGTCGCATTTCGGCCTTCCTGATGGGCATCGCCTGTTCATTTTCGCCTTCGATTTCCTGTCTTATATCGACCGGAAGAACCCGATTGCCGCGATCCGCGCCTTCCGCGCCGCTTTCCCTGAGCCGGAGGAGAAAGTGGGGCTCGTCGTCAAGGTCATGAACGGCAATGAGCAGGACCCGCGCTGGCAGGCCATGCTTGCCGAGATCGGCGGGGATGCGCGGATCGTTATCATCAATCGTGCGATGAGCCGGGCCGAGTCCCTCGCGCTGTTCGATTGCTGCGATTGTTTCGTGTCACTGCATCGTTCGGAGGGCTTCGGGAGGGGACCGGCGGAAGCCATGCTCCTTGGTAAGCCCGTGATCGCGACGGGCTATTCGGGGAATGTCGATTTTACGTTGCCGGACAACAGTTTTCTCGTCGATTATACGTTGGTGCCGGTCGAGCCTGGGCAATATGTCTTTGGCGAGGGGCAGGTCTGGGCTGAGGCCGATATCGCTCACGCCGCGCAGCACATGCGGGCCGTTGTCGACGAGCCTGAAAAGGCGGCGGAGATTGCGGCGCGTGGCCAGGCGCATGTCCGGCAACATCTGTCTGCCCGGGCGATTGGCGCGCGGATGACGGACCATCTGGCTGGGCGTGGTTTACTGTAACGCTCGAAGGGCGGCGGATGGCTGAGAGCAGGCTTTGCGGGCACATGCCCGATTGCGGGAGAGGCACGTGCTCAATCTTCCGGACGTGACACTCTGTGCAGTCACGGGGACCTTTCTGACGCAGACGCTGGCGGCGATCGGGCACGCACGAGCGTGTGCCCGATTTGGCGATATTCTGTTCGTTACAGATCGGCCTTCCGATGTCCCGTCGCGCCCGGATATGCGGATCGTGGGAGTGGCGTCCTTACGATCCCGGGAAGAATATTCTGCCGTCGTGCAGACCGGGCTGGATAGCTATGTGACCACACCGTTCGTGATGCTGGTTCAGTGGGACGGCTATCCGGTGCGTCCCGAGAACTGGACCGATGATTTCCTCTCCTACGACTATCTGGGAGCACCCTGGCCGCAGTTTCCTGCGCCATTTTCTGTTGGGAATGGCGGCTTTTCCCTGCGGTCGAAACGGCTTCTGCAAGCCTGCCGGGATCCGCGCTTCCAGCCTTTCCACCCCGAAGACATCGGCATCTGCCATCGCAATCGCGCGCTGCTGGAAGAAGATCATGGCCTGCGTTTTGCGCCGGTGGATCTGGCCGCGCGCTTCTCCTGTGAACGGATGGGTAGCCGAAGCGCAGCCTTTGGCTTTCATGGTGTCTTCAACATGCCGTGGGTCATGGGACTGGACCCCTTTCTTGATTTGTTTTCGACACTCGATTGGGCTCAGGTCGGTGTCCGGGAACTGCTCGATGTGCGGGAGGTGCTGCGGGCCGATGGCGGGCCGCGCGCCCGCGCCGAGGCCGGGCGCTTGGCGCGGGAGGTGCTGTGCCGCCGCTGGCGGGACCCTGCACTGCGATCCTATGTCCGGCGCAAGCTGACCAGGCGTGCTCTCCAGTTGCCGGGCTGACGAGGCGACTTGAAATTGCCGGATGACATTGAACGAGCCGGAGGATAGACCGCTGCTCGAAACGAGGCGGGTGAGCGACGTCTTCATGCCGCTCCCTGCCACTGACATGATGCAAAATGCAGGGTGATTGATGACCCCAGGTCGAAGCAGCGCCACCTCGTTGAAAATGCGGCGCGGTATCTTACGCGGAATGGGAGTGGGGGTGGCGCTTGTCGCGCTCTCGGCATGTTCCAATCTGCCACGCAGCGGCCCTCGCCTGGGAGAGATTGAGCGTTTTGGCTCGCAAGGCGGGGCCGTCGAGAATGTCCCTGTCCAGTTGATGGAGGTTACGGACAGCCTCACGCGAAGCCTCCGAGAAGTGAAGGCGCCCAAGTCCTTTGCGGACCTGCTCGGCGAGGTCGCCCCTTACGGCGCTGTGGTGGGCCGAGGCGATGTCCTCGACATTGGCGTCTGGGAAGCTCCGCCGGCTGTTTTGTTCGGCTATGCTGGCGCTGGCACTGTCGGTGGGGGTGGGGGCGGTGCTCTGGATGGCGTCGGCACGGGGAGCAATAACGGCTTGCCCCCTCAGATCGTCAATCAGGATGGCGCGATTAGCGTGCCATTCGTCGGCATGGTGCAGGCGGCCGGGCGTACGCCGGAAGCGATTGCGCAGGATATACGCCGCGGCCTGACCGGCAAGGCGCATGATCCACAGGTGGTGGTGCGCATCGTACGCAATTCGACATCCGACGTGACTGTCGTCGGCGATGTTGCCAGCAGTGTCCGCATGCCGCTCACCCCCAAGGGCGAGCGTGTCCTGGATGCGGTTGCCAGTGCGGGCGGCGTGCGCCAGCCGGTGGGCAAGATGACGGTGCAGATCACGCGTGGCGGTACGGTGGCGGCTATGCCCCTGAGCGCGATCATTCGGGAGCCTCGGGAGAATGTGCGTCTTCAGGCCCGCGATGTCGTCACTGTGCTTTTCCAGCCATATAGCTTCACGGTGCTGGGGGCGGCGGCTCGCAATGAAGAGGTCCCGTTCGAGAGCACGGGGCTGACCCTATCTCAGGCATTGGGCCGGATTGGTGGCATCGCCGATCAGCGGGCCAATCCGCATGGCGTGTTCATTTTCCGCTTCGAGGATCCGGCCTTTTTCACGGCGCATGGGCTGCCTGCGCCTCCGACAAGTGACAACGGCAAGGTGCCGGTGATCTATCGCGTCGATCTGCGCAACCCGGCTACCCTGTTCGCGGCGCAGAGTTTTCCCATTCAGGATCAGGACCTGATCTATGTCGCGAATTCGCCGTTGGCCGATTTCCAGAAATTCCTGCAGGCGGTCTCGCAGGTGGTCTATCCGATCATTTCCATTCAGCGGGTTTTCGAGCCCTGAGAACGCACAACGGTCAAGATAAGGCCGAGCGTGGCGACCCGGTCTTTCTGGATGTAAGCCGCCTGCTCTGGCGCGCGTGGGATCGACGCCTGCCGACGGGAATTGACCGGACCTGCCTGGCCTATGTCGCCCATTTCGGCGACCGGGCACGGGCCGTCGTTCAGCGACGCGGCGTCACGCGCGTTTTATCCTCGGCGCTGTCGCAGCGGCTGTTTGCAGTGCTGCTGGCGCCCGGCGCGGATGTGCGGCGCCGGCTGATGCGGTTGGGACCTGGTGCCTTGTTCTCGCGCGCCGATGCTCCCCTTATGGGCAGTGTTTATTTCAATGTCGGCCACACCGGCCTCGACCGGCCGGGACATGCGGCATGGGTCCGCCATACAGGCGTGCATCCGATCTATTTCGTGCATGATCTCATTCCGCTCACACATCCCGAATATTGCCGGCCGGGAGAGCCCGAGAAGCATCTGAAGCGCATGAAGGCGCTGGTGTCGCTGGGCAGCGGCATTGTAGCGAACAGCCATGATACGCTGGTTCATCTGGAACGGTTTGCCGCGCGGGAGTCGGGGAAAGCCATGGCCCCGTCGCTGGTCGCCCCCTTGGGCGTGGCGCGCGTCAAGCAGACGCTGCCTACGGGCACCTTCGCGGAGGTCGAGAGTCGCCTTCCCCTGCGGCCCTATTTCGTCATGCTGGGCACCATCGAAGGCCGTAAGAATCATTTGTTAATTCTTAATATTTGGGCGGAGATGGCGCGGCGCCTCGGCGTATCCTGTCCGCAACTCGTCATCATCGGCCAGCGCGGCTGGGAGTGCGAGCAAGCAGTGGACATGCTGGAGCGTTGCGCGGCGATCCGAGGCCATGTCGTCGAGTTGCCGCGCTGCGACGATGCACAGCTCAAGGCCTATATGGCTGGCGCGCGGGCGCTGCTCTTTCCGTCCTTCGTGGAAGGCTACGGCCTGCCGCTGGTCGAGGCGCTGTCGCTTGGGACGCCGGTGATCGCGAGTGATCTCACGGTGTTTCGCGAGTTGGCCGGCGAAATCCCCGATTATCTCAGTCCGCTCGACGGGTTGGGCTGGGCGCAGCTGATCGAGGACTATGCCCGGCCGGAAAGCGCGACGCGCGCGGCGCAGATCGGCCGCATGGCGGGTTGGGCGACGCCAACCTGGCGGGCCCATTTCGCGCGGGTGGATGCCTGGCTCGCCGAACTCGGCTTCACGCTGCCGTCGGGGCCGACGCCCAATGGCTGACCCGGTCGCCGGCCAGCCGCTCAATCGCTGATTCCACCAGCGTTTGCACCGCTGACTGGCTCGCGAGTCCGCCATAGATAAGGCAGCGATCGTAGAGCACGCGGCGGAATGCGTCGAATGTCGCGCTATCGGGCGCCTGTGGCCGCAGCCAGAAATCGTCGAGCCGGCCCTGATGGGTGATGCCGGGCAGATTATAGACTGCCTTGCCGAGCGCGATGGTCGGCACGCCAGCGGCGAGCGAGAGCGTGGCGGAGGTGCTATTGACGGTGACCATGCCGCGCGTCCGCGCCGCCAGTCCGGCAAGGTCGCCGCCGGCAATATGGACGACCCGCGCGCCTATGCCGAGCCGCCGGGCATGTGCGTCGATCCGCCGCCGCCAGTTGGTCAGGGAGGCATCGAGCGGATGCTCCTTGATGAGCAGCATCGCGTCGGTCGGCGCCCGCCGCGCGAAGCTTGCAAGCACATAATGCACGGCCTCGTTCATGTCGCGGAAGGGCGAGTGCTCGCGGATCTGAAAATCGTTGGAGAGCTGGAGCGGGAAGAGGAAGAAGGGCTGCTCGCCAAGACGTGCAATGGCTTCTTCCGCACGGGCGCGCGCGGCGCGCTCAGACGCGAACTTCATTGTCCAGCCGAGAAACTCGGCCGCCAGTGCGCTGCTGCGGTGCGAGCGGTAGAAGGGATAGCCCGGCCAGCGGAACTGGACATGCGAATAATAGCGGAAGGCATCGCGTGCGCGGCGCTTGAAGCTGGCGGTGATAGGCGGCCGGCTGGGAAGGGGCGGCAGGCCGCGGGCCTGCTCCAGATACCAGGCGGGATCGCGTGGGAGCGAGGAGTTGCCGTTGACGCCGCTGCGCTCCAGCGTCAGCCAGTCAGGCCGGATATAGCCTTCCTCGAACACATGAACGTCGATCTTGCGCAGTTGCGCCATGTGATGCGCGGCCATGTGCAAAGGCCGGCAGTCGCCGAACAGCATCACGTCGGTAATCGCATGTTCGACCAGGAAGCGGTCCAGGAAAAGAGTCCACTTGCGGCGGGTGCCGCGATAGTTGATGGCTTCACCGGGCCAGTCGGCCGCGTCGCCGCCATTGAGATTGATGCGGAAAATGCCGCATTCCAGCGATTTGAGGCGTTCGGCGAGTTGCCAGAAGAATGGTCCGGGCGGGCCTTGTAAAAACAGGAAATTCCGGTGAGGAATCGGCTGAAACTTCATCGCACGTCCAAAAGTCGTTGAATTGCGTGCTTCATCCACCCGAAGAATTTACGCAGTGGCACTAGTGCACCATTCCTTCGCCGATTGCCAGACAGCAAACGCATGACCATGACCTCGGCAGGGCAGGGCAGGTTGGTCACCGGATCGAGATAACGCGGATAGCGCAGCAGCGTGGCGGCGACCAGCTCGTCCAGCGTACGCGTAACGCCGCGCCGCGCCGGGACGGGCGCGAGATCATGCGTCAGGCCCCAGCCGGCGAAGAAGGGCGTGCCGTGCGTGGTCACCGGCTTGCCGCGCATCAGCGTCTCGAAACCCGCGAGCGAGGTGATGACGTGCACGGCGTCAACCATATCGATGAGCGCGCCGATGGAGCTCTTGGAATCGATGGCATCACACAGCTCATGGGCGATGCGGGGCGGAATGGCGCCGCGCCGGTGCCCGGCTTCCACATCCGGGTGTGGCCGATAGATGAGGAACGCATCCGGTTCAAGCGCGCGTACCTGCCGAAGAAGGTTCAGATTGGACTTGATCGGGCCCCCGCCGAACTGGACGGAGCGATCATCTTCCACCTGGCCAACGACGAGGAGGTGGCGGCGCGCGCCGCCCGGGCGCTCCAGGGGGCGAGCCGCGCCGACGCCATACTTGCTCACGCCCTCGCGCACGATCCATTCGCGCAGGGCGCGGGCGCGGTCGATTTCCTCCTCTGTGAAGACATGCTGCGCCAGCATGGCCTCCAGCCGGCTCGGCCCGGCGGGGTCGTAATGTGCGCCGAGATCATCGAGCACAATGGAAAGCGGCGGCACGCAGTCGGCGCCGAGCCCGGCGGAGCGGATGAAGCCGTCCTCCGCCTCCAGCAGGCGCCAGGGGCCGGCTTCGAGCTGTTCCAGGAAGGTGGAAGAGATGCGGGCCTTCCACACGGCGACGGTGGAGTCGGGCGGAAGCTGCGCCAGCAGGCTCTCGCGTGCCGGATGAAACGGCACCGGCGTGCCGCCCCAGAGCAGTGACTCGACCGTATCCTGCTTCCACCGGGCGAAGCCGAAGGCGGCGGCAATAGGTCGGTTGGCGGCAATCAGTGCGCGCCAGTCGCCAATGATGGCGGCGAGTTGGAGCGGGTCGATCGGTTCGCCAGTGAAGGGGCTGCAATAGGTGATGCCGGTCAGCAACTCCTGCGCCACCAGCCGTTCCAGCGCGGCTTCGCCCACGGGATCGCCGGGCGCGAAGCCGGAAAACGCGGCATAGCGCCCCTCGCCCGTCGTTGTCACCGGCCGGCCGGCGATGGCCCGGCCCAGAACGCGAGGGTCGTCGGCGGCGAGGGGAGCCGCGTCCGCCTCTGAAGTCGGCAGCCAGAACGCCTCTCCCAGCCCGTGTACGCGCAACGCGGTGATGAGCGCGGCAGGGGTGAGGGTGGACGCCGGAGCTGCCGCATCGGCCGGACGCACGACCTCGAAAGGCTTAGCACCCGGAAAAGGCGGCACGGCGAAGAGGAGGCGGGCGGCGGCGCTCATGGACGGCGAGCAGCGATGGCCCAGCCGGGCGGCGGCGTAGGCAGCGCATCCAGCGCGGCGCCGGCGCCCAGATCGTTGGCGACGGCGCTGATCCAGGGGCCGAGCACGGCCATATCGGGATTGTGCGGCATCTGCGCGTTGACCAGCAGCAAGCTCGGCCCGCCGGCGGCCGCCAGCAGCGCTTCGCCGCTCCCGGCAGGGATATAGCGATCCATCCCGCCGGAGAAGAACAGCAGTGGCAAGCGCGCGGCGCGCGCGGCGGCGAGATTATCCCACTTATCCGGCACGAAGGCGCGTAGCAGTCGTGGCACGGCGGCTGAGACGCGCGTGAAGCCGCTGATGATGAACGCCCCTTTCACGGCGCTCTCCTTCTCATTCTCGTTCGCCGCCTGCAAGGCCACACCGCCGCCGATGGAATGGCCGACCAGCCAGATGCGCGCCTGCGGACCGGCGAGCCGCCGGGCCTGAGCGATGAAGGCGCGGCTGTCCTGCATCATCGCCTTTTCGCTCGGCAGCCCAGGATTGTCGCCGAACCCCCGATAGGAGGCGACGAGCACGGCATCGCCCCGGCCGAGCAGGTACTGCGCGAACTTGGCGCCGGTCAGCGCGTTCATGTGGCGACCGTGGAAGAAGACAAAGATGTCCGGATCACCCGGAGCGCCCGGCCAGTAATAGCCCGCCACATGCCGGTTGCCGGGCGCTGTGACGGCAATGCGGGTAGGATCGCCATGTGCCCAGACCGGCGGCACGGTGGAATGGGCAAGCGGCGCATAGAGGATGTCGCGCGCGATGGTGCAGCCGCCAAGGAGGGCAGGGGAAAGGCACAAAAGGACGAGCCGGGTGCAGCGGCGTGCGCGGTATCTAGCGCCTTGGGTGGCGCGCCTATGTCCGATGGTCCCGCTGCTGTCGTCGTGCCGTCCGCGGCGCTCGAGTTCCCCCATGGTGCGATGGCTAGACCGACCTTCGCCGGCGCAAGATCTCTTCCACGATGGGCACGTCCGAGGGATTGTTGACCTCCACCAGCGGCAGGTCCGGCGCCGGCAGGACGAGGACGGAGACGGGCACGCCCTGCACCAGGAAGCGGAGCTGCTCCAGACCCTCGGTCGCTTCGAGCGCGGTCGGGCCGGCCCGCGCGTAGCAGCGCAGTGCCTCACGCCGATAGGCATAGAGCCCAAGGTGGAGCAGGACGGGATTGTCCGCGTCCGGTTCCGCGCCCGCAGGAAGATAAGGCAGGATGCGCTTGGAGAAATAGAGCGCGTTGCCGGCCGCATCGAGCACCACGGTGGTGCCGCCGACGCGGCCCTGCGCAGCGTCTTCCGCCAAATGGCGATAGGTCTCGCTGGTGCAGCGTACCGCCACCGTGCCAACCTGCGCCTCCGGATGCGCTGCCATATGGTCGATCAGCGCGTCGACATAAGCGGGCGGCGTCAGCAGCGCGTCGCCCTGGAGATTGACGAGCAGCTCCGCGTCCGGGAGCTGGTCAAGGCAGGCGGCGATGCGCTCGGTGCCGTTGGCACAGCTTTCCGGCGTCATGAGCGCTTGGCCACCGAAGCCGCGCACGACCTCGGCAATGCGCGGATCATCCGTGGCGACATGGACGGGATGAGGCCGGGCGGTGGCCGTGGCGGCGTCATGGCTCCAGGCGATCAGCGGCCGCACGCTGCCGTCGGCGCCGCGAATGGGCGACAGTGCTTTGCCGGGAAAGCGGCTGGAGCCATAGCGCGCCGGGATGACGATGGCGGCTGCGATCGGGGCGGACGCCGACACGGGCGAGCTCTCCTTGTTGTAAACGATGCGCTCGGAACCGAGCGCGACCGATCAGTGAGTCAGGGCACGATGTCGTGGATATGCGCGATCCCGACCGGCCGGCTGGGGTCGTCGGCCTGCGTGACGAACAGGGCCGTGATCTTGCGGGCATTCATCAGCGCGAGGACTTCTTCCACGGTGATGCCGCAGGGTACTGTCACGGGATTTGGCGTCATGATGTCGCGCGCGCAGGCTGTCAGCACCTGGTCGAAGCCGCGACGCACGTCACCGTCCGTGACGATGCCGATGAGGGCACCGGTCTCGTCAACGACGGCCGCCACGCCCTTGCCGCCCGACGTCATCTCGAAGACGACATCGCGCATGGGCGCGTCCGCGCGCACCAGCGGCAGTGGCTCGCTGCAATCGATAATGGCCTCGATGGGAGCGAAGCGGCTGCCGATCTCGCCGCCCGGATGCCAGAGGGCAAGCTGCGAGCGCGTGACGCCGCGCCGCTCCATGGCGGCGATGGCCAGGGCGTCGCCCAGCGCTAGCATCATCGTGGTTGAGGTGGTGGGCGCGATTTGCGCCGGGCAGGCCTCGCGCGCGGGCGGCAGGCGCAGCACGACGTCGGCGGCGCGGGCCAGCGGCGAACTCATGCGCGAGACAATAGCAATCATGGGAATGCCGAAGCGGCGGGCATAACCGATGAGCGGGCGCAGTTCGCGCGAGAAGCCGCTATTGGAGAGCAGGACGAGCGTGTCCCCGGGCTGCACCATGCCCAGGTCGCCATGCGCCGCCTCGCCGGCATGGAGGAAGAAGGAGGGGGTGCCCGTGGCGGCCAGGGTCGCGCTCAGCTTGCGGCCGACATGGCCCGACTTGCCGACCCCGGAGACGATGACCCGGCGCTCGGTCGCCAGCAACTGCTCAACGGCACGCTCGAAAGTTTCGTCAAGCGAAGCGGCGAGGAGGCCGAGTGCCTCCGCTTCCCGCAGGATTGCGGCGCGCCCCGTATCTAGGAGCGGCGCGCCGGTAGATAGAAGGTCGGCCGAGCCGGAACCGAGGGTCGCCATTTTATTGCGTTGCTCCACTCTATTGCACTCGCGCTAAACCTGATGCGGGTCTCAATCAAGCATTGTCGTGACGCATCTCGTCTTATCGTGACCATTGCACGCCTGAACATTGTCATTTCGTTGACTAGGCTTGTTCTGGATGTCGGAACGGTCGTCTCTCTTTTGCGCGGTGCTTCTCCGCTCTGCTGTGAAAGGTAGAAGCCTTGCGCGTTCGTGGCTGGGCTTGGGCGACTCGTCCAGACGCGGCGTATGAAAAAAGGGACGGTCCATTGCCGGACCGTCCCTTTCCATGACTTCGTCGGTGTGCGTCAGGATCAGCGCGAGTAGAACTCGACCACTAGATTGGGCTCCATCTTCACCGGGTAGGGCACTTCGTCCAGCGTCGGCACGCGGGTGTAAGTGACCTTGGCGGCGCCGTCCGGCGCGATGTAATCGGGAATGTCGCGCTCGGGCAGGCTCTGCGCTTCCATGACCAGCGCCATTTCCTGCGCCTTCTTGCCGAGCGTGATCTCGTCGCCCGGCTTCACCAGGCGGCTGGCGATGTTGCACTTTACGCCGTTCACATAGACGTGGCCGTGGCTGACGAGTTGGCGAGCCGAGAAGATGGTCGGCGCGAACTTGGCGCGATAGACGACCGCGTCCAGACGGCGCTCGAGCAGACCGATCAGGTTCTGACCCGTGTCGCCCTTCATGCGCGTGGCTTGCGTGTAGCTCTTCTTGAACTGCTTCTCGGTCACGTCGCCATAATAGCCCTTGAGCTTCTGCTTGGCGCGGAGCTGGATGCCATAGTCGGACATCTTGCCCTTGCGGCGCTGACCGTGCTGGCCGGGGCCATATTCACGCTTGTTGACCGGGCTCTTCGGGCGGCCCCAGATGTTCTCGCCCATGCGGCGGTCGAGCTTGTATTTGGCGCTGGTGCGCTTCGTCATGTGATTTTGTCCTTCAATTGCGTCTGACGTCTGCCCGGCCCTGCAAGGGCCCGGCGTCGATCCCGGTCTTCGCCTGACGCCCATGTCTCAGGGGCAGGGCCGCCGCTTCACCGGGATGCGGGGCCAATTGCGAAGGCGCGCCTATGACGAGGAGTAGCGCGAAAGTCAAGGTGCGGTGCCGGTTGGTGCTGGGAAACAGAGCGGGCCCGCGCCGTCACCTGCTGTTGGGGCAAGGGCGTCCGTGAAATTCACGTATTGATGTCGCGCCGGACGGTCTCGGGCAGGAAGAGCAGACCCACCACCACGGTGAGTGCGGCGACCACCACCGGATACCAAAGGCCATAATAGATGTTGCCCGTCGCCGCGACCATGGCGAAGGCCGTGGTGGGCAGGAAGCCACCGAACCAGCCGTTGCCGATATGATAGGGCAGCGACATGGAGGTGTAGCGGATGCGGCTGGGGAACAGCTCCACCAGCAGTGCGGCGATGGGCCCATAGACCATCGTCACCAGCAGCACGAGCGCGAAGAGGATGGCGACCACCTGCACTGTGTCGATGGCGGCGGGGTCGGCGCGAACAGGGTAGCCGGCGTCCGTGAGAGCCTGGGCGAGGGTCGCCTGATAGGCGGTGATGGCCGCCGCGCGCGCTGCCCCAGAGAGCGCGGCGGGATCGGGCGCGGTGAAACGCGCGTCGCCGATAGCGATGGCGGCAACGGTGCCGGCGGGTGCTTCTTCATTGGCGTAATTGATGCCGCCCCTGGCGAGCCAGCTCTTGGCGATGTCACAGCTCGTGCTGTCGAAGCGGTTCTTGCCGACGGGGTCGAACTGGAAGGAGCATTCCGCGCCATGGGCAATCACGGTGACCGGCGCGCGTGCCTGCGCCTGCGCCAAGGCCGGGTTGGCGGCGCTGGTGAGGGCGTGAAACAGCGGGAAATAAGTGAGCGCCGCCAGCGCGCAGCCCGTAAGAATGATGGGCTTGCGGCCGATCTTATCGGAGAGCCAGCCGAAGAAGATGAAGAAGGGCGTGCCGATGGCAAGCGCGAGGGCAATGAGGATGTTGGCGGTCGCGCCGTCCACCTTGAGAATCTTTTCCAGATAGAAGAGTGCATAGAACTGGCCAGTGTACCAGACGACTGCCTGCCCCGCGACGGCGCCCAGCAGAGCAATCAGCACCAGCCGTAAATTGCCCCAGTTGCCGAACGCTTCCGTCAGCGGCGCCTTGGAGGTGGCGCCCTGCGCCTTCATGCGCTGATAGACGGGGCTTTCATTGAGCTGGAGGCGAATCCACAGGGAAACGACGAGCAGCAGCGCGGAGGCCAGGAATGGCAGGCGCCAGCCCCAGCTCGCGAACGCCTCCTCGCCCACCGCGCCGCGCACGCCAATGACGACAAGCAGCGAAGCGAACAGGCCGAGCGTCGCTGTGGTCTGGATCCAGCTCGTATAGAGACCGCGCTTGTGGTTTGGCGCATGCTCCGCGACATAGGTGGCCGCGCCGCCATATTGGCCGCCCAGCGCAAGGCCCTGGAGCAGCCGCAGCGTCACCAGCAGCAGCGGGGCCGCCACCCCGATGGCGGCATAATTTGGCAGCAGCCCCACCGCGAAGGTGGAAGCGCCCATGATGCCCATGGTGACGAGAAAGGTGTTCTTGCGCCCCACCAGATCGCCGATCCGCCCGAACACGATGGCGCCGAAAGGCCGCACCGCGAAGCCAGCGGCAAAGGCGGCGAGGGCGAGGATGAATGCGGTCGTATCGTTGACGCCGGAGAAGAACTGTGTGGAGATGACGGTGGCAAGCAGGCCGTAAAGATAAAAATCATACCATTCAAACACCGTGCCGAGCGAGGACGCGGCGATCACCATCTTCTCGTTCTTCGTTGCGCGATGTGGCTTGTCCGGTGCCCCGTCGGTTTCCATGCGCGCGTTCCCCTCCCTATGTCTTGTCGGACAAATGTCTGAGGGCTCGGACGCGTCTTGGCAAGTGCCTCTTTTGGCGGCCAAGCCGCAGCGGTTATCGCGGCGTGTCGATGCGTCCGCGCATGGCTGGAGGGCGACCGAAGCGCGGGCGCGGGGCAAGGAATCCGTCCCGTCAGCGCCGGGAAATATTTTGTTTGTGTAGCATACAAAATTCCGTATGGTCCGCGACACTCTTTACGATTCGGCGCCCAACGTCGGACGCCGGGCTCACGCCCATTTTCGTTTGTCTAAGGAGAGGTCTTTCGATGACTAAGCCCACCAATCTTGAGCAAGTGCTGGCCGCCGCCGGCAACACCGTCGAGATGCTGCGCAACTCGCAGATCGGCGCCTATGTGTATCCGGTCGTTGCGCCGGAGTTCTCCAACTGGCGCACCGAGCAGTGGGCCTGGCGCCATGGCGCGGTGCTGTTCGACCAGTCGCACCACATGGTCAACCTGTTCATCAAGGGCCCCGATGCCCTGAAGCTCCTCAGCGACACGATGATCAACTCGCCCAAGGGCTGGCAGGTCAACAAGGCCAAGCAGTATGTGCCCGTGACGCCCTATGGCCACGTCATCGGCGACGGCATCATCTTCTGGGAAGAGGAAGAGAGCTTTGTCTATGTCGGCCGCGCGCCGGCCGCCAACTGGCTGATGTATCACGGCTCGAAGGGCTACAATGTCGACATCATCCATGACGACCGCTCGCCGAGCCGTCCGATGGGCAAGCCCGTTTCGCGCAACTACTGGCGCTTCCAGATCCAGGGTCCGAACGCCTGGGCGGTGATCGAGAAGCTCAACGGCGGCCCGCTGGAGCAGCTCCGCTTCTTCAACATGGCGACGATGAAGATCGCCGGCCGCGATGTCCGCACGCTGCGTCACGGCATGGCCGGTGCGCCGGGCCTGGAAATCTGGGGCCCCTACGAGGAAATGGAAGAGATCCGCGCCGCCATCGTCGAGGCGGGCAAGGACCTCGGTCTCATCCAGGTCGGTTCGCGCGCCTATCCGTCCAACACGCTCGAGTCCGGCTGGATCCCGAGCCCGCTGCCGGCCATCTACACCGGCGACGAGCTGAAGGCCTATCGCGAGTGGCTGCCGGCCAACAGCTATGAGGCGACCGGCGCTATCGGCGGTTCGTTCAAGTCCGACAACATCGAGGATTACTACGTCAATCCTTGGGAAATCGGCTATGGCCCGTTCGTGAAGTTCGACCACGACTTCATCGGCCGCAGCGCCCTGGAGAAGCTGGACATCCCGACGCAGCGCAAGAAGGTGACGCTGGCCTGGAACGGCGACGACATGGCGAAGATCTATGCTTCGCTGTTCGATGCCGACGCCGAGAGCCACTACAAGTTCTTCGACCTGCCGCTGGCCAACTATGCCAACACGAACGCCGACGCCGTCGTCGACGCGGACGGCACGAATGTCGGCATTTCGATGTTCACCGGCTACTCCTACAACGAGAAGCGCGCGCTTTCGCTCGCGACCGTGGATCACGACATTCCGGTCGGCACCGAGCTGAAGGTGATCTGGGGCGAAGAGAATGGCGGTACGCGCAAGACCACGGTCGAGCCGCACAAGCAGATCTCGGTCCGCGCCGTCGTCAGCCCGGTTCCCTACTCGGTCGCGGTGCGCGACAGCTACGAGGGCGAGTGGCGCCGGAAGGTCAACGCCTGATCTAGGTCGTTAGGCTTCGGGCGGCCACCGTGCAGGGTGGCCGCCCGGACCATATCTGCTGCAAGCGAGAGGACTTATGGCTGTAGCACTGGACAAGCCCGCGCTTTCGCGGCTCTTCGAGAATTATTCGCTGGAAATCACGCCCAAGGACGTGGAGGCGCTGCAGAATGCCGCGCACATGATCCCGCAGGGCACGCTGATCTCCTGCACCTTCCTGCCGGGCGCAGAGTTTGAGGATCGGGTGCGCGCCGCGCGCGCCATCCAGGACCTGGGCTTCAAGCCGGTTCCGCACATTTCGGCGCGCCGCCTGCTCGAGAAGAACGATCTCAATCGTTTCCTCGACATGCTGGCTGCGCAGATCGACCTGAAGCATGTGTTCGTGATCGCGGGCGATCCCAGCGAACCGCTTGGCCCTTATGAGGATGCACTGGCGGTGATCGACAGCGGCACGCTCAAGGACTATGGCATCGAGCATGTCGGCATTTCGGGCTATCCGGAGGGCCATCCCGACATCACCAACGAGAAGCTCGTCAAGGCGATGCACGACAAGGTGGCATCGCTCAAGCGTCAGGGCATGGACTATTCCATCATGACCCAGTTCGGCTTCGATGCCGATCCGGTGCTCGATTGGCTCAAGCAGATTCGCAGCGAAGGCATTGAGGGCCCCGTGCGCATTGGCCTCGCCGGCCCCGCGTCGATCAAGACGCTGCTGCGCTTCGCGGCCCGTTGCGGCGTGGGTACATCGGCCAAGGTCGTCAAGAAATACGGCTTGTCGATCACCAGCCTCATCGGCAGTGCCGGGCCCGATCCGGTCATTGCCGATCTGGTCCCGCAGCTCGGCCCCGAGCACGGTCAGGTCCATCTGCACTTCTATCCGTTCGGCGGCCTGGTGAAGACCAACGAGTGGATCGTCGACTTTAAGAAGAAGCAGGGAATTTAAGCCAAAAGGGCGCCGGTCCCAGGCCGGCGCCCTTTCGGTTCATGGCAACACGAATCCCGAGGAAAAACATGGCACAAGGCTCCGATATCGAGATCGCGCGCGAAGCGAAGATGAAGAATATCGCCGAGGTTGGCGCGAAGGTGGGTATTCCCGCCGAGGCTCTGCTCAACTACGGTCCCTACAAGGCGAAGCTGAGCTGGGACTTCATCAACGGCGTCCAGGGCAACAAGGACGGCAAGCTGATCCTCGTCACCGCCATCAATCCCACGCCGGCGGGTGAGGGCAAGACCACCACGACGGTGGGCCTTCTCGACGGCCTCAACGCGATCGGCAAGAAGACCATTGCGGCACTGCGCGAGCCCTCGCTCGGCCCTTGCTTCGGCGTCAAGGGCGGCGCGGCCGGCGGCGGTTATGCGCAGGTCGTGCCGATGGAGGACATCAACCTCCACTTCACCGGCGACTTCCACGCCATCACCTCGGCGAACAATCTGCTCTCCGCGCTGATCGACAACCACATTTACTGGGGCAACAAGACGGGCATCGATCCGCGCCGCATCGCATGGCGCCGCGTGCTCGACATGAACGACCGCGCTCTGCGCTCGATCGTCAATTCGCTCGGCGGCGTGTCGAACGGCTATCCGCGTGAGGACGGCTTCGACATCACCGTGGCGAGCGAAGTCATGGCGATCCTGTGCCTCTCCTCGGACCTCAAGGATCTGGAGCGTCGCCTGGGCAACGTCCACGCCGGCTACACTCGCGACAAGAAGGCCGTGCTGGCACGTGACCTCAATGCCTCGGGCGCGATGACCGTGCTGCTCAAGGATGCGATGCAGCCCAACATCGTGCAGACGCTGGAGAACAACCCTGTGCTGATCCACGGCGGCCCGTTCGCCAACATCGCACATGGTTGCAACTCGGTGCTCGCCACGCAGACCGCGCTCAAGATCGCCGACTATGTCGTGACGGAAGCCGGCTTTGGTGCGGATCTGGGCGCTGAGAAGTTCTTCGACATCAAGTGCCGCAAGGCGGGCCTCAAGCCCGATGCCGCTGTGATCGTCGCCACCATCCGCGCGCTTAAGATGCACGGCGGCGTGGAGAAGGCGGATCTCGGCAAGTCCGACCCCGAGGCCGTGCGTCGCGGCGGCGTCAACCTGCTGCGCCACATCGAGAACGTGCGCCAGTTCGGCGTGCCGCCGGTGGTGGCGATCAACAGCTTCGTCACTGACACCGAGGAGGAGATCGCGGTCGTCAAGGAGATCGCCGCGTCGGTCGGCGCCGAAGCCGTGTTCTGCAGCCACTGGGCCCACGGTTCGAAGGGCACCGAGGAGCTGGCCCGCAAGGTGGTCGAGCTGGCCGAGAGCGGCACCGCCAACTTCGCGCCGCTCTACCCGGACGAGATGCCGCTGCTCGAGAAGATCGAGACCATCGCCAAGAAGATCTACCGCGCCTCGGGCATCGCGCCCGACCCCTCGGTGGTCAGCAAGCTCAAGGGCTGGGAAGCCGATGGCTACGGTCATCTGCCGGTCTGCATGGCCAAGACGCAGTACAGCTTCTCGACCGATCCCACGAAGCGCGGCGCGCCGGTCGACCATGTCGTGCCCGTGCGCGACGTGATCCTCTCGGCGGGCGCCGAGTTCGTGGTTGCGGTCTGCGGCGACATCATGCGTATGCCCGGTCTGCCCAAGGTGCCCTCGGCCGACTTCATCAGGCTCGACGAGAAGGGGCAGATCGAAGGTCTGTTCTGATTTCAGGGGCGGTGCAGCGCCCCGTCGAGCAAAGGAAGCCCGCCGGATACCTTCCGGCGGGCTTCTTGCTGTCTGGAGCGGGGAGGGCGCAGCGGGGACCGCTTCAGCCGAGGTGTGTCAGCGCCGTAGGGGAATTGAGGCGGGCGTCGGCTGCGTCGGCTTTAGCTGCTGGCTCCCGCCTGCGCAGGAGCACAAGGAAAAGAGCGCGGGAGGGCGTCACCGCGATGCTCGTTCGGCCTGTGTCCGGGCGCCATTGACGTCTGCGGCAACCATTCAGGCCTTTGCCACAAGCACCATGCTCCTGCGAAGGCGAGTCCAGGCGGCTGAGTGCATCGGCTGCTCCGGGAGCGGTGAGGCCCGGAGGGGGAAGGTGCTATGGAGCTCGCCTGGGTCCATCCTCACGGTAGCCGCGCCGTGCGGACCGGATTGTCTGGCCCCGCCGCGCGGTCCTCAAGCTGCTCGTTGAAGATGCGGCGGCTCATGAATTTCCATTGTCCGTCGACCTTGCGCATCTCGTCCTCGTAATGACCGAAGGAGCCGATGATGGGGCTGTGGCCGGGGCCATTATTGGCGACCTCGAACCAGTAGATGCGCCCCTTGGCCCGATCGCCATGGATGAAGATGGCCGGATTGGTGATGAAGTGACGCAGTACCACCGGCCGGCCGGAGCCGTCGTCCGGATAGAGGCTGGCGACCACGGCCTTGTACTGCTTCATTTCTGCGTAGATTTCCGCCGGGCCTACTGCGCGGCCGCGCGCCCATTCCAGCACACCGTCCGGTGCGAAGAGATTGGCGTAGGATTCGGCATCGCCCCAATCCAGCGCGAAGAGATATTCCGCTTCGAGTTGCTCGATGGCGGCGCGATCGGCGGCATACTCCCGCGCCGCATCCGATGTGCGTTGCTGGGTCAATTCCCCTCTCCTCCCCGGGGCGCCCGCCGATTTGGGGCGCAAAAAGCACGCGCTTGCGTCCATTCCCGGGCCCAATTCTAAGCATACTAATTTCCCGGTGGAAAGTGGCCGCAAAGCTGCGTTAGACCTGCTGCAAGCAAAGAGAGGTTCGGGGCGAGAGGGAATCGAGCCGGGCCCGGAAAATGGTCATCAGAGAGGACCTGACCCCATGGCGATCGCACCCTCCGTGCAAGAGTTGACCGCTGGAAGCGACAAGGCCGCAGCCGCGCCGAGCGGCCAGCCCTGGCCTTCGGAACGGTCAGGCTTCTTTGCGTTGTTTGCCATCATTTTCGCCACCTTCATCACGTTCCTGGACCAGACCGCCTTCGGTCTGCTCGCCGAGAAGATGAAGCATAGTTTCCAGATCAGCGACTTCACGCTCGGCCTGCTGCTGGGGCCCGTGACGGTGGTCGCCTATGTCATCGTGGGTATTCCGCTGGCGCGTCTCGTCGACATTTATCCGCGCAAATATGTTCTCTCGGCTGGCATTGCCGCGCTGGGCGCGATCATGGCTTTGGGCGGCCTGGCCCAAAACCTGGTCCAACTCATCAGTACGCGCCTCTTTGTGGGTGCAAGCAGCTCCGCCAACGGGCCGGGCTCCTATTCGATGCTCTCGGATTATTTCAAGCCGCTGCGCATTCCGCTGGTGTTCGCGCTGCTCCAGCTCGGCTTCATTCTGGGCCAGTCGCTCGGCAACATCATCGGCGGCCATGTCATCGAGTGGACGGAGAGCTTCGGCGAGACGATGTCGTTCCTCGACATCACGATCTTCAGCTGGCAGCTCGTGCTCATCCTCGTCGGCGCACCCGGCCTGCTCGCGGCGCTGCTCTTCCTGCTCGTGAAGGAGCCCCCGCGCCGCAGCCTGCCCGATACTCGCCAGCTCGTCGCGCCGGACGCGCCCTTCTGGCGCAAGTTGCTGGCGTTCATGGGGCTGGATGCGGCCATCGCCATCTGGCAGCGCAAGAGCGTATTCCTGCCGCTGTTCGTGGCGCTGGCGATGTCCGCTACGGAGAGCCAGGGTTTGCCGCAGTTTCGCGTGCCCTTCATCGCACGCACCTATGGCATGAGCGAGGCAGAGATCGGCGCGACGCTGGGCACCATGCTGCTCGTCGCCATGCTGCTCGGCATTTTCGCGGGCGGCCTGTTCGTCTCCTGGCTGGGCAAGCGCTACAAGGACGCGAACATCCGCGCTACGGCGATCATCTTCACCTGCACGATGATCGTGACCATCGCCATGCCGCTGATGCCCACGGGCGAGCTGGCGCTAGGCTGCATGGCGCTGGGGGCCTTCTTCGGCCTGGCCGGCGCGCCGGCGCAGAACGCTGCCATCCAGCGTATCGCCCCCAATGAAATGCGCGGGCAGGTGACGGCGCTCTATCTCTTCATGTTCACCTTCTTCGGCGCGTGCGGGCCGGCCGTCATCGGCGGGGTGAGCACATTCATCGTTGGCAACGAGCAGGAAATCTGGAAGGCCATCCTGATCACCGCCTGCCTCTTCCTGCCGCTTGCCACTTTCTTCATGTGGCGGGGCATCAAGCCCTATCGCGAGGAAGTGGAGCGGCTCGAAAAGCTCGAAGCGGCGGCCGCAGCCGGCTAGAACGCACAGGAACAGTCCATGCCGGACAGGGCGCCCGCACCGGGATGGCCCAATCCGGCCCGATCAAACCAGAGGATATGATGACCAGCTACCCCTCCCTCCACATGATGATCGACGGCGAGCGCGTGAGCGCCGGCAGCCGGCGCACGCAGACCATCGTCAACCCCGCCACCGGCGAGACGCTGGGCGAGCTGCCGCTGGCCGACACCGCCGATCTTGACCGGGCGCTCGAAGCGGCGAAGCGCGGCTTCCAGCGCTGGCGGCGCTCGACCGCGCAGGAGCGCGCCGCCGTGCTCACCGGCGCGGCGCGGCTGCTGATGGAGCGGCAGGAGGAGCTGGCGCGCGTTGCCACGCTGGAGCAGGGCAAGACGCTCGCCGAGACGCGCATCGAAGTGGCGATGGTGGCCGGCCTCTTCACGTTCTACGCCGGCGAGGTCTCCCGGACCTACGGCCGCGAGCTGGTGCGTCCGGCGGGTATGCGTTCCACTGTGCGCTATGAGCCGGTGGGGCCGGTCGCGGCGTTCAGCCCCTGGAATTTTCCCCTCGGCAATCCCGGCCGCAAGCTGGGCGCGCCGATCGCGGCGGGCTGCTCGGTTATCATGAAGTCCGCAGAGGAGACGCCGGCGTCTGCGCTTGGCGTGCTGCAATGCCTGCTGGACGCGGGTCTTCCGGGCGAGGTGGCACAGGCCGTGTTCGGCGTGCCGGACGAGGTCTCGCGGTATCTGCTGGCCTCACCGATCATCCGTAAGCTGAGCTTCACCGGCTCGACTGTAGTCGGCAAGCATCTCGCCAAGCTTGCGGCCGACGATATGAAGCGCACAACCATGGAGCTGGGCGGCCACGGCGCGGTGCTGGTGTTCGACGATGTCGACGTGGACCATGTGCTGAACACGATGGTCGCGGCGAAATATCGCAATGCCGGGCAGGTCTGCGTCTCGCCCACGCGCTTCATCGTGCAGGAAGGCGTGTTCGAGAAGTTCCGCGAGGGTTTTGCGGAGCGTGCCAAGGCAATCAAGGTCGGCAACGGGCTTGAGACAGGCGTGCAGATGGGGCCGATGGCCAATCCGCGCCGACCGGATGCCATGGAGCGGCTGATCGGCGGCGCGGTGAAGGCCGGTGCCCGCCTTCACACCGGCGGCGAGCGGCTGGGCAATCAGGGCTTCTTCTACGCGCCGAGCGTGCTGAGCGAAGTCCCGCTCGATGCCGAGATCATGAACGAGGAGCCCTTCGGCCCCGTCGCACTCATCAACCCCTATCGCAATGCCGACGACATGCTGGAGGAAGCGAACCGGCTGCCTTACGGTCTCGCCGGCTATGCCTGGACCCGCGACACGGCAATGCAGCGCCGTGTGGCGGCCGAGATCGAAAGCGGCATGGTGGGCATCAACAGCGTGGCGATTGGCGGCGCGGATTCGCCATTCGGCGGTGTCAAATGGTCGGGTCACGGCCATGAGGACGGGCCGGAAGGCTTGCAGGCCTGCCTGGTGCTGAAGGCCGTGCATGAAGGGTGACATTGGATAAGATGCCTCCGTTCGTGCTGAGTTATCGAAGAGATTTCCTTTTCGTTCCAAGTGGAAAGAACCCAGGTTTCTCGAACATGCTCAGCACGCGCGGTTGAATGAGTTGAAAGGGTCTTGGGATAAAATGACACATGAATTGAAGACCGGCGGCGACCGGGGCTATCTGCGGATCGCGACGGAGGAGGCCTGGGCGACCCAGGAGCAGCTTGAGGCAATTCTCAAGCTGGTGCGCGAAGGCCGTGCCGACAAGGGCACGGAGAGCCTGTGGGGCTTTTACGGCACCAGCCCCTCCGAGCGCACGACCTTCATCCGCGAACGCCTGCTCGACGTGGGGCCGCTGCGTATCCAGGCAATGGACGAGACCGGCATCGACAAAGCGGTGCTGGCGCTGACCAGCCCTGGCGTGCAGACGCTGTTCGATGTGGAGGATGCCAAGCGCATTGCCCGTAATTCCAACAATATACTCAAGGATGCTTGCGAGCGATATCCGGATCGCTTCCACGGCATGATCGCCGTTGCCCCGCAGGACCCGGAGTGGTCCGCGCAGGAGCTGCGGCGTGGCAAGGAGGAGCTGGGCTTCCACGGCGTGCAGATCAACAGCCATACCCAGGGCCATTATCTCGACGAGCCGCAGTTCGACCCGATCCTGCGCGCCTGCGCCGAGCTGGACCTGCCGCTCTACATCCACCCGCAGGGCCCGCCGGATGAGATGATCGGCGACATGGTCGGTGCGGGGCTGGATGGCGCGATCTTCGGCTTTGCGGTGGAAACGAGCTACCATGCCATGCGCCTGCTCACGACCGGCGTGTTCGACCGCTATCCCAATCTGCAGCTCATGCTCGGCCATGGCTGCGAGGGGCTGCCGTTCATGCTCTACCGGCTCGACTACATGCACAAGGCCGGCATCCGCTCGCAGCGCTATCCGCGTCTGAAGCCGCTCCAGCACGACCTCTTTCACTACATGCGCAACAATGTGCTGGCGACCAACAGCGGCCTGCCTTTCGGCCCGGCGATCAAGACCATGATCGAGGTCATGGGCGAAGATCGCGTGATGTACGCCATGGATTATCCCTATCAGTATGTGCCGGACGAGGTGCGCTGGATGGACGATCTCGACATCACGCCCGAGCAGAAGAAGAAGTTCTTCCAGACCAACGCCGAGCGGGCCTTCAAGCTGTGAGCACGGCGGCGGGGGAGGGCGGCCGCCTCTCGAAAGCGGCCTGGTATTCGCTGGTTCTGGTGTCGGGGTCGCAGGCGATCAGCCTGATGGACCGGCAGATCCTGTCCATCCTGGCGCCGAACATCCGGGCGGACCTCAATATCGGCGACGCCGAGTTGGGCCTGCTCTACGGCACGGTGTTCGCGCTATTCTACGCCCTCTTCTCGCTGCCGCTGGGCCGGTTGGTGGATGGCTGGGTGCGCACCAAGCTGCTCGCCATCTGTATCACGGCCTGGTCCGCTTCGGCGGGCCTCGCCGCCTTTGCCGGGGGCTTCGCGCTGCTCGCGCTCTCGCGTCTGGGCGTGGGCGTGGGCGAGGCGGCCGCGCAGCCGGCAGCCAATTCGATCATCTTCGATACTTTCCCCCGCTCCAAACGCGGCACGGCCATGGCCGCGATGGGCATCGCCACCGCGCTGGGCCTCGGCCTCTCCATGACGCTGGGAGGCCTCGTCGCCACCTGGTGGGACGGACGCTTTCCGGCAGGGTCGGGCCCGATGGGCTTTTCGGGCTGGCAGTTCGCCTTCCTCGTCGCGGCGATCCCCGGCTTTATTCTCGCGTTCCTCATTTACCGGCTGAAGGAGCCGGTGCGCGGTGCCATTGACGGCATTGCCACGCCGCCCGACCCCGCGCCCTTCCGGGCCAGCGGCGCCGTCCTCGCTGCGGTGACGCCGGGCGCCAACTGGTTCTCGCTGTGGACCCGGGGGGCCGGCCGCGCGCAATGGCTGTTCAACATTGCCAGCCTTGCTTTCATCGTCACGCTGTGCACGGTCATGACGCGTGTGGCGCAAAGCTTCAGTCCGCGCCCGGCCATCCAGGCGTTGGGGATGGAATTCGATCCGCATGTGCTGCAATGGTTCGTGGTCGGCTTCGGCCTGTTCGTGATCGTCAATCTGTTCCAGTCCTTCAAGCTAACCGACAAGCCGGCCTACAACGTCATCGTTTCGCCCTCGCTGCTGCTGCTGATGGTGGTGGGCGGACTCCAGACCTCCATCAACTATGGCGTGATGGGCTTCACGCCCTCGTTCCTGGTGCGCAGCTACGATCTGTCGCTGGCTTCCACCGCGCTGCAATTCGGCCTGCTCTCCGCCGCCATCGGCATGGCCGGCCCGATCATCGCCGGCCCGCTGTCCGACTGGCTGACAGCGCGCATGGGGGGCAGGGGCCGCGTGTGGCTCACGCTTTTCTCGCTCGGCGTCTCGCCGCTCATCGGCATCTGGACCTTCAGCGCGCCGGACGCGATGACCTTCTACCTGCGCTTCACGCTCTACAGCCTCATTCTCACGCTATGGCTGCCGCCGATCTATTCGCTGATGTTCGACCTGGTGTTGCCCCGTATGCGCGGCATTGCCTCTTCGACCTACATCATCGTCTCGACGCTGCTCGGGCTGGGCATGGGCCCCTATTTCGTCGGCATCGTGAGTGATCGCAACGGCGGCGACCTGGGGCAGGCGATCGTCTCGATCAACGTGGTCGGGCCGGTGATCGTCGTGCTGCTGCTCATCGTGCTGCTGCGCATCAACCGTGATGAGGCGAGCATGGTCCCGCGCGCACGGGAGGGCGGCGAACCGATCTGAACAGGCTGGACGGGCAAGGCATCGCGCTGGTTGACTTTGCTCAAAAGCGGTCCAGTAATTCTTTGTTAGTTTCCATTGGGTCCGTGCGGCCGGCGCCGCCGCATGTGGGAGAGAGAGGAAGACTATTCCATGTCGAACGAGACAATCGCTGATTATGTCATCGTCGGCGCCGGCAGTGCGGGCTGTGTGCTCGCCAACCGGCTGTCGGCTGACCGCAATACCACGGTGGTGCTGCTCGAGGCCGGCGGCGACGACCGGCCGACGCGCGAGCCCAGCCAGTTCCGCTCGAACCTGATGATCCACATCCCCATCGGCTTCGGCAAGACGCTCAACGATCCCAAGGTCAACTGGCTCTACGAGACCGAGGTGGACGAAGGATCGGGCGGCCGCCCGCACAAATGGCCCAAGGGCAAGGTACTCGGCGGCTCCTCCTCGCTGAATGGCATGCTCTACGTGCGCGGCCAGTCCGCGGACTATGACGGTTGGCGTCAGATGGGCAATGAGGGCTGGGCGTGGGACGACGTGCTGCCTTACTTCATGAAGAGCGAGGACCAGCAGCGCGGCGCCATTCCCACGCACGGCACCGGCGGCGAACTGTCCGTCTCCGAATTCCCGGAGCACCACCCGATCAGCAAGGCGCTGATCGACGCCTGCGTCGAAGCGGGTATCGCCTTCAAGAGCGACCTCAACGACGGCGACCAGGAAGGCACGAGCTGGTTCCAGATGACGGCGCGCAACGGCATGCGCTGTTCGGCCGCCGTCGCCTTTCTGCATCCCGTCATGCACCGCGACAATCTGACGGTCGAAACGCGGGCGATGACCACGCGCGTGCTCTTCGAGGGTAAGCGCGCGGTCGGCGTCGAGTTCATCCAGAAGGGCGAGCGGCGCGTGGTGAAGGCCCGCAAGGAGGTCATTCTGGCTGCCGGTGCGGTGGAGAGCCCGAAGCTGCTCGAAATCTCCGGCATCGGTCAGGGCGCGCTGCTCCAGTCGCTCGGCGTGCCGGTGGTGCATGAACTGCCGGGCGTGGGCGAGAACCTGCAGGATCACTACATGATTGGCTGTCAGGCGCGCCTCAAGAGCGGTGTGCCTTCCGTCAACTCCATGGCGAGCGGCCTGCCGCTGCTCGGCCAGATCGTGAAATACGGCCTCACTCGCAAGGGCCTGCTGGCCTATGCGGTGGCCCATGGCTGTGCCTTTGTGCGCTCGCGCGAGGGACTGGAGACGCCGGACATCCAGATCCACACCATGGCCGCCTCGATGGACCTGGAAGTGCTCAACGCCAAGCAGCAGCTCGCGCTGGAGAAGGAGCCGGGCCTGGCGTCCAATCCCTGCCAGCTCCGCCCGGAATCGCGCGGCCATATCCACGCCCGCTCGCCGGACGGCATGGATGCGCCGCGCATCACGCCCAACTATCTGCAAGATCCCATCGACCAGCAGATGGCCGTCACCCAGCTCAAGCTCATCCGCAAGATCTGGCAGCAGCCGGCGATCAACAAATATCTGGCCGCGCCCGATCCCTTTGGCGAGACGGACGAGCAGATGTTCAAATATGCCCAGATCGCGGGCGGCACACTTTATCACGCGGTCGGCACCGCGCGCATGGGTTCGGATGCCAAGGCGGTGGTCGATGCGCGCCTGCGCGTCCACGGTGTCGAAGGGCTGCGCGTGATCGATGCGTCGGTGATGCCCAAGATCGTCTCGGGTAACACCAACGCCGCCACGATCATGATTGGCGAAAAGGGCGCGGCAATGATCCTGGAAGACGCCAAGGAACTGGCGCCGGCGTGATCGGCCGGGCGGCGTGACGGCCGCCCTGCGTGCAAGTAGAAGGGGCGGGGCCGTGAGGTGCCCGCCCTTTTTCATTGGGGTTGCGCGTTTTCAGAACTGCATCAGTGCTCCGCGGAGGCAGGATCCGCAGTCCAGCCGAGGTGCATGGCCGCCTTGGGCGCCTGCCTTCGCAGGAGAACAAATTTGCTTAAGGAACGAAGGCAAGAAGCCGTAAAGCGTCCCTATTGGTCCTGAGCGTGTCCTCAGCGGGGCGAAGGATTCTCTTCCCTGTTCCCGGCCTACGGATACGGAGCCGAATTATACCTTGTTTGCCGTTATCCTGAGTGTCCAGAGGGGACCATTCCGGCTCAAAATCACCCTATCGCGCAGGCGCCCCGATCGAGGCGAACGCCTGCGCCACCAGCGCCATCGAGCGCAGCCGCGCATCGGGATCGAAGACGGCGCCGTGAACGATGATCTCGTCCACCTGCGTGCGCTTGACGAAGGTGTCGAGCCCCTCCGCGACGTCTTCCACGCTGCCGAAGGCGCTGCATCGCAGCACCTGGCCCAGCATGGCGCGGATCGGCGGATCGAGGCTGTCGCGATAGTCCATCACCGGCACCGGCAGCTTGCCGGGATTGCCGGTACGCAGCGCCACGAAATTCTGCTCCATCGAGCTGGCGAGGAAACGGCCTTCCTCGCGCGTCTCGCCGGCAATGGCATTGAAGGCGGCGGCGGCATAGGGCTCGCGCAGATGTTGGGACGGACGGAAGTCCCGGCGATAGACCAGCAGCGCCTCGTCGAGCAGATCGGGCGCGAAGTGGCTGGCGAAGGCATAAGGGAGGCCAAGCGCCGCAGCGAGCTGGGCGCCGAACAGGCTGGAGCCGAGCATCCATAGCTCGACCTGCGCGCCGCGCCCCGGCACGGCGATGACGCCAAGGTCCGGCTCGCCGGTGAAATGCGCGCGCAACTCCACGACATTGCGCGGAAACTCCTCGGCCTCGCGGTGATAATCGCGGCGCAGGGCCCGCAGCACGCGTGCGTCGGCACCGGGCGCGCGGCCGAGCCCCAGATCGATGCGGCCGGGGAAGAGCGCATCGAGCGTGCCGAACTGCTCGGCGATGACCATCGGGCTGTGATTGGGCAGCATGATGCCGCCCGCGCCGATGCGGATGGATTTGGTGGCGTGCCCCGCCTGCGCCAGGATGAGCGATGTGGCGGCGGCGGCGACGCCGCTCATGCCGTGATGCTCGGCGACCCAGTAGCGATGATAGCCGCACGCCTCGGCCCGAGCAGCGGTGGCGCCGACGCGCGCGATGGCCTGCGCGGCGTCTTCGCCCTGCCGGACGTTGACGAGATCGAGGAAGCTAAGCCTGGTCATGCGGCGCAACATGGGGTGGATGGTGGCGCGTGGCAATGGATGGCGCGGATGCGATGCCGATGCCAGGCAATGCGCACGATCAGCAGATCCGCCGTTCAGACATCGTCGCTGCCATAGGCGCCGCCTTCATTCTCCATCCGGTCGATGGCGCGCACGTCTTTCGAGGGGAATTTAAGGCGCACTCCGATGCCGCCGTCACTATCCTCGGGAAGGAACACGGCGCCTCCGCTCTCCAGCGCAAGGCGCAGGCGCTGTACCGCGTCATCGTCAAGCGACTGGCAGTGCGTTTCGAACGCGCCGAGGGCTTCCTCCTCGATCCTGGCGAGCCGCGCCACATGCGCGCGCGGCCACTGCACCAGAATCCGCGCCGCGCGGGCCTGTGTTCCCTTGATGCTCATCTCGGCCTCCATCAGACTGGTTCGGGACGGAGACTAGCCTGTTCCGACACCCAATGGCGACTTCAATTCGCTATGCGGCGCGGGCTGCAGGACGGGATTGGGTCTGCTTTGCACGACGAGTTAACGCGGAAGAGGGGGGGGGGAAGCTGTGGGAGCGGATAGGCAGAGCTTGGCCGCATCCGCAGTTACGCTCACATTGTCGGCGCGAACAGGATAAGCGTCAGCCCCAAGAAGCCGCATGCCAAAAACAAAGTAGTCGAGAGGTAGCGAAGCGCTTCGCCCTGAGAGGTAAAGCGTTTGCTTAGGTAGACAATTGCCGCTGTATTAAGAAATAAATATAATGCGGCGCCTAATGTACCCGCTGTCATGCGGGAAAACGCCATTATTGGAGCGAGAAATACCGGCAGGATCACTGCACCAGTGAATGTGCCTCACACGAAGGCGTAAAATTTTTGGCGATGCTTGCGTTGTTCAATCAGCCAGCTAGGTTCAGTGTCCATCTGACTAATCTTGCACAGGCTCGAATCGTTCATAATTGGTCACAGGTGGATGCCTTTACCGTTGTAACGTTTCCGTGCCCGGACAGTCTGCCTTCGAGCTTCGCTCGCCGCCGCCGCGTTATCCTGCTCAGCCGTGCCTAGGTCACCCGCCACACCCATAGCTTGATGCCGGTCGCATAGCGGGCGCCCGAGCAGATGAAGATGGAGCGGTTCATCCATTCATAGCGGCCATTGGGCGCGATGAACTCGGGCACGGTGCGGAAATAATAATGAGCGGGGTCCACCGTTTCACCGGCGGCGAGGCGCGCCATGACACCCGGCGGGCCGTGGCGCAGGCCGCGATTGCGGATCTGGATGATGACGTCGTCATCGGTGCGGATCGCATAGAGGGCGTCCGCCACCGTGACGCCGTCGGGCCGCGTGAGCTGCCAGTCTGCGGCATTGCCAACCAACGCTCCCCGGATCAGCGGGCCCTCGACGCGCCCACCGCCCAAAATGGGGATGATCCGGCGCGTGCCATCCGCCGTCTCTCCGATGGGGATCGGCGGATCGAGCTGGCCTTCAGCCTCGTAGACGAATTCCAATCCCGGCCGGATCGCATCTGTCGGAACGCTCATGCCAGCTCCTTCTCCCGCGCGAGGCCGATCTCCTCCGCATTCGCCCAATTGCCGTGCAGGCCGAAGCGGAGCTGGAAGGGGATGTGGACGGTCGCGACCGGACCCTTCTCGATCTCCAGCGCCTCGAAGATGAGCAGATCGCTCTTGTGCTCCTCAAGCCGGTTGCAGACCATGACGATCCAGCCGTCGCCCTCCGGTACGTCCTTGCTGCGCGGGATGAAGCAGGGCTCCTGGAGCGAAGAGACGTCGCCGCACCACCAATGCTGCTCGGCGCCGCTCTCCAGATCCTTGAGAAACAGGCAGTTCATCAGGAAGCCGCCGGCGCTGCCCCCCTTGAGCGCCACCGGGCGCTTCATGTCCATTTCCAGCCCCCAGCCGTAGCGGTTCTTGAGGCCAGTGAAGCGATCGTCGATGCGCGGGAATTCCGAGGCGGTCTCGGTAAGGCGGTTGATCTCCGCGAACTCGTCCGAGTTGGAGGCGAGGTCCACAACCCAGTCGGTCAGCCGGCTCATTGCCTGCTGCGGATTGAACGGTGCGCCGTGCACGTCCGGGAAGAAGGGGAACATGTTGTTCTGCGCTTCGGGCGTCACAAAGTGAATCTTGCTCCCCTCCTGCCATGCGTTGAGCACATGAGAGGCGAAGCAATTGTCACGCTTGAACCAGCGCGTGTCTTCCTGCTTGAGGTCCGCGCGGCGCGGGATGACGCCGAGATAGACCGGCATGGTCGTATCGAAGCCGAAATGGGGCAGGCCTTTTTCGAGCCGCTCCCAACTGCCGATGCTGGGTACGATGTGCAGCACCAGATAATCGGGCGTGATGCCGAAATCGTGCATCATGCAATAATAGGGCACCTTGAACCACGCCTCATAGACCAGCTCGCCCTGCGGATTGACCTCGTAGAGGCAGACGTCGTCGGTGCACAGGCCCGAGGCCGCATAGCCGATGGCGACCATGTTGCCGGTGGCGGGGTCGATCTTGGGATGCGCGGTGAAGGTCTGGCCGGTCATCTTGCCGCCGAACTTCTCGAAGCCGAACGTTTCCATGGTGGCCGGGTCCATGGTGAGGGCAGGGCTGTCTTCCTTCATCGCCCAGAGCTTGCCCGCGAAGATGAAGGCATTGGTGTTGGCAGTGGAGCGGATCTCGCCCTTGACGCTCTCATCGTCGGTCAGCGGGTTGCGATAGGCGCCGAAGAGGGCCTTGCCGGCCGCGTTCTCCCGTTTCCACTTGTTGGTCTGCGCCCAGCGCTGCTTCACGTCGCACTGGCCATCGTGGATGTGGAAGCGGGTAATCATGCCATCGCCGTTGAAGCTGATGTCGTTACCCAGACGAGGGGGGAATTGCGGATCGGGCTGGACACGGAAGAACGCACCGTTCAGTTCGGGAGGAATCGTGCCCTCATGGGCAAGGTTCGCGATGTCGCATTCGATACGGGACGGGGCATTGAAGCCCGTGAAAGCCGGTGTGTCCGGAAAATGTGCCATGGGTTGCTCCTCTCGCTCAGGATTGTATGCTACGCTTACGAAATCAGCAAAAGCTTTGAGCCTGATCAAATGGGAGTCGCACGAGGGTCCTTGGGAGGGAAGTGAGTTTGGACGGAGAATTGCAGGGTTCCATCCGTTCGGCAAATGCCGAAGGCGAGAAGGAACGACCGGGGAGCGGTGGGCGCAAGCCGGCCATTGAGGGCGGCATCGGGGCGATCGACGAGATCATCGGCTTCCATATCCGCCTCGCCCATGGCGCGACCTACCGGCATTTCACCGAGACCTTCTCGGAGTTGGGCTTGACCCAGAAGATGGTCTCGGTTCTCTGGCTGATCGACGATTTTCCTCATACTGCCCAGGCGGACATTGGCCGGCGGCTCCAGATGGACCGCGCCACCACCATGGCCATCATCAACCGCCTGGAAGCGCGCGGCCTGCTGGTGCGCGGCGAATCCCAGCGCGATCGTCGGCGGCAGACGCTGACCCTGACCGAAGACGGCCATGCCGCCCTCGTGGAGGCTCGGCGCTGCATCTATGAGCATGAGCAATGGGTCCGATCGCGGTTCACCAAGCGCGAGGCCGGATTGCTCATCGAGCTTTTGCGACGTATCCACGAATAGAATCGACGCACCCAAGCGTCGATCAATTGAGTCTTGGTAGGGGGAATGCACGACATGGCGGCAACTGATCCACGGACGATCATCGATGAATCGCCCATGGGCACCAGACAATGGATCGTCATTGTCCTGATGATCCTGCTCAATGCGCTGGACGGTTTCGATGTGCTTTCGAGCGCGTTCGCGGCGCCGGGTATTTCCGAGGAATGGGGCATTCCCCGCACGCAGCTCGGCATTGTGCTCTCGGCCGAGCTGGTCGGCATGGGCTTCGGCTCGGTGTTGCTTGGCAGCCTGGCGGACAAGATCGGCCGCAAGATCGACATGCTCATCTGCCTCGTCATCATGGCGATCGGCATGTATATGGCCCACGCCGCCCACGGCGTAGCCGAGCTGACGCTGTGGCGCTTCATCACCGGTCTCGGCATCGGCGGCATGCTCGCTGCGACCAACGCAGTGACGGCCGAATGCTCCAATAAGTCCTCGCGCAGCCTGGCGATGGCGCTGTATGTCATTGGCTATCCGGTCGGCGGCGTGATCGGCGGTTTCGCGGCACAGGGCTGGCTGCTGGTCGAATATGACTGGCGTGCCGTGTTCATGTTCGGGGCGATCGTGACGGCGGTGATGATCCCGCTGGTGATGCTGCTGGTGCCGGAGACGCCGGCCTTCTACGCGGCACGCCGGCCCGAGGGAGCGGTCGCCAAGATCAATCGCTCGCTGCGTGCGTTCAAGAAGGCGCAGATCGATGAACTGCCGCCGCTTCCGCCGCAGACCGCCAAACCCAAGGTCACGGACATCCTGTCCAATCCCAAGCTGCGGCCGACCACGCTGATGCTGGCGTTCGGCTACATGTTCCACACGCTGACCTTCTATTATATCCTCAAGTTCGCGGTGCAGATTGTCGCCGATACCGGCTTCAGCCAGCCCGACGCGGCGAGCACGCTGACCTATGCCAATATCGGCGGCGCGGTGGGCGGTGCGCTCTTCGGCTTCCTGCTCAAGAAGTGGGACATCAAGGGCCCGACCATTGCCATGTGCGTGCTCGGCGTCGTCGCTGTCGCCTGGTTCGGCCTGGGGCATGGCTCGCTCGGCGCCTGGCGTCTCGCCGGCTTCCTGACCATGTTCTTCCTGAATGCGGCGATCGTGGGCTATTATGCCGCCTTCGCACGGGGCTTCCCGGCCTATGCCCGCGCCACCGGCACCGGCTTCGTGCTCGGCGTCGGCCGGGCGGGCGCTGCAGGATCGCCGATCATCGCGGGCTTCCTGTTCGATGTCCTCGGCAAGGAGCAACTGCTGGCCGTGTCGCTGATCATGTGCGCCGGCGCGCTGCTCGGTGCGGTGCTGGTCTGGCTGGTGCCACTGCGCGACGCCGACGATCTGGTGGCCGGCAAGATCTGAACCGCGGGATCGTAAGGAAAATGGAGGCAGTCCGGGTGACCGGGCTGCCTTTTCCGTTTGGGACAGAGCGCGGGGCAGGGTGCGTTGTACTGGCGGATTGGATGGAGGTAGGGCAGCGCAGCGTGTCTGTCGCCCACATCTTGCAAATCAAGAAAGTTATTCCTATGAATGTTTTGAGCGATATTCGTTCAAAGGAATGACCGTGGCGACCAAGGCAGTTCATGCAGCGGATCAGGCGCGGGTGCTTTCAGAGGCAGTCTCGCGAGTGGCGGAATGCTGGCGGCTGACCAATGAGCAGCTCGGCATGGTGCTGGGCCTGTCGGCGGCCACGGCATCGCGCCTGCGCGCGGGCGCCTTCCGGCTAGAGCGCGGCAGCAAGGCTTTTGAGCTGGGGCAATATCTGGTCCGGCTGTTCCGCAGCCTGGATGCGTTGATGGGCAGCGACGATGCGGCTTCCATCTCCTGGCTCAAGGCCGCCAATCTGGATCTTGGCGGACGGCCGATCGACCTCATCCGCACCATCCGGGGGCTCAGCGACGTGGCCGACTATGTCGACGACCATCGCGCCCGCGTCTGAGATCACGCCCACACCGGCTGATTTTCGCGCTTATCGCGCCCGGCTGTGGCGGATGGTCGAGGCGCAGCATCGCATCTCCACCAATCGCCTCGCTGCCACTAGCGAGGATCAGGCTCTGCTGGAGCAGTTGGTGGAGGAGGTGAAGCCTGTTCTGCCACCAGCGGCACGGGGCCTGCATTATCTGCTCGCGACGCCGTTTCGCTACGGGCACCGCACGGCCTCCCGCTTTCGTCGCGCGGGCGAGCGCCCCGGTATCTTCTACGCCTGCGAACATGTCGCCACCGCGCTGGCGGAAGTCGCCTATTGGCGGCTGCGCTTCTTTGCCCGCGCGCCGGGCATGCAGCCGCCGGGCGCCGTGGTGGAGCACAGCGCCATCTCCGTGCCTGTGAATATGGTGCGGTTGCTCGACCTCACAGCCGCACCTTTCGCGGCTCAGGGGGCGCTGTGGTGCGACCCGCGGGATTATGCCGCCTGCCAGCGCTTTGCCGGGGCCGCCCGTGCCATCGCGGCACAGGGCATCCGCTATGCTTCGGTGCGTGATCCGGCACATCGGGCCAATGTCGCGCTGCTCGACCCCGCCGCCTTCGCCGCGAGCGCGCCCCGGATCGAGCAAACATGGCATCTGCGCTACGAGGGCGGGCAACTCACGGCCTTTGCCGCCTTCCCCTCCAACGAGCGCCACGCCTTCACCTTCGCCCAATTCGGCCTGACACCGCCGGGCTGAGGCGGGCGACGGACGGGAACGGAAATGTCCGGCTTCGAACCCAGCGAGGTTCGAGGGCTGTCCTCAGCCTTCCTGCGGCGTATTTCCGCTAGGCTGACCTATACTGCCTCTGTTCCGACGCGCTTTGCCGATGAGGGACGCCGTACCCACCCCCGTGGGAAGGACGCTGGACGATGATGCTAAAGAGAAAAGAATGGTGGACGCACTAGGGCTCGAACCTAGGACCCGCTGATTAAGAGAACGAATGGTGAACATTCGCCGTGCTGCGCCAAACCACGCGATGCGGCAGAAAACGATTGTCTTTCATGCACATAGTGGGAATGACGAGGCGTGGCCGGGGCTGGCCACGCCGACCCTGGCTCCTCTGCAACCGTCTTGGGAGCCGTCTTAAAATGCCTGAACTTTCCGACCGGATGATTGAGAAGCTGCCGTTCGCGACGAGCGGCCAGTATGCCGTGCGCGACGAGCTGCCCGGCTTCTTCCTGATCGTGGGCAAGCGCGCGAAGACCTATGCCGCGCAGTGCGATGTGAAGGATGAGCTGGGGCGTCGCCGCACGAAGCGCGTCACGCTGGGCAGGTTCCCCGACCTGTCAGTGAAGCAGGCCCGCGCGAAGGCGAAGGCCGAGATGGGCGCGCTGCAGGTGGCCGGCAGATTCGAGGCCCGGCGCAAGGAATGGACGCTGGGCGAGGCGTGGGAGCATATGCGCGACTTCGAGCTTCCCCGGAAGGGATCGCGCCCGCGCACCGTCGAAGGATATGAAAAGACGATCAACCGCCTGATGAAGGGGTGGCTGGGCGTGCCGCTGCGGAAGTTCGCCGACCATCCCCGGCTGGTCGAGGAGCGGCACCATGAGATCACCCGCGAGAACGGACCATATGCGGCCAACCATTTCGGGCGGGCATTCCGGCGGCTCTATCGCTACGCACAGGCGAAGCTTGACCGGACGTTGCCCGTGGTGGCGTGGAGCCAGGTCGTCACCTGGAACCCGGAGAAGCGCGACAGCAGCGGCATGGACGATGCTGAATTGGGCGATTGGTTCGCGCAGCTCGCCGACCTCAAGAATGCGGTGCGGCGCGAGTTTCACCTGTTCACCCTGCTGTCCGGCTCGCGGCCCGACGCGCTCAGCAAGGCACGCTGGGCGGACCTCGACGTGCGCCGACGTGCGTTGCGCATCCCGGAACCCAAGGGCGGGCCGGATCGGGCCTTCGCCATCCCCTTGTCGCGGCCTATGCTGGCGTCGTTGATCCGTGCGCGCAAGGCGGGCCGCAAGGTAGCACCGCGCCAGTCGGCGACCTTCGTGTTTCCCTCGCCCGATAGCGCCAGCGGCCATATCGCCGAATGGAAGGAGGACCGCACCGAATTGGCGAAGTGGGGCAAGCAGCTTCGCCAGTCCTACGTCATCGCGGCCGAGGTGCTGGACGTGTCGGAGCGCACGTTGAAGCGGCTCCTGAACCACAAGACGCAGGACGTGACGATGGGCTACGGCGACCGCGACCGCATGTGGCCCCGGCTGCTGGCCGAGCAGGAACGGATTTCGGCGCACATCATGGCGCAGGCGAAGGGCGCTACCGCCGAGCGGGAATAGTCTTTTTCACCTGTTCCGCGAGCATTGGCGCATAGTAGATCGAGTGCATGATGCCCTCGACGATGTCCAATAGTGTGTTAACCGTATCGGCGCTCGGCTCGAAATCTCGATGCATCGCGGCATGGCCTGCTTCGAGTAGTGTGTCTTTGAACATGCCCTGTTGGTTGGGCGCGACGTGCCCAGCATCGAAGAATGCCTTGATGTTCTTCTCGAACGATCCTTTGTCGCCAACTTGGTCGATCATGAGCCGCTCAACCAATGCTCTAACACCCATAGTCGCCAATCGGTGCGCTCCCATGGCGAGCGCACTGTAAATCTCGTCGCACAGGCCATTGTAGGAATGGAGATAGCCGTTGTGCGGAAGAAATTGCCGCCGCCACTGAGGCTTCTGTCGCGTAATGGATGGCGGAAAAAATTCTATGTTTACCGCCGGATTGCCGCGTTCATCGCAATCCTCTGAGAACCAGCTTCGATGCTTGAGGCGAACATTGTCGCAGCCAAGGCAGCGCATCAGATCCCATATGTCGCCGCCACTGATGTAAACGCCGTGCTCATCATCAATTTCTTCTGACCAGTCGGTCCGCTCCGTATGGACAATGACATGGTTCTTCCAACCCAGACACTTGTTGCAATGCTCTTTGATGGTCTTGTTCATGTCGTCGTTCATTCCGTCGGCTTACGTCCTCCACTTATCTGATCGCAGAGGGCTGGACCACGATTGTTTAAGATTGGTGCCAGTTGGTGCGGCAATTATCAGTTTTAACGCCTGACCCCGCCTGACCCCTTGCCGCGCGCAGCGTGGCGTAATAAATATGATGTCAGACGCAGGCGCGCCCGCGCCGCGCACGGTTGACGGATAGAATTTCCTGCGGGGGTTCGGTCTGCACCGGCAGAAAGGGAGCATTCCGGCGAAGCATCTTCGCTGGAGCCATAGCCCACATCATTGGCCTTTCTGCTGGAGTGCTTTGCCGTGTCTCTTGTCGATGAATCTTGGAACCATATCGCCGGTCACGTCGCTGAGATTGTGACCGATTACCTGCGGGCCAATCCGCCCGTCGCCACCCCGTGGCTCGCCCCCGATGACGCTGCCGCCTATCTGCGCCTGACGGTGCGCGGGTTGGAGGATATGCGCGGCAAGGGCACCGGGCCGCGCTACCACAAGGTGAACGCCCGCGTCATTCGCTACCATCGCGATGACCTCGACGCATGGCTTCTGTCCGATGGAGGCGCGCGTGGCTGAATATATGATGCCCGCGCCGGGTGAAGGCGCGGGCTGGATTGCGGGACCGACCAAGCCCCAGGACCGGATTGACCTTACCCCGCTTTGGGCGCGGCCGGAAATCAGCAACTGCCGTTGGGCCGTGGAATGTGCCGCCGAGCGGGCGCTGGACTACGCGGAGGTGGTCCATGACATGGATTGCGAATGTCGCGGGCTGCTGTTTCCCAATCCGATCCGGGAGCGCTGCGCCAACCCGTTGCTGCTGATGGACTTCCTTCCGTTCGACGTCACCCATACGGTGCGCCGGGCAGCCGAGAGGAGGTTGCGCGCATGGCCGATGTAGATTTCCTGCCGGTCGATGCGGACGCCGCCGCCGAGTTCGTCGCGCGCCATTTCGGACCGCCTTCGGTGATGGCCTTCCGCGCCGGGCGCTGTCTGCATCCGCCGCTACCGACGACCGAGGCGGCGCGCGCCTTCATCGCCGCCCATCCCAGCGACGACATATATTTCGCATTGGCGGACAGGGGCGACGCATCGGTGGGCAAGCCGACCAAGGCCGATTGCCTCGGTTCGCGCTGGGCATGGGTTGACCTCGACCCGCCGAAGGGGCTGACCGATCCCGCCGGGCTGGACGAATGGCGCGCTGCCCGGATGGCCGCCCTGGAAGCCAGCGGCCTGCCGCGCCCGCCGATCCTGATCGCATCCGGTCGGGGGCTGTGGGCATTTTGGCGGCTGACCCGGCGCGTCCCGCCCGACGAGGCCGAGGCGATTAATCGCGCGCTGGCAAATAGGCTGGGCGCGGATCATTGCCATAATATCGACCGGGTGGCGCGTGTGCCTTTCACGCGCAACAGCAAGACCGGCGCGCTGGCGACTGTCCTGCGTGACGAGTCGAGCGCCATCGCGCCGGAAGCGCTGCCCCATGCCGAGCTGCCCGGCGCGGCCGAGGCAGGTGCCAGCGCACTGCCGCCGACCATTGGTGCGCGCCTGACCTCACTCGACGAGCTGGACCAGTGGGCCGTTCCTGACCGGGTGCGCGTGATTCTGGCCCACGGGCGCGATCCCGACACCCCGAAGGAAGGGGACGACAGCCGGTCGGCGTGGTTGTTCGATGCGACCTGTCAGCTTGTCCGGTGCGGTGTGCCGGATGGAACGATCATGGCGGTCCTCACCGATCCTGACCTTGGCATCTCCGCCAGCGTTCTCGACAAGCGCGCGAACGCCGAACGCTACGCCGCCCGTCAGATAGAACGGGCGCGCATGGCGCTCGCGCTCGAAGAGGCCGATTTCCAGCGTGGGGAGAAGGGCGCGCCGTTTGCCAACCAGCACAATATCCGGCTCGCGCTCGCCCGGCTGGGCGTCACGGTCAGCTACGACGAGTTTCAGGATCGCCTTCTGGTGGACGGACAGCCGGAAATCGGGCCTGTGCTTGAGGACACCGCGATGACGCGCCTGTGGCTGCTTACCGAGGAGCGCTTCGGCTTTCGGCCCGGCAAGGAATTCTTCTGGGACGTGGTATCGGACGCCGCTCGGCGTAACGCCTTTCACCCCGTGCGCGATTATCTGACGAACCTGGCATGGGACGGGACGTCCCGGCTCGACACTTGGCTCAGCGTGTACGGTGGCGCGGAAGACACGCCGTATTCGCGCGCCGTCGGGTCGCTGATGCTGATTGCTGCCGTGCGCCGGGTGCGCGAACCGGGCTGCAAGTTTGATGAGATGGTCGTCCTTGAGAGCGAGCAAGGCAAGGACAAGTCGTCCGCGCTGACGGTACTGGCCGTACACGATCACTGGTTCACCGACGACATGCCGCTCAACGTGGACAGCAAGGTGACGATTGAGCGGCTGAGCGGGCGGTGGATCGTAGAGGCCGCCGAGCTTAGTGGCATGCGTAAGGGTGACGTCGAGCATCTCAAGGCGCTGTTGTCGCGCCGGGTTGATCGTGCCCGCGCAGCCTATGGCAGGCTGGTGCGCGAGGTGCCGCGCCAGAGCATAATTGTCGGCACGACGAATAGCGACCGCTACCTCAAGGATGTCACCGGCAACCGGCGCTTCTGGCCGGTTCGCGTAGGGACGTTCGACCTGGAAGGGCTGCGTCGTGACCGTGACCAGCTTTGGGCGGAAGCGGCGGCGCGGGAGGCGACCTGCGAGAGCATCCGGCTCGACCGGGCGTTGTGGGGCGACGCCGCTGCACAGCAGGAGGCGCGGCATGTCGAGGACCCGTTCGTGCTCACCCTCGGCAGGTATCTTGGTGATCAGACCGGCAAGCTGCGCGCCGTTGATGTCTGGGACCTGCTCGGCATTCCGGCCGGGCAGCAGACGCAGGACCACAACGCCCGGCTGGGGGAGGCCATGCGTATCCTCGGCTGGGATCGGGCCAAGTTGCGCTTCGGCGGTCCACGACCTCAGTGGTGCTATGCGAGGGGCAGCAAGGCCGAACGCGAGCGCGAGCTGTCGGTTTTGCGCGGCGACGACGGCATCCTGCGTGTTGTGTCGGTGCCGTTTTAATTGGTCGGGAGGAACGCCCGGCAGCTTCGGGGGGAACGGGCTAACCTTTGGCTGGCGGGAGAATTTCCGGCCTGCCGTTGCCCGTTCCCGCCCGTTCCCCCGTGCTGCCATCGGCCCCAAGGGCTTGCTTCCACTTGCCGCCTTTCCCTTTTTGGGGGGAACGGGAGGAACGGTAGTAGTGACCGCCGATTTGCACGGGTTTGGGCGTTCCCTCTGGCGGGAACGGTTGGAGGAACGGAGAGGAACGCCAGCCGCATCGCCAGAACATCGCGAACACCCCGAAACCGGCTCTCGTGCCGCGTAAAAAGGGCCGTAGCTTGCCCGCCACCGCATGGCGCCGGACCTGCTAACCAGTAATCAGTCGGCATTGCCACGCAAGCCACTGTTTTTACACCTGTCGCGCCGCCGAAACTGACATCTAAGACGGCGAAAAGGACGGTCTGGCGCGGGCAGGCGCGCTATAGAACGTAATATGAACAATCGGCCGCTCACCACGCGCGACGCAAAGCACGGGACGGTGACCATCAACGCGCCCGGCCTCGCCATTATCACCGACATGGCGCGCGGCGGGCATCCCATCAACGGCATTGCCGCCGCGCTGGGCATGTCGGGCCGCGTGCTGCGCGAGTGCCGCAAGCGCCAGCCGGAAGTCGAGGAGGCGCTGAGCGAGGGGCTGGCCGGGCTGGAGCACGAGTTGGTGCATAGCCTGCTGGCAGCGGCCCGGAAGGGCCAGATCGCCGCCGCCATGTTCCTGCTCAAGTGGCGGCACGGCTACCGCGAGACAGGCCAGACCGACGCCGCGCCCAAGGTCGCGGTGCAGATCAACCTGCCGGGCGCGATGGACGAGCGCGCCTACGCGCGGCTCATCGAGGAGGGGGAGGGTGTCTCATGCCCTCCCGCCCGGTCACGGGAGCGGGACTCCTCCCCCGGCGAGATTGAGGGCGCCAGCGATGGACGCGCCTAAGCTCACCACCCCGACGCCGTGGCAGGAGCGCGTGCTGGCGGTCCCGGAGCACCTGAACCTTGCCATGCTGGGCGGGCGCGGCTCCGGCAAGACGACCGCGCTGGCGCTGCTGGTTCTGCGGCATTGCGTTCAGCATGAGGACAAGGCCCGCGTCCTGATCCTGCGCGCTACCTACAAGAGCCTCGCCAACCTGTGGGACGAGATGGAGGCGCTGTTCCGCGCCGCGTTCCCCGGAGGCATCAACTCGAACCGCGCTGATTTTGTCATCCGCTGCCCCAACGGCGCGGTGGTGACGCTGGGCAACCTGTCCACCGCGAAGGACGTGGCGAAGTGGCAGGGGCAGGAGGCGAACCTGCTGGCGGTCGATGAGATCACCAATTTCACCACCCTGCGTCACATCAATATGCTCCAGGCCAACCTTCGCGGCCCGGCGGGCGTCCCGACCCGCATGATCGTGCTTGGCAATCCCGGCGGGCCGCTGCACGCCACCATCGCGCGGATGCACGTCACGGGCCGCAGCCCTTGGCGGCCCTACGAGCTGGATGACGGCTCGCGCTGGGTCTATGCGCCGTCCACCTATCTCGACAATCCCATGATCGACACGGAGCGCTACGCCCGGTCCATCATCGCTTCGTCGGGCGGCGACCGGGCGCTGGCTGAGGCATGGCTGAACAACAACTGGTCGGAACTGGCCGGGGCGTTCTTCGCAGACGTGTTCGGCGACCACTGCATCATCCCCGACAGCGACTTCCGCGTGCAGGGCAGGCGCATCAACGAGCATGGCTGGTATAGCTGCGTCGCGCTCGATTGGGGCTGGTCGGCCCCCACCGCCGTCGCGCTGGCGGTCCATCCGCTCCGCCCCGGCCTGATCGGTCCCGGTGGGCGCGTGTTCCCCAAGGGATCGTGGATCATCCTCGACGAGGTGCATAGCGCCCGTTCCGACGACCCCTCGCTAGGCAAGGGCTGGCCGCCGCAGATGGTGGCGGAGGAGGTGCTGGCCGCCTGCGAGCGGTGGGGCGTTCGCCCGCGCGGGGTAGGCGACGACGCGCGCGGATTGCAGAACGACACGCTGCTGGATCAGCTCTCGCGCCACGGGCTCAGTCTTGTGAAGCCGCAGAAGGATCGCATCAGCGGGTGGGTAAAACTCAAGTCGCTGATGGCCGCCGCCCGCGATGATGACCCGGATACGCCCGGCCTGTGGATCTCCGAGCGATGCCGCTTCGCGCTTGAGACCCTCCCGCTTCTGCCGCGCGACGACGTGCGGCCGGAGGATGTGGACACGTCCGCGAACGACCATTGCGCCGACGCGCTCCGATATCTCGTCAACTCACCCCTGCAAATCGCCCGCTTCGGGCGGACCAACCTCTACTGAAAGGAGACTGCCGTGACCGCCATGACCGACGACACCGTGCCCCTCCGGGCGGATGTGCCGCTCGACCACCATCCCGATAGCCTGCTGGGCGTGGCAAAAGCGCTGAATGAGCCCGGCTCGCTGGGTATCAATGCGCTCGCCGCCGCGCGGGAGGCCATGCGTCTCGGCTACGAGGCAATGGGGCGGCTCAACGACGCCGAGCGGGACATGAACGCGGTCGGCGATCCCGCCGTCCGCCGCCAGCATCCGGGCGGCCGCACCGAATATACCGACAACGTCCGCATGATCCGGGGACGCCCGACGCGGGTGCAGGACGCCACCGAGTTCATCGACGCGGCGGAGAAGGCGTTTGTGCGGACGGCCCCGGCCATCGACCGGCGTATGGCGGAGCTGCGCGGCTATCGCGACACGCTGGCCAAGCGCGTCGCCGCCGCGCTGGACCATCCGGCGCGCAAGACGGCGGAGGGGCTGGCGCTCGCCTCGGAGGTGCGCGCGCACATGAAGGGGATGAAGCGGGCGGAGGAACGGCTGGCGCACGCGATGCGCGCCGTGGAAGCAGAGGACAAGACCACTGTGGCGGCGATCCTGCACGCGCCCGCCTATCTCTCCGGGCTGAGCGACGAGGCGCACGCCCTTGTGCGCGCCCGCGCCGCCGCCAAGTTCTCCACGCTGGATAGCGCCCAGCTCGACGCGACCGACGCCGCGATCCGGCAGGTAATGAACGCGGGCAACGCGATGGTTCGCCGCTACGGGGAGGTGCTGGCGCTCCGCCGCACCCCGGCGGCCAAGGCGGCGAGCAGCCTTCGAGCGCTGGCGGGTTGACGGCTACGCGCCCAGCAGACGGCGGAGCAGGCTGGCCGGGCGGGCCTCTCGTGGCGCGCCCGCCAGCCGGATATGGTGAACGTCGATCAGGTCGAAGCCCGACCGGGTGCCCTCGACCGTCACTCGCCTGCCGAGATAGCGCCGGGCCGATCCGGCAACGTCCAGTTGCCAGACGCCGCCGCCGTCCATCTGCAACGAATAGCCCCATCTGCCGGGGCGCAATATCCCGGTTTCCGCATGCCGCGCGCCTCTGGGCATCGCGCGTCTCCCCGGAAGTCGATGGCGGTACGCCCCCGCTTCGACTTCACACCATGAGCCTTGGTGATCGGGGAGTTAGTAAACCGAACACAGCCGGTCCCTACGACCTTTAGGCTGGGAAGCCCTGGACATACGTCGCAGGCTCCCCGACCATAAGGGTCAAGGATGTGCGGGCTGCAACGGGCAGCCCAGCCGCTGTGTTCGGGGTTACTACGCCCCAGAGCCGTGCGTGGTGGCTCCGCTCCTATATATGGCGCGAAGTTGCGGGATAGGAACGAGCCGGACGGCCAAGCGTGTCACCAGCGGCAGCGGGTAACCCCCACTGCTTCCGGCTCCGGCTCGCCCGTCCAATTGCAGGCGTTCCATACCGCCTTAAACGATGCGGCGACGCGCGGGTCGGTGTTTTCGTCAATGACCACGCTCAGATAGTCGGCCGCGACCCACATACCGTTGACGATCATCCGCAATTCCTTGGTATCAAGGCGGCCTTCGTTTGCGGCGATTGCCATGTTCAGGCCGCCGGTTGCGATGGCAAAGCCCGGAACCTTTTCCCCGCAGTCTTCCCAATGGCCATCGGAAAGCTCCTGCAACAGATAGCGGACGTCATCTTCGCTCCAGTCGTCCCAGCTACCGAACCTCTGCCGCGCTTCCTCGGATGCGATGGCGGCGCGGTGTTCCTGCAAATCTACAATGTTGCTCATGTTCATCACCTTCAGTTGAAGGCGCTGATCGGCCGGCAGCAGTGATGGATTCGCCGACGACCAGCGCACAGGTTGCTGTGGTTTGGTTCGTCGGCTCGCAGGGTCCACGCGGCACAGGGGATCGCCCTGGGCCTGCAACGCGAATGAAGGGCTTGTCGTGTCGCCCACCGGCTCGGCCCCGGACTGACCACCGGGGGCGTCGGGTCCGTCCCGAGCGATTCGGACGCTATGGGACGCGCGCTGTGCGCGTCTATCAGTTTTTCCAAGCATCCTCGCTGAGGCTAATGTGCCTCATGTCGGCGCGTTGTCCAGCTAGCCGGGCGCGCATATTCTGACAATATATGAGATATATGGCGCACTCTGTCTCTAAATATTTTTCATATAGATTGACAATGTGCGAATCATTCGTCACATATTTCTCTGGAATATGAAAATGGAGCGATTCGAGCATGACCGCCGAGCAGCGAAAGCGTGAGAAGTTCCGTGAGTTGGCGGAAAAGCGCACCAACAAGGCGCTCGAAACCATACGGCTGATAGGTAATCTCTCGAACCGGCAAACTTACGTCTATGAAGATGCCGAAGTGAGAAAGATCATCAAAGCACTAAAGGACGCCGTTGCTGAGGTCGAAACGCGTTTCGGCACGACCAGCCGTACCGGCGGTGAGTTCAAACTGTAATTGCGGGGAAAGATCGTGAGCCACATCAAGCAGGTTACGCCGATCAAAATCGCGGACATCGACTTCACCGTGTCGCGCCAGATCGAACAATGTCCGAAGACTATGATGCTGCGCGAATTGGTAATGAACGCGATAGAAGCCGCAGCAAAAGGCCCGCAGGGTCGCCGTTTGGTCGAACTCAGAGGCAAGGCGGTTGCTGAGTGCGGGGGCGCGCGCAAGCTCACGATCTGGAATACAGGGCCGGGCATGAGCAGCAATGAGTTGGATCACATTTGCGACTTGGCCGCCTCTCTGGGCAAGGACATGGCACTAGAGGGTAACTTTGGCATGGGAGCGAAGGTCGCCTCACTGCCGTCCAACACCCTCGGAATGCGGTATCGCTCGTGCCGGGACGGCGTTGTAAGTCAGGTCATTCTGGGCAAACGAGAGGGTGTCTACGGGAAGGTCTGGGTTCCCGTTGATGACTCCTTCGAGGAAGTCGTCGATGTAACCGATCAAGTGCGTGAGGAGGCGGAGTATAGTCTCGCGGAAGATTGGACCGAAGTAGTACTCTTTGGCAACCGCCCTGAGCAGGACACGGTGGCCGACCCCTACGACGGTGATCCTGCACAGGATGTTCAGTGGATTACCACCTATCTGTATCACCGTTTCTATTCGCTGCCTGAGGGGGTTGAGTTAGTGCTGCACGAGGGCACTCATCCTCGCGACGGGCGACGGCAGTTCAAGGCCATCCCCGACCGTGCAGAGGCATTCGGCCGCGTCGAGACGGTGGATGCAGGAGATGGCGTCAAGATTCACTACTACTATGACCCACCGTATAAGAACGGTGGGCACAATAAGTCCATCTCGGGCTCGCTAACCTCTTCGGTCAGCACAGCGGCGATTATCTTCCGGGGTGAGATGTATGACGTATTCAAAGGGCGAAAGTGGGCCGCTGATGCACCATCGTTCGGAATACCCTTCGGTGCTCGCCATATTTCCGTGCACGTGGAGCTGCCGGACAATTTCCCGGTCAGGCACGAGCCTTATCGCCGGTTCATTCAGCTTTCGGGCGGCGACCAGCGGCAGGTAACCGTTGATGCCTTCGCGGAGCTGGTATTCCGTTATCGGCCCGATTGGTTGATCGAGATAATCAACTCACTCGCCCCCAAAGCCTCAGCCTCGACCGACGACCTTCGGAAGGAGCTGCAAGACCTGCTCAACGAGCTGCGGATCAAAACGAAGAGCCCGCGCGAAGCTGAAAACGGCATCCAACTCGTGGATGACGGAGGTGCCCGAGGTGCCAAGCCTGACCACAGTGAGGGGCGCGGCGGCGATGGCGCTCGAACTCCGATCGCGCCGACCGATCTTATCTTCAACCCAGCTGGCGCGAAGCGCGCCAATATATCGAAGAACCTGGAACAGGCACCGGAGATTATACCGCTGACCGATGAGGACGATGTTGCGGAGAAAGAGCTGACAAGCAAGGCGGCCAGATACGTTCGGGAGACCAATCAGCTCTTTATCAATCTGACTTACTCGGCAGTGGCGAGCGCGCAGGATCACTTGCAGCTCCGCTATGCCACCTATGACGATCCCGAGCTTGTCCGAGAGCTTGCGCGACACTGGGCCGAGAGGCTCATCATGGGGCGAGTGGGATACGCCGTGATTTACGCGCAAGCGAAGCAGCTAGTTCGCGAATGGACATCCGACGACGTGAAAAAGGCGCTGGAGCCCGAGAGCCTTAGCCTTGCGGCTGACGGTTGGCGTGACGCTGTTAGCGGGGCTTACCGCAGCATGAGTCGGCGCTTCGGCACCCACAAAGTTGCTGAGGAAGACGAGGAAGAGGCGGCAGCAGCCTAACCGTCTTAAACCCCGTCTTTTTAAGACGGAACCGCCGGAAACCTCTGCTAACCTATTGAAAAAATGGTGGACGCACTAGGGCTCGAACCTAGGACCCGCTGATTAAGAGTCAGCTGCTCTACCAACTGAGCTATGCGTCCACACTGCCGAATTTGCAGCGCTTTTTCAAAGGGCGCTGCTCTGCGGTGAGCGGCGCCGTTAGCATGGGGGTGGCGGCTTGCCAATGGAAAAAATGGCCATGACGGGGATTTTCCTGAAAGCGGTGTCGAGAGGCACGGTGCGCGTGCCGGTTATGCCCGCGAAGCAGCCCAGGGAGCCGTCTGACGCGCCCAGCTTCGATGGACGGATCTCGCCGCATCCCGCGCGGGTACGTCGCCCGCCTCTTAGAAGCGGCGGTCGCTCAGCTTGTCGTGGTTGCGATCGATATTGCGGATGATGCCAATGCACAGCATCACCGTGAGCATCGACGAGCCGCCATAGGACATGAAGGGCAGGGGGATGCCCACCACCGGCGCAAGGCCCATCACCATCATCAGATTGATGGCGATGTAGAAGAAAATGGTGGAGGTGAGCCCCGCCGCAACAAGGCGGGCGTAACGGTCCTGCGTGCGCTGGGCGATACGCATGCCCCAGCGCAGCAGCAGGAACAGCGCGCAGATGAGCCCGATACCGCCTACCATGCCCCATTCCTCGGCCATGGTGGCAAAGACGAAATCGGTGTGCCCTTCCGGCAGATAGTCGAGATGGCTCTGCGTGCCGTTGAGGAAGCCCTTGCCGAAGATGCCGCCCGATCCGATGGCGATCTTGGACTGGCTGATATGATAGCCCGCGCCCAGTGGATCGCTCTCCGGGTCCATGAAAATGAGTACGCGCTTCTTCTGGTAATCATGGAGGAAGCTGAAGGCGATGGGCACCAGCGCCGCGCCTGCGGCCCCTGCGCCGATGAACAGGCGCAGCGGCAGGCCCGAGAGGAACATGACGACCACGCCGCCCGCCGTAATCATGGTGGCGGTGCCCAGGTCCGGCTGGACGAGAACCAGCGCGGCGGGCAGGCCAATGAGGCACAGCGCGGGCCAGATGGCGCCCCAACTGCGGATCTGGCCGATGGGCAGCAGCGCATAGAAGCGCGCGACCGCCAGCACGATGGTCACTTTCATGAGCTCGGAAGGCTGGAACTGCATGAAGCCCAGGTTGATCCAGCGCTGGCTGCCGCCCGCAATGCCGCCGATCAACTCCACCAGAACCAGCGCAATGAGCACGCCGACATAGGCCGGAAAGGCGAAATCCCGAATGAGAGAAAAGGGCAGGCGCGCCACCACCTCCACCATCACCAGGAAGATGAGGAAGCGGCCGATCTGCATGCCGGCCCAGGGCGTCACATGACCGCCGGCGGCGCTGTAGAGCACGGTCGCGCCGAAGAGGGCAATGAACGTGAGCAGTGCATAGAGCTTCCACGGTAGGCGGGCGATGCTCTCGGGGACGAGGGGCTGGCTCATGGCGTGGCTCCCGGCTCGGTTGCGCCCGGCGCTGGGGCGGAAGAGGTCGCGTCGGCCGGGGTGCCGGCCTGCTCGGCTGCGCGCACCGCATCGGGATCTGCATCGGCCTCCGTCTCCGAATCGGACGCGGCAGTGCCGGTGCCGCTGGCGGCATTGCTGGCATTGTCCTCCGGTGCCGGCGCGGCGGCGAGGCCCTTGGCGATGCGATAGCTGTTGAGCTGCTGCTCCAGTCGCTGCTGCGGCGTCCCGCCCCACTCCTTCTCCAGCCCATCGAGCTTTTCCAGCGCCTTGGCCGGATCGTAGAGATAGGAAAGGCAATCGCCCGAGATCATCGGCGCATCCTGCACGCGGGAGATATGGCCGCCATGCTCGATGACGGTGGCAATGGCATAGCGCGGCTTGTCGAAAGGCACATAACCCAGAAACAGTGCATGGTCGCGCAGCTTGAACGGCAGAGAGGCGTCCCGCCGCACGCCGGCACGGCGCTCGGCCATGGTGATGCGGCGCACCTGCGCAGTGCCGGTCTTGCCGGCGACCAGGACGTCCGGCACCAGCATTCGCGCAGCGCGGCCGGTGCCGTTGCCGTTGACGACGTCGCGCATCGCCGCGTGGATGAGATCGAGATGCTCCTGCTGGAGGTCGAGCGGCTCTCCGCCATGGCCGCGCCCCGCCAGATAATGCGGCACGAGATTCCGCCCGGAGGCCATGCGCGCCGCCATCACGGCGAGCTGGGTCGGATTGACCAGCATATAGCCCTGGCCGATGGTGGCGTTGACGGTGTCGTAGCCTTGCCACGCCTCGCCATATTTTTTCTGTTTCCAGGCCGGATCGGGCACGGTGCCGTAGCTCTGGCTGGGGAAGGGCAGGGAGAAGCGCTGCCCCATGCCCAGCTTGCGGGCCATATCGGCGATCACGTCCATGCCCACGCGCAGGGCCATCTGATAGAAATAAATGTCGCAGCTCTGCTCGATGGCGCGGTGCAGATTGATGGCGCCGTGGCCGCCGCGCTTGTGGCAGTGGAAGAGCCCGTTGCCCAGCCGCATCGCCCCTGCGCAATTGACGGTCGCTTGCGGATCGATGCCGGCCTTGAGCAGCGCCAGCCCCACCATGGGCTTCACGGTGGAGCCGGGGGGATAGAGGCCCTGCAAGGTCTTGTTGCGCAGCGGCACATGATCGTCGCTGGAGAGCATCTCATATTCGAGGTGCGAGATGCCGTCCGAGAAGCTGTTGGGATCGAAGCTGGGCATGGACGCGGAGGCAAGAATGTCGCCCGTCGCGCAATCGAGCACGACCACCGATCCGCTCTGCGTGCCCAGGCGCCGCCCGGCATATTCCTGAAGGCCCGCGTCGATGGTGAGCCGCACGGAGCGGCCGGGAATATCCGCACGGGTCGCGAGATCGCGGACCACGCGACCGCGCGCCGTCACTTCCACACGGCGTGCGCCCGGTTTACCGGTAAGCAAGGTGTTCAAAGACTTTTCAAGGCCTTGCTTGCCGATCTTGTAGCCCGGTGTAATCAGCAGCGGATCGCGCGTCTTTTGATACTCTTCCGCTGAGGCGGGGCCGACATAGCCAATGAGATGTCCCACAGAGGGCCCGGCCGGGTAGAAGCGGGAGAAGCCCTGTGCAGGCGCCACGCCGGGCAGATCGGCCAGGCGCACCGAGACGGCCGCGAACTGCTCGTAGCTGAGATCGTCGGCCACCTGCACGGGCTGGAAGCCGGCGGCGCGGTCCAGATCCTCGTTGATGCGGTCGACGACATTGGGGGGGAGCTGGAGCAGCTCGGTCAGCGCCGCCATCACGCGGGCGCGGTTCTGGAGCCGATCCGGGATGATGTCGACGCGGAAATCGGTGCGGTTGCTTGCGAGCGGCTTGCCGAGCCGGTCGATGATCCAGCCTCGGCGCGGCGGGATGATGGTGAGATTGACCCGGTTGCTTTCCGAAAGGAGACTGTATTTCTCGTTTTCGGCAATGGCGATCCAGCCCATGCGGCCGATGAGAAGGCCGCCCACGGCCAATTGCGCGCCGCCCAGGAAGAAGGCGCGACGGCTGAAGGTAAAGGTCTGGCTGGCCTCCGTCACCGGCGGCCGGTTGCTACGCGTCTTCCTGGTCTTCACGGTAGGCGCCACCTGTCCAGCGCGGCGCACAGGCGCACCACGAGCGGAAAGAGGCAGATGCTATAGGCCATTTGCGGCACGATCTGAACCAGCCGCCCGCCATGGCCGGAAAGGTGGACGAACAGCCAGCCGCCCACCAGCACGAACGCGATGGCGAGCGCCGCACTGGCCCAGTCGTAGCGGTAATCGCGCCAGAAATAGCGGCGGCTCTGCAACTCCAGCGCCAGCAGCGCCACCGTCCAGAGAAACACGGCGCTGCCGATGGGTTGCCCGCTCATGATATCGTCGAACAGGCCGAAGGGCAGGCCGATCCACAACGGCCAGATGTCCTCGCGCAGCAGGCGCCAGGCAATGAAGATCATGAAGCCGAAGGGCGGGAGCAGCGGCGATTGCGCGATGAAGGGCAGCAAGGCGGGAAGCATTGAGCCGATCAGCACGGCCGCGACCGGTGTCCCCCGGATGTGGAGGATATGGCGCGGGCGCGCGATCCGGCGGTCGTAGCGACTGCTCATGGCGCGCCGCTGTTCTCCGCGCCGCCATTGCCTGCGTCCACGCCGGCGCTCGCTGCGGCATCCCGCGCGGCTTCCTCGGGCGTGGGGCGGTAGGGGCGCTGCACGGAGATGAGTTCGATGCGCGAGGGGTTGGCAAGCGGAATGGCGATGGCCAGGTCGCGCTCCAGCCGCGCCACCACGGCAACGGGGATGTTGGGCCGGTAGAGCCCGCCGATGCCGGATGTGACGACGATGTCGCCGGGCTTGAATGGGTTGCGCTCTGTGCTGAGGGCGCGGATCTCCACGGTGCCGTCGCCATGGCCACGGCTGATGCCGGGGACATTGTCGCTGGTGCGGCGCACCGGCACGACATTGCCTTCATCGATAATCATGAGCACGTCGGCGCTATGCGGACCGGCGCGTAGTACGCGGCCGATGAGGCCTTCCGGCGCGCGCACGGGCATGCCGGGTGTGACGCCACGCGCCGTGCCCAGATCGATCCGCGCGATGCGCGCGGCACTGCCGGCGGTCGAGCTGATGAGGTGGCCCGCGCCGACCACGTCGGTTTCCATCTCCGTGAGCTGTAGCAGTTCCTTGAGGCGCAGATTCTCCTGGCGGATCGCCTCGGCCTCGATGAGCTTGATGCGGTTGGCGTCCACCTGCCGGCGCAGCGCGGCGTTCTGCGAGCCGGCCTTGATATAGGCGCTCACGATCTCGTCGGCATTGCCGATGCCGAGAACGAGCCGTTTGAGGCCGGCGGCGACCGGCCGCGTCGCCTCGGCGCCCGCGGCGCGCAGGGCGGAGAAGCCGACCGGATCGGCAATCGAAACGACGATCAGGGCAAGCCCCGTCAGGGCGACCGCGATGGCGATCACATAGCTGGCAAACAGGCCATATTGGGCTTTCCGGTCGTATCCGGGGCGCCTCGTCCGGGGTGGCGCCATGGCGTGCGCTCCGGCTCGCTCAGGCGGTGTGGAGGACGCCGCGGAAGATCGGGTCCTCCATCGCGCGGCCCGTGCCCATCGCGACGCAGGTGAGCGGATCCTCGGCAACCGAGACGGGCAGGCCCGTCGCGTCGCGCAATTCCTCGTCCAGCCCCTTGAGCAGCGCGCCGCCGCCGGTGAGTACGATGCCCTGGTCGACGATGTCCGCCGCCAACTCCGGCGCGGTGTTCTCCAGCGCGATGCGCACGCCCTCGACAATGGTGCTGATCGGCTCGGCCAGGGCTTCGGCGATCTGGTTCTGATTGATCGAGATTTCCTTGGGCACGCCGTTCACCAGATCGCGGCCCTTGATGTGGATGATCTCGCCCACGCCGTCCTTGGGCTTGCGGGCAATACCGAACTGCTTCTTGATGCGTTCGGCCGTCGCCTCACCGATCAGCAGATTGTGGTGGCGGCGGACGTAGGAGACGATAGCCTCGTCCATCTTGTCGCCGCCCACGCGCACGCTGGTGGTGTAGGCAAGGCCACGCAGCGAGAGCACGGCCACCTCGGTGGTGCCGCCGCCGATGTCCACCACCATCGAGCCGATGGGCTCGGTGACGGGCATGTCCGCGCCGATGGCCGCTGCCATCGGTTCCTCGATAAGGAACACCTGGCTCGCGCCGGCGTTACTGGCGGCATCGCGAATGGCGCGCCGCTCGACACTGGTGGAGCCCGAGGGCACGCAGATCACGATTTCGGGAAAGCGCCAGGGCCGCGACTTGCCGCCATGCACCTTCGTGATGAAGTGCTTTATCATGTGCTCGGCAATGTCGATGTCCGCGATCACGCCGTCGCGCAGCGGGCGGATCGCCTCGACCGAATCCGGCGTCTTGCCCATCATCAGCTTGGCATCATCACCCACCGCCTTGACGGTGCGCACGCCATTGACCGTCTCCATCGCGACCACCGAAGGCTCATTGAGCACGATGCCGCGGCCACGAACGTAGACGACGGTGTTGGCCGTGCCGAGGTCGATCGCCATGTCTTGCGAGGTGAACTTGAACAAGCGGGTGAAAAACGACATTGACGGTCCTGCTCTTGCCTGGCGCGCCGGAGTGTCGGATGATCGCCCCATGATCCGACGGCCGTGCCCGAAGGGTATGCCCGCTGGCCCGAAAACGGCCATTTTATGAGGAAATGGCGCCATCTACAGCTCGCGGATGCCGCTCGCTTGGTCTAGTCGAAATCGAATGTCAATACGCCGCCTGCCCGAAACGCTCGTCAACCGCATCGCTGCCGGCGAGGTGGTCGAACGCCCCGCGAGCGCGCTCAAGGAACTGGTCGAGAATGCGCTGGACGCCGGCGCGCGGCGCGTGGCGGTCTCGCTTTCCGGCGGGGGTATCGCGGGACTGGCGGTGAGCGATGATGGTCATGGCATGGCGCGCGAGGAACTGGCGCTCGCGCTCGAGCGTCATGCCACCTCCAAGCTGCCTGATGAGCGAATCGAGGCGGTCGAGACGCTCGGTTTTCGCGGCGAAGCGCTGCCTTCCATCGCCAGCGTGGCGACCCTCAGCATCGAAAGCCGTCAGGCCGGCGGCGAAGGGTGGTCGATCCGCTGCGACAATGGCGCCATCGAGGCCGCCGTACCTTGCGCGACGCCACCGGGCACACGCGTGCGCATCGAAGGGTTGTTCGCGCGCCTGCCGGCGCGGCGCAAGTTCCTGCGATCGGAGCGCAGCGAATATGCGGCTTGCCTCGATGTGGTGCGTCGCCTCGCCATGGCGCGCAGTGACGTGGGGTTCAGCCTGGAGCATGACGGACGCCGCATTCTCTCGCTGCCACCCGAACAGGCCCGCGAGGACCGAGTGGCCCAGCTCATCGACCGCGAGCTGGCCGATAATCATGTGATCGTGACCTTGGAGCGCGAAGGCGTCTCGCTGGCCGGCGTTGCCTCGTTGCCGACATTCCATCGGGGCGCGGCGGACCATCAATATCTTTTCGTCAATGGCCGGCCGGTACGCGACAAGCTGCTGGTCGGTGCGGTGCGCGGCGCTTACGCCGACTTCATCGCGCGCGACCGGCACCCGGTGCTGGCGCTGTTCCTTGATGTGCCGCTTGCCGATGTCGATGTGAACGTCCACCCCGCCAAGACGGAAGTGCGCTTCCGCGACCCCACTTTCATTCGCGGCATGATCGTGAGCGGCCTGCGTCGCGCGCTCGACGCGGCCGGCATGCGGGTGGTGCAGCAGGCCGACGCGGCCTCCACGGCGCTGTGGCAGCGCGAGCCCGTGGCGGCGGATATAGTGGCGCAGGGCGGGCTACGGCCGGACTTCGTTCTGCCGGCGGCGAGCGTGAGCGCGGCGGGCGGCGGCTGGGCGCAAGTACGCGATGTGCAGGCGCGTTTTTCCGGTTTTGCGCCGTCCGCGCGCGCCGAGCCGGCCATGGACATGCCGGCTGCGCCCGCCGAATTCCCGCTCGGCGTGGCGCGCGGGCAGGTGGCGCGCACTTATATCGTGGCGGAGGCCGAGGACGGGCTGGTGATCGTCGACCAGCATGCCGCGCATGAGCGGCTGGTGCTGGAGCGGATGCGCCGCGCGCTAGCGGACGGCGCCGTCGCCCGGCAGGCGCTGCTATTGCCCGAGGTGGTGGAGCTTGATGAACCGGCTTGCGACCGCATCGAAGCACGGATCGACGAGCTGGCCGAGCTGGGCCTGGAAGTCGAGCGCTTCGGCCCCGCGGCCGTGCTGGTGCGGGCGACGCCGGCGCTCCTTGGCGCCGGCGACGTGCAGGGGCTGGTGCGCGATCTCGCCGACGATCTCTCTGCGCTGGGCGAGGCCGCCTCGCTCAAGGGCCGGCTCGACCTGGTGGCGGCGACCATGGCCTGCCACGGCTCGGTCCGCGCCGGCCGGTCGCTCTCCGTGGCGGAGATGAACGCGCTGCTGCGCGAGATGGAAGTGACGCCGCATTCCGGCCAGTGCAACCACGGCCGGCCAACCTGGATCAAGCTGGCGCATGGCGACATCGAGAAGCTGTTCGGCCGGCACTGAACGGCGAAACAGGTCGCGCAGAGGGCGCAGAGGGCGTGGAGAAGAAAGAGGTTGGTTCACGCGGAGGCGCGGAAAAAATAGGCCGGTCCGCTGGCGCTTTCATTCAAATGCGCTTCATGCACGCGACACAATGAAAGCGGCTTAGCCGCACATCTTGCTTCCTCCGTGCTTCCACGTCTGCGCGTGAACGAAAACGCGCTGCGCCCTCGCACGCCCCTCATGTCCCTCAGCTATGCAGGAAGTGCATCACGTCGCCGTCCTGCACCACATAGGCCTTGCCCTCGGCGCGCAGCTTGCCGGCCTCGCGGGCCTTGGCTTCGCCGCCCAGCGCGACATAATCGTCATAGGCGATGGTTTCGGCGCGGATGAAGCCCTTCTGGAAATCGCTGTGGATCTCGCCGGCCGCTTCCGGCGCGGTGGCGCCCTTGTGGACGGTCCAGGCCCGCGCTTCCTTGGGGCCGACGGTGAAGAAGGTGATGAGGTGCAGCAGATCGTAGCCGGCGCGGATAACGCGAGCGAGGCCGGTCTCGTGCAGGCCCATGGCTTCGAGGAACTCGGTGCGTTCGGCATCCTCCATGCCGACCAGGTCCGCCTCGATGGCGGCAGAGACGGTCACGGCCTGCGCCCCCTCGGCCTGCGCCTTCTCGAACACGCGGGCGCTGAATTCATTGCCGCTCCCGGCGCTCTCTTCCTCGACATTGCAGACGTAGAGCACGGGCTTGGAGGTGAGGAGCTGCGCCTGGCGCAGCACGCGCGCCTCTTCCTCGTCATTGGGTTCGACCAGACGGGCGGGCTTGCCCTCGCGCAGCAGGTCCAGCGCGCGGCCAAGTACGGCGGCGGCGATCTTGGCCTCCTTGTCGTTGCCGGTCGCGCGCTTCTGATAGGCGGGCACGCGCTTTTCGAGGCTTTCCAGATCGGAGAGCATCAGCTCGGTCTCGACCGTCTCGGCGTCGGCAATGGGGTCGATGCGGTTGTCGACATGCTGGATGTCGTCATTCTCGAAGCAGCGCAGCACATGAACGATGGCATCCACCTCGCGAATGTTGCCGAGGAACTGGTTGCCGAGGCCCTCGCCGCGCGAGGCACCGCGCACCAGCCCGGCAATGTCGACAAAGGCGAGCTGCGTGGGGATGGTCTTCTGGCTGCCGGCAATGGCGGCGAGCTTTTCCAGCCGTGCGTCCGGCACTGCCACCTGCCCGACATTGGGTTCGATGGTGCAGAAGGGATAGTTGGCTGCCTGTGCCGCCTGCGTCTCGGTGAGTGCATTGAACAGCGTGGACTTGCCCACATTGGGCAGCCCGACAATCCCGCATTTGAAACCCATGATCCCGCCTTCGCCAGTCGAATGAATGCGCGCCCGATACAGGCTTGCGGGCGGGAAGGCCAGAGACGAACCGCCCAGAGACACCGCCCAAAGACGAGGGGGAGGAGCCAGTCGGTCATCGGCGGTTCAGCCTCGCGGAATATTCTGCGGCCCTCTCGAAACCCAATGAGGAGGATCTTCGATGCGTAAGCTTCGCACACCCCTTCTTCTGGCCGGCGGGGCACTGCTCGCCGCCGGCGCGGCTGTCGCGGCCGAGAGCAGGACCCATGTGATGAATATCGCCCTGCCGGACGGCGCGGTGGCGCAAATCCGCTATGAGGGCGACCGTGCCCCGCACATGGTCGTGTCACGGACGGCGGCGGCGCCGATCGTCGTTTTCGAACGCGCGGGAATGCCGGCGCTGGGCCTCGCGCCCATCGCCATGCCGATGGCGAGTCTCGATATGCGGCCGGTCCTCGCCGATTTCGCGCGATTCTCCGCCATGATGGAGATGCAATCGCGCGCGATGATGCAGCGCATGGCGCAGATGGAACGGCAGCTGGCGCAGAGCCCCGGCGTGTTGAACCCTGACGCACTGCGGATGGTCTCGGCCGGACAGGCGCCCGCGAGCGTAGTGCAATATCGCTATGTCTCGACCACGAGCCGCGACGGCTGCACCACTACTGTGCAGTGGAGCAGCGATGGTTCGGGCGCGCAGCCCAAGGTGGTGAAGGCCAGCTCCGGTGCATGTGGCGCGCAGGCGCATAAACCGCAGCCGGTGAAAGCGCCGGCGGAGGCTGGACGCGCAGATCGGGAGCCGGTCAGGGCCGCCGTGCCGGGCACCCGGCGCACCTGAGCCTCTCTCCGGGACCGGCAGGGCCAAACCATGGCCGTGCCGGTCCGGCTCGCCCTTGGGACACCGGATTTCCGAGTGAAGCCGCCCCGGGCTCCTGGCGGTGCAGGGTACGGATTCAATCTGTCTCTGGAGATAGCCTCCGGATTGAGCCGGGTGCTCCCCAGATCCCTACTTTTCACTTGCCGTCATTTCCGAGCGGTCAGAGGAATCGCACTCACGCTACGCTGGCTAGCCAGCGGTCGCAGCGAGACGAACCACCTATGAAAAACCCCGCCGGACACGCTGTCCGGCGGGGTTGATCTTGATCGGTGACGCTCGGATCAGGCCGTGGCCACGTCCGCCACGTCCACCTTCACGCCCGGCCCCATCGAGGAGGACAGGGCGATCTTGCGGACATATTTGCCCTTGGAGCCCGAGGGCTTGGCCTTGACGATGGCATCCACGAACGCATCGAAATTCTTGCGCAGGTCGCCTTCGGAGAAGCTCGCCTTGCCGAGGCCGGCATGGACGATGCCCGCCTTCTCGACACGGAACTCGATCTGGCCGCCCTTGGCCGCCTTGACGGCCTCGGCGACGTTCGGCGTCACAGTGCCCAGCTTCGGGTTCGGCATCAGACCCTTGGGGCCCAGCACCTTACCCAGGCGGCCGACCAGGCCCATCATGTCGGGCGTGGCGATGACGCGGTCAAAGTCGAAGTTACCGCCCTGGATGTGCTCCAGCAGATCCTCGGCGCCCACGATCTCAGCACCGGCCGCCTTGGCGGCTTCGGCCTTGTCGGCGCGGGCGAAGACGGCGACGCGCACGTCCTTGCCGGTGCCGGCCGGGAGCGTGACCACGCCGCGCACCATCTGATCGGCATGACGCGGGTCGACGCCCAGGTTCATGGCAATCTCGACAGTCTCGTCGAACTTGGCGGTGGCGTGCTTCTTGATGAGGCTGATGGCCTCGTCAACGGCGTGCAGCTTGTTGGCGTCAACCGCGGCGGCCATTGCCTTGGCCTTCTTGCTCAGCTTTGCCATCTTCTTAGCCCTCCACCACTTCGAGGCCCAGCGAGCGGGCGCTGCCTTCGATGATGCGGGTCGCCGCTTCGATATCGTTGGCGTTCAGGTCCTTCATCTTCGCCTCGGCGATCTCGGCCAGCTTGGCGCGCGTGATCGTGCCGGCGCTCACCTTGCCGGGCTCCTTAGAGCCGGACTTGAGGTTGGCCGCCTTCTTGATGAAGTAGGTCGCCGGCGGCTGCTTGGTGATGAAGGAGAAGCTGCGGTCGGCATAGACGGTGATGATGGTGGGCAGCGGGGTGCCCTTGTCCATGTCGCCGGTCTGTGCGTTGAACGCCTTGCAGAATTCCATGATGTTCACACCACGCTGACCGAGGGCAGGGCCGATCGGCGGTGAAGGCGTGGCGGATCCAGCGGGCACCTGGAGCTTGATATAGCCCGTAATCTTCTTGGCCATGTCTGTTCACTCTTTAGGGGAAGAACGCGTCGCCGCATCCATCCGGTTCAAGCTTAGCGGTCAAGCGGGCTCGGGCTTGCGCCCATTCCCTCCCGCACATGCTTCCCGCGCCGCAAAGCGGCTCGGAAGCGCGGGCCTATAGCCTTACTGCACCCAAAAGGGAAGGGGCCAAAAGGCAGGTACGCGAAGGAGCCGGGGCATGGCCCCGACTCCCCACGACTCCCCCGGCGTGTATCAGAACCGCTTCTTCACCGTCACCGCCCATTCGCGCGGCCGGCCCGGCTGGCCGTTGGCATAACCCTGACCACCCACGGTCTGATCGTAGAGCGTCAGGAGGTAATATTTGTCGAACAGATTGGTGACCTCGAGCGAGACGTCGAGATCCTCGTCCGCATTGCGCCATGTGATCCGCCCATTCGCGACCATGTAGCTGTCGATCCGGTTGCTCGAGCGGTTGGCCGATACGGTGTAGATCTTGCTCTGATAGGCGGCGTCGATACGCGGCGTCAGCGAGCCGGCATTGCCCAGAGCGATCTCATACTGCGCGCCGATGCTCCACTTCCATTCGGGTGTGAACGGCGCATAGTCGCCGAACTGCGGCCCATTGAGATTGGTGGGGCCGCCCACGGACACCGTTGTGGAACCAGCAGAGTAGGAACCGAAACGCGTATATTTAAAGTCGAGATAGCTCAGCGAGGCGTCGATCGTCATGCCATCGACCGGACGCAGCGTGGTCTCCAGCTCAATACCCTTGATGTCGGCGTCGCCGGCATTAACGGGCAAGGCACAGGGCGCGCCAAAGGGCGAGCCGGTGATTGCCGTGCAGTTGCCCAGCGAGAGCTGGATGCCCTTATACTTGCTGAAGAAGGCTGCGAGGTTGAAGCGCACCCGGCGATCGAACAGGTCGGACTTGAAGCCGATCTCATAGGCGTCGAGTGTTTCCGGGCCGAAGGAAAGCGCCTGTTGCGCGAAGAAGGGACGCGGGTTCACGCCGCCGCCCTTGTAGCCGGTCGAAAACTGGGCATAGGCCATGACATCGTCGCTGATGGCATATTGGACGTTGGCCCGGTAATCGACGCGCTCGCCGCTGTAGCGGCTGATCACGCCATTGAGCGGCAGCACCAGCGCGGCCGTGACGGAATCGGGATTATTATAGGGCCGCTGGCGGATATACTGATAGGTCTTGCTCTCCTTCGTATAGCGGATGCCGCCGGTCAGCGTCAGCGGCTCGATGGGGTTCCAGGCGACGTGCGCGAACAGGGCCTTGCTGTCCGCGTCGACGGGGTCGCTCTGCTGGAATTGTAGGCTGGACGAGCGCAGATCCTGGAAGGACGTGTAGACCGACTTCTGATCGCTGTAGTAGCCGCCCAACGTATAGCTGACGGTCTCACCGATCGTGCCGTTCAGACGCAGTTCCTGGCTGAAGAAGCGGAACGTCAGCGGGCCATAGCCAAGGCTGTGGGCCATGGGCGACACGTCGTTATCATTCGAGAAATTCGACGTATACTTGCGGAATGCCGTAATGGAGGTGAGCTGCATGGCATCCGCCAGATCCCAGTCGATCTGGCCCGAAACGCCCCAGCCCTTGAAGCGGACGCGTCCATCGCCGGAGGAGGCGAGATAATTGCCGTCCGCCGGCATGTCGTAGCTGGCGAAGTTGCAATAGGGTCCGCACACGAACCGGTTGTCATAGGCGAGCAGCGAATCCGGCGCGACGAAGGGATTGATGTCGCGCCCCGGAGGCGAGGCAGCGGCATAGTTCTGCGCGGGATTGGAGCCCTCGGCAGGGATCAACGGCAGCGGGTAGCGCGGGCTGGCCACCTCGCCATTGGGATAAGTGCGCAGCAGCAGCACTGAGCCGGCGGCCGTGCGATCATCATCCGTGTAGTCGCCGATAATGTTGATATCGAGCGTGTCGGTCGGCTGGAACCGAAGCTGGCCGCGCAGCGCGATATAGTTGACTTCGCCCTCACGTGAGACGACGCAATCGCTCCTGTTGGTCTGCGCCGGGACGCCGCCGACCGGGTTCATCAACATCGGCGCGCGCGTGGGATTGGTGGCTGTGGCGAAGGCCGGCACGAAGGTCGCCGGCCCACCGGCGGGATACATGCAGCCGAAGTCGAGCCGGTCGACATAGCCTTCCTGCTTCTTAGCGACGCCCGAGATGCGGGCATCGATGCCGCGCGCAATGTTGAAATCCGCGCTGCCCCGCAGGTCGATCCGGTTGCGGCTGCCATACGCCGCCGACACATAGCCGCTGTTGGTCCCCTGCGGCTTCTTGGAATAGAGCTTCACCGCGCCGCCGATGGAGTTGCGGCCGGCGAGCGTGCCCTGGGGGCCGCGGAGCACCTCGACGCGGTCGAGATCGAGCAGGTCGAGGATCGAGCCGGTCAGCGTCGCATAATAAACATCATCCACATAGAAGCCGACGCCCGGTTCCAGCGCGGGGTTGAAGTCGAACTGGCCGACGCCACGAATATTGGCGCCCAGCGAGGGGCCATAAGCCGCGCCCTGGGGCTTGAGGGTCACTGAGGGCGCCTGGTTCGCGACCTGGCTGATGTCGGTCTGGCTGCGCGCTTCCAGCATCGCCGCGTTGACGGCCGTGATCGCGAGCGGCGTATCCTGAAGATTCTGCGCGCGGAACTGCGCAGTGACGATGATGGCATCGGCTTCACCGGCATCGTTAACCTGCGGATCGCTCGCGGCGGCCGTGTCCCCCGCCGGGGCGGCCTGCGCCAGCACCGCGCCGGGAGTGCCTAGCGCCAGTGCGGTAGAGCATAGGAATACGCGTTTGAAATTCATGACATGCCCTCTCTGAAATCGTTTGTCTTTATTTGTTTCGCTGCCGCCAGATGCGCTCCCTTTTTGGACTCGACGCTGCGGCGGGCGCCTCCCTTTCCCGTGGATAAGGGGCGGGATCAATAGGGAAGTGGAATTCCTGTTCATTTTTTCCTGAGCTGTGGCCTGCTTGGCTCGGTTGCGTGGCGAACCCTGCCGCGCACAGTGCACACGGAGAGCAAAAAGGCCGCCGCGCCGGAGCGCAGCGGCCCTCTTGATGCTGCGAGTGGGGCCGAAGCCATCCCTTCCACGCTCTTCCGGCCCGGAAAGCACCATGAGGGGCCGTAAATGCCTGCCTTCCGGCCGCGCGTGCGGAATATCGCGCCACGGTCGCATGTGCCGCTTGCACCCCGCGCCGGCCCGCGTTAAGAGCGCCGCCTTCACCGGCCGATAGGAGTGTAGCTCAGCTGGTAGAGCGTCGGTCTCCAAAACCGAATGCCGGGGGTTCGAGTCCCTCCACTCCTGCCAGCCGGGGTCCTGTCCTCGGAGTAACTTGCCCTCGGCGCTCAAGGCGCTTAGGAAAGCCGGACGGTTCCGGAGTGAAGCGGCGGGCTGGTCGGGCAAGGATGACCCGGCACGGTCCGCTTTTTCCTGTCCGGAAGATGGAATTTTCACGGCAACGTCAGAAGCGAGCGAAGCAAACGTGGCAAAGACTTCTCCCATTGAGTTCTTCAATCAGGTGAAGACCGAAGTCCGCAAGGTCGTCTGGCCGACGAAGCGGGAGACGATGATGACCACGGTCATGGTGCTTATCATGACGGGCTTGCTGGGCATTTTCTTCTTCGGCATTGATAGCCTGTTCGGCTGGATCGTGAAGATCCTGCTGAGCCTGGCCACGGGCCAGGGCTGACCGGCCGCTTTTCGTTGCAATCATAGCTGAGGGTTTGAGAGACAAGATGGCGCGCTGGTACATTATCCACGCTTATTCGGGCTTCGAGAACAAAGTCCGCGATTCCATCATGGCCGAAGCCGAGCGCATGGGCCTGGAACAGCTCATCGAGCAGGTCGAGGTCCCCACCGAGACCGTGACCGAGGTGAAGCGCGGCAAGAAAGTGCAGGTCGAGCGCAAGAACATGCCCGGCTATGTGCTGGCCAAGCTCTCGATGAACGACGACATCTACCACCTCATCAAGAACACCCCCAAGGTGACGGGCTTCCTGGGCTCTTCGGGCAAGCCCCAGCCGATCAGCGAAGCCGAGGCGCAGCGCTTCTTCGGCGCTCGCGAGGAGGCCGCCGCCCAGCCGCGCCACAAGATCAACGTGGATTACGAGATCGGCGACAGCGTCAAGGTCATGGGCGGGCCGTTCGCGAGCTTCATCGGCACGGTCGAGGAGTTGGATTTCGAGAAGAACCGCGTCAAGGTCTCGGTGTCGATCTTCGGCCGCGCGACGCCCGTCGAGCTGGATTTCGAGGAAGTCGAACTCTCCAAGTAACGCTGCGGCCATAACAGCTGCTCCCCTCCTCTGAAGAGGAGCAGCCAAGATTGGCCTACCCTGTGGCGTCCTTATCGCCCCGCTTCATCGAGCAGGATGCGCGTCACGCCCGGTAGGTCTTCGTCCCAGACGAGGTGGCCGGTCGCCAGTTCGTGCACGGTCCAGGCGGGATCGTTGGCGATCCGGTCGCGGAACTTGGTGAAGATGGTCGGCGCGTCGCGCGTTGCGTAGAGATAAGTGCGCCGGCCGATCTGCTCTTCCTCGCCGCCGAGTTTCACCGGCTGAAGCAAGGTGAGCAGCGGCTGGCCGCTCACCCGGCGCTCGCCTACGGGGAAGAAGGGCTGGCAGAGGCCCGGCGTCTCGCGCTGTCCGTCGATATAGGCCTTGCGCGCCACATCGTCGGCGATGTCCCATAGCGCCTGGCCGTCCTCCGGCAGGAAGGCGTCGATATAGACCAGTGTGCGAATGCGCGCGCCGCGCAGGGCCGCGACGCCGGTGATGACCATGCCGCCATAGCTGTGACCGACCAGGATGAAATCCTCCAGCCGCTCGCAATCGATGAGGCCGACCACATCGTTGATATGATCGGTGAGCGTGATGCCCCCATGCGCCAGATGCACGCGCTCGCCCAGCCCGGTGAGCGAAGGGACGTGAACTTCGTGACCTGCCTCGCGCAGCGCGCGTGCCAGCTTGCCATACATGTAGCTGCCGCCCCAGGCGCCGTGCACCAGTACGAATGTCGCCATGCGCTTTCTCCCTCGCTTCGTGGTCCTGGCTGGATAGGCAGGGATGCAGTGCCGGGCCAGCCTCTTGTGCGGTCCGGCGTTTCATCCTGCGGGACGGCGTCGGGCGGCTCTGCTAGATGATGCGCATGGCCATCGACCTGCCTATCCTGCTGCGTGCCTATGCCGCCGGTCTCTTCCCCATGGCGGATGACCGCGAGGCGCCCTCGATCTATTGGGTGCAGCCCGAACAGCGCGCAATTCTACCGCTCGATGGCTTCCATCTCTCTCGCTCGCTGCGCAAGACGATTCGCGCGGAGCGGTTCGCGGTGACGGCGAACCGGGCCTTCGAGCGCGTCATCGCCCTCTGCGCGCAGAGCGCCGACGACCGACCCACCACCTGGATCAACAGCGAGATCGAGGAAGCCTTCATTCGACTGCACCGGGCCGGCATGGCGCACAGCGTCGAGTGCTGGTTGCCGGGCGACGGTAGCGCGGAACCTCAGCTTGTCGGCGGCCTTTACGGGCTGGCGATGGGGCGGGCGTTCTTCGGCGAGAGCATGTTCAGTCGAGCGAGAGATGCTTCCAAGGTGGCGATGGCCTGGCTGGTGGCGCGATTGCGCGTCGGCGGCTTCACCCTGCTGGATTGCCAGTTCATGACCGATCACCTCGCCACGCTGGGCGCGGTGGAGGTCAGTGCGGAGCGTTATTCCGCGCTGTTGGACGCGGCGCTGACGCCGGGCGCGGGAACAGCCCCGGATTTCGGCGCACTTGAGTCGCTCGTCGCCTCGGCCGATGCGGCTTCGTTGGCACCGCCGGCATTGGACGCGCCGGCCGCGCGCGAGGCTACGCGCACCGTCTCGTCGCCGGTCTCCGGCCATGTCATCGCGCAGCTCATCACCCAGACGTCGTAGATCGGGTGCTGCACCACATTGCGATCCGGCCGCTCCTTGAAGAGCCAGCCGGAGAAGACGCGGTGCCACTGGTTGTCACGGCTCTCGCGCACGTCGAGCTGTACGAAAGCGCCCGTCTCCGGCACTTCCTCCCAGGGGGCGGCCGTCTCACAGGCGCGCAGGCGCACGATGGCGTTGTCGACGCGGAAAGCCTGGCCCGGCTTCATGCTGAGTTTGCGGGTGAGGCCGTTGCGCTTGTTGAGCAAGCCAATGACGGCGACGCGCTCGGCCATGGGCGTACCGAGCAGACCGGCGGCGCCGCTCACCTCATTGCCCGCGACCTGCTGGGGCACGCCTGCCTCCGCGCCATTGTCCGGCGCCTGACGCGGGCCGCAGGCGGCGAGCATGGCGAGGAGAGCGGCCGACGCCGCGAGGGCATGCCAGCGGCGGGAATGGCCAGGCCTTGTCACGGTCATGATCTTGCGCATTTTCCTAACCGCCGCGTGTCGAAAAATGCCGCGGGGCTCACGCGTCCGGCGACCAGGCTTCGTAATCGCCCGTCGCCATCTGACGGCGACCGCCGGCCTCAATGGCGCCGGAGGGGCGATAGGCGGCAGGGGTGCCGGTCATGTTGGGCGTGAAATCCGCTTCCCAGATGCGCGGCGGCGGCAGGCTGCTCTCGGGCGTGCCCTCGATGCTGTGATGCAGCCAGCCATGCCATTCGGCCGGCACGCGGCTCGCATCGTTGCTGCCGTTGTAGATGACCCAGCGGCGTGGCACGCCGTTCACGTCCGCACCGCCTTCATAATAGACGTTGCCCTGATGGTCCTCGCCCACGCGCGTGCCTTTGCGCGCGGTCCAGAACGCGGTGCCGATGGTGGCGCCGTCCCACCAGGTGAAGATCTTGCCGAGTATGCCCATGGCCGACGCGCTTAGCCTTTCCGACGGGGGGATGGCAACGGGAGAAATGGCCGAGCGCGCGACATGTCAGCGCTTCGGCAGGGCGAAGACATAGAGCACACTACGCTGTGTTGGCTTGTATTCCGGCGCCATGCGGCCAAGCGCCATGCCCTCCGGCGCGATGCCGGTGCCGATCACGACATATTGGCGCCCGTCCACCGCATAGGTGACGGGAAAGCCGGTCACGGCGGAGGAGAGATTGACTTCCCACAGCTTGCGGCCGCTCTTGTTGTCCAGCGCCTTGAAGCGGCCGGCGGCATCGCCCGCGAAAAGCAGACCGCCGGCAGTGGAAAGCAGCGACATCATGCCGGCGCGCTGCTCGAATTTCCACGCTGTGCGCCCCGTCGCGACGGAAATGGCGTGGATGGCGCCGACATTGGTCTCGCCCGGCGGCAGCATGGCCGTATAGTCGATGCCCATGCCGATCTGCCCCTTCACCGTCTCGCTCTCGCTGGTGACGGTGGAGCAGAGGTTCTGAAGCGGCATGTACATCAGGCCCGTTTCCGGGCTGTAGCTGCCTTCCTGCCAGTTCTTGCCACCCGCGAAGCTGGGGCAGACATCGACCGCTTGCCCCGGCCCGGTGAAGATGGTGGCGGGATTGACCGTCACCTCGCCGGTCGCGCCGTCGATGGACTGGACGACATTCTGCCGCACGCTGGGCGTGGCCCACAGGAATTCGCCGGTTTTGCGATCGAGCGTATAGACGATGCCGGTCTTGCCGGGGATGCCGGTGAGCACCTGGCGCCGCTCGCCGGGCTTGAGGCGCGGGTTGATCCAGGCGACCGCCTTGGGATCGGGCGCGACCTGCGTGTCGATGAGCAGCCGCGCGAAGGTGTGGTCGAAATCCCAATGGTCGAGGATGTGCTGGTAATACCAGACGATCCGTCCCGTCTCGGCGTCGAGCGCCAGGGTGGAGGTGGAATAGAGATGCTTCTTGTCGTTGCCCGCCAGCAGGAACTTGGTGGTCGGTGCCGTGACGGACGTGCCGAAATAGATGAGCTTGAGCTCGGGATCATAAGTCGGCGGCATCCACGTGCCGACCTGGAGGCGCTTCTCCCACGGCACGTCGCCCCAACTCGCATCCTCGGGCGTGCCGGGCTTGGCCATGGTGCTGGTGCGCCACAGCTCGCGGCCGGTGCGCGCATCGTGGGCGACCATGACGCAAGCGTCCGGCCCTGCCTCGCGCGCGCAGTTCCGCCCGGTGATGACCCGGTCTCCGGCGATGATGGGCCCGCTGCTGGTGCTGGCCGACTGGGTCTTCCAATCCGTGACTTTCGCCTCCCACACCTGCTTGCCGGTGGTGATGTCCACGGCATAGACGAAGCCGTCCGCGCTGCTGTTGATGAGCAGGTTCTCGAAGATGGCGGCGTTGCGCTTGCTGCCGCCGCCGGTGAAGCCCTGTGCATAGCGGCGCTTGAACTGCCAGATGAGATCGCCGGTGGCGGCGTCCACGGCTTGCACGGCATCATTGGGCTCGATGATGTACATGACCCCGGCGTGGATGAGCGGCGTGCCCTCATAGACGCCGTCGCCCAGCGGCCGCGACCAGACGAGTTGCAGCGTGCCGACATTGGCGGGCGTGATCTGAGTCAGCGGACTATGTCCCCAGCCGTTCAATGTGCGGCGGAACATGAGCCAGTCCTCGGCCGGCGGGTCGGTGAGGAGGGCGGGGCTGACGGGCGCGGGGCGGTGGAGCGGCAGGGTAGGGGCCGCCGCCCGCGTGCTTGCGGGGGCCTGGGCCATGGCGCTGCCTGCCAGCAGAGCCGTCAATGCTGCCATCGAAAGGGCGAGCCGCCGGAGCGCTGGGCTTCTGGCTGCAAGGCTGGCGGTGCGAGGATGGCGCATGTCTTGTTTTCCCTTCTTTGCTCCGCCTGAACATTATTTGGCGCCCGCCGTCCAGTCGTTGGGGAGGGCGGTCGTTTCACCCCGCGTGCGTCAGGCCACGTCCTCCGGCGTCTCGGGCGATTCGCCCGGTCGCGCCTCGACCCACAGGCGCGCGGTGGCAAGATCGTGGCCCGCGCGCAGGAAGGCGGCGATCTGTTTTTCGCGCAGCGGGCGGTCGGCCGGCGCGGCGGCATAGGGGCCAATGCGCTTGCGGCGCGCAAGGCGCTCGGCGGCGTGCCAACGGGCGGCGGCATCCGGACCGGCCTCCTCGCGCAGCGTCTCGTCGATGCCGTCCATCGCCAGCTTCTGCGCGATGCGGCGCGCGCCCAGGCCTCGCCGTTGCATGGCGCTGGCTGTCATGGCGGCATAGCCGGCGTCGTCCACATAGCGCAGCTCGGCCATGCGCTCGGTGATCGCGTCCACTGGTGGCTCTCCCTCGCCGGCCCAGCCGCGTTCGCGCAGCTTGCGGCGCAGATAGGCGGTCAGCTTGCCTCTGCTGGTCGCATAGCGGCCGACATAAGCGAGGGCGAGAGCCTCCAGATCGTTCGAATCGAGCGGTTTTGGGGCAGTTTTTTGACGATAAGGGCGCATGCGCCTTTTTTGTGCCACACTCCCTGCCTTAATTGAACAGGCCCGAAAGCTGCGGGTCGCAGCGCATGCGCGGGCGAGAGGCGGTTCAGGATAATCGGGAGCCCGGCGCGAGCCGGTCCAGAAAGAAGGGTCTCATTGATGCAGCCAACTCCGACGGAAGACGGGCTTGAGCGGCGCTTCGCCGATTTCGCCACTCTGGGAGAAGCGCTCGACTATGCCGCTCAAGGTGCGCGCGGCCTCAATTTTCACGATCCGCGCGGCAATCTGACGCGGGCCTATCCTTTCAGCGAAATGCGTGCCGATGCGCTCGCTTGCGCGTACCGTTTCATCGCGCGCGGCGTGAAGCCCGGCGACCGCGTGGCGCTGGTCGCCGAGACGGGCGCCGAGTTCGCCCAGATTTTCTTCGGTATCGTCTATGCCGGCGCCTGGCCGGTGCCGCTGCCGCTGCCGACCAGCTTCGGCGGCAAGGAAAGCTATATCGATCAGCTTCGCGTGCAGCTCCAGAGCTGCGATCCGCTGATGCTGCTGTTCCCGGCCGAGTTGGCCGAGATGGCGAGCGAGGCGGCGCGCCGCGAGGGGATCGAGCCGCTGAGCTTCGAGGATTTTCTCGCCGCGCAGGCTGTGCCCGGCGCCCTGCCGCAGGCAAGCACGGACGACATCTGCTATCTGCAATATTCGAGCGGTTCGACCCGCTTCCCGCATGGCGTCGCGGTGACGCACAAGGCGCTGCTCAGCAATCTGGCGGCGCACAGCCATGCCATGCAGTTGGTGGAGAGCGATCGCTGCATTAGCTGGCTGCCCTGGTATCATGACATGGGCCTCGTCGGCTGCTTCCTCTCGGTCGTCGCCAACCAGGTGTCGACGGACTATCTCAAGACCGAGGATTTCGCGCGCCGGCCGCTTGCCTGGCTCGATCTTATCTCGCGTCACAAGGGCACGGCGATCAGCTATTCGCCCACCTTCGGCTACGATATCTGCGCGCGCCGCATGTCCAGCCAGACTCGCGCATCCGAACGCTTCGATCTGGGCCGCTGGCGCATCGCGGGCAATGGCGCGGACATGATCCGCCCGGACGTGATGCAGGATTTCGTCGACGCGTTCGGCGAGGCCGGCTTCCGCCCCGGCGCCTTCCTGCCGAGCTACGGCCTTGCCGAGACGACGCTGGCCGTGACTATCATGCCGCCGGGTGAGGGCATCGTCGTCGAGCTGGTGGAGGAGACGGATCTGTCCGGTGGCGTCGCGCCGCAAGACCGGCCGCAGCGCTTCCGCGCCATCGTCAATTGCGGCCGGCCGGTGCTGGGCATGACCGTGGAAATTCGCGACGATTTTGGCGCGATCCTGCCCGAGAAGACGATCGGCAAGGTGTGGACCACCGGCAATTCGCTGATGGCCGGCTATTTCCGCGACGAGGAATCGACGCGGGCCTGCATGGTCGATGGCTGGCTGGACACCGGCGACATGGGCTATCTCTCGGACGGCTATCTCTACATCGTCGGCCGCGCCAAGGACATGATCATCATCAACGGCAAGAACCACTGGCCGCAGGATATCGAGTGGGCGGTAGAGCAGCTCCCCGGCTTCAAGCAGGGCGACATCGCTGCTTTCTCCATCACCACGCCCGGCGGCGAGGAAGCGCCGGCCGTGCTCGTCCATTGCCGCGTCTCGGACAATGAAGAGCGCGCCCGCCTGCGTGAGGAAATCCGCGAGCGCGTCCGATCCATCACCGGCATGAACTGCGTGGTGGAGCTGGTGCCGCCCCGGTCGCTGCCGCGTACCAGCTCGGGCAAGCTCAGCCGTTCAAAGGCGCGGCGCCTGTACCTGGCTGGCGAGATCGTCCCCTACGACGTCGCGGCCTGATCGGTCCAAAGCTGCGCCCATTGACGCTGCCCCGGTGGCGGCCTTGCTAAGGTGTGCCGCGCTGTGATGGTGCCGCGAATGATGCGACATCGCCTTGTTCGGGCGGCCGGCGATTGACCTCGGATGATGTCGATTCACCGTCCTCACTGGGTTGCCAGCGCTTCAGCCGCAGCGCGAGGCGTTCGTGCATGGCCGCCAGCGGGCGCCATGGCGTCCCGGCGGACGCGTGCCGATGGTTTCCATCGCGCTGGCCGATCTGATCTGCATGCGCCCATATGTACTCGGTACAGGGCACGGGCAGTCACTATTGAGAAGGTGGGGAGCATCGGCGGATGCTCGCCGGCCGGCCGCAACAGGGCCGGGAGATTATCCAGCGTCTAGTGGACCGGCGGCGCGGGCACCGGCAGGACCATCAGCAGATCGACGGCGGCGCCGGCATGTCTCGTTGAAGCCCGCAATTCCAGCGCTTGGCCATGGGCCTGGCAGTCGGGTGACATGTTGGCGCTTGCCCAGGTCGGAGGAGCCGGCTTTCAAGGATTGGCTGGTGGGGAGACTCGTTGCACTCCGCCCTATGTAGACAGGAGCGCTGGAGCGCCGCGAACTGCCCGCGTTCCTTACAGAATCTCGCGCACGGCTTCCGGTGGACGGCCCAGGCGCACGCCTTTCTCGGTCTCCACAAGCGGCCGCTCGATCAGAATGGGGTCAGCGACCATCGCATCGAGAATGGCCTCGTCGCTTGCGTCCTTGAGCGCCTTGGCGCCCTCCTCGCCTTTGCGTAGCCCTTGGCGCGGGGTCATGCCGGCGCGGGCATAGAGAGCGGCAAGCGTCTCGCGGGTGGGCGGCGTCTTGAGATAGTCGACCACCTCCACCTCCACGCCCGGCGTTCCTTCCAGGATCGCCAGTGTCTCGCGCGATTTGGAGCAGCGCGGATTATGCCAAATGGTCGCTTTCATGGGGGTCCTCCTTGTCCGGCGCCACAAGCGTGCGCTGCATGCAAACGATATCGAGCCAGCGGCCGAATTTATAGCCCACATTGTCCATACGCCCGGCGTGTCGGAAGCCGAGCCGCGCGTGGAGAGCGACCGAGGCGAGTTCAGCGTCGCCGATGACGGCGAGCATCTGGGTGAACCCGCTCGCGCGCGCGGCCTCGATCAGGGCGGCGAGCAACGCCGTGCCGATGCCATGCCCCAACCGGTCGGCGCGGACATAGATGCTGTCTTCGCAGCAATGGCAAAAGGCGGGCCGGTCGCGGAACTGTGCGGCATAAGCGAAAGCGAACAAGGCGCCCTCTGCCTCCGCGACCAGGAAGGGCCAACCGTGCGCCTGCACAGACTCGATCTTGCCGCCCCAATGGTCGGCCGGCGGTGGTTCGGTGTCGAACGTCGCGGTGCCGTGGCGGACGTGATGGGCGTAAATCATGGCGATCTGCGCGGAATCTTCCAGCCGCGCAGATCGGATCGTCAGTCCGCCTTCTGTCGCTCCAGCCATTCTTCCAGCCACTTGATCGAATAGTCGCCGTTCTGCACGTCGGGATCGGCGATCAGGCGCTGGTGCAGGGGAATAGTGGTCTTCATGCCCTCGATAACGAACTCTTCCAGCGCGCGCTTCAAGCGCATCAGGCAGCCTTCGCGGGTGCGACCGTACACGATCAGCTTGCCGATCATCGAGTCGTAATAAGGCGGCACCATATAGCCCTGATAGAGTGCGCTATCGACGCGCACATGCATGCCGCCGGGGACATGGTACATGCTCACCCGGCCCGGGGACGGCGCGAAGGTGACGGGGTCTTCGGCATTGATACGGCACTCGATGGCGTGGCCGGTGAAGACCAGCTCATCCTGTGTCACCGAGAGCGGCAGGCCATCGGCGACGCGGATCTGCTCGCGCACCAGATCGAAGCCGGTAATCATCTCCGTCACCGGATGCTCCACCTGGATGCGGGTGTTCATCTCGATGAAGTAGAATTCGCCGTCCTCGTACAGGAATTCGATGGTGCCCGCGCCGCGATAGCCCATGTCGGCCATGGCCTTGGCGACGAGACCGCCCATGCGGGCGCGCTCGGCCGAGGAGATGACGGGGGAGGGCGCTTCCTCCAGCACTTTCTGGTGGCGGCGCTGGAGCGAGCAGTCGCGCTCGCCCAGGTGGATGGCGTTGCCCTTGCCGTCGCCGAAGATCTGGAACTCGATATGGCGCGGATTGCCGAGATATTTTTCCATGTAGACGGTGTCGTCGCCGAACGCCGCCTTGGCCTCGCTCTTGGCCTGCGACATCAGGCTCTCGAACTCGTCTTCGCTCTGCACCACCTTCATGCCGCGCCCGCCGCCGCCCGAGGCGGCCTTGATGAGCACGGGGTAGCCGATTTCCCTGGCGAGGCGCTTGGCCTCCGCCACGTCCTCGATGGCGCCATCCGATCCGGGCACCAACGGCAGGCCGAGCGCGCCGGCGGTACGCTTGGCCTCCACCTTGTCGCCCATGATGCGGATATGCTCGGGCTTGGGACCCACGAAGATGAGATTATGCGTCTCGATGATCTCGGCGAACTGGGCGTTCTCGGAGAGGAAGCCGTAGCCGGGATGGATCGCGTCCGCGCCGGAGATTTCCGCCGCCGAGATGATTGCGGGAATGTTGAGATAGCTGTCGCGGGCGGCCGGGGGACCGATGCAGATCGCCTCGTCGGCAAGGCGGACATGCATGGCATCGGCATCGGCGGTGGAATGGACCGCCACCGTCTTGATGCCCATTTCGTGGCAGGCGCGATGGACGCGCAGGGCGATCTCGCCGCGATTGGCGATTAGCAGCTTCTCGATGCTCATGATCTCGCCGCCCTCAAGCGACCACGATCAGCGGCTGGTCATATTCGACCGGCTGACCGTTCTCCACCAGCACCGATTTTACGGTTCCGGCGGCGGGGGCGGTGATGGGATTCATGACCTTCATCGCCTCGACGATGAGCAGAGTCTGACCGGCCTTCACACTGTCGCCGACCTTTACGAAGGCGGGCGCATCGGGTTCGGGCGAGAGGTAGCAGGTGCCGACCATGGGCGACTTGACCGCATTGGCGTGGTCTGCGCCGGCGGCGGGGGCTTCCTGCGCGGTGGCGGGGGGGGGCGCCGGAGCGGGCGCGGCGAGCGGCGCGGCAGCGGCGGGCGGCGCGTAGGTGGCGTGGGTCGCGGCGGGCTTTCGGGCGACACGGACGCGGCGGTCGCCGTCCTCCACTTCGATTTCAGTGAGGTTGGTCGCGTCCAGCATCTCGGCGAGCTCGCGCACGAGCTTCACGTCCACCTGCATTGCGCCCTGTTCAGTCTTGTCGCCCATTGTGTTCCCTTGCGTCGCCCTTGCGTGGAGCCGTTTTTCTTGTTCGATTGGCGCACGGGCCTATTGCCGTTCGCGCCGGAACGCAACAGCCCTTGGGCCGGGATTTCGCTCAATCCTGATCCAGCGCCGCCTCCAGTGCCAGCATATAGCCTAATGGACCAAAGCCCGCGATGGTGCCCTTGGCGGCCATGCCCACATAGCTGTGATGGCGAAAGGACTCGCGCGCGGCCGGATTGGAGAGATGCACTTCGATCACCGGCACGCTGATGGCGCGGATCGCATCGTAGAGCGCCAGGCTGGTGTGGGTATAGGCACCCGCATTCAAAATGACGGCGACCGCGCTCTCTGCATTGGCCTCGTGCAGCCAGTCGACCAGATGTCCCTCATGATTGGACTGGCGGAAATCGATCTCCACATTGGCGCGGCGCGCCTCGTCTTCCATGCGTTCGGCGATGTCGTCCAGCGTGTCGTAGCCGTAAATCTCCGGCTCACGCATGCCGAGCAGGTTGAGATTGGGGCCGTTGAGGACATAGATCTTGCGCAGGTCGGCCATCAGCCAGTGGGTCCTTTTGGTTGCGAGCCTCGGGCCTCCCCCTATATGGCGAGTGCAATGGGTCTCAAAGCGAAAGGTGAATGAGGGCAATGGGCGTGGACGGCACGATCGAGATCTTCGTCAATGGCGAGCATCGGCGCGTCCGCGAGGGCCTGACGCTGGCCCAGCTCGCCAATGAGCTGGGATTGGACCCGGCCAAGGTGGCGGTGGAGCGCAACCTGCACGTGGTGCCGCGCTCGACGCTGTGCGACGTGATCGTCGAGGATGGCGATGAACTGGAGATCGTCCATTTCGTCGGCGGGGGCGACGGCGCGCCGGTGCTGGCCGACGATTGCTGGACGGTGGCGGGCAAGACCTTTCGCTCGCGGCTGATCGTAGGCACCGGCAAGTACAAGGATTTCGCCCAGAATGCGGCGGCCGTGGCGGCGAGCGGCGCGGAGATCGTCACCGTGGCGGTGCGGCGGGTCAATGTTTCCGATCCCAAGGCGCCGATGCTCACCGATTTCATCGACCCCAGGAAGATCACCTATCTGCCCAACACGGCCGGCTGCTACACCGGCGAGGAAGCGATCCGTACACTGCGCCTGGCGCGCGAGGCGGGCGGCTGGGATCTGGTGAAGCTGGAAGTGCTGGGCGAGGCGCGCACGCTCTATCCGGACATGGTGGAGACGCTGCGGGCAACGGAAATCCTCGCCAAGGAAGGCTTCAAGCCGATGGTTTATTGCGTCGATGATCCCATCGCCGCCAAGCGGCTGGAGGATGCCGGCGCTGTCGCCATCATGCCGCTGGGCGCGCCAATCGGATCGGGCCTGGGCATCCAGAACCGCGTGACCGTCCGCCTGATCGTAGAAGGGACCAAGCTCCCGGTGCTGGTCGATGCCGGCGTTGGCACCGCGTCGGACGCCGCCGTGGCCATGGAGCTGGGCTGCACCGGGGTGCTCATGAACACCGCCATTGCCGAGGCGCGCGATCCGGTGCTGATGGCCGCCGCGATGAAGGCCTCGGTCGAGGCGGGCCGCATGGCCTATCTCGCCGGACGCATGGGGCGGCGCATGTATGCCGACCCGTCCAGCCCGCTCGCTGGGCTCATCTAAAACCGGCTTCATCTGAAAGGCGAATTGCGACGGGCCGAGTGGAACCCGGCCCTCAGCCCTGCGTTTTCCCATCGAACGCCGGATGCTCCGGCTAGCCATGATGGAGAACAAGCCATGGGTGAAATGCTCGACAAGGCGAAAGGCGCGGCCAACCAGGCGGCCGGCAAGGCCAAGCAGGCCTATGGCGACGCCACCGACAATTCGGCCAAGAAAGCCGAGGGCGTGGGCCAGGAGTTGAAGGGCAAGGCCCAGAAGCTCAAGGGCGACGCGAAGGGCGCCGTGAACAAGCTCTGACCACCCACAAATGTTGTGACCGAGGCGTCTAGTCCCGGTCGAAAAGAAGGGCCGCTTCCGTCTGTGAAGCGGCCCTTTTTGGCGTCTCGCACAAGGGGTCGGCGCGATGCAGCCAGCCTCCGCCTCCGTTGGCCTATATGGCGGAAATCCTTCGATATCGAATGAAACTGCGGGTTTGACCCACGCGCAGGCGCCGCCTATGTCGCCCCCAATCGTCCAGTTGGGTGCAGGAGAGTCGTTGATGAAGAAGCTCTATCCCGATGCCAAGGCCGCGCTCGACGGCCTGTTGTTCGACGGCATGCAAATCTGCGCGGGGGGCTTTGGCCTGTGCGGCATTCCCGAGCGGCTGATCGACGCGGTTCGGGACTCGGGCGTCAAGGATCTCACCATCGCCTCCAACAATGCCGGTATCGACGGTGAGGGGCTGGGCAAGCTGCTGCGCACGCGGCAGGTCAAGAAGATGATCTCCTCCTATGTCGGTGAGAACAAGGAGTTCGAGCGGCAATATCTGGCCGGTGAGCTGGAGGTGGAGTTCTGCCCGCAGGGCACGCTGGCCGAGCGCTGCCGGGCGGGCGGCGCAGGGATCGCCGGCTTCTACACCCGCACCGGCGTCGGTACGCTGGTGGCCGAAGGCAAGGAAGTGAAGACGTTCGACGGTGAGGATTATATCCTCGAGCGCGGCATCTTCGCCGATGTCGCCATCATCAAGGGCTGGAAAGCGGACGAGAGCGGTAATCTCATTTTCCGCAAGACCGCACGCAACTTCAACGCGCCCATGGCGACGGCCGCGAAGATCTGCGTGGCCGAGGTGGAGGAAGTCGTGCCCACCGGCTCGCTGGACCCGGACTGCATCCACCTGCCGGGCATCTATGTAAAGCGCATGATTATCGGCGCGCCCTACGAGAAGAAGATCGAGTTCCGCACGGTCCGGGCCCGCGAGGCGGCGTGACCATGCGCGCCGCCGCCCTGTTGGCGGCGCTGGCCCCGGCAGCGATGCTGGCCGGCTGCGCCGCGAGCACTCCGCCGCGTCCGCTGGGCGCGGGGACGGTGTCCGCCGCCATGCCGGCCGAGGCGAAGCAGGACGCGGCTGGGCAGGACGCGGCTGGGCAGGAGCGACTTAGGCGCTTCCAATATCTCTATGGCTCCGGCGAGGCGGCGGCACTGTCCATTGCCACTTATCAGGCGCTGGTCGGCCATGTTCGCGGGCAGGTCGCTACCCGGCCGGCGGAAGGCGTGGTGCTGACTGCCGAGTCGACGCTCGATGCGCCCAGCTTCGTGGGATGCGGCGACAAGCCCCTCGCGGCCGTGTTCGACGTGGATGAAACGCTGATCCTGAACCTGGGCTATGAATATCGCGAGGCGGCCACCGGCCGGGGCTTCGATGCAGCGAGCTGGCGGCGCTGGGAAGAGACCGGCGCGGCGCGGGTCGCGGCCGTTCCGGGCGCGGTGGCGGCGCTGAATGCTCTGCGCCGCATGGGCGTGACGGTCGTCTTCAACAGCAACCGCAGCGCTGCCAATGCGGCGCAGACCGCCGAAGCTCTGCGCCGCGCCGGCCTCGGCGAAGCGGTGCACGGCGAGACGCTGTTCCTTTCCGGCGACGATGCCATGGGCGGCCGCAAGGACGGGCGTCGCGCCACCATAGCCGGCCGCTATTGCGTCATTGCCATGGCCGGCGACCAGCTCGGCGACTTCACCGACCTGTTCAATCAGGACGGCATGACGCCCAGGGGCCGCCGCAGCGAAGTCTCCAGCGGCTGGGCGACCAAGCTCTGGGGCGCGGGCTGGTTCCTGCTGCCCAACCCGGTTTACGGCGCCGCCCTGCAAGGCGGCCTTGACGATCTGTTCCCCACGGACAAGAGGTGGGACGATCCCGCCGAGGAGAAAGCGAATGCCCTGGACCCGCGATGAAATGGCCGCGCGTGCGGCGAAGGAACTCAAGGACGGCTTCTACGTCAATCTCGGCATCGGCATCCCCACGCTGGTGGCCAATCACATTCCCGCCGGCATGGAAGTGACGCTGCAAAGCGAGAACGGCATGCTCGGCATCGGGCCCTTCCCTTATGACGAGGATGTCGACCCGGACCTCATCAATGCCGGCAAGCAGACGATCAGCGAGCTGCCCAACAGCGTCTATTTCTCCTCGTCGGACAGCTTCGCGATGATCCGCGGTGGCCATATCGATCTGACCGTGCTGGGCGCGATGGAAGTGAGCGAGAAGGGCGACATCGCCAACTGGATGATCCCGGGCAAGATGATCAAGGGCATGGGCGGCGCCATGGACCTCGTCGCGGGCGTCAAGAAGATCATCGTGGTGATGGAGCACACCGCCAAGACCGGCGCGCCCAAGTTCATCCCTGAATGCACCCTGCCGCTCACCGGGCGCAATGTGGTGGACATGATCGTGACGGACCTGTGCGTCTTCCAGCGGCCGGATCATCAGTCGCGCTTCCGTCTGGTGGAGCTGGCGCCGGGCGTGACCGCCGAGGAAGTCGCGGCCAAGACCTCGGCCAGCTACGACGTGGCGCTGGCGGCGGCCTGAGGGCGGGCGGGGCGTTATGGCCCCGCTCATGATCTGCCCGGGCGCGGGGCTTCCCGTCTGTCCCGGCATTTGGGCTCTGTGCCTCGTCTCTGCCCCGCCGGCGCCGAGTTTTTCCTCCACACCGACTGGCCTCGCCATTCAGCACTGAGCCTGCGGCGCGTTTGCAGGCGGAGACCCTCGCATAATGTCCGGCGCCGTCCTGCGCGGTATGGGCGCGCCGCCGAGCCACGCCCCGCAATGCCAATTCCGCTCGGCTCTCCGAACCGCTTGCCTGAGGGCTTACTCCCGGGCAACAAGGCGCCCGACGAAAAGATCAAAAAGGGGAGGGGCCGTGTTCAGGGCCAAGGAGCGTCCGCGTCTCGCGCTCGTGTTACTGACGGCGATCGGCGTCGTCGGGTTCATCGACCGCATCATCATGAACGTGCTGGTCCAGCCGCTGAAGGCGGAGTTCTCGCTTAGCGACAAGGAGATCGGCCTGCTCAACGGCCTGGCCTTTGCCGCGCTTAATGTGGTGCTGGGCATCGCGGTGGCGCGGCTGGCCGAGCGCAAGCATCGCATCAGTCTCATTGCCATCGGTACATTGTTCTGGTCCGTCGCCACCGCTGCCTGCGGTATGGCGGGCACGATGGTGCAGTTGCTGCTCGCCCGCATCGGTGTGGGCGTGGGCGAAGCGGTGGGCCTGCCCTCCACATCGTCCGTCGTCTCGGATTATTTTCCGCGTGAGAAGCGCGCGACGGCCATTTCCATCCTCAATCTCGCCACGCCCATCGGCGCCTTCATCGGCGCGACGGGCGGCGCGCTGATCGCGCAGATCTATGGCTGGCGCTACGCCTTCCTCGTTGCGGCGATCCCCGGCGTCATCCTGGCGGCACTGCTCATTCTGCTCATTGCCGAGCCGGAGCGCGGCGGGCGCGACGCCGGCGGCGCGGCCGGCGAGGTGCCGCCGCTCAGCGCCGTGCTCAAGCGCTACTGGCAATGGCCGACGATGCGCCACATGCTCATCGGTGCGACCATCGCCGGCATGGTGGGCTTTGGCCTCAACAGCTTCCTCGCTGCCTATCTGACGCGGCGCTATGGCTTCTCGTTGGTGGAGGCGGGTGCGGTGGCCGGTCTGGTCGCGAGCTTGCCCGCTGCCATCAGCATCACCGCTGCCGGCTGGATTTCCGACCGGCTGGCGCTGCGCGGCAACAGGCGCGGCTATGCGCTGCTGCCGGCAATCACGCTGCTGGTGAGTGCGCCGCTCTATGCCTTCGCCATCACGCGCGAGAATGCGACACTGCTGGTGGTGCTGGTGGCGCTGTGTGCACTCATCCAGTTTACCTATCTGGGCCCCACCGCAGGCACCTTCCAGAACATGCTGAGTCCGCGCATGCGCGCCACCGGCACTGCGTTCACCGGCATGATCTACACGCTCATCTCCGGCGGATTCGGCCCGCTGCTGCTAGGTGCGGTGAGCGATCATTTTGCGGCCTCGGGCATTGAGCCGGGCGTGGCGCTGGGCCTTGCTATGGCGGGCATGGCCTTGCTCTATGTGTGGGCGGCGCTCCATTTCGCGCTGGCCTCGCGCACGATCGAGGCCGATCTCGCGCGGCCGATCGAGCATATCTGAAGCGCGGCGGCGGTGTCTCCACGGGAGCGCCGCCGCATCCGCCGGCCGCATGATTAAGGCTTGTCATCGCGCGTAAAGGGCCTATTTCCGCCGGCTATGACCGCTGCACCGAAAACGCTCTACGAGAAGATCTGGGACGCCCATGTCGTCGAAACGCGCGACGATGGCACCAGCCTCATCTATATCGACCGCCATCTCGTCCATGAAGTGACGAGCCCGCAGGCGTTCGAGGGCCTACGCCTTGCCGGGCGCCCGGTGCGCCGCCCCGATCTGACGCTGGCGGTGCCGGACCATAATCTGCCGACGACCCCGCGCGTGGACGCGCAGGGTCGCCGCATTCCCATCGCCGACCCCGAGAGCGCGCAGCAGCTCGCCGCACTGGAGAAGAATGCGCCGGAATTCGGCATTCGCTACTTCGACGCGACCGCCGCGCAACAGGGCATCGTCCATGTCGTGGGGCCCGAGCAGGGGTTCACGCTGCCCGGCACCACGCTGGTCTGCGGCGATAGCCACACGGCCGCGCACGGCGCACTGGGCGCGCTCGCCTTCGGCATCGGCACCAGCGAAGTGGAGCATGTGCTCGCCACGCAGACGCTGCTGCTCAAGAAATCCAAGACTCTCGCGATTGAGGTGGAGGGCACGCTCGGCCATGGCGTGACGCCGAAGGACGTGATCCTCGCCATCATTGGGGGGATCGGCACGGCCGGTGGCACCGGCCATGTCATGGAGTTCCGCGGCTCGACTTTCCGCGACATGAGCATCGAAGGGCGCCTCACCGTCGCGAACATGGCGATCGAGGGCGGGGCGCGCTCGGGCCTGTTTGCGCCCGACGAAAAGACCTTTGCCTATCTCAAAGGCCGGCCCATGGCGCCAAGCGGCGCAGACTGGGACGCAGCAGTGGCCTATTGGAAGACGCTGGCGACCGACGAGGGCGCCGTGTTCGACAAGACCGTGCGCTTCGATGCGGCCGACATCGCGCCTAACGTGACCTGGGGGACGAGCCCCGAGGACGTGGTGCCGATCACCGGCGTGGTGCCGGACCCGGAAAGCTTCGAGGACCCGGCCAAGCGCGTCGCGGCCGCCAAGTCTTTGGATTATATGGGCCTCACGCCCGGCCAGCGTATGGAAGACGTGGCCGTGGAGCACATCTTCATCGGCAGTTGCACCAACAGCCGCATCGAGGACCTGCGCGCCGCCGCCGCCGTGCTCAAGGGGCATCGCAAGGCCGAGGGCATCAAGCAGGCGCTGGTCGTGCCGGGCTCCGGCCTCGTCAAGCGCCAGGCCGAGGCCGAGGGGCTGGACCGCATTTTCGTGGATGCCGGTTTCGAGTGGCGCGAGCCCGGCTGTTCGGCGTGCCTGGGCATGAACCCGGACAAGGTGCCGAGCGGTGAGCGCGCGGCTTCCACCAGCAATCGCAACTTCATGGGGCGGCAAGGGCCGGGCGCGCGCACCCATCTGGTCTCCCCCGCCATGGCGGCGGCGGCCGCGATTAAGGGTCGACTTGCCGACGTGCGCGACCTAATGGCGGAAGAATAACAGGCCCGAAAGGGAGGTCGCATGAAGAAAATCTTCTGGATTCTGGTGATGGGCGCGGTCGCGAGCGCCAGCATGGCGTTCGGTCTCGGCCAGGCCGCCAATGGCGAAGTCACCGCGCCGACGCGCTAGAGTGAGTTCGAGCCGGATGGACTCATCCGGCGGTTCGGATCCCCGGCAAGCAAAGCACGGTTGGAATCCGTCCGGTCCAATCGGACCGGGACTGACTCCGCGTTCTTTTTGTTCTTGATTGATCCAATCCAGCCTTGATTGAACCAATCCAGTGTTGCCGCGAAACAGGAGCCCAAGGCAGCCAAGCCTGTCGGTTGGTTCCGGTTTCTGCCTTTGCAGGAATGCGGCCTCTCTTCTGATCGGATACTCTTCAGGGCGGGATGGCTCGGTATGCCGGAATACACCGCACTGACGCCCTGAGCCGCGCACGCCTCATTCCGGGCCGATGCTGGGCGCGGCCCCGACGACCCATCAAGCCGTTCACGGCGCGCATCGCAATCCATACGAGCGGCCCGGGTTCCGCCGGCAATCTGAGCCATAAGGCCTCGCCAGCCGCGAGGGGATCATATGGCGCGCCGCGCGCAGACCTTGCATGTCCCCCTCATCATCGGGCATGAGGCGGCCGAACATCGCCATACTCCCGGCCTTTTTCCGAAAGCGGTAGACCGAACCATGGATCCAGTGAATATCGTCGAGGGACGCGCCTATCCCTTCGGCATGAAGAATGTCGATACGGACATCATCATCCCCGCCAAGTGGCTCAAGACCATCAGCCGCGCGGGCCTGGGCAAGGGCGCCTTCGAGGCGCTCCGCAAGGAGCCGGGCAATGTGTTCGACGATCCGCGCTATGCCGGCGCGCCGATCATCGTGGCGGGCGATAATTTCGGCTGCGGGTCGAGCCGCGAGCATGCCGCCTGGGCGCTGGCCGACATGGGCGTGAAAGCTGTGATCGCGCCCAGCTTCTCGGACATTTTCTCGGGCAACGCCTTCAAGAACGGCATTCTCACGGTGGTGCTGCCGCAGGAGGCCGTGGACCGGCTGGAAGAGGTGGCGCACACCGACAGTATCACCATCGACCTGGAAAATCAGACGGTGACGACGCCCTATCAGGACCGCTTCACCTTCGAGATCGATCCCTTTCGCAAGCAGTGCCTGCTGGGCGGGCTGGACGAGATCGGCCTCACGATGGCCCGGCGCGACGCGATCGGCGCCTTCGAAGCGAAGGACGCGCAGCGGCGGCCCTGGCTGGTGCCGAAGGCGGCCTGACCGCACGCGCGGGAGCGCGGGGATGAAGCCGCATTGCCTTGGTCGTGCGCTCTTCCTAAGTAGCAAGGGATTTAAACCGCTTTTTGTTTGTAGGGGCTCTGGCCAATGACGACTTTTGACGATCGCAAGAACGCTTTTGAAGCCAAGTTCGCCCGGGATGAGGAGCTTGCCTTCCGGGTGACGGCGCGGCGCAACCGCCTGCTCGGCGAATGGGCGGCCGGCCTCATGGGCCTCACTCCTGCGGAAAGCGACGCCTATGCCAAGGCCGTGGTGCAGGCCGACTTCGAGGAAGCGGGCGACGAGGACGTGATCCGCAAGGTGCTGGGCGATCTCGTCTCGGCCGACGTAGACATGGACGAGGCGCGGGTGCGCGCCGCTCTGGCCGAGAAGGCCGCCGAGGCCCGCCGCCAGTTCATGCAGGAAGACAACTGAGGGCCGCGCCATGGCAATGCAGGCCGATGAGATCGCCGCGCTGATTCGCGCCGCCATTCCCGATGCGACCGTGGAGATCACCGATCTGGCCGGCGACGGCGATCATTATGCCGCGCGCGTCACGGCCGAGAGCTTTCGCGGCATGAGCCGGCTCGCCCAGCAGCGCGCCGTCTATGCGGCCCTTGGCGAGCGCATGGGCGGCCTGCTCCATGCCTTGCAACTGACCACTGCCGTCCCCAACTGATAGTCATGTGCGGGCGGCCAAGGGGGGCCGGTCCGCAGCCCAGGAGTTCGCCCGATGACCGATCCCGTCCACGCCCGCATTTCCGACATCGTGAAGAGCGCCGATGTCGTGCTGTTCATGAAGGGCACGCCGCTCTTCCCGCAATGCGGCTTTTCCCATCGCGCCTGCGCTATTCTCGATCGGCTCGGTGTGGCGTTCGAGGGCGTGGACGTGCTCCAGGATCAGGAGATCCGCCAGGGCATCAAGAGCTATTCCGACTGGCCGACTATCCCCCAGCTTTATGTGAAGGGCGAGTTCGTCGGCGGTTCGGACATCATGATGGAAATGTTCGAGGCCGGCGAGCTGCAACAGCTCATGACCGACCAGGGCGTCGCCAAGGCCAGCGCCTGAGCCTGTGGCGGCCCGCTGCGGCCGCCGCCTTCTGATCGCAATCCGAGCAGGCGAGGCGGCCTGATCCCCCATGAGGGCATGGCGCAGCGCGTGCGGATCATGCCAGGAAGATGCGCTGCAAGCGCTGGTGTCGGCGCTATCGACTGTACCGACGCGCATCGTCGCTTCTCGCATTGTCGAAAACCCTAGCGGGGGATGCGGCCGGGAGACCGGAGCCACATCCCCCTATCGGGTGTACGCGCACTCTCGCAATCGCCGTGCCAGCATTCGGCAAGCCCGTATTCCGCGCGCTACGGTGGTGAAGCGTGTCTTAACAGGTGCGCGCCTGTAAAATGTGCCGACAGCACTGCATTCGCCGGCACGCGCTTCGTGCTGAATCTGTCTGTTCGCCCTGCGCCGGCTAGTTTCGGGCCATTGATGTCGGGATAATAACCCTTTCATCCGCTCTTTCCGCGAAAGCGGGACGCTCCCACCGAGGCGGTAATCCCACTCCTGAGCCTAAAGGTCGATGACTCCCGTCTCGGGGTGGTGGCGGTCCAGATGCCTGCGGATGATCCGCAGATTGCGCGTGTTGGAACGGAAGGCGAGGTCGAACAGGTCGCCGACCAGCGGCACCGCGCCCAGTGCCGTATCGATGCCGACATTGGCGGACATGCGCGCGATCTGCCAGCGTGACATGCCCAGATTGCGCGCTTCCCACACAATCCACATCCCCATCGCGGCTGTGAGGAGATCGCCCAGCACTGGAATGATGCCGACGACCGCGTCGAGGCCGATGCGGTGGCGCGTGCCGGGCAGGACGAAGGCGCGCTCCAGAAGCTGCTCCATCAGCTCCACCCGCTGTCGGATCGAGCGCGGATCGCGCCCCATGCCGGGAATCTGGTCGAGCTGGGCCATGAAAATCTCGGGCCGGGGACGGCGGTTGGGCATGAGGTCGGCAAATCTCCCTAGCGTGCTGTCGCGCCAGACCATCTATCTGGCAAACAATCGTGATGCGGCCTGGTTCGGACCATCCAGCCGCGCGTCTAATGCGACCGAGCCGCCTAGTTGGTGGTTCGCAGCAGGCTGTTCAATGGGTGGAGGGCGCGGGGGGAGGGCATGAAGGCGGTGAGACGGCTGCTCGCCAGCGACCAGCGGATCGGCAGGCCCAGCGGAATGAAACCGCCATGTGCGACGATCAGCCGCTCCGCCGCGCTCAGCGCTGCCGCCTGTTGCGCGGCGTCCTGGGCGCTGCGGGCGATGTCAAGCTGCGCGGAGGCGGCGGGATCGCAGGCGATGCCGGTGTCGCAATCGAGCTGCGCGAGATACCAGAGCGCGCTGTCGAAACCGGCGACGGCATCGACGATGCGCAGTTCCGCCGCAGCGTCCTGGGCCACGCGCGTAACGCGCAGGCCAAGGCGGCCATAGTCCTCGGTCAGCCGGTGGAAGAGCAAGGTCGCGCCCGCCCCCTGGGGCAGGGCGATGCGCAGGACCGGCGGCTCGCCATGGGCCGCGCGCCAGGCGGAGACGGCGTGGCGCGCCGTGCGGATGCGCTCTTCCGCCGCCAGCGTGGCCCATTCCGGCAAGGTTGGCGCCTGCGCCATGTCAAGCTGGGCAGGGAGAGGAGCGATGCTGGTCGTCCAGCCCTGGAGATTCAGATCGCGGGCAAGCTGGGCGCGGTCGATGGCGCGGGCCAGGGCGGAGCGCACGGCATGGTCGGCGAGAAAACCGCGCCGGTCGGCAATGGCGAGGCCGAAGAGGCCGGGTGCGGGGTCGGCCCGCACGTCGGTGGAGCCCAGCCGGGCATGGGGCAGCAGCAGCAGATGCTGGAACCGTCCGCCCAGAACCAGATCGGCCCGTCCGTTCTGGAAGCGCGCGATGGCGAGCGCGGCGCGTGCCGCCTCCAGTGTGCGCCGATCACGCACAGCACTGGGCGGCGGCGTCCCGTCCTCGCTCTCGTCTGCATTGGCCATGGGGCGCAGGTAGAGCCGCTGGAGCCGCGCCTCGGCCTGATAGGGTCCCGTGCCGCCCTGCTTGCCGATGATGGCGAGACGGGGCTGGGCGAGGAGCTGGATGAAGGCGGGGAGAGCGGTGTCCAGGCGAATCTCGATCACGCGATCGGTCATCGCGCGTACGTCGGGCTTGAGGCCGGCCAGGACTTCCGGGCTGGCACGCATGCGCTGCTGGAGGATGCGCGCGACGGCGTCGGCCTTCACCGGCTCGCCATCGGCCCATTTGGCACGGCGCAGGCGGAAGATGTAGCTCTGCCCTCCGTCGCTCACGATCCAGCTCTCCGCGAGGCCGGGGATTACTCCGCCCTGTGCGTCGAAGGCGACCAGCCCCTGCGCGGTGGCGGCCAGCACGGCCTTGGCCGGCGCACTGCGTTCGTGGCGGAGTGGATCGGTCATTTCGATGGGCTGGCCGATGATCTGGACGACCACGGGGCGCTCCTCGCCGCCCCCGCAGCCGGCCAGTGCGGCGCACAGGCACGCCAGCAGCGGCACCCAACGCCCTGCACGCAGTCCGCCTGCCGCTCTCCTAGCCACGCGTTTCAAACCTTCCTGAGAGGACCGACCCTTGTTCCTAGCCCGGCCGGCGGCGTGGGCCAACAGGGGAAAATGGAGGCGCGGCGGAGCCCGTCGCGGTCAACCGGTGGCCGAACCCATTGCGGCACCGCCTGCCGTGATAGCGCGCCGCAGCGCACGGCACCGACGTTGACGGCGGTTCGACTAGAAATGCGGACGGCACGTGCAAGGTCGCTGTCGTCAAGCAATGGGGCGTCCAGACAACCGAGAGGCACGGGGGATCATGAGACAGCCCTCTGCCGATGCAAGAAGGGGGCGATGAAAGGCTGCTCCGGCGCTGAAGGCCAATCGCCAGGAGCACGGGGTCGGAGGAGCTGGAACCCATCGGGGCGGCCCGGTCAATATTCGCCCGAGCCTATGCGCGGACCGCCAAGCGGGATACCCGCGCTGATATGGAGGCCGGACAAATTATGGTGCGGACGGCGGGACTCGAACCCGCACTCTCACTGAGAAGCGGATTTTAAGTCCGCTGCGTCTACCGATTTCGCCACGTCCGCATGCGTGAAGCCTCGGCCTTGCCGCCGCCCGGTCGGCGCGTCCATGCCATGGCCGGACCGTGCCCGCCAGCCCTTGATCCGCAAAGATACGCCTGCCGATCATGCCCAGATGCGGGGTGAGGAGGCGCGGAAAGGCATGTTTGCTTGTGGTAGGCAGCTCGACAGAGGCAGCATGGAAGGACAGGGGCGCCACCGCAGTAGCGCCCGTAGCCCTTGGTCTGCTCAGCGCGCGGGGTTGAGGCGCTCGCGCATTTCCTTGCCGGGCTTGAAGTGCGGCACGCGCTTGGCAGGCACCGTCACGGCAACGCCGGTGCGCGGATTGCGGCCGGTGCGGCCATCGCGCGCGCGCGTGGTGAAGGCGCCGAAGCCGCGCAGTTCCACGCGGCCGCCATCCGCCAGCCGTTCGCCGATCGAATCGAAGATCAGGCTGACGATGCGGTCGACTTCCTGAAGATTGAGCTCGGGATTGCGGGCCGCGAGCTTCTGAACGAGTTGCGAACGAATCATGCTGGGTCTTTCAACAGGCCAGTTATTCCATTCATGCGCACGCAACCGTTCGCTGGCGAAACGATCCGGACACTGCCGGTTATCCCCCGCCTCGCCGCGCGGGCGCGGTGCGCGAGAGATCCGGCTGCGCATTTCGCGAGTCATGCCGTCCTCATCACCGCGCGATGTGCAGAATATCGGCACAAGTGCGAGGCAAATCAAGCGGATGTCGCGTTTAAAGCTCATATAAGATTTGCGCGGCTCTTTTGAAGGGAGCCCCACGGGAAAGGCCGGCCGATACGGGATCGGCCGGCCTTCCGGAAGCGCGGCCCGCAGGCAGCGCATAGTTGATACGTAGAGCTTAGCTCTTGTTGGCCTTGAGCGCCTCGCCCAGAATGTCGCCCAGCGACGCGCCGCTGTCGGATGAGCCATACTGCGCCACCGCCTGCTTCTCCTCGGCGATCTGCAGCGCCTTGACGGAGAAGTTGGGCTTCTTGGAGCGGTCGAAGCCGATCACCATCGCGTCGAACTTCTGGCCCGGCTGGAAACGCTCGGGGCGCTGCTCGTCGCGGTCGCGGCCCAGGTCGCTGCGCTTGATGAAGCCGGTCGCGCCATCTTCGCCGACCTGCACTTCCAGGCCGCCGTCGCGCACTTCCAGCACGGTGACGGTGACGGTTTCGTTCTTGGACAGGCCGCCGGCAGAGCCAGCACCGGCGCCCGGCGCGCCCTTCTCAAGCTGCTTCATGCCGAGCGAGATGCGCTCCTTCTCCACATCGACGTCGAGCACGACGGCCTTCACGACCTCGCCCTTGCGATGCAGGTTGAGCGCGTCCTCGCCCGAGAGGCCCCAGGCGATGTCGGACATGTGAACCATGCCGTCCACGTCGCCGTCCAGGCCCACGAACAGGCCGAACTCGGTGGCGTTCTTGACTTCGCCCTCGACGGTCGAGCCGATCGGGTGACGCTCGGCAAAGCTCTCCCACGGATTGGCCTGCGCCTGCTTGAGGCCCAGGCTGATGCGGCGCTTCTCCACATCGACCTCGAGCACCAGCACGTCGACTTCCTGGCTCGTCGAGACGATCTTGCCGGGGTGCACGTTCTTCTTGGTCCAGCTCATCTCGGAGACGTGGACCAGACCCTCGATGCCCGGCTCCAGCTCGACGAAGGCACCATATTCGGTGATGTTCGTCACGCGGCCGGTCAGCTTGGCGCCGACCGGATACTTGGCGGCCGCGCCCTCCCACGGATCGCTCTCGAGCTGCTTCATGCCCAGGCTGATGCGCTGCGTCTCGCGGTTGATGCGGATGATCTGCACCTTCACCACGTCGCCGATGTTGATCATCTCGCTGGGGTGATTGATGCGCTTGTAGCTGAGGTCAGTGACGTGCAGCAGGCCGTCAATGCCGCCCAGATCGACGAACGCACCGTAATCGGTGATGTTCTTGACCGTGCCCTCGATGATCTGACCCTCGTGCAGGGTCTGGATGAGGCCGCTGCGCTGCTCGGCGCGGGTCTCTTCCAGAATGGCGCGGCGCGACACGACGATGTTGCCGCGGCGGCGATCCATCTTGAGGATCTGGAAGGGCTGGGGGATGTCCATGAGCGGCGTGACGTCGCGCACGGGGCGGATATCCACCTGGCTGCCGGGGAGGAAGGCCACGGCGCCGTCGAGATCCACGGTGAAGCCGCCCTTGACGCGGCCGAAGATGACGCCCTCGACACGGCTGTTCTCGGCGAACTCGGCTTCCAGCTTGTCCCACGCGGCTTCGCGGCGAGCGCGATCACGCGAGAGCATGGCCTCGCCATTGCTGTTCTCGACGCGGTCGACATAGACCTCGACTTCGTCGCCGACCTTCAGCTCGGCCTTCTGGCCGGGCGCGGCGAACTCGCGCAGGGCCACGCGGCCCTCGCTCTTGAGGCCGACGTCGATGACGGCCATGTCATTTTCGATGGCGGTGACGGTGCCCTTGACGACGCGGCCTTCGAAGCCGCCGTCGGCGCCGCCGAGAGAATCATTGAGAAGCGCGGCGAATTCATCGCGTGAGGGAAATGCCGTAGAGGCCATAAAAGCGGGTTCCTTCAAGTCATTGCTGGCCAGCCGGTTGTCTCCGGCGGTCTTTGGCCAAACCGCCCGCGCGGCCGAATGCCGGGCGGACATTCCTCGCGTGACCAACCGATGAAAATGCACTTGCCGGGAAAAGCAAAACAGGCGCTCCGCAGCGCGAAGCGCCTCAGCCGGACCGGATTCTGGTCTGCGGCATTTCCGATATCGTCAGGCGCAGCCCGACTTGAAAATGCTTCAGCCGCGGTCTCTCAGGCGAGCATCCACCAGCGCGATCGCGCTCCGAACGGCGGCGCCTATACTCAAATCGCTGGTATCTAGCAAGTCCGCATCGCCCGCCTGCACCATGGGCGCGTCGGCCCGCTCGGCGTCGCGGCGGTCGCGCGCGATGAGATCGGCGCGGATCGCATCCAGGCTGGCACTGGGGTTTTCGGCGCGCAGCTCGGCAAAACGCCGCTGCGCGCGCACCGCGACGCTCGCCGTCACGAACAGCTTGGCCTGCGCATCGGGGGCAATGACAGTGCCGATGTCGCGCCCGTCCAGCACGGCGCCGCCGGGCTGCGTCGCGAAGGCGCGCTGGCGGGCGAGCAAAGCGGCGCGCACGGCGGGATGGCGCGAAACACGGCTCGCCAGCGGCCCGGCCTCCTCCGAACGCAGCGCCGGATCGGCCAGCAGCGTCTCGTCGAAGGCGCAGGCGGCCAGCGCATCGCCCTCATTGTCCGGATCGCCCCCGGCGCGCGCGACGCCGATGCCCACCGCGCGATAGAGCAGCCCGGTGTCGAGATGCGGGAGCCCGTAATGCGCGGCGAGTGCGCGAGCGATGGTGCCCTTGCCAGACGCAGCCGGTCCATCGACGGCGATAATCATGGCGTCACGCGTCGAAGGAGGGACGCGCCTCGTCCGGCCCGGCTCCTCACGCCTCGCCCTTGAGCGTACGGAGCAGATCGGCAAAGCCGGGGAAGCTGGTCGCGACCGGGCTCATATCGTCGATGACGACGCCGCCAGTGGTGGCCTGGCCGGCGACGGCGAAGCTCATGGCGATGCGATGGTCCAGTTCCGCGCCGATGGTCGGTGTCTTTTCCGTGCCCTGAAGCGGGGCGCCGTCGGTGCCGTCGATGACGAGTCCGTCGTCCCGCTCCGTGACGCGCGCGCCAATGCGGGCGAGGTTGGATGCCATGAGCGCGAGCCGGTCCGACTCCTTGACGCGCAGCTCGTCGAGACCGCTGGTCGTGGTGCGACCCTTCGCAAAGCTCGCCGCCACGAAAAACACGGGGAATTCGTCGATCATGCTCGGCGCGATGTCCGGCGGCACCTCGATGCCGGTCAACTGGCTGTGCCGCACGACGAGGTCCGCCACCGGCTCGCCGCCGACGTCGCGCTCGTTGGTGATCGTGAGGTCCGCGCCCATTGCCTGGAGCAGCGTGAACAGGCCGCTGCGCGTGGGGTTCATGCCGACATTCGTGACGGTGATAGCGGAGCCCGGCGTGATGAGCGCGGCCACCACGGGGAAGGCGGCGGAGGAGGGGTCGCCGGGGACGACGAGCGTTTGCGGCTTCAGCTCCGCCTCGCCGTGGAGGGCGATGTGGCGGGTGCCGTCGGCATCCACGTCCACGGTGAGCTGGGCGCCGAAGCCGCGCAGCATGCGCTCGCTATGATCGCGCGTGGGCACGGGCTCGATGACGCGGGTGATGCCGGGTGTGTTGAGGCCGGCCAGCAGCACCGCGCTCTTCACCTGCGCGGAGGCGACAGGCAGGCGGTATTCGATGGGCACGGCCGGCGCGATGCCGGTCATCGTGAGCGGCAGGCGGCCGCCCGGCGCCGAGGTGAAGCTGGCGCCCATCAGGCCCAGCGGATCGGTCACACGGCCCATCGGGCGCTTGGAGAGCGAGGCGTCGCCGGTGAAGGTGGCGGTGAGGGCATGGCTGGCGAGCAGGCCCATCAGCAGGCGCGTGGAGGTGCCGCTATTGCCCATGTCGAGCGCCGTGGCCGGCTGGACGAGGCTGCCCACGCCCACGCCATGGATGCGCCACACGCCGTCCGCGCCGCGCTCGATCTGCGCGCCCAGTGCCCGCATCGCGGCGGCCGTGGCGAGCACGTCCTCGCCTTCCAGCAGGCCCGAGACGCGGCTTTCGCCCACCGCCAGCGCGGAGAGCATGAGCGAGCGGTGGGAAATGCTCTTGTCGCCGGGAATGGTCACCGTGCCGCGCAACGGGGCGCCCGGCTCGAACAGCATGGCTTTCGCGTCCTGTTTCATTGGTCCTGTCTCGGCCCGGCGGCGCCTGGGACGGCGACTGGCGGGGGCCCTTCAAAAAAATGTCCGGCGGCTTTTGACAGCGCGTGCGCGCTATGGCAAGGCGCGCGGCACTTCGCGTCAGGGGAATACCTCTGTGCGCACGCGATCTATTTTCTTCTAGTTAAGGACATGAGGCATCCCATGGTGAAGCCCGAATGGGGAACGAAGCGGACCTGCCCCAAATGCGCCACGCGCTTCTACGACCTGGGCAAGGATGAGCCCGTCACTTGCATCGAGTGCGGCAATCTCTGGACGCCCGAGCCGGTGCTCAAGTCCAAGCAGCCGCTCCCTTACGAGGAAGCGCCCCAGCAGCCCGCCGCTGGCGAGGCCACTGTGGAGGTCGCGCAGGACGACGATCTGGACATCGATATCGACGTCGATGAGGGTGAGGGCTCACCGGACAACGACGTGGACCTGGGCGGCGACGACGATCTGGGCGTTGATGCCGGCGACGATGGCGACGACGAAAACTAAGTTTCCCTCAACTTTCCATCGTCGAAAAATTGCACTTGCAGCGGGGCTGCTGCTGACCTAAAGGCAGCGCCTCGCCGGACCGGGACCCAAACCGGACCGCACATTCGGGGCCGTAGCTCAGCTGGGAGAGCGCTACACTGGCAGTGTAGAGGTCAGGGGTTCGATCCCCCTCGGCTCCACCATTTTCCAGAGACACAGAACTGATCCTTGCCCGGCATGGCGCCTCAGGGCTTCTGCCGCAGCCGCGCGGGCCGGTCGGGGTGTTTTGGAATTTCTGCCCTTCTTCCCGGTGCGTCACAAATCTAGGCGGGATCGACCTGTCCGACGATACGGACGGACGCGCGATTCTCTTGATTGGGGCGTGCGGCCTTCATGGCGGAAAGCCGCTCTATCTGAGGGCGCATCATTACAGCGCGGTCGAAGTGAGCTTTCTTGCGGCCAGTGACCAGACCGTGGCGCAGACCGAACCGGCTTATCAGAACGATCTAAAGCTGGCGTGGACCGAGGTTGCCGCGCTGCGCGCTGGCGCGGTGGTGGCCCGGCCATTGAAGTTCAGAAAGCACTGCTCGCGGAGTTGATCTGACAGGGCTGGGGGCGCAGCAACCTGCGCCTTGAACAGTCGTCAGAATCCTCAGGCCGGCGCCACGCCCTCTGCCTCGATCAGCCGCTCGTCGATCAGCGTGCCGGTGACGCACACGCGCTTTTCGACGAGATCGACCGGCACGCGATGAAGCTGGAGATGGTAGAGCACGCCGCGCTCGGCGCGCAGAGCGAAGCCGGCGCTCTCGCGCACCAGCGTGCCTTCGATGCGGATGGAGTCGCCTTGCTGCGTCATGCCCCAGGTGAAGGCCCGTTCGGCCGCCGCGTCAAGCGCATGATCCCGAGCGAGCGCTGGCAATCCGCCGCCGCCTGGTGCATCCATGCGCGGAATACGACGCCACAGCGCCGGCGGACGGCCGCGTGAGCGAGGAGAAGCAGCGTGACGCGCCTTGGTGCCCTCATCGACGATCGCCCGGACGAGGGCGTCTTCCGCATCCACCGCGCCATGTTCGACGATCCCGATCTCTTCGAGCTGGAGATGCGGCACATCTTTGAGAGCGGCTGGCTGTTCCTGGGGCTGGAATGCCAGGCGGCGGGGCCGCATGATTTTTTCACGGTCAATATGGGCCGCGTGCCGGCGCTGGTCATGCGCGGCGGTGACGGGGTGCTGCGCGGTTTCGTCAACAGCTGCCCGCACAAGGGCGCACGAATCGCCCACGCCGCCTGCGGCCATGCCCGCCAGCTTGTCTGCCCCTATCATAGCTGGAGCTTCGATAGCAGCGGGCGCAACAAGGCCATCAAGTGGAAGCAGGGCGGCTGCTACACGCCGGGTTTCGACGCGGACAGCCACGACCTGGCGGCCTTGCCGGCCTTCGGTGTCTATAAAGGCTTCGTCTTCGGCAGCCTGAGTGCGGATGTTCCGCCGCTTGCCGACTGGCTGGGCGAGACCGCCAAGCTGCTCGATCTGATCGCCGACCAGAGCGAAGAGGGCGTGGAACTGATCCCCGGCGGCGTCAGCTTCACTTATGAGGGCAACTGGAAGCTGCAACTGGAGAACTGCTCGGATAATTATCACTTCACGTCCGCACACCCCAGCTACATTCGCCTGCTCGAACGGCGAAAGGCGGCGGAGGCCGCAAGCGGCTCCAGCTTTACCTCGGCCATGGACGCGCAGCGCCACTGGTCGGGTGAGGACGACGAGATCGTCTCGGGCACCTTCAGCTTCCCGTTTGGGCATGTGCTCAATTTTGGCCTGGCTGCTCCCTCGGCCGCATCGGCACTGTTCGAGCGGGCCGACTGGCTGGAAGAGCGCGTGGGCCCCGCACGGCGCGACTGGATGTTCAACATGCGCAACCTGACGCTGTTCCCCAATTTCCAGGTGGCGGAAAATGCCTCCAGCCAGCTCCGCGTCATCGAGCCGCTGGCGCCGGGGCGCACGCGCATGCGCACGTGGTGCATCGGTCCCAAGGGCGAGAGCGCGGCGGCACGGCGGCAGCGCATCCGGCAATATGAGGATTTCTTCAATCCTTCCGGCATGGCGACGCCGGATGACACCGTGGTCTATGAGGATTGTCAGCGCGGTTTCGCCGGCAAGGTGGCGCCCTGGCTGCAAGGCTATCAGCGCGGCATGGCCACGCGGCGCGAAGGAGCCAGTCCGCTGTCCGGGCAGATCGGCCTGGCGCCGGACTGGTCCATCGAGGGGAATTCGCGCCTGTGCGACGAGACGGTCTATCAGAGCTACTATCGCGAATGGGCGCGGCGCATGGCCGGCGCGCTCGATGCGGGACAGGCGGCGGCATGAGCGGCCTGACGCGCAGCGCCGCCGAGGAACTGCTCTATCGCGAGGCCCGGGCGCTGGACGAGCGCCGCTTCGACGATTGGCTGGCGATGTATGCGCCGAACGTGGTTTTCTGGATGCCGGCGTGGAAGGATGAGACGACGCCGACCAGCGACCCGAATACCGAGCTGTCGCTCATTTATTATGAGGGCCGGGAGAACCTGGTTGATCGCGTCTGGCGGATGCGCTCGGGGCTCTCCAATGCGTCACAGATCCCGGCGCGGGTGACGCATCTGGTGGGCAATGTGATCGTGGAGGCGGATGGCACCGGGGACGGGGAGGCGGTGGTTCTCTCGGCCTTCACGGCGCATCATTACGATCCGCGCGCCGACCGCACCCATGTGTTCTTCGGCCATTACCGCCACGTCTTCCGCCGCGAGGGAGAGGGCTGGCTGATCGCGGCGAAGACGATCACGCTGATGAACGACTGCATCCCCACCGTGGCCGATCTCTACATGCTGTAGGACGGCGTTCGCCTGCGAAGGGCGGTGCGCGGGCCCACAGCATGGCTTTGGCGGCGTAAAGAATGCCCCGCTGGCCAGCGGGGTGAGGGCGCCCTAGATTGAAGATCGACGCGTGCCCGCGAATACCGGACGGTGCCATTTCCCTCCGTCGTGTCCGCGAAAGCGGGACTCTCGCGGGAACGACGAAATTATAATTTGAGTCCTCAACCCAGGGTGACCCAGCATTCCGGCGGCCCTCGCCGTTCAGGCGCCTGCCCGAAAGGAACGAACGATGACTCCTCGATTTCCCTTGCGCGCCTTGACCGTTTTGGCCCTGCTGGGGCTCGCCGCCCCGGTGCCGGGGGCCACCGCGCCGCGCGTCAGTCTGAAGAATATTGCCAAGCTGCCGCAGCCGCTGCCGCTTCCCTATGACGAGAAAGCGGATGCCGATAGGCAGGTGGCCGCCGCCAAGGCGCAGGCCGCCAGGGAAGGCAAGACGCTGCTCATCGATCTGGGTGGCAACTGGTGCCCGGATTGCCGCGTGCTTGCCGGCGTCATGGCCCTGCCGGAAGTGCAGGCCTTCATTCGCAAGCATTATGTCATGGTGATGGTGGATGTTGGCCGCTTCGACCGCAATGCGCAGATTCCCCGGCAGTTCGGCGTGACCACCCTCAAGGGCGTACCCGCGCTGCTGGTGGTCGATCCCAAGACGGGCAAGCTGCTCAACAAGGACCGCCTCTTCGCCCTGTCTGACGCGCGCAGCATGACTCCGCAGGCGTTGGCGGACTGGCTGGCCCAGTGGGTTTGAGCGGGGCAGGGACTCGGCTGCGCTGAGGCTGGGCGCAGTGTATCGGGCATGATGTTGGAAGCCCTGAGCGACCTGTCGCGTTGCCGTGGGCCTTCTACTGCTCCGTGCACCGGCGCTCACCCATTGAACCCGCTTATGCTCCTGCGCGGGCAGGCCCCGGAGCGGCTGAGCTAATCCTGCCTGCGCAGGAACACAGGGGCGTTGGACTCAGAGCCAATGGGCGGGGAGGCGGTGTTGGTTCCTGATGCCTCCGACGTGCGCCGGATGAGCCATATGGCTGGCCTTCTTGGCTCCGCGGGCATCCCCTTCGAACCGCTTTGGGAGGCGGCAGGGAACGGTGGCGGCCCGCAGGCCTGACGGCTGCGTTGCCGCGAGCAGGCTATCCCATCAAAATAGACTCAGCTCTCCCGCGAAAGCAGGAGGCCCGGACCTCACCGATAGGCTTGGCCGCCGGTGCTCTGCTTTCGCAGCCCCGGCGGCTCAATCATGAGCGGAGAGATTTCGATGCCGCGTGGGCGGCGCGTCAGGCCTCCGTCGTCTCGCTTCCGCCTTCGGCTTCGCCATTCTCCTCGGCGTTATCCGCCTCGTCGTCCTGCGAGCTGTCCTCGATGCGGGCGACGCTCACCACATACTCGTCGTCCGCCACGTCGAACAGGCGCACGCCCGCTGAACCGCGGCCGATGACGCGCAGGCTATCCAGGCCGATGCGGATGAGCTTGGCCTGATTGGTGACGAGCATGAGCTGGTCCGCCTGGCTGGCCGGGAAGCTCGCGACGACAAGGCCGTTGCGCTCGATGTTGTCGATATTGGTGATGCCCTGACCGCCGCGCCCGGTGCGGCGATACTCGAAGGCGGAGCTGAGCTTGCCATAGCCGTTGGCGCAGACCGTGAGGATAAACTGCTCGCGTGCGCGCAGCTCCTCATAGCGCTCGGGGCTCATGGCTGGCTCGCCCTCCTTCTCCCCCTTCCAGGGGGCGAAGCGCAGATAGTCCTCGCGCTCGTCCATGTCCTTGATACCGGCACGACGCAGGATGGAGAGCGAGATGACCTCGTCGGCCGCGCCGGCTCCATTGGTCTTCAGCGTCATGCCACGCACGCCGGTGGAGTTGCGGCTCTGGAACTCACGCACGTCCTCGGCACGGAAGCGGATGGCCTTGCCCTGGCGGGAGGCGAGCAGCACGTCGTCATCCTGGGTGAGCAGCGCGACGCCGATGAGCCGGTCGTCGGCGTCGTCGCCCTCGAACTTCATGGCGATCTTGCCGTTCGAGGGAATGTTGGCGAAGGCGTCCATGCTGTTGCGGCGTACCGATCCCTTCGCGGTCGCGAACATGACGCTGAGGTTCGCCCATTGCGCCTCATCCTCAGGCAGGGGCAGCACGGTCTGGATCGTCTCGCCTTCGGCCAGCGGCAGCAGGTTGACCATCGGCCGTCCGCGTGTGGCCGGGCCGCCCTCGGGCAGGCGCCATACCTTGAGGCGATAGACCTTGCCGTGGGTGGAGAAGAACAGCACCGGATTGTGCGTGCTCGTCACGAACAGCTCGGTGACGACGTCCTCGTCCTTGGTCGCCATGCCGGCGCGGCCCTTGCCGCCACGATTCTGGGCGCGGAAGCTGTCGAGCGCGGTGCGCTTGATATAGCCCTGCATGGTGACGGTGACGACCATCTCCTCGCGCTCAATGAGGTCCTCGTCCTCGATGCCGTCGGCGGCAGGCGCGATGGTCGAGCGGCGCGGCGTGGCGAACTCAGCCTCGATGGCGTCGAATTCCTCGCGCATGATCTCGTAGAGGCGCACGCGCGAGCCCAGGATCTCCAGATAGCCTTCGATGGCGGTGGCAAGACCCTCCAGCTCGCTGCCCACCTCGTCGCGGCCGAGCGCGGTCAGGCGGTGCAGGCGCAGGTCGAGGATGGCGCGCACCTGGGTCTCGGAGAGATAGTAGCTTTCGCCCAGATTTTCCGTGTCCTGCGCCTCGACCAGGCGCAGATAGGGCGCGATGTCGGCGATTGCCCAGGCGCGGGCCAGCAACGCCTCGCGCGCGGCGGCGGGGCTTGCCGAGGCGCGGATCAGCCGCACCACTTCGTCGAGGTTCGAGACCGCGACGACGAGGCCGAGCAGGATGTGCGCCCGCTCGCGGGCCTTGGCCAGCTCGAACTTGGTGCGCCGCGTGATGACGTTCTCGCGGAAGCGCACGAAGCTTTCGATGATGTCACGCAGGTTGAGCAGCTCGGGCCGCCCGCCACGGATCGCCAGCATGTTGGCCGGGAAGCTGGATTGCGCCGGCGTGTGGCGCCACAGCTGATTGAGCACCACCTCCGGCGTCGCGTCACGTTTCAGCTCGATGACGACGCGCACGCCCTCGCGGTTCGATTCGTCGCGAATGTCGCTGATGCCCTCGATACGCTTGTCCTTGGCAGCATCGGCGATCTTCTCGACCAGACCGGCCTTGCCGACCTGGAAGGGAATCTCGGTGAGGACGATCTGCTGGCGGTCGCCCCGGATCGTCTCGATCTCGTGGCGCGAGCGCATGATGATGGAGCCGCGCCCGGTATTATAGGCCGAGCGCGCGCCGGACTGACCCAGGATCAGCGCGCCGGTGGGGAAATCGGGCCCCGGCACGATCTCCATCAATTCCTCGGTGGTGATGGCGCCATTGTCCATATAGGCCTTGCAGGCGCGCAATACCTCCCCGAGATTGTGCGGCGGAATGTTGGTGGCCATGCCGACCGCGATGCCGCCCGCGCCGTTGACGAGCAGATTGGGGAAGCGCGCCGGCAGCACCGAAGGCTCGGGCCGCGAGGCGTCATAGTTGGGCTGGAAGTCGACCGTATCCTTGTCGATATCGTCCAGCAGCGCATTGGCCACCTTGGCGAGGCGGGACTCAGTGTAGCGCATGGCCGCCGGCGGATCGGGGTCCATTGAGCCGAAATTGCCCTGGCCGTCGATCAGCGGCACGCGCATCGACCATGGCTGCACCATGCGGGCGAGCGCGTCGTAGATCGCGCTGTCGCCGTGCGGGTGATATTTGCCCATCACGTCGCCGACGATGTTGGCCGATTTGCGATAGGGCCGGCCGGCGACATAGCCGCCTTCCTGCGCGGCCCAAAGGATACGGCGGTGCACGGGTTTGAGGCCGTCGCGCACGTCCGGCAGGGCGCGGCTGACGATGACCGACATGGCATAGTCGAGATAGCTCGACTTCATCTCGTCGACGATGCTGACCGGGCTGATGTCCGAAGGTTCGGCGATGACGGTGTCGTCGCTGCTCAAGCGTTTTCTCTTATGGCTGTGATCGGTGAAATAGGATGCACAGGACTAGCGGCCACGCACGCCGAAAGCCAGCAAAAATCCCCGTCATGCGCTGATGAAAGTCTGGGGGCGGCTCATTCCGTCGACAGCAGAGCACTGCTCTTCGTTTCCGCGTGACGCGCGGCGATGACAAGCGTAAGCGCGCTGGTTATAGCGCGTTCAATCGCTGTTCACGCGCGCCCTGTTACCGGGGCTTGTTTCATGTCCGGGAATTGTGCCGGCCGCTTTTGAGCGGAAGACGTCTTAGTCTGGAGGATCATTCATGCGTCTGTTTTCCACTGCCGCCCTGTCGTTCGCCTTGGTCGCGGCGGCTGGGCTCGCGATCCCCGCGAACGCGGCGAAGAAGAAGGACGAGAAGGAGCAGGCGGAAGGCGAAGGCGCCAAGCTGACCCTGACTCCCGCTTATGGCAAGGCCATTAATCCGGTGCAGAACGCACTCAAGGCCAATAATTTCGCAGAGGCCAAGCCGTTGCTCGATGCGGCCGCCGCGGCCGTGTCCTCGCCGGACGACGACTATCATTATGGGCTGGTGATGCTCCAGTACAGCGTCGGCAGCCAGGACAAGGCCGCGCAGAAGGCCGCGCTGGAGCGCCTCGTCAAAAACGACCGCACGCCGGTCAAGGACCGCGCCAGCTACGAGCAGGTGCTTGGCCAGACCTATCTGATTGAAGACCGCAATTTTGCTGCCGCGCAGCAGGCGTTGCAGGCCGCCATCGATCATGGCGTGGTCAATGCCGCCACCTATTACCAGCTTGCCGAGGCCAAGTTCGGCCAGGCGGTGGAGAATAGCGGCGGCTCGACCATCAACGACGCCAACAAAGCACTGGCGGTGTCCGGTCTGGCCGATCTCCAGCGCGCCACCGAGCTGCCTATGCCCGACGGCACTGCCACGCCGGTCAGCTTCTTCGACCGTGGCTTCAAGATCGCCCGGGTCGCCAGCCCCGATACCGCGTTGAGCTGGGGCAACAAGCTGCTGAAGGCCGCGCCGACCCAGGAGAACTGGAAGCTGGTGCTGCTCACCGTCCTCGACGCGCATCGCGACATCACGCGGACGGAATCGCTCGATCTTTATCGCCTGATGCTGGCCGCCAACGCGATGAACCAGGTCAACGACTATAATGCCTATGCCGAAGTGGCGTGGAAGCTGGGCCTGCCGGGTGAGGTGAAGGAGCTTTACGATGCCGGCAAGGCGCGCGGCGTGGTGAAGGACAGCGACCTGAGCGATCTCTACAAGCTCGCCTCGGACGGCATCGCCAAGGATCGCAGCTCGCTCACCTCTTCGGTGGCGGACGCTGCCAAGGCGCCCGACGGCAAGTCTGTGGCGTCCACCGCCAATGCCTTCATCGGCTATAACGACTATGCCAAGGCCGTGGAGCTGTTCCGCACCGCCCAGACCAAGGGCGGCGTCGAGCCCAACGAGGTGGCCACCCGCCTCGGCATCGCGCTCGCCAAGTCCGGCGACACGGCTGGCGCGAAGGCGGCCTTCGACTCCGTGAAGGGCCCCGGCGTGCGGCGCGACATCGCCGATCTCTGGGAACTCTGGCTCAGCACGCCCAAGGCGAGCTGAGGCCGGTTACGCACCTCCGGCGGCCTGTTCGCGGGCCGCCTGAGCGTGTGGGTATCCAGCGCATTCGCGCACGGCGGCTATTCGCGCGCTGACTTTGCCTCTCCTGACGTAGCGCCACGCCTCTCCTGACAGAGCGCCAACCTGCTCTTGCGCAGGTGGGAACCCAGAAGGCGGAGTGGGTCGGTTGGCTCATTTCCTGACGCAACGATGTCGATCGGCCATGCTTGTGGACTGTCACAGGCCTCCGGAGTGCGCATCCTTTGTCGACCCGCGTGCTCTCGCTCTGGGGGCCCACTGCCCACCTAAAGCACTGCCGCGTTCCTGCGTAGGCAGGACCCCAGAGCCAGTTGAACGCCGTAGCCGGTCCACCACCTGCGGGCGCGGCGAATGGCGCCATCAAGAAAGATAAGCTTCCCGGTGACAAGCCAAGCCATGCCCCACCCTCAATCCGCGCCGGAACAGGGCGAAACGTAGCGGTTACGGCTCGATCGGCACGCCCGGCAGGTTCTTGGATGTGCGGATGGTGAGCGAGGTCTTGACGCTCGCCACATTGGGCGCCTGGGTGAGCTTGGTGGTGAGGAACTGCTGAAAACTGCGCAGGTCCCGCGCCACGACCTTGAGCACGAAATCGATCTCGCCGTTCAGCATATGGCATTCGCGCACCTGCGGCAGGTCGGCGACATAGGCCTCGAAGGCACGCAAATCGTCTTCGGCCTGGCTCTTGAGGCTGACCATGGCGAAAACCATGATCGTGTACCCGAGCGCGACGGGATCGACTTCGGCATGATAGGCTGTGATGAGTCCGCGTTCCTCCAGCGTACGCACGCGGCGCAGGCAGGGCGGCGCGGTGAGGCCCACTCGGGCAGCGAGGTCGACATTGGTCATGCGTCCATCCTCCTGCAGGGCGGCGAGGATCTGGAGGTCGATGGTGTCGATTGCGGTGCCCGGCATCGTGTCGATATTTCCTTTCGCTGCGGACGAATTTTATTATAAGATAATTCCAAGCGATTGCAATTGTCCCACAATGTAACGTCCCGTTTTTTGCCGCTGGCTATGGGCCGTGCGGAGGGTTAATCGGGCGCTAATTGGGGCACTTCCGGGTTAGACATGCGGTTCAACGATCTTTTGCGCACTGTCCTTGCAAATGGCGGCGAGGGCACCGCGTCGGCAGTGACGCGCTGGCGCCAGTGCATCGACCTGGTGGCGCAACATGACGTCTCCGGCGCGAACGGGGCGCATCGCCTGAGCGAGGAGGATGCCGCCGCTATGTTTGCTGTGCTGGCAGACTTGTGCCGGCGGTTGGGCCCAGAGCAGCGTGTCGCCGCGATCGTGGAGTTGGACGGCCGGCTGCGCTCCGCGCGCCTGTGTCGCTTTCTGGCGCAGGATCATCCGGCAGTGGTGACCGCGGTCATGGCCCGCACGCGACTCGTGGACGAGGACTGGGCGGCGATCATTCCCGCGCTGGGCCCGCTCGCGCGCAGCGTACTGCGCCGGCGCACGGACCTGGGTCCGGCGGCGCAGAATGCGCTCATGCGCTTTGGCTCCACCGATTTCGCGCTGCCGGCCGCGCCTGGCCCGCTTGTGCTCAACCCGGCCAATGACGGGCCGGCGCCGGCGGCTACCGGGGACGCGAACGCCGCCCTGGCGCGCGAGCCTGAGCCTGAGCCGAGCGAAATTCGTAAGATCGTCGAGCGAATCGAGCGCTTTACGGCCACCCGTCAGCAGGAAGCACCGCAAGCGAGCCCGCTGCCGCTCGACCTCGCGCTCGATCAGGTGGTCGGCGGTCCCGAGGGCGCGGTGGACGCTTTCGGGTTCGAGACCGACGAGAAGGGCCGGTTCACTTATGTTCATGGCGCGCCACGCGGCGCCGCCATTGGCCTCACCATCGGCGCGGCGGCGCTGGACGGCCTCAGCGGTGCCGACGGACAGGCGCTCGGGGCCTTTCGCCGCCGCGCGGCCTTTCGCGATGCCCGTTTCGCCATTGCCGATGGGCTGCTGGCCGGGCAGTGGCGTATCAGCGGCGAGCCGCGTTTCGACCGCGCAAGCGGGCTTTTCCAAGGCTATGTGGCGAGTGCCCGGCGCGAGTTGGCGCACGAACAGATCTTGCGTGTCGGCGCGGGCGCGGACGCCGAACCGGCGGCGGCTACGGCCGACGGCGCGATGGACTGGTCCGGCCTCTCCGCCGCTGGCGCGCGCCAGCTCATCCACGAACTGCGCACCCCGCTCAGTGCCATCTATGCCTATGCCGAGATGATCGAGGGGCAGTTGGTCGGGCCCGTCTCCGCCGATTATCGCGAGATTGCCGGGCAGATTCTGGCCGACGCGCGCGAACTGGTAGCGACCTTCGACGATCTTGACCTCGCCGGCCGCATCGCGCGCAATGAGGCGCGCAGTCCGGGCGACCCGATCGACATTACCGCGCAGTTGCGCACCATCGTGCAGCGCTTCGCGCAGTCCGGCAGCCACCGCATCAGGCTGGAGACGGGCCCGGGTCTGCCGGCTGTGACGGGCGACCGGGAACAGATCGAGCGGATGCTGGTCCATCTCGTCCGTGCCGGCTATGCGGCACTTGACGAGGATGAGCCGTTGGTTGTGCAGATGCGCCATTTGCCGGTGACGGGGACGCTCTCGGTCGCGATCCAACGGCCGCGCGCGCTGCGCGAGCAGAGCGAGGCGACCCTGCTCGATCACAGCTCGCCCATCGACCAGATGCTGTCCGACGCGCCGCCGCTCGGCCTTGCTTTCGCGCTGCGCCTGGTGCGCGGCATTGCCGGCCGCATGGGCGGACAATTGCTGGTCTCGGCCGATGCCTTCGAGCTGATGCTGCCCGCCGCCGGCCAGGTCGGGGGCGTTCTCGAAACACAGCAGCCCTGACCCGGTACGGACAGGGACTCGCCGAGACGCCCTACGGGCCTGCTTGCCAAAAAGAGGGCTGGCCGCTAACGGGCGGCTCTCGGTTTCGCGGCCGATCGTGGAACGGGGGCCTGTAGCTCAATGGTTAGAGCTGGCCGCTCATAACGGCTAGGTTGCGGGTTCGAGTCCTGCCGGGCCCACCACCATCATCCACCGGCCCCCGCGCGACGGATCGACGGGATTCGCCACAGCATCGCGTGACGCCACGCCTTGAAATGAGGATGGGGCAACTGCCACATGGGGATCATGGCATCGCCCGCACCTTCTCTGAGCGCCGACACTGGCATGGCCATGCGTCTCTCGCCGCTGGTTACGCGCATCCTCGCGCCCAATCCATCGCCATTCACTTATGAGGGCACGCAGAGCTATCTGGTCGGGACCGACGATCTGGCCGTGATCGACCCGGGGCCGGAGGAACCCGCGCACCTTGCGGCACTGATGGCGGCGATCGATGGGCGGGCCGTCCGTGCCATCCTCTGCACGCATACCCACCGCGACCACAGTCCCGCTGCCGCGCCGCTCGCTGCGCTGACCGGGGCGCCGGTGATCGGCTGTGCGCCGCTGACGCTGGAGGATGACGGGCCGCGCGCCGACGCCGCCTTCGATCCCGATTATATGCCGGACCGCGTGCTGGCGGACGGCGAGGCGGTCTCGGGCGCCGGTTGGACGCTCACCGCCGTGGCGACGCCAGGGCATACCTCCAACCATCTCTGCTATGCGCTCGAACCGGAGCAGGCGCTCTTCACCGGCGATCATGTGATGGGCTGGTCGACGACCGTAGTCTCGCCGCCCGATGGCGACATGAGCGCCTATCTGGCTTCGCTCGACCGGCTGCTGGCACGAGACGACGCCGTCTATTACCCCGCCCACGGCGCCCCGATCGCGCAGCCGCGCCGGCTGGTGCGCGGTACGCTGGGCCATCGGCGAATGCGCGAGGGGCAGATCCTGCGCCATCTGGAGCGGCAGGACCGCGAAGGGGAGGGCCCCGCGCAAATCCCCGACATGGTGTGCGCCATGTATGCCGGCATCGATCCGCGCCTGCACGGCGCCGCCGGCCGTTCGGTGCTCGCCCATCTCATCGATCTGGAGCGGCGCGGCCTCGCGCGCGCGGAGGGGGAGGGCTGGGCGCGCGTTCCCGCGGTCGCACTCGGTTGATGCAGCGGGGCGCCACCGGCGCGCCTTTCCGCCCGCTTTCCCGAGCTCGGGGGCATATTGGCTTGAACCCGCGCGCTCCCGGGGCCATCTCCCCCGCAGTAACTGGGAGATTCGGCAGATGGACGCACGCGGCGGAATGGGCGGGGGCCCGGTCAACGATCTGAGAGGGCTCGATCTCGTCGCCGAGATCAATAGGCTGCGCAAGGAGCGCAATGCCGTCATCCTGGCACATTATTATCAAAAGCCGCAGATTCAGGATCTTGCGGACTTTGTTGGAGACAGTCTCGAGCTGTCGCGGAAGGCGGCGGAGACGGACGCGGACGTGATTGCCTTCTGCGGCGTGCGCTTCATGGCGGAGGTCGCCAAGATCCTCTCACCGCAAAAGACCGTGATCCTGCCGGACATGGACGCCGGCTGCTCGCTGGAGGACAGTTGCCCGCCCGCGCAGTTCAAGGCCTTCCGCGAGGCGCATCCGGATCATATCGCGCTCAGCTACATCAACTGCTCCGCGCAGGTGAAGGCACTCTCGGACATCATCGTGACGAGTTCGTCAGCCGAGAAGATCCTGGCGCAGATCCCGCCCGAGCAGAAGATCATCTTCGGGCCCGACAAGCATCTGGGCGGCTATTTGAAGCGCAAGCTCGGCCGCGACATGCTGCTGTGGCCGGGCGTATGCATCGTGCATGAAAGCTTCTCGGAGACGGAGCTGCTCAAGCTCAAGGCGCAATATCCCGGCGCACCGGTCGCCGCGCATCCGGAGTGCCCCGCCTATATTCTCGACCATGCCGACTATGTGGGCTCGACCAGTGGCATCCTGGGCTATGCCAAGGCGATGCCGGGCGACACGCTGATCGTCGCGACCGAGCCGCACATCATCCATCAGATGCAGCTTGCTCTGCCGGAAAAGACCTTCATCGGTGCGCCCGGCGCGGACGGCAACTGTAATTGCAATGTCTGCCCCTATATGGCGCTTAACACGCTGGAAAAGCTCTATATTGCGCTGCGCGACCTGCAGCCGCGCATCGAGATGGACGAGAGCCTGCGGCTCGCTGCCAAGAAGCCGCTGGACCGCATGCTGGAGTTGGCAAGCGGCACAGTGGGACAGGGCGACGTGGGGGCCCGGGGCTAAGTGGCCGGGGCGAACGTGGCGCACGCGCCGTTCGTGCTGGACGGCTTCGATCTTCCGGCGTTCGTCGCCGCGACGCTGGCCGAGGATCTTGGCGGGGCGCCGGGGGCGGGCGGGCATGACGTCACCTCCGAGAGCGTGATCCCGGCGCAGGCACTGTTCACTGGGGTGATGGCGAGCCGCGATGCGGTGACGGTGGCCGGACTCCCCATCGCCGAAGCCTTCTTCCGCGCGCTCGATCCGGAAGTGGAGACGGACATCCTCGTAGGCGAGGGCGCGCGCGTTTCCGCCGGCACGCCGCTCATGCGCCTGCGCGGCAAGGCACGTGCGATGCTGACCGCCGAGCGCTCGGCGCTCAACACGGTCCAGCATCTGACCGGCATCGCCACGCTGACCCGCGCCTATGTGGACCGCATGGCCGGCACGGGCGCGACGCTGCTCGACACGCGCAAGACCATTCCGGGCCTGCGGCTGCTGGAGAAATATGCAACGCGCCAGGGCGGCGCGCGAAACCACCGCATGGGCCTGTGGGACGCGGCGATGATCAAGGACAATCACATCGCCGTGGCGGGCTCCATCGGTCAGGCAGTCGGCGCGGCGCGCGGTGCGGGCATCGAGACGATCATCGTCGAGGTCGACCGGATCGACCAGATCGAGCCTGCCATCGCGGCCGGTGCGACGCATCTGCTGCTCGATAATATGACACCGGACGTGCTGCGCGGCGCGGTCACGCTGGTCGGCAAGCGCGTAGCCACCGAGGCCTCGGGCGGGGTGACGCTGGAGACCATTCGGGCCATTGCACAGACTGGCGTCGATTATGTGAGTGTCGGCCGGCTTACCCAATCCGCTCCGGCCGCGGACATCGGCCTTGATTTCAGCGTGGCGTGACGCGCGGGCGGCGCGTGTCGCCTGGAGGAAGAAGCGAGGCCCACTGCTGAGGGTTCATCGGGAAGGGGGCTGGTGGAACCGCCGACCGGGCCTGCTCCATGGCGTCGAGGCCCGTCGGGGCAGATCGCCTTGCAGGTCGAGGTGAGTTTGTGATTAGCGCTGCCTTCTCTAGACCCCCGCAAGCATAGCGTCGCCCATTTGCAGGGCGTTACGCCCTGAATTACCATCCGGTGTTCCTGTTCGCAGGAGTACGGATGCGTCCTGATGGGGCATCGCTCGCGAATATCCGGGAGATAGATGTGGCTGCGGCGGAGAATGGCGTGCGGGCTATCGAGCGCCATCAGTGAGTCGCCGGGCATAAAAATGCCCGGCGGCACACCCACGCACCGCCGGGCTAGTCTTGGAGCACTGGTTGGCCAGCGCCCTTCGGGTCGCGCAGCTTTGGTAAGCGCAAAATGTTAACAAGCCGGAAATATCCGGCCTTTGTTGATAATGCGTGGCACAAAAAGATCGAATTTGGACCATTTGCCCTAAGAACATGATGAATAGATTGCCGCTTTTATAAGATGAATGTTGGTGATGCGGCAGGGGCAACGTCATGATGGCCCCCGCCAATAGCCCGTGTCATGCTTCTCCTTGAGAGGAAGGTTTCAAGCCTAAGCATTTCTTATAGCAAGGCCAACGAGCGGAGACCTGGCGGCGCCGGAAGGTCAGGCGATGCTCACGAAACTATCCAGAACCCGCTTGGGACCGGCCTGCTCGAAAGCGATCTCCAGCTTGTTGCCTTCGATTGTCTGGATCGTCCCGTAGCCGAATTTCTCGTGGAAGACGCGCATGCCCACCGCCACGTCGCTGCGGCCCTTGGCGCCGAGGCTGACGGCGCTCTGTCGGGCCTCGACGAGGCGCGTCGGTTCGCGCGAAAAGCCGCCCTGGCTCGCGGCGCGCTGCCAGCCCGGCCCGCGCCCGGTGCCGCGCGCAACATTGGAAAAGGGGTCTTCCCGCTCGGACCAGTTGGCGCGCCACAGGCTGGCGCCGCCGCTCATGGTGGTCTCCTCATTCACCGTCTCTGCCGGAATCTCGCCGATGAAGCGGCTGGGGATGGCACTGGTCCACTGGCCATAGACGCGGCGATTGGCGGCATGGAGGATCGTGCAGCGCCGCCGTGCGCGCGTGATCGCCACATAAGCGAGGCGGCGCTCTTCCTCCAGGCTGGCGAGACCGCCTTCATCCAGAGCGCGCTGCGAGGGGAAGACGCCGTCCTCCCAGCCGGCCAGGAACACCGTGTCGAACTCCAGCCCTTTGGCGGCGTGAATGGTCATGATCGTGACCTTGGCATCCTGCGCCTGCGCCTCATTGTCCATGACGAGGCTCACATGCTCCAGGAAGGCGCCGAGCGTCTCATACTCCTCCATGGCGCGCGCCAGCTCCTGGAGGTTTTCGAGCCGGCCGCTCGCCTCGGCGGTGCGCTCGGCCTGGAGCGCGGCGGTATAGCCGCTCTCGTCGAGGATCTGCCGGGCGAGCTCGGCGTGGGGCAGAGTCTGCGCCATGTCGCGCCAGCGGGCGAGATCGCCCACGAAGCGCATGAGCGCCTTGCGCGCCGCCCCCGTCAGTTCGTCCGTCTCCACGATGCGCGCCGCCGCGAGGCTCAGGGGGACGTTCTCGGCCCGCGCCAGCCGGTGCAGCTTTTCGACCGCCTTGTCGCCCAGGCCGCGCTTGGGCACATTGACGATGCGCTCGAAGGCGAGATCGTCCGCGGGCTGGTTGACCAGCCGCAGATAGGCGAGCGTATCGCGGATTTCGGCGCGCTCGTAGAAACGGAAGCCGCCGACGATGCGATAGGGCAGGCCGATCTGGATGAAGCGGTCTTCGAACTCGCGCGTCTGGAACTGCGCGCGCACCAGGATGGCGATGTCGTCGGCGCGCACGCCCTCGCGTTCTAGCGTCTCGATTTCCTCGCCGACGCGCCGGGCCTCCTCGGGCCCGTCCCACACGCCGATGACGCGCAGCTTCTCGCCCTCGCTCTCCTGCGTCCACAGCGTCTTGCCCAGCCGGCCGCCATTCTGGGCAATGACTCCGGACGCCGCCGCCAGGATATGCGGGGTGGAGCGGTAGTTCTGCTCCAGCCGGATCACCTTGGCGCCGGGGAAATCCCGCTCGAAGCGCAGGATATTGGCGACTTCCGCGCCGCGCCAGGAGTAGATCGACTGGTCGTCATCGCCCACGCAGCAGATGTTCTTGCGCGTCTGGGCGAGCAGCCGCAGCCACAGATACTGGCTGGAATTGGTGTCCTGATATTCGTCCACCATGATGTAGCGGAAGCGCTGCTGATAGCTTTCCAGCACGTCCCGATCGGTCTTGAGCAAGGTCAGCATGTGCAGCAGCAGATCGCCGAAGTCGCAGGCGTTGAGCGCGCGCAGCCGAGCCTGATAGGCGGCATAGATGGCGGCGCCTCGGCCATTGGCGAAAGCTTCGCTCTCGCCGGCATCGACCTCGGACGGGGTGAGGCCTCGGTTCTTCCAACGATCGATCAGGGCCGCCAGCGCGCGGGCGGTCCAGCGCTTCTCGTCCAGCCCCTCGGCCTGGATGATCTGTTTCATCAGGCGGAGCTGGTCGTCGGTATCGAGGATCGTGAAATTGCTTTGCAGGCCGACGAGTTCGGCATGGCGGCGCAGCATCTTGGCGCCGATGGCATGGAAGGTGCCGAGCCAGGGCATGCCCTCCACTGCGGGGCCGATCATACGGCCGACCCGCTCGCGCATTTCCCGCGCGGCCTTGTTGGTGAACGTGACCGCCAGAATTTCGGAGGGGAAGGCGAGCCGCGTCGCCACCAGATGGGCGAGCCGCGCGGTCAATGCCGCCGTCTTCCCCGTACCCGCGCCCGCCAGAACCAGGACCGGCCCTTCGGTGGTCAGCACCGCGTCGCGCTGTGGCGCATTGAGGCCTTGCAGATAAGGCGGATCAGAAGGCGAGGGGAGAGTCATAGAGTGAACAACTAGGGAACAAGTGGGCTATCGGCAAGACCCCCAGCGACGATCTGGCGACTGGCCATGCGAGTCTTCGCTGCGGCGCATCAATTCATCGCGTCGTGTAAACGCTTGAACGTGCGGAATAATCCAAAGTCCTCAATTCATGGGATCAAGACCACAGCTTATCGGAGACTGCGGGACGGGCGACGAGAAGGCGCCTAGGGAAGCAACGCCCTTCTGGGACTTCTGGATCGACAAGAACAGGAAAGATCACATGAAAGCCTTTATTCTGCCCACTCTTTTCCTCGCCGCCTCGGCCGCGCCGCTTTATGCGCAGGAGACTGACCAGCAGGCACCGCAGCAGGACGCTCCCGCGGCTGCTCCGGCCGATCAGGCCGATGCTGCTGCCGCAGCAGCCGACACGACCGAGGCTGCGCCCGCCAGCAACGAGACGGCGGCCGAGCCTGCCGCCAGCGACAAAACGGACGCCGAATAAGGCCCGGGTCGCGCATCCTGGGGCAGGCCGATCCTTCGGCCTCTCCCAAAAGGCCAGGCGAGCGATGTTCGCCTGGCCATTTTTTTGGTGTTCGGGCCCCAATGGTGGGCGGAACGCTTTGGCCAGCCTCTCGTTGATGCGGCACATCCCTGGTTTCTTGCCGCAGGAAAGGATCGAGCCATGCATCTGATCTTTCGTGCTTTCGTGCTTCCGCTAGGCGCCATGGCCATGGCCATGGCCGCCAGCGCTCAGCCTGCGCCTTCGGGCCCGCCGCCGGTGCAGGATCTACCGCCCAGCGCTGCCCAGCCGGGCGCGACACCCGGCCCCGATGGGGTCATTCATCAATGGGGCCCGTCCGAGCCGATCGTTCAAAACGCGCCGGCGCCTGCCGGCGATTATCCGCCTTGCGTCAAGGGGCGCACGGATAGCTGCGTCAATCCCGACCCAAGCCGGGAGGCGGATACCCGCGCAGCGTGGCGCAAGGGCGATTGAGGGTCGGAAGGCGATTGCGCGAACGAGAGGGCATTCTGTCTCTTTACCTGCGCCATCTGTTTCGGCATAAGAACAAAAGAAGAACATTGAGAGGCGTGCGATGTTGAAGGGACAGTGCCATTGCGGGGCGATTCGCTTTGAAATGCCGGAAGAGGCGGTACACCGGGCGCTCTGTCATTGCGGCGATTGCCGCCGCCATGCCGGCGCGCCAGTTGTGGCGTGGGCCATGGTAGCGGCGGACGACCTGCGGATCACGGGTGAACCGCAGATCTATGCGTCATCTGAGCATGGCCGGCGGCATTTCTGCGGGGCATGCGGCACGGGGCTCTTCTTCACCAACGAGACAACGCTTCCCGGCATGATCGACGTGCAGGTCGCCACGCTCGATCTGCCCGAGCGCATGCCACCTGATGCCGAGATCCAGGTGGCGGAGCGGATTGTGTGGATGGTGCCGATGGGCGATTTGCCGCAGTTCGAACGTTATCCGGGATAAGGGGGCTGTGCGGTTGCTTGCGGTCTTCTCGCGGTGTTGTGGGAAGCTGGCTGCGTTTTAGGGGGGCGTGCAGAGGCGTAGGGACCGCAGAGGGGGCTCGGAAGAACCAGGGAAGGCGGATGGCCTGTCTCGCAGCGCTGTTGCGCCGGTGGGTGTCGCTGTAGAGTTGGCGAAACCGCAAAGCCGCTCTTACTCTTTTTATCTCGGCGCCTTCTGCGCCTCTGCGCGAACCCTTGCTGTGTCCGACCGACTACCGCAGCGTCTAGGCTGATGCGTTTCAAGGCGCCGGCGGATCCCTGCGCTCCGCGCTCAATCCTCGGGACGCAACAGATGCAGCTTGGCCTTGCCCACGACGCGTTCGGTTTCGATCGTGAAGCCCTTGACCGAAAGGGCCTCGCCGCGCTCCGTCTCGATGCTGATCCAGCTACCGGGCGCCGTCCAGCCGAGGCGGGCGAGCTTGTCGAGCGCGACCGCGCCAGCCCCCGATCGATAGGGCGGGTCCATGAAGATGAGGTCGAGCGGCGCGGGCGCCGGGCCGAGCGCCAGCACGTCGCCCTGGCGGATGTCGGGCCGGGCGAGGCCGAGCTTCGCTGCATTGGCGCGCAGGACGGCAACGGCATCGCGGTCGCGCTCCACGAACAGGCAGGAGGCGGCGCCACGCGAGAGCGCTTCGAGGCCGAGCGCGCCCGATCCGGCGAAGAAATCCCCCACCGCTAGCCCATCGAAACTCCCCAGGCGACTGGTCAGCATGGAGAAGAGCGTTTCGCGCGTGCGGTCGGCGGTAGGTCGCGTCGTGTCGCCCGGCGGCGCGAGCAGCGGCCGCCCGCGCCATTGGCCGGCAATGACCCTCATGTCTTCAAGGTCCGGCGGAAGGCGACGAGATCGGCCTGACGCACCTCGATGAGAGCGCCGGGCTCGGACTCGCCCAGCGTGAAGGGACCGTAGCGCGTGCGGATCAGGCGATTGACGACCAGGCCGAGATGCTCCAGCACCCGGCGCACCTCGCGGTTCTTGCCCTCGGTCAGCGTCATCTCGATCCACTGGTTGCGGCCGGTGCGGCGCTCCAGATTGGCGTCGATGCGGCCATAGCGCATTCCCTCGATCTCTACGCCGTCGATCAGTTCCTCGAGTTGCGCCTGGCTCACCGTACCGAAGGCACGCGCACGATAGGTGCGCTCGACCCCGGTGGCGGGCAGTTCGAGCTGGCGCTTGAGCGCGCCGTCCGTGGTGAGCAGTAGCAGGCCCTCCGTGGTCATGTCGAGGCGTCCCACCGGCATGAGGCGTGGCAGGTCGGCGGGCAGGCGGTCATAGATGGTGGGGCGTCCGGCCGGATCCCGCGCGGCGGTGAGATAACCCGCCGGCTTGTGGAACAGGAAAAGGCGCGTGGGGCTGGGCTCCTTCACTGGATTGCCGTCCACGGTTACGCCGCGCAATGAGGTGAGCAAGGTTGCCGGCGTCGTCACCGGCACGCCGTCGATGGCGATGCGGCCGTCCTCGATCATGCGTTCGATATCCCGCCGCGAGGCCACGCCGGCGCGCGCCAGCAGCTTGGCGATGCGCTCGCCCTCGCGCGGGGATCCGTCCGCTGCGGTCTGGCGTGCGGTCGGTGCGACCGATTTTCGCCGCGCGGGGGGCGGGCGCCGGGTAATGTCATGTCCGGGGCTCGCGATACGCCCCGCGTCGGGGGAGGGAGGGCGCCTGGACGTTTTTGCGAGCGGAGGAGAACCGGCCTCCGTCCCGCGTCGCCGGTTGATCGCCCCATGATCGGCGGTCGGCAGAGTGCCGGCATCGGAGCGTGGCCGGCGCTGCGTCTTGGCGCCCGGTCGATCTGCACGGGCAAGCCTTCGGTCGGCTGCGGGAGAGCGCGGTGGGCTTTTGCCGCCCCGGTCAGCGGAGGGGCGCTCCCGCACGGCATCCGCGTGGATCTCCTCACGCGTGCGCGGGCTCGTTCCCGGGCGGCCGTCACGCGGCGCTGCGCGGCCGGTGCGTTCCGCGCCGCTGGAGCCAGTCTTGGCGCTCTGAGTGGAGGGCGCGCGCTTCGTCGTTCCCGCGCGCGGGCTGCCTTTGCCGCCCTGGCGTGCGGAGGGGCGCTCCCGCATATCGTCCGCGCGGCTCCCCTCACGCGTGCGCCGGTTCGTTCCCGGGCGGCTGTCGCGCGGCGCCGCACGTCCGGTGCGGTCCGTGCCGCTGGAGCCCGTCCTGGCGCCCTGAACGGGAGGCACGCCGCGTTTTGGCGTTGCCGGACTCTCCTTTGCGCGTTTGTCCGCGCGACCGGCACGATCCGCCTTGGCCGGCGCCTCGTCGTCGTCACGCACGGGCGCGCGCGGGCTGCTGGCCAGGCCGCTGCGGGCGCCATGGCGGGCGCTGTCCCGCGCGCCGTGCCGGGGGGCGGGACGCCGGGGGCGTCGGGGCCCTTTGGGGCCATCGGCATTGGCCATGCCATCAAGTCCTTTTTGTTTGCGCTGTGGCCATCGCCTACTGGCGAATCGCCGGGCGAAAGCGTAGCGGACGCGCTTGCCGTGTCACCGCCCATTTCGGCCGGTGCGGCTAGTGGCGCAAGTGGGGCGTGGCGGCAATGTTTTTTACGAAGAGAGAGCCGCGCATCAGCCGCATTCTCATCGTCGAGGACGAGCCGCTGATTGCGTTCGACAATGAACATGCCCTCCAGCAGGCGGGTTATACGGTGGTGGCCACCGTCGATCGCTTCCGCGATGCGGAGGCGGTGATCGAGGGCGGCCCGGTCGATCTCGTCATCGCCGATATCCGTCTGCGCGGCGTGCGCTCCGGCATCGAACTGGCGCGGCGCGCGCGGGGGCTGGGGATTGCCGTGCTCTTCGCCACCGCCAGCTATCCCGAGGAGGAAAGCGAGACGGGCGTGGCGCTGGGCGTGCTGGCCAAGCCTTTCCAGCCGCGCGATCTCATCCGCGCCATCCGCATCTGCGAGGCGCTGCTCGCTGGCCGCGCGCCGGGGCGGCTGCCCCCCGGGCTGACGCTGTTCGCGCGCACGGACTGACCCGGCCCGGCCGCTCGTCCCGGGCTGGCGGCGCCTTGAAAATGCTCTAAGGCTGTCCGCTCAGGGAGACCCCGGGGAGAGCCCATGCTGCAAACGGTCCTATTCGCGCTCATCGTCGCGGGCGTCGTCGCCATCGGCTTCGTCGTGCCCGCCTTCCGGCCCTATCGCCGACCGATGCCCTTCGTCGCCTTCCTGCTCGGCATTGCCAGCGGCTTTCCGCTCACGCTGCTGCTGGCGACGATGGCCTTCTGGCTCTCGCGCGTGGGCGTGGACAAGTCGACCATCGGTTTCGCCATCGGTCTCACCACGCCCTATACGCTCAAATTTCTGTGGGCGCCGCTGGTGGACAAGGTACCGCTGCCTATCCTCACACGGCTTTTCGGCCAGCGGCGGGCGTGGCTCTTTTTCATCCAGGCGCTGCTCTTCGTGGCGCTGTGGCAGCTCGGTGCCAGCGATCCGGCTCATCATATCGGCCTCTTCGCGCTGTGGGCCGTGGCCGTCGCTTTCCTCTCAGCCACGCAGGACATCGTGATCGACGCCTATCGCATCGAAATCCTGAGCGAGGAGGAACTGCCCCACGGCACCGCCATGAACCAGTTCGGCTACCGCACCGGCAATCTCATCGCGGGCGCGGGCACCATCTATCTCGCCTCGGCGGAGGGCGCGGGGCTGGGCTGGGCGGCGGCCTATGCGCTCACGGCCTTCTGCCTGCTGCCCGCCGCACTCGGCGCGCTGGTCGCGGGGCCCGGGCGTTATGTGCAGCGTCATGTGCTGGCGAGCGGGCAGAGCCTCGGCGGCTGGCTGGCCGAGACCATCGTCAATCCCTTCCGCGAATTCCTGAGCCGCCATGGCGCGGTGCTCATCCTGGGCTTCGTGCTGCTCTACAAGATCGGCGACGCAATGGGGCAGGTGATGCTGGCCCCCATGATCGTGGAGCTGGGCTTTACGGACACCGAATATGTCGCGGTGAACAAGTTCGTCGGTTTCGCCGCGCTCATCGTTGGCTCGGCCTTCGGCGCGCCGTTCATCGCTTGGCTGGGCATGGGGCGGGCGCTGTTCGTCTCGGGCCTCATGATGATGTTCTCCAATCTGCTTTTCTCGCTCCTCGCCATGGCCGGCCATTCGCCGCTCATGCTGGGGCTTGCGGTGGGCACTGAGAATTTCACCAGTGGCATCGGTCTCACGGTGTTCGTCACCTATCTCTCTGGCCTGTCGAGCCTGGCCTATACGGCCACGCAGTTCGCGTTGCTCTCCTCCTTCGCGGCTGTGGGACGCACCTGGCTCTCGACGCCCTCGGGCTATCTCGCGAATGCGCTGGGTTGGGTGAGCTTCTGGGGCTTTACCGTGCTCGCTGCCGTGCCGGGCATGCTCCTGCTGTGGATCATGTGGCGCAAGGGCTTCGTGGTGGAGACGGTGCGCCAGCCGAGTACGCAGGACGATTGAGAGGCCGCGGCTCGTCCGGTGCTCTGTCGCCCCATTGGGGACTGACGACGAGAGGCGAGGGAGGAGTCGAAGAAGCCGCTAAACGGGCGGCTGCTCGTTCGCCACCAGCACCTTGCCGGCCAGATAGAGCGTGCCAGCCATCAGCACGGTGCGCGTACTCTCGGGCGCGGTGGCGGCAATATCCTCCAGCGCCTCGCGCGGGGTGTCGAAAGCCTTGTGCGGCAGGCCCCAGCGCTCGGCGAGGGCGGCGAATACCTCCGGGCCATGATGCTCGTGGCCGGGCACCGGCAGCGAGCGGATCGAGCGCAGCATGGGGCGGATCGCTTCCAGAAAGCCGGCCACGTCCTTGTTGGCGAGCATGCCGGTGACGAGGTCGACGCCATCCGCCGCCAGACCGCTGTCCTTGAGCGTCGCTGCGAGTGCCTGCCCCGCATCGGGGTTGTGGCCGCCGTCGAGCATGAGCATGCGGCGGGGCAGCAGGGCGTTGAGCGGGCCGCCCTCCAGCCGCTGCATGCGCGCGGGCCATTGCGCCCAGAGCGGCGCGGCCTTGAGCGAGCTTTCCTTCACCGGAACGCGGCTCTGGTGACGCAGCATGGCGAGCGCTACGCCCAGATTGCCGATCTGGTGCATGCCCGGCAGGCGAGGCAGAGGCAGCTCCAGCTTGCCCTGACCGTCGCGATAATGGAGCTGGCCCTGATAGGCCACGATGTCCCACGCCTCGCCGCGTGTCAGCAGCGTGGCATGGGCGCCCTGCGCGACATCGGCGATGACGCGCATCATGTCCTGCCGGTAACGCTGGGTCACGAGCGGCGCGCCGGGCTTGGCGATACCGGCCTTCTCGAAGGCAATGCGGCAGAGCGGGTCCTGCGGGACGCCCTCCTCGGGCGTGAGCAAAAAGGCTTCATGATCGATGGCGAGCGACACCACGCCGCAGGCGGCGGGATTGCGCAGCACGTTGGTCGCGTCGAGCCGGCCGCCGAGGCCCACTTCGATCACGCAGGCATCGGCCGGTCTCGAGGAGAACAGCAGGAAGGCCGCCGCCGCTGTTACCTCGAAGAAGCTCGCATGGATGTCGCCGCCCACGTCGAGCACCTGCTCCAGCGTGCGCGCCAGCGTCTCGTCGTCGATCAGCGTGCCGGCGAGGCGAATGCGCTCGTTGAACCGCACCAGATGCGGCGAGGTGAAGACATGGACTGTGTGCCCCTCCGCCTCCAGCGCCGCGCGCAGATAGGCGCAGGTTGAGCCCTTGCCGTTGGTCCCCGCGACATGGAACACCGGCGGCAGCGCGAGATGCGGATTGCCCAGCCGCGCCAGCAGCGCCGTGATGCGCTCCAGTCCCAGTACGTCACGCCCCGGCGAGAGCGAGCCCAAACGATCGAGTTGGGCCTGTACGGCCGGATGATCGGAAACGGCGTGGTCAGCCATGGGCCCTCAATTCTGAATTCATTGCTCCGTTCGCCTCGCGCGTGTCGAAGCCCTCTTCTCCCTGCGGGGCCGTTCCAGAAAAGAAGGAGGCCGTGCGACAGGCTCAGGGCGAACGGGAGTCTGGTCTGTGGATCAGGCCGCGCGAGCAGCGGTGAGATAGTCGATGGTCTTGGCGAGCGTGGCGCGCAGCTCCTTGCGGTGCACCACCATGTCCAGCATGCCGTGCGCCAGCAGGAACTCGGAGCGCTGGAAGCCTTCGGGCAGCTTCTCGCGGATCGTGTCCTGGATGACGCGCTGGCCGGCGAAGGCGATGAGCGCCTTGGGCTCGGCGATCTGCACGTCGCCCAACATGGCGTAGCTCGCTGTGACGCCGCCGGTGGTGGGGTCGGTCAGCACCACGATATAGGGCAGGCCGGCGGCGCGGAGCTGCTGGATCATCACCGTCGCGCGCGGCATCTGCATCAGACTGAGGATGCCCTCCTGCATGCGCGCGCCGCCCGCCGCCGTGAAAATCACATAGGGACAGCGGCGCTTGATCGCCTCACGCGCACCGGCCACGAACGCGGCGCCCACCGCCGCGCCCATGGAGCCGCCCATGAACGCGAAATCCTGCACGCCCACGACGGCGGCATGACCCTCGATCTTGCCATAGGCATTGAGCAACGCGTCCGGCTCGCCAGTCGCGGCGCGGGCGGCCTTCAGCCGGTCGGTATAGCGCTTGGAATCGCGGAACTTGAGCGGGTCTTCCTTCACCTGCGGTGAGGGAATGAGCTTGCACGTGCCTTCGTCGAAGAGCTGGGCGAAGCGCGCCTTGGCGCCGATACGGCCGTGATGGTCGCAGCGCGGGCAGACTGAGAGATTCTCCTCCCACTCCTTCATGAACACCATCTGGCCGCAGCCGGCGCATTTGTGCCAGAGATTGTCCGGCCCGTCCGACTTCTTCGGAATGAAGGGAATGGCGTTGCGGACGCGATTGAGCCAGCTCATGCGACAGGTTCCTTGTTGGCACGCGCGGTGTTCAGGGCGGCGCGCAGCGTCGCGATGAAGTCGCGCACATAAGGCGGGGCATCGGCGCCGTGCCGGCCGATCAGGTCGACAATGGCGGAGCCGACGATTACGCCGTCCGCCACCGCACCGATCGCTGCCGCCTGCTCGGGCGCACGTACGCCGAAGCCCACGGCGACGGGCAGGTCGGTCACGGCCTTGAGGCGCGCCACCGCGTTCTCGATGCTGGCTTGCGCAGCCTGCTGGAGCCCGGTGATGCCTGCGACGGAGACATAATAAACGAAGCCGCCCGTGCCCGCCAGGATGGTCGGCAGGCGGACATCGTCGCTGGTCGGGGTGGCGAGGCGGATCAGCTCCACCTCCGCCGCCCGTAGCGCGGGGCCGAGCGCGGCGTCCTCCTCAGGCGGGATGTCGACGCAGATGATGCCATCGACGCCGGCGTCCTTGCACTGCACCGCGAACCAGTCCGGCCCGCGCACGGTCATGGGGTTGGCATAGCCCATCAGCACCAGCGGCACATGCGGATGGCGCGCGCGGAACGCCTTGGCGATGGCGAAGATGTCGGCGGTGCGCGTGCCTGCCGCCAGTGCGCGCAGGTTCGCCGCCTGGATGGCCGGGCCGTCCGCCATGGGATCGGTGAAGGGCATGCCCAGCTCGATTATGTCCGCGCCGCCTGCGACCAGAGCATCCAGCACGGCGCCGGTGTCGGCCGGCGTTGGGTCGCCGCCGGTGATGAACGTGACGAGCGCGGCGCGGTCCTCGGCCCTGGCGCGCGCGAAAGTTTCGGCGAAGCGGGTCATTGGGCGCTCTCCTTCGTCGTGCCCGCGAAGGGAGGGATGTCGGGGCAAGAGAGACCCGTTGGGAGGCCACCCCAGCGTTCGCCGGGATGCCACAGCAGGATGGGAGCGCGCATGCTCATATCGTTTCCCCCAGCGCCTGGGCGACCGTGTAAATATCCTTGTCGCCGCGCCCAGAGACATTGACCACGATGATCCGATCTTCGGGCAATTCCTGTGCCTTATGCTCCAGCGCTGCCAGCGCGTGCGAGCTTTCCAGTGCCGGGATGATACCCTCTTCGCGGCAGCAGAGCTGGAAGGCGGCGAGAGCCTCCTTGTCCGTTACCGGCAGATAATTCACGCGGCCGCTTTCGTGCAGCCAGCTATGCTCCGGGCCGATGCCCGGATAGTCGAGCCCCGCCGAGATGCTGTGTGCCTCCGCGATCTGGCCGTCCTCGTCCTGAAGGAGATAGGTCTTGTTGCCGTGCAGGATGCCGGGCCGGCCGCCAGTGAGGCTGGCGGCATGCTCCCCGCTGTCGAGCCCGTGGCCGGCCGCTTCCACGCCCACCATCGCCACGTCCGCATCGTCAAGGAAAGGGTGGAACAGGCCAATGGCATTGGAGCCGCCACCCACCGCCGCGATCAGCAGGTCCGGCAGGCGACCCTCGGCCTTCAGGATCTGCGCGCGCGTCTCCGTGCCGATGACGCTCTGGAAATCGCGCACCAGCTCGGGATAGGGGTGCGGCCCTGCCGCCGTGCCGATGATGTAGAAGGTGTTGTCCACCGTCGCGACCCAATCGCGCAGCGCCTCGTTCATCGCGTCCTTGAGCGTTTGCGCACCGCTGGTCACGGGGCGCACTTCCGCGCCGAGCAGCTTCATGCGGAAGACGTTTGGCTGCTGGCGCTCCACGTCCTTGGCACCCATGAAGATGGTGCAGGGCAGGCCAAACCGCGCGCAGACCGTGGCCGTTGCCACGCCGTGCTGGCCCGCACCTGTCTCCGCGATGATCCGCGTCTTGCCCATGCGGATGGCGAGCAGGATCTGGCCGATGCAGTTATTGATCTTGTGCGCGCCGGTGTGGTTCAGTTCCTCGCGCTTGAAGTAGATTTTTGCGCCGAATCCGGGCTTGGCGCCCTTGCGATAGTGCGCGGTCAGCCGCTCGGCGAAATAAAGCGGCGAAGGGCGGCCCACATAATGGGCCATGAGATCGTCCAGCTCGGCCTTGAAGGCGGGATCGGCCTTGGCCGCGCGATACTCCCGCTCCAGGTCGAGGATGAGCGGCATCAGCGTCTCGGCCACATAGCGACCGCCGAACTGGCCGAAATGGCCTTCTTCGTCCGGCAGGGTACGCAGCGAATTGGGGAGTGCGGGAGCGTCGGTCATGGTCGTCTCGGGTCTTGGGGGCGTGTGGCGCGGATTGCCGGTCTCAGCGGCGGGCGATCAGGGCCATCGCGCGCCGGGGCGCCGGGCATGAGCGGTGAGCGTCAGCATTGCGAAACCGCTTTGCAGAAGGCCGCGATCTTGTCCACATCCTTGACGCCCGGCGCGCTTTCCACGCCCGAGGAGACATCGACCAGCGGCGCGCCCGTCAGGCGGATCGCCTCGGCCACGTTCCCGGCGTCGAGGCCGCCTGAAAGCGCCCAGGGCAAGGGCGCGCGATGGCCCGCCAGCAGTGTCCAGTCGAAGCGCAAGCCCATGCCGCCGGGCAGCGCGCCCTCGGGCGTCTTGGCATCGTAGAGCAGCCGGTCCGCCGCGCCGACATAAGCGGCGCCGGTGGCGAGATCGGCGGCGGTCCGCACCGAAATGACTTTCCAGACTTCCAGCCCCGTCCGTGCGCGAATCTCCGCCACGCGCTCCGGCGTTTCGGTGCCGTGAAGCTGGAGCCCGTGCAGTCCGCCGGCTGCCACCATGGCGGCGACCAGCGCATCGTCTGGATCGACGGCTACGCCGATGCGCCGGATCGTCGGCGGCACGCGCGGACTGAGCGCCGCCAGACGCTGTGGCGTCAGGTGGCGAGGGCTGCGCTCGAAATGCATGAAACCGACATGGCTCGCGCCGCCCTTAAGGGCCGCATCGATGCTTTCGGGCGTGGTAACGCCGCAGATCTTGATTTCGACTCGGGGCATGATGGGGGCGGTGTAGCCTGTCGCGCGATCTCAGGGGAGAGGTACGGCGCTGCGATGGCTCGGTCCGGGCCAGCGCGGATCTTCCGCCGCGCGCGCCTCTTCCGCGCGATCGAAGGCGTCCCGTGCGCGCTCGATTGTGTCGAGATTGGCCTGCACCCACGTTCCCAGCGCCATGACCGGCACGCAAAGCGCGCGCCCCAACTCCGTGAGCGCATAATCCACGCGCGGTGGAATGGACGGATAGGCCGTGCGCGAGACCAGCCCGTCGCGTTCCAGCGCGCGCAGGCTGTGCGTGAGCATGCGCTGCGAAATGCCGTCGATCTCCCGTTTCAACTCGTTGAATCGGCGCGTGCCGCCCGCCAGAGTCATGACGATGAGAATACTCCATTTGTCGCCCACCCGCGCCAGCACGGGCGCCACGCGTCGGCATTCCGAATGATCGACGGTGGCCGGAAGGTCGGTCACATCCATGTGACTGAGTGACAAGATTGTGCCTCCTTGCGCTCACATGACAGCGGTTACATCTCCAGCCTCGGTTATCAATCTATACTGGAGAATGAACAATGACCATCCTTCACGTCGATTCGAGCATCACGGGGGAAAATAGCGTCAGTCGCCAGCTCACCCGTGCCGTTGTCGAGCGGCTGGCTCAGGATGTCCCCCCCTCGCAGCGGCGCTATCGCGATCTCGCGGCCGATCCGCTGCCGCATTTCCTGCCCGGTGCCGACAATCCGGTCGTGGAGGAGTTCCTGGCCGCGGATACCGTCGTCGTCGGCGCGCCCATGTATAATTTCACGGTGCCCAGCCAGCTCAAGGCATGGATCGACGGCATTCTCGTCGCCGGTCGGACCTTCCGCTACACCGAAGCGGGGCCGGAGGGTCTTGCCGGGCCCAAGCGCGTCATTGTGGTGGTGTCGCGCGGTGGCCTCTACGGAGCGGGGACGCAGGCTGCGGCGGCCGAGCATGTCGAGACCTATTTGCGTACGGTCTTCGCCTTCATCGGCTTGCAGCCGGAGTTCCTGATTGCGGAAGGCGTGCAACTTGGCCCGGATGCGCGTGCGGCGGCCATTGAAGGCGCCTTGCAAGCGGTCTGCGGCCTTGCAGCCTGAAACAGGGGGCGTCGCGAAGGCCGCGTCGCCTCTCATAGCACGCCCGGCCTGGTGCGAAGGGGCGCGGGCCGAGCCTCAGGCCGGGAGCATGCCGCCGCCAAGCAGCAGGAGCAGCTTGACGTCCATCGCATAGCCCTCTGCGCGCTTCGTTGCGATCCAGTCCGCGAAGCCATCGAGCGGCACCCGGTGGACGATGATGCCTTCGCCCTCTACGCCGCCGCCGTCGCCCACCTTTGTCAGGCCATGCGCGCGGTAGAGGGTGAAGCATTCCGAGACCATGCCCGGCGAACTCCAGAAGGCGCCCATGTCCTCCAGCCGCTCGGCGCGATAGCCGGTCTCTTCCTCCAGCTCGCGTGTGGCGGCCTCCAGCGGGTTCTCGCCCGCCGTCTCGTCGCCGATCAGGCCTGCGGGCAGTTCGATGCAACGGCGGCCGAGCGGTACGCGATATTGGTCGACCAGAATGACATCGCCCTCATGGACGGCGAGGATCACTGCCGCGCCGATGTCGCGCGTGCGGCCGACATATTCCCAGCGGCCGCGTCGCTTGGCGGCGATGAAGCGGCCTTCCCACATCACTTCCTCGGGGAAGTGGCGTTCCTCGTCGGCGGAGGGGCCGCTCACAGCTCGATCAGCCGGTCGGGCAATTCGTTGGGATTGGTGGCGGCGTTGTGCGGGCAATGCTCAGCGAGCACGATGCCCGCCTTGTCGATGGCGAGCGCCATGCCCTGCGCAATACGGCCCTGGCGCGCCTCATCGATCAGCGCGGCCATGGCATCGCCCCACACGTCCGGCGAAACACGTGAGGCAATGGCCTCGTCCGCCACGATCTCGGCACGATGCTCGTCGAGCGAGAGATAAATGAGCATGCCGGTGAGATTGCGGGTGCGGCTCTCGGCGGCGGTGCGGAACAGCTCCAGCGCCCGCCGGCGCACACGTCGCGCCTTGGTGGCACGCGGGGTCAACGCCATGCGTAGCGCCAGGATGGCGAGCAGATAGCGCACCACCAGGAATTTGAGGAGCATGTGCCCAAGCAGCACGAGCAGCAGCGTCTGCACCGGCACCTCATGCACCCAGCCGCCCATCAGCCAGATGACGAGGCCTTCGTAGAGCGTGGGGAAGGCAGCCGCGAAGCCGGCGACCAAGAAGGCGCACAGGATCGCCCAGTGCAGGCCCACGTCATGATACGCGTCCGATTTGCGCGCGACGATGGTGACGATCTCGGCGTCGGTCTGCTGTTCGGCCCGCGCGACGGCATCGGTCACGATCGTGTGATCCGCCTCGCTCATGGAAAAGCGCTTACCCATTACCAGCCCCCGCTCGCGCCGCCGCCGCCAAAGCTGCCGCCGCCACCACCGAAGCCGCCACCGCCGCCCCAACCGCCGCCACCGCCCCAGCCGCCGCCACCGCCGCCCCGGTCGCGCAGGGCAGCGCCAAGCGCCTCGCTCGCGGCCCAGACGATGATGGGGGAAATGCCGTGGCCGCCACGATAGCGATGCCCGCCGCGCCGCGATGCCCGGATGGCGGAGAACAGGATGAAGGCGAGGATGACGACGACGATGCCGATGGCCTTTGCCACGTCGCCGGCCGTGAGTTCGGGCCGCTGCGCCGCCTGCTGGGCGAGCTGCTGCTGCGCCTCGGGCGGGAGCTGGATGATGCGCATGATCTCGTTGGCGCCCGCTTCAATGCCGCCCGCGAAATCGCCGTTCTTGAAGCGCGGCGTGATGATCTGGCGGATGATCCGGCCGGAGAGCGCGTCGGTCAGCACCGGCTCCAGCCCGTAGCCCACTTCGATGCGCACACGCCGCTCATTGGGCGCGACGAGCAGGATCACGCCGTTGTTGACCCCCGCTTGGCCGATGCCCCAGGCGCGGCCGAGCCGATAGCCATAATCGGCGATGTCGTTGCCGCCGAGATCCCGCACGGTGGCGACTACGAGCTGCTGCCGCGTGCTCGCCTCAAACGCGGCGAGCCGGGCCTCCAGCGCCTGCCGCTGCGGCGGCGTGAGCAGCCCGGCATCGTCGACCACCCGGCCGGTCAGCTTCGGGAAGGCAGGCTGCGATTGCGCCTGGGCCTGGCTTGCCGCCACCGGCAGCAGCAGGACCAACGCGAACAGCGCGATCAGGATACGGCGCAAGATCATGGCGGCTCAGCTTCTCCGGGGCGGACGCGCCGCCTCAGCTCCCGTTGAACATGGCGCCGACATCGGGCGCGTCCTCGGCACCGGCCTTGGCCTCGAACGGAACCATCGGCTTGGCGCCGTAGACCAGCTTGGCGCCGATCATGTCCGGGAAGGTGCGGATGCGGGTGTTATAATCCTGCACTGCCTTGTTGTAGTCCTGGATGGTGATGTTGATGCGGTTTTCCGTTCCTTCGAGCTGCGTCATCAGGTCAGCGAAGCGCTCCTGGCTCTTGAGCTCGGGATATTGCTCGACGGAGACGAGCAGCCGGCCGAGCGCGCCGCTCATATTGGTCTGTGCCTGCTGGAAGGCCTGCACCTTGGCCGGATCGGACAGGTCGTCCGCGTCCAGCCGGACTTGCGTGGCGGACGCGCGTGCGTTGATGACGCTCTCCAGCGTGCCGCGCTCCAGCTTGGCGGCCTGCTGGGCCACCGCAACCAGATTGCCGACCAGATTGGCGCGGCGCTGATAGGCAGCCTGCACGTCGGCCCACTTGGCCTTGGCGGCTTCCTCGGACGTCGGGATGGAGTTGATGCCGCAGGATGCGAGCGAAAAAGCCGCCATCATGACGACGAAGGCGCGGATCAGGTTGGAGCGAAAGGGGAGGGAGGCCATGTCGGTGCGTCCTCTTCTGCAGCAGTGTATCACTTGAGTGATACGCTAAATAGGCTGTTGATCGCCGGCTTGCAACGGGATTAGCTCGGCGCCTCGCGCGGGACCGCCTCGCTGCCCCGCTCATGAAGGGAGGAACGCATCCAATGTTATCAGAATTCAAGGCTTTCATCGCGCGCGGCAATGTGCTGGACCTCGCCGTCGGTGTCATCATCGGCGCCGCCTTCGGCAAGATCGTCTCCTCCCTGACGGATGACGTGCTCATGCCGGTCCTAGGCGCGATCACCGGAGGCATCGATTTCTCCAACCGCTTCATCCTGCTCAGCGCCATTCCCGCGGATTTCCGAGGCGATCCGACCAACTATGCCGCGCTCAAGGAAGCGGGCGTGGCGATGATCGGCGTGGGCTCGTTCATCACGGCGGTCATCAACTTCCTCATCCTGGCCTTCGTGATCTTCCTGATCGTGCGTCAGGCGAACAAGATCATCGCCAAGCCCGCCGAAGAGGCGCCCGCCGGGCCCACCGAAGTGGAACTGCTCGCCGAGATCCGCGACGCGCTCAAGAAGTGAGGGCGGCGGGCGCGGTCTTTCACCAGGCCGCGTCCATGCCCTTTTCATTGGCCGCGAAATCCCTATATCTCGCTCTGCCGGCTTGTCCGGCTATGGCGATAAACTGTGGCGTGCAATAGGCGCAGCGGACCCGGGGGCGGTACCCGGCGGCTCCACCAGAAACGGCCTTTCCCTGCAGCGGAGAGGCCGGTCCTGACGGGGCCGAACTAGGATCGACGTGTGTTGAAAGACGGCATTTTCGCTCGGGCTGAGTAACCCGTTAAAGGCTCAAAACCAATAAGTGCCAACGACAACGAAGCACTTGCTCTTGCTGCGTAATTGAGGGCCTCACGGCCTGACATTACCCAAATAGAACGCGGTTGGACCCACCGGGCAACAGAAGTGGATTCCAGCGGTACGGGAGGCACCGGGCAACAGAAGCCCTCCCACCTTTTCCAGTCAATCGAAGGGCGCTCAGGCTCGGCTTGATGGCCGGGCAGCGCCGGAAATCGCCACGCCATAGTGCGCACGATTCGCCTGCGGGGCGGTTTCCGGCCGTTTGTGTGACGCCGTATGACACTATGGCAGTATCTGGCACTCGCCCTGACAGTTCGACGACCACACCCGCTTTCCGGTCGCTCCCCAAGCGGGGGCAGGGCGTCATCATCTCATCGTCCTCTATCAGGCGCGCCGGTTCTGGAAGGCGTGCGCCGCCGATCGATCATTCCGCACACGCTGTTACCTCGCCATCGTCACAAAAGCGTCACTGGATCGTCACGCCCGCGCAATCGGAATCGCATCCCCCTGTCACACTCATCTCCTAGCTGCGCCGCGGCGAGGGTTGGACGGCGCGAGAGTCGCCGATCTTCCGCCCGCGCAGATTTTTCCGGACTCACCGGCAGGGAGACGACGATGACACGTGTTTCGAGGACCATCACCACCGTTCTGGCAGGCGCGTCCCTGTCCGTGCTGGCGGGCTGCGGCGCCAACGAGATTGCCTCGCCGGGCTCGGGCGGCAATGTCACCATCAATAATCCGGCGCCGACGCCGGCGCCGACGCCGACACCCACGCCGACCGGCACGCTGGTGACGGCCGCACCGGGCTGTCCCACCATCGCCGACCCGCAAGGCCTCACTGACGACAATACCATCAGCGGGCCCACCGGCACCTGGCGCGTCTGCACGCTGCCGGCGATCATCGCCAAGAGCATCACGCTGGAGAAGATCCCGGGCGTGCTCTACCAGATCAAGGGCCGCGTCGACGTGGGCTGCGACGGCGGCCTTGCCGCACCGACCGCCGCCGCGCCGGTTGCCAGCACCACCGTCGGCTGCACCGCCGCCAAGGGCTTTGCGCTCAACGGGGCCGGTCAGCTCACGGCCGATACCAATGTGACGCTCAACATTGAGCCGGGCGTGATCCTGTTCGCCGGCACCGGCACGTCCTGGCTGGCCGTAAACCGCGGCAACAAGATCAATGCCGTTGGCACCGAGACCCAGCCGATCATTTTCACCAGCCGTGACAACGTGCTGGGGCTCAACACGGACGCGTCGTTCAAGCAGTGGGGCGGCGTCGTGCTGCTCGGCCGCGCGCGCATCACCGATTGCGACTTCGGGTCGGTCGGCGCCGGCACCTGCGAGCGCAAGACGGAAGGCTCCGCCGACCCGGCTGTCTTCGGCGGCACGGACGACACCTACAATGCCGGCACCATGAAATATGTGCAGATCCGCTATTCCGGCTATGTGCTGGGGGCGGATAAGGAGCTCCAGGCCCTCACCACCGGCGGCGTAGGCGCCGACACCACGCTTGAGTATATCCAGAGCCACAACAGCTCGGACGACGGCGCGGAGTTCTTCGGCGGCACCGTGAAGATGAAGCACTTCATCGCGACCGGCGCGGACGACGACAGCCTCGATATCGATACCGGCGTGCAGGGCTTCTTCCAGCATGTCCTCATCATCCAGCGTCCCGGCCAGGGCGATGCGCTGATGGAGATCGATTCCAACGGCTTCAATGGCGACACGCCGCGCCAGAAGAGCATCATCGCCAACTTCACGGCGATCCAGCCGCAGGTGAGCAGCAACAACGAGGGTGAAGACCAGGCGGCGATCCTCGTGCGCGGCAACGCGGACGTCACGCTGGTGAACGGTCTTATCGTGACGCCGAACAACGAGTGCCTCCGCATGCATGGCAACGGCACGCTGGCGCAGCGCGCCACGCTCGTCGCGCACGCGGTAGCAATGCAGTGCAATAGCACGAAGTTCCTGGGCACCGGCGCTGCGGGTGTGGAGTTTACGGCGGCTGACGTGGAGGCGGCCTTTACCGCCGGCACGGGGAACAACACCAGCTTCACCCCGACGCTCGTCAGTCTGGTTGTGAACGGCACGGCCGAGGCGAGCGTGACAGCTTTCGACGCCAAGACGCTCGATCCCTTCTTCGATACGACCACGCACATCGGCGCGGTCAAGGACGCCTCGGACAACTGGTACAAGGGCTGGACCTGCAACTCGAGTTACGCGCCGTTCGACGATACCGCGAACGTGAACCGTAGCTGCACGTCGCTGCCTACGACCTGACGATCGGTCTGAGACGTGGGGCGGGGAGGCGCTGTTGCCCTCCGCCCCGCGCCCTTCCTGCACGTTTCTTTAGGGGATAGATTATGGCAACGCCGCTTCGTTTTGCCGGCCTGCTTTTGATGACCAGCGCGCTCGTTGCTCCGGCGGCGCTGGCCCAGACACCCGCTGTCGCCGCGGATGCCCATGCGGCCGACCCGGCGAATGCGGATGATGTGGGGACCGAGGCGCCGGACGTCTCCATCCCCGGCGGCGGCGGTGCCATCGTCGTCGTCGGCCGCCGCAATGCCAATCTGGAGAAAAGCTCCGCCGCCGTCGTCTCGGTCCTCTCTTCGGCGGAAATCGCCCGAACCGGCGAAGGGAATATCGCCGGTGCGCTGGGCCGCGTGACTGGCCTCAGTGTGGTCGGCAACGGCTTTGTCTATGTGCGCGGCCTGGGCGATCGCTACTCGCTGGCGCTGTTGAACGGATCGCCGCTGCCCAGCCCGGAGCCGCTCAAGCGCGTCGTTCCGCTCGATCTTTTCCCCACCAGCATCGTCTCTTCCTCCATGGTGCAGAAGAGCTACTCACCCAATTTCCCCGGCGAGTTCGGCGGCGGCGTCATCAACCTGACGACCAGCGCCGTGCCCAAGGAGAGCGCGCTCACCATCAGCGCCGGTATCGGCGCCAACAGCGAGACCACGGGCCGGGTCGGCTATGTCCATTATGGCAGCGCAACCGACTGGACCGGCTTCGACAATGGCGCGCGCAACACGCCGCCGGCGCTCGCGGCCTTCCTTGCCAGCGGAGAGCGGATCAGCAGCGGCAATGTGGATAGCACCGCTATCGCCGCGCAACTTGTCAACAGTCGCAACGGCGTGGTGCAGCGCTGGGGCCATGTCGCGCCCAATTTCAGCGGGACGTTGTCGGGCGGCACGGCGTTCGCGCTGGGCGAGGCGACGCTCGGCGTCATCGCTACCGCCGGCTATAGCAACAAATGGCAAACGCGCGACGCCATCCAGCAGCGGTCGCTCTCCACCGATCTTTCCGACCTTGAATCGGATTTCGAGCGCGTCTCCACCGACAACCGCGTCGTCGTCAACGCCCTGTTGGGCCTGGGCCTCGAGGTGGACGATCACAAGGTGCGGTGGACCAATCTCTACATTCGCGACACGCTTAAGCACACGCGGCTGGGCCTGGGTCACCGGCGCGGCACCGACGTCGACTTCATGCAGCAGGATACCGCCTGGTATGAGCGTCAGCTCATCGACACGCAGCTTGTCGGCGAGTTCCGCCTGACGCCGGATGTCAGCCTCGATCTGCGTGGCAGCTACGCCAATTCCCAGCGGGAGGCGCCGGCCGAGCTGAGCCTGGAATATGTCCGCAGCAACGCGGCATCCGATCCTTATGGTGCCTATTTCGTCAACCGCCTCAACAACGGCAATGGCGGCGACGCGACGATCAGCTATTCGGACCTCAACGAGGATCTGTGGTCAGCCGGCGCGGACCTGAGCATGCGCGCGATCGAGGGCCTCGTGCTCTCGACCGGCTATGCCTACAGCCGCACGGACCGCGTAAGTGCGCGGCGCGATTTCCAGTTTACCGCACCTAGCTCTTTCCCCGGTGGCGTAGACATGTTGCGGCCGGATCTGCTGCTGGCACCGGCTGTCGTGGATGCGTTCGACATTGCGCTCATCGAAACGAACGAAGGCAATCCCGCCTTCCGCGCAACGCTGCTCAACCACGCCGGCTATGGTCGCCTGAACTGGCAGATCACGCCCACGCTCTCCATCGATGGCGGTGTGCGCTACGAGAGTGCGCAGCAGGATGTCTCACCGCTGCAGGTGTTCACAATTCCCGGCGCCTCAACGGCGGCAACGCGCCTCAAGAACACCTATTGGCTGCCCGCCGCGACGCTCACCTGGCAGGCCCGGCCGGAGATGCAGGTGCGTCTGAGCGCCTCTAAGACCATCGCACGGCCGCAGTTTCGCGAGCTGATCTATCAGTTCTATTTCGATCCCGAGACGAACCGCCAATATCAGGGCAACCCGCTGCTTCAGGATAGTGAGCTGTTCAATCTGGAGGGGCGCTACGAATATTATTTCGCGCGCGATCAGCGCTTTTCGCTGGCGGCCTTCTACAAGCGCATCGACAAACCGATCGAGGCGTTCATCACCGGCGGCGAGTTCACCACCAGCTTCGCCAACGCTCCGCGCGCCAGTCTCTACGGGGCCGAGGTGGAGCTTCAGAAATATGTGGATATGACGGCCGTTTCCTCGGCGCCGTTCTTCGCCAGCCGCAATCTGGTGCTGGTGGCCAACTATACCTACACCAAGTCCAGGCTGAAGGTGGATCCGGCCGATACGGTGGCGGTGTTCGGCGCCTCCTCGACGCAGGCCACCGACTTTTTCCGCGATGGCGCGCCCCTCACCGGCCAGTCGGACCATCTCGTCAACATGCAGCTTGGCCTGGAGGACCGCGACACCCTCTCGCAGCAGACCTTCATCCTCTCCTATGCGAGCAAGCGCGTGACGAGCCGGGGTCTGGCCAATCAGGACCAGCCGGGCGTCTACGAATATCCCGGCTTCAACCTGGATTTCGTGGCGCGGCAGGGCATCAGGGTGGCGAAGCGCCAGTTCGACCTCAAACTTGAGGCCCGCAATCTCACCAATCGCAAATATCGCGAGACCCAGTCCAACGGCACCAACGTCATCACTTACAACCGCTATACGCCGGGGGTGACGGTCAGTGTCTCCATCGGAACGACTTTCTGAGCCGGGCGCCGGGCCTCTCGAAGAGAGCGGCCCGGCCCACTGGATGGCTTCAACCGACCCAGACCCGTTCGCGATACCATTTGGTGATGACGTATTTCGTGCCGGCGCGCACTTTCATCCCGTGATGGAGAGTCCACGGATTCACGCCGCCGTCCGGCAGTCGGTTGTTCCAGGCGAGCAGCCGGCCGCGCTGCGGCTTCATCATCTTGTCCACTTTCACGAAGCGCGTGGCGCCGCCGTCGCGCACGTCGTTCAGATAGACCATCAGCGTCCAGGTGCGATTGCCCGAACGCCCGCAATAGGTCTGATAATCGGCGCCATGAGGTTCGAAATAATCCGTATGTGCCTTGAACTCCTGACCCACCGCATAACGCTGGCCCTGAAGCGGCTCGCCATGCGCCGGGTCGAGCCCGCTCACGGCCGCCAGCTTGGCGTCGATCGCCGCCACGAAAGGGTCGCGTCCGTCGAGATCGCACGTCTCGCTGGTGCGAAAGGCCTCGTAGCCCAGATCGTCGGCAATAGTGGAGGGGCGCCGGTTGGCGTCGATTCGCTCGATCAGCCCGGCACATTCATAGCCACTCAGGAAGTCGCGCAGCATGTAGAGTTCCAGCTCCGCGTGCGGAAACCGCTGGATACCGGGCTGCCCGGCGAGAAGAGGGGCGTGGAAGACAGACATGATTGCTGGATGCGCCGTGTAGCAGGCGGCGCTCGGCCCGATCAACCGAAGAACATCTTCGTTCCATCGTCATTTTTTGTTAACCATATTGTAGTGGATCGGTCATAGAGCGGGCATAGGCAGTCGCAGCTTTGGAGGGCGGCACCACATCATGCGTTTAACGGGCTTGATAAGCCGGTCCAGGGCGGCGCAATCACCTTCGGCATCGAAGATCGGGCGCTGGATCGAAGCGGCCTTGCTGATCGTGCTCGCCTTCCAGGTCGCGCGCCTTGTGTGGGCCCTCTTCACCTCGACCGGACCCTATGGCGATTGGCGCGCGCGCCAGCCCATCGTTCCCGCCCCGCAGGCCCGGCAGGCGCTCTTCGCCGCCTTCGATCCCTTCTATCGGCTGGCGGCCGGCGCGGACGGCGTGCAGCAGGTCACGTCGCTGCCGCTTCAGCTCTTCGGCATCCGCCTCAATGAGGGCTCGGGTCTGGGCTCGGCGATCATCGCGGACGAATCTGGCGAGCAGCGCAGCTATGCCGTGGGCGACGAGATCGCGCCCGGCGTCACGCTGGCGTCGGTGAGCTACGATCATGTCACCATTTCACGCGCTGGAGTCAGCGAGACGCTCTATATCGACCAGTCTGGCGCCGCGCCGACGGTCGGCGGAGACGCCGAGGGCGAGGCGTCGGCGGAGGCCCCCAATGACCTGCCCAACGCGCCGCCGCTCAGCGGCGAGGCCTTCGCGCCCGATGCGCTGCTCTCCGGCATCGGTTTTGCGCCACGGCTCGAAAATGGCGAGGTGACGGGCATCGCCATCAGCCCGCAGGGCGGGAGCGGCGTCTTCGCTCGCGTCGGCTTTCGACCCGGCGACGTGATCGCCCAGATCAACGGCTCGGGCGTCCGCAGCGCTGAGGACATTGCCGCGCTGCGCAGCACGCTCACGCCCGGCGCCAGCCTGACCCTTATCGTCGAGCGCGGCGGCACGCGCGTTCCCATCGCCCTCACTATTCCGGACAAGAAATGAAATCCCAGCGTCTCAAGCGTCGCGTCACCGGCCTGTTCGTCACAGCGCTCATCTGCGCCACCCCGGCGCTGGCCCAACTCAGCCTCAACGTGCGCGATGCCGACATCCGCGCCTTCATTCAGGATGCTGCCAAGGCGACGGGGCGCACTTTCATCATCGACAGCCGGGTGCAGGGCAAGGTCTCGGTGGTCACCGACCGGCCGCTCAGCCAGTCCGAATATTTCGAGATCTTTCTTTCCACGCTGCGCGCCAACGGCCTTGTGGCGGTGCCGGCATCCGGCGGTGCCTTCCGCATCCAGCCCGCCGAAGGGGCGGCCGGCCAGCCCTCGCCGGTGGGCCGCGCGGCCGCCAATCGCAATGCTTTCGTCACCGAAGTGGTGCGCCTGCGCGCCATCGACGCGCAATCGGCGATGGACACCATCCGCCCACTGGTCAGCCGCGACGGCACCGTCTCGGCCAATCGCTCCGGCCGGTCGCTGGTGATCGCCGACTATGCGGACAACATCGCTCGTATCCGCCAGGTGCTGGCGCGTATCGACGCGGACAGCAGCACGACCACGCTCGTCGCGCTCAATAATGCGGGCGCGCGCGAGATCGCCACGTCGCTCCAGGCGTTGCTCGCGGGCGGCGGCGAGGGCGCGCAGGCTGGCGCAACAGTGGTCGCGGTCGACAGCTCGAACAGCATCGCCATCCGCGGCGATTCCGGCACGGTGGCCCGTCTGGTTTCGATGGCGCAGGACCTCGACAAGCGCGCGGCGGCCGGCACCGAAGTGCGCGTGTATTGGCTCCAGCATGCCGATGCGGACAAGATGGTGCCGGTGCTCCAGCAACTGCTCGGACAGGCCATTTCGACCGGCGGCGGTGGGCAGGGTGCGGCGCCGGAGGGCAATGGCCCCGGCAGCGCGCCGCCTGTCGCAGCCGTGGCCGCGACATCTTCCGGCGGACCGGGCATTGCCACGCGCGGCCCGGCCGTGGTGACGCGCTATGAAGGCGCCAATGCGCTCATCATCGCCGCCAATGCGGACGTGCAGCGCCAGATCGGCGAGGTGATCCGTCAGCTCGACACGCGCCGCGAGCAGGTGCTTGTCGAGGCGATCATCGTCGAGATCGGCAATGACGCGGCCAAACGGCTGGGCGTCCAGTTCCTTCTTGGCAGCACCAAGACCGGCTTTGCCGCCACCAACTATTCCAATGCCCGGCCCAATATCCTGACGCTCGCGGGCGCGATCGCGGCGACCAAGCTCAATACGCAGGAGACCAAGGTGGTGGCGCCGGACGGCACCGTCACGACCACGACGACTACCGAGAATAGCGGCCTCGCCAACAGGCTTCAGGAAGCCGCTGTCGACGCGCTCTCCAATGCCACCGGCGGCTTCGGCGGTGTCGCGACGGAACTGGGCAAGAACGGTGTGTTCGGTGCCATCATCAGCGCAGTCCAGTCGGACACGCAGAGCAGTATCCTCTCCACGCCCTCGATCACGACGCTGGACAACCAGAAGGCGCACATGCTGGTGGGCCAGGAAGTGCCGGTGACGACCGGCGAGGCGCTCTCCGAGAATTTCGACAACCAGTTCCGCACCGTGCAGCGCCAGAATGTCGGCATCATTCTCGACGTGACGCCGCAGATCAGTGCGGGCGGGCAAGTGAAGCTGTTCCTCAAGCAGGAGGTCTCCAGCATCGCGGGCCCGGTTTCCAGCAGCAGCAGCGACCTGGTGCTCAACAAGCGCGAATTTGAGACCACGGTGCTGGTGGACGATGGCGACATCCTCGCCATTGGCGGCCTGCTCGACGATAATGAGCGCCGCACCATCGAGAAGCTGCCGCTGCTCGGCGACATTCCGCTGCTGGGCAATCTCTTCAAGTCCAAGAGCCGGGCGCGCGCCAAGACCAATCTCGTCGTCTTCATCCGCCCGACGATCCTGCGCAGTCGGGATGACAATGCACAAGTGACGGCCCGGCGCTACGGCACCGTGCGCTCCGCCCAGCAGGCCGCCAATCCCGATGTCGAGCCCTCCATCGATACGCTGGTGCGCGACTATATGGGCGCGGCCGTGCCGACGGCCGAGGGTGTCCGGCCCGGCGATCAGGTGATCGACGGCAGTGTCGATGCCGGCACGCAGCACAGGTCCAGCAGCGTGATCCGGCCCGTGCCGCAGGAGGACGGAGTCCAGCCATGAGCGCCCCCGGCCCCCATCCCGTGGACGGCGAAGCAGGCGAGGGCCGTCCGCTGCCCACGCCGGTACGTGCCGATGGGGGGGATGACGCGCTCGGCGAGGCCGTTGCCCGCGCGCGCGCCGCCATGAATGGGGAGACCGACACCGCCAGCGTGGCCAGCGAGGCGGAGACGCGGCCACATGGCTTGCTGCCCATCGACATTCCCTATGCGTTCGCGCGCAAGCATGGCGTCGTCATCGTGTCCGGCCAGGAGGATGTCGACGGCGCGCGGCTCAAGGTGGCGCTGCGCGAAGGCGGCGATCCGCGCGTGCTGGTCGAGGTGCGGCGCCATCTGGCGCGCAGCTTCGATGTGGCGCTCGTCGACCAGAAGGCGTTCGAGACGCTGCTCTCGGATCATTACGCCCATGATGGTGCGGTTGCGGCCATGGCCGGTTCGCTCGCCATGGGGGGCGACGATCTCGATCTGATCGCGGGCGACATGCCCACCGCCGAGGACTTGCTCGACAGCGGCGACGATGCGCCCGCCATCCGTCTCATCAACGGCATCATTGCCGAGGCCGCGCGACAGGGCGTCTCGGACATTCATATCGAGCCTTATGAGACCGGCCTGGTCGTGCGCATGCGCATGGACGGCGTGCTCACCGAGACGCTGCGCATGCCGCCGCATGTCGCGCCGGTGGTGGTGAGCCGCATCAAGGTGATGGCGCGGCTCGATATTGCCGAGCGACGCGTGCCACAGGATGGGCGCATCGGCCTGACGCTGGGCGGCAAGCTGCTCGACGTGCGCGTCTCCACCCTGCCGAGCCGCGCGGGCGAGCGCGTCGTGCTGCGCATCCTCGACAAGGAGAATGCCGGCCTCTCGCTTGATGTACTCGGCATGACCGGATTTGCCGATTCGGTGTTCCGTTCTGCGCTTAATGAACCAAACGGGATCATTCTCGTCACTGGTCCCACCGGCAGCGGTAAGACGACCACGCTTTATGCGGGCCTGCGCGAGCTGAACGATGGCAGCCGCAATATCCTCACGGTGGAAGATCCCGTCGAATATGCCATCGAAGGCGTGGGGCAGACCCAGGTCAACGCCAAGGTGGGCCTCACCTTCGCTGCCGGCCTGCGGGCTATCCTGCGCCAGGATCCGGACGTGGTGATGGTGGGCGAAATCCGCGACCGTGAGACGGCCGAGATCGCTGTGCAGGCCAGCCTCACGGGCCATCTCGTGCTCTCCACCGTGCACACCAACGATGCCGTGGGCGCCATCACCCGCATGCGTGACATGAAGGTGGAGCCGTTCCTGCTCGCCTCCACGCTGCGCGCGGTCATTGCCCAGCGACTGGTGCGGCGCCTCTGCCCGACCTGCCGCGAGCGCGTGCCGGCCGAAACGGCCGTGGCGGCGCTGCTCGGCTTTGAGGAGGGGACGCCCCTTTATCGCGCCAAGGGGTGCGATGACTGCAATCAGAGCGGCTACAAGGGCCGCATCGGCGTGTTCGAGGCCGTCCGCATCGATGAGACGCTGCGCCGGATGATCAACGAAGGCGGCGACGAGGCGCTGATCGCTCGCCACGCCTTCCTCAACGCGCCCAGCCTCGGGGCCTCCGCCCGCGCGCTGGTCCGGGCCGGCGAGACGAGCGCGGAGGAGGCGATCCGCATTTCGCGGCGGGAAGCCGAAGCAATCGATGCCTGATTTCGATTATGTGGTGATCGACGGCGCCGGTCGCGAGCGTCGGGGGCAGGTGCGCGCGGACACGGCCACCGATGCGCGCGCCGCGCTTACCGCCAGAAAGCTGTTCGTGGTGCGGCTGGGCGAGGGACGGGGCAGTGCCGCCGCGCCGGATGAGTCCCGCACGCGCGCCGCATCCCTGCTCGACTTCCGGCGCAATAGCCTTTCTGGCAAGGAACTGGCGCTGCTCACGCGCCAGCTCTCCACCCTGGCGCAGGTCTCTCCGCTGGAAGAGGCGCTGCGCACCATCGTGCGGCAGAGCGAAAAAGCGCATGTTCGCGCCATTGCCGACCGGGTTCATACCGGCATCGTGGAAGGCCGCAGTCTTGCCGAGGCAATGGCGAGCGAGCCGCGCAGCTTCCCCGCCCTCTATCGCGCCATGATCTCCGCGGGCGAGCGCTCCGGCAGCCTGCCTGCGCTCACCGAGCGGCTCTCCAACCTGCTTGAGCGGCAGGCAGCGATGCGCGCCAAGCTGCTGGCGGCACTGGCCTATCCCGCCGCCATTGCCACCTTTGCGGTGATCGTGGTGATAGCGCTCATGATCTTCGTGGTGCCGCTGGTGGTGGAGCAGTTCGACACGCTGGGGCAGAAACTGCCGCTGCTGACGCGCATCGTCATGGGGATTTCCTCTTTCCTGGCGCACTGGTGGTGGGCGCTGGCGATCCTGCTGGCGCTCGCTGGCGTTGGCGCCTGGCGCGCGCTCCAGGTGGAATCGGTGCGCTACAGCGTCGATGGCGCGCTGTTGCGCCTACCCTTCATCGGCCGCCTGCTGCGCGATCTGCATGCCGCGCGCATGGCCCGCACGCTCTCGACCATGGTGCAGAGCCGCCTGCCGGTGATGGAGGGGTTGGCGCTCACCGTGCCCACCATCCACAATCGCGTGCTGCGTGCCGCCACGCAGGACATCGTCGAATCCGTGCGTGGCGGCGGTTCTCTCTCGGCGGCGATGCGGCGTGCCGGCGTCTTCCCGCCGCTGCTCGTCTATCTCGCGGCGAGCGGCGAGAGCGCCGGCCAGCTCGACATGATGCTGGAGCGTGCCGCGGACTATCTGGAACGAGAATTCGACGCCTTCAGCGCCGCCGCACTCTCATTGCTCGAACCCGCCATCATCATCCTGATGGGCGCCGTCGTCGCGGCCATCATCCTCTCCATCCTGCTGCCCATCATGCAGTTGCAGAGCCTCACCGGAGCCTGAGCCATGACCTTTGCTGCCCATGAAAATCCGATTGTCGACTGTGCATGTGGGAGCATGTGCTCCTGCAAAGGCAGGAGCCCAGGGCATCGTCGCGCCACTTCACTCCGGGGACGTGCTTTCGCAGGGGTGCGCTTGCCCAAGGGCTCGCGCGGCATCGCGTCCTTGCAGCGATCCGCCCAGCAGGGCTTCTCGCTGATCGAACTGCTGGTGGTTATCGTCATCATCGGCCTGCTCGCCACCATCGTTGCCATCAACGTCATCCCCGCCGGCAATCAGGCGCGCGTCGAGAAGGCGAAGGCGGACATCGCCACGCTGGAGGATGCGCTGGAGCAGTATCGGCTGGACAATCTCACTTACCCAAGCACCAGCGACGGACTCCAGGCGCTGCTCGCGCCGCCGCCGGGCCTCGCCCAGCCGGAGCGCTACCGTCAGGGCGGTTATATCCGCAAGCTGCCGGAGGATCCCTGGGGTCATCCCTATCTCTATCAGGCCCCCGGTCGCAGCGGGGCGTTCGACGTCTATTCGCTCGGCGCAGACGGCCAGGCCGGCGGCGAAAACGACAATGCCGACATCTATTCGAGCGATCGCTGAGCGGCGGACCGTGGGGGGCTTCGGCCGGAGCGGGGGCGCTGCGGGCGGCCGGGTTGGGCGGTGGATGGCATGATTGCAGGACGTCCCGTTCCCGGACTGCATGTCATGTGCTCCCGCGAAGGCAGGGGCCTGGGGCGCGGTCGCGCTCCGTCGTCCTGGGGCCCTGCTTCCGCGGGGGCGCGCTCGCCTTGTGGTTCGCGCGGCGTCTCGTCGTCGGGGCGATCCGCCCAACAGGGCTTCACGCTGCTCGAAATGCTCGTCGCGCTCGCGATTTTCAGCCTCGCGGGCATTGCGCTGGTGCGACTCCAGGCCGTTTCCGCGCGCAGTGCGTTCGATCTGCGGGCGCGCACCATGGCGCAGGTGGTCGCGCATAATCTCATGGTCGAGCGCCTGACCGACCCGGCGGCGCCCACGCTCGGCAGCACTACCGGCACCGAGGAGAATTACGGCCGGAGCTGGAGCTGGCGTCAGGGCGCCGTACCGCTCGACGACGGGCGGCTGCTGGCGATCACCATCCGCGTGGAAGGCGGCCCCGGCCAGTCGCCGGCGATCCTCAGCTTCGTGCGGCCAGCGCAATGAAGGGGTGGGGCGGCTTTGGCTCCGGCTGGTGGAGAGGGGAGCGCGTGGACGGATGCGGCGGACGCGCTCGGGTCGCGCGGACCGCAGATTGCGACGGTCGTGCGGCGAGGCCCGCGGCCCGTGCCTGCGCAGGGGCGCGCTTATCCATGGGCTCGCGGGGCTTCGAACGCCAGCGGCGATCCGCCCAACAGGGCTTCTCCCTGATCGAACTGCTGGTGGTCATCACGATCGTCGGACTGCTGTCCTCGGTCGTCGTGCTCACCATGGCCGATCCTCGCGGCCGCCTCACCGACGATGCGGACCGCTTCGCCGGCCGCGTGCGTGCCGCGCGCGATGCGGCCATCGTCACCGGGCGGCCGATGGCGCTCTGGGTGGCGCAGACCGGCTATGGTTTCGAGCGGCGGGAGCAAGGCGAATGGCAGGCCGTGACCGAAGGACCGCTCGCCGCGCGCGACTGGTCCACCGCGACGACGGCCCGCTTCGAGGGCGTGAGCCAGCTCCGCGCCACCTTTGATGGTGTTGGCGGCGTTGACCAGCCGCTCGACTTCCGGCTTGTGCGCGATGCGGGCGCCATCCGCGTGCGCGTCACGCTCGACGGCAAGGTGACGACGGGTGAGTGAGGGAAGGAGAGAGATGAGCTGGGTGCAGGTGCATGACCTCGCCCCCCAGCGCTTCATGTGCTCCTGCGCAGGCCGGAGCCCAGGGCATTGTCGCGCTGCTGGGCCCTTGGCGCCTGCCTCCGGAGGAGTGCGCTCGCGCAAGGGCTCCCGCAGCTTCGAGTCCTTGTTGGGTTCCGCCCAGCAGGGCTTCACTTTGATCGAACTCCTCGTCGCTCTCGCGATCTTCAGCCTGCTCGCCGGGGCCGGGGTACTGCTGCTGCGCGGCAGCGTCGATACGCAGCGTACGGTCGCCGCGCATCTCGATGCGCTGGGCGATGTGCAGCGCGGCCTTGCGGTGTTGGAGAGCGACCTCGCCCAGGCCACCATGCGTATCAGCCGCACGCAGGCCGGCACCGCCGCGCCCGCCTTCTTCGGCCGGCGCGCGCAGTCGGCCGAACCGCTCATGCAGTTCGTGCGCGGTGGTTGGGCCAACCCCGCCGGTCAGCGCCATCCCTCCATCCAGAAGGTGGAATATTGGTGGCGCGAAGGCCGCATCGAGCGGGTGGGCTATCCCGCCGTGGATGGCGCCGCGCCGCCCGAAGCCTCGACCCTGTTTGCGGATGTGACGGCGCTGGCGCTGCGGTACCGCGCGCCGGATGGTGCCTGGCAGGAGGTCTGGGCGCCGAGCACGCCGGAGAGGATGCCGGCGGCAGTGGAACTGACGATCACGCGCCGGGGCGAGCCGCCGTTCACGCTGCGCCTGCTGGTCGGCCCCTCCGGCCTGCCTGCCGAGGAGACGCTCGAGAACGGGGGAGGGGACGGCAATGGCGCCTGATCCTGATCCCCGCGTTCTCGATCCGCTGACCCACCGTTTGGGCGAGGCGGGCGCTGCGCTGCTCACGGTGCTGCTGCTGGTCGCCATCCTCGCCGTCATCGCCGCCGTCGCTCTGGATCGGCTGGTGTTGGCGAGCCGCATGACGCGCAACATCGTCTCGGCCGATCAAGGCCGGGCCTATCTGCTCGCCGCCGAACATGTCGCCGCCACCCGCATCGCCGATCTGCTTGCCCGTCAGGCCGATCGCACCACGCTGGCCGGCGACTGGCTGGGCACGCCGCAGGTCATGACCGTGCCCGGCGGCACCGTGATTGCCCGTGCGCGTGATGGTGGCAATTGCTTCAATCTCAATAGCCTGGTCGACCGCGCGCCGATGCTGGTGGGGGATACGGCGCCGCGCTTGATCGCCCGGCCGCTCGGCATCGCCCAGTTCGCGGGCCTCATGCGCCTGCTCGGCGTGGACCGCGCCACGGCCGATCAGGTGGCGGTCTCCGCGGCGGACTGGATCGACAGCGACACGGTGCCGGGGCCGGGCGGCGCGGAGGACGATTATTATCTGGGCTTCACGCCCGCCTATCGCGCCGCCAATGCGCTGATGGCGGACCCCAGTGAGCTGCGCATGGTGAACGCCGTCACACCCGAGCTGTACCAGCGGCTGCGCCCGTGGCTGTGCGCGCTGCCGGTGTTCGATCTTTCGCCGATCAATCCCAACACGCTGCTGCCCGAGCAGGCGCCGCTGCTGGCCATGCTCGCGCCCGAGAAGATCGGGCTCGATCAGGCGCGGCAACTGCTGGCGCGCCGGCCGGTCAATGGCTATGGCAGCGCGGAGGACGTGTGGACGCAGGGGCCGCTCGCGTCGGTCGATCCGCCCGAGGCGGTGCGGCAGCAGATGCAGCCCCGCAGCCGCTGGTTCGAGCTGCACCTCTCGGCCGATCTGGGGGGGGACAGGATGGAAGAAACCGTGCTCTACGATGCCGCCGCTCCGCCGGTGCGCGTGGTGCGCAGGCAATGGAGCGGGGACGGCGAATAGCATGCGGTGCGATTATATCATCATGCCCGCCGCGCAGGCCGAGGCGCCGCCGCACTGGATCCGGCTGGTGGACGGGCACATCGTCCAGCGCGGCACCGGCGAGCGCTGGCGCCCTGCTGGCGAGGCCGACGATGAGCCCATTGACGGCGAGGCTCTACTGGTACTGCCGCCGCATGCGACCACGCTGCACTGGATCGCCTGCCCCGGCATGACGCTGCGCCAGGGTGCACAGGCTGCGCGGATCATGGCGCTGGAAGCGTCGATCGGCGGGGGCGGGGGGCTCCATGCCGCCGTGCTGCCGGCCGAGACGCCGGACAAGCCCCATATCGTCGCCGTCGCCAGCGATAGTGCCATGGCGCACTGGATCGGCTGGTGCGCGGAGCGGGGCATGCCGCGTGCCCATATGGTGCCCGCTGCGCTGATGCTGCCGGCGCCCGAGGCCGGCTTCATCCGGGGGCAGGTGGGTCCGCATGAAGTCACGCGCGGGGTCGATACCGCTTTTGACGCCGAGGAGCCCGCCGCCGCGCTCATCATGGCGCGCGAACCGGTGACGGACCTCACCGAGCCCAGCATCGACGATATGCTCCAGATCGCCCTGATCGAGCCGCCGCTGGACCTGCGCCAGGGCGCTTATGCGGTGCGTGGGCCTGGCCTGTTCGAGGCGGGGCGGCTGAAGCGTATCGCTTTGCTGATCGGGCTTATCCTGCTTGGCGCGCTACTTGTCTCGCTGGTGCGCATTGCCCGGCTCAACATGGAGGCGGCGCGGATCGACGCACGCACCGTCACGCTGGCGCGCACTGTCGAGCCCACTGTGGCGGACGCCGCCGATGCCGAGGTGAAGCTGGGCGCGCGGCTGGCTGAACGCGGCGGCGGCAGTGCCTTCACCGGCGCCATCGCGGGGCTGATGAGCGCCATGCGCGGCACGCCGACGGTGACGCTCGCCAGCGTCAACCAGGGCGCGGACGGCGCGTTGCGTGTGCAACTCGCCGCGCCGCGCGCGGAGGATATCAATGCGGTGCTGATCGCCCTGCAGGATGCCGGCTGGCGGATTAGCGCCGATGCCGTGCAGCAGCAGGGCGGCCGGTTGGTCGCAAACATCGTGGTGGTGCGCTGATGATCGAAAGCATCAAGGGCTGGTGGCGGAACCACGGAGCGGGCGAACGCGCGCTTATGGGCGTGCTGGGCGTGGCGATCCTCATCGTCTTCCTGTGGCTGGGCGTCTGGCGGCCGGTGAATGAGGCACTGGACACCGGCTGGGCCCGCCAGAGCGCCGCGCTCGATCGGTTCGCTGTCGTCCAGGCACGGATCGAGGCATTGAAGCAGGCGCCAGCGCAGGCGGTGGGGCAGGGCCCGCGTACGCCCATCGAGCAACTCGTGAGCCAGAGCGCGGCCGAGGCCGGCTTTACGCTCGACCGTGTCGGCAATCAGGGCGCCGGGCGCATGTCGATCAGCATCGGCGCGGCGCGGACGGGACCGCTGCTCGCATGGATCGGAGAGCTGGAGGCCGCGGGTGTCGGTGTACAGAGCATCAACATCGTGCCTGGCGCGACAGACGGGACCGTTGCCGTGCAGGCTGTGCTTCAGGAGCGGCGGCCATGAGCGGCTGGTGGCGTTCGCGGCGCGTGCGCATCGCCGCCGGGCTGGGCCTGCTGCTGGGCCTGGTCGCGACATTTCCGTTGGCGCTGGCGGCGAGTTGGCTGGGTCTCAAGGACATGGGCGTGGCGGCGCGGTCGCTGCGCGGGCCGGTCTGGTGGGGCGCGGCAGAGGAGCTGACTGTGGCGGACGTACGGCTCGGCACGGTGGACGTCTTCCTCGATCCGCTGCGTCTGCTGGTTGGGCAGGTGCGTATCGATGTCGCGCGCATCAACGGGGCACCGGACGATCTCGTGGGCGGCGTCAGCCTCGGCTGGGGCGCGCGCGGCGTTGAGCGGCTGACCGGCAATCTTGCCATTGGGCCGGCCTTCGCGCCGCTGCCCGTGAACCGCGCCGAGTTCGAGACGTTTACCGTGCGCTTCGCGGGCGATCTGTGCGTGCGGGCGGAAGGGCGCGTGCGTGTGCATGTGCCGGCGCTCATCACGGGACTGGATCTTGCCAACGGCCTCACCGGCGAGGCGCGCTGCGAGGGCGCGGCGCTGGTGCTGCCGCTCGCCGGGCAGTCTGGCCGGGAGCGCCTGGAGCTGCGCGTACGCGCCGATGGCGCCTATGAGGCCGTGATGCGCGTGCGGGCGAGCGACCCGGCCCTGGCCGCCGCGCTCGCCGCTGGCGGCTTTCAGGCCGGAGAGGGGGACGAGCGGCTGCTGCGCGTGACGGGCACGCTGTGACGCCGCTGGCCATTGTCGCCTGGAGCGACACGGCGCGGCTGCTCGCCGGCGCCGGTCTCGGGCTCATCGTCGGCAGCTTCCTTGCCACCATCGTCTCGCGCTGGCCGCGCGGTGGCTCGGTCGTCACCGGCCGGTCGCGCTGCGACGGTTGCGACCGTGTGCTGGGGCCGCTCGATCTGGTGCCGTTGTTGAGCTGGCTCATGGCTCGGGGGCGCTGCCGGAGCTGCGGTACGCGGATCGACCCGGTCCATCCCCTCGTCGAGCTGGGGGCGGCGCTGATCGGCGCGCTGTGCGCCTGGCTGTTTCCCCCGGCGACGGCCTTGTTCATGGCGGTGGGGGGCTGGATATTGCTGACTCTCGCGGTGATGGACGCGCGCCATTTCTGGCTGCCTGATGCACTGACACTGCCGCTCGCCGCGCTGGGCCTGACACTGGGCGACTGGATTCTCCCCGCCTCCTTCATGGATCGCGCACTGGGTGCGGGGCTCGGTGCGGGCGCGCTCTTCCTTCTCGCACTGGGCTACCGCCGCCTGCGCGGGCGCGAGGGGCTGGGGCTGGGCGATGCCAAGCTGCTCGGCGCCATCGGCGGCTGGCTTGGATGGCAGGCGCTGCCTTTCGTGCTGCTCGTCGCCAGCGTGACGGCGCTGCTCTGGGTGGCCGCGCTGCGCCTTGCCGGGCGTGAACTGAATGCGACCACACGCGTACCACTCGGCACGTTCCTGTGCATCGCAGCGGTGCCGGCCTGGCTGCTGACGGGGCTTTTACTCTTTTAAGGCCTCTCAGGAACGCACCGTTCGGGTGGAGCTTACCGGAAGGGCGGCTCGTTGAACGCCCGCAGCTTGCGGCTATGCAGCCGGTCGCCCTGCGCGCGCAGCCGCTCGCAGGTCTCCAGCCCGATGGCGAGATGGCCGGCAATGGCTTCCTCGTAGAAGCGGTTGGCCTGTCCTGGCAGCTTGAGTTCGCCGTGAATGGGCTTGTCGGAGACGCAGAGCAGCGTCCCATAAGGCACGCGGAAGCGATAGCCCTGGCCGGCGATGGTCGCGCTTTCCATGTCGATCCCTACCGCGCGCGAGAGGCTGAAGCGCAGGGCCGAGTGAGCGTAGCGTAGCTCCCAGTTGCGATCGTCGGTCGTTACCACCGTGCCGGTGCGCAGCCGCTGGCGGATGTCGCCGCCCAGCACCTGCTCGGCCGCCTCGGCCATCGCCACCTGCACCTCGGCAATGGCGGGGATGGGAATTTCCGGCGGCAGCATCGCGTCGAGAATGCGGTCGTCGCGCAAATAGGCGTGGGCGAGCACATAGTCGCCGATGCGCTGGCTGGGCCGCAAACCGCCGCAATGGCCGATCATCAGCCAGGCCTCGGGGCGCACCACGGCCAGATGATCGCAGATCGTCTTGGCGTTGGAGGGCCCCACGCCGATGTTGACGAGGGTGATGCCGCTGCGGTCCGGCGCGATCATGTGATAGGCCGGCATCTGGTGGCGGCGCCAGGCACTGTCGGCAATCGCACTTTCCGGGTCGGCGGTGCGGGCCGTGACTTCCACATCGCCCGCCCCGCAGAGCGCGGTGAAGCGCGTGCCCGGGCGCTTCAGCTCCGCGCAGCCCCAGCGTACGAACTCGTCCACATAGCGGTGATAGTTGGTGAAGAGCACGTAGCGCTGCACCGCCTCGGGCGCGGTGCCGGTATAATGCCGCAGCCGCGCGAGCGAGAAATCGGTGCGCAGCGCATCGAACAAAGCGAGTGGCCGGTCGCCGCCCGGCCCGGGCAAAAAGAGGCCGTCCGCGATCTCGTCGCCAATCTCGGCAAGCTCGGTGGCGGGGAAATGGCGCGCCAACTCCGTCGGCGGTGTCTCGGCCAGCGTGCCGGGCGGCAGCATGTCGAGCACATAGGGAAAGGGGATCTGCTGGTCGCTGCGGCCCACGGTCACGTCGACATCATAATCGGAGAGCAGCAGATCGAGCTGAGTAGCCAGATAGTCGGCGAACAGGGCCGGCCGCGTGATCGTCGTCGCATAGCGGCCGGGCCGCGTCAGCCGCGCAAAGGAACGGCGCGACCCCGGATCGCCAGCGGACTCGTGATAGTCGATGCTCAGGCGTGGATAGCAGAAGCGCCGGTCCGCCAGCGCTTCCGGCCCCGGCACGCGCCCGCTCGCGGCATAGCCGGCCATGGCTTCGCTGAGGCTGGCGACCGCCTCGTCGTAGATGCTCTGGAGCTGCGCGATGATGTCCGCGCTTGTGGGCCTGGTCATGCCGTCCTTCATGGAGCCGGATCACCCCAAGCTCAAGCAGGCGCATGTGACATGGCGATGACATTTCGCGAGGGCAGTCCTCCTTTCACGGGGCAGATTTATGGCCCCCTCAAACAAAAAGGGGACCCGAAGGTCCCCTTTCCAAAACCGATGTGGGCAGGCGCTCAGAGCTGCCCGAGCATATGCTCGGCCGAGGAGACCTTGAACTCGCCGGGTGCCTCGACGTTCAGTTCTTCCACCACGCCGTCGTTCACGATCATGGAAAAGCGCTGGCCGCGCGTGCCCAGGCCGAACTTGCTGCCGTCCATGGTGAGGCCAATGGCGTTGGCAAAGGCGCCGTTGCCGTCGGCCAGCATCGTCACCTTGCCGTCCGCGCCGCCGGCCTTGCTCCAGGCGCCCATCACGAATGGATCGTTGACGGCGGTGCAGGCGATGACATCCACGCCCTTGGCCTTGAGCGCATCGGCCTGCTCGATATAGCCGGGCAGGTGCTTGGCCGAGCAGGTGGGCGTGAAAGCGCCGGGCACCGAGAAGAGCGCGACCTTCTTGCCCTTGAAGAAGTCGGTGCTGGAGACCTGCTCAGGGCCGCTCTCGGTCATCGTCACGAAGGTCGTTTCGGGCAGCTTGTCGCCTTTGCTGATGGTCATCGCGGGTCTCCTCGTGGAAATGGAATTTTGCCGGCCCCGTCCGGGTTTGCCGACGTCCGCCGGAAGTCGGCACTCGCGGCTCTCCTGTCAAGGGCTCGCGTGCCTTTCGGACCGTTCGCCGCCCGCCTTGCCGATGTACGCGGGCATTGGCCGTTGTGCCGCGCCCGTGCTGTGCTAGCTTTCTCCCATGATCGTCTCCAGCACGCCAGACTCGCTTGCCGGCCGCCTGCTGCTCGCCATGCCGGACATGCCCGATCCGCGCTTCCGCCGCTCGGTCGTGGCGATTTGCATGCATGACGAAGGCGGCGCGCTGGGCATCGCGCTGGGTGAGCCCGTTGAGGATCTGGGCCTGCACGGGCTGCTCGCCTCCTTCGATATCGAGCCGCAGGGCGTCGCGGACGTGCCGGTGCTGGCGGGCGGGCCGGTCGAGCCCCGGCGCGGCTTCGTGCTCCATGGCACGGACTGGTTCAGCGATGACAGCATGATGGTTGCGCAGGACATGGCGCTCACTGGCTCGCTCGACGTGTTGCGCGCCATCGCGGCGGGCGAAGGGCCGGCGCATTTCATCGTCACGCTCGGCTATGCCGGCTGGGGCAGCGGGCAACTCGAACGTGAACTCTCCGCGCCCGGCTGGTTCCTCTCGTCGGTGAGCCCGCGCCTCCTTTTCGACATCGAGGCGGAGGACCGCTGGGCCGCGGCCTTTGCGGGAGAGGGGATCGATCCTGCCATGCTGGCGGCGAGTAGCGGCCAGGCCTGATCGGCGGCGCTGCGGTGTATGCGGCCCGGCCATCCTTGTCATACTGGCTGGATGGCCGGATGAAGGCGGAGCTGTCACTGCCTTGTGACAGCATCACGCGCGCTCATCCAAATGCCCCGGTCCTCCTTCAGACATAAAGAAGTCTTTATATTTGCCAGGCAAGGCGGTGGTTGATAAGGCACCGCCTCATCGCCTGGGGCCTTACCGGCCTCCAGGCTGCTGGTCTTTCCCGTCTTTGCCGCATCCGAAGGAGTTTCGCCGGTGGCCACCATTGCACAAGACTATGTCATCAAGGACATCTCGCTCGCGGATTTCGGCCGCAAGGAGATCGAGATCGCCGAGACCGAGATGCCCGGCCTGATGGCCCTGCGCGAGGAATTCGGCTCGGTGAAGCCGCTGCGCGGCGCCCGCATCACCGGCTCGCTGCACATGACGATCCAGACGGCGGTGCTCATCGAGACGCTGGCGGCGCTGGGCGCGGAAATCCGCTGGGCTTCGTGCAACATCTTCTCCACCCAGGACCATGCCGCCGCCGCCATCGCGGCCTCGGGCATTCCCGTCTTTGCCGTCAAGGGCGAGACGCTGGAGGAATATTGGGACTATGTAATCCGTATCTTTGACTGGGGCGACACCACCTGCAACATGATCCTGGACGATGGTGGCGACGCCACTATGTTCGCGTTGTGGGGCGCACGGGTCGAGGCGGGCGAAGCGCTCTTCAAGCCCTCTAACGAGGAGGAGAGGATCTTCGTCGCCACGCTGGAGCGCTTCCTCAAGGAGCGTCCGGGCTACCTGACCAAGACCGTCGCGGCCATCAAGGGCGTCTCGGAAGAGACGACCACCGGCGTCCACCGCCTCTATGAGCTGGCCAAGAAGGGCAAGCTCCCGTTCCCGGCCATCAACGTCAATGACTCGGTGACGAAGAGCAAGTTCGACAATCTCTATGGCTGCAAGGAGTCCCTCGTCGACGCCATCCGCCGCGCGACGGACGTGATGCTGGCCGGCAAGGTCGCCTGTGTTGCCGGCTTCGGCGATGTCGGCAAGGGCAGCGCCGCCTCGCTCCGCAATGGCGGCGCGCGCGTGCTGGTGACCGAGATCGACCCCATCTGCGCGCTTCAGGCTGCGATGGAGGGCTATGAGGTCGTGACGATGGAGGAAGCCGCCAGCCGTGCCGACATCTTCGTCACCGCCACCGGCAATGAGGACATCATCACCGTCGACCATATGCGGGCGATGAAGAACATGGCCATCGTGTGCAACATCGGCCATTTCGACAGCGAGATTCAGGTCGCCGGCCTTGCCAACATGAAGTGGACCGAGATCAAGCCGCAGGTCGACGAGATCGAGTTCCCCGACGGCAAGAAGATCATCCTGCTCGCTCAGGGCCGGCTGGTGAACCTGGGCTGCGCCACTGGCCATCCCAGCTTCGTCATGTCGTCGAGCTTTACCAATCAGGTGCTGGCGCAGATCGAGCTCTTCACCAAGAACGAGCAGTACAAGAATGAAGTCTATGTGCTGCCCAAGCATCTGGACGAGAAGGTTGCCGCGCTTCATCTGGAGAAGCTGGGCGTCAAGCTCAGCAAGCTCACTCCCAAGCAGGCTGCTTATATCGGCGTGCCGGTCGAAGGGCCGTTCAAGCCGGATCACTATCGGTACTGATCGACGTCCGGTTCAGCATGGCTGGATCGGATATGGGACCGGCCCGCGTTCTTCACTCGACCGCCATGGCCATAGGCCGTGGTAGCCGGGGAGGGGCGCGGGCCGCTCCGTCTGTCGTCCGCGACCGCGCCTTTTCCGCAGGGGAAGGCGTCCGCTGGCGCCACCAGCGTGTCGCGCCGAGGCATTCGAATGCGCGCCGGCTTGTCTCGCGCCGCGCAGCCCCCTAATCCGGCACAGTGATGTCGCTTTCGCCCATCGTCCTGTCGCTCCTGGGAGGGGTGCTCGCTGCCTGGCTGATCCTGGCCTGCTGGGCCATCGTCTCGGGCCTCTCCATGCGCCGAGCAGCGCGCGCGAGCCGCCTCTATACCGACCGCGTCGTCTATCTCCTCCAGTCCGCACCGGCGATTCCGGTGCTCATCAAGCCGGACGGCAGCATCGACGCGTCCGAGCGGCTGGCAAGCTGGCTGGGACGCACGGAGCTGCCGACCTTCTTCTCCGAGCTGGTTGCTGAGGATGGCGGGCTGGAACCCGAGCATGCCAAGGCCCTGGCGGAGGACGTCAAGGCCGCGCAGCGCGGCGGCAAGAGCTTCGTCCTCCCGGTGCGCGCGCGGGGCTCCCGCCGCTCGCTTCTCGTGCGGGGCGGGCCGGCCGATCCGGGCATGGCGCGGCCGGGCAGCGTCGTTCTCTGGGTCTTTGATTCGACCGAGAGCCAGTCGCGCATCGAGGAGCTGCGCGAGCAGGTGGACCGCTATCGCGAAGCGCTGGAGGCGCTCTCCGGTGTCATCGAGGCGGCGCCCATGCCGGTATGGCACCGCACGCCCGACCATCGCCTGAGCCTTGTCAACAGCGCCTATGTCCACGCGGTGGACGGCCGCAGCGCGCAGCAGGTCATCGAACAGGGTATCGAGCTGATCGAATCCGTGGATGGCGTTTCTCCGGGCGCGACCGCCGCCCTGGTTGCCGATGCGCAGGCCCCCAGCGCGCGCATGGTGCCCGTTACTATTGACGGCGAGCGGCGGCTGATGCGCGTGGTCGACGTGCCGCTGGGGCCGGCGGGCGTGGCCGGCTATGCCATTGACATGCACGAGCTGGAGCAGGTGCGCGCCCAGCTCAAGCATCTCGTCCAGGCCAATCGGGACATGCTGGACCGGCTCTCGGCCGGCGTGGCGCAGTTCGGTGCGGACCAGCGCCTGCAATTCTGCAACCAGCCCTTCCTCAGCATCTTCGGCATCAAGCCGGAAACAGCCTCGGTCGATACTGATTTCGACCGCGTGCTGGACGCGATGCGCGATGCCGGACTGGTGCCGGAAACACCCGATTTCCCGGCGTGGCGGCGAGAGCGGCGGCAATGGTTCCACTCACCTACGGCCATTGAGGAGAACTGGCTGCTGCGCGATGGCGTGCATCTGCGCGTCTATGCCCAGCCGCTGCCGGATGGCGGTCTGTTGCTTATCTTCGAGGACCGCACCGAGCATGTGCAGCTCGCCAGCTCGCGCGATACGCTGCTGCGCGTGCGCAATGCCACGCTCGACAATCTGTTCGAGGCCATTGGCGTGTTCGCGGCCGATGGACGGCTCCACTTGTGGAACAGCAAGTTCCGTCAGATCTGGACCGTGCCCGAGGCGCTGCTCGCCACGCATCCGCGCGTGGACGAGCTGATGGCCGCGCTCTCGGACCGGCTTGCCCGGCCGCAGCAGGCCAGTCTCGTCCATCAGCTCATTCGCGCCGCCACGGTGGAGCGGCGCCAGCGCGGCGGGCGCATCGCCTTTGCGGACGGGCGCTATTTCGAGTTCGCGGCGATCCCGCTGCCGGACGGCAATGCGCTGTTCGTGATGCTCGACATCTCTGACAGCCGTCGCATCGAGCAGGCGTTGCGCGACCGCAACGAGGCGCTGGAGGATGCCGACCGCGTCAAGACCGCCTTCGTCTCCAACATGAGCTACGAGTTGCGCACGCCGCTCACCTCCATCGTGGGCTTCGCCGAGATGATGCAGGGCGGCCTTGCCGGCCCGCTGCCGGCACAGGCGCTGGATTATATCGACGCCATCATCGACAGCACCAACAAGCTCGCCAAGCTGATCGACAATGTGCTGGACCTTACGCAGGGCGCGGCGGGCGGCCTGCCCATCGAACACAAGCCGATCGACATGGAGGCACTGGTCCGCAAGATCGTGGCGCAGTTCGAACCGCGTGCGAAAGCGCGGGGGATCAACATCGCGCTCGCGCTCCAGCCTAACCTCGGATCGATCAAGGGCGACGAGCGGCGCATCCGCCAGTCAATCGAGCATCTGGTGGAAAATGCGGTCAGCTATGTGGGAGCCCATGGCCGCGTGCTGGTGCATGGCGACGGCAACCAGAACGGCGTGCGCGTCGTCGTCTCGGACAATGGGCCGGGAATCGAGGCCAAGCTGCAACCGCGCATCTTCGATACCTTCTCGCGCTTCGGCCGCACGACGGAGGGGCGCTCCAGCGGGCTCGGGCTGCCGCTGGTCCGCCAGTTCGTGGAGGCGCATGGCGGGAGCGTGACACTGGTATCCGAACAGGGGCAGGGGACGATCGTCACGCTCAGCCTGCCGCGCGACGCGTGATGGCCGGGTGTCTATCCATCGCAAGCGCCGCATATGCGATGCTGCACATCGCCACCACCCCAATGCCTCCTCTGAAGGGGAGGGGGTATAGGCAGGGCCCCGCCCTTCCATGACCCAAGCGCTTCTCCTCGAAACCGCCACCGATGTCGAGGCGCTGGGCGCGCGCCTCGCCGCCGCGCTGCGTGCGGGCGATGTGGTGCTGCTCGACGGTGACCTCGGCGCGGGCAAGACCACGCTGGCGCGCGGCATCCTGCGCGGCTTGGGCCTTGCCGGCGAGGCGCCGAGTCCCACCTTCGCCATTCTCCAGGGCTATGAGCCGCCGGAGGTCGGGTTGCCGGTCGGGCATGTCGATCTCTATCGCCTCGAGAGCGCTGCGGAAGCAGAGGAGCTTGGTCTCGACGACTGGCTGGCGGACGGGGCCCTGCTCATTGAATGGCCGGACCGGCTGGGCGGCCGTTTCGATGCTTTCGCGCTGCATCTTCGACTGGACATGGTGCCCGCGGGCGGGCGCATCTTGACAGCGCGCGTGCCGCCGGCTTGGGAAGGGCGATGGCCGCTCCCATGATGACACCGCCGCCCGGCGCCGCTCCCTTCCTCGCTGCCGCCGGTTGGGCGGGCGCGCAGATCCTGCCGCTCGCCGGGGACGCCTCGTTCCGCCGTTATTTCCGCGTGATCGACGGCGCACGCCGGGCCGTATTGATGGACGCGCCGCCCCCTCACGAGGACCCGCGCCCGTTTATTGCCGTGGGCGAATGGCTGGACGGCCATGGTTTTGCCGCGCCTCGAATCCTGGCGCGCGATCTCGATCAGGGGCTGCTGCTGCTGGAGGATTTCGGCGACGCGCGCCTGCGCGAGCATCTCGATACTGCGCCGCAGGATGAACTGGCGCTCTATACGCGCGCGGTCGATCTGCTTGTCGATCTCCACCGGCTACCTGCCCAGTCGGGCCTGGCGCCCTACGACCGCGCTGTCTATCAGCGAGAGGCAGGGCTCCTCACCGAATGGTTTGCACCCGCCGCCGGGCTCGATGTGGACGCCGCCGGCTATGCCGCCGCGTGGGACGCGGTGCTGCCCATCGCCGAAGGGGACGCCGCGCCCGCCGTGACCGTGATGCGGGACTATCATGCCGAGAACATCATGCTGCTGCCGGACGGCACGCGCTCGCACGGGCTGGGCCTGCTCGACTTCCAGGACGCGCTCGCCGGCCACCCTGCCTATGATCTCGTCTCGCTGCTCCAGGATGCGCGGCGCGATGTCTCGCCGGCGGTGGAGCAGGCCATGCTCGCACATTATCAATCGGCTACGCGTGTTTCCTCAGATTTCGAGGCTGCCTATGCCGTGCTCGGCGCGCAGCGCAACGCCAAGATCATTGGCATCTTCACGCGGCTGTGGCAGCGCGACGGCAAGCCGCGCTACCTCACTTTCCTGCCACGGATGTGGGGCCTGCTGGAGCGCGACCTGGCGCATCCGGCGCTTGCACCGGTGGCGGCGTGGTTTGCGGCCAATATTCCCGCCGAGGCGCGCGGAGCGCTGAAAGCCGAGACGGTGTGAGCACCACGCTGGACACCGCGATGCTCATGGCTGCGGGCCTCGGCAAGCGGATGCGGCCGCTCACGGCTACGCGCCCCAAGCCGCTCATCCGCGTGGCAGGGCAGGCGCTGATGGACCATGCGCTCGATCGCATCGAGGAAGCGGGCATTCGCCGCACCATCGTCAATGTTCATTATCTGCCGGACGCCATCGAGGGTCATCTCGTCACGCGCGCGCGCCGCACCGGTGCGGACTATCCGATCTCGGACGAGCGCGCACGGCTGCTGGAGACGGGCGGCGGTCTCGTCCACGCGCTGCCTCTGCTGGGCGACAAGCCGTTCCTGTGCGCCAACAGCGACAATCTATGGATCAACGGCGCGGTCGATTCCATTCGCGCGCTGGCCGCCCTCTGGGATGATGCGCGGATGGACGCGCTGCTGCTGATGGTGCCCCATGCCCGTGCCGCCGGCCACAGCGGGCCGGGGGACTTCCGCATGGACCCGCTCGGCCGTCTGTCGCGCCGTGCGCCGGGCCGTGTTGCGCCTTTCGTCTTCACCGGCGTACAGATTCTCTCACCCCGGCTCATCGTCGATCCGCCGGCGGAGGTCTTTTCCACCAATATCTTCTGGGATCGCGCCATTGCGGCCGGCCGCGCCTTCGGCTTCGTGCATCTGGGGCAATGGTTCGACGTGGGCACACCGCAGGCCATTCCGCTGGTCGAGGCGGGGCTGGCCAGTGGCTAGGGCGCAGCCCGGCTCCGGCCGCCCGGCGGTTTATACCATTCCCGCGCACCGGGCCTTCGCCGATGCGCTCGCCAAGGGGCTGATCGCACGCCATGGCGACCGCGAGGGCGGCCTTGCCCTTGCGCGCGGCATCGTGCTGCTGCCCAGCAACCGCGCGGTACGTGCGGTGCGCGATGCCTTCGTGCGCGCGTCGGGGAGCGGGCTGCTGCTGCCCCGGCTCGTGCCGGTGGGCGACATCGATCTCGACGAGACACTAGGCAACGCTCTGGCGCCAATGGGCGCGGACGCAGGGCTGCCGCCCTCCATCGGCACGGCCGAGCGGCTGATGATCCTCACGCGGCTGGTGATGGCCGAGCGCGCGCGGCTGGGCGAGCCGGTCGATCTCGGCGAGGGCTATCGCCTGGCCGATGCGCTGGCGCGCACGCTCGACCAACTCATCGTCGAGCGCAAGGGGCCACATGATCTGGCCGAGGCGCGGGAGGAAGGGCTCTCGGCGCATTGGGAGCGCGCCTACCAGCTTTTCAGCCTGCTGTTTGAGCAATGGCCGCGCGAACTGGCGGCGCGCGGCTGCATCGATGCGGCAGAGCGACGCAACCGGCTGCTCGATCATGTCGCCGCGCGCTGGCGCGACAGTCCGCCCGACCGCTTCGTGGCGGCGGCGGGCATCGTTGCGACCGCGCCGGCCGTGGCCGGCCTGCTACGCACGGTGGCGTATCTGCCCAGCGGCATCGTGGTGCTGCCCGATCTCGACCAGCATCTGAGTGAGGCGCAGTGGGATGCCATTGGTCCCGTCGCCGCCCGCCGCGAGGACGAGCCCGAGCCGCAGGAGACGCATCCGCAATATGCGCTCAAGCAACTCCTCCATCGCATGGGCGTCCACCGCGACGAAGTCGCGATCTGGCGCGAGGGTAGCGAGCATGATGCACGCGCGGCGCGAGGCCGGGCGATCAGCAATGCCCTGTTGCCGGCGCTGCTGACTGGCGGCTGGCCGGAGATTCCCGCCGCTGAGCGCTCGCTGAGCGGGGTGCGCGCGATCGAGGCCGCGAACCCGGCGGAAGAGGCGCAGTCGATCGCCATCGCTCTGCGCGAGGCAGTGGAGGAGCCGGGGCGCACGGCGGCGCTCGTCACGCCGGACCGGGAGCTGGCGACGCGGGTTTCGGCCCATCTGGCGCGCTGGGGCATCGATGCGGATGACAGCGCCGGCCGACCACTTGCCCAGCTTGCGCCGGGCACGCTGCTGCTGGCCTTGGCACAGGCGGGCGCCGAACGGTTCGCGCCGGTCGCGTTGCTGGCTTTACTCAAGCATCCGCTGGTGCGGGCAGGCGAAGAGCGGCTTGCCTGGCTGGAGCAGGTCCGCCGGCTTGACCTGTTGCTACGTGGACCGCGACCGCCGGCCGGGCTTGCCGGCATCGGCCATGTGCTCGCCGCTGCCGGGCCGCGTGGAACGGCGCTGGCGGATTGGTGGGAGGCGCTCGCTGCGCTGCTGGCGCCGCTGGAGGCCGCCTTTGCCGCCGAACGCCCGCTGACTGAGATGATCGCCGCGCTGCGCGAGACGGCGTCGACTCTCACCGGTGAACGCGTCTGGGCGGGCCATCAGGGCCATGCTGCTGCTGCGCTCTTCGCCGACCTGGAGACCGCCGTGCCACAAGGCCCGGCCCTTGCCGATCCGGCCGGTTTCGTCACCATGCTCGGGCAGATGCTCGCCGCGCAGGCGGTGCGACCGCCGCAAGGCGGGCACCCACGCGTGCAGATCCTGGGCCTGCTCGAAGCGCGGCTCCAGCAAGCCGATCTCATGATCCTGGCGGGGCTCAACGAGGGCGTCTGGCCCGGCCTGCCGCAGCCTGACCCGTGGCTTGCGCCCAAGGTGCGCCGCCTGCTTGGCCTGCCGGGGCTGGAGCGGCGCATCGGCCTCTCCGCGCATGACTTCGCGAACGGGCTGGGCGCGCCGCGTGTGCTGCTCACCCGTGCCCGGCGAGACAAGAGCGCGCCGACTGTCGCGTCGCGCTTCTGGCTGCGCCTGAAGGCTATGGCCGGCGAGCGCTGGGTGGAGGATGTGCGCCTGCTGCGCCTCGCGCGCGTCATCGATGTGTCCGCCGCGCCGGCGCCGCGCATGGCCCGACCCGCGCCATGCCCGCCGGCCGATCGGCGGCCGCGCGAGATTGCCGTTACTGACATCGATCGCCTCCGCGCCGATCCTTATGCCTTCTATGCCGCCCGCATCCTACGCCTGCCGGTTCTGGAGCCGGTCGATGCCGATCCTGGCCCGGCCTGGCGGGGTACGGCGGCGCACGAGCTGCTCCAGCGCTGGATCGAGGAGGGCGCGCACGATGCCGCGCGGCTGGCGGACCTGGCCCGGGCGATGCTGGCAGGCGCGCAGGCGCATCCGCTGATGCGCACGCTCTGGCAGCCGCGCCTGCTCGCCGCGCTCGATTGGGTTGCGGCGCAAGTGGCGGCTGAACAGGCGGAAGGACGGCGCGTGCTCTTCGGCGAGAAATGGGGCGTCATCACGCGCGGCGGCGTCATGCTGCGCGGGCGGCCGGACCGAGTGGATGCCTTGCCGGACGGTACCGTCGGCATCGTCGACTATAAGAGCGGCGCCACCGCGACGGCCAAGCAGGTGAGGGCCGGCTATTCGCTTCAGCTCGGCCTGCTCGGCCTCATCGCGCGCGAGGGCGGCTTTTCGGAGCATGGCGTGCCGGCGGGCAGTGCCGTCTCCGCCTTCGAATATTGGAAGCTGGCCAAGGGGCCGGGGCGCAGCTTCGGCTACAAGCAATCGCCCGTGGACCCGGAAGGCAAGCGTGGCAAGGTCGCCACGGCGGATTTCCTCGATCTCGTCGCCGGCTATTTCGACGAGGCCGCCGCCCGCTGGCTGACCGGCGACGAACCCTTCACCGCGCGCCCCCATTCGGACGCACCGGTCTTCACCGATTACGACCAGCTCATGCGGCTCGACGAATGGTATGCGCGCGGCGGCGAGGGGGAGGGCGCAGATGGCTGAACGCCGGGGCATTCCGCCTCTCAAGCCCGAGCAGGCCATGGCCTCGCGCCCCAACGCGCATGTGTGGCTGAGCGCGTCCGCCGGCACGGGCAAGACCCATGTGCTCTCTGCCCGTGTGCTGCGCCTGCTGCTGGCCGGGGTGGCGCCCGAGCGCATCCTGTGCCTCACCTTCACCAAGGCCGGCGCGGCCGAGATGGCCGAGCGCGTGCACAATATCCTGGCGCGCTGGGTGCAGATCGACGAGGGCGCGCTGTTTCACGATCTGGAGGCGCTGGGTGAGGCGAGCGGGCCGGACGCACGGCGCGCAGCACGGCTGCTCTTCGCGCGCGTGCTCGACGCGACCGGCGGGGGCCTGCGCATCCAGACCATCCACAGCTTCTGCCAGTCGCTGCTCGCCGCTTTCCCGCTGGAAGCCGGCCTCGTCCCGGGCTTCCGTCCGCTCGACGAGCGCGCGCAGGCGGCGCTCTCGCGTACCGCGCTCATCGGCATGATCGAGGACGCCGAGCGCCAGTTCGACCAGCCGCTGCTCGATGCCATGGCGATGCTGGCGCTGCGGCTGGGCGAGCAGGGCACGGTCGATTATCTCGCCCGCTGCGTGCCGGCCGGCCCGGCGCTGGACGCGCTGCCCGAAGACATTGCCGGGGCGCTGCTCGATTTCCTCGATCTGCCCACCGGCGACCTCGATGCACATCTCGCCGCCTGCTGTGCCGACCCGCATATTCCCGAGGCCGCGCTGCGTCGCCTTGCCGATGCCAATCGCGCCTGGAACACCAAAACCGGGCTGGCGCTGGCGGAGTGCATCGCACGCTGGCTCGGTAGCGCGGCGCATGAGCGCCCGGCGCAGATTGCGGCGCTGCTCTCCGGCCTTGTGACCAAGGATGGGGAGGTCAAGAACCGCAACAATGAGAAACTGCTCGCTCATGAAGCTGGCTACATCGACATTGCGGCGGACATCGGTGCAAGGCTGCGCGCGCTGGCCGACTTACCCGGGCAGGTCGCTTATGCCCGCGCCGCCGCTCAGGGCCTGCTCGCCGGCCGCGCTTATGCCCGCGCCTATGCCGCCGCCAAGCGCCGTGCCGGCATGGTCGATTTCGACGATCTGATCGGTCATGCCAGTGCCTTGCTCAATCAGCCGCAGGTCGCTGAATGGGTCCGCTACAAGCTCGACCAGCGAATCGACCATATGCTGGTCGACGAGGCGCAGGACACCAATGAACGCCAATGGGATCTGGTCGACGCCATCATCGAAGATTATTTCGAGGTGGAGCCGGATGAGCGGCGCGGTGCGCCCCGCACGCTGTTCGTGGTGGGCGATACCAAGCAGGCGATCTTCGGCTTTCAGGGCACCAGTCCGCGCGCTTTCGTGGAGGCGCTGCGCCGCTTCCGCACGCGCGCGACGCGCACCGGTCACTGTATCGACGAGCTGCCACTGGCGCTCAGCTTCCGCTCCATGCCCGCGATATTGGAGGCGGTGGATGCGACGCTGGCGGAGATCGGCCACGAGGCCGTCGGCCTCGACTGCGTACCGGCGCCGCATCGCGCCGCGCGACGCCATCCCGGCCGCGTGCTGCTGTTGCCGCCGACTGCTGCGGCAGCAGCCGGCGAGGACGAGCCCGAGGATGAGGATGTGCCGGCGGGCGAGGAAAACTGGCTGGCCGATCATGAACGCCTTCATGCCGATCGCATCGCGCGACAGGTCAAGGCGTGGCTGGCCGAGCCGCTATGGCTGCGCTCGCGCGGCCGGTTTGCGCGGCCGGGCGATATCCTCATCCTGCTGCGCAGCCGAGGAGCCCTCTCGCGGCTGATCGTCGCACGGCTCTACGAAGCGGGCGTGCCGGTGGCGGGCGTGGACCGGCTGCGCCTCCAGGCGCCGCTCGCGGTGCGCGATTTGCTCGCAGCCCTGCGCTTTGCCGTGCAGCCGCAGGACGATCTCAATCTCGCCAATCTGCTGGTCTCACCGCTGATCGGCTGGAGCCAGGACGACCTGCTCGCCCATGTGCCGCGCCCCAAGGGCGTCTCGCTGTGGGCGCATCTGCGCGCCACGCTGACCGAGGACCAGCTTGTTCCCCTGCGCGGGCTCCTCGCTGCCGCCGACTTCACCACGCCCTACCGCTATCTGGAAGCGATCCTCTCCGGGCCGATGGAGGGCCGCCGCAAGCTCGCCGCGCGGCTCGGCGAGGAAGCGCGCGACGCCATTGACGAGCTGCTCAACGCTGCGCTCGGTTTCGAGAGTGAGGATCATCCCTCGCTTCAGCGCTTCATCGATTGGTTCGACCGGGGCGAGGGCGAGATCAAGCGCGAGCTGGCCGAGAGTGGTGATCTGGTCCGCGTCATGACCGTGCACGGCTCCAAGGGACTGGAGGCGCCCATCGTCATTCTTGCCGATGCGGCCTTCGATCCCGCCTATCGCCCGCGTGGGGAGGTTCTGGCGCTCCCCGTCGCGGCCACTGCGCTGCCGCTGGTACGCCCGAGCAAGGCAGAGGCATGCGCGGCATTGGCGCGGGCGGCCGAGCTGGCCGATGCCGCCGACATGGAGGAGCATTGGCGGCTGCTTTATGTGGGCATGACGCGCGCCGAGGAGTTGCTGGCCGTCACCGGCCTGCTCGGCACGCGCGCCAAGGGCGAGACGCCGGAGCGGAGTTGGCACCGCATGATCGCGCAGGCCATGACCCGGCTGGGCGCTGCTTCGGTGACGCTGGCTGACTGGGGCGAGGCACTGGAGTGGACCGGCCCTGCCGATCTGCCGGAGGCCGAGCCGGGCGCGGCGGCTGATGTGGAGGCGCCGGCCCCGCCGGACGATCTCCCAGCCTGGCTCCACGCGCCTGCGCCGGCCGAGGCGCGGCCGCCGCGGCCCCTCGCACCGACCGCGCGGCTGGAGGACGATGTGCCCAATCCGCCGCCCGACGCGGGCCTGCGCGCGGCGGCCGAGCGGGGGCGCCGGCTTCACGCCCTGTTTGAGCGGCTGCCGGATCTGCCACCCGCCGAGCGGGCCGAGGGGGCCGATCGCTGGCTTGCCGGGCCGGGCCGCTGCGCCGATCCCGCCGAGCGCGCGGCGCTGGTCGCCCATGTCCTCGCCGTCATCGACGATCCCGCTCATGCCGTCCTGTTCTCGTCCGCCGCCCTTGCCGAGGCGCCGATCGCTGCCGTGGTAGGCGAGCAGGTGATCGCCGGCACGGTCGACCGGCTACTGGTCACGGACGCGTTCGTACAGGTCGTTGATTTCAAGACCGGGCGCCAGATTCCGGCTTCGGCGGAGGAGGTTGCGCCGGCGCATTTGCGCCAGATGGCCGCCTATGCCGCTGCCCTGAGCGTCATCTTTCCGGATCGCCCGGTGCGCGCCGGCCTGCTCTACACCGGCGGTCCCCGCCTCCTCGATCTATCCGACGCGCTGCTCGCCCCGTTCAAGCCCGGCTTGGGCGCCGCGCAGCAGAAGTTGTCGGCGCCGGGCCTTGAGGCGGGCGAGGGGGCCTACTAGGTTGATCCGAACGATCTTGAACGGAGTTTCGTACTATGGCGACCAAGGCAATTTCCGATGCCAGCTTCCACGATGACGTGATTGCGTCCGACAAGCCTGTGCTCGTCGATTTCTGGGCGGAATGGTGCGGCCCGTGTAAGATGATCGGTCCGGCGCTGGAAGAGATCAGCGAGGAACTGGGCGAGCAGGTGACCATCGCCAAGCTCAATATCGACGATCATCCCGATGCGCCCGCCCGCTATGGCGTGCGCGGCATTCCCACCATGATCCTCTTCCGGAACGGTTCGCCCGCCGCCACCAAGGTCGGCGCCGCGCCCAAGAGCGCGCTCAAGGGCTGGCTCGAAGGCGAGTTGGGCAACGCAGGCCAGCAGGCCGGCTGAGCCCGCACGCTCCCTAGTGGCGCGGGCCTGACGATCCTTTTCCTCACTCACCAGCATCGGCCGCGCGGCATCCCGCGCGGCCGATGTCCGTTTGGGCGTCAGAGCGCGAACTGAATGGCAGGGACCGGCAATCGCGAGCGCCCTGTGGGCGACGGGGATCGTGCCGAGAAGGTCTGTAGGGGACCTCCCTGGGGTCTATCAAAGCTGCAGGAAATGGCGCGCCCGGCAGGATTCGAACCTGCGACCATTCGCTTAGAAGGCGAATGCTCTATCCAGCTGAGCTACGGGCGCGTGCGGGATCGTCCTTAACTGAATCGGGACCGGTTTCAATTGCATTGCGTGGGCGATCTGTTCTCACCGGAACATGACTTGTCGCTTGTGCGCGCTCCCTCGCGGGCTAGAGAGATATCATGACTGCCAAATCGCCCAAGTCCGTGGAAGCGAGCGCACTGCGCGGGCGCTCGCTTCGTTATTATGATTTCGTCATGGCGGCCTTTGTGGCCATTCTTCTTCTCTCGAACATCATCGGCGCCTCCAAGCCGGCGGTCGTGAATCTGCCGCTGATCGGTGCCTGGACATTCGGCGCGGGCGTGCTGTTCTTTCCGTTTAGCTACATCATCGGCGACGTGCTGACTGAAGTCTATGGCTATGCCCGCGCGCGCCGGGTGATCTGGACAGGCTTTGCCGCGCTGGCCTTCATGGCTTTCATGGCAGCCGTGGTGATTGCCATGCCGCCCGCCGCGGGCTGGCCGGGGCAGGGCGCCTATGAATTCGTGTTCGGCAATAGCTGGCGCATCGTGCTGGCGTCGATGGTCGCCTTCTGGGCCGGAGAATTCGCCAACAGCTTCGTCCTCGCGCGCATGAAGGTGATGACGGGCGGCCGCTTCCTGTGGATGCGCACCATCGGATCGACCGTGGTGGGGCAGGGGCTGGACAGTCTGATTTTCTATCCGCTCGCTTTCTACGGTCTCGCCGGCTGGCCCATCGAGCAACTCTGGCAGGTCGTTATCTCGCAGTTCCTGCTCAAGACCGGCTGGGAAGCGCTACTGACGCCGGTCACCTATCTGGTCGTGAACCGCCTGAAGCGGGCGGAAGGGCTGGATGTCTATGACGAGCGGACGGATTTCTCACCGTTCAAGGCCGGGCTGGACTGAGCCGCGCCTGGGCGCAAGACAGAAAGGGAGGGCGACGGAACTGGCTTCCGGCGTTCGCGGAGATGGCGGAACGATCCTTCCCGCGGCCGATTGGCGAAAGCTGGCCGGATCGTCGCCCTGCAGTCCGTGCGGCGCTCTGGCCTATTCGCCCAGCACGAAGCGCGCGCCGGCCTCGGCGTGGATGGCGGTGCTGTCGTAGATGGGGAGCACATTGGCTGTTACGTTGACGACCAGCTCCAGCTCGGTGCAGGCCAGCACTACCGCCTGCACGTCTTCCTTGGCGATGTCGGTCAGCTCGGATTTCATGTAGCGCTCGGCATCCCGCGTCACGGTGCCGGCGGCCAGTTCCTCATAGACCATGCGGTCGATACGCGCGGCCAACTCGGCGTCGGCCGGCAGCAGCGTGACGCCGCCAGCGCGCACGAGCTGCTGGCGATAGTCGCGATCCATCATCACGTTGCTGGTGCCCACGAGCGCCACGGAGCGCACGTGGTCCGCGCGGAGCCGCGCGCCGATGGCCTCGACGATGTGCAACACGGGAATGGAGACCGCCTGAGCCACCTCTTCATGCACCTTGTGCATGGAGTTGGCGCAGATCAGCAGCCCTTCCGCGCCCGCCGCCTCCAGCCGGCGCGCGGCGGCGGCAGTCTGGCTCAAGGCGCAGTCCCAATCGTTGATGGTGACGCAGCGGGCCAGCTCCGCGAAATCGAGGCTCTCGATGATGAGCGTGGCGCTGTGCAGCCCGCCCAGTTCGCGCTGCACGGCCCGGTTGATCAGCTCATAATAGCGTGCGGTGGATGTCCAGGAGAGACCGCCGATCAGGCCCAGCTTGCGCATCAGTGGCCCAGTGCCTTCACGATTTCCTCCACCATCTTCTTGGCGTCCGCCAGCAGCATCATCGTATTGTCCTGATAGAAGACGTCATTGTCCACACCGGCATAGCCCACGCCGCCCATGGAGCGCTTGACGAACAGCACCGTCTTGGCGTTGCCGACTTCCAGAATGGGCATGCCGTAGATGGGCGAGGTCTTGTCGGTCTTGGCGGCGGGATTGGTCACGTCGTTGGCGCCGATGACGAAGGCGACGTCGGTCTGGGCGAAGGCGCTGTTGATGTCCTCCAGCTCGAACACTTCGTCATAGGGCACGTTCGCCTCGGCCAGCAGCACGTTCATGTGCCCGGGCATGCGCCCCGCCACCGGATGGATGGCATAGCGCACGTTGACGCCCTCTTCCTTCAGAAGGTCCGCCATCTCGCGCAGGGCGTGCTGGGCCTGCGAGACGGCCATGCCGTAGCCGGGGACGATGATGACGCTGTCCGCCTGTTTCATGAGGAACGCGGCGTCCTCCGCGCTGCCGCGCTTCCAGGGGCGCTGCTCCTTGGCCTCGCCACCTGCCGCCGCCGCTTCCGCGCCGAAACCACCAGCTATGACGGCCAGGAAGCCGCGGTTCATCGCCCGGCACATGATGTAGCTGAGGATCGCGCCGGAGGAGCCGACCAGTGCGCCGGTGATAATCATGGCAGTGTTCTGGAGCGTGAAGCCCATCGCCGCCGCCGCCCAGCCCGAATAGCTGTTCAGCATGGAGACCACGACCGGCATGTCCGCGCCGCCAATGGGGATGATGAGCAGGAAGCCGATGAGAAAGGAGAGGGCGCAGACGGTCCAGAACAGCCAGGGCTGCGTCGCCGGCACGTCCATGGCGTAAAACCAGCCGATCAGGCCGAGGATCGCGGCCAGCATGCCAAAATTGATGACGTGGCGCGCGGGCAGCAGGATCGGCTTGCCGGACATGTTGCCATTGAGCTTGAGGAACGCGATCACCGAGCCCGAGAAGGTGATGGCGCCGATGGCGACGCCCAGCCCCAGCTCGATGCGGCTGGCATGGTGGATCTGCCCGGTGACGGTATCGACAATGCCGAACGAGGCCGGATCGAGATAGGCCGCCGCGCCCACCACCACGGCGGCGAGGCCGACCAGGCTGTGGAAGGCGGCGACAAGCTGTGGCATGGCCGTCATGGCGATGCGCCGCGCCACGATGAAGCCGATGATGCCGCCGATGGCGATGGCGGCGACCAGCTTGGGCAGCGCCACGGCATCATGCGTCGCCATGGTGGTGCCGACCGCAATGAGCATGCCCAGCATGCCGAGGCGATTGCCGCGCCGGCTGCTTTCGGGATTGGAGAGGCCGCGCAGCGCCAGGATGAAGAGCACGCCCGCGACCAGATAGGCCAGGGCGACGAGCGGGGAGAGCGTCACATGCACCATCACTTGCGCTCTTTCTTCTTGTACATGGCGAGCATGCGTTCGGTGACCGCGAAGCCGCCGAAGATGTTGATGGAGGCCAGCACCACGCCGGCAAGGCCGAGCCATTGGCCAAGCGCGCTTTCTGCTTCGGCGGCCGCGATCAGCGCGCCGACGATGATAACCGAGCTGATCGCGTTGGTGACGGCCATGAGCGGCGTGTGCAGCGCGGGCGTCACCGACCAGACGACATAATAGCCCACGAAGCAGGCCAGCACGAAGATGGAGAGAATGGCGATGAAGTCCATGAGTGCTGCTGCCTCCCGTCAGCCGGATATGCGCTGGGCGATCTCGACGGCATTGCCTTCGGGATCGGTGAGATAGAGGACCTTGATGCCCAGCTCCTTCACCTCGGTGATGTCGAGCGCGGGCTCCACGCCCTTGGCCGCGAGCGCGGCGCGCGTGGCTTCGATGTCGGTCGTTTCCAGCGTGAAATGCGAATAGCCGTGCAGGCCAGCGTGAGCCGGCGGCTTGGCGCGAGCGGGCGTCGCGTCTGTGGCGGTGGGCGAGTGGACCAGCTCCAGCCGCTCATTGCCCAGCCGCAGCCAGCGGAAGAAGACGCGCCCGCCGCCGACGCTCACGTCCTTCTCCACGGTGAAGTCCAGTGTCTTCACATACCAGTCGGTCTCCGCCGCCAGGTCCTTGACGGACAGCGCCACCATGAAGTGGCCGAGCGCAGGGGTATCGGCGGCGATTGCCGGAGAGGGGGCGGCCGCCAGGAGCAGGCTGGTGAGCGCGCCAGAGACGAGCTTCGTGCCAAGGGGCAAGGCGTCTTTTCCGTTCATCCCTATGCTCCTTCCGGCCTCTCCCTCAGCTCGCCAGCCGCTGCACCAGCTCGACCAGATTGCCCTCCGGATCGCGCAGGAAGAGAATGCGGATGCCCAGTGGCGGAAGGGGCGTGATATCGAGATCGATCGTCACGCCTCGCGCCGCAAGCGCCGCCCGCGCGGCATCGAGATCCGGCACTTCCAGAGTGATCTGTACCGGGCCGAGAATGCCGGCATGAGCCGGAGGCGTGCCCCGGACGGGCGCCGCCTTCGCCCCGGGCTGATAGATCAGCTCGATCCGCGCATTGCCGTTTTCGATGAAGCGCACTTTGCCACCGCCCTCGGGCATGGGCGCTTCCTTCGTGACCTTGAAGCCTAACATCGTGCCGTACCAGGCCGTCATCGCGTCGATATCGGCCACTGAAAGGCCAATCATGAAATGCTGGACGGAGGGTACAGCAGGCGCAGGATCGGCCGCGAGCAGGGGCGCGGGCGCAAGCAGAAGCAGCGGCGCGACGCACGATTTTACGAAATGTCTCATCGGGTCAGCCTTTCGGACGGGGCCGGCATCTCCGAGCAGAGGACGGCGGAATGAAATACATGAGGCAGCAGGGTCGGGACGGACAGACGCGCCGCGCCGCTCATCCCAGCAGCCTTTCGTTGACGATCTTGCCGCCCCGGGTCAGCCGCACGCCCTGTACGATCTCGTCGTCATCGGGCAGCAGCGGGCCGCCGCTCTCCTGATCCCAGAAGGCGGAGAGGAAATTGAAAAGATTGCGTGCGAACAGGGCCGACGCATCCGCAGCGAGACGGCTCGGCACATTGCGATGGCCGACGATCTTGACCCCGTGCTTCTGCACAATCTCGCCGGCGACCGCGCCCTCGACATTGCCGCCTTGCTCGACGGCGAGGTCGACGATGACGCTCCCGGGGCGCATGCTGGCGATCTGCGCGTCTGAAATCAGACGCGGCGCTGCCCGGCCCGGGATCAGCGCGGTGGTGATGACGATGTCCTGCTTGGCGATATGCGCGGAGACCAGCTCGGCTTGCGCCGCCTTGTACTCTTCGGACATTTCCGTGGCATAGCCGCCGGTGCCTTCGCCTTCGATGCCTTTCACGGCTTCGACAAAGATTGGCTTGGCGCCCAGCGATTCGATCTGCTCCCTGGTGGCGGCGCGCACGTCCGTCGCGCTCACCTGCGCGCCCAGGCGCCGGGCGGTGGCAATGGCCTGCAAGCCGGCGACGCCGACGCCCATCACGAAGACGCGCGCGGCCGAGACCGTGCCTGCCGCCGTCATCATCATCGGGAAGGCCCGGCCATATTCGGCCGCCGCGTCCAGTACCGCCTTGTAGCCGGCGAGGTTGGACTGGGAGGACAGGATGTCCATGGATTGCGCGCGGGTGATGCGCGGCATGAACTCCATGGCGAGCGCCTCGAAGCCCGCGGTGGCATAGGCTTCCACGCGCTCGCGCGCGCCGAAGGGATTGAGTCCGCCTACGATCAGCGCACCGGGCGTCGCGCCCGCGAGGTCGGCCGGATCCGGCCCCTGCACGCACAGGACAATGTCGGCACCCTTCACGGTGTCCGTCCGTGCGCCTATGGCCGCGCCGGCCGCGGCATAGTCCGCGTCCCGCACGCCGGCTGTTTCGCCCGCCGCCGATTCGACCGCAACGTTCGCGCCCAGGGCAATGAACTTGCGGACCGTTTCCGCCGACGCGGCGACACGCCTCTCTCCGGAGGCCGTCTCGCGCAGGACGGCGATCTTCATCAGGAGATCAGCAGAATGACGATGGCAACGCCGATGATGCTGACAATCGTGCCCCACTTTATCATCGTCACGAAACCGCTGAACGTGTTGCGCGCCGCTACGATGTCTTCGTCATGCACCATCTTGAATGAGCCCCTTGGTAGATTGTCGGGCCGGTTCTAGCGGGAAGGGCTGCGCCTCTCAAGCCGCTAGAATCCTTCGCGCTGTGTGCACCGGCTCGCCGCGCCGCCAGCCGGCGGTTCACGCCCTGCAAATTGTCCCACCCGCCCCGGTCCGCGTCGCCATCGTCTCGTCGTGAAACGGCTGAAACGGGCGGTTCGGCTTAACAGGCTCTTTACCTCGGCCAGTTATCACGGCCTCGGGGGACGACAGGACGAGTTGATGAGCGACGCCGATATTCCCCTTCTCATGCTGGTTGACGACGAGCCCGCGCAGCGCCGCCTGAACATGGCGCTGGCCGCGCGCGCCGGTTGGCGCACCATCTGTGCCAGCAATGCGGAGGACGCCCTGAGTCTGATGGATACGCGTGAGGGGCAGCGCCTCGCCGCGGTCATCATCGACGACTGGACGCCGGGCCTGGAAGCGACCGCGTTGATCCGCGCCATTCGCGAGAAGCGGCCGAGCCTGCCGGTGTTGATCCTCACCGCCAATGGCAGCGCCGCGCTGGCGGTGGAAGCCATGCGCGCGGGCGCCTTCGATTTCCTCATCAAGCCCATTGCGCCCGAGAGCTTCCTTGCCGCTCTCCAGGCCGTGCTCGACCATCCGCGCGACGAAGGGGAGCTGCGCCCGCTCACCGAGAAGATCAGGGCGCCGCTGGGCTTTGACGAGATCGTCGGTTCATCGCCTACCTTCCGCGCCGCGCTCGCTATTGCCGCCAAAGCGGCGCGGGCACGCGTGCCGATCCTCATCGAGGGCGAGAGTGGTGTCGGCAAGGAAGTGATCGCCCATGCGATCCACGCCGCCTCCCCGCGCGCCCGCGCGCCGATGATCGCGGTGAATTGCGGTGCGATCCCCTCCAATCTGGTCGAGAGCGACCTGTTCGGCCATGAACGCGGCGCCTTCACGGGCGCGTTCGACCGGCATGTCGGCAAGTTCATGGCGGCCAATGGCGGCACCATCTTCCTCGATGAAATCAGCGAATTGCCGCTGGAGGCGCAGGTGAAGCTGCTGCGCGTGCTCCAGGATGGCGAGATTCAGCCCGTTGGCGCGCGCCTCCCCGCGCAGGTGGACGTGCGCATCATCGCCGCAACCAACAAGCGCCTGATCGACGAAGTGGCGGCCGGACGTTTTCGCGAAGACCTCTATTATCGCCTCAATGTGGTGCAGCTTACCATTCCGCCGCTGCGCGAACGCGCCGGCGACGTGCCCGCGCTCGCTCGCCACCTGCTCGACCGGATCAGTGCCCAGCCGGGCATGCGCAGCCTCGGCATCACCAGCGAGGCCGTGAGTCTGCTGATGCGGCACGACTGGCCCGGCAATGTTCGCCAGCTCCACAATGCGCTGTTCCGCGCGGCCGTGCTCTGTGAGGGCGATGCGCTGACGCCAGCCGATTTCCCCCAGCTCTCGGACCAGCTCTTCGGCCGTGTCGAGCCGCGCCCGCGTGCCGCGTCCAGCGCCATGGTGCGCAGCGCGCAGGAGAACGGCATCGGCGTCACGCTCTACGAAGCGAACGGGCATCTGCGCTCGCTCTCGGATATTGAGGCGGACGTCATCCGCCTTGCGATCGGCCATTATCGCGGCCGCATGACCGAAGTGGCCCGCCGCCTCGGTATTGGCCGCTCGACCCTCTATCGCAAGCTCGCTGAGCTGGGGATCGAGACGGCGGCCTGAGCGGCTGACGGCGCCGGCCGGGCGGCGCCCGGTCCGCGCGGAAAGGCCTCGTTAACCATGACTGGCCTAGAAGGCGGCCATGGACCTGCCCACGCTCTATGTGATGACGACCGAGCACCTGCTGCACGCGGCCGGTCTCTCGCATGAGATGGCGCATGGCGCGGGCGGGCTGCTGCTCTACCTGGCGGCGCTGGCCCTGCCGGTGGCACGGCGCTGGTCCATTCTGCCACTGCTGGGCGTCGCCTTCGCCGAACTGCTCAACGAGACGCTGCAGGCGTCTTTTCACGGCTCCTGGCGTCTGCCGGACACGCTGGCGGACATCGCCTGGACGCTCTGCGTGCCGACACTGCTCTGCGGTGCGACGCTTGTGCGCAGCGCTGGCTTCACGCCGCTTGGAGCGACTCAGCAACGGCCGGCAAACGCCTCGCTCGCCTGAGCTGAGCGCCCATTTCAGCCACCCCCTAGCGGCGGCCACCCGAAATGGTTACATGGGCCGCCACCGAGTCCCCCGCCGGCTGGGGAGTCGACAGCAGATAAGGTGGCGCTTTCATGGACATCAGGCTTGGCCTCACATTCGACGACGTGCTTCTCCAGCCCGGCGCATCCGATGTGTTGCCCAGCCAGACGGATGTCTCGACGCGGGTGAGCCGCGAGATCGCGCTCAACATTCCCATTCTCTCCTCCGCCATGGACACGGTGACGGAGGCCGACATGGCCATCGTCATGGCCCAGCTCGGCGGCATCGGTGTGCTGCACCGCAATCTCTCCATCGAGGAGCAGGTCGAGGCCGTGCGCCAGGTCAAGCGCTTCGAAAGCGGCATGGTGGTGAACCCCATCACCATGGGCCCGGATCAGCCGCTGGCCGATGCGCAGGCGCTGATGGCGCGGCACAAGATCAGCGGCATTCCCATTGTCGAGCCCTCGGGCAAGCTCGTTGGTATCCTCACGCACCGCGATGTGCGCTTCGCGGAAAACCCGGCCCAGCCGGTGCGCGAGCTGATGACGCATGAAGACCTCGCCACCGTGCGCGCTGGCGTGAGCCAGGAGGAAGCGCGCCGGCTGCTGCACCAGCGCCGCATCGAAAAGCTGCTGGTGGTCGATGAGGCCTATCATTGCATCGGCCTCGTCACGGTGAAGGACATCGAGAAAGCCGTTACCTATCCGCAGGCCACCAAGGATGCCGCCGGCCGGCTACGTGTCGCCGCTGCCACAACGGTGGGCGACAAGGGCATCGAGCGCACCGAAGCGCTGATCGACGCGGAATGCGACCTCATCGTGGTCGATACCGCGCATGGCCACTCGAAGATGGTGGCGGAAAGTGTGGCGCGCATCCGCAAGCTCTCCAGCAAGGTGCAGCTCGTCGCCGGCAACGTGGCCACGGCGGAAGCGACGCGCGCACTGATCGACGCGGGCGCGGACGGCGTGAAGGTGGGCATCGGCCCCGGCTCCATCTGCACCACGCGTGTGGTGGCGGGCGTGGGCGTGCCCCAGCTCACGGCGATCGTCGATGCTGCCGAAGAAGCCGCCAAGAGCGGCGTACCGGTGATCGCGGACGGCGGTATCCGTACGTCCGGGGACGTGGCCAAGGCGCTGGCCGCTGGCGGATCGGCAGTGATGATCGGATCGTTGCTGGCCGGCACGGAGGAAGCGCCGGGCGAGACCTTCCTGTATCAGGGTCGCGCCTACAAGAGCTATCGCGGCATGGGCAGCGTCGGCGCCATGGCGCGCGGCTCGGCCGACCGCTATTTCCAGCAGGACATCAAGGACCAGATGAAGCTGGTGCCCGAGGGCATCGAGGGCCAGGTGCCCTACAAGGGCTCGGTGAAGGACGTGATCCACCAGCTCGTCGGCGGCATCAAGGCGGCGATGGGCTATACCGGCAGCGCCACGATTCCCGATCTCCAGCAGCGCGCACGCTTCATTCAGATCACCAATGCGGGTCTCTCCGAGAGCCATGTGCACGATGTCACCATCACGCGCGAGGCGCCCAATTATCCGACGCGCTGAAATCGGGAGCGGCGCGCTCTCGGGTTCACGCGGAGACACGGAAAGGCGGAGAAGGAAGATGGCGGCGAAGTCGCTGTTCGCTTCCGGTTGGATGGAGGACGGGACGGTGCGTCCGGCGTCCCATGGCGATTCTTCCCGGCTCCGCGTCTGCGCGCACGCGTCTTTCACGGTCTCGCCGCGATGACACCCGCCGCCCGCCTCCAGGCGGCCATCGAGCTGCTCGACCGGATCATTGCCGCCGCGCAAGCCGACGGGGCTGCGGCCGATACGCTCATTGCCCGCTATTTCGCCGAGCGCCGCTATGCCGGATCGAAGGACCGGCGCGCCGTGCGGGAGCTGGTCTATCGCGCCGTGCGCGCGTTCGGCGAGCGGCCGGCGAGCGGCCGGGCGGCCTTTGTCGCGCTGGCACGGGAAGATGCTGCCCTTGCCGCGCTGTTCGACGGCTCGCGCCACGGGCCCGCGCCGCTGGAAGCGGACGAGCCGGCGGCGGTGCGGGGGCTGCTGCCCGAGTGGATCGCGCCGCTGCTGGCCGCGCCGGTCGATGCGGACGAGCGCGATGCGCTGCTCGGTCGCGCGCCGCTGCACCTGCGCGCCAATGCCTTGCGCGGCGGACGGGCGGCGCTGCTGGCGCACTGGCCGGATGCGCAGCCCATCGCCGGCACGGCGCACGGCCTCGCGTTGCCCGAAGGGACGACGGTGGAGGGGAGCGCGGCGTGGCGTGAGGGATTGGCGGAAGTGCAGGACGCCGGCAGCCAACGCATCGTGGCGGCCTGCGATGTGTGCGCTGGCATGACCGTGCTCGATCTGTGCGCGGGCGCGGGCGGCAAGACGCTGGCGCTCGCGGCGGAAATGGAAGGCGCGGGGCGGCTGATCGCCGCAGACACAGTGCGCGACCGGCTGGCCCGGCTCATGCCGCGCGCCGAGCGGGCAGGCGCGGCGGCCATGATCGAGACGCGGCTGCTCGATACCGGCCGCGAGGCAGCGGCGCTGGCCGATCTGGCGGGCGCCTGCGACATTGTGCTGGTGGATGCGCCGTGCAGCGGATCGGGCACCTGGCGCCGCAATCCGGAGGCACGCTGGCGCCTGACGCCGGCCCGGCTGGAGCGCACGTTCGCCCTGCAGGCGCGTCTGCTGGAGATTGCCGCGCCGCTGGTGCGGCCGGGCGGGCGGCTCGTCTATGCGGTTTGCTCGCTCATCGAGCGGGAAGGAGCGGGGCAGGTCGAGGCGTTCCTGGCGGCGCATGCGGGATGGACGCCCTGTCCGCCTGATGCTCCCGCGCAGACCCATGGCTCGGGCACGCTGCTTCTGCCCGGCCGCGACGGCACGGACGGCTTTTTCTTCGCCGCCCTTGCAAAAGCGTGCTAGGCCGCCAGATTATGGTGTCCGTCCCGGCGACCAGCCCTTTTTTGGAGACAGTCATGCGGTTCACGCCCGCCGCCGTCCTGCTTGCGAGTGTGCTTGCGCTGTCGGCCAGCAGCAGCCTGGGCCAGAAGACCGATACCAAGGCGCCGGTCGACAGCAACGCGCCGCCGGTGACGCTGCTAAAACCCCAATTCGCCTCTCCGCAGACCGCGGAATGGGCGGCCCGCGGGGCGGCTGCACTGGAAAGCGGCGACCTCGCCACCGCACGCAACGCCTATGAGACTGCGCTGCTGCTCTCGCCAGGCGATGCGCGGCTCTATTTCGCGCTCGGCAAGATTGCCCGGGCGGAGAAGCTGCCCGGCCGTGCCATCAAATATTTCAGTGACGCCCGGCGGCTCGATCCGCAGAATCAGGCCGCCATCCAACAGGAAGGGCTGGCGATGATGGACAAGGGCGCCATCGAGAGCGCGCGGCAGACCCTCGCCGAACTCAAGGCCTCCTGCAAGGCCGAGTGCCCGCTCGCTGCGCCGCTGGCCGCCGCCATCGCGGCCGGCCCGCCCAAGATTCAGACGGCTGATGCGAGCGATGCGGAGAAGAACGGGGCAGCCGCCAAGAACTGAGGGGGCTGGACGGGCTTCGGCCCGGATCGTTGCGCTGCGCCATCATGACGGACGGGGTGGGTGTTCAGGCGTTCCCATATTGCGGTGACGCCCTGCGCTTCTGCCTGCGCAGGAGGACGCGTGGTGAGAGCGTGGCGGGCAGCTCTGGGTCAAACCGTTTTATAACTAAAACCAACCTGTTTTCACTAAGCCGTTCTAAGGAGCAGCTTTTCCCTCAGACCGTCCAACAGGAAAACGGAGCCCTTTGGCCGGGGCAGGGCGAACGGCGTTGGGGTGAAGGAAAGCGTCGATCAGCTGCGCTCGCTGCTGGGTGTTTGCCGCTGGGGAGCGAAGGTCATTTGATGCAAAGGGCGGCCATGCCGGGGCATCGTTCCCGAAATAGCGCGATCGTCAACCCCAAGCTCGACTCAGCCTCAGTCCGACGCCCTCTCACTCAGCGTCCGCGCCAGCGCCACATAGTCCTCGACGGCCAGCGTTTCCGCGCGGCGGCTTTCGTCGATGCCGAGGGCGGCTAGCGCGTCGATGGCGCCGGGCACGCCCTTGAGGCTCTGGCGCAGCATCTTGCGGCGCTGGCCGAAGGCAGCAGCGGTGAGGCGGCCCAGCGTCGCCACGTCCACGCCCTCTGGCGCGGTGGCGGGGGTGATGTGGACGATGGCCGACATGACCTTGGGCGGCGGCGTAAAGGCCGAGCGATGGACCTTCATGGCAATGCGCGTCGCGCAGCGCCATTGGGCCAGCACGGCGAGGCGGCCATATTCCGCCGTTCCCGGCCGGGCGATGATGCGCTCGGCCACTTCGGCCTGGAACATCAGCGTGGCGCTTTGCCACCACGGCGGCCAGACAGCGCTCTCCAGCCACCCGACCAGCAGCGCCGTGCCGACATTATAGGGTAGGTTCGCGACGATATGCGCCGGCCCGCCGCACGCCGCCTGCGGATCGACGGCCATGGCATCGCCCTCGATGACGCGGAGTTGGCCGGGAAAGGCATCGGCCAACTCGGCGAGCGCGGGCAAGCAGCGCGCGTCGCGCTCCACCGCCGTCACCTGCGCACCAGCGCGCAGCAGCGCGCGCGTGAGTCCGCCGGGCCCCGGGCCCACCTCGAATACCCGCGCGCCGGCCAGCGAACCGGGAATGGCGGCGATGCGGTCCAGCAGTTGCTCGTCGAGCAGGAAGTTCTGGCCCAGGGCCTTCGACGCGCGCAGGCCGTGGGCCGCGATCACCTCGCGCAGGGGCGGCAACGGTGGAGGCATGTCAGGCCGGCTCGGCCGGGGTTCGCCGGCAGCGCTCGGCTTCATAGGCCATGCGGATTGCGGCGATCATGGCGCCAGGATGGGCCTTGCCCTGGCCGGCAATGTCGAACGCAGTGCCATGGTCGGGCGAGGTGCGCACGATGGGCAGGCCCAGCGTCATGTTGACCCCATCGTCGAAATGGAGCGTCTTGATAGGGATCAGAGCCTGATCGTGATAGCAGCACAGCGCCGCATCGTAGCCCGCGCGTGCACGCGGAGAGAACAGTGTGTCGGCCGGATAGGGGCCCGAAATGTCGATGCCTTCTTCCCGCAACCCGGCCAGCGTCGGTGCGATGACCTCGATCTCCTCGCGACCGATCAGGCCGTTCTCGCCGGCATGGGGATTGAGCCCCGCCATGGCGAGCCGGGGCTGCGCGATGCCGAAAAGGCGCTTGAGGCCCCGGGCGGTGGCGATGGCGCGCGAGCGGATGAGCGCGGGCGTCAGCACTTCGGGCACCAGCGTGAAGGGGATGTGGATGGTGAGCGGCACCACGCGCAGCGTGGGCCCGGCCAGCATCATCACCACATTTTCGCGCGAGACGCCGCAGCGCTCGGCCACGAACTCGGTCTGGCCCGGATGCTGGAAGCCGACCTGCGCAAGCTGGGCTTTGGAGACCGGGCCCGTTACGAGGGCCGAGGCCCCCTCCGCGCGCGCGAGGCCCGTGGCGATCTCGAGGCTCTGGAAGGCACAGCGCGCCCCGTCCAGCGTCGGGCGGCCCGGCACGATCTCGCTCTCTTCGGCGACATGGATGCAGGGCAGGGCGCGGTCGAACAGCTCTGCTGCCTCGGCGGGATCGCCGATCCGCCGCACCGGCCCGGACCACACGGCCTCGATGGCCGCGATGTCGCCCACCGCGAAGAAAGGGGGCAAGGCCTCGGCATTGCGCAGATCCCAGGCTTTCGCGACCACTTCCGGCCCGATGCCGGCGGGATCGCCCAGCGAGACGGCGAGCGGCCGCATCGGCGCGCTCATGCCGTCACGCGCCGGAGCGCCCGATGGCGCGTCCTCAGTTATAGTCAATCACCGCATCGCGACGCAGGTCGCGCAGATAAGTGCGGGCGCGCTTATTGACGCGCTCTTCCTCGATCTGGTTCATGACCTGCTCGAAGGAGGGCTCGGCACCATCCTTGGGATCGTCGCGGCCGCACAGGACCAGGATGCGCACGCCTTCGTCGGCAGTGCCGAAGGGCGGCGTGGCCTGGCCGATCTGCAGGCCCAGCAGGATGGTCTGGAGCTGCGGCGGCAGGTCGCGTGCGCGGATGCCGTCATTCTCCACCACATCGGCCTTGAACTGCGCGGCCAGATCGTCGACCGCGCCGCAGCCGCGCAGCGTGCTCGCGGCCTCACCGAAGCGGTTGGCGATCTGCTGCACCTGTTCGGCGCTGCTGCCGGCAGGGAAATCGATGCCCACCTGCTTGAGGCTGAGCAGGGCGTCGCGCGGGTCAGCCGTCAGGACCTGGCGCTTGTCGATGAGATAGATGATGTCGAAGCCACCGGGGATGCTCACGGGCCCGGCGATCTGGCCGATCTCCATCTGCTGGGCGACAGCGGCCAGTTCATTGGGCAGCATGCCGGGGCGCACCCAGCCCAGATCGCCGCCGACCACGGCCGTGGAGGCCTGCGAATATTGGCGCGCATAAGCCTGGAAGGAGCCGCCCTGGCGGATCTGGTCCATGATCTGCTGCATCCGCTGCGCGACCTCGGCGGTCTGGTCAGGCGCGGCGGCCATGTAGATTTCGCCGATATGATATTCCTCGGTGCCCTTATAGGCCTTCAGCCGGTCGATGGTGGCGTTCACCTCGTCGTCCGAGACGTTGATGAAGGGCTGGATCTCGCGCCGCAGCAGCCGGCCCCAGGCGATTTCGCCCTCGATCTGCCGCTTGATGCTCGCTGCCGAGGACCCCTTGGATGTGAGATAGGTCGCGAAATCCTGCGGTGAATTGCGGAAATTGGCGGCGACGCGCGCGAACTGCTGGTCGATCTCGCCCTTGTCGACAACGATGTTCTTGTTGCGCGCTTCCTGGATCTGGAGCGTCTCGTCGATGAGGTTGCGCAGCACCTGGAGGCGGAGATTCTCCATCTCCTCCTCGCTGATCTGACCATTATTGGCCAGCACCACCAGCGCCGCGCGCTGATCCACGTCGGTCTGGGTGATGACCTCGCCGTTCACGATGGCGGTCGCCTTGCGAACATTGGGGTCGGCGCCCTTGCCCATCATGGTGATCGTCTTGGGCAGTTCCAGCGCGCCGATGGTCGAGCCCGGGTCGTCACCCGTCGACTGCGCGGCGACACTGCCGCCCAGGAGCAGCAGCGCACAGGGCAGGAGGCCGGCCAGCACGGAGGCGGTCTTCCACGTCGATCCAGTCAAATTACTCTCCATCCAAGGGTGCGCGTCGCGGCCGGAACCGCATGCGTCATGCACCGGGCCGGCTGAACCCGGGCTGAGCGCGACAAGGCCCGCGGACGCACCCCCATGCGATCCGAAAGATCGTCTTTACAGACCAAGATTCTTAAATACCAGCCGGAGCTGGTAGGAATTGCCGCGCTGCGCGTCGCCGCTCGTGCGATAATCGCGCCGCCAGGTGAAGCCGAGCTGCACGCAGTCGTCCTCATAGGCAATGCCCAGCCGGTGGCGCACCGGCTCGAAGCCCGAAAGGGTGCTCGTCGGGTCGTCATCCCGGCCGGTCAGGTCGATATTGGTCGAGCCGAAGAGCGACCAGTGGCGGGCAATAAGGACGCGCCCGCCAAGCCGGATTTCCTCTATGTCCTTCAGATCCTCCACGCCTGCCGTCACATTGCGGTTGAGGCGCAGATAGCCGATCTCGGCATAGGTCTTGCGGCTGCCGATGGTGGCGTCGATCTCGTTGCGCCGGACGGCCAGATTGTCCTTGTCCAGCCGGAAGCGGTGCGTGAACGAGACCAAGTCCTTGTAGCGCACCTGCACGCGCCCGACGATGTCTGAAAGCCGGTCGGAGAGGCCGGTCCCGTCGGGCAGCACGGTCTGCCGCTCGGAGAGGCGGTAGCTCTGGCCGATGGTGGCATCCAGCGCGAAATCGGGCAGGTCCAGCCGATAGTCGACACCGTAGGTGATGCGGCTGGAATCCTCGAAACGGTCATAGCCGGGGAAGCGGTTGAGCGCGAAGAGGTTGGAATCCTCCAGGTCGATCGAGCGCGAATCCTCGTTGGGCACGATGAGATTGGCGACGCTGGGCGCGATGACGAGCTGCACGCGCGGCGTGATCTGCTGCGTGCCGCCCAGTGCCGGGCCCATGAACGGCCAGCGCATGTCGAGCGCCAGCGCCGCGATGCCGCGCGCCTGCCAGCCGGGATCGCCGCGATAGATGATGGTGGGCGAGAGATTGTTCTGGGCGCTGTGATAGACGTCGCCGCGCAACAGGCCGGTGACGCTGACTTCCTGGCCGAGGCCGGTGAGCGCCGCACGCGACCAGGTGACGCTGGTGAAGGCGCGCTGCGTGTCCTGCCCTTCGGTCCGCAGGATGGCGAGGCTGTTGGCCTGGACCTGCACGGTGCCGCCGAGCAGCGGATCGGCGAGGCGCAGCCGATAATCGATCGCCGGGAGGGCAATGGGGAGCTGACCGGAGGGCTCGCCCGCGCGCAGCGACTGGAAATCCCATCCCGCAATGGAAAAATAGCTGTTCTGGCCGCGCCGGGCCAGCTCCACCGTGGAACGCAACCGGTCCTCGCGGCTGATGTCGTAGCGGTAGAGGAAAGTGCGGTCGCTCACATAGCGCAGCGAGCCGGTCAGCGACCAGTTGGGGTCGAGCTGGAACTTGCCGCTGGCCGAGATGTAGCCGCGCAGGCGTTCGGAACTGGTCGCCTGCGTGGGGTCGGCGATGGAGGTGACGCGGCTCACCGTGGCGAAGCCCTGCACCTCATAGGCGCCGCGTGAGAGCAGCGCGCGATAATCAACCTCCAGCATCGGCGCCACCGCGCTGTAGAGGTGGGGGGTGATGGTGAGATCGCGATTTTCCGCCAGCCGCCAGTAATAAGGCAGCCGCGCCTCGAAGCCGTTGCGCCGGTCATAGCCCACATCCGGCACCAGCAAGCCGGAGGAGCCCTCGTCACCCACCGAGTGACGCAGGCCAGGCAGCGGGATGAGCGGCAGGCCGAACAGCCTGACGCGCGCATTGGTGTAGCGCACCCGCTTGCGCGCGCTGTCATAGACCACGCGGTCGGCCTGGATCTGCCAGCTCGGCTCCTTGGGGCAGCCATGCTCATCCTCGACCCGGCAGGGCGAATAGGCAGCGCGATCCAGCACATAGACGGCGCCCGCGCGCTCGCCATGTTCGGCGGCGAGGCGGCTGCCGTCCGCCGTGACCAGAAGCAGGTTGTCGACGATGCCGTCGCGCAGATTCTCGCTGACCTCCACCTCGTCGACATAAGCGCGCTCGCCGTCCGCGCCGGCGATGACGACATTGCCCGCCGCCGTGACGCGGCCGGTTTTGCGATCCCAGCGCACGCGGTCCGCCGCGAGCCGGTCGCTGCCGCGCCGCACCTGCACATTGCCGCTCGCGGTGATGACGTCCTCACCCTGATCGAAATCGATCTGATCGGCCTGGAACTCGACTTCCTGCGCCGCGACGGGCTGGCCGGGCGGGGCCACATCAGCCGGCGGCGGCTCGGGCTGGGCGGCGAACAGAGGCGGGCAGGCAACGCCGGCGAGCAGCAGCGCAGGCAGCCAGCGCGTGCCCATGCGCACTCCGCCCGTCCGTTGCCGAAGCCGCCGCGGGCCGGTTTCGCCCGGTGCGCTCGCCAGAATAGCCAATGTCGCCAAGAGACTCCCTCAAGTGCCGGCCAGGCGGCTTTGCCAGCGTCACGAAGGCCGCCTATTGCACGCGTGCCGCCGCAACCGCAATCGTCTTGCCGTCCGTTGGTCGCAGGAACGCTGCCGATTGCCATGGCGTTCCGTGCGGGCAGGGGCTATTCCGGTGCCATCGCGGCCATCCGGCCACGCCTCGATTGTCAATTGCTTCAGGAGCCCCCGTCCGATGCAGATCGTTTCCAGCGCCACGCGTCCTGCCGAAGCGCAGTGCCTCGTCTTCCTCGTTGCCAAGGACGCGCCGGTCGCGCCGCCCATCGCGGCGTCCCTCGCGCGCGACGCGGCTGCGACGGCGCGATTCGGCGGTGACGCGGGCGCGACGCTGGATCTCTACGTGACCGAGGGGGAGGCGCTGCGGCACCTGCTGCTGGTCGGCACCGGCGCCGGCACGGCGAGCGACATGGAAAAGGCGGGCGCCGCGATCAGCGCGCGGCTGCTCACCTCCGGCGTGGCGCATGTCGCCGTGGACGGCGGAGGCCATGACGCTCAGGCGCTCGCCCATCTGGCGCTCGGCGCCCGCCTGCGCGCGTGGCGCTGGGACGCGCACCGCACCAAGCTCAGCGACAAGCAGAAGATCTCGCTCGCCTCGCTCACGCTGGTGAGCCAGGCCGAGGGACTGGCGGCGGCGCTCACCGAGGCGGATGCGCTGGCGCAGGGCGTCATGTTCACGCGCGAACTGGTCGCCGAGCCCGGTAATGTCATCTATCCCGAAACCTTCGTGGACCGCTGCCGGCCGCTTGCCGAGCTCGGCATCGAACTGCGTGTGCTCGACGAGAACGACATGGCCGCACTCGGCATGGGCGCGCTGCTCGGCGTGGCACAGGGATCGGTGCGCAAGCCGCGCCTGCTCGCGCTGCGGTGGGACGGCAGCGGCGGCAAGCAGGAGAAGCCGCTCTGCTTCGTGGGCAAGGGCGTGACCTTCGACACCGGGGGCATTTCCATCAAGCCGGCCGCCGGCATGGAGGACATGAAGTGGGACATGGGCGGCGCGGGCGCCGTGGCGGGCGTGCTCAAGGCACTGGCCCTGCGCAAGGCAGACGCGCATGTCGTGGGCATTTGCGGCCTCGTCGAGAACATGCCCGACGGCGGTGCGCAGCGGCCGGGAGACATCGTCAAGACCATGTCCGGCCAGACGGTCGAAGTGCTCAACACCGATGCGGAAGGGCGGCTGGTGCTGTGCGATGCCGTGTGGTGGGCGCAGGAAACCTACCGGCCGGGCACACTCATCGATCTCGCCACGCTCACCGGTGCCATGATCATTTCGCTCGGGCATGAACATGGCGGCCTCTTCAGCAATGACGACGCGCTTGCCGAGCGGCTGCTGGCGGCCGGTAGCGAGAGCGGCGATAAGCTGTGGCGCTTCCCGCTGTCGGACGCATATGACAAGCTGCTCGATAGCCCCATTGCCGATATGAAGAATATCGGCCCGCGCTACGCCGGCTCCATCACCGCCGCGCAGTTCATCAAGCGCTTCATTCAGGATGGCGTCAAATGGGCGCATCTGGACATCGCCGGCATGGTCTGGGCCGATAAGCCCGGCCTCACTTGGGACAAGGGCGCGACCGGCTATGGCGTGCGCCTGCTCGATCAACTCGTGCGCAGCCACTATCAGGCTAGCTGATGCCGCGCGGACGCGCCCGTCGTGGCGGGGGTTCTCCCGCGCGGCGGGCGTGACCGGTTGAGGGAGCCCTGGGGTCATGCAGGTCGATTTCTACCAGCTCTCGCGTGATCCGGTGGAGCAGGCGTTACCCGGGATTGCCCGGCGCGTGCTGGAAGGCGGCGAACGACTGCTGGTTGTTTCCGAGGATCGTGCCCAGCTCGAGCGCATTTCCCGCGGCCTGTGGGATGCGGGGCCCGAGACCTATCTGGCCAATGATCATGTCGATGCGCCGCTGCCTGCCGCGCAGCCCATTCTGCTGGCGCCGGCCTGCACCGCGCAGAACGGCGCGCGCATGATTGCGCTGGCGGATGGCCGCTGGCGCGACGAGGCGCTGGAATTCGAGCGTGCTTTCTATTTCTTCGACGACCTGACCATCGAGGCGGCGCGCGAAAGCTGGCGCGCGCTGCGGAATCGCGAGGGCGTCACGCCTCGCTTCTGGCGACAGGAGGGCGGCCGGTGGCGGCAGGGCCCCTGACGACGCCGTTCGTCTATATCGGCGCCGCCTTATGCGAGATTGCCGGCTGCTTCGCCTTCTGGGCCTGGCTGCGGCTGGGCAAGTCGGCCCTCTGGCTGCTGCCCGGCCTGGCGGCGCTGGTCGCCTTCGCCTGGCTGCTGACGCTGGTCGAAGCCGACGCGGCCGGCCGTGCCTATGCGGCCTATGGCGGCGTCTATATCTGCGCATCGCTCGGTTGGCTGTGGACCGTGGAAGGCCTGCGCCCCGACCGCTGGGACGCGCTGGGCGCCGCCATTTGCCTCGTCGGCGCCGCGATCATCCTCCTGGGCCCACGCGCATCAGCCTAGCGGGCGCATCAGCCATATTTGGCGTGGAAGCTCTCTTCGCCCATGACCGCATAGGCAATCGCCTCGATGAACGCGACGATACCCGGAATGAAAGTCCAGCAGAAAATCAGATAGAGAACGCCCCATCCGACGCGGCCCAGATAGAATTTGTGAAAACCAAGTCCGCCCAGAAACAGGGCGAGGAGGATCGTCGCACTCCGGCTTTTAACAGGGCGGGCCGGTGCCGTTGGCGTGCCCACGGCGGCGTTCATGTAGACATTGCCTTGTCGTTCGCTGGCCCGCAGCGCCTCCTCGGCCTTGCGCATCGCGACGTCCACGGTTTCTCCGCAATGGCGGCATTTCCGCGCGCGGCGATTTGATCTGCTCAGCGCAAAATGGGCACTCGACGGTGTCCACTTCGCTCGCGCCGCCCGGCGCGGTTCCGACATTTTCCACAAAGCCCCCTCTTTTTCGACAAATGTCCTTGTTGCCGAAACAAGGTGGAGATGCTGGCTCACCTGATCCTTAATCGACAGGACCAATTTCATCGGTTTCGGAGGGAAGGGGCGGTGTTCGGGCGCACGATGAGCCCGAACACCGCCTAGGGATTCGGTCAGCCGCTTTCGTTTCTTGCGAAGCGGTCCAAGCGAACGAGGCGGTGTACCGCAGCGCCATGACGTCACTCTGCCGCAAAGCCGCAACGGCTGGGCTTGATCGGCCGCGCCTTCGCCGCTAGAGCGCGCCGCGACTTTTCTTCAGCGACAGAACCGGAGCTTTCCCATGGCGGTGACCCGCACTTTCTCGATCATCAAGCCCGACGCCACCCGCCGCAACCTGACCGGCGCCGTCACCAAGATGCTGGAGGAGGCCGGCCTGCGCGTCGTCGCCTCCAAGCGCATCCACATGAGCCGTGAGCAGGCCGAGGGCTTCTACGCGGTCCACAAGGAGCGCCCCTTCTTCGGCGAACTGGTGGAATTCATGATCTCCGGCCCCGTCGTCGTGCAGGTGCTCGAGGGTGAGGACGCCGTGAAGCGCAACCGCGACATCATGGGCGCCACCAATCCGGCCAATGCCGAGCCGGGCACCATCCGCAAGGAGCTGGCCGAAAGCATTGAGGCGAACAGCGTCCATGGTTCGGACAGCGACGAGAATGCGGCGATCGAGATCGCCTTCTTCTTCAAGGATGAAGAAATCGTCGGCTGAACCAAGCCAGGCTGGCGCGGCCGGCTTGCCTTATCAAGACAAAGGCCGTCGGAGCGATCCGGCGGCCTTTGTCGTGCGCCAAACAGACCGCTGATCGCCTGCGTGACTCAATCCTCGTCGCGCAGCCGTTCGTGATGGCGGATCACTTCGTCGATGATGAAGCGCAGGAATTTCTCTGTAAAATCCGGGTCGAGCCGCGCATCCTCGGCGAGCTGGCGCAAGCGAGCGATCTGTCGCTCCTCGCGGCCCGGATCGGCGGGGGGGAGGGCGTGCGTGGCCTTATACTCGCCCACCGCTTGCGTGATCTTGAACCGCTCGGCCAGCATGAACACCAGGGCGGCGTCGATATTGTCGATGCTTTCTCGGTATCTGGCGAGCCTGTCGTCCATTGCGCCGTTCCTCCTCATGTGCGGCGCTTGTTGCCGCGCTGCGCGCGCATGGCAAGAGCGTCCTGCGAAAAAGCGCGCCGCTCCGGACCGGATATCGCGCGCGCCGACTGTCTCGCGCGGGCGACAGCGGGCAAGGATTCGCCCCATTCCACTTGCCAAACGCCTCCGTGCCCGCCAGAGGCTCGTGCGTCATGAGCGCCACCGTCCACCGCATGCCGCGCCGCGGCGCCCCCTCGCTTCAGCCGATGATGAACCTCGTCGCGGAAGACATGAATGCGGTGAACACCGTTATTCTCGCGCGGATGCAATCGCGTATCCCACTGATCCCGGAGCTGGCTGGCCATCTGATCGCCGGCGGCGGTAAGCGCATGCGGCCGATGCTGACGCTCGCCTGTGCCCGGTTGCTCGATTATGGCGGCACGCGACATCACAAGCTGGCGGCGGCCGTGGAGTTTATCCACACTGCCACGCTGCTGCACGATGATGTGGTCGACGGCAGCGGCATGCGCAGGGGCCGGCAGACTGCCAACATGATCTGGGGCAACAGCGCCTCCGTGCTTGTCGGCGATTTTCTGTTCAGCCGGTCCTTCGAGCTGATGGTCGAGGACGGCTCGCTCAAGGTGCTCAAGATCCTGTCCCATGCTTCGGCCGTGATTGCCGAGGGCGAGGTGAACCAGCTCACCGCCCAGCGCCGCATCGAAACGGATGAGGACCAGTATCTCGACATCATCGGCGCGAAGACCGCCGCGCTGTTCGCCGCCGCAAGCCGCATCTCCGCCGTGGTCGCCGAGCGTCCCGAGGCGGAGGAACTGGCGCTCGACGCCTATGGCCGCAATCTCGGCATTGCCTTCCAGCTTGTCGACGACGCCATCGATTATGCCTCCGACGGTGAGACGATGGGCAAGGACACCGGCGACGACTTCCGTGACGGCAAGATCACGCTGCCGGTCATCCTCGCTTATGCCCGCGCGAATGAGGCGGACCGCACCTTCTGGCGCGAGGCGATGAGCGGTCTCCATGGCGAGAATGCCGATCTCGACCGCGCCCAGGCGCTGCTGCGCGAAACGCAGGCCATCGACGACACGCTGGCACGTGCGCGTCACTACGGCCAGCGCGCGATCGACTCCATCGGCATCTTCGCCAATGGCGCGGCCAAGGATGCACTGGTCGAGGCGGTCGAGTTCGCGGTGGCGCGGGCCTACTAGGCCCCGGCCATTCGTTCTTTGATGAGGTGCCGTGCTCCTGCGCAGGCAGGATCCCGCGGCGGCTGAGCCGGTCGCCTGCGCGACGGCTTTTCGCCTGCCCAGAAGCCGGGATGATACGCGCCTCTCAGCCCGCCGCCTTCATCAGCAGCAGGCCGCTCACGATCAGCGCCGCCGCGAGCAGGCGCAACGCGCTCGCGCTCTCACCCAGGAACAGGATGCCCACGACGAAGGCGCCGACCGCGCCGATGCCGGTCCACACCGGATAGGCCGTGCCGAGCGGCAGTGTCCGCATCGCCCAGGCGAGCAGGGCAAAGCTCGCGCCCATGGCGACCAGCGTGATGACGCTGGGGCCGAGGCGCGTGAACCCTTCCGACTGTTTCATGAAGAACGCCCAGACCACTTCGAGCAGTCCGGCGAACGTGAGCGCAATCCACGCCATAAATCCTCCGTCATCAGCATGCCGGGCCGTCCCGGACTTCTGCCCAATGGTGGGGGAGGGCGTGGCCTCGCGTGGCGCTACATAGGCCATTGGGGGCGGGGATCAAGAGCATGGCGGTCGCGCGCCCGCTGGCGTTGCCGGGCGCGGCGGATTAAGCGGCGGGTGTGAGTGCGCTACCCATCCATGCCGTGCTGCCCGATCTGCTGGCCGCCCTGCGCGCGCGCAGCAGTGCGGTGCTGGTCGCCCCGCCCGGGGCGGGAAAGACGACCAGTGTAGCGCCCGCGCTGCTTGGCGAGCCTTGGTGCACCGGGCAGGTCTGGCTGCTTTCGCCCCGCCGGCTTGCCGCCCGCGCGGCCGCCGAGCGCATGGCGGAGCTGGCGGGCGAAAAACCGGGCGAGACGATCGGTTACGTGACGCGCCTCGAAAGCCGCACGTCCGCGCGCACACGGCTGCTGGTCGTGACCGAAGGCGTGTTCCGTCGCCGCATCCAGGACGATCCGGCGCTCGAGGGCGTGAGCGCGGTGCTGTTCGACGAGGTGCACGAGCGCAATCTGGAGGGTGATTTCGGCCTGGCCCTTGCGCTCGATGCCCAGGCCGGGCTGCGGGAGGACCTGCGCCTCATTGCCATGTCCGCGACGCTCGATGGCGCGCGCTTCGCCGCCCTGATGGGTGATGCGCCGGTGATCGAGAGCGCGGGGCGCAGTTTCCCCATCGATTTGCGCCATATCGGCCGTGCGGCCGGGCAGCGAATCGAGGACGCCATGGCCGCTTCCATCCGCCGTGCGCTTGCCGAGGAGAAAGCGGGCGACCTGCTCGCTTTTCTGCCCGGCGTCGGCGAAATCGAGCGCACGGCCGAGCGGCTCGCTTTGCCGGCTGACGTGGCGCTGCACCGGCTGCACGGTACGCTTGACCCGGCCGATCAGCGCGCTGCGCTGCGCCCCGCGCCGGCGGGTGTGCGCAAGGTCATTTTGGCGACCAGCATCGCTGAAACCAGTCTCACGATCGATGGCGTGCGTATCGTGGTGGATTCCGGCCTCGCGCGCCGGCCGCGCCACGATCTTGCCGCCGGCGTCACGCGCCTTGTTACCGAGCGCGCGAGCCAGGCGGCGGTGACGCAGCGCGCCGGCCGGGCCGGGCGACAGGCGCCGGGCGTTGCCTATCGATTGTGGGAAGCGGCGGCGACGGCGGGCCTGCCCCCTTTCGATCCGCCCGCGATTCTGGAGAGCGATCTGACCGGGCTGGTGCTCGATTGCGCGGTCTGGGGCGTCACCGATCCTGCGCGGCTGCCTTGGCTCGATGCACCGCCGGCTGCCTCGGTGAACGAGGCGCGGCGGCGACTCATCGCGCTCGGTGCGCTGGACGAGGCGGGGCGGGCGACAACGCATGGACAAGCCGTCGCCGCGCTGCCGCTGGACCCGCGCCTCGCGCATATGCTGCTCGTTTCTGCGCAGGCGGGCGAGGCGGGGGCGGCCGCCGATCTCGCGGCCCTGCTCACCGAGCGCGGACTGGGCGGCCCCTCGGCCGATCTCCACCGGCGCCTTCAGGGTTGGCAGCGCGAGAAGGGGCCGCGTGCGCAGAGTGCCCGCGGACTGGCACGGCGCTGGCTGGGGCTGGTCGGCGGCGGCGATGACGGTGAGCGGGACGAAGCGGTGCTCGCGCGTTGCCTGATGCGGGCCTATCCGGATCGGATCGCCCGCCGTCGTGACCGCACCGGGGAAGACTGGATCAGTGCCGGCGGCCGCGCCTTCCGGCTTGATCCCGCCGATTCGCTGGCGCGGGCCGAGTGGCTGGCGGTCGGCGAGATCCAGGGGAGTGCGGCGGGTGCGCGTATTCTCTCGGCGGTGGCAGTGGAGGAGAGCGCGGTGCTCGCCTTCGCCGCCGACCGGATTGACGAGCGCCGCACGGTGCGCTGGCGCAAGGAAGTGGGCGGCATCGAGGCGCTGCGCGAGCGCCGTCTGGGCGCCATTCGCCTCGCCGTCGGGACGGACGACAAGCCTGAGCGGGCGGCCATCGTCGCGGCGCTGGCGGCGGCGCTGCGCAGCGAGGGGCTGGACCTGCTGCCCTGGGGTGTGTCTGCCAGGGCGCTGCGCATCCGCGCCGATTATGCGGGAGAGGGAGAGACAATCGGGGACGAAGCGCTGCTGGCCGATGCGCCGGAGTGGCTGGACCAGATTCTGCCGGAAGGCGCCCGGCGTTTCTCGGCCATCGATGCCAGCGCGCTTCATGGTCTGCTGACGCAGCGGCTGGGCTGGGACGCGGCGCGCCGTATCGACGCGCTGGCGCCGGCCGAGTTCACCAGCCCCGCCGGCAGCCGCCATCCCATCGACTATGCCGCGCCCGCCGGTCCGACCGTGGAATTGCGCGTGCAGGCACTGTTCGGCCTCGCCGCGCATCCCACAGTGGGCGCACGGCGCATCCCGCTCGTGCTCTCGCTCACCTCGCCGGCGGGCCGGCCGATCCAGACCACGCGCGACTTGCCGGCCTTCTGGGCAGGAAGCTGGGCCGATGTCGCCAAGGAAATGCGGGGGCGCTATCCCCGCCATCCCTGGCCGGACGACCCGGCCGCCGCCAATCCCACCTTGCGGACCAAAAAGGCCGATGCGCGCAGGCAATCTTGACAGGAGCGGCCTGTTTGGGCGACGGCGGCATGGTTCAGCAAGGAGTTGACCCGTGGCCGCGCGCATCTACCAGATTCCCAAGAACGCTCTCCAGTCGGGCAGAGCGCGGACCAGCACCTGGATGCTCGAATTCGAGCCCGCCGAGGCGAAGCGGCCCGACCCGATGACCGGCTGGGCCGGCTCGGGCGACACGCGCCAGCAGGTAAAGCTGAGCTTCCCCAGCGAAGCGGCGGCCTGCGCCTATGCCGAGCGTAACGGCATTTCCTATCATGTCATCAAGACGCCGCCCAAGGCACTGAAGATTCAGGCCTACGCCGACAATTTCCGGTAGGATCGTTCCGCCCTTCTCGCAGGATCCCGATAGCTGCCGTTTGAGTGGAATCGCAGGTTAAAGGATTAAATCCTTCTCTTCATTCTCGCGAAAGCGGGAATGTCGTCCCTTAGTTGCTCCAGAATTCCCGCTTTCGCGGGAATGACGGATGACGGCCCTGCCGCAAGGCTTGAGGCTCTCGACTTGGCCTCGCCTTGCCGAGCGGCCGCTCAGAAGGCGCCCGCTATATCCATCATCTTTGTGAGCCGGCGCGGGGCGACGGCGCGCCAGCTTCGCGCCAGCCATTGGCCGACATGATCCCAGTCTACGCCGGGCCGATCCAGCTTCATCGCGATCCATCCGGCCGCGCCGTAATAAGCGGGGCGGTAATAGACGTCCGGCTCGGCCTCGATGAGTGCGGCCATCTCTTCCGGTCCGCCGGCCTTGACGAGCAGTGCGACGGCGTCCTCGCCATGGTGGCGGATGGAGACATAGGCGAAGAACTTGCCCGATTTCTCGCCGCCCACGCGCCAGCCGGGGCTGCCGTGGGACGCACGTGCGTCCACCTCCGGGAGCGCCATGGCTAGTGCACCGACGCGTTCGACGATCCAGTCTGGGTCTGTCTCCCGCGCCACATAGGCAGCGAGCATGCGCGGATAGAGCTGATATTCCGCCATGCGCACGCGGTTGCCGAGCGACTCCGCGGTGTCGCCGGGCAGGATGGCGACCGGCACCTGGCCGAGGATGGGGCCATCGTCCAGGGCGGGTGTAACGAGATGCACTGTGCAGCCGCCGTGGGTCTCGCCGGCGTCCATGGCGCGCTGATGCGTGTCGAGCCCTTTATAAGCGGGCAGCAGCGAGGGATGGGTGTTGAGCATTCGGCCCGCCCAGCGCTCAACGAAGCTGGCAGTGAGGATGCGCATATAGCCGCATAGCGCGACATAATCGGCGCCCGAGGCGACGATGCGCGCGTGCATGCGCGCTTCGTGATCCTCGCGCGCCATGCCGCGATGGCTCAGCGCGAAGGTGGGGATGCCCTCTGCCTGCGCGATGGCGAGGCCATAGGCGTCCGGCATGTTGGAGGCGACCAGCACAATCTCATAGGGACAATCCGGCAGGCGCGAAGCGAAGAGCAGCGCGGCCATGGTCGTGCCGGTGCCCGAGAGCATGACGGCGACTTTCGCTTTTGTCATGGCCTTGCCTCCATTTGCGTCGTTCGCTTCGAATCTTTTCGAGGGGGACGCCGTTTGCTGATGCGGGCGCTGTTTGGATTCGGCGGCCCCTGCCGCACGATCCGCGATTCGTCACCCGTTATGCGTCGCCGTCCAATCCGCCATGGCACTCCAGGTCTCGGCCGATCCGGAGACGGTGCAGCCCTTGGTGCCCTCGCGAATCTCGCCAATGCGATGGACCGCTTCGCCGGTCGCTTCCAGCGCTGTCGTCACGGCGTCGACATTGCCGGGCGCCACCACCAGCGCCATGCCAATGCCGCAGTTGAACGTGCGTGCCATTTCGCCGGGCTCGATGTTCCCCTGTGCCTGGAGGAAGGCCATGAGGCGCGGCTGCGCCCACTGGTCCGCATTCACATGCGCGTGGAGATGGGCGGGCAGCACGCGCGGGATATTCTCCAGCAGGCCGCCGCCGGTGATGTGGGCCATCGCGTGGACCATACCCTTGCGGACGAGCGGGAGCAGCGGCTTCACATAGATGCGGGTCGGTGCCATCAGTGCCTCGATCAGCAGCACCTCCGGGTCGAACAGGGCCGGGCGATTGAGCTTCCAGCCCTTGTCTTCGGCGAGGCGGCGGACCAGCGAATAGCCGTTGGAATGGACGCCGGAGGAGGCGAGGCCCAGGATGATGTCGCCGGCCGCGACCTTGTCCGCCGTCAGCACCTCATCGCGCTCCACCGCGCCCACGCAGAAGCCGGCAAGGTCATAGTCGCCATCGGCATACATACCCGGCATTTCCGCCGTTTCGCCGCCGATCAGAGCGCAGCCGGCCTGCTTGCAGCCCTCGGCAATGCCGGCGATCACGCGCTCGGCCACGCCATTATCGAGCCGGCCGGTCGCGAAATAATCGAGGAAGAAGAGCGGCTCGGCCCCCTGCACGATCATGTCGTTGGCGCACATGGCGACGAGGTCGATACCCACCGTATCGTGCCGGCCGCTGTCGATGGCGAGCTTGAGCTTGGTGCCCACGCCGTCATTGGCGGCGACCAGCAGCGGATCGCGAAAGCCAGCGGCTTTGAGGTCGAAGAAGCCGCCGAAGCCGCCCAGATCCGCGTCTGCACCCGGCCGACGCGTGGCGCGGGCCAGCGGAGCGATCGCGCGAACGAGCGCATTTCCGGCGGCGATGTCCACGCCGGCCTGCGCATAGGTATAGCCCTTGGGCTGGTTGTGCTTGGAGTCCATGCTCGGCCCTTACCAAATCGCGCTTGGTTTTCCAGAGCAATGCCGCCAAAAGGACGCCGTGACCCTCACCTTTCCCCAGTTTCGTCTCGTTCATCTGCTCGTTGCGCTGGCCTTGGGGGCCGTTGGCGCGGTGTTGGTTGCGCAGATCGAGGGCGAGCGCGGCGTGCCGCCCATTGCCTCGAGCGGGGATTTCGAGGTGGATGATGTCCATGTCGATATCTACGGGCCCGATGCCGACACGGCGCGCCAGGCCGGCTGGAGACAGGCGCAGCGCCTGGCGTGGAAGTCGCTGTGGCGGCGCACCAATGGCGGCGAGGGACCGGCGCTGGGCGACAGCGTGCTTGATGGCCTTGTCTCCGGCATCGAAGTGAAGAAGGAGCAGATCGGCCCCAATCGCTACATCGCCACGCTCGCGGTGCTGTTCGACCGGGCGCGGACCGGGCAGGCGCTGGGCGTGTCGGGCCAGATCATGCGCTCGCCGCCGCTGCTGGTCATTCCGGTTATTACGGATGCCGGCGTCGCCACCACCTTCGAGACCACGACCGAATGGCAGAAAGCCTGGGCCACGTTCCGCACCGGCGAAAGCGCCATCGACTATGTCCGCCCTGCCGGCGACGGCCCGGACGCAATCCTGCTCAACGCCGCCCAGACCCATCGGCGCGGCCGCACCTGGTGGCGTACGCTGCTCGATCAATATGGTGCGGCGGATGTCATCATGCCGCTGGTGCGCCTGGAACGGAGCTGGCCGGGCGGGCCCGTCATTGGCCGGTTCGCGGCGCGCTATGGGCCGGACAACCAGTTTATCGGCAAGTTCGACCTGCGCGCGGCCAGCAGCGCGCAACTGCCGCAGATGCTGGCGCAGGGCGTGGAACGGATGGATCAGCTCTACACGCAGGCGCTGCGCGGCGGCATCCTGCGACCTGACCCGTCACTGATCGTCGAGGAGCCGCTCGACGCCGTGGCGCTGGGCAATGTCTCCGATCTTTCATCGATGCTCTCTGCCTTGCCGAGCGAAGGCGCCAGTGCGCCGGCGGCCGGGGCGATCACCGTGCAGTTCGATACGCCGGGGGTCGAGTCGGTGCGCGCCACCGAGACGGCGATGCGCGGCGTGCCGGGCGTGCGCTCCGCCGCGACGACCAGCCTTGCGCTGGGCGGCACCTCGGTGATGCAGGTCTCCTTCGAGGGTTCGCCCGAGCAGTTGCGCGCGGCACTTGAGGCGCGCGGCTTCACGGTGAGCGGATCGGGCAGCACCCTGCGGATCGCCCGGCGCGGTGCGAGCGGCGGCGGTGCGGGAGGCACCGGGAGCGGGCAATGATCCAGTTGCCGCTGCCCATGGCATGGGGCGAGCAGGGCGAGGCGGACCGGCTGCTGATGACACCGGCCAATGCCCAGGCCGTCACCTTGCTGCGCGATTGGGCACGCTGGCCGTCACCCGCCACCCTGCTGGTGGGCCCGCCGCGCTCGGGCCGCTCGCTCATGGGCCGGCTATTCGTGGCGGAGAGCGGCGGCGCGCTTGTGGATGATGCCGACAGCGCCGACGAGGAACAGCTCTTCAACCAGTGGAACATGGCCCGCGACAGCGGTCGGCCGCTGTTGCTCATCGCGCGCGAGGCGCCGCCGCTCTGGGCCGTGGCCCTGCCGGATTTGCGCACGCGTCTGGCTACCGCAGCGGTCGCGCGCATCGCGCCGCCGGATGAGGCCATTGCGACCGCGTTGATCGCCCAGGGGCTGGCGCGCGCCGGCTCGGCCTATGCTCCCAATCTGCCGGAATTTGTCGCTCGCCGTGTCACGCGCTGTTATCAAAGCATTGATAGGGTGGTCAGCGCGCTCAACGCCGAATCGCTTTCATCGGCCCGCAAGCTGACGGTTGCGACAGCACGCGCTGTGTTGGGTGCGGCGGGCTTGCTGGCGGACGACGGGCCGGCGGAGGACTAAGATAAAGGAACAGGCAGACGTGGCCGAGGCCGATCCCATCGCATCGATTACCGGCACCGAATCGCGCTATTTCAACCGCGAGCTTTCCTGGCTCAATTTCAACCAGCGCGTGCTGGAAGAAGCGAGCAACACCGCCCATCCCCTGCTGGAGCGGCTGCGGTTCCTTTCCATCTCGGGCAGCAATCTCGACGAATTCTTCATGGTGCGCGTGGCGGGCCTCAAGGGCCAGCAGCTCCAGGGCGTGGAATTACGCTCAATGGACGGGCTGACTCCTGCCCAGCAGCTCGACGCCATTGCCGCCCGGGTCGAAGAACTGATGGCGGCGCAGCAGCGCGTCTGGCACGCGCTACGCGGCGAACTGAGCGAAGCGGCGGTCAGCGTGCTCGATCAGGAAGCGGTCGATCCGCGCACGGAGAAATGGTTGCAGGCGCATTTCCTGGAGCAGGTCTTCCCGATCATCACGCCCCAGGCTCTCGATCCGGCGCATCCCTTTCCCTTCATTCCCAATCGCGGGCTCAGCCTCTTCTTCGATCTCGCACGCGAATCGGACAATGAGGCGGTGCGCGAGTTGGTCATTCTGCCCGCCACGCTGCCGCGCTTCGTACGTGTGCCTGGCAAGGCGGGGCGCTACATTGCGATCGAGGCGCTGGTGCGGCGCTATTCGAGCCTGCTCTTCCCCGGCTTCGTTGTGCGCAACAGCGGTCTGTTCCGTATCCTGCGTGACAGCGATATCGAGATCGAGGAAGAGGCCGAGGATCTGGTCCGCTATTATCGCAGCGCCATCAAGCGGCGCCGGCGGGGCCGTATCATCCGCGTGGAGATGGAGCGCGGCTTTTCAGAGCCGGTAGAAGCTATGCTCCAGACGATGATGCACGGCCATGATGCGATGACCATCGACATCGACGGATTTGTCGGCATCGGCGATCTGGACGGGTTGGTGGAAGAGGACCGGCCGGATCTCAAGTTCACGGCTTATGCGCCGCGCTTCCCCGAGCGCATCCGCGAATATGGCGGCGATTGCTTCGCGGCGATCCGCGCCAAGGACATTGTGGTTCACCATCCCTATGAGAGCTTCGATGTCGTCATCGCCTTCCTCAAGCAGGCGGCGGCGGACCCGGACGTGGTGGCGATCAAGCAGACGCTCTACCGCGCGGGCAAGCAGAGCGCGATCATCCGCGCACTGATCGACGCGGCCGATGCCGGCAAGTCCGTGACCGCCGTGGTGGAACTGAAAGCGCGCTTCGACGAGGAGCAGAACCTCCTTTGGGCCAGCCAGCTCGAACGCGCGGGCGTGCAGGTGGTCTATGGCTTCATCGACTGGAAGACCCACGCAAAGATTTCCATGGTCGTGCGGCGCGAGGGTGATGGTTTCCGCACTTACTGCCATTTCGGCACCGGCAACTATCATCCAGTGACGGCGCGCATCTACACCGACCTTTCCTTCTTCACGGCCGATCCGCGGGCGGGGCGCGATGCCGCGCAGGTCTTCAACTACATCACCGGCTATGTCGAGCCGCGGCACATGGAGCTCATCTCCATGTCGCCGCTGTATCTGCGGCAGGACTTGTGCAGCCTGATCGACGCCGAGATCGAGAATGCCCGCGCCGGGCGGCCGGCCTTCATCTGGGCCAAGATGAACAGCCTGGTCGATCCGGCGATCATCGAGAAGCTCTATGCCGCGAGCAATGCCGGCGTGGAGATCGATCTAATCGTGCGCGGCATCTGCTGCCTGCGGCCGGGCGTGCCGGGCATGTCGGAGCATATCCGCGTCAAATCCGTGGTCGGCCGCTTCCTGGAACACAGCCGCATCTGGGCGTTCGGCAATGGCGAGGCGCTGCCTAATAACCGCGCCCGGGTCTTCATCAGCTCGGCCGACTGGATGCCGCGCAATTTCGACCGGCGCGTGGAATATATGCTGCCCATCGAGAATCCGACCGTGCACGATCAGGTGCTCGATCAGGTGATGCTCGCCAGTCTGCTGGACAATGAGCAGAGCTGGTCGCTGGAGCCGAATGGACGCTATATACGGTTGAAACCGGGGGACAAGCCGTTCAATCTTCATACCTATTTCATGACCAACCCGTCTCTCTCCGGGCGCGGCGCCGCGCTCAAGTCCAGCGACGCGGTGCCCAAGCTTTCCTTGCGCAGCCGGCCCTGAACCGGCATGGGCGCGCCATGACCCTGCCGCAGACCCTCGCGCAGCGCCACGCCGCCGACCCGAGCCGCCGGACCGCGATTATCGATATCGGCTCCAACAGCATCCGTCTCGTCGTCTATGACGGGCCGCCGCGCCAGCCCTTCACGCTGTTCAACGAAAAGGTGATGGCGGGTCTGGGCTCGGAGCTGTCTGGCACCGGGCTCATCGGTGCGGAGGCGATGGACCGGGCATTGGTGGCGCTGGAGCGCTTTGCCCGGCTGTGCGGCGAGATGCGGGTGGACGAACTGCGTTGCGTCGCGACAGCGGCCGTCCGCGAGGCGCGCAACGGCGCGGAACTGATTGCGCGTGCCGGTGCCATGGGGCTCTCCGTGCAGCTTCTCTCCGGCGAGGAAGAGAGCGTGACGTCTGCTCATGGCCTGCTCTCGGCCATACCGGATGCCGATGGGATCATGGGCGATCTGGGCGGCGGCAGCCTGGAGCTGGCGCGGGTACGCGGCGGCAGGGTCGAGCGCACGGCATCCCTGCCGCTTGGGGTGCTGCGCGTGGGCGAGATTCGCCGTCATGGCAAGGGCGCGCTCGCCAAGCGCCTGGATGCGCTGCTGCGTGAGAAGGGCTGGGCGGACGTCGAGACGGGTCTCCCGTTCTACATGATTGGTGGAAGCTGGCGCGCGCTGGCGCGGCTGGACATGAACCTCACTCGCTATCCGCTGCCGATCATCCACCATTATGAAATGGCGCCCGAGCGCGCGGCGTTCCTGCATCGCTGGATCGCCCGGCGTGACAAGGCGGCTATGCGCGCCAGCCTCAAGGCCCTGCCGGCGCTGAGTAGCGCGCGCGTGCCGACGCTGCCGGATGCGGCCTATCTGCTCAACGCGGTGGTGAACCGGTTGCGGCCGACGCGCCTCACGGTTTCCGCCTTTGGTCTGCGCGAGGGGCTGCTCTTCTCGGCGCTGCCCGAGTCGCTGCGCGCCGAGGACCCGCTGCTGGCGGCGGCGCGATCGGAAGGCAATGCGCAGGGGCGCTTCATCGGGCATGGCGACCAGATTAACCGCTGGATCGCGCCCTTGTTCACGAGCGATGCGCCGCAATGGGCGCGGATTCGCCACGCTGCCTGTCTGCTTGCCGATGTCGGCTGGCGCGCTAATCCGGAATTCCGCGCCGAGCGCGGCATGGAAGTGGCCCTCCACGGCAATTGGGTGGGCCTCGATGCGCGCGAGCGCGCCGTGCTCGCCCAGGCACTGCACGCCAATTTCGGCGGCGGCACGGCGGTCGGCCCGGGCCTTGCCATGCTGGCGCCGGACAGCCTGCTGGCCCGCGCGACGCAATGGGGCCTTGCCATCCGCCTGTGCCAGCGTCTCTCCGGCGGCGCAGCCACGCCGCTCGAAGGGTCGCAACTGAGCGTGCGGGACGGCACCCTTGTATTGAGCCTTGCGCCGCCCTTCGCTTGCCTTGCCGGCGAAACGGTCAGCCGCCGCCTGCGCCAACTGGGGCAGGCCATGGGGATGGGCTACACGCTGGACCTTTGAGGACGAGGGTGGACCGCCCATAAACAACAGGCGTGAGGCAGGAGCGCAGGGCAGCTATGCACGGCTGCGGGGCTCTGCACCCCTGCCCGCGCAGGAGCACAACTCTGCGGTTGAAGGAATAGCATGCCCTCGAAGCGGAGCGACTTGAGGCCTCAGCCGCAGCGGGCGGAGGAAACCACCATCGCGTCGTCATAGGCCACGGTCAGCCGGTCGGGGCGCAGGTCCATCGTCATGGCGAGCGCGGCGGGCCCCAGCGCAGGGTTCGCGCGCCGGAGGCGGCGAGCAATTGCGCGCCGAGGTCGGCGCTCGCCTTCTGGCCGATGAACCGTACGAGACCGCTGTCGTCACATTGCGCCGCGAGGGGCGGGGGCGTGCTGGTCATGGGGCCGGCAGTGCAGCCCGCAAGGAGCACGCTCGTCGTGAAGCCGGCAGTGAAAGCGAGGCGGCGCATCGGGCTATTCCGTCCGCGTCATCAACAGGCGGTTGTCCTTGACCGCGAACGCCATGCGCCCTTCCACCAGATCGAGCGCATCGCGGCCGAACTGTTCGTAGCGCCAACCCTCCAGGATCGGCAGGCCATTGCGCATACCGGCGGCGAGCATCTCCAGATCGTCGGAGCGGGCGAGCAGGCGCGAGGCGACGTTGATCTCGCGCGAGCGGATCTTGAGCAGCAGCTTCAGCAGATCGGCGACCAGCGCGCCTTCCTTGCCCAGGCCAGGGCGGCTCGCGTCGCGCTCGGGCATTTCCTCGCGGGTCAGCGGCGTGGCCTGGGCCAGCGCGCTCATGAGCCGCGCGCCGATGTCATTGCTCTTCCAGCTTGCCGAGAGGCCGCGCACCTTGCCCAGATCCTCCTGCGCGCGGGGCGGATGCGTGGCGAGGTCGCCCAGCGTCTCGTCCTTGACGATGCGGCCGCGCGGCAGGTTCTTGTCCTGCGCCTCGCGCTCGCGCCACGCGGCCAACGCCTTGAGGCGGCCGAGCACCTCCGCCTTGCGGCTGGAGAGGCGGACGCGGTGCCAGGCCTGATCCGGCTGGACATGGTAGTTGGAGGGGTCGGCGAGGCGCTCCATTTCCTGATCGAGCCAGGCGCCGCGCCCGGTCTTGCGCAGCTCTTCCAGCATGCGCGGGAAGATGTCGGCAAGGTGCGTCACGTCGCCGATCGCATAATCGATCTGGCGCTTGTCGAGTGGACGGCGCGCCCAGTCGGTGAAGCGGGCGCCCTTATCGAGATGAATGCCGAGCCAGCTATCGACCAGGTTGGAATAGCCGATCTGCTCGCCCTGGCTGAGCGCCATGCTCGCGATCTGCGTGTCGAAGAGCGGATAGGGCGTCTTGCCGGTCAGGTTGAAGATGATCTCGATATCCTGCCCGCCGGCGTGGAAGACTTTGAGCACGTCCTCATTCTCGACCAGCAGATCGAGCAGCGGCGAGAGATCGATGCCGTTCGCCTTGGGATCGATGGCGGCAGCTTCCTTGCCGTCGGAAATCTGGACCAGGCACAGGTCCGGCCAATAGCTGTTCTCGCGCATGAACTCGGTGTCCACGGCGACGAAGTCGGCATCGGCAAAGCGCGCGCACAGCTCGGCCAGGGCCGTGCTATCGGTAATCAGCGGATGGATTTGCATAAGGCAGGCGATCTGATAATGGGCCGGTCCTCGGTCGGCGGACGGCATGGGGCGGGTGATTTCGCGTTCCTTAGCTCGCCCGAGACCCTTTGTCATTCATCCCCTGCGCCAAATTTGACAGGCGCACGACAATAAAGGCCGAAGCCGATGCATGCCTATCGTACCCACACCTGCGGCGAACTGCGCGCCGTCCATGCCGGAGAGACGGTACGCGTCTCGGGGTGGGTGCACCGCAAGCGCGATCATGGCGATCTCGTCTTCATCGACCTGCGCGATCATTATGGCATGGTGCAGATCGTCACCGAAGTGGACGGGCCGGTCTTCTCCGTGATCGAGGGGCTGAAGGCCGAGAGCGTGGTGACGATCACCGGCAAGGTGACGGCGCGCGCGGCCGAGGCGGTCAATCCCAACCTGCCCACCGGCGAGATCGAAATCCGGGTGGCGGAGGCCGTGGTGCTCTCCGCCGCGCAGGAACTGCCGCTGCCCGTCGCGGGCGAGCAGGAATATCCCGAGGATATTCGCCTGCGCTACCGCTTCCTCGATCTGCGCCGCGACACGCTGCACGCCAATATCGTCAAGCGCACCAAGATCATCTCGGACATGCGCCGGCGCATGGAAACCGCGGGATTTACGGAATATTCGACGCCGATCCTCACGGCCTCCTCGCCCGAGGGCGCGCGCGACTTCCTGGTGCCCAGCCGCATCCATCAGGGCAAGTTCTACGCGCTGCCGCAGGCGCCGCAGCAGTATAAGCAGCTGCTGATGGTCGCCGGCTTCGATCGCTATTTCCAGATCGCGCCGTGCTTCCGCGACGAAGATCCGCGCGCCGACCGGCTGCCGGGCGAATTCTACCAGCTCGACCTGGAGATGAGCTTCGTTACCCAGGAAGACGTCTGGAACACCATGGAGCCGGTGATGGCCGGCGTATTCGAAGCGTTTGCGGACGGCAAGCCGGTGACGCCGGCGGGCAGCTTTCCACGCATCCCCTATGACGAAGCGATGCTGAAATATGGCTCGGACAAGCCGGACCTGCGCAATCCCGTGCTCATCACCGATGTAACCGAGCATTTCGTGGGCTCGGGCTTCGGCATCTTCGCCAGCATCGTCGAGGGTGGCGGCGTGATTCGCGCCATTCCCGCGCCAGGCGCCGGGGCGGGCAGCCGCAAGTTCTTCGACGAGATGAACAACTGGGCGCGCGGCGAAGGCTATTCGGGCCTGGGCTACATCAACATCAAGGAGGGCGAGCCGGGCGGGCCCATCGCCAAGAACCACGGGCCCGAAGCCACCGCCAAGCTGATCGCGGCGCTGGGCCTGGGCCCCAATGACGGCGTGTTCTTCGCGGCCGGCAAGGAGAGCCAGGCGGCCAAGCTCGCGGGCCTGGCCCGCATCCGCGTGGGCGATCAGCTCGATCTCCTCGACAAGGACCGCTTCGAGCTTTGCTGGATCGTGGACTTCCCCTTCTACGAATATGACGAGGACGAGAAGAAGCTCGACTTCGCGCACAATCCCTTCTCCATGCCGCAGGGCGGGATGGAGGCGCTGACCGGCGCCGATCCGCTGTCGATCAAGGCCTATCAGTACGATCTCGTCTGCAACGGCTATGAAATCGCCTCGGGCTCGATCCGTAACCAGCACCCGGATCTGATGGTCAAGGCGTTCGAGCTGGTCGGCCTCTCCAAGGCGGACGTGGAGGAGCGTTTCGGCGGGCTCTACCGCGCTTTCCAGTACGGCGCGCCGCCCCATGGCGGCATGGCGGCGGGCGTGGACCGCGTGGTGATGTTGCTGTGCGGCGCACAGAATTTGCGCGAGGTCACGCTTTTCCCGATGAACCAGCGCGCCGAGGACCTGCTGATGGGCGCGCCTTCGCCCGCCAGCCTCAAGCAGCTGCGTGAACTGCACATCCGCGTGGTGGAACCGCCGAAGGCCTGAGTGATGGAACGCAGGCGGCGCGTTCGCTCGCGGGCCGCGCTTCCATTTGGCGAGAAATCCAGGGCTCCTGCGCAGGTCGGAGCCCTGGACCCGCCGAACGCCTTGGCCGCCTTGGCCTTCTGCCAGCGCAGAGCCGGTTCTTTCTTGCTCGGACGGACTCTAGCCCCGTTTTGAGACGGGCGCGCCTGCGAGGTCTCGACAAAGGCGGCGGGGCGGGAGATAGCATGGCGTCATGACCATCCATCTTTCGGATTATGAGAAAGGGACCCGCTTCGAGGGCGATTTCGAGGCGGCGCTCCTCAAGCTCCAGAAGCGGCTGGAGCGCATTCAGGTCGCCCATATCACGCACAGGCGGCGCAGTGTGGTCATGCTCGAGGGCTGGGACGCGGCGGGCAAGGGCGGCATTATCAAGCGCATGACAGCGCTGCTCGATCCGCGCTTCTATCGCGTCTGGCCGATCGGCGCGCCGACCGCGGAGGAGCTTGGGCATCACTTCCTCTGGCGCTTCTGGACGCGCCTGCCGGCGGACCGGCACATCGCCGTGTTCGACCGGAGCTGGTATGGCCGCGTGCTCGTCGAGCGGGTGGAGGAGCTGTGCTCGGAGCGCGACATCGCCCGCGCCTATGACGAAATCAACGAATTCGAGGCGCAGCAGGTCGACAGCGGCACCGCTATCGTCAAGCTCTTCGTCCACATCACGCAGGAAGAGCAGAACAAGCAGTTCGCCGAGCGGCTGGATGATCCCTTCAAACGCTGGAAGACGGGCTTTGAGGATTATCGCAACCGCGCCCGCCGGGCCGATTATCTGGACGCCATGCACGACATGTTTGCCAAGACCGACACGCGCTGGGCGCCCTGGCATGTCATCGATGGCAACAGCCGCAAGGCCGCGCGCATCGCAGCGCTGACCCGGGTGGCCGAGGCGCTGGAAAAGCATGTGCCGATGGATATGGCGGATGCCGATCCGGCGCTGGTGGAGCTGGCGAAGGATGCGTTCGGCTATCGGCCGAAGAATAGCTGAATAAAGCCAGCGGAGGGGCAGGGCCTCCGCTGAACATGGATGGATGGGCTGGCGAGCGGCCGGCGCCGGCCCGGGCGCGAAGCCCAGCCCGGCGCGTGACAGGGCTTACGCTTCCGGCAGGAAATCCGGCACGGAGAGGTAACGCTCGCCAGTGTCGTAGTTGAAGCCCAGCACGCGGCTTCCGGCGGGCAGCTCGGGCAGCTTCTGGTGGATGGCGGCCAGCGTGGCGCCCGAGGAGATGCCGACCAGAATGCCTTCCTCGCGTGCCGAGCGCAGCGCGAACTCCTTGGCATCATTGCCTTCCACCTGAATGGTGCCGTCGAGCAGGGCCGTGTGCAGGTTGGTGGGGATGAAGCCTGCGCCCAGGCCCTGGATGGGATGTGGCCCCGGTGCGCCGCCGCTGATAACGGGGGACAGCGTGGGCTCCACCGCAAAGACCTTGAGATTCGGCCAGGCCTGCTTGAGCACCTGCGCGCAGCCGGTGATGTGGCCGCCCGTGCCGACGCCGGTGATGATCGCATCCAACGGCGCATCGCGGAAATCGTTGAGGATTTCCTGCGCAGTGGCGCTGGCGTGGATTTCCACATTGGCCGGGTTTTCGAACTGCTGCGGCATCCAGGCGCCGGGCGTCTCGTCCACGATCTGCAGGGCGCGCTCGATGGCGCCCTTCATGCCCTTCTCGCGCGGCGTGAGGTCGAAGCGGGCGCCATAAGCCAGCATCAGCCGGCGACGCTCCAGGCTCATGCTCTCGGGCATCACCAGCACGAGCTTGTAGCCCTTCACCGCCGCGACCATGGCGAGGCCGATGCCGGTGTTGCCGCTCGTCGGCTCCACGATGGTGCCGCCGGGCTTCAGGCTGCCGTCGGCCTCCGCCGCCTCGATCATGGCGAGGGCGATGCGGTCCTTGATCGAGCCGCCGGGATTGGCGCGTTCGGACTTGATCCACACCTGCGCATCGCCGAACAGGCGATTGATGCGGATATGCGGCGTATTGCCAATGGTTTCGAGAATTGTCTGAACCTTCATCGACTTTCTCCTAGCTCGCCTTGACATCCAGATGTTCGGGCGGATCGAACGTTCGTGCAAGCCTGAGTTCGGGAAATAGCTTCACCCAGGCAAAAGTGACAAAAATCGCGCCGATGCCGCCCAGTATCACGGCCGCTACCGGGCCGATCAGCGCCGCGAGGAAGCCCGACTCCGCTTCGCCCAGCTCGTTTGAGGCCGAGACGGTGAGCATCGAGACCGAGCTGACTCGGCCGCGCATCTCGTCGGGCGTGTGGAGCTGGATGAGCGACTGCCGCACAAAGACGGAAAACATGTCCGCGCTGCCCCACGTCACCATGGCGCCGAGCGCCACGAACATGGCGACCTGCTGCGGCAGGAAGGCCGTGATGCCGAAGACGATGGTCGCAAGGCCGAAAATGGCGACGGAGATCATCATCTTGGGACCGACATTGTGGCGCAGCGGCCGGAACGAAAACCACAGAGCGGTGACGGCGGCGCCGATGCCCGGCGCGGCGGCGAGATGGCCGAGGCCGCGCGAGCCGACATGGAGGATATCGCGTGCATAGACCGGGAGCAGCGCCGTCGTACCCGCCAGCAGCACGGCGAAAAGATCGAGTGTGATGGCGCCGAAGACCAGCCGGTTGGTGCGCACATAGCTGAGGCCATCGATCACCTGGCGGAGGGGGTGACGGCCCTTTTGCGGCGGCGCCTGCGGCACTTTGCCCACGAACAGCAGGGCAATGATGGCAACGAGGATCAGCCCCGCGCTGAACATGTAGGAATAATGCGGTTTGACCGCATAGGCATAGCCGGCGAGCGCCGGGCCCACGATGGTGCCGGCCTGCCAGAACATGCTGGAGAAAGCGATGGCGCGGGGCAGCAGCGCCTTGGAGACGATATTGGGCGCCAGCGAGCTGAGCGCTGGCCCCTGGAAGGCGCGGCAGGTGCCCAGCACGGCCGCAATGACGAAGATGAGCGGCAGGCTGATCCAGCCCTCATAGCTGGAGAGGGCGAGCACGATGCCGCAGCCGCACAGCACCGAGAGCGTCACCAGCGCGATGCGGGTGCGCGGATAATTGTCCGCCGCCAGGCCCGCCAGCGGCGTCAGCACGAACAGCGCCGAGAACTGGATGAGGCCGATGAAGCCGAGCTGCGCGGCCGATACCGCCGGCGACATCGTCTCGCGCGCGATGTTGTAGGCCTGCCAGGCGACGATCAGCGCCATGCCGGTCATGGCCAGAACGGTGAACAGCCGCACGATGAGGAAAGCGCGAAAGGCGCCAATCTGCATGGGATGCGTGGGTTCGCCGCGCGGTGTCTTACTGTCGGAATCGTCGGGCAGGGCGGGAGTCATCGCGCATAACTGGCCGATGCTGCGGTGCGGCGCAACGGGGCTTGGGGCTGGGCGGGGGATAGATTTGCTTGGCGCGCGGACTGGACAAGCGGGCGGGCGATCCGCATTCTGCGGGCCTTGCGTTTGCACGAGGATTTCCTGCCATGACCAGCCTTTCCCTACGCTGCCGCTTCGCTCTGGCAGGCGCGTCCATGGCGCTTCTCGCCGGCGGCAGCGCCACGGTACAGGCCCAGGAGGCGCAGGGTGGCGCTCCGGCCGCGGTCGCGTCCGCTCCGGCCGAGCAAGGCTGGAGCGCCTTCCGCGATGCTTTTCTGGAAGCCTATTTCCGGCACGATCCGACCTTTGCCGTCTATCAGGGCCGCCATGATTTCGACGGGCGCCTGCCGGATCTGAGCGAGGCCGGGCTGACGGCGTTCGCGGATTTTCTGCGCGCGCAGAAGGCGCAGGCGCAAGCCTTCGATCCGGCGCGGATGAGCCAGCAGGAGGCCTTTGAACGCGCGTATCTGACGGCGGTGGCCGACGGGCAGCTCTTCTGGCTGACTGATGCCAATCAGCCGCACAAGAACCCGGCTTATTATCTCGATATTCTGGATCCCAATGTCTATGTGGCGCGCCATTATGCCGATGCGCCGACGCGGATGCGGGCGCTCATTGCTTTCCTCAAGCAGGTGCCACGCGCCGCCGCGCAGATCCGCGCCAACTTGAATTCTCCGCTGCCGGTGAGCTTCGTCGATTATGGCGTGGCGGGTTTCCGGGGTTTTGCCGATTATTATGTGGGCGACGCGCGCGCGGCCTTTGCCGAGGTGACGGACGCCGCGCTCCAGGCCGAGCTGGAAACCGTCGCACAGGCGGCCTCTGATGCCATGACGCAGACGGCCGACTGGCTGGAGAGCCGGCGCGCCATCGCCACGCAGGGCTTCGCGCTCGGCGCCGAGCGATTTGCCCGCATGCTGGCCGCCACCGAGGGTGTGACGACGCCGCTGGCCGAGCTGGAGGCGATTGGTGAGGCTGATCTCAAGCGCAACCAGGCCGCGCTCAAGACGGCTTGCGCGGCCTATGCGCCGGGCCAGACCATTCCCGCCTGCATGGCCAAGCTCAATGCCGACAAGGCGCCGGACGGCCCCGTGGCGGAAGCGCGGCGTCAGATTCCGGGCTTGCGCGACTTCGTGCTGGCCAAGGACCTCGTCTCCATCCCGGGCACGGAGGAAGCGCTGGTCGAGGAGAGCCCGCCCTATAACCGGCAGAACAGCGCCTATATCGATCCGCCGGGGCCTTATGAGAAGGGCATTCCTTCCATCTATTATATCTCTCCGCCCGATCCCGCTTGGCCTCAGGCGGTGCAGGATGCCTTCGTGCCCGGCCGCAAGGACCTGCTCTTCACCACTGTGCATGAAGTGATGCCGGGACATTTCCTCCAGTTCCTGCATGCCAACCGCTCGCCCTCGCTCTTCGGCCGGGTGTTCGTGGGCTATGCCTATGCGGAAGGCTGGGCGCATTATGCCGAGGAGCTGATGTGGGAGGCCGGCTATGGCGATGGCGACCCCGGCACGCATGTCGGCCAGCTTTCCAATGCGCTGCTGCGCGATTGCCGCTTCCTGTCTGCCATCCGCATGCACAGCGGCCGGATGACCCAGGCGCAGTCCGAGCAGATGTTCCGCGAGCAATGCTATCAGGATGAGGGCAACAGCAAGCAGCAGGCCGCGCGCGGCACATACGATCCGGCCTATCTCAACTATACGCTGGGCAAGCTGATGATCCGCAAACTGCGCGACGACTGGACCGCGAGCCGGGGTGGCCGCGCGGCGTGGAAGGCCTTTCACGACCAGTTCCTGAGCTATGGCGGTCCGCCCATTCCGCTGGTCCGCCAGCAGATGATGGGCGAGGCGGGGCCGGCGTTCTGAAGCCGACATTCTGAGCGGCCGATACAGCCGAACCAGCGCCGGCCTGCACGAGTGGCATTGCCCAAAAGGAAAACGGGCGGCGATCCGTGAGGACCGCCGCCCGTTTCATGTCGTGCTGATCGCGGGGATCAGAACTTGTAGCCGAGCGACACGCCGTAGGTGCGCGGCGGCAGCCAGGTGGCGCCGAGCAGGCGGCCGGTCGCCAGGGCGAAGGTGCTGCTCGGACGGAACACGTCGAACAGGTTCTTGGCCCAGAGCTGCGCCCGGATGCGGCCGTCGTTCGTCTCGTAGGCGAGCGACACGTCCACGATGGTGTACGCCGCGCTGCTCTCGATCTCGCGCATATACTCGCTGAAATAAGTGCGGCTCTTGTACGAGATGTCGATGCTCGGCGTGAACAGGCCCACCGAGGAGCGCACATCATATTCGCCGTGCAGGTTCCACGACCAGCGCGGGCTGTTGCGCGTGTCGTTGCCGGCGAGCTGGATGTCGCCACCGGCAGGCGAACCATAGGCCGTCAGATCCGGGTTGGTGACCGGATCGTAGGCCGGGGCGCCCGGAGTCATGATGTTGGCGGGGTTCAGCGGATCGAGCGTCAGATAGTCCACGAAATGCGCGTCCGTGTAGGACACCGCACCGCTGATGCGCAGGCCGCGGGCCGGGCGCAGCAGCACGTCGGCCTCGATGCCCTTGGCGCGGGTCTTGGCGGCGTTCTGGAAGATCGTGGTGTAGCCGGTGGGGCCACCCGCGATCGTCTTGTTGAGCTGCAAGCCGTTGAGCGTGTAGGCATAGCCCGCCAGGTTCACCGTCAGCATGCGGCCGAAGCTCGCCTTGATGCCGGCCTCGTGGTTATACATCGTCTCCGGGTTCACGATGGTCGTGCTGCCCGAGGCGTTCTCGCCCGAGCCGGCCTTGAAGCCCTCCGAATAGGTGTAATAGACCAGCAGGTCCTTGTTGGGCTGCCACTCCAGGCCCGCTTCCGGCGTGAAGTCGCGGAAGGTGCGCTCCACATGTGTACCGGCAGCGGTGTAGTGCAGCACCGGACCCACGCCATTGCGCGTGATGACGATGGAGGGGTTCTCCGAATCGACATGCTCGCTGCTCCAGCGACCGCCCAGCTTCAGGTTGAAGCCGGTGAGCGCCTCGTTGAGCAGGCCCAGGCCGATCTGATACTGACCGAAGATGGCGAAGGCTTCCGTGCCCAGATTGGACTTGGTGCACACGCGCTTGGGCGCAATGATGGTGCTCCCGCCGGTGACGCCGTCCGGGCCGTAGCCGCACAGGCCATAGGCTTCGTCGAGGTCGATCCCCGCGCCCTGGAGCACGCCGATGTTCTGAACCATGCCGTTGCGGTTGGCGAGGCCGACATTGTCGATCGGCCGCTGGCGCTCATTGAAATAATAAACGCCGATGGTGCCGTTGATCCACTCGGAGGTGAGGCCGAGGCGCAGTTCGTTGCTCCACTGCTTGGAATCGATGCGGCGCTCCTGCACGGTGGTGGCCTGGCCATTGGTGTCGAGGCTGTCGATCACCGCCGAGAGGTCCAGATCCTGGAACAGCGAGCTCTTGAACGAGCGATAGTTGGTGACGTTGGTCAGCGTGAGATTGTCGTTCAGCCGCACGTTGAGTGTGCCGGTGAAGGCGTAGGTCTCGGTCTCGGTGCCCGGATCGGACTCGGTGGCGAGGTCACGCGGATTGACCGCATAGCCGCCCTTGCCGAGCGAAGCGAGCCGCGCCACGCCGGGGAAGCTGTCGCGCAGATAGTGGATGGCGCCCGAGGCGTCGCTCTGGCGGAAATATTCCGCGGCGAGCAGCAGGTCGGCACGCTCGCCCAGATCGAACTCGATCTGCGCGCGGCCCATGCGACGGTTGAGGTCGTCGATGTCCTTGCCGGAGACCGGATTGGTGCCGAAGCCATCGCGATTCTCGGTCTTGATGGCCAGGCGGGCGCGGATGCCCTCGGTGATCGGACCGCTGATCGCCGCTTCGGCGGTCAGGGCGTTGTAGTTGCCGTAGGACATGCGGCCATAGCCGGTGAGGTCATCGGTCGGCTTGGCGGTGATGACGTTGATCGAACCGCCGACGGCGTTGCGGCCGTAGAGCGTGCCCTGGGGCCCGCGCAGCACTTCGATGCGTTCGAGATCGAACAGCGAGGTGAGCTGCGCCTCGGCGCGGGCCACATAGGCGCCGTCGACATGGAAAGCGACGCCGGTCGAGCTCCCCGTGGTCGAGGTGTTGGCGCCCACGCCGCGGATGAAGATCTTGGCCTGGTTGAAATCATTACCGAAATTGACCGACGGCACGATGGTCTGCAGGTCGGAGATGTTGTTCACCTGCGCGCTGACGATCCGGTCGGCGCCGAGTGCGCTGACGGCCGAGCTGACGTCCTGCAGGGACTGCTCGCGCTTGTTTGCGGTGACGATAATCTCTGCGCCGAATTCCTCTTCGGCCGCGCCGGCGGGCTGGTTCGCGACTTGCGCGAATGCGCTGGTGGATGCCAGCAGCAGGGCCGGTACCATCAATGTGCTCTTCAACATGAACGTCTCCACTCGTTTTCTGGCCAGCCCCATCGGAATTGGCGGAGCTGGCCTGTTCTTGCTGCCGGGATGGCGTCTGGCGACCGTCAAGGCCGGCAGGCGTGCTCCATTCCGGAGAAGGGGCGCGCGGCGGCGGCGTTCTGCGCCGTCCTCCGCGTGATCGGCGCACCGGGCATGGCCATGCCTCGGGTGCGCGTCATGAAATGGCTCTCGTGCCTTTTGCGGGGCGTGGCTTTGATATCGCGCAAGGACAGTGCAAGTCCGTTCCGATGCGGAGCGGCGAGCCGGTCTTGCGCGGATGCAACAGCAAAAGGACCATGGGCAGTCATGGCCGAAAAGCTCCCTGATGATGCAGCACGAGCAGCAGGCGGCCATTTGGCTTCGCCTTGCGGCCCTTTTTAGCGCATGCGTTCAGGGAGGCGAAGAGCTTGCGGTCCAGTACAGCAACGAGAGATTACACCTGTGGCAATTCTGCACACCCCTGTGTCTCTGGATTGCTATGCCTTGTCGGCTCTGCGGCTGGTGTCGTGCTTGCGACCGATGAACGCGCCGATTCCCGCCCAGAGGCCGGCGATTACGACGCCGGCGACGGCCACTGCACCGGTAGAAGCAATGGCGACAATGCCAGTATAGACCCAGCCCGACACGGCGTCGCCACCGCGATAGACGAACGTGTCGATGGCGTTCTTCGCCTTGTACTTCGTCTCCACGTCCACGTCGGTGAACAGCATCTCGCGGCCGGGCCGCACCAGCGCATATTCGCCGATGCGCCGTACCAGCATCACGCCCACCAGCACCGCGAAGGTGGCAGAGAAGGCGAGGATGCCGAAGCCGATCATCATCAGCACCGGTACGGCGGTGAGCAACGCCGTGACGCCGAGCTTGCGAGCGAGGCGGCCGGTGAAGAAGATCTGGATGAGCACCGTGGCGGTCTGCACGATGGTATCGATGGTTGCGAAGACCTGTGTCTGCGCCGTGCGGTCCGGGAAGGTCAGCGCAACAATGCGGGCCTGCTCGAAATAGAGGAACGTGTTGGCCGTGGTCAGGAAGAGGACGAAGGCGGCGACGCCCAGCAGAAAGGGTGAGCGCAGAATGCCCGTAATCCCGGCCCAGATCGAGCCGCCGATCCGCCGCGCCGTATCCTTGCTGCCCGCGCCCACCTTGGAGCCCAGCCGGTCGCGCCAGCGCATCAGGAAGAAGGCGCACGGCAGCGTCCCTAGAAACAGCAGCGTCGAGAGCGCGAGCAGGCCCGCTTCGCCGAGCGGCGCCACGAGCAGACCGCTCAGCAGCGGCCCGGCGAGGCCGCCGAGGCTGGCGCCGGCCGCCATCTGCCCGAACAGGCGATGGCCCTGATCGCGGTCGAACAGGTCGACCATCAGGCTCCAGGCCAGGGAGATCACGAACAGATTGAAGACGGAAATCCAGATGAAAAACGCGCGGCCTACCCAGACATCCTCCGGGTGGATGGCGAGGCTGGCGGCGAACCCGCCCATGACCAATGCGGAAAAGCCATAGAGAATCGGCAGCAGCCGGCGGCGGGTCATGCGCGAGGCGGCCCAGCCATAGAGCGGCACCACAACCAATGTGGCGACGAACGTGCCGGTGAAGAGCCATTGCAGATTGTCCACGCCACCCGCGACGCCGAAGGTCTCGCGCACTGGACGGAGCATGAAATAGCTGGCGAACAGCAGGAAGAAGAGCGCGAAGCCGCCGATCACGGCGGGCACCTCGAAGGACTCGGCCACGATGAGGCGGGCAAGCCCGCGCCGATGGTCAGGCGTGCGTTGCGACGAGGGCACGATGCGAAACTCCTGGGCTAGGCGCGGACGCGCGCCGGCGGGGGCAGCAGGGGAGCGAGAAGAGAGGCGTTGCCCGTTCGTACCGGGGGCGGGCCATGGGGTTGTCGATCGTCAGGCGAGCGAATCCCAATAGGCTTCGAGCGCCTTGCGGGCGGTGGCATCGGGCAGGCGTCCCTTGCCGGCGCCCTGGTTGTCCAGCAGGTGCCGCACGCGCGTGGTGCCTGGAATGGCCACTGTCACCGCCGGGTGCGACACGACATATTTGAGCGCGACCTGCGCCCAGCTCGTGGCATCGAAGGCGGCTGCGAAATCGGGCAGGGGCCCCGTCAGCTTGCCGAACACATTCTGGTTCGGATTGCGGCCGCCAAAGGGCACGTTGATCATTACTGCCATGCGTCGCTCCTGGGCGAGCGGAAGCAGCGTTTCCTCGGCGGCACGGTTAGCGAGCGAATAGTTCACCTGGATGAAATCGAGCGGATAGCGGCGCATCGCTTCCGCCAGCTCGGCATATTGCCGCTCGCTGGAGGTGCTGATCCCGATATAGCGGATGCGGCCGGCTTCCTTCGCGGCCAGCAGCGCGGGCAGATATTTGTCAGTGCCGGCGAGATTGTGGACGAGCACCAGGTCGATCGTCTGTACCTTGAGCCGCCGGGCGGCGGTCTCCAGCTCGACGGCCGGATCGGCGGGCGCGGGGCCCATCGGCGTCTTGGTCGAGATGAAGAAGCGGTCGCGCTGGCCGATGCGGCCGATGAGATCGCCGATCACTTCCTCGGAGCGGCCATAGGCCCGGGCCGTGTCGACCACCGAGCCGCCTTGCTGGAGCAGCGCTTCGAGCACCTGCTGAAGCTCCGCGAGGCGCTCGGCGCCTTCCACGCTGTAGCTGTTGGTGCCAAGGCCAATGACCGGCAGGCGCTCGCCCGACGAGGGAATGGGCTTGGTGATGGCGTCCTGTGCGGCGGCCCGGCCGGGGAGTAGCAATCCCCCGGCGGTGAACGCCGCCATGCCGAGCGCGCCGCCGCGCACGACAGAGCGTCGGGAGAGAAGGGGCAGGTCAGTCATGGCGCTCTCCTGGCATTGGAGGATGGGCCGGCCTGGTGCCGACGTTGCTATCGAAGGAAGAGGAGAAAGTGAGGGCCGGGCGCGGCACCGCCCGTCTTGTCACGATGCGATGACGGCTTTGCCCGGATTCGCGCGCCGCATGAGCAATGTCACGACGCTGGCGAGCCGGCGCAGCAAAGGGTTCGCGGAAAAGGCGATGGTCGTTTGGAGGGCTCGGGGCCGGTCTGAAGGTCATGGAAGATCGCCAGGCTGACCGTGACAAGTCACAACCCGGAGAGCCTAACATGTTACACAGCCAAAGCAAACGCCTTGGATCGGCGTGGGGCGGCGGCGATTCGGAGAGCGGCAGAGTGCGCGCGCAAGGGGGCGTGGGGGCGGATCAGGACGCTTGGAGCCAGTCCATCTTTTCGGCGAGCAGCGCGACCTGCGTGCGGTTGCGGACATTGAGCTTGCGCATCAGCGCGGTCATGTGTGCCTTGACCGTCGCTTCGGCAATGCCGAGGTCGAAGGCGATCTGCTTGTTGGCGAGGCCGAGATGGACGCCCTGGAGAACGCGGAGCTGAGTCGGGGTCAGTTTTTCAGTGTCCGGGCCGGTGGCCATGGGCGGCCTGCCGCGGTCGAGAACCAGTTCATTGATTTGATGCACGCTCACGTCTCTCTCCCTGTGCAGTCAAATGGCGGCTATTCGCTTCTGCCGGTATTTTGGCCCCTTCAACGTGCGGATACCCCCTTGTGTCGAGTGCAAGCATACGCAAAGCTGTCTGACCAATTCAAGACCGGTTAGACAGGTTTTTGCATATTGTATACTGATTTGTCTAGTCTCCCGTGCGGATTTCTGGCAGGAGACGGAATCGAGAGACATAAGCGGGAGGGTGAATGAGGCATGATCGTGGCCCGTGGGGCGCGCACAGAGAAGCTGTTACTCGAACTTACGGCTTTTCAGTATCATGAGCCCTGAAGATATCCGCCTTGTCGTGGCGGCGGTGAGCGGCATCGCGCTGTCGATCCTGCTCATCACCAAAGGGCGCTTGCACCCCTTTGTCGGCCTCCTGTGCGGTGCATTCCTGGTGGGACCGCTTGCGGGCATTCCCCTCGCGGAGACGGCCAAAGCTGTCGAACAGGGCGCCGGCTCCATTCTGGGCGGCACTGGCCTGGTCGTGGCGCTGGGCCTCTCGCTGGGCGCCATGCTGCAAATCTCGAACGGCGCGAGCGCGCTGGCCATGGGCGCGCTGCGCTTCACCAGCAACCGCACCGCGCCCTGGGTCAGCCTGTTCGTGGCACTGTTGATTGGCCTGCCATTGTTCTTCGAGACCGGCCTGGTGCTGCTGTTGCCCATCGTGGCGGCGGTCGCCGTCAACCTCGGCAAGGCGAAGGGCGGAGGCGGCAGCAGCGATGCCGCCAAGCTGCAACTGCTGCTGCCGGCGCTGGCGGGCCTCTCCATTGCCCACGCGCTGGTGCCGCCGCATCCCGGGCCGCTGCTGGCGGTGGACGCGCTGGACGCCAATCTTGCGCGGACCATGTTCTACGGCCTGATGGTCGCCATCCCCACTGGCATCGTCTCGGGCCCGCTGCTCGCGCGGGTGATCGGCAAGAATATCCCGATCCACCTGCCGGAATTCGAGCCGCCGAGCGAAGCGAGCGGCGCGCCCAGCAAGACCGCTGCGCTCGTCGTGGTGCTGCTGCCGGTTCTGCTCATTGCGCTCGGCCAGTTCATCCCGCTGCTGCCGGAGGCTGTGGCCGCGCATTTCGTGTGGCTCAAGGCGGCCTCCAATCCGGTGCTGGCGCTGCTGATCGCCAACCTCGTCGCGCTGCCGTTGCTGTTCGGCCGCCGTATTGGCGACGCGGTCTTGCAGGATTCCATCTGGACCGAGGCAGTTGCTCCGGCCGGCGCCATCCTGCTCGCCATCGGCGCGGGCGGTTCGCTCAAGCAGGTGCTGGTCGAAGCCGGCCTTTCCGACCTGTTAGCGCGGCTGGCGACGGCGGAGGTCATCTCTCCGCTGCTGCTCGCCTGGCTGATCGCCGTCGGCGTGCGCCTGGCCACGGGCTCGGCGACGGTGGCCACCATCACCACGGCGGGTGTCGTGCCTGGCCTCGTCGCGGCGAGCGGCGTGTCGCCGGAATGGGTTGTGCTCGCAATCGGTTGCGGCTCGGTCTTCTTCAGCCATGTGAACGATCCGGGCTTCTGGCTGGTGCGCGGTTATCTCGGTACAAGCACGGCCGATACCTTCCGCACCTGGTCCGTGCTGGAAACGGTCATTTCGGTTGCCGGACTGGTCTTTGTGATGCTGGGGAGCTATTTGCTGTGAGACATGGTTCGGCAACAATCCTGCACCGACGCCCGGCGATGAGCGAGGGCAGGCTGGCCGACAAGGCCTATTCGCGGATCGTCGAGATCATCAAGAACGACAAGCTGGACGTCGGCGACCGGCTGCCCTCCGAGGCGCAGCTCGCCGCCAGCTTCGGCATGTCGCGCACGGTCGTGCGCGAGGCGCTGATCCGTCTGGCGTCGGACGGCATCACCGAGGCACGGCGCGGATCGGGCTCATTCGTCAAGAGCCGGCCCTCGGAGCGGCTGGGCGCGCATATGTCGCTCGACGATCTTTCCGCGACGCTGGGCAGCTACGAAGTGCGCTTCGTGGTCGAGACGGAAGCGGCGCGGCTCGCCGCCATGCGCCGTTCGACCACACAGATGGACGCCATCGAAAAGGCCTGGGCCAATCTGCGTGACGCGCTGCTCTCCAGTGGCCCGGCGCATCTGGAGGACATGGCGCTCCATCGTTCCATTGCCCTGGCGACGGCCAACCCCGCTTTCGTCTCCACGCTCGATCATATGTATCGCGAAGTGGACCGGATCATGCGCGCCGGCGTGGACATCTCCCGCTCGCGGCCGCCGGAGGCCATTGGCGCGATGCTGAGCGAGCATGAGATGATTGTGGAGGCGATCCGCCTGCAGGACGCCGATGGCGCGGCCGTGGCGATGCGCTGGCATCTCCTGCAGGGCCGCCGCCGGCTGATGCCCTGAACGCTTTGGGCAATTGCGACCTTGGTCGCGGGTGCGGCGAGGCCACCCATCGCTTATGCCTCGATAAAATGCCGACCCATTGAAGGCAGTCGAATGACGACGCCATCGAACCTGCAAGGAGGGGAAATGAACCGCCGCCATCACATCCTGACCACAGCCCTGCTGGCCGCCGGCACCTGCCTGGCGAGTGCGCCGGCCTGGGCCGGTCCGTCCGTCTATCTCACCGCGCCGGACGATCCCAAGGCGATCGTCGCCAAGGCCGTGGGCGACGGCAAGGCCGACGACACCGCCGCGCTCCAGGCAGCCATCGATGCCGCCGCAAGCCGGGGCGCGGGCGGCATCCTCTATTTGCCCTCCGGCCGCTACAAGATCACGCGCACGCTGATCGTCGCGCCGGGCACGCGCATCTTCGGCGTGGGCAAGACGCGCCCGGTGCTGGTGCTGCCCGATAACACGCCGGGCTTCCAGAGCGGCGTCAAGAACATGGTGGTCTATTCCGGTCGCGATCCCGGCCCGGCCAATCCGAACTTCCGGATCGCCTCGCCGGTGCAGGGCGTGGTGCCCGCGCGGGATGACGTGGCCGATTCCAATCCCGGCAGCTTCTATTCGGCGATGGCGAACGTCGACTTCGAGATCGGCAAGGGCAATCCCGCCGCCGCGGCCATCCGCTTCCACGCCGCGCAGCATAGCTATCTGCGGCATATGGAGTTCAACATCGGCTCCGGCTTCGCCGGCGTCTACATGGTCGGCAACGAGGCGGTGGACCTGCACTTCAAGGGCGGGCGCTACGGCATCGTGACCGAGAAGCCGTCGCCGGCCTGGTCGTACACGCTCGCCGATTCGACCTTCGAGGGTCAGCGCGACGCGGGCATCCGCGAGCATGAGGCGGGCTTGACGCTGCTCAACGTCACCTTCCGCGACGTGCCTGTCGGCGTCGAGATCGACAAGGGCTATGGTGACTGGCTGTTCGGCCGCGACGTGCGCTTCGAGAATGTCTCGAAGGCCGGCGTCATCATCTCCAATGAGGACAACGCCTTCACCCAGGTCAGCTTCCTCGACACCATCGCCAGCAAGACTCCGGTCTTCGCGCGCTTCCGCGACAGCGGCAAGACGGTGGGGCAGGCCGGCACCTACAAGGTGGGCGAGTTCACCTACGGCCTGACGGTCCCCGGCCTCGGCAAGTCCGGTGACAAATATGAGGCGCGCTTTGCCGCCGAGGGGCTGAAGGCGCTGCCGGCACGCGGCAAACCCTATGTGACGCCGCTGCCGCCCACCACCGAATGGGTGAGCGTGCGTACGCTCGGCGCCAAGGGCGATGACACGACCGATGACACGGCGGCGATCCAGGCAGCGATTGACAAGCATCGCGTCGTCTATCTGCCGAGCGGCTTCTACAAGGTGACGGATACGCTGCGCCTCAAGCCCGACACGGTGCTGGTGGGCCTGCACCCCAGCACGACGCAGATCCGCCTGCCGGACGAGACGCCGGGCTATCAGGGCGTGGGCGCTCCGAAAGCGCTCGTCGCCTCGGCCAAGGGCGGCGCGGCCATGCTCTCGGGCGTGAGCCTGTTCACCGGCGGCATCAACCCGCGCGCCACGGCCCTGCTGTGGAAGGCGGGCGAGCATTCGCTGGTGGAGGACGTCAAGATCCAGGGCGGGCACGGCACGTTCCTGCCGGACGGCACCCGGTTCAATCCCTACGATCCCTACCATGCCGGCGACGCGGACCCGCGCAAGCGCTGGGATGCGCAATATCCCAGCTTCTGGGTGACGGACGGGGGCGGCGGCACCTTCACCAATGTGTGGGCCGTCAACACCTATGCGCAGACCGGTTTCTATATTTCCGACACCGAGACACCCGGCCGTGTGATGCAGCTTTCCGCCGAACATCATGTCCGACGCGAGATCGGCCTCAATCGCGTGAAGAACTGGGCGCTCTATGCGCCGCAGACAGAAGAGGAAGTGGGCGAGGGGCCGGATACGATCAGCCTGGAAATCCAGAATTCCAGCAACATCCTCGTCGCCAACTATCACGGCTATCGCGTGACGCGCACCTACAAGCCGGCCCATGCGGCGGCGGTGCTGGAGAATTCGAGCGATATCCGCTTCCGCAACGTGCATGTGAATGCGGAGAGCGGCCTCGGCGCGTGCGACAAGAAGGGCTGCGGCACGTTCCTGCGTGCCAGCAAGTTCCCCTATGAAAACGCCATCTACGACCGGACCAGCCAGCTAGAAGTGCGCGAGCGTGAATTCACGCTGCTCGACGTGCCGGCCAAGCCGGAGAAGCCGGCGGCGCAGGGGCCACAGGTTACGAAGCTGGCCGATCGCTTCTGGTCGATTTCGGGCGGCGCCGTGGACGCGCAGGGCAAGCTCTATTTCGTCGAGAAGAAGTTCCACCGCATTTATGGCTGGAGCGAGGACCAGGGGCTTTCCGTCGAGCGCGACAGCCCGCTCGATCCGGTCAACCTCGCCATCGACAATTCGGGCAATATCATCGTGCTCTCCTCGGATGGGCCTGAAGGGACGGTCTATGCCTTCAAGCCGGGCACGTCGCCCGAACAGTTGACGGTCATCCCCCAGACCCCCGTGCAGGCCCGCACCGGCGCGGCGGTGGCGATCCCGGTCAACTACTGGAACAATGGCGAGTTCAAGGATCAATATGATCCCGCGACAGACCATTTCACCACGCTGGGCGAGATGTTCGTTCGCGACGCGGCGGTTCAGAATAGCGCCGAATATGTCTCGCCAGACGGGAGCCTGGTGCTGCCGGCCTATCGCACCTTCGAGCAGGGCCCGCCCAATCATCTGGGTTGGCGCTGGAATAACGCCCTACAGACCTATGGCTTCCTGAAGGCCAAGCCGGGCGACCGCGTGTTCGTCACCAACGGCTCGCAGATCACCACCTATAGCGGCACGCTCGGCCAGGGCGGCGCGATCACCGATCTCAAGCCCTTTGCCAATCGCGGCGGCGAGAGTGTCGTGCAGGGCCCGGATGGACGCGTCTATGTCGCGAACGGGCAGGTGTTCGTCTATGGCGCCGATGGCACGCCGGCCGGGCAGATCGACGTACCGGAGCGGCCGCTCCAGTTGCTCTTCGGCGGCAAGGATGGGCGCACGCTGTTCGTTCTGACGCATCATGCGCTTTATTCGGTGAAACCCTGAAGCACGCGCCTTCGCTCGCCGTAAAGGCGGGCGAAGCGGGCGGCCACGCACCCCCCGCGTGGTCGCCCTTTTTTGTGTTTGAGGGAGGCGGCGCTTGCCGAGCGGCGGGCCTGCGCGGCAAGGCATGGCGCCTCGCCGAACAGCTTAGCCGTCCTTGGATTCCGACGAGCGCGGGAGCCCGAAAAGAATGGGGAGTGAGCCTAGATGTCCAGCCAGGCGCGGCTGGCCTGGCACAGCGCCTCGGGAGAGGAGGCGGAATCCAGAATGAGGGCGCGCTCATTGGCGGACGGGCGTTCCAGCGCGTCGAGCTGGCTGGTGAGCAGGCTCGCGGGCATGTAATGATCCTTGCGGCTGTCGAGCCGGCGCCAGAGCTCCTCGCGGTCCGTCTCCAGCAGGATGAAGGAGAGGGGGACGTTCGCGACGGCGCTCAGCCGCTCACGATAGCGATATTTGAGCGCTGAGCAGGCCGCCACGACCAGGCCGTGCTCCAGCGCCGACTCACGCAGCGCCATGGCGAGCCGGTCGAGCCAGGGCCAGCGGTCGGAATCGTCGAGCGGCTTCCCGCTGCGCATTTTTGCCACGCTCGCCGCATCATGCAACTCGTCGCCCTCGATGAAGGGGCAGCCGAGCTGATCGGCGAGCAGGGCGCCCAGCGTGCTCTTGCCGCTGCCGCTCACGCCCATCACGATGATGGCGGCGGGCTGCTCCGGTCGAGCCTCTGATCTGTGCTTCACCCTTGTCGCCCTCTCGTCGGGGCCACCTGCTCGGGTGAGACCCACGCGCCACATATTGAACGAAATCCGGCGCGCTCGGCGCCCGCTTATCCTCTATCGGGCCGGGCGCCTTCCTGCATATACGACCTTGGTCGTGGATGCCGAGCGCGGTCGCTGGCGCTACATTGCCAAAATATGAAGATGGGTATCATAATCGCATTCGCGGCGCTGGGCGCGCCTGCCGTGGCGAACGCCGCCACCGGCTCGGTGTTTCTTGCGCCGCCGCGGGACGGCGTTGCCATCACTGTCAATGCCAGGGGTGATGGCAAGGCGGACGACACCGCGGCGATTCAGGATGCGCTCGATCGCGCCTACCGGAAGGATAGCCGGGACGGCATCGTCTTCCTGCCCTCGGGCACCTATCGCATCACCCGCACCTTGCTGGTGCCGTTGGGCGTACGCCTGATCGGCATCGGTCAGACGCGGCCGGTGCTGCTGCTGGCGGACAATACGCCGGGCTATCAGAGCGGCATTTCGGCCATGGTCGTGTTCATGGGCGGCGATCAATATGCGGTGGGCGACGTTCCCGTGCCCGTCCCCAACATCGTGCCGCGCGATAAGAAGGTGCGCGACGCCAATTCCGCCACCTTCTATTCGTCGATGATGAATGTGGATGTGAAGATCGGCCGGGGTAATCCGGCGGCGGTCGGTGTGCGTTTCCGGGTCGCCCAGCATGGCTTCCTCAAACATATGAATTTCGAGGTGGGCTCCGGTTTCGCTGGCGTCTACATGGCCGGCAACGAGTTTCGCGACGTGCATTTCCGGGGCGGTCGTTATGGCATCGTGACCGAAAAGCCTTCGCCGGCCTGGTCGTTCACGCTGCTCGACGCCACGTTCGAGGGGCAGCGCGACGCCGCGATCCGCGAGCATGAGGCGGGGCTCACCATGGCCAATGTCTCGATCCGCAACACGCCTGTCGGAATCGAGATCGACAAGGGCTATGGCGACTGGCTGTTCGGCAAGGACATGCGCTTCGAAAATGTGTCGAAGGCGGCCGTGCTCGTCTCCAACGAAGACAATGCCTACACGCAGGTGGGCTTCCAGGATATCGTCGCGTCGCGCACGCCTGTCTTCGCGCGGTTCCGCGAGAGCGGCAAGACGGTCGGCCGGGATGGCGCCTACAAGGTGGGCGAGTTCACCTACGGTCTGACGCTGGCTGGCCTCGGCGTGCCTGGCACTTTCGAGACGCGCTTCAAGGCCGAGGGCCTATCCTCCCTGCCGGCCGCGCCCGCGCAGGTGATTCGCGATCTGCCGCCCACGAGCGAGTGGGTGAACGTGCGCGATCTCGGCGTGAAGGGCGACGGCACCAGCGACGATACGGCGGCGCTGCGGGCAGCTATTGACAAGCATCGCGTGCTCTATTTCCCGAGCGGCTTCTATTCGGTGACGGATACGCTGACTCTCAAGCCGGATACGGTGCTGATCGGCCTCCATCCCAGCACCACGCAGATTGTGCTGCCGGACAATGTGCCGGCCTATGCGGGCATCGGCGAAGCCAAGGCGATCATCGAGGCGCCGCGCGGCGGCACCAATATCATCTCGGGCATCGGCGTGTTTGCCGGCCGGATCAATCCGCGCGCGACGGACATTCTCTGGCGCGCCGGCGAGACCTCGCTGATCGACGACGTCAAGATCCAGGGCGGTGGCGGCACCGTCATTGCCGATGGCAAGTCGCAGGGCCTCTATGCCCGTCCCGGCAACGATCCGGTCGCATCCAACTATTGGGACGAACAGCATCCCGGCATCTGGGTGACGGATGGGGGCGGCGGCACCTTCAATGCCATCTGGGCGCCCAACACCTTCGCGCAGTCGGGTTTCGCGGTGTCGAACACCAAGACGCCGGGCCGCGTCTACCAGCTCTCCGCCGAGCATCATGTGCGCGCCGAGATCGTGCTGGACGGTGTGGAAAACTGGGAGTTCTTCGCGCCGCAGACCGAGCAGGAGGTGGGCGACGGCGCCTTTGCCATCTCCACCGAGGTTCGCAACTCGCGCAACATCCTGTTTGCCAATTATCACGGCTATCGCGTCACGCGCTCGTATCGGCCCATGGACAGCGCGGTGAAGCTCTATAATTCCTCGGATATCCGCTTCCGCAATGTCCATGTGAACGCCGAGAGCGGCTACGCAATCTGCGATTCCAATGGATGCGGCACGTTCCTGCGCGCCAGCAAGTTCCCGTTCGAGAATGCCATCGAGGACATGACCAGCAAGCAGGTGGTGCGCGAGCGCGAGTTCGCGGTGCTGGACATTCCGGCCAATCCCGCCAAGGCCGAGCCGGCACCGCTGCCGCCGGTCTTCCCGGCGGGCGCCAGCCTGAAGAAGCTGGAGGACGGCTTCTGGTCGATTTCCGGTGGCGCCGTGGATGGGCAGGGCAAGCTCTATTTCGTCGAGCGCCGCTTCCACCGCATCTATGGCTGGGCGCCGGACGAGGGCCTTTCCATCGAACGCGACCAGCCGATCGACCCCATCAACCTCGCGGTCGACCGCTCCGGAAATCTGATGGTGCTTTCGATCCTCGGGCCCGAAGCAAGCGTCTACAGCTTCAAGCCCGGCACGCGCGACGGATCGATGACGCTGATCCCGCCGACGCCGGCGCAGCCGCGGCCCGATGCACTCACGGCCATTCCGGGCAACTGGTGGAACAATGGCGAATTCCGCGATCAATATGATCCGGCGACCGACCAGTTCACCACGCTCGCCGAGATGTTCGCGCGTGACGTCGCCGTGCCGCAGGCCCGCGAATATGTCTCGCCCGATGGAAGCCTGGTGCTGCCCGCCTATCGCGTGTTCCAGCAGGGGCCAGTTTCGCGTCAGGGCTGGCGTTTCTCCTATTCGCTCGACACGTACGGCTTCCTCACGGCCAAGCCGGGCGAACGGGTGTTCATCAGCAACGAGTCCGAGGATCGCACTTTCAGCGGCCTGCTCGGTGAAGGCGGTGCGGTAACGGACCTCAAGCCCTTCGCCAACCGGGGCGGCGAGAGCGTCGCGGTCGACCGCGATGGCAATGTCTTCATCGCCAACGGCCAGGTGTTCGTCTTCGATCGCGCGGGCAAGCCGCTCGGCCGCATCGACGTGCCGGATCGCCCGCTCCAATTGCTCTTCGGCGGCGCGGATCGGCGCACGTTGTTCATTCTTACGCACCACGCGCTCTACGCGGTGGCGCCATGATCGACTGATTGCATCAACCAAAGAGAGAGACCAGGGGAGGTTCCAACATGGACATTCTTGAACAGATGAACGGCGGGAGGGCCCGCCATACAATGCGAATGGCGCTGCTAGCCGCCGGCGTCGCTTGCGCGGCGATGGCATGGGGCGCTCCGGCGCAGGCACAGGACGACGCCGCGGCGGCTTCCGGCGAGGAGCGCTCGCAGGACATCGTCATCACCGGCTCGCGCATCGTCTCGCCCAACTTCTCGGCACCCACGCCGGTGCAGGCGATCAATGCCGAGCAGATCGCGCAGAACGCACAGCCCAACATCTTCACCACCATCGCCCAGTTGCCCTCGCTGCAGGGCTCGACCGGCGTCACGGTGGGGAACAACAGCACGTCGAGCGGCACGCAGGGTCTCAGCGCCTTCGCGCTGCACGGCCTCGGCACCAGCCGCACGCTCACGCTGCTCGATGGCCAGCGCGTGGTCGGCGCCAATGTGAACGGCACGCCGGACATCAGCCTGTTCCCGCAGCTTCTCATCAAGCGTGTGGATGTCGTCACCGGCGGTGCGTCGGCCTCCTATGGCTCGGACGCGGTCAGCGGCGTGGTCAACTTCATCACCGACACGCGCTTCGAGGGCATCAAGGGCAACATCCAGGGTGGCATCAGCACCTATGGCGACAACAAGCAGGCGCTCGTTCAGCTCGCTGTGGGCCGCTCCTTCATGGACGACCGGCTGCACATCCAGCTCAGCGGCGAATATGACCATGAAGATGGCGTCGGCCCCGGTGGCTTCGGCGAAGAAATGGCGGCGGGCCGCAACTGGTATCGCACCAGCACCTTCTTCAACACCGGCAGCGAAGCCGGCGGCGGTGGCCCGCAGTATATCGTCGGCGATCATGCGCAGGCCTATCAATATTCGAAATATGGCCTGATCACCAACGGCCCGCTCCAGGGCACGGCCTTCGACGCGGCGGGTAATCCTTATCCGTTCGTCTATGGCGGTAATCTGGACGGCGTGCAGGGCATCCCGGCCAAGAATCCGGGTGGCAGCGTCACCAATTGCTATGCCGGCTTCTGCGTCGGCGGCGACCTCTCCGGCAATGTCGGTATCGGCACCACCTTGCAGACGCCGATCGAGCGCTGGAACGGCTATGGCCGCATCGGCTTCGACTTCGCCCCGGGCAACGAGATGTACGTGACCTTCAATGCGGCACGCATCGAGACGAGCACCCAGCCGAACCCGGGCGCGGCCAAGCAGGGCATCACGATGCAATGCTCCAGCCCCTATGTGCCGGACATCATCAAGCAGCAGTGCGCGGATGCGGGCATCACCAGCTTCGGCTTCGGCGTCAGCAATGCCATTCTGCCTAACATTGTGGTCAGCCCGACGCGTCAGCAGTATCGCGTGGTAGCCGGCCTCAAGGGCGCGGTCGGCGTCGCCGGCACCGAGTGGCGCTATGACGGCTATTACCAGCATGGCGAGAACATCACCGACATCAAGGTGACGGACATCACGCTCAACGCGCGCTACAATGCGGCGGTTCAGGCCATCCTGCTCGACGGGCAGATCGTCTGCGCCAACCCGATTGCGCGGGATTCCGGTTGCCGGACGCTGAACATCATCGGCGGCACGCCGGCGCCGGAATCGACGCTGGCCTATATCGCACCCGGTTCAGGCCCCTATCAGCACACGCGCCAGACGCAGAATGTGGTGAGCCTCAACATCTCCGGCGAGCCGCTCACGTTGCCGGGCGGACCGGTTTCGGTCGCGTTCGGTGGCGAGTGGCGCCAGGAATTCTACAAGGTGACGGGCGACCCCTACAGCAACGGCAACGGTGCCGCGAGCGGGCCGGAGGCTTCGCTCTACCCCATCGATCCGTTGCTCAATGCCGGCGGCAACAACTGGTATGCCGGCAACTATCGCAGCGGCAAGGGCAAGTATAACGTCACCGAGGGCTATCTCGAAGTGAACGTGCCCCTGTTCGATTCCGATGCGATGGGTAAGGCCAACTTCAACACCGGCATGCGCGTCACCCATTATTCCACGTCGGGCACGGTCACGACCTGGAAGATCGGCGGCACCTGGGATACGCCGCTGGACGGCGTGCGCATCCGCGGCGTGACCTCGCGGGATATCCGCGCGCCCAATCTGTCGGAGCTGTTCGCGGCCGGCAGCTCGGTCAACATTCCGAACTTCAACAACCCGTTCTACGATCCCAACGATCCGAACAACGCCAACAACGGTCCGCCGCAGGTCAACATCCTGCAGATCACGGGCGGTAACCCCAATCTGACGCCGGAGAAGGCGCGCAACACGACCGTGGGCATCGTGCTCTCGCGGCCGAGCTGGGCGCCGGGCCTGAGCCTGTCGTTCGATTACTACAACATCAAGATCAAGGACGTGATCTCCAGCCTCTCGGCCGCGCAGGTCGTGGAGTTCTGCAAGGACGGGCGGCTTACCAACTGCAACGGCCTGTTCAACCTGCTTGGCCCGAACCAGTCCGACAATTTCGTGCGGACGCAGCCCTTCAACTTCGCGGAGCTGCACGGCGAAGGCTTCGACATCGAGGCCAGCTACCAGATCAGCAATCCGCTTGGTCTGGATGGCCGCCTGACGCTGCGGGCGCTGGCGACGCATGTGCTCAAGAATGTCTCGATCTCGGGCATTCCAGGCACGGAGCCGACGGACTCGGCGGGCGTCAATGCCGGCTCCACGCCGGACTGGAAGGTACTGGCTACGCAGAGCTTCAGCACCGACAAGTGGCGCCTCACGCTCCAGCAGCGCTGGTTCTCCGATGGCGTCTACAACAACAACTATGTGGTCTGCCAGACGAACTGCCCGCCTTCGACCAGCATCCATCGCACCATCAACAGCAACTTCATGCCCGGCGCGCTTTACTTCGACGTTTCGGGATCGGTGAACGTGCGTGAGGGCATGGAAGCCTATTTCAAGGTGGACAATCTGTTCAACAAGGACCCGGCGCCCTCGCCGCAGACCAATACGGGCATCGACGTCAATCCGGCGCTCTACGACGTGATTGGACGGATGTACCGCGTGGGCCTTCGCTTCAACTTCTGAAGCGGGGCGGGCGCCGGTAGGCTGCACCCTCCCGGCGCCCGCCACTCTTTCATTGTCGTCTCTTCCCCTAGCCCGGCCATCGTGCCGGGCATTTTTTATGGGCGGAAAGCAGAGGTGGGTGTCCGCGCAGAGGCGCAGAGGGTGCTGAAGGGGGGAGGGATAAGGCAGGTTACATGGGACGGCGAAGGCGCGGAGGCGCGGAGAAGAAGAGTTGCGGGCCGATTCCGCTTTCCCAGAAAAGGCGAGGGCTTGACCCTCAGGCATGGGCAACGCTCTTTGTGCCGCGCCTCCGCGCCTCCGCGCCTCCGCGCCTCCGCGCCTCCGCGCCTCCGCGCCTCCGCGCCTCCGCGCCTCCGCGCCTCCGCGCCTCCGCGCCTCCGCGCCTCCGCGCCTCCGCGCCTCCG
>Ga0180215_1000032_pt1 | contig 226572 bp, 190 predicted proteins | sample eDN3rd37CBELigBY_FD_128871 | JGI IMG/M metagenome (GOLD analysis project Ga0180215, IMG submission 128871) | Enriched backyard soil microbial communities from Emeryville, California, USA - eDNA 3rd pass 37_C BE-Lig BY (version 2) (version 2) | ecosystem: Environmental > Terrestrial > Soil >...
ACGCCCGGCCAGAAACACGACCATCCAGCATGGGCAACCAGACACGTGGCTGCCGATCGGAATCGGATGGTGGCCAAACGGGCGTATGCGATACGCCCCTACATTTCGAGGCCGATGTGGTGGTGATACGTCCAGAACGCCAATGCTTCAAGCGGGAGTGATCGCCTCACGGCGATGGACAAGCCGAGGCATGTCCCTACGAGCGTATCGGCGGCGGCTCGCCTGACAGATTCACTACGGTCGACTACTCAGAATGACAGAGGAAAGAGTCAGCTACCAGTCTGATCTTGACAGCCCGTTGAGCAGTAGCGAAAACTCTCCTCCCAGCGAGCCACACCCAACCACAGACGCACGCCACCAAGACAAAAGGGCGCAAGCAGCTCTCACAGCGCTCACGCCCTCAACATGCGCCTGTGACTGGTGCCTACACCGGCAGCTTCCCCGAGTAAATCCGATCATGCGTCCGCTGCGCGACGTCAGCTGGATCGAGCGCTGCACGCGCGACGCCAGTCTCAATCGCTGCTCGCGCCACTGCAGCAGCGACCGCCGGTGGCACTCGCAGATCGAGAGCGGCCGGCATCACATAATCCGGCTCCAGCTCGTTCTCCTTGACCAGATCTGCAATCGCGTAAGCCGCAGCCACCTTCATCTCGTCGTTGATGTCCAGCGCCTTCACATCCAGTGCACCCCGGAAAATGCCTGGGAACGCCAGCGAGTTATTGACCTGGTTCGGATAGTCCGACCGCCCGGTCGCAACAACAAGCGCTCCGCTTTCGTGAGCCAGCGACGGCTCGATCTCCGGATTCGGATTGGCCAGCGCGAAGATGATCGGCTGCTTGTTCATTACGCCGATGTCGGTTGGCGACAGCGCGCCGGCACCGGAGACGCCGATGAACACGTCCGCCCCCACCAATGCATCATGCAGCGTCCCACCGACGTTCTCTTTGTTCGTCAGCTCCGCCATCTCGCGCTTCGGGCCATTCATGCCGGTCTTACGATCCCGTGAGATGATCCCGAGCCGGTCGCACATGATGATGTCGCCAACCCCCGACGATAGCAGCAGCTTCGACACAGCAATACCGGCCGCGCCGGCGCCATTTACCACGACTTGCACGCTCTCGATTGGCGTCCCGCGTAGCCGCAGCGCGTTGAGCAGCGCCGAGAGCACCACCACTGCCGTCCCATGCTGATCGTCATGGAAGACCGGCAGCTTCACGCGCTCTTTCAAGCGCTGCTCGATCTCGAAGCAGCGAGGCGCGGAGATGTCCTCCAGATTGATGCCGCCAAACGACGGCGAAATTCCGGCGATGATATCGACAATCTTCTCCGGGTCGCGCTCGGAGATGCAGATCGGGAACGCCTCAACGCCAGCCAGTGTGTGAAACAGGACCGCCTTGCCCTCCATTACCGGCAGTGCCGCCTCCGCACCGATATCCCCAAGTCCCAGCACAGCTGTGCCGTCGGTCACGATCGCAACGATGTTGTCCTTCACCGTCAGCTCGAACACCGACATCGGGTCGCGGTAGATCTCGGCTGCCGGCGCAAGTGCCGCCGGCGGGACGTACAGGACATTCAGGATGTGATGATCCTTGATTGGGATCTTTGAGTTGATCTCAAGCACACCCCCGAAGCGCCGCCGTAGATCGAGGACCTCCTCGCGCAAGCTCTGTGGCTTCGTGCGCGAGCGCGGAAGCGTCGCCCCATTTGTCGACGAGCGCGGAAGCATTACGCCTTCGTACACATAGCGCCGCGTGCGCTCGGCCACTGTTTCGGGGTCGACATCATAAACAGCTTCGCCCGTCTCAATCGCCGCCTGCACGACAGCAGCCGCGACGGCCGGAGCAACGCGATAGTCAAAGATGCGCGGCACGATGTTGTCCGCGTTCAGCTCGTTCTCTGGCACCAACGATGCGAGTGCCTGGGCAGCGTAAAGCAGCGTCCGCAAGCGGATATTCCGCGCCCCACTGTCCAGCAGTCCACGGAAGACGCCAGGGAACACGAGCGACACATCCATCATGTTCGGATGATCAGAGCGTCCAGTTGCGACGACGGCAGCGCCAGCCGCCTTGGCGTCGGACGGATCGATCTCCGGATGCGGGATCGACATCGCCAGGACAATCGGATCCTTGGCCATCGACGCGACCATCTCTCCGGTCAGAATGCCCTCGGACGACACGCCGATAAACACATCCGCTCCGTGAAGCATGTCGGCCAGCGACCCGCGCTGCCGCTCGATGTTCGTCTCCTTGGCAAGGTACTGTTTGGCCCAGTTCATCCGCTCGGCTCGCCCGGTGTAGATCGCTCCAGCCCGGTCGCAGACGATGATGTCCTGGGCGCCCGCCCGGTGCAGCAACCGCGCCACGCCGACCCCGGCAACCCCGGCCCCGGCAATCACGACCCGGCAGTCTTCCAGCTTGCGATCCGTCACCTTGACCGCATTGAGCAGCGCGCCCAGCACAAGCACGGACGTACCGTGATGCTGGTTCGAGAACACCGGGATCGTCGAAGCCTTCTCCAGATGATCGGCGATCGTGAAACAGCGCGGTGCGCTGATGTCATCAATGCAGATTGCGCCGAACGTCGGCGCAAGCGCCGAAGCGGCATTCACAATCTCAATCGGATCCGTTATGTTCAGTGCAATCGGGAAAGCATCAACGCCGGCAAACGTTTTGAACAGGACGCTTTTGGCCTCGAGGATCGGTAATACCGCTTCCGGGGAACCACCCTCACGGCCAAACAGGTCGGATCCATCAGAAATAATCGCGACCGTATTACCCCGACTCGTCAGCTCAAATGCAGACTCGGGATGCTCGACGATCTCAAGGCAGGCTTCTGCGACGCCGGGTGTATAGACGAGTCCCAGGATGGACCTGTCACGGATCGGCACCTTACTGTTGACACCAATCAGCCCCTGGTAGCGCCTGCGATAGTCCAGTCCCTCTTCTTCGTGATCGATGCGATACAACGTCTACCCAAGCCGTTCCCAGTTTTGCGCGTTCATGTCAGCGCTCAATTCTACGTCACCGGTCGCCGATCAGATCACGCCAATCTCGATTGCGTGGTAGCCGGTCGCGCCAGACGGGATCGGATCGCGTCGCGAGGACGTCTGTACGTCGCCGTTGCCGTCGGTTGCCCGCACCATCACCCGATACGCGCCCGCAGAATCGGCGTTCCACGTGGAACGCCAAATCACCCACGACAACGCTGCAATCTGCTGCACCTCATCAACTTTCCGCCAGGTTGAGCCGCCGTCGAAGCTCAGCTCAACAGCCTTAACACCCCGGTCACCGGCATACGCGATTCCGCCAAGGTCTATTGCCCCTCGTTCCACAACGGCCCGGTTCGACGGCAGATCGATCCGCGAAAACGTCTGGATGGTTGCATCTTCGGTCCAGCCACGTTGCTGCCAGTATCCGCGGAAATCCCCGGCCACCAGATCGATCTTCTCGATCCACTTCACATTCTTGATCCCGTACTTCCCGGGCACGATCAGCCTGGCTGGAGCGCCGTGCGTCTCGTTCAGCGGCTCGCCGTTCAGCTGCACGGCGAGGAGAACGTCCTCTCCCATTGCCCGTGCTAGCGGGATCGACTCCGTGTATCCGTCGGCAGCATAGAGCGCGAGGTCCACCGCATCGGGCTGCACGCCGGCCCGCGTTAGCACATCGACGAGCCGCACGCCCCGCCACACGCCGTTCGACACGAGGTCACCACCGATCTTGTTGGAGATGCAGGTCAGCGTCGTCGGCTGCTCGACGTCAGTCATACCGGCCAGATCGACGTAGGCCAGTGTCATCGGGTTCGCCACGAGGCCGGTGATATGCAGCGCCCAGCGATCAACATCCGGGTCTGGATCGAGCACATTCTTCGACACGACGTAGAACTGATGTACCGGCGTGACTTCAGGGGGAATGCCGGCCCGTTTCCCACCGATTGCGCCCTTGCGCACATCGACGACCAGCTTGCCGAGGTATCCGGCACTGATGGCGACCAGCGCCGTTGCCCCACCGATCAACAGGCGTCGCCGGCTCGGATCGAGAGAGTCCACCCGGGTGGACTGTCGAGCGAACAGACCGACGAGCGCCGGATAGATCAGGTAAACGGCAATCGCAAACACGATGGCATCGATCGCCGAGCTGAGACCAATGCCGATCAAGCGTTGGTTCGTCAACGCCGTCTCGCTGTTCGCCTCGGCGAGCAAGACAAAGAACGCCAACGGAAACCAGACGCCGATTGCCATCGAGACGAGGCGCACGATCCGTCGTCGAACCGTCATGACTTCGATCAGCGACGGCTGCAGGAGCGCCATGCCGCCACCGACGAGCGCCATACCGGAGACCACGCCGACGACCAGCAGCGGCTTGGCAAACGACCGCAGCGATTCCAGCAGAAATGAGAAGATACTCGTCGGCAGCGCTTTCAGGGCCATTTGGGCCGCCAGCTCGACCAGTGGATCGCTTGCCGGAGCGCCGCGCCGGACAAGCGAAACCGCCAGCATAACCAGCGTCGCCAGGCAGCCCGCCAGAAACAGCGACCGCGTCCCCGTCCGCTCGTATTGTGTGGAATCATCCATGTTGACCGTCATTCGCTGTACGTTCCGCCTGTCATTCCAACATCCACCAGGACGACCTCCATCATCACCGCTGAGGCCTTGACATTCTGGAACATCTTGCAGAAGGCGGTTAACCGCCGTATGCTGTGTACGTACACATATGAATCTTCGCAGTCTATCCAGGGGGAACCATGTCCGCACTGCCGGAGACTGCCTCCGATAACTTCTACCCACTCGCCTCGAAGCCGCCGACCATCCGCCTGCTTCACGAAGAATCTGCCGCACATCCGTTTGCGCTCACGGTGGCGGCCGCCTGGTCGTGTTATGGCGCACGCCCGGCGCGTGTCGAGAACGTGCTCAAGTTGATGGACTCAACGCTCGATGATGGCGACGAGCTCCGCCCGCACCGGCGCAGCCGCGCGCAGCGCCTCTATCGTGACCTTTTCGACGCCGGTCATCACACGACATTCCAGCACGCCAACTTCGTGTTTGTGCTGGATGGCGTATCGCGGCTGGCGATCTGGTCGTTCTTCCATCACCATCCACATTACAACTCCGAGCAAGTATCCCAACGCTATCGAGAAGTCTCGGGCAAGGTGATGGTGACGCCGGGGCTGACCGAGCGCCAGGAACAGATCTATCGCGACGCTGTCCAGCGCTCGATTGACGGCTACCGCTCGATCACCGACGCCCTCACGCCAACGCTCGCCGAGCGCTATGGGAAAGTGTTCCCGTCGCGCGTTCGGGCGACCGGGCCGGAGGCAGAGCGCCGTGTCGCCGACGCCGTCCAGAAGCGCGCACAGGAAGTTGCGCGCTACGCCCTGCCGCTGGCAACGCCCGCCCATCTGTATCACACGATCAACGGTCTGACGCTTCTGCGCTACTACGTGCTGGCCAACCAACTGGATGTGCCGGCCGAGGTGCGTTACATCGTCAATGCCATGGTCGCCGAGGTGTTGCGAATCGACCCGTATTTCCTCGGTGCACCGGGCTATGAACTGGATCTGCAGATCCTTGCCGCGCAGGACACGCTCGAATACGAAGCGCTGTCCGAGATGCAGCAGACGATTACGTCAAGCCGAGATGAACGTTTCTTCGAGGAGTTCGATGCCGAGCTCGGGGGTGTCAACTCACGGCTGGCGAGCTACGACCCCGCGGCCGAGCAGATGCTGGCCGCGGCAGTGCGAACCGTCCTCGGTCGCACCGCTGATGAGATGAGCGATGAGAATGCGCTGCTGGCCGTGCTCGATCCGGCGCAGAACGCCTACCTCGGGCATTCCCTGTTCCTGGCGATGAACTCCAAGCTGATGCAGACGATGAATCACGTCTCGTTCACCTTCCAGAAGCGCATCAGCGGCGCGGAAGACGCTCAGAACCAGCGCCATCGCGGCACGCTCTCCTCCTCGCCGGTGCTGGCTGCGCACCTGCGCGAGCACCCGGATGTCATCGTTCCGCACGAGTTGTTGGAGAACCAGGCGGCGCTTGACGAATACCACGCCACCGTCCAGGCGCTCTGGGACGCCAAGAACCAGCTGCTGGACGACGGGGTTGCACCAGAAAACGTGCTCTACCTGCTGCCGAATAGCCACCGGCTACGGTTCTATGAGACCGGCACGCTGATGTCCTACTACTGGAAGTGGGTCAAGCGGCAGTGCTACAACGCGCAGCGCGAGATCTTCGAGACGGCAGCACAGGAGACAGCGCAGGTGCGGCAGGTCTTCCCGACCATTGGGCAGTTTGTCAGTGGCCCGCCGTGCGTGCTGCGCTCACGGGCCGGCAATAAGCCGTTCTGTCCGGAGGGCGAGCGCTATTGCGGCATTCCGGTCTGGCGCAACTTCGACCCGGACACACTCGTCGAGCGCCGGATCCTGTAATTCGCTCTTCCCATTATCAGCACCGGGTTACCGCCTGTCGGATCCGTCCGGCGGGCGGTCGCCTATACTGAGAACCTATCGACACGGGGTTAGGATGCTGGAAGGGCGTGCTTATGGATTTCAAAGGCGATGTTTCGATCGAAGCTCCTCGCGAGAAGGTCTATGCGTTTCTTACTGATCCGAATCAGGTCACGCAGTGCGCTCCGGGCCTGCAGAGCGTTGAGATCATCGACGAGAACAAGTTCAAGTGCACGGTTAAAGCCGGCGTCGGGATGATCCGCGGCACGTTCAACTTCGACATCGAGTTCCAGAAGCGTGAAGAGCCATCGCACGCCACGATCGTCGCATCCGGGAAGATGCCCGGCTCGGCAGTATCGATGACATCGACGATGGATCTGACCGAAGAAGGCGCCGGGACGCTCATGCACTGGGCGTCGGACGTCAAGGTCAGCGGCACGATCGCCGGTGTCGGAGCGCGCCTCATGGGCGGCGTCGCCGACCGCATGACCAAGGACATCTTCGCCTGCATCAAGTCAAAGCTGGAAACAGGCTCCTGACCGATCAGATCGCTGCAATACGCGCCTCAGCGCGGCGCGGGACGTGTCTGTCCACCCGGGTGGACGCGTTCCGCGTCGGCTGGCGCCTGCTGCGGACGGCTGGCACCCATGCCGCCTTCGGCTGACTGAAGCTCCTCAACCGTGCCACGCGGGAAGAAGAGCACGACAATCACCGCTGCCGCGACCGCCAGCCCGAACATAGTCAGGAAGACGACGTGGAGCGATGAGGACAGCGACGTCGTCAGGAACTCCAGCAAATCGGCCGACAGGCTCTTGCGCACATCGAGATCCAGCAGGGCGTTCGCGCTCTGCAGTGAGCTATCCAGGCCGCTGAGGCGCGAGGTGAGCTGGGCGGTCAGCAGCGTACCGAGGACGGCCACCCCAATTGCGCCGCCGATGGTGCGCGAGAACTGCACGAGGGCTGTCGCGACGCCACGCTGGTTCCAGCCAACCGAGTTCTGCACAGCGATAAGCATCGCGGTAGCCGAGAGGCCCATCCCGATGCCGACGAGTCCGGACCCGACCGCCGCGGGCAGCCGACTCGTCCCGGACGACACCGTTAGCAGCGACACGCAACCGGCAACGGCCGAGAACGTACCGGCTACGACGGAGATGCGATAGCCGGCGCGGGTGATGATCTGGCCAGAGACGACCGAAGCGATTGACCAGCCGATCGAGAACGGCGCGATGGTCAGGCCAGCGTCGATAGGTGAGCCACCGAGCACGCCCTGGACGTACAGCGGGACAAATGAGGAAATACCGAACATCACGCCGCCGATCAGTGTCCCAGCGCCAGTAACTACCGCGACGATCGGCGATTTGAACATGCCTAACGGCATCATCGGGTTGGGGAAGCGGCTCTCGTGGACGATGAACCAGGCCAGGATGAGGACAGACAGCACCATCAGGCCACCCGTCCGCAGCTCGAACCATGATGCGCCTTCGCCAACGTCGAGCAGGCCGAAAAGGAAGGCGGTGATGCCGGTGGTAAGCAGGATCGCGCCGAGGTAGTCGATTCGGCTGCGCTCGACGGAATGGTCTTCATGCAGCGAGCGCCACATCAGCCAGACTGAGACGGCGCCGAACGGGAGATTCAGGTAGAAGATCCAGCGCCAGTCGATGACCTCGACGACCAGGCCGCCGAGCGTGGGCCCGGCAACCGCCGACGCGCCCCAGATGGCCGAGAACAGACCCGCCATCTTGGCGCGCTCTTCGACTGAGAAGAGGTCGCCGAGAATGGTAAAGGTAACCGGCACGATCCCGCCGGCACCAAGACCCTGGATGGCCCGAAATGCGACGAGCTGCTCCATGCTCTGCGCCAACCCGCAGAGAGCCGAGCCAAGCACAAACAGCGCGGCACTGATGACGAAGAGAGGCTTGCGCCCATACATGTCACTGAGACGACCGTAGAGCGGGACCGTGGTCGTTGAGGTGAGCAGGTAGGCAGAGAAGACCCAGGAGTAGAGCGACAGGCCACCAAGCTGGCCGATGATCGTCGGCATCGCCGGTCCGACAATGCTGGAATCGAGCGCCGAGAGAAAGGTGCCGGCCATCGCTGCAACGATGACGAGACGACGATTGGTGATGCCGGTGCCGGCCGATTGCCTGAACATAATAACCCCCGGTCGCCTGGACGATGAGCCCGGGCGACGTGCCGCAGTTGCCGCTACATGAAATGCCGGGGTATTGTAGCAACGCCGTTCGAGACCGCCAGTGCTCGACCGAACGGGAAGATGGAGATGAGCAACACACAAGTCAATGATGGTCGTTCGATCGATCTGATCCGCAAGTTGCTGGAGCGCAAGCTGGTCGATCGAGCAGTACTGCTCGGCGAAGGACGCTGGCCCGGATCCGGGCCGTTCATCCAGCTCGCCGCCGAGTGGCAGAACCTGACGCCGGACCAGCGCGCGACACGCCTGCGCGAGATCGGGCCGGAGGGACTCGAGCGCGCGCGGGCGCTATCGGATGTCCACCCCGAGATCGGGCGCGTAATCGACACGCTGGAGGCGCAGGGAGTTCTGACGCAGCGTGACGAAGCACTCAACGTCGCGGCAGAGGATGCGGTGACGAGTGCGGAAGAGCCGCCAATCCCAGCAACGATCGCTGCCGATGAGTCCGCAATGGAGGCAGTCGGCGCATCTGTTGACGCGGGGGAGGGGAGCGACGGTTCGAGCGAGGCGCTCAGTCCGTTGCTGCCGGTCGTTGTCGAGCCCGCAGCGATCGAGGATCTGCCGCTGGAACGTACAGAGCCGCTGCGGCCGGTGCTGGACGAGGAGGCCATCGCTGCGGCCGAAGCCATCCTTGAGCGCGTCCATCAGCGCGTGCAGCAGACAATCGATCACGCCGACGCGATGCCGATGCCTGCTCCGGAACCCGAGATCGTGATGCAGACTGAAGTGCGTCGGAGGGACGAGCCGCTGCCGATGATTGGGCTAACCGCTGGTGTGCCGCGAGCACGGTTGGCCAGCCTCCGGCAAGCGACAGCGGCTGAGCATGTTTCATACACTGAGTTGGACACGGCAGAGCTGAGCCGTCAGGAGCTATTCGGTTCGCTCGAACGGTCTAAACGAGGGGTCGAGACGGTCGCCGGTGCGTTGCCAAAGGCAGTGAGCCGGCCAGGAGTAGTAGTCGTAATCGGCCACTTGCTGCCAACGCTCGTGAAGCGCTTGCAGGACGGCTATTGCGACATACCGGGCACGCGGTCGACAGTGCGGGTGCATCCGGAGAGCCGGATCGTGCTGGTTGAGGGCCGCTAGACATAACTACACGGCACAACAACGACGCGGGAGCGCCAAGCTCCCGCGTTTTTCATCGTCTTATGTGGATGGAGTCTTATCCGGGCTCTGCCCTGCGGCGTACGAACGCCGCTCTTGAATAGCCGGATGAACCGGCTGTCCACCCATGTCAGCAAGCAGGCAGATTGCCTGACTGCTGGTTATTCAGTTGCCGCTATGACCGGGTTACTGAAACGATGACCCGTGGATTCCGTGATTCAGGCTCCCGGCCTGAGGCTGTCTTCGAGGAGTGGGCAGAACATCCAGATGGTGATGTCTCTGCCAGCGTTGCCGAGGCGTCGCGTCACCTTCACTCCTCCTTCCTTGCGCGGTTCCACAACTCGTTTGCCGGAGTATATGCACGCCGCATTGATTACGCAAGGCATTATACCGACATAAGGATATGCGTAATATGCGTAGCCCAGGCGAAGCCGAAAGCACGATAGCCGACGCGTGAGTCGGCTATCGTGCATACGTGGTTATAAAGTGATTAGCCCTGTGTGGCGATGTCGTAGCCCGCTTCGGAAAGGCCGGCAACGATGGTGGCGTCGGTAACGCTGTCGTCGGCGCGGACGGTGACGATCTTGGTGGGGATATCGACGGCAACGTTCTCGACGCCTTCGATCTGGGACAGCTCGTTGGTAATGGCCCGGACACAATGCTCGCAACTGACGTCTGGGACCAGGAAGGTCTTCTCGACCATGACTCCTCCTCAGGTGCTGAATTTCGCTATACCCCTGTGGGGTATCTGGATGAATTGTAGCATGAGCGGGAGTGAGAGAGGGTGCGGTGCGGACAATGACCAATGTTATCGTCCGGCTCGCACCCGAGTGGTTGTAGATCCAGCCGGGCGTATGCGATACGCCCCTACATTTTGGGCCACATCACCCTTAAGTTTTTCAGGTAGATCAGGCAGCGCATTGATCATCGGGGAATCTCTCGACTGCGATCCCGAGATGAAAGGATGTCGAAGGGATTATCGTCTGCGGAAATGCGCTTTCTGAGCGATACGTTTGCCGACAACGTCATATTGTCAGGCTGTGAAGTACGGCAGTCATCCCGGCAGTATGTCATCTCGAGCCCGCAGGCGAGAGATCTCCCACCCGCATAAGGCAATCGGACAGCGGCCGAATCCCTCACGTTGTTCAGGATTGCAGAGGGTGCGGCGCAGCTGCGATCGGCCGCATCGGGCAGGGGGAGATCTTTCGCTGCGGCTCAAGATGACAGAGAACGTCTGATGCCGCCGCTGCTGAGGACGCGACGATCATGCCGGTCAATGGTTTGAGTGGGTCGTCAGGTGCCAATGTGTCGGGCAGCGTGAAGCGATAGTCACTCCCGCCGCTGTCATTTCGACCGCGCACGCGATAATCGCTCCTGCATTGGACCAGGTTGAACAGGTGGGAGATCTCTCACTGCGGTTCGAGATGACAGGAGAAAAGGCTGGCTGCCGCTCCGAGAGTACGACAGCCTGATGTTGGCGATCCATTCGGGATGGCGGAGAAGGGACAAGGTGGTGACGATGTGGCAGGGGCAGCGAGGGGCGGGCGGGGGTGATGGGGAGGTGGGTTGGGCGCTGGGGTGTGCGTTTGCAGTGGCGTTGGTGGTGATGCTGGGGTTGGTTGTCTATCTGTGGGTGCTGTGATGGCTGTGGACGGTTGCTCGGAGAAGGTGAGGCAGGTGTGCCTGTGCTGCGATGGCCCGAGTGCCGCATGATCTGCACATGTATCCACAGAGTTTGGCCGTGCTGATACATGAGTGTGCCTGCGAACCGGGGGTCGCCTCACGACGACGGACAGGCCGGGTCCTGTCCCTACGGAGCGGTGGCAGGCAGCATTCTCGGCACGGCGATCGCCCCGGCGGCAGTCAGGCGGGGCCGCGAAGGTCGTCGGAGGCGATCACGCCGTCGGAGAGGGTGACGACGCGGTCGGCGAGGCTGATGAGGATCGGATCGTGGGTGGCGACGAGAGCAGTGACACCTTCGCTGCGAACGAGCGCGCGGATGAGCGACATGATGGTGCGGCCGGTCTGAGAGTCGAGCTGACCGGTTGGCTCGTCGGCCAGGAGGATGTCGGGAGCGTTGGCCAGGGCGCGGGCAATAGCGACGCGCTGCTGTTCGCCGCCGGAGAGCTCGTGGGGGCGGTGGCGGGCGCGCTCGCCGAGGCCGACGAGCTCGAGCAGGACTCGGACGCGCTCATCCCGGCGGGCGACCGGCGCCTGGGCGAGACGAAGCGGAACCTCGACGTTCTCGGCGGCTGTGAGAATCGGGATGAGACCGAAGGCCTGGAAGATGAAGCCGATGCGGTGGCGACGCAGCTCGATCAGGCCGGCCTCGGGTAGCTCCGAGACGACCATGCCGTCGATCGTGACTTGACCGTCGGTCGGACGGTCGAGGCCGCCGATGATGTTGAGCAGCGTCGTCTTGCCAGAACCCGAGCGACCCTGGAGCGCAACGAGCTCGCCGCGTCCGATGGTGAGATCGACGCCGCGCAGGGCGTGGACAACGGATTCGCCCATCGGGTAGTCGCGGGTGATGCCTTCGACGCGGATGATTGGCTGCAGCAGATCGGTGGCCGACGCGCGGCGCTCGGCGGCCGGGCGCGTGCTGAATGGCTCGCGATCCTCTTCCTGGGTGACGAACGGGGAGCCTGTCTTGGTGCGCTGCGAGGGAGGTCGCCAGCGCTCGTTGGCATCACTCACGAGCCACTCTCCGGGTCTGTTCGTGGCTGGTCCGGCCAGACGCCGATGTGATCGGCTTCCAGCTCAAGGCGAACCCGCCGTTCGAGCTCCAATGCGTCGACATAATCACGAGGCAACTGCAGGCGGCCGGCGCGGTCAAGGACTGCATATTCCTCGGCGATGACCTCGTGCTCGCCCTCATCTCCGACCGCAATGCGGCGAAGCGTCTCGCTACTCGTCCGGCCGTCGCGGATGGCGATGGTCCGGTTGACCTGTGTCGAGACGAGAGGATCGTGGGTAACAACAACAACGGTGACGCCGAGCTGGCTGCTGGCAGAGCGTAGCACCTCGAAGATCTGGGTTGATGTGGCGGTGTCGAGCTCACCGGTTGGCTCGTCGGCGAGCAGCACGGCAGGGGCATTGGCCAGCGCGACGGCAATTGCGACGCGCTGCTGCTCGCCGCCGGAGAGGCGATCGGGTCGATGATCCGTGCGGTCAGCAAGGCCGACGAGGGTGAGCAGCTCCAGGGCGCGCTCACGGCGCAGGCCGGAGGGCATGCCATCGAGGATCATCGGCAGCTCGACATTCTCACGCGCATTCAGGTAGGGCAGAAGGTTGCGCGCTGTCTGCTGCCAGACAAAGCCGATGACCTGGCGGCGGTAGCGGGTGCGCTCCTGCTGGTCCATGTTCAGAAGGTCGTATCCAGCGACGATGGCACGGCCCGCCGAGGGGACGTCGAGCCCGCCGAGGATATTGAGCAGCGTGGACTTGCCGGAACCGGACGCGCCGACGATAGCGATCAGCTCACCGGGCGCGACGAGCAGGTCGAGGCCCTGCAGGGCGACGACCTCCAGGTCTGCGATCTTATAGATCTTGACCAGGTTGTCGCAGATGATCTGCGATCCGCCGCCGAATTGCGGTCGCTCCGCCCTGGCGGCACGTTCGGCCATCGAGCGGAAATCGAGCGTATCGGTCATCGATCCCCCAATCGGAGCACTTCACCGAGGCTGATCTTACGCGCAAAGCGGATTGTGAGGAGTATTGCAACGGTCGTCACGATAAGGACGACGACAACGAGCAGGATGATTGCGGGCCAGTCGATCTGGAGCTCGACCGGCAGACCGGGGCCGATGAAGGCAATCAGATCGAGGCCGGGCGCGATCAGCCAGGCTGCGGCCACGCCGAGGCCAACGCCAGCGGCGATGCCCACGATGATGCCGGGAGCTTGCTCGACGATCGTGAGGCCGAGCGATTGTTCGCGTGACAGGCCGAGTGTGCGGAGATAGGCCTGATCGCGCGCGCGGGCCTTGCCGCGCAGGAGCATCGCGAAGGCGACCGCGACGCCAGCGTAGAGCGCGGTGACGACGAGGCCGAGCCGGAATCCGGTGGCAACGCCAGCGATCAGCGGCGCGTCATGGACCGCTTCGTAGAGTGCAGCACGGGAGATCAGCACGGCACCCTGCGATTGCGAGCGAAGGGTGGCATCCAGATTCGTCTCGATTTCGCGCGGCCCGCGGACGAACATGTCGGTGGAGCGGATCGGGCGGGAGGGATTGGCTGCGGCGATGCTGGGGAGCGGCGCGACGACGAAGGCACGATCGACTGGCAGGCCAGAGAAGCGATTGCGGACTTCAACGACGACGAAGGTCATTTCGCGACTGAGGACGGTCATGGCGAACGTGTCGCCGACAGAGAGGCGACCGCTGCCGGCCGAGGGCGAGATGATCGCCGGGATCGGGTTCGTCGGCTGGCCGATGTCAGTGCCGGTCTGCTCGCGCATCATCTCGTCAGGCATATGCGAATCAGCAGGGGTGCCTGCGGTGACGTCCTGGAGGCGGGCGGGCTCGACCAGCATGAGCTGGGCGACGCCGGAGCCAGGAACGCGACCGGAGAAGATCGCGTTGGAGATGACCGCTTTGGCGACGGCTTCGACGCCCTCGGCCTTCGACGGATCGACAAGACTGTAGAGGCTGCCGGTTTCGCCGGACGTAACGCGATAGTCCGCGCCGACCTGTTGCCACGATGCGGCAATCTGACCGCGGGAGATCGTGGTGGTCAGAACCATGGCGAAGGACGAGACGGCCAGTGACAGGAGCAGTACGAGCACCGGCAGGCTCGTCGCGCCCGGCTGACGGCTCGTGCGCCGGAAACCGAGGACGGGGACGAGATCGCGTCGGAGGCTGCTGAGCCAGCCGAACAGGCGGACTGGCAGGGGATAGATGCGGACGATCAGCAGGCCAACTGCAAGACCGAGCAGAACCGGCACGGCGGCGAGCCACGGGTCCATCGATGAGATCTCGTCGGTGGCGGAGCTGCCGGCGATGCCGCGTCGGCGGACGAGATAGACGCCGACGAGCGCTAGCGCGACGACGAGCACCTCGATGACGAGACGGCGAACGCCAACCCGTTCGATGGCGACCTCGCCCTGCTCAAGCTCGCCGAGTGGTCGGCGGGCGAATCCGGCATGGGCAACGAGCAACAGCAGCGTCATGGCCAATGCGACGCCGATGGCAGCGGCGAACGACCAGATGCTATTGCGGCTCCCAACCAGCAGAGACGTCAGGAGGTAGGCGACGACGGCGCAGGGCAGGCTGATGAGCAGCCCTTCGACGAGCAGTGAGCCGAGGATCTGGGGGGCGGAGCCACCGCGACCGCGAATCAGGAGGAGCGAGTCGCGGCGACGATCGGCGGCGATACCGGCGACGAGGGCAAGGACTGCGCCGCCGACGCCGATCAGGCCGACCGTCATCAACGACAGGATGGCGCGTGTCAGATTGCGTTGGCTGCTGTAGTCGCGCAGGATGCGGGAGAGGCCGGTCGTGACGGCCATCTTGGTCGGGTCGGTGAAGACGACGCCATATTGAGCGTCGAGGCGGCGCATGTCGGCGGTGAGCGCTTCGAAGTTACCGGCGTCGAGCTTTGCGGAATCGACGAAGTAGCGCCAGTAGTACTGGAAGGGCAGGCTGATTCCCGATCCGCCGCCGAGCGTGGGGTAAGCGTCGGGAGCAAAGAGCGCGGTTGCGAAGACCTGGACGACCATCCCGTCGTCGAACTCGACGGCGCGGTTGAGGCGGGTGTCGCTGACCCAGTACTCCTCGTCGACATCGTTGACCTCGAAGAGTCCGGAGATGCGGACAGCAATCGGGCGAATCTGGTTGTAGGGGATCTGGCGGACGAGCGGATCGTCGGCGGCAGGACGCAGGAGGAGGGAATCGCCGACGGCGACCTGAATCTGTCTGGCCGTCTCAGTTGAGATGGCGATCTCGAAGACCGGCGCTTCGGTCGGCGGGTCTGCGCCGGGAATCGGGACGATCTCGTCAACCACCTGGGGCATCGCGCCCTCGACGAGGGTCAGATGCTGGTCAACGTCCTGTTGATACCGGAGCGTGACGAAGCGCGGGAACGGAAACGGATGCTCCGGATTTTCGACAACGGCGTAGCGCGTCGTGTCGACGATATACGACGGCTCACCGATGATCTGCTGGATCGACGGGGCGAGGCTTGAGCGGAACTCGCGGCCAGCGTCGTCGACGGGGCCGAGAACCTCTTCCGGGCTGCCGGCGGGAATGCTGGCGACCTGACGGGCGATGAGGTTGCGCGAGATGGGCGACGCGTTGTCGATAGCGTAGCGCATGCCGTCGTCGGCCATGCGGTTGAACAGCAGCGGGATGGCGGCGAAGACGATCGTCGTTAAGATGACGGCGGCGATGATGACGAGAACGAGCTCGCGCTCACCGCGCAGGCGGCGCAGGAGCGCAGCGGCAACGCCGAAGAATGGCGCTGAGGAAGAACGGCGAGCGGGGATATCTGCACCAGCCACGTGCTACTCCTCCCCCAGACGCAGCAGACCGCCGAGGCCGACACGCCGTAACAGAATGCCAGAGACGATGACAACCAGAACGAGCAGGCCAATGACGGCCAGCTCCAGGAGCAGGATGGTGGTCCACGGGATCGTCACGATGACGGCCGGGATCACTGCACCGGCGGACTGTGTCAGGGTCACGAAGGGCAGGACCAACCAGGCGAGGCCGAGGCCGAGCAGCGTGCCGCCGACGACGCTCATGATGACGAGCAGGCCGTTCTCCAGGGACAGCCAGCCACTTAGCTGGCGTGGGGACAGGCCCAGGGCGCGGAGGAGCGCGAACTCGGTGAGGCGCTCGTGAGCGGAAACGGCGGAGCTGACGACGAAGCCGACCGAGGCGAACAGCGCGGCGGCGACGAAACCGACCGACAACGCGCCGATAATGCCGAGCGCGACCGGGTCGGTTTGTAGTGCCTGCACGCGCGCATCGCCCGACTGAATCTTCCAGGTCGAGAACGGCGCGGCGTCAAGGGTCGCTTCTACGGCTTCCGATGTGTCTGGCTGGACGGCAATCCACCATTCCTCAACCGGCGAAAGCAGGCCGCTGTTCAGGTAGGCGAGCGTTTGCATCGTCGGTAGGTCGACGACGACCGACGGGCGGTTCGAGGCCGTTGTTGGGAATGCCTCGAACGCGCCGACGATCCTGACATCGCGGCGCGTTCCGGCCAGCTCCAGTTGCACGACATCACCAACGGCGGATTCGGTGCCCTGCAGGAAGGAAGACGAGACGACGATCGGGACTGTCTCGGGTGGCTCGGCCGCGCCAGGGCGGAGCGAGTAGACCATCGGCAGGAGGATGTCACGCATGACCGAGCCGGTCGAGAGGTTGACGGACGGCACGCCGTCGGCAGCGATGATGCTGACTGCAGCGGCATCGGCCAGTCCGCTGGCGCGGCTCAGCGACGCGACCCAACCCGACCCGAGGTCGGCCGTTGTCCAGTCGTCGCCAGTGAGGGTCGGGCTGACGGCAAGCGACGTGATCGCCAGCTGACCGGTGCGCGCGTTATCGCGCGGGACGATGGTGCGCACATCGATGCTGACGATCGAGAGCGGGGCGGTCGGCGCGGCGACGGAATCCTGCGAGAGGGCGGTGGCCAACGGTACTTCGATCTCCGTCTGGGAGGCGATCCGGCCAGTGTCGATGCGATAGAGGACGCCGGTGCCGTCCCGAACGATAAGGCTCAGGCTGAACGGCGGCGGATCGGGTTGGTGATCGACGCCCTCGACCGGATCGAGCGTGATGCCAGCGGTGACGCGCAGGCGTTGGACATCGCCGGGAAGCTCGGCGCCGGGAAGCTCGGGGCGGCCAGCCAGAAGTGCCTGCATCAGGTCGGGGAAGGTGGACTCGGATAGGTCGGAGCGGAACCGGACGACCGACGGGGCCGAGGACGCTTCGAGCGCGATGACCTGGCCCGTACCGGCCGAGCGCGAGACACTGGCGACATCGCGAATCGTGGGCATCGTGTGCTGGACACCGTCGATCTGGGCGTAGCCGTTGGCGAGATTCCATTGCGGGATGGCAGTGCCGGTGCGGAGATCGGGTGTGACGCGGAAGTCGCTGCCGACCTGAAAGGCCGCCTGATCGATCTGGGAGCGCCGCCAGGTCGCGGTGTAGGAGACAGCGAAGAGGCCGATTGAAAGGGCGAGGATCAGGAGCAGAGCGGCGCGGGCGTAACGGGCGGGGCGACGGGCGACCTGCCAGACGCCAAGGGAGGCGATCAGGCCGCGAGTGCGGACGACCATGCGGTCGATAGCGCGCGCGCCGAGCGGGATGATACGCAACGCGGCGACAGCGCCAGCCAGCATGCCGATCGCCGGTGCGGCGACGAGGAAAGGGTCCAAACCGAGCCGGCCCTGCACCGTCTCCGTGATCGGCGCGCCGTAGCGCCGGAGTTGCCAGAAGCCGAGAACGCCGACGGCTAGCAGAGCGAGGTCGATGCCGCCGCGCTGAGCGATGCCGCGCGCGCCCTCGCGGCCAGCGCCGGAGCGCGCCTCAATGAACGTGCGGGCAGTGAGGCCGGCGGGCAGGACGAGCGCGACGACACAGGCGACGGCTGCCAGCGCAGAGAGCAGGTAGGCGAGCGAGGATATCTGCGGCTGGAGACGCAGGTCGATCGCGGTCAGCGGACCAGCGACGTTGAGCAGTCGGAGGGTCGCGGCGGCAATCAATGGGCCGGCGATCGCGGCAGGGACAGCCAGCAGCAAGCCCTCCATAAGCGCCATCGCGGCGATCTGACCGTTGCTCGCGCCGCGCGAGCGCAGGAGCGCTGTCTCGACGCGGCGCTGCTCGACGAGCAAGCCAGCTGTAAGGACGAGAGCGTAGCCGGCGAGGATAGCGAGCTGCAGCGTCAGGATCATGACGCCGGTGCGGGTGACGAGCAGGGAGCGCTCGGCGCGGCGCAGGATGTTGGCCAGGTCGGTGTCAACGGTGATGCGGTTGCGGACGTTGAGGTCGGACTCCAGCCGACCGGCAAGGTTGTTGACGTTCGATCGGAGCTGCGCGATCTCATTGACCTGCAACTGCTCGACAACTGGATAGATACGCCAGATTACCTGTGAGGATGACGGCGTGACAGCCGGCGAAAAGAAGGTGGCTGGTGTGACGATAAACGGTCCATAGGTAGTGAAGGACTGGCCCTCCTTGACGCCGACGAGGACCTGCTCGTCGTCCCACCAGAACGGATCGGAAGCGTCGGTAATGTGGAAGATGCCGACGAGGCGGATCGTCGTTTCGACGCCAACATCGCGACGGTTGGAGAGAGTCAGCTCATCACCGACTGAAATGCCGAGCAGCTCGGCCGAGGCGTCGGAGATGGCGGTCTCGACGGTGCCGGAGGTCGTCTCCGGCCAGCGCCCCTCGGCGATGGTGGCGTGCTGCTCGATGCCGTCATAGAAGCTGAAGATAGCGAGATCGCGGACGTCCTCCTGATTGGGCAACGCGTAGGAGTCGGAGACGCCGGTACGGACGATCGGGCCGCCGGTCGCGGCGAAGGCGTCGCCGCCGATCCGCACGACAGCATCGTCGAAGCGACGGACGTCGTCGGGGACGATGCGAGCGCTGATCTGGACGTTCGCCTCGGCGACAGGTGCGTCGTTGAGTGTGCGATGCAAGCCGCTGAGGCCGACGGCCGAAGCGTAGATCGGGCCGGAGGAGAGCAGCGTTGTTGCGAGGGTGACGATGAGCAGTGCAGCGGCGAGGATCAACCAATCCGCCCGGCCACGCTGAATGATGACCCGCCAGGCGGCGGCGAAGATGGCGACCATGATCCTCCCGACAGTCGGCAGACGGTGCCGACCGGCGCAACAGCGGCCCGGCGAGCAGGCCGGGCCAGCACCAGACGGCTCAATTCCCGATGCTGACCGATGCTAACAGAAGATACGGGTCTTGCCAGTGATTCGGACGTACCGCAGGGGAGTTAGCGTCCCAGCCGCTTCACCGTCAAGTCGACGACATCAGCGCTGTCCGGCGCTTGCCAGGACCACTCGTAGTTGAGCCGCAGCAAGCCGCGGGACTGGTCATTGGCCGGCGCGACAGTTATCTGCGACTCGCTGCGATCGACGACATCGCGGTCGTCTCCACCGAGATTGGTGAGGGTCGCGATGAGCCGGACGGTTGTCGCGGCGAGTGGAAAGGCGCTGATGCAGAGGCGAGCAACGCGCGTATCCGGCTCATCGCCGGCGCGCTGGATTGCCTGCTGGGCGAACGGCAGGTCGGCCGGCAACTCGCCACCGGCGCTGAAGAGATGCGTGCCAGACTCGTCGACCAGATCAATCTGCAGGCCGAGGCCAGCAGTTCCGGTGCCGTTCGGCGCGCGGAGCAGAACCTCCAGCCGCAGATCATCACCGGAGATGACCTCGTCAGTCGGATTGCCAAGCGGATCGACAGGCCGAACGCGAAGAAGGCTAACGCGCGGCTCCGTCTCGTGGAGCAGGCGTTGGTAATGATCGACGATGTCCTCGGCGGGTCCGACGTCGATGAGCTGCCCGCCCGAGAGGAGCGCGGCGCGGTCACAGAAGGAGCGTACAGCGTTGGCGTCGTGCGAGACGAACAGGATGGTCGTGCCGCGCGCCTTGAGGTCGTCGAGGGCGCGGTAGCACTTCTGCTGGAAGGTCTGGTCGCCAACGGCGAGGACCTCGTCGATGACGAGGATCTCGGGGTCCATGTGGACGGCAATGCCGAAGCCCAGTCGGGCGTACATGCCTGATGAGTAGTGCTTGACCGGCGTGTCGATGAAGCGCTCAAGCTCGGCGAACTGGACAATCTGCTCGAAGCGGCGCGCCATCTCCTTGCGGCTGAATCCATAGAGGCTGCCGTTGAGAAAGACGTTGTCGCGGCCGCTCAGCTCGGGATGGAAGCCCGCGCCCAGCTCCAGCATGGCGTAGGTGCGGCCATTGACCTTGATGACGCCGCTGGATGGCTCGAGGATGCGGGTCACGAGCTTGAGCATCGTGCTCTTGCCAGCGCCATTGCGGCCGACGAGGCCGAAGGTTTCGCCGCGCCGGACAGTGAACGAGACATCGCGGAGCGCCCAGAACTCTTCGGCTGCGCCACGCGGGCGGATCAGGCCGACAAACCAGTCCTGGAAGGAGGCGCGGCGCTCGTGATGCAGGACGAAGCGGCGCGACACATCGCGGAACTCGATGGCCGGCTGGGCCGGTGGTGCGATCAGCGCCATTTAGAGCCGCTCCCCGAGGTGCTTGCTGACACGATTGAAGAGGACGTAGCCGATAACGACCATGGCGAGCGCGGTGGCGAAGGTGCGGGCCATGAAAAACGGGTCCGGCACACCGCCGTAGTAGAGGATCGTGTGCAGCTCGGCGATGATCGAGGCCATCGGGTTGAGGCGGTACATCAACGAGACATAATCTGGAGCGACATCCTCAACGCGGTAGAAGATCGGGGTCATGAAGAACCATGCGGTCAAGCCGACTTCGACGAGGACCGTCGTGTCACGGAAGTAAATGTGGATGGCAGACAGGATCAGGACTGCGCCGACGAGAAAGGTCATCTGGACGAAGATGATGACCGGCAGGTAGAGGATCCAGGGCGTGAACTCCATACGCGCGACCAGCATGGCGGCGAAGATCACCGGCAAAGCGAGGACGTAGTTGGCCATGTTGGAGGCGACGACTGAGATCGGTAGCAGAATGCGCGGGAAATAGACCTTGTTGATTAGCGAGGCATTATCGATGAGCGAGGTTGTTCCCATGCCAATGCTGGTTGACGTCCAGTTCCACGAGAGCAGACCAATCAGGACGAAAACGGGGAAGTGGGGGATGGTCTCGCCGAGGAGCTGGGTAAAGACGAAGGTGAAGACGAGCATCATCAGCAACGGATTCAGGAGTGACCAGAAAAAGCCCAGCACCGACGACTTGTAGCGGACCTTCAGGTCCTTGGCTACAAGGTTGCCGATCAGGCTGCGATAGCGAAAGATTTCGGCTGCCTGCGATACCACGTTCCGGCTTCCAGTTGGCGGTGGCCCGTGCCGCCGCGACATTGCAGTATGGCCCACACAGAAGGCGCGCGCCAACCTGTCTGAACCCGAGGTGTTGCAGCGGTCGGAGCGTGATATGCTCCGGCGTCACCTGGCGAGGACGCTCGCTGACCCCGGTCAAGAGTCAGGCGCTCAAGCCAGTTTCGGCCCGTATTCCGGCAGTCCCAACGGGAGCTTCCATGATGAGCGCTCGCTCACGTTCGCGAACCTTCGCAAGCCTTCTTCTCGTCATCCTCCTGGTTTCATCACTGGCCGCATGCGGCGGATCTGGTTCGTCAGCATCGCCAACGAGCAGCGTCGCACGCACTGGCAATCCGACCGCCGTCGCAACGTTGCCGGCATCAGTGGCGACGATTCCGCCCGAGACGTCACCAACAGAGGAGACCGCTGAAGAGGCTGAGGCCGTCGAGGAGACATCGGTGCCGCCGCTGGATGCGTCGGCGCTGCAGGGCGAGGTCGATACGCTGCTGGCCAATATCGGCGGGTTGACTGCGGTCGAGATTGAGGATCCGGACGGGACGATCATTGCAACCGCAAACGCCGGCGAACAGATGGAGGCGGCGTCGCTCTACAAGCTGGCGATCATGGTTGAAACCTACCGCCAGCGCCAGATGGGGATGCTGACATTCGATGACGCCGTTGTGCTGGAGGATTATCACTTCTCCGAAGGCGGCGACGTCTATACCGAAGATGAGATTGGCTACACGGTCGATGTCGGCTCGCTGCTGGAATCGATGATCACGCTGTCGAGCAATGTCGCGGCGACGGCGCTACTGGAATATGTCGGGACCGACAACATCAATGAGACGCTGGCGTCGCTCGGGCTGACCAGCACGGAGATCCGCTGGTATCCGGGGCCGAGTGGCTCGACCGACAATCACTCCGATCGAGCCTTGCTGGGTGTTTCGGGCGGCCGGATGCTGGCTGACTTGCGAGCTGATGAAGCGATGAATGTCACTTCGGCGGCAGACGTGGCGGCGCTGTTGCGGATGCTGCTGGCCGGCGAGGTCGTCGACGCGGAGTCGAGCCAGGAGATGATCGATCTGCTCGCAAGGCAGCAGATCAACGATCGGCTGCCAGCCTACCTGCCGGAGGGCACCGAGGTCGCGCACAAGACCGGCAATCTCGATGGGCTGATGCACGACGCGGGGATCATCTTCGCGCCGGCCGGTCCGGTCATCGTCGTCGTTATGACAGAAGACGTCGACGAGCTGGTGTCGACGGAGCTGATCGCGCAGATCGGGCTGCTCGCCTATCAGACACACGAATAGGCAACGATGGCTGGCACTCGTTACTAGTGCGGTACCCTCATCAAAATTCGGCAGCCGACATCAGCGAGGGACGCGGGGGAGTCGCGGCATGGGTGACACAGCCGGGAGTACACAGACCTGGACAGAGCGCTGGGCGAATGAGCACAACGCGTATCTGACCACGACCGGGCGAGTGAGTGGGCGGCAGCACCGAATCGAAATCTGGTTCGCAGTCCACGGGGACAATGTGTACATGCTCGCCGGTTCGCGTGACCGCGCTGACTGGGTGCGCAATCTCCGCAAGAACCCGCGCGTCAGCATCCAGCTGGGAGATGAAACACGCTCTGCTGTGGCTCGTGTGCTCGACGATGGCACGAGCGAGGATCGACTCGCGCGCGAGTTGCTGGTCAGCAAATACCGGAACGGCGATGACCTCAAGGAGTGGGGCGCGAACTCGCTGGCGATTGCGATGGATGTTGAGTAGGTCGGCGGGGTGGGAATGTGTCAGTGGCGGCCACTCCTGCAGCCTCTCATTTCACCTGTAGCGAGCATCAGACACGCAAGAAGTCTCCCCAGGTCCAATACAGCCGAACGTCTCCGCGCCCCAGCCCGCGCCTCTGTCGTTCGACGCCCAGGGGGCACCCGGAAGTGAAGCATCCGTTCCCCCGTATGACTGCAGCGAACGGGTGGGAGATCTCTCACTGCGGTTCGAGATGACAGGACAAGCGAATGGCTGCCGGCCCGGGAAACTCGCCACCATGGCAAAGGGTGGGTGAGAGCCTGACGTGATCGCGCGCGTATTGAGGGTGAGCAAGCGGCGGATCATTGAGGCCCGCGTGGGGTTGTTTGCGGGGGTTAGCGCAGGCTACGCATCTCAGGGCGCAGGAAGATCGTCCAGAGGCCGGCGAGGATGAGCATCGCTCCGGCGACGGCGAATGCACCGGAGGTGCTGGTGAGCTCGGCGATGGTGCCGAGGATCAGGAAACCGATCGGCATCAGGCCATTGACCATCGACTGCGCAGCGACGGCGCGGCCCCGAAAGCGATCCTCGGCGAACGTCTGGACGAGCGTGTCACTCTGGATGACGTAGGCCATCTGGAACAGGCCGGTGACGAAGAGTCCGGCGGCGATTACCGGGAAGGTGTCGCCAATGGCGACGAGCAGCAGCCCAACGCCAGTCCCCAGCATGCCGACGTAGATCGTCGCGCCGCGCAGGCCGCGACCGGTTAGCACGCCGGCGGCGATCGTGCCCAGCATCGCGCCGACACCAGTCACGGAGTAGAGCGTGCCGAGCGTGCCGGCGTTGCCGTTCAGCGTGTCGCTGGCGACTGCGGGTAGCAGCGCGGTATGCGACATGCCGAAGAGGTAGGGGAAGATGTCGTTGGCCAGCGATGCGCGCAACATGCGGTTGGAGCGGATGTAGGCGACGGCATCGCGCATATCACCGATGACCGATGGGCGCGCCGTCTCGTCGAGCGGTCCGCCCGCGGCCGTGACGGCAGCTGCCGCGAGCAGCGGGACGAGCATGACCAGTCCAGCGGCAGGGACGTAGAGCCCGAGCCCGAGCAGCAGCACAGCGGCCACACCGGCGACATCGACGAGCAGCCCGGCGATCGGCGGAATCGCGACGCGCGAGACGTTGCCAAGCATGGCGTTGATCGCGATGGCGCTCTGCAGCTTGCCCATCGGGACGAGGCTCGGCAGGAGCGACGAGCTGGCCGGGTAGCTGAATGACGCGGCGATGCCCATGACGACGACGGTGGCCGCGATGGCCGGGACGGTGAGCCAACCGAGCAGCGCCAGCAGGCCGAGGAAGCCGAGTCCCAGACCCTGAACCAGGTTCTGGACGGCGAGGATGCGACGGCGGTCGAAGCGATCGACGAAGACACCGACAACCGGCGCGAGCAGGAGGCCAGGCACCATCTGCATGAACGAGACAAGGCCAAGGAGAAAGTTACTACCGGTGAGGTCATAGACGATGTAGCCGACGATCGTCGTCTGCAGCGAGCGGCCGGCCATGGCGAGGGACTGCGCCCAGAAGAGGCGACGGAACGACGGGTAATGCCACGCGGCCAGCGCACGCGAGCCAACCAGTCGACCGCGTGGCGGCTGGCTCAAGTGCTCGATATCAGACTCGGTATCCAGCACCGTGCGCTGCCTCCTCGCGTCTACAACCGCTGAACAATAGCATTAGTCGTAGGCTTGGGGCAGGTATCGAGCAGGAGACAGGATGAGCGATGCGGCTGACGGTCGATCGTGAGGCAAATACACTGGTCGTAACGCCGGACAGCGACCAGCAATCCGCACGGACGGTGATCGCTGCGGGAACGCTGGATGTCGGTGAGGGCGGCGTGCTGCTGGGCGTCGAGGTGCAGGCGTCAGAGACTCTGGCCGATCTGGCAGGGCAGTTCGACAACTGGGCCGATGCGGTTGATACAGACGACGCGTCCGCGTACCTGACACTGATGCCGGGCGATGACAGCCACGCGCGTTCGACGGCGGTCGCTGTCAGGGTCGGGCTGGCTGCGTCAGGACAGGTGACGAGCGTGGCGGTGCCGAGGCGGGGAGACGGATACGAGATTACGTATCCGAGCGGCAACCGTTGATGGACGGTTGCCCGGCCCGGCGGGTCGGATGGTTGGGTTTGTGAGCTGTAAGCTGCGAGAAGGCTGCCCCTCGTCCGGCGACTTCTTCTAACTTCGAGACTGGCGGACGGCTTCGTAGAGCAGCACACCGGCAGCGACGGAGACGTTGAGCGAGGTGGCGGTGCCGAGCATCGGAATGCGCACGGTGATATCGCAGCGAGAGACAGTCTCCGGAGCGAGGCCACGGGCTTCGTTACCAACGATTATTGCGACGGGCACACGGAGGTCAGTGTCCCAGACTTCGCCGCTGGCGTGCGCCGAGGTGGCGACGGTGCGGCAGCGGCCATCGGCCCAGGCAAAGAGCTCGTCGTGGGATGTGGCGGCGTGGATCGGCAGGTGGAACGACGTGCCGAGGCTGGCACGCATGGCGGACGGGTGGGCGGGATCGGTGCCACCGAGGACGATGAGCGCCTTGCCGCCGGCTGCATCGGTAGCGCGGACGAGCGTGCCGAGATTCCCGGGATCGTGAATGTCGTCGGCTACAAGATAGATACTGTCCGGCTCAATCGCCAGAGCGCTTAGCGATGCTGGAGCCCAACGGACGATCGCGACGAGACCGATTGGATTGTCGCGCGAGGATATGCGCTCCATGTCGCGGCTGGTCAGGTCGACGAGCGTCGCACCACGCTCGACTGCGTCGTTCACGGCAGCCCAGGCGACATCGCTGTGGAGACGCGCCGGATCGACCAGCAACGCCTCCACCTCGTGGCCTGTCTCAACCGCCGACGCGACCTGCCGAATGCCCTCGACAATGCAGGAGCCTTCGGCCTCCCGCGTGCGGCGGTCGCGGAGATCGCGCGCACGGCGGAGCCAGGCTCGCGCTGAGCGCGCCGAGTCACTCATTCCGACTTCGACCCGGCAGCGGCCATGCCGAGGAACACGCGCGCTGTCTGGCGGATGCCATTGATGAAGTCGTCGATGCGCACGTTCTCGTTCGGCGCATGGGCGGCCGAGTCCGGATAGCCGATGCCAACGTTGGCGACCGGCACACCGAGATGGCGGACGAACGAATCCATCGGGCCGGAACCGCCGCTGGTCGGGTGAACAATTGCCGGACGGTCGTAGACATCCCAGGCTGTCTCGGCGACCAGCTTGACGAACGGATCGTCCGGATCGACGCGCGCCGCGTCATACCCACCGTGCTTGATGACCTCAATGTCACCGAAACCTTCGGCGACGAGATGGGCCTTGAGCTTCTCCAGCAAATCGGTCGCGCTCTGATTCGGAACCAAGCGGAAATCGACCTTGGCCATCGCCTCGGCTGGCAGGACGGTCTTGGAGCCCGGCCCCTGGTAGCCGCTGGACAGGCCGGAGATGGTGCAAGTCGGCTCGAACAGCGATCGTCGCTTCAGCTCCAGCCCCTCGGCATCGAGCAGGAAGCCGGAGAGGCCGTAGGTCGACTGCAGGCGATCGGATTCGTCCGGCAGGGCGGCGAGAAGCTCCATGTCGCGGGCGCTGGCCTCGCGGACATCGTCGTACCAGCCGGGGATGCGGATGCGCTCGTCCTGACCCTTCAGCGTGGCGAGCGCCCAGGTCAGCCGCCAGGCGGCGTTGGGGAACATCGAGCCGCCGAGGCCGGAGTGGGCGTCGCGGTTGGCGGTCTTCGCGCGTAACTCGACGTAGAGATCGCCGCGCATGCCGGCGAAGATCTGCGGCTGGCCGTCGTAGTCGACGCCACCGAACTCCCAGAGGCAGCCGTCGGCTTTGAAGATGTCGGCGTTAGCGGCGATGAATGGATCGAGGTTGATCGAGCCGACCTCCTCCTCGCCTTCTATCATGAACTTGACGTTGCAGGGCAGGCTGCCGGTGACGGCGCGGACCGCGTCGATTGCAGCGAGGCGGCAGATGATGTGACCCTTATCGTCGCCAACACCGCGGCCATAGATGTGGCCGTCGCGCACCTGAGCGTCGAACGGCTCGGAATCCCAGAGCTCGAGCGGCTCGGCCGGCTGGACATCGTAGTGGTTGTAGCAGAGGACTGTCTTGTCGACGTCGCCGGATGCTTCGCCGTAAACGACCGGGTTGCCGTTGGTTGGCATCAGGCGTGCCGCAACGCCGTACTTCTCGAGCAGGGCACGGGTTAGCTCGGCTGTTTCGTCGATGGCGCGGGACTGGGCAGCGACGCTGGGCAGCTGGCAGAGGGCTGCGAGGTCGGCCAGGTAGGTGTCGAGGTTCTCTTCGATATGACGGTCAATCTTCGCCGAGAGGTCGTCGGTCACGGTTTCTCCCTTTCGCTCCGGTACACTGGCGCGGATAGTAGCACGGACCCCACCCTCCGCCCCCCTCCCCTGCGAAGGGAGGGGGAGTCATCGACCTGGCGGGTTGGGTGCCGGTTTGGCCGGGGGTGATGGCGGATGTACGGGTGGTTGTATCGGAATGCGTTGGCGCGGGGGGATGCGGAGCGGGCGCATCATCTGGCGATCGGGATGCTGGGGGCGGCGGAGCGTGTGCCGGGGGGGATGGCATCGCTCCGGGCGCTGGTGCCGGAGCCGGATGAGCGGCTGAGGATTCGGCTGTGGGATCTGCCGTTCGCCAATCCGCTGGGGATCGCGGCCGGGCTGGATAAGGACGCGCGAGCGGTGCCGGCGCTGCATGCGCTGGGCTTCGGACACGTCGAGGTCGGCACGGTGACGCTGCGACCGCAGCCGGGTAACGCCAAGCCGCGCGTCTGGCGAGCAGTCGAGCAGGGCGCGCTGGTGAACGCGATGGGGTTTCCGAGCGATGGCGCTGCGGCAGTGCGGGCGCGGTTGATCGGGCAACGACCGGCGGGCATTGTGGGGATAAACATCGGCAAGAATCGCGATACGGAACTAGACCGCGCGGTCGAGGATTACGCGGCGCTGGTGTCGGCGCTGTTTGATGTCGCCAACTACATTGCGGTCAATGTGTCGTCGCCCAACACGCCGGGGCTGCGCTCGCTGCAGACGGCGGGGGAGCTGCTGCGCATTCTCGATGCAGTCAATCAGGCCAATTCAGAAGCGGCGGTGCTGGCGGGGCTGCGACCGCGTCCCGTGCTGGTGAAGATCGCGCCGGATCTGGAGGATGACGAGATCGCGGCGATTGCCGAGGCGGCGCTCGAAGGCGGGGCGAGCGGGATTATCGCGACGAACACGACGACGAGCCGGGCGGGGCTGCCGGAGCGCTTTGGTGAGCTGCCGGGCGGGACGAGCGGCAGGCCGCTGCGGGAACGGGCGAATGCGGTCTGTCGGCTGCTGTTCCAGCGGGTCGGCGGGCGACTGCCGATTGTCGGGGTCGGCGGGATCAGCTGTGGCGCTGACGCGGTGGAGCGGATACGGGCCGGGGCGTCGCTGGTGCAGGTGTATACGGGTTTCACGTACGCGGGGCCGCGGTTTGCAGAGACGCTGCTCGGTGCGCTGTCGGCGGATGCGGATGCGCGGGGGTGGCGGAGTATTGGGGATGTGGTGGGGGCGGATGTTGGGTGACCTCACCCCCCGGCCCCCTCTCCCGTGGGGAGAGGGGGTGTCATCAGGCGGAAGCGGTGGCTGCCGTGAGACCCCACCCCCCGGGCCGCGGTTGGGAGAGGGGTTTGTTGGCGGGCCGACCTCGTAGCAGCAGCCACGATGCCAGGGTGATGGCACCCCTCTCCTCGGAGGAGAGGGGACGGGGGTGAGGTCCCTACTCGCCCTCGTTGCCGAAGGTTTCGCCGACAAGGTTGCCGGTGGTGGCGTCGAAGATCCAGTAGGCGACGGTGCCGGGGAGTGGGGTGCGTTCCAGCTTGACTTCTGAGGGCAGGCTGGGCCTCCAATCGCCGGTGAGGGTGACGAGGGCGAGTAGCGTGTCGTCTGGCCGATAGACAGGATGATTCACCTTCGTCGCGACCTCGCAAGCCGACATGAACTCAACGCGTTTCAGCGTGATGGGCGTTTCACTTTGTAGTGAGTCGATGTACGTCTGCACGTCTGCTTCGGTAAACGCCGGCTTGCCAGGCTCGGGCGATATTGAAGGACTGATCTCAGGTGTGCCCATGAGCGCCGGATCAAGATCCGGGCCGGGATGATTGCACATGTCCTCAGCAACAGGCGAGGCAACATCTGGCACGTCAACAGGAACCGTTGCCGTCGGTGCAACATCTTCGCCCGATCGAAGACCTGCATCGGCGGCGCCGCAGGCGGTGATGAGGACGACGAGCGCGATTGTGACGAGGGCGATGGAGAGTGTGCGCATGGGTAGGTCCTGTTCCCAGATTTGGGCGGTCGATGGGGAAGGTGCAGGAATTGTCTCATATTCTGGAACCGGCGATTTGCGGAGAGGCGATGGGTTGGCGCGGGGGAGTCGCCTCACGGCGATGACAGGCCTGGTCCTGTCCGTACAGAGGGTTTGCGCATGAGACTCTCTCGGAGAGCATGCGCGGTGGCGCGAGGGGGTCGCCTCACGGCGATGACAGCGCCCGCGCTGTCCCTACGAAACGGAGGACGGCAGCCTCTCCGCTAGCCCTAAGCTCCCCCTCTCCCAGCGTTGGGAGAGGGGGTTGGGGGGTGAGGGCCGTCAGCTGTCTTGCCTGACGAACCGAGATGGCGCAGGATAACCGGGCGCGTGGTGATGGGGCCGAGCGCGGGATCAGAGGTTGAGAGAGGCGGAGTCGATGGAGAAGATCGCTCCACATCTGCCGGGGCCGGAGGAGCTGCCAGGGCGTACGTCGCTGCTGGGGCAGCCGGCACCCGAGTTTCGGATGAAGGACGAGGAGGGGAACTTCGTCACCCTCCGCAGACTGGTGAGGCAGCGGCCGATTCTGCTGCACCTCTACCGGGGCGCCTGGTGACCCACTTGACGACTGTACCTGTCGCAGTTGCGACAGCACTACTGGGAACTGCGCGGCCTGGGCATCGACCTGATTGCGGCCGCAAACGACACTCCTGAGACAAATCGCGACCTGCGCGAACGCTACGATCTGCCGTTCAGCGTCCTGAGCGACGAGAACGGGGACGTGGCTGAGGCGTACGGCGTGCTGCACGAGAACGAACCGCGCGATCGGCGGATCGCTCGCGTTTCGATGTTCCTGATCGAGCCGGCTGACAAGGGAGCGACGATCGCCTGGGAGTACGCGGGGCCGACTTCGCGGCACCGACTTGCGCCGTCGCGGCTGAGCCAGGAGGTGCAAACCTACCTCGGGTTCGCGCACCAGACGGTCAGTGTCGTCGTTCCGTCGGCGTGGCGGGTCGAGAACGTGATCGCCGGATTCCAGGATCCGCCGCTGGGGCTCTATCGCACGCCTGAGGAAATCAACGAGCCGGGTGTGATGGTGTATCGCGACTACATGCGTGAGCTGGCGATGCAGGCGCACGGCGAGGTGTTCCGGCTGCAGAGCTCGGGCTGGACGCTGGCGGCGGTCTCCCCTGAGATGGAGGGGGAGATTAACGTCGGGCAGCGGTACGTGTTCACGCGGGACGTGGACGCGGGGTAGCCGGGAGCTCGGAGTAGTTTAGACACGATGAATGACCTCCCCTGGGCCGGATGGATTCGGGCTGGGGAGGTCACCCGTGGGAGGAACAGGGTGTACGGGACGGTGGGCGCAGATATGGCGGTAGATGGGGACTGCGACGGGCGTATGCGATACGCCCCTACATTTGCGTGTTTGTCTGCCGTCCTTCGGAACGTGACATCCCGTGCGCGACGACGGCCATGTAGGGGCGTATCGCATACGCCCATTGATGGTGGATCGATATCGTCTCCATCATGAGTCGGCTACAGAAGAGCATTCCGGTCGTCTCGATTGAGAATTGCAGATGGAAGCCGGGCCACCGCGGTGATTGCGGTGGCCCGGCGTTGAGTTAGCGCGAGATGGTCTGGAGCTTGGGGCTGTAGGCGTTCTCGTCGACCCAGGGCTTGCCTTCGGCAAAGCGGGTGGAGCGGAACGGGGTGAGGTCGACGGTGCGCGGCTCGCCGCCGGTAATCCACTCGGCGAGGCACATGCCGATGGCGGGGGACGTCTTGAACGAGGTACCGGAGTCGCCGAGCATGACATACAGACCGGGCACTGACGGCACCTGGTCAATGATCGGGCGACCGTCGGGGCTCATCATGTAAATACCGGACCAGCCGCCGCGCATCGTTGCCTGCGCGAAGGCTGGGAAGCGAGCGGCGAGAGTGCGGCGGGCGTAGTCGACGTAGCCCTCGTCAACGCCTTCGTTGAAGTTGTCCGGGTCCCAGTCCTTGCGCGGCTGCTCAGCGCCGATCAGCGAGGTGCGGGGGCCTTCCGGACGCAGCCAACTATGGTTGATGTTGTCGATGACGACAACGTGGCGATGATTCCAGCCGACCGGCCAGTGGAAGATGGCGACCATCGAGCGATGGGGATAGAGGCCGTAGTCGAGGCCGAGCGGCTTCAGGAGCGCGGGCGCGTAGGCACCGGGAGCGAGGACGACCTGCTCAGTGGCGATGCGGCCCTTTGTCGTCTCGACAGCGACGACGCGGTCGCCGTCGCGGACGATCTCGGTCGCTTCGCAGTTCGTCCAGATCGTCGCGCCGAGTGCTTCGGCAGCACGGGCGAATGAGTAGGCGGTGGCGTTGGGGTCGGCGAAGCCGGAGACCGGCTCCCAGGCTGCCCCGCCGACGTCATCAACGAACATGCCGGGGGCGAGCTCGATAAGCTCCTCGCGGCTGACCATGCGCGTGTCGATGCCGATGGCCTGCTGGGCGGCGACGTTGGCAGCGAGCTTGTCCTCGTAGCCGGGCGCGACGACCTGGACAAAGCCCGGCTCGTCCCAGCCGGCGTCGCCCCCGCTGGTGTACTCGCTGAAGTTGCGGAACACCTTCAGGCTCTCGAACGCGAGCTGCGACTCGGGCACGTTCGTGTAGTGGGTGCGGACGAGCGCGCCGGACTTGCCGGTCGCGCCGGCACCCAACTGGCGGCGCTCGACGAGGTAGACGTTCTTCACGCCGGCCTTCGCCAGATGATAGGCGGTGCTCGTTCCGTTTACGCCACCGCCGATAACGACGACATCTGCTGTAATCGACATTTCGGCCTCCCTTCCTGGCACGAGCCGAATTGTCGCACGGTCAAGTCAGTCGGCGGCAGCGTCCTCCTCGGCAGATTCGTAGATCGCCTCGCCACGATGAAGACGAAGCGCCGTGCGAGCAGTCTGGTACATCGCTCGCGAGGTCGGGGCGTGCGCGGCGAGGTAGCGCGCGACGGCGACGAGGGAGCGACGGGCTGCCAGCGGCTCGCTGTCCTGCAGATCGTGGAAGAGCTGCGTTCCGGCTTCGAGCATCTGGTAGGAGTGGAACTCGCCGTCTTCGCGCAGCAGAACGTGGCCGAGAGTCGAGATGAGTTCGGCTGGGTCATGACCGGCGGCGAGATAGCGCTCGGCGAGCTGGCCGGCCTCGTTGACCCGCTGCTCGCGGTCAGTCAACTCCAGCAGCTCGGAGAGAAGCGCGGAGGGGTCAGGTGAGTCATCGGCGGTAGGGCGCTCATCGGGGAGGCGCGCGGCGGGCATGTTCAGGAAGCGATCGAGATAGACGCGCATCGCGCCATGGAAGAGACCCCGAGCGAGCTCCGGCGACGGCGCACGGAGCATCGAGCGGTGCAGCGCGTTGGCGTAGGTGAAGGTGTGGAGGACGGTGATCCAGTCGGAGAACTCGTTGGACGTGTGGAAGCGGGCGACGCGCAGAACGGCGGCATAGGCCAGCGCGCGAGTCAGCTCGGTCAGGCGCGTGCCGGAGCGCAGCGACTCCATCAGCCAGGCGACGATGGCGTATGGATCGTCGCCGAGCAGGACGTCAGCGGCGGCAGCAAGGTCGACAGTGGCGTTGTGCCGCGGCGACTGGAGCGCTTGCGGGAGCGTGGCGAGCGACTCGTCGAGCAGGGCGACAAGATCGACCGGATGCCGCCAGGTGTTGAGCTCCTCGGCGCGCGTTGCGCCCGTAATTGACGGGATGACGCTGGGGAGCACGTCCGTGGCGCGATCCCAGCCGACGACATCGAGTGCTTCACAGGCCTTGTTGATGAAGTCGAGTGTGTGGCCGCCATCGAGGAAGAGGTGGTCGGTGGCGGCGGCGAGGAGCATGTGGGATAGCTCGACGGGCGTCGCGCCGGCCTCGGCGGCACTGGCCAGCGCGCGCTCGGCACCGTCGCGATCACGCACTTCGCAGAACGAGCGGAACCAGGTAGTCAGGCGCGGCACGCCGACGTCCGAGGCGGGCAGTGGGTCGAGCTGGAAGCGGGGCGGCTGGCCGGAGCAGTCGCGGGCGACGTTGGAAAGGCCGTGATACAGCGCCAGAACCTGATCCTCGCGGTCGAGCTGCGGGAGCATGTTGGTCATGGCAGCGAGGATCGTCAGGCCGGACGACCAGCCGCGCTCGCGATAGCGCGCGCCGAACTCAACACCTGCAGCAGCGACCTCGGCACCCGGCGCGCCGTCATCGAGCAGGGCGAGGATCGATTTCACGAGCAGCAGGTTGAGGTTCTGCTCCATGCCGTCGTGGAGGCGGCGTACCCAGCGTCCGCGGCGATCGTCGTCACGCGGGCGCGGATCGACGACGACAACGTCGCCGTCCAGCCAGGCTTCGTAGGTACGGACATCGTCGGCCCAGGGGTCGAATGTGCCACCGGAGCGCAGGTCGAAGCGGGCGTGGTGCCAGTGGCACGTCAGGATGCCGTCGCGGACCGAGCCGCGATGGAGCGGGAAGCCCATGTGCGGGCAGCGATTATCGACGGCGTAGGGCTTTCCATCGGCGATGAAGACGGCGATGCCGTGGCGACCGCCAGAGATGACGGTCGGGTTGGCGATCTCGTCGAGCTTGCCAACGCGGACGGCGGCGTCACGTTCTGTCGGGCGAGTCGGTGTCGCGGTCATGGTGCGCCTCCCTCTGAATCAGGACGTCATGCGCCACATCGTAGCGGCGCGCGTGCTGCGCCGCATCCGACAAACGTCGTATCCGGTAAGCGCTTGTGTCGCAAGTGGGGGTCACGTAGCCTGTAGCGGTATGTCGCGCAGACAGGGAGGACGGTGGGGGATGATCGGGGCACAGGTCGTTGCGGAACAGCTCGCGGAGCTTGGCGTGCGCCGGATGTACGGAGTATCCGGCAATCAGGTGCTGGAGCTGATGGAGGCGGCGGATCGGCTGGATATCCCGCTGAACCACATGCGGCATGAGACGGCCGCAGTCTTCGCGGCGGCCGGCGCTGCGGCAACGACCGGCGAGCTGGCAGTCGCGCTGACCTCGGCCGGGCCAGGCTTCCTGGCAGCACTGCAGGGGATCGCCGCCGCATCGGCAATGGAGGTGCCGGTGCTCATCCTCTCCGGCGCGAGCCCATCGATGCAGATGGGGCAGGGAGCGTTTCAGGAAGTAGATCAGGCGCGGATCGCCGGGGCGCTGTGTCGAGCGACGTTCGAGCCGACGAATGTGGCGGACATGCGGTCGACGATCCAGCATGCGGCGCGGCTAGCGCAGTCCGGCGTGCCGGGGCCGGTGCACGTCGCGCTGCCGGTCGACGTGCTGAATGCGGAAGTCACGGAAGACGCGCAGACACCGTTCCTGCATCGCCGCCCTTCGATGAATGCCGAGACGCGGGTTGCCTTACTGCAGATCGCTGAGAAGCTGCGTCGGGCGAAGCGGCCGGCGATGGTCGTGCGGCCATCAGCGACCCGTGGCGCGGCGGCGGACGCATTGGCGCAGCTTGCGGGGACGCTGGGCATCGCGCCGATCGTTGCCGACGCGCCACGCGGGCTGGTCGATCCGCGCTACGCCGACCTGGCGTCGAACCTGTCCGATGCCGACGTGACGCTACTGGTCGGACCGCTCGACTTCCTGACGCGCGGGTACGTTGGTCAGCGGGGTGAGCTGCTGGTGATCGACGCGCCCGGCGAGCCGGACGTACCGGCGGGAACGCTGCGCGCGCAGTACCCGCCGAGCGAAGCACTGGCGTTTCTTGCCGAGCAGATCGGTGAGGCAGTCAGCACGGATGCGTGGCGAGAGCGCTGGACGGTGCCGGCACCACCGCCAGCGCCGGAAGAGACGGACGATCTGCTGCATCCGCTGACGGTCGCCTGGGCCGTGCGCGAGGCGATCGCGCCGGATGACATCGTGGTCTTTGATGGTGGGGAGTTCGCGCAGTGGGTGCGAGTGGCGCTGCGCGATGCGCCGAATGAAATGCACACGACGGCGAAGATCGGCGGCATTGGCGGCGGTATCCCGATGGCGCTGGGCATCAAGCAGGAGCGGCCGGATGCGCGGGTGATCGTGCTGGTGGGCGACGGCTCGGCAGGGTATCACCTGAGCGAAATGGAGACGGCGACGCGGCTGGGTTTGCCGTTCGTTGTGATCGTCGGAAACGACGCGCGCTGGGGCGCGGAGTGGCACATGCAGCGCGACCGCTTCGGAGCGGGTCGCGAAGTCGCAACCGAGTTGGCCGAGGCGCGCTACGACATCGCGGCGGCCGGGTTCGGCGCGGCGGGCTACGACCTGCACTACCTTGGCGACCTGCAGGCGGCGTTGATTCGCGCATTGCGCACTGATCTGCCGGTGGTGATGAATGTCCACATTCAGGCGGAGCGAAGCCCGATCCTGATTGCGCACTAGCGGCATCGAACGTGCGTACGTTCGGGCGACGGCTATCAACGTTCGCCGGACGGTGGTGCGTGAGTCAGCGGTTTGTTCGCGAGCAAGGAACGCAATCGGTCCCGGACTATCAATCCCGCGTGCGTCGGCTGGCGCTGATCTATGTCGGCATTGTTGTCGTATGTGTCAGCGCGATTGTCCTGATCATCTATCAGGGCAAATTGCTGATTACCCTGTCGCAGCGCAGCAACGTTGAGACACTGACGCTGGTGTTCATCATCGTCCTGTTCGCCTATCTCGCGCTTCTCAGCCTGCCGGGATTCTGGGGCGCGCTCCAGATCGCGCTTCTGGACGCGCCGCGCTGGTTTGGCAAGGACCACGATGAGGTCGAGCGCCGCAAGCAGGCGGCACTGGGGCAGCACGAGGGGGAGCCGGACACGGTGTTCCTCAACTGCAGGCTGACCAGCGATCACGCTCCTGATGATCCCCTCACATTTCCACTCGACGACGGTTCCGGCAGCCTCGGGACGATCGTGATCGACGGCGCGAAGCTGACACGAGTTGAAGCGACGCGCGGTGGATCGAACAGCATTTTCGCCTACGTCGAGCAGCGCTTGAGCCAGTTGGTCAAGCAGCGGATCTCCGATGCGCGGATTGAGATTGTCCAATGGGCGACGATCTCGGACGAAGAGGGACTGCAGTATTACGCGATGGTGCAATTCAGCGAGAACCTCCAGCGAGTGCTCAAGACTGAGCCACTCTGGCCGACCTACGCGGTGACAGACGACGACGTCGCGACGCTGCGGCGCGAACTGGTAGAGCTCTGCCCGACGCTGCGTAATGAAGCGCTGCTGCCGGATGTCGAGTATTCGGTCGAGCACCGCTTGCCGATCATTCCTGAGCCACTGGCATTCATCTCGTTGTCGCGCTCGGAGTCGCGGGCCGACCCGGCGGCGTCGATGGGCTGCGCGCTGCTGATCGCGGTCGTGATTCTGGCGGTCGTCGCAGTGATTGTGCTCTTCCCACCGTGGGTACCGGCGAGGTGATGTCGATGAAGCGCCGGATTGTCGCGATCACGCTTGTGGCTCTCGTCGGGCTGCTGACTGCGGCCTGCTTCGGTCCGAAGCCGACGGTTGTGTCGCACGAGTTGTCGCCGCCGGAACAGCCTGGCCAGCCGTGGGTGATGCACGCGACGGTGAAGAATCGAGGCAGTGGCGAGGGACAGGTCGCAGTAACCGCCCGACTGATCGACCCGCAGACCGGCACGGTCGTTGCCGCGAATGAGACGACCGTGACAATGCAGGGGCACGAGACAACCATCGTCGCGATCGACCTGCAGCCCCCGACGGACGGCCCGTTCGATGAAGAGGTCGAAGCGGAGTACCCGACCTAGCGACGCAGCGCGACTACTGCGGATCCCAGACTTGAACGACACCTGCGGCGGCCAACACGTCAATCGCTGCATCATCCATGGCGCAACGCTCGCGCAGCACCTCGCGGGTGTGCTGGCCGAGCACCGGCGGCGCCGTACGAACGGCGGCGTCGGTGGCACTGAACTTCATCGGTACACCGGGAAGCTGGATCGACCCGAGCGTCGCGTGCTCGACCTCGACGAGCATGTCTCGCGCGAGGACGTGCGGATCAGCGAACACTTCGGCCATCGTGTTGATCGGTGCCGAGGGGACGCCGGCAGCCTCCAGGAGCTCGGCCCACTCGGCGGCAGGCTTGCGCGCCAGCTCGGCCTCGATGAGGGCGGCCAGCTCAGCGCGATTGGCGATGCGGTCAGAGTTTGTGCGGAAGCGTGGGTGCTCGGGCAGGTCGGGGCGGTCGATGGTGGCGCACAGCGCGGCGAAGAGGCGGTCGTTGCCGGCAGTGATGATCATCGGCAGGTCGGCAGCCTGAAATTCCTGGTACGGGACGACAAGTGCGTGGGCGTTGCCGGTGCGCGGCTGGTTCTCGCCAGTGATGAGGTAGTAGAGATTGGCGTTGATCAACCAGCCGACGATGGTGTCGAGCAGAGCGGCTTCGACGAGCTGGCCTTCGCCGGTGCGCTCGCGATGCAGCAGCGCGGCGAGGATCATATTTGACGCCATCATGCCGGTCGTGACGTCGCCGATGGCGACACCGGCACGCATGCCGACGCCGTCCGGCTCGCCGGTGACGCTCATGAAGCCGCTCATCGCTTCGGCGATCAGGTCGTAGCCGGGGCGTGAGGAGTAGGGGCCGGAGCGGCCAAAGCCAGAGATAGAGCAGTAGATGAGGTCGGGCTTGATGGCGCGAAGCTCGTCGTAGCCGAGGCCGAGCTTCTCCATGACGCCGACGCGGAAGTTCTCGACGACAACATCGGCGTTGCGAACGAGGTCGAGCGCGATCTGGCGGCCAGCGTCCGACTTGAGGTCGATGGCGATACCGCGCTTGTTGCGGTTGACGGCCAGGTAGTAGCCGCTCTGGTCGCCGAGGTAGGGCGGACCCCAGGCACGGGTGTCATCGCCCTTGCCGGGTTGCTCGATCTTGATGACGTCGGCACCCATGTCGGCCAGCAGCATCGTGCAGTACGGTCCGGCCAGAACTCGCGAGAAATCGACAACGGTGATCCCGTCTAACGTGCCTGCCATGTCTCTCCCTGTGTCACGCGATTACTGCTGGTGGGGTTGGCGCGCGATGACCGCGCTCTTGTGCACGACGAGCGTCCGCGCGACGCGGTCGCCGAGGCGCTGGCGCTTCGGCGACAACTGGATCGCCAGCGCGCCGATGACGCCAACGAACATGCCATCGACCAGCCGAAGCAGCGATCGTAGCAGGGCAGCGCGCAGACCGATCGGCGTGCCATCGAGATTCACGACGCGCAACCCAACGATGAGCTTGCCGACCGTGGCACCCCAACGCGACTCCATGATGAGCGGATAGAGAATGTAGACGACGAACATGACTGCCAGGACGCCGCCATTCTCGGTAATCTCCTGCATCGACGGCTCGCCCTCGCTGGGCAGGAAGTAGGACGCAGGAATCAGCGCAATGAGGGTGATGACGATCAGATCGATCAGCCAGGCGATACCGCGCTGACCGAGCTGGGCGAGCGCGACCGGCTGCGGCGTGGCCTGGGCGACGGGCTCTGGTGGCGCGGCCGGCTCATCGGCGAAGCCCTCCGGCATCCACTCACCGCAATAGCGGCACTTGAGCGCCACGGCAAAGATTGGACGCCCACAATACGGGCACGGCTTCATCGGCGACCTGACGCTCATGCGCTCCCTGCTCATCCCATCCGCAACGCCTCACCGACAGCGGGGGCGGTATGGAGGGATGGTATCAGGCGGTGGGGGGAGGGGTGGCGTTCCGTGGCAAGTATGTCTGCGTGGTACGTAGCAGACCGAGGTTGTGGCAAAAAAGGTTGGCGACGTCCTCAGCCGCGCCGGATAAGAAACGAGCGATTGTCCATGACTCATACGCTGTGTTGCTTACGATGAATCCGACCCGGAGACGGCGCATAACGCCACCATCTGACCCACCAGGAGCGAAGATACGAAGTATCAACCAATACTCTCGATTAGTCTCTCCAGTTCCACGATGCGCATATCACTCGCATCGAGACATGACCTCAACGATGACAGCGCGCGGCAATAGGCGGTGCGAGAGCGGTCAAGCATTGACATAATCATATAAAGATCACCGAGTTGCAGGTCAATTTCAACGACTTCAGTGTGCACGTCGCCGAGGACAGCAGCAAGCGAACGACGAGCAGCCTCAAGCTCGACCGAAGCCTGTACGTAATTGCCGGATGCCGCAAGCATAGTGCCAAGTTGGCGGCGAGTACGTGCTGTATCAGGATGTTCACCGCCGAGGATATCGGCCTGCATATCCAGCGCCTGCGTTATCAGGGAAACAGCACGCATATCGTTTCCGAGATGTCTGGAAATCGACGAGAGATTCGCAAGCGCAATTGCAATATCAGGGTGACTGCTGCCAAGCACATTCTTCAATATTTGGAGAGCGCGCAGGGAAACGAGAGTAGCGGACTGGTAATCTCCAAGTGCCTTATGTATGCCCGCAATATTGTCAAGGGTTATCGCAACGTGTCGATGACCGGGCCCAAGTACATGTTCCTGAATAGTAAGCGCTCGATAAAGCAGGTCACGAGCCACAAGGAAGTTACCTCGTTGAAATTCGAGCCAGCCTAGCCCGTTTAATGTTGAGGCAACATCCTCGTCAGCTGGACCTGGCTCGCGTTCCCGGATTGCTAACGCCCTGCGATACGCATGCGAAGCATCGTCGGTTCGTCCAAGCCGACTCCACAACCACGCGAGATTATGCAAGCTCCGCGCAACATCCAGATGATTCGGCCCATGCTTTCTTTCGCGCGCTTTAAGGACGCTGATGTAGCGCTCTTCCGCTTCAGCGTACTTGCCTTGATCGGCCAGGAGCGATCCGTAGTCCATCTCTGTGCTGAGCGTCCAATCATTGCCCGGACTGAGTGTCTGTTGCATGAGCGGAAGCGCACTGGCATAGCATGCAATGGCTTCATCAAATCGGGCCTGTTCCTTGAACAGCCATCCAAGATCATAAAGTGAGGCAAGGACATCAACATGTGCCGGTGAAAGGCTAGCTTGGGCAATCGTCAGAGCGCGTCGATAGTGCTCTTCAGCAGCTTCGAAGCGGCCAGCGGAAGCGTCTATGTCGCCAAGTATGTGGATTGCCCGACCTACTTCAGGATGCTCATGAGTGAATGCCGCCTGTAACGAGGCGAGCGCATCATTGCAGATCAATTCGGCTTCGTCATATCGACCGAGAGACCATAAGATGTGCGAAAGACGCGCGCGAAGCGTCGCAGTTCGCGGATGATCCGGTCCCCAAGCGGACACACCAGCCTCAACCGCCTGTCGGGCAAACGATTCTGCGCCCGACAGTTCCTGCATTCCCCAAAGGCTCAGCGCCATCTGGTCCAGAACAACAGGGCGCTGACCTGCGCATTCCAAGTCGTTGGTAGACAGAATCTTGAAGGCATCCTGTGCGATGGCGTGCCCCTGTATTGACTCCCCTGTCAACGAAAGATGATTAGCGTATCGAGACATCGCTTCCAGCTGCGTTGTGGTGTTCACCGCACCGTTCTGCCCGCGCTCTAGCGATCGACGATGAAGCACATTGGCTTCGTCATATCGGCCACGATCGGTATAAATCGCCGCGAGAAGGCTCAGCCAAGCAGGGGTTCGGTCTGGTAGCGCAATCGCGAATAGCGTTGCTTCCGCATCAGCGTAGCGGGCTAGCGTACGTTGCGCGTCCGCTAACTCGAGCAATGATTTGTGACGCAGGAAGGCGTCCCCTGTAGCACGAACATGCGCTTCGGCAGCACGCAGAAGTCTCAGCGCAGAATAGTAATCACCACGCGCTATCGAATCTCCAGCGCTATCGTGGTATGCGTTCCAGACGATATTTGCGCCTGATCCACTTGCCACGACGTCCTCCTTGCTCAGCGCATTGCCTCATTCAATTTGCGACGAGGACTGTCAAACCGAGACGAGCCGTTACACGGTTCGAACTATTCCTTCGCATGCCAATCATGCGTCACTCTGGATCATGTGCAGGCGACAGCAAGATACTGCAAGATCACGCGCAGCACTTTCGCGGTTTCATGGTCGATCGGAAGTCCAGTGTCTCGCCAATACAGAGCGCTTGATGTTAGCCATGTGGTAAAGGAGGGCTCCACGGCCCCGAATATGTCCATCCCAGGAGGAATGGCTGCAGCCTTACTGACTGGTTTCTCCATCACGATGGACTTCCAGGCTTTCTCTAGTCCATCGATCGTGGTCTGCCTTTGTATTTTTGTGCCTGATCCTTGATTTGCCATGAATGGTGAGGTCAACACCGCGCTTAATTCTTCGATATTGGTCGACTCATGGCGGATCCGCCATGAGCGAGTTGACGAGCATTCGCACGTCCACTGTTGAAGAGAGATCATATCCGCTTATCGAAGTGGGAGGGTCGGACGGGTCAAGACCATCCGTTTCAGTCGTCAACCAATATTCGCGCAAGGATTCAAAATATGGACCGGCATCCGACTTGGGCACGATCGCTTCCAGAGCTGCCTCATCGTCAAAGTAACGAATTACATACCACCAAGAGTCACCGAGATCATGAGCACAGCTTTGAAAGTTGCCCGATAGTTGTGCGCGGTCAAACGAGAACCCGGCGATTACGTCGTAATCCAGTTGATGTTCCATCAACTCTATGTATGCATATGGATCATTTTCATCGCCTTCTGCGACATCCAGAACATCATAGTAAGGTTGAACTGGAGCATATCCCTCAATGACACCTGAGGTGGTCGCTGGGTCGGCACCAAGGAGCGACCAGAAATGTTCGGCGATGCGTCGCAGAATATCTTCGTCAGTAGGTGAGCGCTTGTCTTCCATGCCCACGTCCCTGAGCCTCCTTGCAACGCTTGATTACCTGAGGCATGCAATGCCAACGTGCGTTAATCTAAGAGTTGCACAGGAAACTGCACACACGAATGGCGCAGCCATCATTCCAGTATCGCTGATTTTTGATAATGATCTCGTCTGCCGACAACTTTGCCATAGTATTGAGATATCTGCCACCAGGATTCGTCGCCTCGAAGCCCTATTTCCAAATCGTGCCCACGACCGCGATTTCGCATTAACCACGTGTCATGTCAGCGGTCCTGAGAGGTTCCGCCGTGGGGAACAACGGCAACGTGCCGGGAACTCCTCGAACCTCATGAACTCGTGAGCACACTTGTGTTTTGGCAACTTGGCGAGGGCGCATGGGAGTCGAACCCACCTGGGAGGCTCGTCACCCCCCACAACAGTTTTGAAGACTGCGCGAGCCACCGGGCCCGATCCGCCCCCATGGGGTCGTTGGGCATTGTACACAGTATCTGGGGAGGCTACCGCAACCGCCGCAACCTTAACTGCGACCACCCCGATAATCGACCATCTCGGTCCCACTATCGACTCATCAGATAGATAACAAGGACAATCAGACCAACCCAGAACCACCACTGCTGGTACCAAATATGTACTGGTGGTGACTGAGTAGATGTCGCTCGCCGCTTAAACGTCGGCACATGGTCAGACGTCGGTGCGGGGTGCTGACAGTCATGGACGGTGTCATAGCCCTCAAACGCAACCCACTGTCCAGCAGGCATTTGGCGCAGGTTTATCCATCGACCGCAGTACTTGCATCGTCTCCGATATGACGCCATGTCTCTTTGACTGCCTAACTTCGATGCTAACCACTGAATCCAGATGTACGAGATAGGATCCCTCGTTGGATGATGGCAGTAGATACGATCCATCCACGGCGTATATTGGGCGAATCACAGGTTCAGCGACGATATCCAACGACTCGATGTCTGAGACAATATTCTACTGTGAAATCGCTTCAACGCAATAATCACACACTTGCGAGTGCCATTCTACGGCGAAGATCCCAGGAATCAGCGAACAGTTGATTCAACGTAGATGTGGGCATTCGAATCTACCGACTCTGCCCAAACCGCAGCGTGAGGGCTTCGGATAGCTCGTCGGGGGAGGTGATGATGAGGTCGCCGGCGGCGCGGCGGGTGAGCTCCTGGGCGAAGGTGACGACCTGGAAGTATTGCGAGAGGACGCAGACGACGAGGTGGATGCCGTCGCGGCTGAGGCGGTGAGCTTCGGCGTAGGTGGCGGTGAGCGCTTCCGGGCCGGGCGGCTGGTGGAAGTGGACGCGGCCCTCCTGGTCGCGATGCGCGGTCGGTTCGCCGTCGGTGAGCAGGATGAGGGTGCGCTGCATGCCGCGGTGCGTCGCCAGTGTGGTGCGGGCGAGACGCATAGCGTCCTGGATGTTGGTGCCCATGCCATAGCGATCCCAGTTGAGCGCGGGAAGCTCGGCGAGTGTGAGCTGACGGGCGGTGTCGGAGAAGCCGGCGAGCAGGAGCTCGTCGCGCGGGTAGCGCTGGCGGACGAGCGAAGAGAGACCGAGGGCGAGCTGCTTGGCGGCGAGGAGGTAGCCGCGTTCACCCATTGAGCGACTGAGGTCGATGGCGAGCATCGTTGCGGCGCGGCTGCTGTCCTCACGCTCGAAGACGGTGAAGTCTGCAGCGGTGAGCGCGACCGGCACACCAGCACCGCGCCGGACGGCCTGCATGACGGTGCTGCCGAGATCGAGGGTGAGTGGATCGCCGAAGCGGTAGGGGCGGCTGGCGCCGGTCAGCTCGTGCTGGCCGGTGGCTGGTGTGCGTCTGTCGCCGGCGCGGTGGGCGCTGATGCGCTCCAGCGTTTTCGCGAGCAACTCGTCGCCGATGATGCGGATGGCGCGGGCGGAGAGCTGACGTTGGCCGGCCCCGCCGCGCAGGTAGCCGGAATCGGTGAAGGCTTGCAGGCTGGCAGTCATGAGCTGGAAGCCATCGGCAGCGTGATCGCCGAGCACCTGGCGGATGAGCTGGTCGTCGACTGCGTGGACATCCTCGACGCGGCGGACGCGGCGGACTTGCTGCTCAAGATCGTCCAGCGCGCTGAGGCGAGCGAGCTGCTGCAGGAGCCCCTGCCCATCGCCGCCGAGCGAGAGGTTAATGTCGTCTGAGTCGAGCTGGCGGGTGGAGTCGGCAAGGCGCTCGCGAAGTGCGGCGTCGAGTGGGAAGCGCTGGTCGGCGTCGAGGCTGGAGATCATGCGGGCGGCGGAGGGCGCGTTCGCGGTGAGTGCGTCGAGCAGGCGGCTGAGATCGGCGTCGAGACCCTGGGTTCCACCTTGCTTCTGGAGCTGGTCGACGAGGCGCTGGAGCTCAGGATCATTGGCGATGGCTTCGATAAGCTCGCGACGTTGCTGTCGGAGCATGTCGCGGAGATCGTCGAGGCCGAGCGCGTCGATATCGTCGACGGAGAGGCCACGATGCAGCGCGCGATCGAGGGCGCGGTCGATATCGCCGGCCAACAGATCGTCGCTGAGGAGCGTGAGGAGGTCGGCAGGCGGAATGATCGCGCCGTCCTGCGACCCATCCCAGGCGCTATAGCGGTACCTGGAGCTGCTGGTTTGTCGATCCTCCACGCGCACCCCCAATCTGTTGGAGATTATAGGAAGCGCAGCAGACTACGTTGGTATCGGCGTATGCGGAATCGGTAGAATGACAGAACGCCTATTTTCCGGCGACTGCGCCTGCTGGACTCCAGCAGGCCGGGACGAAACGGACGAAGAAAGCGTTGGACCCGGTTGACGAATGGCGTGACACTCAGGTGAACGACGAACACTCGCGGGACGAACCTGGCCCCTATCTACCAGCCCTCCTGGACGAGCTCGAGCGTGTACAGATCGATGTTGAGATTGCCCGGCGCATAGCCAGGGTCGAGGAGTTGCGCGCGCAAATCACTGCCGAGCAAGCAAACCAGCAGACGCTGAGAATGCAGATTGACGACCGCATCGGGCTGCTGCGCCGCGATGTTGAGCGCATCGGTGCGGAGATCCAGCGCTTGGAGGCGCGCCTTGAGCGGCTGGCGTTTGCGAGTCGCGCGCTGTCGGACAACGAGCTGGATCAGGAAGAGCAGACGGAGCGTGCCGAAGAGGCGCAGTTCTGGGCCGAGTGGCGGCAGCATCGCGATGCGCGCGCCGGGACAATGGTCGCCCGAACACCGCGTCATGATGCCGACGAAACGCTGAAGCAAGTGTATCGAGCACTGGCGCGGCTGATCCATCCCGATCTCGCGACGAGTAGCGGCGATCGCGCGCGGCGCGAGGCGGTGATGCGACTGGCGAACGCCGCCAATGACGCGGGTGATGTCGATCAGCTCCGGCGGCTGCTGACGATCTGGTCGAAGGCGAATGTGTCCGACGTTTCCCGCGATACGCGGACGATGCGGGCCAGGCTCACCGAGCGCGAGGTTGAGATTGCGGAGCTGGAAAGCGAGCTCGCCGATCTTGTGGACAGCTCACTGGGGCGGCTTGCGCGGCGGCCACGCGCTGATCTGGCCAACTTCATCAAGCGCGAAGAAGAACGTCTGCGCCGCGAAGTGGCGACGTTGCGACTTCGACGCCGACGGCTGTTGAGCTCAGTCGAAGGTCGGCGACAGGAACTCACCAAGGCGTCCGACTGATCCTCCTCTAACGTATTCCGATACGGGCGACTGCCTCGCAGGCACGCTATAGACAGCACCTCAGATATTCCGTACGATGCCGGGCGCTTGCCTCGTGGCAGGTGGGCAAGGTGTTGGGGTGTTGTGTGACGTGGAGGATAGAACATGAGCAACGACATGGAACGATTCCGCAATTCAATGCGGAACGCTCGCCTGTCGCGGATGTCACGACGTGGCTTCCTGGGGAAAACGATCTTCGGCGCAGCGGGCCTGACCGTGCTTGGCGGCCTGTTGGCAGCCTGCGGCGGCGATGACAACGAAGATACGCCAGCAGCAACCAGCACAACGGCGTCGGAGTCGGGTGCAGAGCCAACGCAGACCGAGGCGGCTGAGGCGAGCCCGACCGGCGCTGCCGAGCCAACTGAGGCGACCGCGGCGGGCAGCCCTGAGGGCGAGGCGACCCCAGCGGGTTCACCTGCAGCAGGCGGTGGGACGCGCATCGACGGCGGCGATCGGCTGATGGGCAAGGATATTGAGGAGCCGCAGCAGACCGGTGGCACACTCATCCAGGCAGATAGCCTCGACATCCGAACGCTCAACCCGATCCTGCAAAACGACGTGCCGTCGGGCAACGTCATTTCGCTGATCCTCGAAAGCATGATCGAGACGAACCCGGATACCTTGGAGCCAACCGGCAACCTTGCAGTCGCGTGGGAGGTCAATGAGGACGCGTCAGAGTGGACGTTCTACCTGCGTGATGGCGTGACCTGGCACGACGGCGAGCCGTTCACCGCGCAGGACGTCAAGATGACGTATGACCTGTTCATGAACCCCGAGAGCGGATCGAACCAGACGTCGACGCTGACCTCGAAGATTGACACGGTTGAGCTTGTTGACGACTTCACGGTTCACTTCAAGCTGAAGATGCCGGTCGTTGACTTCCCGATCGATTCCGGCAGCTTCCGCATCCTGGCCAACCACATCTGGGCTGATGTCCCGGCCGCGCAGGTCCAGCAGGACCCGGGCTCAACCGGCAACGACCCGTCGCGAGTGGTTGGCACCGGCCCGTTCAAGTTCAAGGAGTGGATTACCAGCGACCATGTGACGCTGGTACGCAACGACGACTACTGGGATGGCGCTCCGTCACTAGACGAGTTCATCTACAAGATCGTGCCGGATACGGCGTCGGCAATTCAGCAACTGAAGACGGGCGAAGTTGATGTCTATGTCGGTGTCGAAGGTTCGCAGGTCGCTGACTTCCAGAACACGGATGTGAACATCGAGGTCTACCCGCAGCTGAGCTTCACGTTCTACGGCACGAACATGGATGAATCGATCACAACCAAGTTCGTGGACGCCAAGGTTCGCCAGGCGCTGATGTACGCGCTCGATCGCCAGGCGATTGTCGACAACATCTACTTCGGCTACGCGGAGGTCGCAATCGGGACGCTGCCAACCGCCTCGTGGGCAGCCAACCCGGAAGGAATCGAGCCGGATCTGCGCTACGACTACGATCCGGACAAGGCGAACCAGTTGCTGGATGAGGCCGGCTGGTTGGCGGGGAGCGACGGCATCCGCGAGAAGGACGGCCAGCGGATGTCGTTTGATATGTACGGCATTTCTGGGAACAACATCGCCGTTCAGTCGCTGCAGGCGATGCAGGAGTACTGGAAGGCTGTTGGCATCGAGATGACGCCGCAGCCCGAGCCATTCCAGCAGCTCGTCTCGCGCATCACCGAGACGTTCGATTTCGAGATCTTCCTCGTCGGGTTCAGCTGGGATGCCACGCCGGACCAGTCATCAATGTGGGCCTGCGACTCGTATAAGGCGGGCTTCAACATGGTCAAGTACTGCAACCCGGAGGTGGACGATCTGCTCAAGCAGGCGGCGGCTGAGTCGGACAAGCAGAAGCGGATCGAGCTATACACCGAGTTCCAGAACAAGCTCCTCGTTGACATCCCGATGGGCGTGACTGTGTTCACGCAGGGCATCGCCGGCGTCAACAAGCGGGTGCATAACTTCTTCCCAAGCCAGCAGAACACGCGGTTCAACGCTGAGGCCTGGTGGGTCGAGCAGTAGACTGCGCGTATCGCGTCATCGGCAAGTGCGGAGAGGGCGACCGTTTGGTCGCCCTCGTTGTTTGCTGTTCGGCTTACCGACTGAAGGTCACTCGCGCGGTGACTGCCATTCGATCGCCTGCTCAACTGTGGCAACGGCCTGGATCAGCTCCCAGACGACGGCGTTCTGCTCGCGGCGCAGCTCGTTGAGCAGAACCGGGCGGAAGCCGGGGTCGGCATCCGGCAGCTGCAGCGCGCAGGCGAGGGCCGGGAGCGTCGGGATGCCGCGGGCCGGATCCTGGCGGAAGCGCCCGTCGCGGGTGTAGCCGAGAGTGACGAGGATGCGAGCGATGTCGACCTGGGCATCGTTGGCCGCTGACCGTCGGTCGTTGTCATCGCCGATCGTGGCGAACGCCTCATACATCTCGTCGAGCGCATCACGCAGCGCTTCGAGCGCGTCCTGCGTCGGTTCCAGGTCGAAGTCGTGCCCGGCCGCTTCCTGGTATCGGGCGACGGCTGCGCTCAGCTCATCGACGGTCGCGCGGTAGTCAAACGGCAAGACGGGTGCATTGAGCGTGCGCAGGATCGCGGTGGCATAGACGCGCATGTCGCGCAACAGGTTGTCGCGGTCGGCGATGTCGATCGTGTCGTCCTCGGTGTGCCAGGCGATATTGCCGCCGCAGCCGCCGACCGAGTAGTAGCCTTTCTCGGCGACAAGCTCCTGCGGCATCGTCGAGGAGAGCATGAAGTAGGTCGTGACGCCGAGGTTGTTGAAGGAGCAGTCGCCGGCGCGCAGGACATGACCTTCACCGGAGGAGTCCATGCCTGCGACATCGCGAATGACGGACTGAACGAAGTCACCGGCTTCGCTCATCCAGGAGACATTCTCGTAGACGGTCGCCCAGCGGCAGCCGGGCGAGTCGCAGTTGACGTGGGCGATGCAGTTCTGCAGGATGTCGAGCGCGAATTCGTCGGCGTACCAGGTCGAACCGGCGTAGCGACCGTGCGAGTGACCGCTCCACCAGGCGACGCGGATGGCGCGATCCAGCTTGTCGCGATGCTGGTTGAAGACGCGGGCGAGCTCGAGCAGGGTCGCGTCGCCAGTGGCGTTGTCACCGACGCCGACGTGCCATGAATCGATATGGCCGTGGAAGAGCAGGAAGTCGTCCGATTCAGCGCGGCCGGGGATTTCGGCGACGACGACCGGGATCTCACGCCAGCTGGTGTCGGTCTGGTTCGAGAACGCGACATGCACCGGACCGTTGCTGAGCATGTCAATCAGCGCCTGACCGTCCGGCCGGTTGATCGCCAGGATCGGCACCGGCGGGGTGCGATCGGTCGAGGTGAGGTCCGGCGAGCCCCAACTGGTGGTCGTGATGCCTTCGTGGATGCGCGCGCCGGGGTTGATGAAGAGCGCGGCGACTGCGCCGGAGCCGGCGAGGTCGAACCCGCGAGCGGCGATGCCAAGCCCTTCGGTCATGACAATCTTGCCGCGCAGATCCTGACCAACGGTGGTGCGCTGGTCGGAGAAGAGCTCGTTGATCCCGGCGGCCTGGCTGCCAGGGATATAGACGAGCTCGGCTTCGACTTCCTGGCCGTCCGTTGTTGGCGAGAAGGATGGCGTCTTGACGGTGAAGTTGCGACCATCAGGCCCGAGGGTGCGTAGCGTTGCCGGGCCGGGGAGACTGATCAGACAGGTCGGGTGGTAGACGGCGTGCTCGATGCCCCAGTCTGAGAGGCGCGAGGTAATGTAGTCAACCGCGCGAGCTTCGTCTTCGGAGCCGGACAGCCGCGTGAGCGTGCTGAAGTGCTCAACGAGCGCCCAGGGTTCATCAAGTGAGATGTCGGCCAGGATGGCAGCCTCGGTGGCCGGGTCGCGCCATGCAGGATCCATGTGCTCTTCCTCCGGGTGTGGACGGATAGATGGGGGCATTGTACGCGGAACTGGGCGGTGGGCTGCCGCCGCGCGAGACAATTACGCGCGACAGCAGTGAGCAAGCGCTCAGGACTCGGCCGCAGCCTCCCCCGGGCCAAGGTAGCGCTCAAGCCAGTCGATGAGGCGCTGGAGCAGATCGAGCTGGAAGGCGCGCTCGTGGAACGCGTGGTCCTGGCGTGGATACGAGACCATGTCAGTCGCAACACCAGCGGCCTTGAGCGCGTTATAGAACTCAGTCGCCTGGGTGACAGGCACGCGGACATCGGCCTGGCCGTGGAGCATCAAGGTCGGCGTTGTGGCCTTACCGGCATAGCGCAGCGGCGAATGCTTCCAGGGGCGATCGGGGTCGGTGTTGACCGCGCCGACATCGCGCTCGTCGAATGGGCGGATATCGGTGGTGCCGATCTTGGAGACCCAGTTGATGCAGGCTGCGCCGGCGATCGAGGCTTTGAAGCGGTCGGTGTGGCCGACGGCCCAGGCGGCCATAAAGCCACCGAACGACCAGCCGCAGATGCCGAGCCGGTCCGGGTCAGCGACACCGCGTTCGATGAGCATGTCGATGCCGGTCATGATGTCGTCGAAGTCGCCACCGCCGAAGTCGTGGTGATTCACGCCGGAGAACTCAGCGCCGCGACCGGTGCTGCCGCGTGGGTTGGGCATGAAGACGGCGTAGCCTCTCGCGGTCAGGAGCTGGCCCCAGTCGTGCCAGGTGCCGTGGAACCAGCTGCCCCACTGCCAGGATGGGCCACCGTGGATAGCGGCGACGAGCGGGTAGCGGGCGGCGGGATCAGCGCCCGGCGGCAGCATCAGCCAGCCGTGGATAGCCAGGCCGTCGGATGACTGCCACTCGATCGGCTCCATTGCGGAGAGATCAACGTCGCGGACGTGGGGGTTTAGGTCGGTCAGGCAGGTGAGGTCGCCGTCGAGCGGGCCGGCGTAGACGTTGGCGGGGTGATCGGCGAACGCGCCAAGTACGGTCAGCGTGCCAGCGCGGGCATCCCAGCCACCGCGCGCTTCAACCCACGCGTCGGCCAACTGCGGACCGAGCGACACCGGCTCCCAGGTGTCGGTGCCCGGGTCATAGCGGTCAATGCGGGTGTGCTGCGTTTCGACTGAGTGGACGAGGAGATCGCGGTCGACGGTGAGGACGGCGTTAGGTGTCATGCCGCGATCGTCGAGGACTGTCACCTGGCCGGACACGACATCGACGAGATAGACGTTCGTCGCATAAGGATTGTCGGCGACTGAGCCGATGACGGCGAGCCGGCGGCCGTCATCGAACCAGGTCAGCTTGCCGGGGAAGCCGTTCATCCGCAGCAGCTCGCGCTCGTTGGAGCCGTCGACGGCGGTGATGACGAGGCGGGCGTTGTCCCAACTGCCGGCAAGCTCCTCGGTATCGGAAACGAACGCGGCGATGGTCTTGCCATCGGGCGAAAAAGCGAAGCTCCAGACATGGCTCGTCATTGGACCGATCGGGCGTGGTGGTCCGCCGACAACGGGCACGTGCGCCATGCCGCGCGGTCGCCCAAGCTCGCTCTCGACGCGAATCTCCTGGCTGGGGTCGGCTTCGCCGGCCAGGGCTCTGCGTTGGGCAATGAAGGCGATCGAGCGGCCGTCTGGCGCGAACGCCGGTTGCGAAACACCACGATTGAGCTCGGTGAGTCGCAGTGGCTCGCCACCGGCAGCGGGGATGACGTGTACCTGCTGGGTGCCTCGCTCGCTGCGATCCGACAGGAACGCGATGGTTGCGCCGTCCGGCGACCAGGTCGCCGAGATGTTGTTGTGGTCGCTGCCGGTGAGCGCGCGGGGCGGGACGGAGCCATCCGCTGGGACGACAAAGATGGTGGAGGTGCGGTTCGTGGTGCGCTGCCCGATCGGCTCAACGCGATAGATGATCTGGCTGCCGTCCGGCGACAGCGCGAGCTCCGACGGCACGCGTAGATCGACGGCCATTTCCGGGGTGTAGCGTTTGGGCATTGAGACTCCTGTTCTGTGATTGGGGCGGGTACATTAGCTGAGTACTCGAGTCCTCGGATTGTGTCATGACGGCAGCCACCTTGCTGCCTGTCATGGATCGCGTCAACGCGGCACATACGTTGACGCGGCAGTCTGCCTCACTCTCTGTCATTTCACGCCCGGAGAGCACCCAGCACGCGAGGGAGATCTCTGCGTTGGACTGTATCGGGCGCGTGGGAGATCTCTCACTGCGGTTCGAGATGACAGGAGAAAGGGGTCGGCTGCCGACCGGACAATCTGACATTGACAATTCGCTGAGTGTGATAACAACAGCCGCGCGTGACGGGTTCTGCCTGCCACGCGCGGCGCTGCGGATGACGGATCAGGACTTGGCGGCGTCCTTAGCTGGGCCGAGATACTTCTCGAACCAGCCGACGAGGCGCTGGAGCAGGTCAAGCTCAAACGCGCGCTCGTGGAAGGCGTGACCCTGGCGCGGATAGGAGACCATTTCGGTCGCGACACCGGCGGCTCGCAGCGCGTTGTAGAACTCGATGCCCTGTGTGACCGGCACACGCACGTCTGCCTGACCGTGAACGATCAACGTTGGTGTGGTGACGTTGCGGACGTAGCGGATCGGCGAGCGCTCCCACGGGCGGTCGGGGTCCTCGTTGACCGAGCCGAGGTTCCATTCGTTGAACGGGCGGATGTCGGTCGTGCCGATCTTGGAGACCCAGTTCGTGCAGGCTGCGCCGGCGATGGCGGCCTTGAAGCGGTCGGTGTGGCCAACGGCCCAGGCGGTCATGAAGCCGCCGAACGACCAACCGCAGATGCCGAGCCGGTCCGGGTCAGCGACGCCGCGCTCGATGAGCATATCGACGCCGGTCATGATGTCCTCAAAGTCGCCACCGCCGAAGTCGAAGCGATTCGCGCCGGTGAACACGCCACCGCGGCCGGTGCTGCCACGCGGATTGGGCATAAAGACGGCGTAGCCGTGCGGCACGAGGACCTGCCCCCAGTCGTGCCAGGTACCGTGGAACCAGTTGCCCCACTGGGCAGATGGCCCACCGTGGATGACCGAGATGAGCGGGAGTGGGCCGGCGCTCTCGTCGTGGTCGGGCGGCAACATGAGCCAGCCGTAGACGACGGTACCGTCGGTCGACTGCCACTCGATCTGTTCCATGCCGACCAGGTCGACGTCGCGAAGCTGCGGGTTGAGGTCGGTCAGGCGCTTGGCCGCGCCGCCGAGCGGGCCGGCGTAGACGTTCATCGGATGATCGGCGAAGGCTGCCGCGACGGCGATGCGGCCGGCGCGAACATCCCAGCCGCCGCGCATATCGATCCAGGCATCGGAGAGATCCGCGCCCAGATCGACCTGCTCCCACTCCGCGCCACGCGGATCGACGCGGTCAACGCGCGTTCGCTGCGTCTCAACCGAGTGGACGACGAGGTCGTCGCCAGCGAAGGCGACGGCGTTGGGGGACATGCCGCGGTCGTCGAGGATGGTTAGATCTCCGGTGGCGACTTCGACGATGTAGACATTGCGCGAGTCATGGTCGTCGGCGTTGGAGCCGATGGCGGCGATGTAGCGACCGTCATCCGACCAGATCGGCGGAGCTGGGAAACCGGTGAGGCGCATGAGCTCGCGCTCGTCCGAGCCATCGACGGCCGTGACGAGGAGCCGGACGTTGTCCCACGAATCGGCCAGGTTCTCGGTATCGGAGACGAAGGCAGCGATGGATTGACCGTCTGGCGACCAGGCGAAGCCCCAGACATGGCCCTCACGCGGTCCGATAAGCGCGTGCGGTCCGCCGGTCGGGGCAACACGAGCGATGCCGTGCGGCCGCCAGACTTCGCTGGCGACGCGGATCTCCTTGCGCGGGTCGTCCTCGCCTGCGAGCGCTTTGCGCCGGGCGGTGAAGGCGATCGATGCGCCGTCCGGCGCGAAGGCAGCGTTTGAGACGCCGCCCTCGAGGTTGGTCAGGCGCAACGCTTCGCCGCCGCTGGTCGGGATGACGTGGAGCTGCTGGCGACCGCGCTGGGGGCGGTCAGAGACAAATGCGATGGCGCTGCCATCGGGCGACCAGCTCGGGGACGTATTGTTGTTGTCGCTGCCAGTGATCGCGCGGGGTGGGGCTGAACCATCGGACGGCACGACGAAGATCGTGCTGGTACGCTCCGGCTCGCGATGGCCGATCGGCTCAACGCGGAAGAGCACCTGGCTACCATCCGGCGACAGCGTCACGTCGAACGGAATGCGCAGATCGACTGCCATCTCAGGGGTATACCGTGTCTTCATCAGCCCTCCATTCACCCAATCTGGCCACTCGCGAAACGCGATCATACAGACGGCGCACATCTCGAACGACGTGCGCCGCGCCAAAATTCAGTACGTCATGTCTACAGCGAATCCTCGCGCTCGGCAGCCTGGAGCTCATCCACGATCGTGCGCAGATCACCGGCACGGGCGTGCATTCGGACGACCGGTTCGCCCTCGTTATCGAAGAACAGGACATCGACGTGATCCTCGGCGTCGATGAGTTCGGAGCCGTTGTAGTCGATCTCAACCGTGAGCATCGGGATGGAGCCGGACAGGTCGGCCTCGTGCTCAACCGGCTTGGTGTTCGAGGCGGCGTAGCCCCAATGATCGACAAGGTCGACGAGCGTACCGCGCTCATTCGGTGACACGCCGAGGTAGATCGACAGGTCGATCCTGCTATCGCTGATGTGCAGATAGAGGCCATCCTGCGCGCGCTCGATGGCGACGTCGCCCGGGAACCAGACATCGTAGATGACGAGCGGGCGTGGCGCGTCCTCATCTTCATCGGACTCGGACTCGTCGTGCGGTCCTCCGATGATCTGCTGCATCAGCGAGTAGTGCGCCAGTCCATAGAGGTAGAGGGATTCGGCAAAGCGCGCTCGAAGGTCGGGATCCACCTCGTCGCCGAAGACGTCCTCAATGAGACGCTCCAGTGCGCGCAGCATCCGGTCGAATTCGTCGACACCACGCAATTCGCGGTCGACGAAGGTCGCGGCGTAGCCGTAGGCGGTTGCGATGTCCTCGTAGATCCGATCCACAGAGTTTTCGGAAAGAAACTCGCGGATATCATCGAACAGATCGTCCTCGCCGCCGTGGTGACTCGATCGATCGCCATGTGCGGACATCGTGAGGCTCCTCGCTGCGCTCGTCGGTCGCATGTGGCAGACCTGCGCCTGCCACTCGCGGCGTACCATACCAGAGGCCTGGACGTCGCGGAAGACGACCGGCCCTTCGAAGCCAACAGGGAGAGGATCCAGACGAGTTGATTGACCAGAACGACGCGCCATTCTTCGAGGCGCTGCGAGCGTACGCGGCAGGCGACGGGACGCCGTTTTCGACACCCGGCCATAAGCGCGGCGTCGGCGCGTCGCAGGGCATGCGTGACCTGCTGGCAGACGCGCTCGGCTGCGATGTGCCGCACGGTGGCGGGGTCGACACGACGCACCTGTCGTTCGGGCTGTTGAGGCGTGCCGAGGACCTGGCTGCCACTGCCTATGGCGGGGATGCCGCGCGCTTTCTGGTCAACGGCAGCACAACCGGCAACCTGGCGATGCTGATGAGCGTGGCGAACGATGGCGACACGGTGCTTGTTACGCGGATGCTGCACAAGTCGTTGATGACCGGCCTGATTCAGAGCGGGGCGCGACCGATCTATCTGACTCCGGAGATCAATGCTGAGCGCAACTTGCCCATCGGAATCGCGCCGGAGCAGGTGGCTGACGCACTGGCGCGGCACGCGGACGCAAAGGCCGTGGTGCTGACCAGCCCGTCGTATGTCGGCATCTCAAGCGATCTGGCAGCGATTGCAGCGGTCTGCCACGCGGCGAATGTCCCTCTGCTCGTTGACGAGGCCTGGGGGCCGCACCTGCACTTTCACCCGGCGCTGGGGCCATCAGCGATGCAGGCCGGGGCCGATGCTGCCGTATCGAGCACGCACAAGATGCTGGCGGCGCTGACGCAGGGATCGACGCTGGTCGCGCGTCGGGAGCGGCTCGACATCGCGCGGATGGACACGCTGGTGGACATGATGCAGACGACTAGCCCATCGGCGTTGATCTACGCATCGCTCGATGCCAGTCGGCGACAGATGGCTCTCGAAGGCGAGGTGCTGCTGGATCGCACGATTCAGCTCGCGACTGAGCTGCGGCGGCGGCTGGCAGCGCTGCCTGGGCTGGCGGTCATCGGCGACGATCTGCTCGCAGGCTCAGTCGGCGCGCGGCTCGATCCGACGCGGATCATGATCGACGTCCATCAGCTCGGCTGGACCGGCTACGAGGCGGAGGAGCATCTCCGAAACGAGCACGGCGTCTACGTCGAGATGAGTGACCTCCTGAGTGTCATGATCCTGGTTACGATCGGGGATCGGGAGGAATCAATCGAACGCGCAGCCGCCGGGTTCGCGGCGATGGCTGCACAGCAACAGCCGGTGCGACATTCCGCGGCGGCGCGGTCGCTGGGGGAGCTGCTGTATGGCGGGGATGCCGTTGCGACGCCACGAGAGGCGTTTACGCGACCTAGCCGGGTCGTGGCGGTCGATGCGGCGGTCGGGAAGATCAGCGCCGAGGCCATCACGCCGTACCCGCCGGGCGTACCAATCGTCGCGCCGGGGGAACGCATTCAGGCGGCGACGATCGAGTATCTGCGCCTGGGAGTTCGCGAAGGCATGTATATCTCCGGCATGTCCGACCCAACCTGTGAGACGATACGCGTCATCGCCTGAGCCGCTCTGTTGATGGTGGAGACCCGCAAACGAATGACGAAGATAGACGCAGTGCTGTTCGACATGGACGGCGTCCTGATTGATTCCGAGCCAGTGCATTACCGGATGGCATTCGAGACGCTGGCGCACTTCAGTCTGCCGACGCCGACCGAGCAGGAATACGACGAGCACCTCTTTGGCCGACCGGACCGTGACGGCTTCAGCGACTGGCTATTACGCAATCATCTTGACTGGCCGGTCGATGATCTGCTTGTCGAGAAGCTGAACCGCATGAAGCAGTCGTTTGCCGATCTCGTCAAGCCGTGTCCTGACGGCCAGTGGCTCGCGCGCGAGCTGGCGCGAAGGGGGATGCCGCTGGCGATTGTGACGGGTGGGCGACGAGCCGAGCTCGATATGGTCGTCGATCTGTTCAATCTCGGCGACGTGTTCAGGGCGACGATCAGCTCCGACGACGTGCCTGCTGGCAAGCCGGATCCGGGGCCGTTCCTGGCCGGCGCGGCGGCTCTGGGTGTCGAGCCGACTGCCTGCGCCGTCATTGAGGACGCAGTACCGGGATTACGGGCAGCCGAGGCAGCCGGCATGTGGCCGATCGTCGTCGACCGGAGTGGCGACCCGGCGCGCTTTGCGCCGGCCACGCCGGTCGACCAGCTCGATCAGTCGGTTCTGAACATGATTCTGGAGCGGGTCAGCCAGCGCTAGCCGACGAAGGCGACCGCTTCGACATCGACCGGAGCGTCGTCAGCGACGACCGTTTCCCACTGCCACTCGCCGGGCACGGCGCGGAGCAGTCGACCGCCGGAACAGACGGCCCAGATACTGTTATCTGGCGCTTCGACGAACAGCTCAACCATGTCGCGCATTGGCGACTCCAGCCCATCCCAGGCGGGCTGCCAGGTGTCGCCACCGTCCGCGGACACGACGATACGGCCCTCCCGTCCGACACGCGGGGCCGGACCGGCCAGCAACAGGCTGGTGTCGGCGCTGGGGATGAGTGTGGCGCGCGTGTAGTCGTTCTCGACCTTCTCCCAGGTCTTGCCACCATCCCGCGACCGACCGACGCCGCCGAGCTTGTAATCGCCGCGGTCGGTATTGCTCTTCAGGGCCGCGTAGCCCAGCGAGGCGTAGAGCAACTGCGGGTCATCGGGGTGGCCGGTGATGTGGTGAATGTCGTCATCCTGAATGATCGGCGCGATGCTCCACGACTTGCCGCCATCGGGGCTATCGAGCAGACCGCCGACCTCGACCGAAGCCAGGAGACGCCGGCCGCCCGGCGCGTAGACATTGCGCAGTGCGCCGGCGCGCGGTGAGTAGGGCAGATACCACTCGTCGACCTGTGCCAGCGCCGGGATGCCCTCTGCCTCCGTCCATGTCTGGCCGCCGTCAGTGCTGCGATAGAGGCGGGCCGGCTCGGTACCGGCGAGGATCGCAGAAGCGTCCAGCGGGTCCGGGACGATCGTGCGGAAGGCGGATGAGGTCAGGCCGTCCGTGACCTGCTGCCAGCTCTGGCCGTCGTCAGTGCTGCGAAAGAGGCCATTGCCGTAGGTACCGGCGAGAATAACTGAGCCATCGGCATAGATCGCCGAGACGCGCTCGCCAGACAGGCCGATTTCGACAAGCTCACCGCTATTCAGCCGATGGACACCGTTTGACGAACCAACATAGATCTGCATGCGGTCCTCCTTTGATGTAGCTTCGCAGGGCGATCGTACCGCGACTGCGAATCCAGAAGCAGCGCAGTCAGCCGAGGATACGGCTGACTGCAGCAACGAACGCGCTAGTGTCCGCCAGGTTCTCCATCAGCGCGTCAGGGTTGTGGCTGGCGAGCGCGTCGAAGTCGAACCGCCCGGTGGCAACGGCGATGACGTGCGCGCCACCCAGGCGGGCAGCAGCGATGTCGGCCGGTGTGTCGCCGACGAGCACCGTCTCGTGCGATACAAATCGCAGGCCGGTGGCGCGCACGGCCTCATCGAGCGCGGCATCGACGAGATGTCCACGCTCGATGGCGCTATCACCCCACGCGCCGAAAGTGATGAGAGTGTCCAGCCCGACCGCGCGGAGCTTGGCCTCACCGACTGCCTGGCCATTGCCGGTCAGCGCGCCGACCGTCCAACCCTGCTCGTGGGCGGCAAGCACCGCCTCGGTGACGCCTGGGAGCAAGCGATCTCGCAGGCTCGCTCCGGCCGTTGCTTCGACGTAGTGCTGCCCCATCGCGGCCATCATCTCCGCCAGCCGCTGCTCCGCCTCGCCAGCGTTCAGGCCGTGACGCTCGAACAGGATACGCGCGATCTGGCTGTCGAGCATCCCGGCCAGCGGCACGCCATCGAGCGTCACTGGCTTGTTGTAGACCGCCTCGAACGCGCGGGTGAACGCTGCGCCGTGGTGACGATCCCCGCCGACCAGGATCGTCCCATCGATATCAAACAGAACGAGTCCGCGTCGCCTGCTCACACGCTGGCCGAGCAGTAGCGAACGACGATCTCGAAGAGCGCCTTCGTTGCGAACAGCAGATTGTCGATCGAAACGCGCTCGTCGTGGTTATGCGCGCCGTTCATTTCCGCAGGAGAATAGGGCGCTGGGTTAAAGCCGTAGACCTTCACGCCCGGGATCGACTTCGCATCGGTGCCGCCGGACACCAGGAACGGTGCAACGCTGGAGCCGGGATCGAGGTCGCCGACGACCTCATTGATCGTGTCAAACAGCACCGAGGCAGGGTCCGCTTCGATACCGCCACTCCCGCCGGTACCAACAACCGTGACCTCATCGCCGAGCAGCTCCTGAATTTGCGCGCGCACCTCGGTCGGATCCTGACCGGGCAGCAGCCGCACATCGACGTCGCACACCACTTCGCCAGGGATGACGTTGATGCGATGGCCACCGTGGATGATGGTCGGCACTGCCGTGTTGCGTGTTGTCGCGCGGAGCGACAGCAGCTCGTGTTCGCCGAGGGGCAGCTTGCTCAGGTTTTCCCAGGTGGGGTCGGCGAGAATGTCGTCAATCATGTCTGCCTTAGCACCGAGACCTTCGGCGAACGAGCGCAGCATCATCTCGACCGACGACGTCATGACTGTCGGGAACGTGTACTCCGAGAGCTTCACCAGCGCGCGACCCATCCGCAACATGGCGGTGTCATCGCGCGGAACCGAAGCGTGGCCGGGAGGCGCGGTGGCAATGATCTGCGTGCGTGCGCTGCCCTTCTCGCCGGTCTGGCAGAGATAGAAGCGCGAGTCATTGACATCAATCGCGTTGCCGCCGCCCTCGTTGATCGCCACCTCGGCGTCAATCAGGTCGCGATGGTTCTCCCACATCCAGGTCGCGCCGTAGCGCCCCCCGGCTTCCTCATCAGCGAAGATGCAGAAGATCAGGTCGCGATCGAGCTTCAGGCCCAAGCGCTTGATGAGCAGCGTGACCAGCAGCTCCGACGCGACGAGGTTCTTGGTATCGACCGCGCCGCGGCCCCAGATCATGCCGTCGATGATGTCGCCGGAGAACGGAGGGTGCTGCCACTTGTCGGCTTCGACCGAAACGACGTCGCTGTGCGCCATCAGCATCAACGGCCGACCCTTGCCTTCGCCCTCGATGCGCGTCACAAACGTGGCGCGACCCGGCGCGCTCTCCAGTACGTGCGAAGACAGACCCACCTCGGCGACAGCATCGCGAAGGTAGTTCGCGACCAGCACCTCGTTACCTGGCGGGTTGACGGTCTCGAGTCGAATGAGGTCCTGAAGGCGCGACGTAACTTCGTCACGCACAGCCTTCCAGTCAACGTGCGCGCTGATATCTGCCGACATGCTCTGCCCTCCATCATCACAGGATCAATGCGCGCATGGTAATGCGAGCAAGCAGGCGGGGCAACGGGTGGTGAGGTTGCCGGAGTGGAGGATCGTTGAACGCGGCATGAGACTGTGGACGCATTCGTTTCGCACCCGCTTGGCTCTCCTGCGGTATGGCGAGATCAAGGCAGGTGGAGGTTCGCCGCTGCGGCCTCAAGGGGTAAGTCAGCGCCTATCCGTCTTCTACCGCCCAGAGGGCAGCAGCGCAACCGAGGGATCTCTTACGCGCTGGGCTACATCTGTCGAGGAAGAACCTTCGGATGCGACCCAGGTAGCGGCAGGCGCTCAATGGCCCGCTACTGACAAAGAGAAGGATGGAATGACTGTCGTTCCATCCTTCTCTTCATTTGGGATCAGCTCAATACAGATTGAGCCTAGGCGCTCGCGGTGCTGCCGCTGACGCCAGGGACGAGGTCGCCGGAGGCGAGGCCCTGCTCGCGCTCCTGCCGAGCGCGCTCCATGGCGGCATCGACGGCGGGCTGGCCGCCGAGGAACTTTTCGATGGCTTCGTCAAAGCCGAACGCGATATCGACGCGCACATCGACATCAGCCCACTTCTCGATGAGGTTTTCGAGCCGCTTCCAGTAGATCTCCTCACCACCACCGGCCCTGAACTCCCAGGCGGGGCGGATCTGGAGCACGAGATTCTCTTCCGGCATGTAAACCGAGAAGATGTGGTCAATCTCGACGTGTCGCTTGCAGGCCGGGCAGTACGCATGATGAATCGACCGGCGCAGAATCCCTTCGAGGCCCTTCGGATCGGTCCCGAAGTTGATGAAGTTGGCAACCGGCGGCGACCAGGTCGCGCGGCATCGCGGGCAGCGCAACTCAGTTTCGGTGTAGGCGGTCTTGAGGCGCTCTTCACGAACGTTGGGGTCGGTTGTCGTTTGTTCTGTCATCTTTCGCGCTTCTCCATGCACGGGTCAATCATCGGCGGTGTACGCCATTCGCCCCCGGCGGCTCACTGCGTTCGATCAACTCCCTGAATATATCAATCGTACGCGTCGGATCGCCCGGACGCGAGCCGCCGGCAGCAGGCGAACCGCGCCGTGGATCGAGCAGCGCTTCGGCGATCTCGCGAATCTCCGGATGCGGGCTCATTCGGGCTGCCTCGGCCGTCTCGGGATTGCGGTGTAGCTGATAGAGCAGATCGGCTGCATCGTGGGCCAGCGCGGGGTCGGGATGGATGACGAACGCGCTCAACAGATCAGCGATGGCGCTCGTGGGCATACGCATGCCCATCGCGACGAGGGCACTGCGACGCAGCTCGACTGGCTGCGATTCGTCGAGCAGCAGCTCGCTCGCTTGCTGAAACGTCGGCTCGGGGGTCAACCGCAGCGCCGTTAACCAGACAATGCCGCGCACGCGCTGGGAGTCGCTGCGGACGAGATCGTCGAGCACGTCGAGCAGGCGGTCGGGCGCGGCGTCAGCCAGGAACTCTGCAGCGAGGCCGCGCGCCTCCAGCGAGTCGCTGTTCAAAGCGGCGCGCGCGATTGTCGTGCGGCGGGCAGTACCGAGGCCGAAGGGGTCCAGCGGATCGAGGACGAGCAGATACAACGTCGCCTCGGCTGCCGCGGCGGACTGCACGATCAACTCAGCGACAGAGACGAGCCGATCGGGGTCGTCACCAAGACGCCCCCAGAGTGCCATCGAGGCGGAACCGGCAGCGACGGCGACGGCGTGGTCGAGCAGGATGTTCATCGGCACGCGGACCACAACGCGGTCCAGTGTCGCGTCGCGGCGCGGTGAGCTGAAGTCTTCCGCGTGCCTGAGCAACCGCGCGGCGAGATCAGAATCGAGATCGGGCAGCGACCGGAGCCAACGTCGGCCGGCTGGCTCAGCGATGAGCAGATCGGCGACGCGACGCTGCTCGTGGGCTGGCAGTGCGGCGTAGTCAGCGTGCTCGACCGGCTCGCCGGCGAGAATCCGCGTTGCGATGGCGCTCATCGATGCCATGGCGAGGCAGCTCAGGCGCGGGCTGGCGCCGAGTAGGTGGCGGTGACGGTCGTGTAGAGACCGCCGCGAACGTTGAACTTGCCGATGACGGTCGCCTCGCGAGGCGCGATCTTGCCGACGATCTCATCGAGGATCTGGTTCGTGACCGCCTCGTGAAACGCGCCTTCGTTACGGAACGACCAGTAGTACAGCTTGAGCGACTTCAGCTCGACGCAGAGCTGGTCGGGCACGTAGCGCAGAGTGATCTCGGCGAAGTCCGGCTGACCCGTCACCGGGCAGAGGCAGGTGAACTCCGGCGTGTGAATCTCAATAGTGTAGTCGCGATCCGGGTTCGGATTCGGAAAGACCTGAATTTCATTGGTAGCCGTCGTCGGATTTGCACCAAGGAGCGTTGAGGACATGGATGTGGATACCTCCAGGAAGCGAACGCGTGTCATACGACATAAGGATACACGGGTGAGGCAGGCATCTGCGCACCCTGCAATCGCGAGGGGCGAGATTGGGGGGACGCGTGCGTGCCGCCGTTGGTGTTGTAGGGGTGGGTGCCGTACCAACGGATCGGGGGCCAAACGGGCGTATGCGATACGCCCCTACATTTGCGTGTTTGCCTGCCGTCCTGTGGAATGGGGGGAATCGGTGCGCTTCGTTAATTCATGTAGGGGCGTATCGCATACGCCCGTTCAAAACCAACAGCGACACACATGGCACCCGCCCGTTCAAAACCAACGACGGCATGCATTGCACCCACCCGTGTGGCCCGCGGCCCATGGGAACAGCACCCACCACGCCATCCGATGTTTTCGCCAAGCGCACATGTCAGACAGCAATGCACACTGGCGCACGATCGGTGAGTGCGCGCCAGTGTGACCGCGTGCTATTTCGCGGGGCGAACGAGGCCGTGATACCAGAATGGGACGGTGCCGCGGACGCCGTCGGACCATGACCAACCGGTGAACTCCTCGCGGTAGGGGAGGTGTTCGCCGTGCTGCATGAACGGGACGCGCGCGATGTCCTCGGCGAGGATTGCCTGAAGCTCGCGATAATGGCGGCCACGGGCGACTCGGTCAACGGTGGCGCGGCCGGCGCGGATGGCGTCGTCGACGGCCGGGTTGTTGTAGCGCATCGTGTTGCGCGGGCCATCGGAGGCGAGGAAGCTGGCCATAAGTTGCGGGTCCGGGCCGATATCTCCGCTGTCGAGCAGCAGGTCAAACTCGCCGGCGTCCTGGAAGCGCTCCTTCCAGCCGACAGGATCGACCGACTCGACGTCGGCTGCAATACCGATGCGCGCGAGTTGCTCGGCCATGATTTCGGCAGCGACGCCGTAATGCGAGTAAAGCGAGCGGTAGGCAAGACCAACGCGGAACCGGATGCCATCCTGGTTACGCAGGTAGCCTGCCTCGTCGAGCAGCTGCTCGGCGATGACGGGGTCGAACTCCGGCGCTGCGGCGTCCGGGTTGAAGGCCCAGTCGACGCGTTCGAGGTAGTAGTGGGTCGGCGTGGAGGCAAGCGGGCAGACGCCCTCCGCAATCGGGCCACGGTCGAGCGCCCGGGCGATCGCTTCGCGAACGCGGTGATCCTGGAACATCGGCTTCTGCCAGTTGAAGGCAACGAACGCAATGGCGTTGCCGGGGTGGAACATCACGTCGACGCCATCTTTGGCACGGAACTCATCGACCTGCTTGCAGGGCACGTCCTGCACAACGAAGTGGACCTCGCCGTCTTCAAGCAGCTTGAACGCATCGTTCGTGTCCGGGATCACGCGGTAGGTGATGCGTTCGAGGTACGGACCCTCGCGGAAGTAGTCGGGATTGGCAACGAGCTCAATGCGATCGCCTTCGTCCCACTGCTCGAAGCGGAACGGTCCGCTGCCGATGGGTCGCAGGTTGTGCGGGTTAGTGGACCAGTCGGTGCCCTCATAGAGGTGCTTCGGCAGGATGTGGGTGAAGACGAATGCGCCGAGCTGCGCGAGGAACGCGGCGTTCGGCGCTTTCAGGCGGCACTCGACGGTGTGGTCATCGAGCGCCACGACGGTGTGGATGTCCTGTAGCCACGACAGGCCGTGGTAGCCGTTGATCAGGACTTCGCGGTAGGTGTAGGCGACATCTTCGGCAGTGACCGGCTGACCATCATGCCAGCGCGCATCGCGGTTGAGGTGGAAGACGTAGCGCGCACCATCGTCGAGGATATCCCACGAGTCGGCCAGATCGGGGTGAATGTCACCGCGATCGAAGACATCGAGCACGACCAGCCTGCTGAAGATGTTGTTGGCCGCGAAATAGCCGCCCGCTCCAGTGTAGTTTCGCCAGATCTCATTGAAGCCTTGCGCGTCGAAGGGCACGGCTACAACAAGATGCCCGCTCGGGTTGTCGTTCGCCAACTCTCAGTCCTTCCGCTTGTATCCACTCCGTTCGGCAGAGGGTACTGGCAAGTGGCGATTTTGGCGAGAAGATCGCTGCTCAATCTGCCGCTACCGGCGAGACGTGGGAGAACATGCTGAGCTGGAACCAGCCGGGGAACTGACGCACCAGATCACTCGGTCCATCGAGCTGGATCGCGCGGCTGGCCAGCGCCGACGGGAACGGGTGGTGCCCGAGCCAGACGCGATGGAGCGTCATCGTGTCGGCGGTCACATAGACATCGACATCGAAACCGGGGTCGGTGACACAGACGGCGACTTCTGTCGGCAAGAGCACGAGCCAGAGGCGTTTGCTGGAGATGCCGGTGAACTGGAACTGGACGACGACCCGCCGCGCCGGAAGCTGGTCGAGATTGATGCGGCGGTGCATGTCCCAGAGCAGCAGATCGACGTCGATATCCTCGTCACGCACGTCGCGATTCATCCAGCGCGCCCCCCAGACACCCAGCTGGTGGATGACGTCAAAGAGTTCGCGGCCAGCAGCAGTCGGCAGATAGGTTGTGGCACGCCCGTTGTCGCTGGCGTGGCGCTCAATCAGGCCATCACGCTCCAGCGATTTCAGGCGTTGGGCGAGGACGGAGCGGGAGATGCGCGGCAGGCCACGCTCGAGCTCATTGAAGTGGCTACTACCGAGCAGAATCTCACGCATGATCAGCGGCGTCCAGCGCTCGGCAAACACTTCAGAGGCTTTGGCAACGGGGCAGAACTGACCGTATCCAGGCATGGTCGACTCTCCTGTGAGGGATAGGCGGTCAACGACAAATTCAGTATGCGGCACAGACTCATGTGGCTACCAGATGAGGTTCGAAGATCGAACTAGTCGAGGTCTCCGACACGCCTCAGGATGTCGGTAGGAACCTGATCGGCGCAATCGGGCGCCACGGTTTGACTGGAGGACCTCAATGACATCTGCAACCCAATCACGGGCCACCAGCAGCAGCACTGCGTTTCAGCCGCGACTGCTTCAGGCGGGCGATGACCGCTTCGTCGGTCTGGCTCGGGAGCTTGCGGCCGAGTTTGCTGAGCGGGCGGCGCAGCACGACCACGACAACACGTTCGTGGCCGAGAACTATGAACGGATGAAGAAAACGGGCTACACCAGACTGGCGATCCCCGAGGAATTCGGAGGTCTGGGCGCGACGATGCGGCAGGTGCTCTACGCGCAGGCAGAACTGGCGAAGGGCTGCGGCTCGACGGCGCTGGCGATTGCGATGCACCACTACAACATGCTGGCGCTGAACTACCGCTTCAAGCACGGCGCAGAGGGTGTGGCGGCGAGCCTGCGCAAGATCGCGGACAACAACCTGATCGTGATGACGAGCGGCGGCTCGGACGGCATCTGGCCGTCGGCGACGGCGACACGCACCGAGGGCGGCTTCCTGTTTTGCGGGCGCAAGGTGTTCTGCAGTCAGGCACCGATCGCGGACCTGATGACGACGATGGCGCGTTATGACGATCCGTCCGACGGGACGGTCGTGCTGATGGCAGCGGTGCCGCTGCGCCAGCCGGGCATCGAGATGGTCGAGACGTGGGATACGCTCGGGATGCGCGGAACGCAGAGCAACGACCTGGTGCTTAACGATGTCTTCGTCAGCGACGCGCAGATTGCGGCGCGCCGCACCTGGGGGCGCAACGACCCGCCGCTGCGCAACGCGCTAATCCACTTCGCGCCGGTCGTGGCTTCTGTCTACTGGGGCATCGCGGCTGGTGCGCGAGACGAAGCCGTTGCCGCAGTCATCAAGCGCAGCGAGCGCGTCGGCTCGGTGCTGGCAGACTCGGCGATTCAGCGGCAGGTCGGTGAGATCGACGCACGGCTGCAAGCGGCATGGTGGTCGCTGCTTGGCGCAGTCACGGAGATCGGCGACGACTACGCGCTCGACGAGCAGACGGCGAACACGGTCGTGATCGGCAAGCGCGAGGTTGTCAACGCCGCGACAGCCATCGTCGATATGGCGATGGATCTTGCCGGTGGCGGGTCGTACTTCCGACGCTCGCCGATCGAGCGAGCATATCGCGACGTGCGGGCCGGCAAGTTCCACCCACTGACGCCGGAAAAGACCTTGCTGCATGCCGGACGGCTGGCACTCGGGCTTGATCCGAACGACATCTGGTAGGACGCCTGGCTGGTTAGGCTCGAAAGGTGGGGGGCATGGCTCTGTGGCCATGCCCTTGCCTCTTTGCCCTGCGACTGATTCGACGATGACGAGGCATTTGACAATGGCTTCCGCGAGGAGCTGTTGCCTTTCGGGATGGCACAGGGCTAGCCGGGCGTATGCGATACGCCTACAGCAACGTGGTCTCTGCCGTACCGCGGAAGATAGCAGGACGTGCATTCGACTTGCGGTTACGGCACGATGGGCCATGCCAGCGGCCGTTCGATCACTCCACGCCAACGACGGCTGCCAGTTGCTTGAGCATCACCTGCGGATCGGTAGTAGGGAGTTGGCAGGTGAAGTTGCGGCAGACGTAGGCGGTGGGCTGGTTATCGATCTGCGGACGATCGGCGAGTAGCGGAACGTGGTCGCCGTCGGTGCCGACGGCGATGACGGCGCGCGGCAGGAATGTCTGCCGCAGCGGGTCGATCAGGGCGACGAGGTCAGGCGATGCCGGATCGGCGCTGATGGCGATCTCGGCGACCGGGCCGATGGCGATGTCAGCGGCGCAGAGCAGGCGGCCGTAGCCAAGCGCGTTGCCAGCGGCGTGCGTCGCCAGACTAGTCAGGACGTCGCGGGCGATCTGCTCCAGGTCGCTTCGGCCGGTCAAGTGAGCGAGGCGCAGTAGGGCATCGCAGGCGACGCTGTTGCCGCTCGGCGTGGCGCTGTCGCTGAAGTCGCGCGGGCGACCAATGAGCTGCTCGGCTGACGCACCGGCGTCGAAGAATGAGCCGTCGGCGTGGAACTCGGCGACCATCGCATCAGCAATCGCTTCTGCGAGTGTAAGCCACTGCGGATCGAACGTTGCATTCCAGGTGGCGAGCAGGCCATCGACGACGTTTGCGTAGTCCTCGAGGTAGCCGTCGATCCGCGCTTCGCCGTGCATCCAGACACGGAACACGCGCTGGCCGTCCCAGAGATTGTCGCGGATGAATGTGGCGTTGGCGATTGCGGCGTCGCGGTAGCGGTCGTCATCGAACGCCCAGGCGGCCGTGGCGATTGCGCGCAGCATCATGCCGTTCCAGGCGGCCAGCACCTTGTCGTCGCGGCCGGGCGCGGTCCGCGTTGAGCGCGCGTCGTAGAGCTTCTGGCGGGCGGCAGCGAGCGGCTGCTCGCGCCAGAGCATGCGGTCTTCGGCGCGCTGGATGGCGAGGACGTTGCTGCCTTCGAAATTGCCGCGCTCGCTGACGCCGAGGAGCTCGATAACCTGCTCGGCGAGGGCATCGTCGCTCAGTGCGGTTCGGATTTCGGCCGGCGTCCAGACGTAGAACTTGCCCTCTTCGCCCTCGGTGTCGGCGTCCTGCGTCGAGTAGATGCCACCTTCGGGCGAGGTCATCTCGCGGAGAACCCAGTCGATCGTCTCGGTCGCGATCGCGCGATGGAACGGCTCGTCGGTCACCTGCCAGGCGACGGTGTAGAGGTGCGCCAGCAGGGCGTTGTCGTAGAGCATCTTCTCGAAGTGGGGGACAAGCCAGACGGCATCAACGGCGTAACGGTGGAAGCCACCGCCGACCTGATCGTAGATCCCGCCGTGGCCCATCGTGTCCAGTGTGTGCTCGACCATCTGCATAGCGCGCTCCGCGCCGGTGCGCTGATGGACGCGCAGCAGGAGCTCCAGCACCATCGGCGAGGGGAACTTTGGAGCACCGCCGAAGCCGCCGTTGACGCGGTCGTATTGCGGCGCGAGTGAGCGGGCGGCGTCGTCGAGCAGCTCCGGCGTGAGCGGTCCGGCCTCCGGCAACGCCTGGAACTGCGCTTGCAGCGCGGTCGCGAGGCGATCCGCGCCGGAATCCACCTCATCGCGGCGCTGCGACCACGCTTCATGGACGGCGAGGAGGATGCGCGGGAAACCGGGCATCGGGCCGCGGTCGGCTGGCGGGAAGTAGGTACCGGCATAGAACGGGCGGCCATCGGGGGTCAGGAAGACTGTCATCGGCCAGCCGCCATGTCCGGTCAGCAGCTGGGTCGCGGTCATGTAGATCGAGTCGAGGTCGGGGCGCTCCTCGCGATCGACCTTGATATTGACGTAGAGACGGTTCATCAGGGCGGCGATCTCGTCGTTCTCGAAGCTCTCATGGGCCATGACGTGGCACCAGTGGCAGGCGGAATAGCCAATCGAGAGCAGGATCGGCTTGTCCTCGTCGCGGGCGCGGGCCAGCGCCTCGTCTCCCCACGGATACCAGTCGACCGGGTTGTCGGCGTGCTGGAGGAGATACGGGCTGGTCTCGTTCGCCAGTCGGTTCGCCATTAGTGCATGGTCCCTTCAAGCGTGGCCGACTCGGCTGCGGCGCGGCGACCACGTTCGTGGCGCACGAGCTCAACGGCCGTTTCGGCCAGATCGGGTAACTGCGGGTTGGAGAGAAACATCGAGCGCATCGCGGACGGCGACCACCAGGCGAACGCAACAACGTTGCCGATCTCTGCCGGCACGAGGCCATCGAACACAATGTCAACGGTGTCCATCTCAACGGCAAAAAAGTGGCCACGACCGAGGTAATGCAGGCCATCGTACTGGTAGGGTCGCAGGCCAACGTGAAAGGGGCCGAGGAATGCTTCGGTACTCACGAGTACGCCAGTTTCTTCGGCGAGCTCACGCTGGGCTGCCTCGCGGAGTTCTTCACCAGGCTCGACGCCACCGCCAACAGTGAACCAGTACAGCTCATCCGGTCGGGCTGGGTCGCGGCCCTGTAACAGCAGGACCTCGTCGTGTGCATTCACTGGGAAGACACGGGCCGTCTCGCGCTCAATCGGGAGCTGCGGCGTCGCGCCTGCGGGTGTCTTCGGCATGCGCTCACGTCCTTCCCGATCAGTCCGATTACCGTAACGGCCCTGAATAGAGCATACGATGCCCTGTCTGCTGGGTTGTCAGCTATCGAACTCGACTGTCGCGCCGAGCGTGCGGGCAAGCTGGACGGCATGGGCGATGTCGAGCTTCGCGCCGCGTAGATTGAGCAGCGACAAGTCGACGCCATCGAGCTTTGCCCCCCGAAAGTCAGCACCCCGCAGCTTGGCTCGGATCAGGCTGACGTTGGTGAGGTCGCAATCGCGGAAGTTCGCGCGTTCAAGGTTGCACTCTTCGAGGTTGGCATCGCTGAAGCGGATGCCGCGCAGGTCGCGACCACGCAGGTCCTGTCCGACGAGGACGACGAACGACCAGTCGCCGCCGATGAGTGTCGTGTTCAGCATGCGAGCCTTGTCGAAGGCGGAGCCGGTCATCTTGCACGACTCGAAGCGCGTCTGCGTGAGGTTAGCGAGATCGAAGCGACAGTTGACGAAGGCTGTCCCCCGGTGGAACGAGCCGTTCAGTCGCGCTCCGGAGAACTCGCAGCCGTCGAAGAAGCAGGCGTCAGTCGTCGCCTCGTCGAGGTCTGCACCACGAAACGAGCACTCGACAAAACGGCAGTGCTGCATCTCGACCTGATACAGGTCGGCACTATCGAACCGTTCGCCAAGATATTCGCGGTCAATCCACGGATCTGGTTGCGTGCTGGTCTCGATCATTGCGCCCCCTTTATCTCAGCGGACTATACCCGCACATCGACAGCGGACGGTGTACCGTTAGCCTCGACTTTTGAGCAGAGCAGGACATTGGCTGTTTCAAAGGAGATGCAGGCACGATGCAGGAGCAGACGACAACCGACCGGGTGACAGTGATCTTCGATGTCGAAGGGACGACCTACACCGCCAGCCTGAAGTCGATGGAGATCGTCCATGATGGAATACATCACGCGATCCCGGAGGACATTCGGCGCGGCAAGCGGCTGATTCTTCGTGCGCCGGGCGATGTCGAGGTCTACCCGGACATGTTCGCCGGGGAGGTCGTGCGCGGTTATGGCGACGGCGCGCAGGTGGCGCTGACGACGACGATCATCCCAATCGAGTCCTCGCCGGGTCCGTGGCGCAACATCGGTTTCGATCATCTGGCGATCGCGCTCGCCGACCGCGATGGGGCCTGTAAGTTCTTCTCCGAGGTGCTCGGTATGCAGATCATGCGGCACGACCCGCACCTGACTGTGCTCTCGACCGGCCACACCGGTCTGTTCCTGTTTGACATTGGCGATGACATCCCAATGTCGGACGGCACCGCCTCGCGCTGGCACCACATCGGCTTCGTCGTGGACAACCTGGAGCACGCCTTCTATCACCTGGAGCAGCACGCCGCGCTGGTATCGGACTTCACGCTGCTGGAGCGCCAGGAGCGCTGGTCGCTCTACGGCCATTACCAGAACGGCGACGTGAACTTCATGATCCAGCTCTCGGAGATTCGCGATGGCTGGCGCGGATTTGCCGAGCCGCAGGAGATTACAGATTACCTGTACGACTACAGCGGCCAGCAGTATGGGAAGCGGTTGGAGGAGTAGGCGGGTAAGCGTACCGAAGACTCCGTGTCTCCAAAGGGAACAACTCGTCCTTGAGGGATCTGCTCCGGGTCGCCAGCGCCAGGTTATTACGCATTCTGGTACGGCAACCGACCCCGGCTCCTGTCATTTCGAGGCCGCAGCCGAGATATCTCCCCTGCGTTGAACTCACTCGAACGGGTGGGAGATCTCTCACTGCGGTTCGAGATGACAGGTGAAAAGGTGGGCTGCCGATCTGACAACTTGAAGTTAACAACGCACTCAACAGGACATAACAAGGGAATGCGTGCCGATCCGGGAATTCGATGTTGACGGCGCTGTTACCGCGCGTTGACGAGCCGGCGGATTTGCCAGATGGCGCGCAGGCTGTTGGCGGCAGCCCGGGGAGAGATGGTGGCGGAGGCGAGCTCGAGATTGGCGTGGCGCAGGCCAGCGTCGCCGAAGGCGCGGATGCGTCTGGCGACTTGGGCGGGCGTGCCCCAGAGCAGGACCTCGGCGAGCGCGTCGATTGGCACCTGAGCCATAGCGGCTTCGAGCTCTTCGCGGGTGTGCTCGCTGGGCACGAAGTCGAAGAAGCCCTTGAAGTCGTCGCCGAACGGGTGAGGAACACCGTGGCGTCGCCACATCTCGGCCGGCGCAAGAACCGCGATGTAGCGGATGGGTGGCGCGCCGAGCATCTTGCGTGCTTCCTTCTCTGTCGGCGCAACGACGACGTAGGCCTGCATTGCCGGGCGGATGGCGTTGGGGTCGCGGCCGACGGAGCGCGCTGCTGACCGAATGACTTCAAGCCGCGCTGCGTAGTCGTCGGGGTCGGTGACGAGGACCGGAAGCCAGCCATCGCCATAGCGACCGGTGAGGTCGAGCATGCGCGGGCCGTGCGAGGCGATCCAGATTTCGGGGACGCGCTTGCGTGGTGGATGCAGATCGAGCGTCGCCTGTTTGAGCTGATAGAACTTGCCGTCGAAATCAACCGGCCCCGTCGATTCCCAGCAGAGGCGGATAATCTGCAGCGCCTCTTCGAGGCGGCTCACCGGTTTTGACATCGACAGCCCGTAGGGTTCGACGTTCTCGCGTTCGCCGGTGCCGATGCCGAGGATCGGAGGTCGGCGCGTGATGTGTGCCAGCGTCGCCATCGACTGAGCAATCACAACTGGATGGCGGCGGATAGCTTCGGTGACGCCGACACCCAGGCGGAGCCTGCCGGAATGGGCGGCCAGGTAGCCTAGTGTCGTCTGATAATCGAGCAGATCGTGGGGCGTCTTGCTCATGCCAGCGAGCCAGGTGAACTGCTTGTCCCACAACGACGCCGGGAAGAGGTCCTGGACGTGATCCCAGATGGTGAACGATTCGAGCCGCATCAGCCGTGAGGCGTAGGCGAGCGCGCGCATGGTGACGACCGGAGGCTTCGGTGGCATGTGCATGCCGACCGTGATCCGTGGCTTAGCCAAGCGCTTTTGCCCCTTCCGACGCGCCTGCGGCGGTCTAGCTCATCGGCACCTGTGCGAGGATTTTGCCATCGATGCGCTCGAAGATCTCCGGCAGCGAGTGGCCGGTGATTGTCAGCCCGTGATTCTTCAGGCCAACGACGGCGCGGGACGGATCGGGCGAATTGCGCACGAGATCGGATACGGCGACGGCGAGCTCGCGCGTGCCGCACGGGTAGTTAATCTCGGTTGACGTAATGTCATCCATCCAGGCGTGGACGTGGACAATCGCGCCGACCTCGGGGTGCTCACGATAAATCATGAAGTGCTCGATCGCGTCGACCGACACGCGGCGCGGCTGCACTTTCGGCGAGACACTCAGCACCATCGCGTTGCGCTCCGGCACGTAGTCGGTGACCAGGAGGATGTCGCGGCCGACTTCGTAGAGCTTGGATTTGTCGACGCCGCTGGCGCTCATCCAGAAGGTCTTTTCATCGCGCCGAGCCGACAGGTTGCCGTAGGACAACCCGCCAATGCCGAAGAGGCGCATGACGTGCTTCAGATCGCGCTCGGACAACAGATCCTGAATCGGCCATGGGGCGGGCAGCAAATTGAGCTTGCCGAGCTGCTCGCCGGCCCAGGTTATCTGGCGCGTGATCTCGTCGCCCTGCCAGAGATCTTCCGGGAGGTCCGGGATGTAGTCGTTGTTGATGACCAGCTGGGATGTCGCGAGCGGCGCGAGGCGCGCGTAGATCGCCGCGAAGAAGTCGGACTCGGAGCGCGACGGATCCCAGGTAACGACGTAGTGTCCCTGCTCCATTGTCATGAAATGGGCATCGACGGTATCGCCCTGAACAACCATGATGATGCCGAGATTGGAGAGGGAGTGAAGGAGGACCGGGTAGAACGCGCGGAACAGGTCTTCTGGCTCTTCATTGGTTTCCAGCACGCTGGTGACAAAGGTGCCCTGCGCCTTGCGGCGGAATGACTTGGGCGCGTCGTAATCGGTGAAGTTCAGGATCAGGCGGACATCGTCGTTCGGAGCATCCAGGCGGACGTGGCCACGGCGCTCCATCTCTGCCACGAGCCCGTCGCGGAACCACTGCTGGCGGGCAGTGCGGGCATCGCCGTTCAGAGCGAACGTCAGATGACCGGATTCACGACCATTGCTTGTCGCGTCCGACGACAGGCCGGTGCTTCCCGGCCCGGTTGTGCTGGATACCATGCAAACCCCTACCTGATCTCAGGCTCGCCGCGCTGACTCGAACGCTCGTTGCCAATGGATAATCGCACGCCGAGTCGCCCGGCGAGAGTGCTGATGCAATCTGAATCAGCAGCGCACTGTACAACTATGGCTTATCAGCGCGGATCGATGCAACTTCCGACCCTGGCGAGTGCCTCCGGTATGCCGAGTACACGCAGGACACGCGGCACAACTGCGACGCTAACGGGTGTCTGACCGATCTGCTCGCCATCCATTTCCACGAGCATGTCACTCGACGAGCGGACGGTCGCTGTGCGTACGGCGATGTGTCGGACGCCACGACGCCCGAGATGTCCGCCTCGATAAACGCGCGGCATGATGTCCGTGATCAGTGCGCGCTTGCCCACATCCTCAAGGACGAACAGGTCGAGCATTCCGTCGCAGAGAGAAGCCATTGGCGCGACGTGCATGCCGCCAGCGAAATAGGCGCCGTTAGCGAAGACGGTCATGTTGGCCGAGCCGGCGAAGAACCGCTCGCCTTCAACCTCGACCTCGATTGTCACCGGCTGAAATGAAGCGATTGAGCGGATCGCGCCGGACATGTAGGAGACCAGCCCACCCAGGCGCTTCGAGCTCTGGTTGATACGCAACGCCGTCGCGCCACCCAGACCGGCATCAGCAACGTTGGCGAAGTAGCGCGTCGTCAGCTGGCCCGTTTCGGTGGCGAGGTACTGGATTCGGCCAACATCAATTGTTGCGACGGCGTCTTCGCGCAACGCCTCGATCGCATTCTCGATCGTACGCACGCCGATCGAACGGCCGAGGTCGCGGCCAGTGCCGCAGGGGACGAGCAGCATACGGGTTTCGGCGCTGACGGGAGCGTCGTTAGCCAGCAGGCCATTGACAACCTCGTTCATCGTGCCGTCGCCACCGACGCAGACGACGATCGGGACATCGCGACGCGCGAGGCGGCGAGCGATGTCGGTTGCGTCGCCAGGGCCGGTCGTGATGTAGGCCTTGAAGTCGTATCCGGCAGCGCGGAGCTGCTTGGCGTATCCGGGCCAACGACGTCCGGCGCGACCGTTGCCGGCCATCGGGTTCACAATGACGTGGAGCGTCGTTGCGTTCGCTCCGGCCAGCGCACCCTGTCGCTCGGCGGCTACCATTTCGAGCATTCCCTTCGGCTCGCGGACCATCACCGCGCGGCATTACTCGGCGCGGCATGATGGACGATCACTCATCTGAACGCGGGGCAGTATACCGTTAGCGACCGGCAGCTCGCTGATAGACGGCAACTGTCGCCTCAGCGACGCTCTGCCAGTCGAACTGCGCGGCCTGTGCGACACCGGCCTGCGAGAGGTTGCGCCAACGGGCGTTGTCGCTGGTGAGCGCCTCAATCGCGGCCGCCCACTCGTCCGGCTCGGCATCGGGCAGATCAATCGACGCGCCGCCAGTGACCTCCGGTAACGCGCCGCCGGCCGACGAGATCACCGGTGTGCCGCAGGCCATGCCTTCCAGCGCGGCCAGCCCGAAGCCCTCGACGCGACTGGGCAGTACGACAGCCAGTGCTGTCCGATACAGCTGCCAGACCTCGGCATCCGCCAGGCCGGTGTGCCACTCGACCTGTCCGCGTTTCGCGGCCTGTCGTAAGCGCCGCTGCACATCGGCGGTCCGCCAGCCTGGGTTACCGACGATAACGAGGCGGATGGCTGGATCGAGGTGATCGAGCATGTCAAGTAGCAGATCGTAGCGCTTGCGCGGCTCGACGGTACCAACCGCGAGCACGAAATCGCCGCGCTCGGTTCGCGGCAGGGGCGGCTTATTGGCGATGCCGGGTGTCAGGCCAAGCGGAATGACGGTGATGCGCGTACGGTCGTAGCCAAGCCGCTCAGCGATGTCGTTGGCTGTCCAAGCGGACGTGGCGATGACTTCGGTCGTTGAGCGCAAGGCTTTCGGCAGTTGCTGATAGTAGGCGAGGCCGTCCGGCGCAAGGTCTTCGGGCCAGCGCATGAACGCCAGATCGTAGATCGTCGCAACAATCGGCACGCGTGGCAGCAGCGGCGCGATGAGATCGACGGCGTGGTAGACGTCGGGATGGACGCGCCGCAGCGCCAGCTCGACCGGCAGCGCCACGCGCTCCAGACGATGATGCGGCGGGGTGCGCATCCGGACGGCAGCGTCAGGCGTTTCGTCTTTGACAGAACGCAGCGGGACGAGATCCACGTCGGTTCGCTCGCGGAGCGCCGCTTCCAGATCGGTCGCGTAGCGCGCGATTCCGCCGGCGCGATAGCCGGCCAGACGCATGTCGAACGCGACGCGCAACGACACGCTAGACCAGGGCTTCCAACACGAGATCGCGCGAGCCAAAGCGCAAGAAGTGGAACTGCTCGGCGTACTTCATGCCCGACGCACCAGCAGCCAGACGGCCCATCATCTGCATCAGCTCGCCGAGCGACTCCGGGTCGGCCACCTGCGACCGGTGGCAGCGCATCGCTTCGAGCTTCTGGTCGATCGTGTCGGTGATGTCGATGCGCAGATTCGGGAAGGCAGGACTGACCATATAGATGTCCTGCACCTGGTGCGGCGAGAGTCCCTCATCAGCCATGTCGACGAACGTGCGGCGATTGCCGGAAAGCGGGAAGAGCGCGGCCAGCGCCGCTTCGCCGCTTGTCCAGTGATCCGGGTGCTGGACGTAGCCGGGCAGGACTCGGCGCTGCGGGTCGAACAGGATGGCGGCCTGCGGCCTGGCGCGACGAATCTCCCGAACAAGCTCGCGGCGCAGCTCTAGCGTGTGGAACAGCTCGCCATCACGATGGTTCAGAAAGACGACATCCTTAACGCCGAGTATCTCAGCTGCGGCGCGCTGCTCCTGCTGGCGCATGGCGACGAGATCAGCGTCGGAGATCGGCGTGTCGCCCAGCCCCTGCACGCCGGCGCGTCCGTCGGTCATCAGCACGTAGGTGACATGGCAACCGGCAGCCGTCCAGCGGGCGATGGTGCCGCCACAGGTGAATTCGGGATCGTCCGGGTGGGCAAAGAGGCAGATCGCGCTCTCCGGCACACCGATGCGCTCATCAATGTCAATCATGTGCGTCTCCAGCGGGCGTGATTGTTGGCGTTTCAGAGAATGGGTAGGCGCGCTCCCGCGCCATCTGCACCAGCTCGTCGCGCGCGGCGAGGATCAGGGCGTGCAGGCGCGGATCATCCTGCTCGATGCCGGACTCGTCCAGCTCATCCATGTCAATGACCTCGATCGATCCATCGGGCATAACCAGCACATCGACCCACAGGTCATGCCAGTAGATCGTGTCGTCGTTGACGCGCGTTGGATGGGTCACGTTGCAGTACCAGCCGACGAGCCGACCGTCCGGACGATAGGTCGCAAACAGATTGTAGGGTCGCTCAGTCGCGAAGTACTCGTAGAGCACATCGTCCTGCTCGAACGAGTAGTAGCCGATGTCGACCGTGCCGTAGGTCCAGATCGCGCGTGCGGCGACCCAGCCGTCCGGCGCGGGAATGTCGGTCGCGGGATAGCGGGCCGCCTCGCTGCCATCTGGTCGCAGCTTGACGACCGTCCATATCCGTGCGTCGGTCATGCGCTCTTCCCGCGGACAATCCCCAGGACTGCGGCGGTGCGGTCCCCCAGTTGCGCCTCGGTGTCCGCTTCGACGTTCAGGCGCAGCAGCGGCTGCGTGTTGGATGCGCGCAGGTTGAACCACCAGGTCGGGTAGGAGATAGTCAGGCCGTCCAGCTCGTCCAGCTCGCCATCGGCGAATGCCTCGCGCACCTTTGCGAGCGTGCCATCGACATCGGTAACTTCCGAGTTGATCTCGCCAGAGCGGAAGCGCGTATCGATCGGCTTGAGGTATTCGCTGACCGAACGACCGTCGGCTGAGAGCAGCTCCAGCACCGTCAGGAAGGCGATCAGGCCGGAGTCGGCGTACCAGTTGTCGCGGAAGTAGAAGTGGCCCGAATGCTCGCCGCCAAAGATGGCGTCCTCGCGGCGCATGTGGGCCTTGATAAAGGAATGCCCGACACGCGAGCGGATCGGCCGGCCGCCCTCGCGCTCGATAAGCTCCGGCACCGTCCGCGAGCAAATCAGGTTGTAGACGACCGCCGAGCCGGGGTTCTTGCGCAGCAGGCTCTGGGCGACCATCGCCGTCACCATGTCGCCGCCGACGAACTCGCCGTTGTCATCGATCAGGAACATGCGGTCGGCATCGCCATCGAAGGCGACGCCCATATCCAGATTATGGGCCACGACGGAGGCGCGCAGATCGCGGGTATTCTCCGGCTCAATCGGGTTGGCCTCGTGGTTCGGGAATGTGCCATCCAGCTCGAAGAACAGCGGAATCAGCTCGCCCGGCAAGCGCTCGAAGACGCGCGGCAGCACCTTGCCAGCCATGCCGTTGCCGGCATCGACAGCGATGCGCATCGGCGTCACCGACTCGACGTCGATCATCGAAAGTGCATGGTCGACGAACTCGTCGGTCACGTCGCGCTCGATCAGGTCGCCGCGTCGCTCCGGCTCGCTGAACTCGTTGGCCAGCACAAGATCGCGAATCTCGCCGATGCCCTCGTCGAGCGAGAGTGGCCGCGCCTCCGACTTGCACAGCTTGAAGCCGTTGTACTCGGCCGGATTGTGCGAGGCCGTGACCATCACACCCGCCGAGAAACCGAACTTGCCGACCGCGAAATAGAGGCCATCGGTCGAGATCAGGCCGATGTCGGTGACGTCTGCGCCCTGGTCACGGATACCGTCGATCAAGGCTGTGGCGAGCACCTGGCCGGAGATGCGCATGTCGCGCCCGACGCAGACGTTGTCGACGCCGAGATAGGTCACCAGCGCGCGTCCGATGCGATAGGCGATGTCGGGGTTAAGCTCGTCCGGCACGACCCCGCGAATGTCGTACGCCTTGAACAGGTCCGCTACCTTCTGATCCATATCAGGTCCACCTCTCAATTACGTGCTGCGGGATAGCCAGGCGCATGACGGTCTCGCCGTGTTCTTCTTCGCCTGTCGGCTCGAATCCGTAGCCTTTGTACAGCCGCATCGCAACATGGTTATCCCCATCAACGCCGAGATAGATCTCGTGAATCCCATACCGCTCGGTAACCAGCGCGACCGTCGCATCCAGCGCAGCGCGACCGAGGCCCTTCCCCTGCTGCCCGGCGGCGATCATCAGGCGCATGATCCACATCCGACCCGTCTCCGGCTCCCGACTGAGCATGACGAACCCGACCATCTCATCGCCATCGAACACGGCCAGCGGCCAGGTGTCGGGCCGCAGAGCGGATTCGGCGACCGAATACAGGTTCGAGGCGACGAAGCGCTCCTGCTCCGGCGCGACGCGCAGCGCGATGCAATCGTGGAACATCTCCAGCGTCAGATCACGCAGCACGACTCGGGATTCCATCGACGCTAGACAGGGTTCGGGTCGGCGAAGAAGCGTGTCTCAACGCCGAACTGCGCAGCGATCTCGTCGGCCAGCGCCTGCACACCGAGACGCTCGGTGGCCTCGTGGCCGGCGGCTATCACGACCAGATTCATTTCGCGTGCCTCGGCCATCGTCGGCTCGCGAATGTCGCCGGTGACCAGCGCATCGCAACCGGCGGCAAGCGCGTCTTCCAGCGCCGAGTAGCCGGAGCCGGTCAGGAAGCCAACGCGCTCCAACGGTGGCGGGTCTTTGACCGCGCCGACGGCAAGCGGCTCGCGCTCCGTGACAGCCGCCATCACCGCCAGCAGATCGCCGAGCGAGTGCGGCGACGGGCGCACGCCGACAACGCCGAGCGGCTCGCCACCGATCAGCGCGAAGCGGCCGACGCTCTCGTACCCGACGGCCTTCGCCAGCAGCGCGCAGTTGCCGATTTCAGCATGCCCATCGAGCGGCAGGTGATAGCCAATCAGATTGATGTCGTTCGCCAGCAGCAGCCGCAACCGTTCAGCGAAGAGGCCGGAGATCGGGCCGCTCCGGCTGCCCCAGAGCAGGCCGTGATGCACCAGCAGCGCATCCGCGCCCCAGGCGGTCGCCTCGTTCAGCGTTTGCTGGGACGTACTCACGGCGACTGCCAGGCGTGACACGTCCGCGCGCCCGGCCACCTGCAGGCCATTGACGGCGATGTCGTGAAATGCGGCGGCTCGCAGGCGCTCATCCGCCCATTGAACGATCTCGTTGACGTGCGCCATCAGCTCTCGCTCCCTCTCGTGTCACGGCGATATTGTGCCACCCATTGCGGATCTGGCGGCGTCGGTATACTGACCTGTGAGGAATAACGGGCCGTTTCTGTCGCGTCAGAATAGGACGAGCATGGCGTCAGCACGCACACTCCACCCAACCGAATCGATCGATCTGCACATGCACACCTGGGCATCGGATGGTGGATGGGACCCTCCCGCGCTCGCAGCCTATCTGGCCGAACGCAACTTCCGCGTCGTCGCCGTGGCCGACCACGACACGATGTTCTCCGTCCCAGCCATGCAGGAAGAGACGGCCAGGCACGGGATCACGCTGATACCGGCGGTCGAAGTTACGACGCGCTGGTCCGACCGGCAGGTGCATGTCCTCATCTATAACGTTGATCTCGATGCATCACGGACGGCTGCATTCCGCGACCTGCTCAATCTGCAGCGCGAGCAGCTGCGAACGACGGCCGAGCGCGCGGTCGAGCTCCTCGAGCATCATGGCCGCTACATCCCGGCGCTGGCCGAGGTAAATCGCGGGCTATCGCTGACGCCGCACCACGTCTTCACGGCCATGATCAAGGCCGGGCATGGGCAGAACCTGTACCAGGCGCACAATATCGTGCGCTCGCTGGGCGAGCCGGTCATCGTCGATGTGCCGATCGCCGACACGGTCGCCGCCGCGCACGAGGCCGGCGCGATCGCGATCGTCGCCCACCCGGGCCGCGACGAGGGCAAGGGCATCCTGACGGCCGAGCTGCTCGACAGCCTGCGCGAAGAAGCGCCGGTCGATGGCGTCGAGGCCCACTACCGCTCGTACAAGGATGCCGATGTGCAGCGCTACCGCGACTATGCAGCCGAGCGCGGCCTGCTGGTCAGCACCGGCTCCGACTCGCACCGCCCCGGCTATCCGGTCGACCCAATTACCTTCGAAGCGCGCTGGGCTGCTGCACTACTTGAGCGGCTGGGGATCACCGTCGAGCCGTGGGAAGGGCCAGCCTGGCAACCGGCGGAGTCGACTGCCGACAATACGGCCTGAGCGCATGCCACGGATCATCCGCCTGCACCACGCGCAGATCACGATTCCACGCGGGTCGGAAGACGCAGCGCGGGACTTCTATGTCGGAATGCTGGGACTGACGGAGATTCCAAAGCCGGACAGTCTGCGTCAACGCGGCGGGCTCTGGCTGGCGGTCGGCGATCTTCAGCTGCACATCGGCGTTGAGGACGGCATCGACCGCAGCGCAACGAAAGCGCATCTCGCCTGGCAAGTTGACGACCTCAACGGCTGGCGCGAGCGGCTGAACCGGCACGGCATCGTGATAGCCGAGAGCGTGCCCATTCCCGGCTTCGAGCGCTACGAGTTCCGTGATCCATTCGGCAACCGCATCGAGCTGATCCAGCCGGACTAGTCAGCGCTACCGCGGGGCTCATCTGTCGGAGCGATCAGCGCATGCAGCGGACCGGGCTCTGCGTCGTCGGCGACGGCGTCCATCAGCAGCACATCGACCCGCTCGCGCCCGATGCGCTTCGCTCCGCGCAGCCGCCCGACGTGCTGAAAGCCAGCGCGCTCGTAAGCGCGGATCGCGCCGAGGTTGTGGGCATACACCTCCAGTCGCAGATGATGAAGCCCGAGTACGTCGAACGCGTAAGAGCGCATGAGGACGGTCGTCTCAGTCCCAAAGCCTCGCCCCCAGGCGTCCGGCTCACCGATGAGGATGCCGAACTCAGCAGTCCCGTCGAAGAAGTTGACGGCGCGCAGGCCCGTCGTTCCAATCGGACGCATCGAAGCCAGCTCGTAAATCGTGAAATGCGGATCGCTACCCTGGCTCGTCGCCTCAACCCAGGCAGCCTCGGCCGCGAGCGTCATCGGCATCGCGGGCAGCGCGAGCGTGCGAGTCACGCGCAGATCGTTCAGCCAGCGCTGGTAGGTCGCGGCGAAGTCCTGCCGCAGCGGCCCCAACCCAACGAGGGTGCCCTGAATCATCAGCACGGAATCCGCGTCACTCGTCGTCACTGGCCTCACGCCCCAATCGGTTGGTGACCGATCACTGGATTCGGTATCATATACCGACCGCGCGGCACTGCCGCGCCAATGCCCTTGTAGCTCAGTAGGCAGAGCACTTTCTTGGTAAGAAAGAGGTCTCGGGTTCGAATCCCGACAAGGGCTCACCAGCCGCGCCTCCAGTTTGGGGCGCGGCTTTTTGTTCGCGCTTTGTACTCTAATGATTCAACTGTACCCGGCAACACAGCGTAAATGCGCATCGCGCGGCACCTCCGCCGCGAGCGCAGCCCTGCGTGGTTTACAGTGTTGCCGTCTATCACATCAAGTACCTTGAGTTGGTAAGACACATACCGGCCTGAAATCCCTATCGCCAATTGACTTTTTCGCATTCACACGCCAATATCGTCTCCTCAGGCGAAGTGCTGTCCCCACGCGCGTGGGGGTGAACCGGACGAACGCGCGCGGGTCGCGTCGGTACCGATGCTGTCCCCACGCGCGTGGGGGTGAACCGTCGTCAAACGCCTTGATGCCGCGCCGGTAGTCGCTGTCCCCACGCGCGTGGGGGTGAACCGTGCCAGCGATTGAGCGGATTAGCGCGGTACCTGCTGTCCCCACGCGCGTGGGGGTGAACCGTACGGGATCTGACTGACTCCGGCCTTGATAGCGCTGTCCCCACGCGCGTGGGGGTGAACCGGGCGCGCAATCCAGCGCGGCTGGCGGTGCATGGCTGTCCCCACGCGCGTGGGGGTGAACCGGATCAGCTCGACTCGGGTCAAATCACCCAGGAGCTGTCCCCACGCGCGTGGGGGTGAACCGCGTGTGGGTGTTCCATATCGAAGAGGTTCCCCGCTGTCCCCACGCGCGTGGGGGTGAACCGGGTGTCAGGGAGAACACGAAAGGGTGTCAGGGGCTGTCCCCACGCGCGTGGGGGTGAACCGACGTTCCAGTTGGCGACGCCATTGCTCTGCAAGCTGTCCCCACGCGCGTGGGGGTGAACCGCACACGTTCACGCAGGATGCTGCGGGGCACCGGCTGTCCCCACGCGCGTGGGGGTGAACCGGTCGAGCGCGTTGCCGAGATCATCCGTGCCGAGCTGTCCCCACGCGCGTGGGGGTGAACCGCACCGCGGCGAGATCGTGTTCGACGCCACGCAGCTGTCCCCACGCGCGTGGGGGTGAACCGCGGGAACGGGTTGCGATTGAACTCGCAGTCCGGCTGTCCCCACGCGCGTGGGGGTGAACCGGCGCTTGATGATGGAACAGAGTCGGAAGCGCCGCTGTCCCCACGCGCGTGGGGGTGAACCGGATTCGGTCGATGAATTCATTGAATTCAACATGCTGTCCCCACGCGCGTGGGGGTGAACCGGTTGACCCGGCTAAGATCATCGAGAAGGGCAAGCTGTCCCCACGCGCGTGGGGGTGAACCGATGGCGACCTGTACGACGCGCTCACGGACGCGGCTGTCCCCACGCGCGTGGGGGTGAACCGCAGCACGTATCAGGGACAGGGAGGAACAGGAAGCTGTCCCCACGCGCGTGGGGGTGAACCGGCCGAGAAGCTCCCGGTCACCCCGGTCTATCAGCTGTCCCCACGCGCGTGGGGGTGAACCGGGCGGACAGGAGGACGCGACACTGACAGCTCGGCTGTCCCCACGCGCGTGGGGGTGAACCGGCTCACATCGGAATCAATCGCCTTCGTGACGCGCTGTCCCCACGCGCGTGGGGGTGAACCGAGCGTCTGGCCAAAGCCCTGCGCCAGCGTGGCGCTGTCCCCACGCGCGTGGGGGTGAACCGCAATACACCTCGAGCCCGCGATCTCGCGCGACGCTGTCCCCACGCGCGTGGGGGTGAACCGACTGTGATCGATGATGCGGGCAACGAGCGGCCGCTGTCCCCACGCGCGTGGGGGTGAACCGGTGGCGGAGGTACAGCCGACTGCGGGCAGTGGGCTGTCCCCACGCGCGTGGGGGTGAACCGTTCATGGTACAGCGTCCAGCATGGCGAATCACGCTGTCCCCACGCGCGTGGGGGTGAACCGGAAGCGCATCAGGCGAAACTGGCGCAAACGCGAGTGGCGTCGGTGAAGCAAGGGCTTTCGGTCGCGTCGGCGGAGTCCAAGAATCCCAGGCGGCGAGTAGCCCGCCAAGAGGGCCGAGAAAATGAACAGGAACGGAAACGTTTACGACCAGGCGGGCAAGCGCGGCACGAGCACGTCAGCAGGCTCGGTTGCGCGGCGGGTGGTGAGGGTGGTGGCGAGCGCGTCGGGGTTGAAGGGGCGACCGTGGACCGAGCAGCCGCGCAATGCGAGGTACATGCTGTGTGCATCGAGCATAGCGGCATCGCTCAGGCAGACGGCGATCGGGATATCCAGCAAGTCGCGCTGATCACGGAGATGATCGACGAGCTCGACGACCGAGTAACTGCTCTCCGGCACGGCCTCGATTATGACGCCATCAATGCCGGCGTGCTGGGACAGCCAGACTGCGCCGGCCAGACCTGAAGTTGCCTCCACCTGCGCCCCACGCTCCCGTAACTCGCGAGCAGCGTGGAAGCAGAATGTCGGATCGTCGGAGACCAGCAGTATCGTTCTTGCCTTCAAGGTCATCGCCTCCAAGTGGCTACGTCGCGTCCTGCAATGTGTACGTACAGCAAGCATTGTGCCACGAAGCACAGCACTGCGAACGCGTGTGGGACGGAGCGTGGCAAGATGGCACGCGCATGGCGGCTGAGGTTTTCTGCATGAGTCACGCAATTCCGTACAAACACGAGACACGACGGGCGGACAGGTAGGCAACAACGTGGAATCGATTCGATGGGTAGACAGCCTGGATGAGGCAAAATCGCAGGCGGCAGGCGATGGCACGCTGGTCTTGATCGACTTCTTCAACCAGTTGTGACTGGGTTGCCAGCAGATGGATGCAGTTACGGATCCCGACGAGCGCGTTGTCACATACATGAACGAGCACGTTGTGTCGGTGAAAGCGAACATCTTCACGAAACCACTTACCGGGCTGTTCAACATGCAGCGGGGGCCGACCCTTGTTCTTGTTGACCCAAAGGATAAGGAGCATCATCGAACCGTTGGCGGGCTCTCGCCCGAAGATCTGATCGCGCCGCTATTCCACGGGATCGGGCAAACGCACACTGATCGTGGCGAATGTTCGTCGGCCAGGACGGCATTACAGCGCGTCATGAGTGACTACCTCGACAGCGATGCTGCGCCAGAAGCGCTGTATCTCAGCGGTGTCGTGCGCTGTAAGCAGTCCGACGATATCCATGAGATGAACGAGACGCTCACCCAGCTCCGCGAGAAGCATCCGACACGTGAGTGGATTAATCGTGCATCAGTCCACGAATCGGACTGAGCAGGGCCAACGCCTGCCTTCCACGTTCGCGTTGATGCCGGAAGCGCATCCTCTTGTTCGCAATCAGGTGAACTTCGTCGGAGTGTTCGCTCCCTCGGCGTCGAAGTGGTCGCTCGCTATGGGAGCCGCCAGTTCGGCACGAACTTTGGCGTATGGTCGCGAGCGATGGTTAGTTGATCTGCTGACGCGCAAGGTCTCCGTTCATTCTCTGATCGCGACTTTGGAACCTGGCGACGCCGAAGCCCTGAGACGTGTGTTGTCGCTCCGATGACTCGGACGGACCCGCCGAGGCTGCACAGTTGATCCGGCCGCTCCTGGACATGCTGCGGCCGGTTGAAGCGGAGACAACGATCCAGGCGCTGCCAGCTGCGACGCAAGAGCGATTGGATCGGCTGTCGCCACTGCCATATCTCGACGACACTCCGGTGGAGATCCGGACACCAGTCGATCGCATCCGCCACCGCGGCCGCCGATCCACGAAAGCAATCGCCAGTGAGATGCGCAATGACGACACGGTGCCCATGACATCGTTGGCAGAAGGGCCGCATCGCGGTTTCGCCCTTGTCGTGGCCACCTCGCCATGAGGTTACGGCTTGAGAATGTCACGACCTTGACATGTTCAGACCAGCCGATCACACGTTCCTGAACCAGTTCCAGACGACAATCAACGTGAAGTCGGCCATGGGCAACCGATTATCGTCCGCCTGCCGATACTGTCTGAAGGAAGATGACAGATGAGCGCCGCGAAACGTCGGTTCATGCCGGAGACGCGAGAGCGGCGGCTGGTTCGCATGAACGAGATCGTCCAGCAGCTATCTGCGCTGACACGTGAACTCGCAGAGGCGACCAGAGACCAGCTGAACGAAGGGACACTCGAGAGCCATCAGGCCGACGAGCCGTCGGACATGCTCCTCGCTGAAACCGATCTGAACCGGATCGGCGAGTTCTCGGCCGAGCAACGCGAGATCGCTGAGGCGATTGAGCGAGTTGAAGCCGGCATCTATGGATGCTGCCAGCAGTGCGGCACGTTTATCGATCCCACCCGACTGGAGGTTCTCCCGACGGCACGGCGATTCCATGCGTGTCAACAGCGTCTGGACAACCTGCTATCTCGGCAGCAATACGAGCGGCAGATCAATTTCGAGAAGCGATTCGCGGACTGATGATCTCCGTGCCAGGTGGGCTGTGGTCGTCGACCAGGGAAAGGTATCTGTCGATGCGAGCTCGATGTGAGAGATCTCGCGGTCTACTCGTGATTGGCCTCGGAGCGGCACTCGTCATTGGAGCGGTGAACGTTCGTCGCTGGGCTGGCCGGTGGGGCGTCAGCGACGACGATCTGCACCGGCCGCTGGCTGGCGACGACATCGTCACGTCTCCTCGCTGGGAGATGACGTTGGCAACGACGATCAACGCTTCACCAGAATTGGTCTGGCCGTGGCTGGTACAAATGGGCTACCAGCGAGGTGGCCTCTACAGTTACGATTGGCTCGACCGACTCTTCGGCATCCTGGATCGACCGAGTGCCGACCGAATTCTTCCCCAGTTCCAACTCTTAAAGACTGGTGATGTCATCCCGCTTGGTGCCGGACCCAACTGGCCGATCGCGCTGATTGAGCCGAATCGGGCGCTCGTTATCGCCCCTGATGTGCCTGGTTTTGAAACCTCCTGGGCATTCATCCTGGAGCCGACCGGCGACGGCTCAACACGGCTTGTCACACGGAGCAGGGCCGACTATCCGACCACTCCGATCACCTGGCTATACGGGAGCATGCTCGACCCGATCGCATTCGTGATGACGCGCAGGATGCTGCTCGGGATCAAGGAGCGGGCAGAGCGACTCGCTGCCGGGACTGACGCCATTGCAGCCCGGCGGATTCGCTAGGAATACCGGTTGCAGCCTCTGCGAGGCGTCGGTATCAGTAACCCTTGCGGCGACGGGACTTCGGGCACAGGGGTCGATTACGAAGACCATCCACGCCAATTGGCCACAATCGCCCAGCCGGGTAAGGATTGTCAGGAACATCATCGGGATGATCTACCTGACCGACGCTACATCCAACGGGCTGTTCACGTCCGGATGCCATGACCGCACGAGTGCCGGAACCATCACCCGTGCCGATAAATCGCTGGTCCTTCAGGAATGTCGCGGGCAAACACGCTCTCGCCTGGACGCTCCTGCTTGCAGCCGGAGAAGCGGCTCTATGTGCGCTGACGCTGGCGGGTGGCAGCTGGGGGCGACTTGGGCTGGCCGGCGGACCGCTGTTCAGCTCGTTCCACTTCTCGCTATGCACGGCCTACACACCGGTGATGGCGGCGTACGCCGTGCTGCTGGCTTGGCTTGCCCGCCGCGACAACCGCTGATCGTCGTTGAAATCATCGCCGTGAATTCGTGCAATGATCCGTGTGTTGCGGTGCGAGGTGGTTCGTGGATAACCTCGTCTTCCATGGAGAGGTGGTGTCCGCGAGCAGCAACATCGCTTTGGCACACTACGAACGATCGAGTGATCTCCCAGCCCGCTCAACACACCTACCTCACGCTACACTCCCGAGTGGCAGCTCGATTTCACCACTATCGGGCTGCTCTCCTGCTCTGCGAACCGGGCGTCGTCATGGCGCCGGTGCCATGCGCAGGTCAACGAAAACGAGACAACCCACCGATGACCATGCCATCGACGGACAACATCTGGATCGTTCCAGTGCACAAGGGCTTATCGAGAAACCTCGCCGGATCGTTTGTTCACCGCTGGCGACGAACGATCCGGCACGCGATGCAGAGAGGCCAGTCTCCTGGTCAGCTCGGTATCGTGTCGGCTGGCACGGACTCGGAGCCAGCCGACGCCTTTACCTCGACGGCGTCCACACGCAATCGCACGTGCTCCGGCGTCACCGACTCGATCATCTCGACAGGGATCGAAATGTCAGCGTGGTGGAACACACCCGTGCGAACCAACAAGCCGTCGAGTGCTCCATCGACGACGATGACATCGTCGATCTTGCCGATCCGCGCGCCGTCTCGCGCGATCACGTCGGTGCCCTTGTCGACCATCAACGCGTCGTCGAGGAGGTTGGACCGGACCTCGATTTGTGGCGCGTCAACTGGAGCGGATTCGAGGAGCGATTTTGAACTCGGCTGAAAGTCGTAGCCCTCGTAAGTCGAACGCCACAGCAGCGGAAGGACGGTCGCCCCAGCCCCGCTGACCCCACCACCGATCGGATACGGCAACGTGCGCAGCTGCTCTGGCGTGGGAACGATGAACTCATGCTCTACGAACCGCGGCAACTGATCCGCCTCTACTTCGGTAAGACGCAACTGAACCGTGTCATTCGCAGCACACTCGATGAAGCCAACTTCGATGATGCGGTCCTCGGAGAAGAAATGACCCTTGTGTGCGATGATGCCGAACACCTCGTTGGTATCCGGTTCCAGGATGATGCGATCGACGGACCCGAGATGCTGCCCGTCATGCGACTGTACACGCATACCCAGCTTGAGATCCATGGCTCGGTCCTTTCGATTGACTGCGAAATCGATGCCGATCTAATGCCATTCCAGCGAGCATTGACCTGTAGCAACGCCCGCTTTCACGGTTCGACATCTTCCTGCCACCACCGTATTCCGATTGTGATCACACGCGCATCATCAATTTGGCTCGAGTGTTGCAGCCGCGTGTCAGTCTGCCCGAATCGCGCGGGGCAAGTCCTCAACGACAGGGACGCGCTTCGTCGTCCCGCTCGAAATCGACACGACAATGTCACGAGACGCACCGGTCGATTGTTGGGCGCGACACGCCGCGCGGTCCAGTCTGTAGGTGCTCGGCAGGTTCCCCGTGGCCGCTGAGCGCCGACGTGGGTTGCACAGCGTCAACCAACTCGGTCGCTTCCAGACAGATCGCGGTCGGAGAAGTGGTCAAAGGTGTCAACCGTGCGGATCAACGATCTTCAATCTCTTTCGGGCCCGACTGAGCGTACGGTGCCTCGAGGCATCACATCGGCAGAGGCGGCCGAACGTTTGCGGAGCAGTGGTGCAAACAGGTTACCGGTCGCGCCGCCCGTGCCATCATGGCGGCTGATGCTCAATCAGGTTCGACACTTCTTCGCCATCATGCTCTGGGTCGCCAGCGCATTGGCATTCATCGGCGGCCTGCCCCAACTCGCCGTTGCCATCGTCATCGTCATCATCGTCAACGCAGCGTTCGCGTTCGTTCAGGAACACCGGGCGGAAAGATCGGCCGAGCGTCTACGCGACTTGCTCCCGAGTCGTGCCACCGTGATTCGCGACGGGCTGCCGATCGAGATCGACGCCGCCGCTCTGGTCGTCGGCGATCTTGTCCAGCTCAGCGCCGGCGACCGGATCTCCGCCGATCTTCGAGCGGTCGAGGTTCACAGCCTCTCGATTGATGTCTCGATGCTTACCGGCGAAAGCGTTCCGGTCACGGCGACCGTTGATGACTTGTTGTTCGGCGGAACCTGGGTCGTCGAGGGCGAGGCGCTGGGCGAGGTCATCGCCACTGGCCGGAACACGCGGCTCGCCGGGATCGCCAAGATCGTGCGCGAGACACACCGGCCTCGGGCACCGCTGGAGATCGAGCTCGATCGTGTCGTCCGGACAATCGCGGTGATCGCGATTACCGCTGGCCTGACGTTCTTTGGTGTTGGCTTCCTGTTCGGCATCACCCTGACCGACGGGTTCCTGTTCGCGATTGGGGTCACGGTGGCGCTGGTGCCGGAAGGGCTCCTCCCGACAGTCACATTGTCGTTAGCGATGGGTGCCCAGCGGATGGCCCGGCAGAACGCGCTGGTCCGTCATCTCGAATCGGTCGAGACACTTGGCTCGACGACGTTCATCTGCACCGACAAGACCGGCACACTGACCCGCAACGAGATGGAAGTTGTTGAGGTCTGGACTCCAGCCGGCGTTGTCCACATTCATGGAATTGGATATGAGCCCGTCGCGACGGTTGACGCCGGCTCAGTCGGTCTGTCCAGTCTGCGCGATCTGGCGATCGCCGCCAGGCGTTGCTCTTCAGCACGGGTCGACTTCGTCGACGGACGCTGGGTACCGTTCGGTGACCCAATGGAAGCAGCCATCGATGCGCTCGCTCGCAGGCTGGAAATCGACCTTGATGCAGTATTAGCAACTGACACGATCCGACGACGGTTCCCATTCGACGCCGTCCGCCGCCGGATGTCGATCGTTGCTGGAAATACACTCGTGGTTAAAGGTGCTCCGGACGCCATTCTTCCCAGTTGTTCCAACGTCGGGGAGGCGGACGACGCGTTCATAGCAATGGCGCGGCGTGGACTCCGTGTCCTGGCTGTCGCCGATCGGCAGCTGAACGGCGGACAGCTGCCGGTCACCGCAGATGACGCGGAACGCAACCTCAGGCTCCTCGGTCTCATCGGGTTCGAGGACCCACCTCGTGAAGGCACGGATGCGGCGATCCGCGCATGTCGCACCGCTGGAATCCGCATCGCGATGTTGACGGGTGACTTTCCCGCGACAGCCGAAGCGGTCGCGCGTGCGGTGGGGCTTCTCGGATCGAACGAGACAGTGTTCGTGGGTCATGATCTACCGGCCGACGAGGCGACGCTTGGCGAACTCATCTACCAGGATGGCATCGTCATCAGCCGGGTCACGCCTGAGGACAAGTTGCGGATCGCGAGGGCGCTCCGTGCCCGTGGACATGTCGTCGCGATGACGGGCGACGGAGTCAACGATGGCCCGGCTCTGCGAGAAGCGAATATCGGCATCGCGATGGGGAAATCGGGCACCGATGTCGCACGTGAGGCGGCTGACCTGATCCTCCTCGACGACCGATTCGCGACAATCGTCGACGCGATTCGCGAGGGACGCGGGACGTTCGCCAACATTCGTCGCTTTCTCACCTATCACCTGACCGACAACGTAGCCGAGTTGACACCGTTTGTGCTATGGGCGGTCTCTGGAGGAACGATTCCTCTCGCCTTGGGCGTCATCCAGATTCTTGCACTCGACATCGTCACCGACGCATTGCCGGCGCTCGCGCTCGGTACGGAGTTGCCGGGCGAACGAGCCCTGGAAGGACCCCCGCGACGTGAGCACCTGTTGACCGGTAGTGTGTTACGACGGGCGTTTGGCGTCCTTGGGCTCGTCGAGGCAGGTGTCATGATGATTGCGTTCGTCGTCTCGCTGTCGGTGCTCGGATGGCAATTTGGCAGTGGTGAACCGGCCGACTCGGTCCTGATGGCGGCGTCAGGCGCGGCATTCTCCGCTGTAGTCATCGGCCAGATGGCGGCTGGCTTCGCCTGCCGGAGCGCGACGCGGTGGCCTGGTCGCCTTGGTTGGACGACGAACCATTTGCTGCTCGCGGCCGTCGCGTTTCAAGGGCTTGCCCTGGCCGCGTTCCTTTTGATTCCGCCACTTGCCTCGATTCTTCATCAGACGATGCCTCCGATCGTGGGACTCGCTATCGGCGTTTTGGCAGCGCCGGCAGTCCTTGCTGCTGATGCCGTCCAAAAATCGTGGCAGTCCCGGCGGTCAGCGGGACGTTCGTCGTCAATCTAAGTCGACAAAGATTCTCCCGGATGCTGACTCCTCGAGGTGGTTGTCATGGTTTCGTTACAACCACCAGCGTTGTGTTGTGCGGAATTGATGATACTTGCCGTACTCGTGTACCAGATTCGCTTTTTTTGAAACGATAAGGAGGCAGCAGATGGCAGCTGGAGAAGCACTGACACTTGGGAGACAGCGAAAGCCACGATTGGTCTTCTGGATCGTCGGCGTCATCGTCGTGGCGTTGATTGGCATGGCACTCTTCAGCGTTGCGGCCTACTTCATCGCCGACGACGAGGACATGCCGGTCGTCCTTACGCGTGACGACAATGGGTCAACCTATCATATGGATCTCAATGAAGAGATCGTCGTTGCGCTCGACAGCAACGCTACGACCGGTTACTCGTGGGCTATCGACAAGCTCGACGAGTCCGTCGTCGCCTCGCTGGGGTCAACCTATATCACTCCCAACAATGGCGCGGTCGGTCAAGGTGGGACTGAGGAATGGAGCTTCAAGGGATTGAAGTCAGGAACCACCATTCTGACGTTGAAGTACTGGCGCCCGTGGGAAGGTGACGCATCGGTCGCCGAGAGATTCGAGATAACGATAGAGGTTCATGATTGAACAGTCCGGCGTAATGTTGCGCCACGACGAATCCGCTCCAGGACCGTAATCGGACTCACGATGCGCTACCGACCAGCGTTGCGGCATCAGCGAGTCATGTCGATGAACCCTGTCGGCCATGTACACACCAGCGCTGACTCTGGATGCGTATAGCCACGTCGCGTTTCCGATCTACGTCCATGGGCCAGCAGCAGGAGGAACCGCGCGTTAGCGCCGATGGTCGGAAGCCTCTCGTCCAGCAGCCACGCTGGAGGTCTCGACAAACGCATCCACCAATGCGTCGAGTTGCTCGGGAGCAGTAGCGCTGGCGGTGAAGTACCAATGGCTGTCGGCATGGGCCCATGCCATCGAGTACGTCCAGCGGGTGGCACTGGTGCCAGGAAGAAGATCCTCGCGGTGCCAGCGGACCCACCCGAGCTGTCCGTCGCGCCCGACTCCCTCGACCGTCCAGTCAATCCCTGACGCAAAGAAGGTAATGACGTCGCGGCCGGTTGTACCGGGTGACCAGTCATTCAGCGGACTCGTGGAATCGAGGGCAACGAGATACAGCGTGAAGGTCGTTTCGCCCTGGGGACCGCGCTCGGGACCATAGGCAGCGGGATGAGCATCGGTCGTATGATGCTCCAGCTCGGTTGCTCGGGGCAGACCGGCGATCGTCTCCGGCATCCGCGCAATCAACTCTTCCACGGCGGCACTGTCATCGGGTAATTCAATCGTGCCAAGACCCACGGGAGCCGCAGCAGGAGGCAGATCGTCCCAGGTTAGCAGGGCAGACGCGGACCCGTCCGGGAACATGGCTGCATCGTTGTCTGGCACACGGTCGCCGCTTGCGTCAGGGCGGTCGAGATTGAATCCGCCCCACAGGGCTGCCACCCACCAGCGAAATGGCCCGTTCAGCTTCGGAAGCTCGGCCAGCGGGATCGCCACCGTCAGTTGACCTGCGTCGACGTCGATCTGGGCGGCTATCTGCCTGGCGTTGTGCTCGAAGTCATAGTTGATCGTCTTCCACGTCACACCCGAGAACGTGACCGTCAACCGGTACAGGGTCATGCTGCGTGGCTCTGCTGGTGCCAGTTCCAGCGCCCACCACATCTCGTCGTCGGCGTCGAGGGTCGACGGAATCGCACCGCCAGTGTCCACCTTCAGGATGAGGCTGGCACCGTCGATCCGCAACGCAACCGTCGTGAGGTCAACGAACGGCAATGCGTCCGTAATCGGTGCTCCGTTGACGTCCGTGACATCGCCCGCTGGGTCCGCCAGCCGCATCAGACCAGCCGGGACAACGGTTGTGGGTAGCGGAGAACCACTAGGTTCGATCGCAGATTCAGGAGTGGGGGATGCCGTTGGCGCTCGCGTGGCAGTTGCAGGCGCTACCGTGGGAGAAGGTTCGGAGGTCGACTTCGCCGCACCATCGCCGTCGCCTCCTCCACAGGCAGTCATGAGTAATATGAGCACGATCGGAAGAACATACGTCACTCGGGCCATCAGATCACCTCAAGTTCGGCGAGCGCACTGTGAATCGATGTTCATCGAACGATGGCGTCGTGGCTGTATCGTGGCGCGCAGTCGTGACGCAGCCCGGTGTAGGACGACGCACGGTAGTCACGCCGATCTCAGGTAGCCTCACTCGTGTCCTCCTGGTTGCCAGACAGGAGCGGGGCTTCCCATGCTGTCAAATGGGTCCATGACCACCTCAACGTCGAGATGATCCAGGATCGCATGCTGTGCCGATCCGTCGGCTGCAACCAGGCGCAGTTCGGCGCTGGCCGTTGATATATCGTGGTTGTCGTGATGGAGCTCCGCAGCCAGGAAGGCGACCCATGTGCCATCCGGTGACCAGGACGGCGCCATTACGATCGATCCCTCGATCGACTCCTCCCTCTCCTCCATGTCGCCGTGCAATCCGCTCGCGATCTGTCTCAGGCCCGAGCCATCTCGCGCGATCACGTAGATGCCGGTGTTCGCCGGATCCTCCCAGCCGACGAAGGTGAGTTGGCTGCCATCCGGCGACCAGGCTGGGAAGAAGGCTGCGATGAATGCGTCAGCCGATAGCGATCGCGGATTCGTTCCATCGGCGGCGGCGACCCAAAGTGTGATCACCGGATCGGATGGATCAGCGGGCGGCTCGCTCCCGCTTGGCGGCTCGGCAAAGCGGACAAACGCGATCATCGACCCATCCGGCGACCAGTCGACCGAGAGGACCATGTCGTCGCCGAGCACGTCGGGACCGATGATCGTGTGCCGATCGGTGCCATCGATCCCAACGATGGTGATGTTCGCAGTCGCCGAGGACGAGTCGGCGGCATGCTCGCTCGCACCGAAGACGATCTGCGTCCCATCGGGCGACCACGACGGTGTCGTGACGATGGTGGTTCCGCCACCGACGTCATGCAGGTCTGATCCGTCGGCGGCCATCACCGAGACGGTGATCTGCCACATGTCTTCTGGTTGCGACGGATCCTTGACCCGCTCGAAGGCAACATGCCTCCCATCGGGCGACCAGACCGGGTTGATCGCGAGGCCGTCGTCAGCGGTGAGGATGCGCTCATGCGCCCCATCCGCATCCATTGCGACGATGACGGCATGGGGTGGTTCAGCCCCGTCGATGGGCGTCAGATACCGGGTGAATGCGATGTGCTCGCCGTCGGGCGACCAACTGGGGAACGCGTTCAGCGTGCCGCCCGATCCAATGTGATGCGGATTCTCGCCATCATGCTGAACTGAGAGAAGACCGTTGGCGGTTGCGGATCCAGATGTCGTTTCCGGCAACAGAATCTGTCCAAGCGCCGTCCGCGGAGGCGTGGATGGCAAATTCGTGGTGCCGGAACTCGTCCCGGCCGTCGGAGTTTGCATTGGCACCGGTGATGTGTTTGACGTGGTCGTCGGCATCGTTCCCGTTCCCCGCGTCGCTGTCGGTTCTGCGGTCCCACTTCCTCCGCAGGCCGCAACGACCATCATCAGTCCGAGCGACAGGGAGATCGATCCTCGACTCAACCAGTTCACGACGTACCTCCATTTCTGTCTTGAACGTTGCCGTTACCAGCCTCGCTGGCCGATTACTTCGGCTCCCAGCACCCGAAAGGGGAAGACGTTTTCCGGATGAAATTCGAAGACGGCCCGTTTGAAATAGTGGGGCCAGGCGGTATCGCCATCACTGTTGGTTGTCATGAACGGTTCGCCAGGCAGAAAACCAAATAGCGCCAGTGACTCGCGGTAGGAGATGCCAGGGTCACCCATCTCCACGCCGTGGTCACGCCAGAAGAAGACGAAAGAGTCACAGACGTAGTGGCCAGCCTCGCGGAAGTACAGGCAGCGAGCGTCCGGCCCCTCGTCACCGCCAATGTAGCGGAATGGCTCGTCATCGAGCAGACAGAGGTCAGCTTCCTGTCGGGTGCCCAATCGGTCCAGAAGCACCTGATAGGGTGTGCCAGCATTCTCGGGGTGCCACTCGGAGCACTTGCGCTCGGTGAACTGGACGGAGTAGACGGCGCCAACACCGGCGTTTGTCTCGATGTATTCCTCTGTTAGTGGATAGCCGAAGACTGGTAATCCTATGCTCGCTTCCCAGAAGTCGCGAAACTCTGATCCCAGATAGTGGCCGGTTTCCGAAAAGGAGGTCGAGCTCGGGTCGGACGTTTCAGAGTCGGGTTCCGGTGCGTTCGGCAGCACCTGATGGAGATAGGCAGGGCGGGTCTCTGTCCAGTCGCCGGAGGTTGACCAGCGCCCCCAGGCGATCACTCCGTCAGGGACGGAACTGCCCATGATGCCTACAGCCCCCGTCGCCGGCGGTGTAGTTGATGATCCCAAACCTGCTGGCAGTCTCAACATCGTACGTCCACAACGTTGACTGCTTGAGATGCTCACTTCGATCCCAGACAACCCAGCGACCGTCGGTCGCGACGGCACCGGTCGCATCGCTCGCTCGAACAGATCGTCACAAGGCTGCAACTGGCCAGTGACGAGTTCCGTCGCCGGCAGGACTGTCGTGACGTACCACAGACCGTCGTCGGTTGCGTAGCGCTGTGAAATCTCCATTCGGGCCTTGTCGAAGTACCGGACCTCGCGCAAGCCGCTGTGAGATTCGGCGTATTCCTCCTTGACCACGCCGGAGTTTGCACTCGGTCCCCAGATCCAGGTGCGAGGCACTCGCATCTCGGATACGGACTTGTCGGTTCGTGCCCAGGTGCGCTCGAAGGCGGCGTTCGCCGACGCAGTTGCACCAGAAGCCACCACCTGCGCCACGAGGATCCAGGCGAGTGTCAGCGAGTCGAGAGCTGCGATCAGGCGATACGATATCGCTCGCATCGGCTCCCACCCTCTCTGTCGGCCGCCTCGCAGGCGTCGTCGACATGCAACGGCGGCGACGGCACAGTTGATGGCGACGCGCCTGCATTGTGCCGGGAAATGCGTGTACATGACGTAAGAAACGGAAGACGGCCGCTACAACTCTGTGTCAAATGGGCTAGACATCGTTTGGGCGCCTGCTATTGGGGGGCGGCAGTCGCCCGCAACCTCAAACGATCTGATGGGTCCAATCGGATTCGCGCGATCGATGAAGGTGCAGCTCTGGCGCCCTATCGTCGGATGCACGTGCACGGTGGTCCCACCGAGGTGTTCGGTCGCTTCACAGCATGAACCACCTGCATCGAAGGTTATGAGTGACGCGCCCGCGCGATGCAGAGACAGCTAATCGATGAGGGCGGCGATGACTGCTTCGGCATGAGATCGCAGATGTGCGGCATGTTCGGCGAGAATGTGATGACCTTGCTGGGCATCAATCTGAGCGACAAATGCGTTCAGGATGTCGACGGCTTGCGTCACGTTACCCTTCGACAGCGCCTTCGTCGCCGCATCGAGCTTCGCGAGCAGCGCTCGAGTGATCCCGGCATTGTCGATGTGTCCATGTTCCGTGGCGTGTTCCACGCACGACCGCAGACTCTCGATCGATGGATCGTGAGAACAGCCATCCATGTCCATCTCTTCGGCACCCGCTGCCGGTACAACTGCGAGACTCAGGATCAGGATGAGCGCGAGCGTAGTAATCAGAAGCCGTCGAGCACGCATGTATTCCTCCTCTACCAGTTCGCGACAGCCGCGACGATATCGCGGCGTTCAAGTTCCGAAGCACGCGTGACGATCCATCCGTCGAGCATCTGGATCAGCCGGTCAGCACGCTCACCGACACCAGGATCATGTGTCACCATCACGATCGTGAGATCACGCTCGCGGCGAATGCGCTCCAGCAAATCGAGGACGATCCGGCCTCTGAATCCAGGTTGCCGGTCGGTTCATCTGCGAGCAGAATCGGCGCTCCATTGGCGAGTGCTCTGGCGATCGCGATGCGCTGTCACTCGCCGCCTGAGAGCACTACAGGGCGCTGCTTCTCCTTCCCAGCCAGGCCGACATCGGCCGTGCGCTGCTCGGCGCGCTTGCGACGCTCGCGGGCCGAGATCCCAATCTCAAACATCGGCACCTGAATGTTCTCGGCCACGGTCAGGTCAGGGAGCAAGTTGTGGAATTGGAAGCTCATGCCGATGTGATGCGAGCGATGGTGGTTGGAGTTGCGCAGCTTCGTCAGGTCGTGGTCGTCGACGATGATCTGGCCGCAGTCAGGATGATCGAGTGAGGCGATCAGGTGAAGGAGCGTCGACTTCCTACAGACGGACGGGCCGACGATCGCCTCCCACTCTCCGCGTTCAAACTTGAGATCGACGCCGTTCAGCGCGTTGATCCTCGCACTCTCGAACGTCTGGCGCAGTCCGTGAATGTCGATGACGATGTAGCGCTCACTCATGGCGAAATGCCTCCATCGATGCCAGCTGAACGTCCCGGATCGATGGGTAGGTCGCGCCCATGAGCGCGACGACAACGGCTACGCCTAACCCGCGCAGCAGGACAGCGATCGTGTACTGTGGTTCGAGGAACATGTTGACGGTCTGCATCAGCATGTCTCCCTGAGTCGCGAGAAACCCCAACCCAACACCGACGACAACGAACTCCATGCACAGCAGTAGCGTTTCAGTCACGATCATTCGCAGGACCCGGCGGCCTCGCCAACTGATTGCCCGAAACATGCCGATCTCTCGCGTTCGCTCGAAGACCGACATGGTCATCATGTTCATTACACCGATCGCGCCAATGCCGACGGCCAGCGCCGAGATCATCAAGTTGGCGGAGGCGAGCTCGCCTGGATTGCAGCGTATCGCCGGGGTCGTTGCAGTTGTGTCGTTACAGCGGGATCTGCGTCACATATTCATTTCAAACGTGCGGAGTGGTTCAACTGTAACGAAACTGCAACGGCGCTCTGCGACGTTCAGTTCCTTCTGCAACGCGACCAGCGCTAGCCTCCGGATAGCACTTGAGTGCGTTCGGAATCGCGTTACGTCTGGAGGAAGTCTCATGAGCATCACGACCTGGTCTCCATTCCGGGAGATGGAAACGCTGCGCGAGAGGATGGACAAGCTCTTTACAGAGATCAACGGCTTACCGAAGCTCGCCTTCGAACCGTCTTCGCTTGAATTGGACATGAAAGAAACCGACGACAGCGTCATCGTGACGGCATCGGTGCCGGGTGTCAAGTCGGAGGATCTCACGGTCGAGATTAACAAGGGCGTGCTGACGATCCGCAGCGAGAGCAAGACGGAACACGAGAAGACGAAGGGCACCTGGCATCTTCAGGAGCGCCGGATAGGTAGCGTCCAGCGCACCATCACGTTGCCGGCAGCCGTCTATGACGACGAAGCCAAAGCAGCACTGGCCAACGGTGTCCTGACGGTGACGATCCCGAAGTCGGATCGAACTCCGGCGCGACGCATCGAAGTCGAGAAGCAGTAGCTCGGTCATTACATCGCTCACCAGCCAGCCAATGCTGGCTCATCGCACAGCGGCGGTTGCCACACATGGTAGCCGCCAACTTGTCTGTCGATTTGAATCAGTCTCCGAACGTACGCTGGCGTGCGTGCCATGGCTCATCGCAAGTCACGAAAGCCGCTGCAATTGGACATGATTGCTCAACCGGAGCCGATCACCCTCCAGGTGCTGACCGTGGTACACGGGGGCGGCATTTGCCGTTCGGATCCGTATGTCATGGACGGCGAGTTGCCTCATCCCGCGCAACTACTAATTCCCGGTCATCAGATCGTCGGCAACGTCGTTGCAATGGGACCGGATGTCACAGCACGGGCACCAGGCCAGCGCATCGGAGTTCCCTCACTCGAATACATGTGCACTGCCTGCCGATACTGCTTGAGCGGGCCAGAGAATCTGTGCGACGACGCGCGCTTCACCGGCTACAACATCAACGGTGGATTCGCCAAGTACACGGTCGCGAATGCATCCTTCTGCTTTCCTGGTTCTGAAGGCTAGCCGGATGCTCAGGATGGCGAGGGACCCGGTGGTAACGATGCCGTCCAGCCCACCATAGACGGTTGGGCAATCGACCAAGGGTAATGGGACCATGGACACGCCACCCATCGAATCAGCGTGGACCCGACTGGACCGGCTCCAGCTGCTGCGTACCCACACGAACCGAATTTCAGGCCATGTCTCGAGAGTTTTGCAGTCGTCTTGAGTCGGTTCGTGGTGCTTGGCGAGACCATTCTCGGAGTTCTGCTATAATTTCCCGGCGTACGGAGTCAGGGTGTCGGCGAGAACAGGGAGAATAGCCGGACAAGCTGGACCTCCTCAGGTCGCCGGACGACCATGATTCACATGGGAACAAGGAAGAACATGCCGACGTAGCTCAGCTGGCAGAGCAGCTGTTTCGTAAACAGCAGGTCCGGGGTTCGAATCCCCGCGTCGGCTCCCGTAGCTAGTCTAGCGTGACCCGAAGTTCATCAAGAGGACGGGTACTGATGCCGTTCTCATGCGACTTGCATAGAACAGCATATCGACTCATCCGAGTTGAATTCATGAGTCCCAAGAACGGGACGATTCCACATTACGCCATTTACTGGGTCATCTGTTCTTGACCGTTAGGACGCCGTCGTGAACTGCCTTTCAATCACGCTTGGCAGTCGCTGAGGTACCGAATAGAGAACTTCATTTTAGGTCGTCCCGCTGAGGCGTCACATCCCGAAGGCTATCGTCAATCCTTCTGCCTTCCTCGAGATTGACCTCCATGTTGTGTATAAGTTGGGCCATAAACTGTTCCAACTCAATCGACGCCGTCCATCGTCCGAGTTTCTCAGCTAATGCATCCGAACATCGCTTATGGGTGATGTAGAATGGAGCGATCGCTTCACCATCATCGCTTCTGAGCCATTCCACGTTGCCGTGACGAACAACTATTTCGTGACAAACGTCACATTCGGCGACAGGAGCCGATCTTCCGTTGTTATCTCGAATAATGAACGGCAAGTGTGCCTCCTAGCATTGATCGGCGGTTTTGGCCACCTAGTCTCCACCTACTGACGTATGAAGATCATAATAGTAATCCATTCTGTTCGCTACTGACTGTCTTTCCGTGTATCTGACTCTGAGTGACAGCTCGACACATTTGGCGAATGCACGGGTGGTTCCATGCATCAGCGGACCCGCCGAACTGTGACTCGAGCCGGGAATGCGCTTCTTATGTGAACCCGCAGCGGCTAGACTCCAAATCCAAGTATTATAAGTCGAGGACTAGGTCTAGTTTTACGATACTGTATAGAGCCGACTCTTCCGAATCGCCCATACGAGTGAGGAATACTTCAACGAGGATCGTGTTGCGGTCATATGTCGGAAGCACCTCGTTACTAGAATTATTCACGATGAAGACGTTCGCTTCTTACCGCTCTGCCAACGAGGTTGTTTGAGTACAAACTCGCCTGTCCGTTGAAAAAGCCACTCCCCTCTTCATTTGGATACAGCGGATATCACGAAGGTCTTCGATGACTGCGATCAGTTGCATTAGTTATCTCGCTATCGCAAACCGATCTGCTGACAGGAACCCGATGTCGTGCTTCGTCGTGCCGTCGAGCGCGAGGTCGGTGAGGATTTCGCCGACGACAGGGCCGAACTTGAAGCCGCGGCCGGAGAAGCCGCAGCCGAGGATGACGTTGTCGTGGGCGGGGTGGCGGTCGATGATGAAGTCGCCGTCGATGGTGTAGGTGCACATGCAGGTGCTGCGCAGCAACTCCGCGCCAGCTGCGCCGGGCATGTAGGCGTCCAGCGCGGCGCGCATCATGTCGACTTCGCTGTCGTCGATGGTGCGACGGATGGTGCGGGCGGTCGTCTCGGTGCCCCACTCGGTCGCGCTGCGGCCGATCTTGACGCCAATACCATCGACCGACGGCATACCGTAGTAGCTGCCTTCGGGACCGTCGAGCAGGAAGTCGGGTGCGCCAGCCTCAGCCGTCCACCAGTCGGGACGCTCCGGCTCGAAGTAGCCGTTGATGCTGCGGATGACGCGGTAGGGGAATCGCAAGTCGGCGAGTATCTCGGGTGCCCAGGGGCCGACGGAGAGAATCAGGCGGTCGGTAACGTACCTTCCTTTGGATGTCGTGACGCGGATTGCGTCGCCGTCGGGCGCCCAGCCGATCATCTCTTCGCCAGCGTGGATCGTTGCGCCGAGGCGCTTCGCGACATCAACATGCGCGTGAATGCCACGCTCGGCCCAGATGAAGCCAGCATCGGCCTCGTAGGCAGCGAAGCCACCGTCGGGGACGCGGAAGCCGGGGAAGCGCTCGCGCAGCGCGTCGGCGTCGAGGATCTCCCAGAAGCCGCGCTCCTGCATCTGCGTCGCGACGGCACGCTGACGTTCGGCGGCGTCACCGGCAACGACGCGGACCTCGCCGATGATGCGGACGAGTTCCTGGCCGCTTGCCTCTTCGACTTCATGCCACAGCTCGAAGGTGCGTCGGGCGAGTGGGACGTAGCCGTCGTCCTGAGTGGCAGACTTCCGGATCATGCGGTGGTGTCCGTGCGATGAGCCCTGGTTGTGGCCGATGTGAAACTGCTCGATCCCGAGGACACGGACGCCGCGCTTGGCGAGCTGGTAGACCGAGGCAGCGCCCATCGCTCCGATGCCGACGACGATCGCGTCATACGACTCAGCCATCTTCGTTCCTCTCTCACGAGTCAATCCACCAGGGGGACGCTGAACCTCATTGTCAGCCAACACGCTAGCAGCGCTTGGCGACGCGGGCAAGCGCCGTGAACGACGCTGGCGAGAGTCTGGGTGACTACCAGGGAAACCCTGTCCGAAGAGAGAAATGTCTTGCACATCTCAGGACGCATTGATACGTTGTCTCAATACCTTTCGCGCGTGCCCGGCCAAGGCATTCGAGCGTTGCGAGGAGTCGGAGTGATGAGAGATCAATCGCCCAGAAGGGTTCGTGTGCTGGCGCTGGCGCTGGTGCTCTGCCTGATTGTGCCGCTCGCTGCCTGCGGCGGGGATGCGGACGATAGTGAATCCGCGATACCAGCGTCGACGGCGGCCAGTAGTACGCAACCATCCAGCGCGGATGCAACGCCGGGCGGACAGGGCGGCGAGCTTCGGGTAGCGACCGGATTTCTCCCGGCGACGCTCGATCCGGGGGCCGATGGCTTCGGCATGGTCCAGTTCGGAATCGCCGAGACGCTGACGCGAATCGGGGCCGATCAGCAGATTGAGCCGTGGTTGGCGGAGTCAGTCGAATCCGAGGACACGCGCCAGTGGCGGATCAGGCTGCGGGACGGCGCGACGTTCTGGAACGGCGAGCCGGTGGATGCCGCCGCGGTTGAGGCGTCGCTGCGGCGTGCGCTGGACACGATCCCCTCGGCCGCGCAGTATCTCGATCCAGACGTGACGATGACGGTCGTGGATGAGCGCACGCTCGATCTCAGCTTCGATGACCCACTCCCGACCCTGCCGAACAACCTGGCGACGTTCCACCTCGTGATTGCCACGGAGGATGCGAGCGCGCTCGGCGGTCTTTCGATGACCGGGCCGTATCAGGTGGCCCAGCATACGCCAGATGATCGTCTGGTGCTGAATGCCTATGCGGGTCACTGGAGCGGGACACCGCCGTTCGACAGCGTGACGGTGCGGCTGGTTCGCGATGCCAACGCGCGCATGCTGGGGTTGCAGGCGGGCGAGGTCGATCTGGTGACCGAGGTACCGACCGAGCTGACGGTCGGTGTCGGTGGCGGGGTCGAGATCATCTCCAGTGCGTCGACACGCGTGCATCACGTCGTCCTCAATCACGCGCGCTCGCCGTTTGACGACTTTGCGGTGCGTGAGGCGTTCGCGGTTGGCATCGACCGGGACCTGCTGAACGACCTGACGCTGGCTGGGCTCGGCGCATCGACATCGACGTTCTTCCCGGCCGATCTCGGGCTCCCGACGATACCGCCGATCGAGACGGACGTCGATCGCGCGGCTGAGATTCTGGACGCCGCCGGTTGGGTCGAGGGTGGCGACGGCGTGCGACAGAAGGGCGGCGAAGCGCTGCGCTTCGTGCTGCACACTTACGCGCGGCGGCCGGAACTGCCGGCCATCGCGGTATCGATCCAGGACCAGCTGCGCGCCATCGGATTCGACGTCGAGATCCACCAGGTCGATGACATCAGCGCACAGATGAGCAGCGGCGATTTCGAGGCCGCCATGTTCTCAGTGAACCTCGTGCCGATCGGCGATCCGCGCTACGCGTTGAATGTGAGCCTCGTCAGCGACGGGATCTACAACTATGGCGGAATCCAGAACGATCGCCTTGATGAGATCGCGACCGAGCTGCTGACTGAGGGCGACGCGCAGACGCGGGAGGGTCTGGTGCTGGAGGCGCAGCAGATTGTCCGAGACGACGCGTCGAACGTCTATCTCGTGGCCGCGCCGCTGGTCATTGCTTATCAGTCGGACACGATTGCGCCATTTGAGATGCGCAGCAACGATCTGTACCTGATCGATACGTCGATTCAGCCGGCGTCGTAATTCGGCTCAGGCACGGTCGGGAACGATAGTGATCCAGCGCATACTCAGCATCTTTCCGGTTCTGCTCACCGTCGCGACGCTGGCGTTTGCGCTGCAGGCGATCGCGCCGGGAGATCCAGCCCGCTTGCTCGTTGAGGCGAGCGGGCTTTCGCCTGCGCCACCGGAGGCTGTCGCGGCGAAGCGGCAGGAGCTCGGGCTGGATGCACCGGTGATTGAGCGCTACCTGCGCTGGATCGGCGATGCGGCGCAGGGCGACCTCGGTCGCTCACACCGCACCTACCAGCCCGTCACATCGATGTACCTGGAGCGGATGCCGGCGACACTGGCGCTGGCACTTGTCGCGGCGGCGATCAGCGCGGTGATTGCGTTGCCGCTCGGCATCCTGACGGCCTGGCAGCGCGGAAGCTGGATCGATCGGCTCGGACAGTTGGTTGCGGTGATCGGCACTGCCGCGCCCGGCTTCTGGGTCGCGCTGATGCTGATGTATGTCTTTGGCATCCGGCTCGGCTGGCTGCCGGTCTTCGGATCGCTGACACCGTCGGGCATCATCCTGCCGGCAATCGTCGTTGCGCTGCCGAATATTGCTTTCCTGACACGCCTGACGCGCATGGCGACGCTGGAGGTGCTCAGCGCCGACTTCCTGACCGTCGCGCGGATGAAGGGGTTGTCGGAGTGGCGGCTTGCGCTGCGCCACGTCACGCCCAACGTGCTGGCCGAGATTTCGACGATGCTGGGGTTGCAGTTGGCCGGGCTGATGACCGGCGCGGCGGTCGTTGAATATGTTTTCGCCTGGCCCGGCATCGGCCGCCTCGCGGTCGAGAGCGCGCTGGTGCGGGACACGCCGGTTGTCGTCGGGTTCGCCGTGATGGCCGGGCTGATCTTCGTCGTCGTCAACCTCATCACCGACCTGCTGGTCGCGCGGCTCGACCCGCGCGTGCGGAGCCTGTGACGATGGAACAGCCGACGGTTGACATCGCAACGCTTGAGCGGGCACTGCCGACAGACGGGGCGCGGCGGGGGTCGGTGGGTCGGCCGCGCTGGCTGCTGCCCACCATCGCGCTGGCAACACTCGCCCTCATCACAATCGTCGGGCCGATGGTCTGGAACCACGGACAGTACGAGCACAATCCCGCGGCGCGGCTGCAGGGTCCGTCGCTTGACCATCCGGCCGGCACGGACGCATTTGGTCGCGACCTGCTGGCGCGACTGCTGCTCGGGGCGCGCTGGACGCTCGCGGGCGCGGCGGCGGTCAGTGTGGCGGGGAACCTGATCGGCCTGCTGGTCGCGGGCCTTGCGACGCGCCATCGTCTGCTGGATTCAGCGACCGGCCGACTGATCGATGCGTTGCTGGCGATCCCGTCGCTGGTGGTAGCGCTGGCGCTGACGTCGGTGCTGGGGCCGTCGTTCCGCAACCTGCTGATCGCGCTGACGATCGCCAGTTGGCCGTGGTATGCGCGCATCTATCGTGGCGTGCTGATCCGCGAATACGCGTCCGACTACGTCGAAGGAGCGACGGTTGCCGGGGCGTCGAATGCGTCGATCCTGGTGCGGCACGTACTGCCAAATGTGCTGGGGCCAACGATCGTGCTCGTGACGACGAACGCCGGCTCGGCGATGCTGAACCTGGCTGCGCTCTCGTTCCTCGGCCTCGGCGCGCAACCGCCGACGCCGGAGTGGGGGACGATGATCAGCGATGCGCGGGTCTACGTGCAGATCCGCCCGTGGCAGGTGCTCGCGCCGGGCCTCTGCATCATGCTGACCGTCTCGGTCATCAACCTCGCCGGTGACGCGCTACGCGATGCCTTCGATCCGCGCTTGCGGCATCGGTAGGGCGGCGACTCGTCGGTAGCCCATAGTTGTTCGCGGCTCGGAGACAGAGTTCACGTCGGCCTCCTGCTTCCTCACGCTTCCCAGGCGACAGCTCAGCACGATCGAGCCCTGTTACCGCGTCTTGACGCCTGGATAGCAACGAACCACCGGAAGGATGGATGACTCCGATTGGATGCTGCCATTGGCTTTGCCGAGTGTCATGCTGGTGGGGCAGAAGGCATTTCGACGCTCGCAGGCCAAAGGAGGGCATGAATTGGACCAGTCCACATGGCGGACGAAAGTTGGCTTGGCGCAGATGCTCAAGGGTGGCGTCATCATGGATGTCGTCACGCCAGAGCAGGCGAAGATCGCGGAAGAGGCCGGAGCCGTCGCGGTGATGGCGCTGGAGCGCGTACCGGCGGACATCCGGCGCGACGGTGGCGTGGCGCGAATGAGCGACCCGGCGCTGATCCGCGAGATCAAGGCAACGGTCACGATCCCGGTCATGGCGAAGGCGCGCATCGGACACTTCGTTGAGGCGCAGGTAATTGAGGCCTGCGACATTGATTACATCGACGAGTCGGAGGTGCTGACACCGGCCGACGAGGATCATCACATCGACAAATTCGCGTTCCGCATCCCGTTCGTCTGCGGCGCGCGCGACCTCGGCGAGGCGCTGCGGCGGCTGGGCGAGGGCGCCGCGATGATCCGCACGAAGGGCGAGGCCGGGACCGGCAACGTCGTCGAGGCCGTGCGGCACATGCGCACGATGCAATCGCAAATTCGCAGGGCAACCGGCATGACGCGCGACGAGTTGCCGGCATTCGCCAAGGAGCTTGGCGCGCCGCTGGATCTGCTGCGCGAGGTTGCTGATCTGGGCCGGATGCCGGTTGTCAACTTCGCTGCCGGCGGCATTGCGACTCCGGCCGACGCGGCGCTGATGATGCAGCTCGGCTGCGATGGCGTGTTTGTCGGCTCGGGCATCTTCAAGTCCGGTGATCCGGCGCGCCGTGCGGCGGCCATCGTCGAAGCGGTCACGCACTACACCGACCCGATCCGCATCGCGAAGGTCAGCGAGAATCTGGGCGAGGCGATGGTCGGAATCAACGTCAGCACGCTGCCGGCCGACGAGCTGCTGGCGACACGCGGGTGGTAATCCAATGAGCGGACGGTATCACGTACCGGCCGTGCTCTCGCGTCCAGATGTAGCGGGTGAGGGCGCGATCGGCGTCCTCGCCCTGCAGGGAGCGTTCATCGAGCACGTCGCCGCGCTGACTGAGATCGGCGTAGCGACGCGGGAGGTCAGGCTGCCAGAGCATATTGCCGGACTGAGCGGGCTGATCATCCCCGGCGGCGAGAGCACGGTCATCGGGAAGCTGATGGTCAAATACGAGCTGGATAGCGCCATCAGGTCGTTTGTCGCGGACGGCGGGGCTATCTGGGGTACCTGCGCCGGCATGATCCTGCTGGCGAACGATGTCGGGCGCGACCAGCCGCTGCTGAATCTGCTGGACATTGATGTCGAGCGCAACGCCTATGGCTCGCAGTTGGCGTCGTTCGAAGAGGACGTCGCCCTCCCGGATCTGGGCATCGCCGACCTGCGCGCCGTGTTCATTCGCGCGCCGGTCGTGGCACGCGTGGGACCGAACGTACGGATCGAAGCGCGCGATGGGCGCGGCAACGTCGTGGCCGTGTCCTGCGGCAATATCCTCGCAACAGCATTCCACCCTGAGCTGACCGCCGATCGGCGACTGCACGCATCGTTCGCGAAGCATGCAGGGCAGGCGGCCGCCGCGGTCAGTTAGCTCTGGACGCTTTGGCCGTCGAGCGGGACGAGCTCCAGCACCGGCAAGTCTCCGCCCTGCTCGACTGCCATACGCAGCTCGGCATCGTAATCAAACAGCCCGGTCATGCGCAGTACTGGACGAATCAGCTTCGGCGGCCCACACGAGCCGGAGCGTTGCACCATGCGCAGCATCAAGGCAGCGCGCTCATCGGGCGATTCGATCAAGCGGGCTTCGGCTTCCATCCGCTTGCGGCCAACCTGGATCGTGACGCGTGGGTTCGCGCGGATATTGCGGTACCAGTTTGAGCTAGTGCCCCAGCCAGAGAAGACAATGTAGCGGTCGCCATCAGGCATGAAGCTGATGCAGACTGGACGCGGCTCACCGGATTTTCGTCCGGTCGCGATCAGCAGCAACACACAGCGCCAGCGCAACAGCTCGGCGATTGGCCCACGATAGAGCTTGACCGGGCTACGAAGGAAGAATCGTTGTAAGCCGGCCGCTTTCTGGCGCGTCATTCGTGGTTCGCTAGTCTCCACGCTTTCCTCCCTGCCGTTGTCACTGCCCGCACCGGAGCGTCAGCACGTTACGAGTAGAGATCTGTTCGCGTGGAGCATGCCACGAATCAGCAAACTGGTTGGATACTCAGTCTCTCGCGTCAGATAGAAATTCGATAGCGTCATCGCGTCTGATCATCACCACCGGCGAGTTGCGAGTGACAACGTCGCTGGTCGCGACGCGCTCGCGTTTCGCCCCGCCGCCCTCGTCGATGTCATCCGAGCGAACCATGCCGGTCCTGGCATGTTCCCCGACCATCTCCGGGGTTTCCACACTTACCAATGATGCCTGCAGTCGCTTCATTGATGTCACCCCCTGATTCAACTGGTCACCATCGATTGCGTAGTGTCACGCACTACCACTCTACGCATGCCGGAGACTGGAAAGAATACGTAAAAACCCCGAATTGGGCGCGATTCCGACAGAATAGGATCAACAGAGATGTCCGAAAGCGCGAACAGCACGCCCAAGCGGAGGGAACGACCCAATCGAAGTCGAAACAATATCGCAACCTCAGGTCGATTTATCGCATAGAGATCACAGGAAACACCAGGAGATCCTGTTGCAGGCGCTCTTTACCTCAACAGTAGTTGCTCATGCGCCGTACGACAGACAACAGCCAAGATCAGATCGGCTTCTCCTGAGTTGGACGAACGAGGGTGGCACGGAATCTGGTATGTACCAGGTTGCCGCACCACTGAGCCGGTGCGGAGGGTAGGAGGACACGTGATTTGCATCCTGCTCGTCGAAGATGATCCTGCCATTCGGTCCGTCCTCCGTGAGTTCCTGTCCGAGGAAGGATTCGAGGTTCGAGGCGTCGCAGACGGGCGCGCGGGAATCAACGCCGCGCGAACAATTCAGCCCGACCTGATCGTAATGGATTTGATGCTCCCGGTACTCGACGGAGTAACTGCGACCAGGCAATTGAAAGCCGACCCGGTGACTCGTGATATCCCAATCATTGCCGTTTCCGCTGCGTGTGAAGAACGACCGCGCACACGAGAGCTTCCAGCCGACGACTTCGTCTTGAAGCCTTTCGAGCTGGACGCGCTGCTGGCAACGATCTCCGACAATCTCGGGCATTCGTCGCATATGTCTGTTTGAACCGAGCAGTGGTGTCTGGCACTGTCGGACGGTCATTCATCGTCGAAGCGAAGCGTCGTCGTCAGGCCAGGGATGCCGACAACTGCGTCGGGGTATTCCTGGCTTGCGATCATAGAAACGGCAGACGGATCCTCGACCGCCGGGCTCAGATGGGTGAGCCACAGGGAGCGAACATCAGCATCGGCTGCCAGCCGCGCGGCCTGACGCGCCGTCATATGTCCGCGCTTGCGGGCACGCTCGGTCAGGGCGTCATCGGCGTACATCGCCTCACAGACCAGCAGGTCGCTATCGGCCACAAACGGAGTCAGCTCGTCGAAGATCGCGGTGTCGGTGACGAGTGAAACGCTCAAGCCACGCCGCGGCGGCCCGAGCACATCGTCCGGGTCCACGTCGTCAACTGCCTCTCCCGCCTGCAGACGTGACCACTGCTCGATCGGGATATCAAGCTCTCGCGCGCGCTCGGCATTGAAGCGTCGTGTCCGGGCGACATTGAGACGGTAGGCAAGGCACGGGACATGGTGCTGCGCGAGGATCGCTGATGCCTGCACGCCGCCAGGTAGATCGAAAGATTCGCCACCTTCCAGCTCAGCGACGCCAAGCTCGTACGGTACACGCCCGACAATGCTGAACAGGTGTTGCACCACCTCGTGTGTGCGAGGCGGGCCGTAGATCGTGACCGGCTCGCGACGACCCGAGTGGGCGATCTGAAAGAGGATCCCCGGTAATCCAGCGACGTGATCGGCGTGCAGATGGCTCAGCAGGATCGCGCCGGTCGAGCGAAACGGCCAGCCGCTGGCGCGCCAGTTGACCTGTGTTCCCTCGCCGCAGTCCCAGAGAATCGTCTCGCCATTGACCCGAATGAGGCAGGCCGAGAGTGGACGGCCCGGCAGAGGCATCATGCCGCCGTTACCGAGAAGACAGATGTCGATCAGACGATCTTCCCTCCTGCCGGGCACGTTTGCGACGACGAGCGTCGCCGCTTGAGTGTTCGGCTATTCGTCGTCCGCGCTGACGACGCCGGCGCGCTCGAATTCGACGCGGCGCTCCTGCGTTTGCCGGATCGCCTCGGGCGGCAGCGCCTGCGCGCCGCCGATGACATTGGCCATCAGCGAGAACTGGGCCGCTTCCTCCAGGACGAAGACGAGGTGCGTCGCCTTCTCCAGCGTATCGTCGAACGCCAGCAGGCCATGGTTGGCCAGCAGCACAGCTTTGTTTGTGTCGTTCACAACATCAATGATGTTGCTCACCGAGCGCTCCGAACCGCGCGCGCCATAGGCCGCGACTGGGACTGCCTCGTTGATGTCGAAGCGCACCATCGCTTCGTAGGTCGGCTCGATCGGCTTGTTGGCAATGGCGAACGAGGTGACGTATGGCGAGTGGGTGTGGACGATGCCGTTGATATCGGGGCGGCGTCGGTAGACCGCCGCGTGCATCTGAATGATCTCGTTTGATGCCGGGCCGATCTGCCCATCGATAATGTCGCCATCAGTCGACAGCAGCGCCAGATCGGACGTCTGCAGATCGGCGAGGGCGCCGACGCCAGTCAGCAGGAAGCGATTGGAGTCCGGCAACCTGATGCTGATGTTCCCGTGCTGGGAGTGCGAGAGGACGGCGTGTCCCTCCACAAGCCGACGCGCGCTCTCAACGACTCGCTCGGCGAATGGCTGGATCTCGGGTGACCACGACATGGCAGGGGCTCCCTTCACGAACGCGTGGCTCACAGGGTTCGATTGTGAGCCACGCGCGTGTCGGGCGCAAGGAGCAATGTCCTGTGGACTACTCCTTTGGCATCGTCCTGAGCGCATCGTAGGCCGGTCGCGGCGACCAGTCGCCGTTCAGCACTGCCCACGGATACTTCTCGTCGGCCGGGTCGGTGATCACGCTGTAGTTCAGGTTCCAGACAAACATCGGGCCGATCCATGGCCACTCGGTGCGACCGATCTCGAAGGCACGCAGGAGGTAGTTGGCCTGCATCTCGTCTGAGATCGCCGCGCCGTACTCGTAGCCGGGAGCCTCGTTCGCTGTCGACCAGCCAAACTCGGTCAGCCAGATGCGCTTGCCACTGTCTCCCCAGCGCACCATGATGTCACGCAGATCCTCGACGCGCCGGAAGTAGAACGAGTTGTCGTTGTCCCAGCCATCGGTTCCCGGGTTGTCCGGCCACGATTGATCCGGCGAGTTGTCGTTGCTGCCGGGATGTGCGCCCAGCGCATCGAAGTAGTTGGAGAGCGCGCCACCGGTGTACTCGTACGCGCGTTGCAGATACAGATCGTCGGCGATCGCGATGTCCGGCTTGTCGAGCCCGTTCGGTGTCAGCGCGCCGAACAGCACCCAGGCCGACGGATCGCCGGCACGCACGCCGTCGTGGCCCGCCTTGAGCAGCTCGACATAGGGGCCGACCTGAACCCAGCCTCCGCTGTTGGATGCCAGGTTCTGCTCATTCCAGATCTCCCAGGCCTGCACCTTGCCCTTGTAGCGGCCCGAGAGGAACTCCATGAGATCGCGGAAGTGCGCAGTGTCGGTCGGGATGTCGCCATTGACACCGGCCCAGCCGGGGCTCGGCCCGACGACGCTGACGAGGAGCTTGATGCCGGCGGCGCTGGTCTGGGCGGTGATCCGGTCCAGACCGATCGGGTCATAGAGACCGGGGCCGACGTGCTCCAGCGAGTCCCAGCGGGCCTGAAAATGAACCCACTCGAAGCCGGCCGCCTTGACCATCTCGATGGTCTTCGCGTTGAACGCCGTCGCTTCGGCGCTGCCGTCGCCTGCCAGGAACGCGTTGAAGCCCGGTGCGGCCTGTGCAGCCTCGGCGCGGCCGCTGGTCGGATCTACAGGTGGGGCGTTCGGGTCCTGTCGCGCGACAGCATCGGCTGGCGCGGGGTGGGCGACGAGATACTCGGAACCGAGCAGGCCGAGCAGCGTTTCGTACTGCGTTCCGGCGTACTCCGGGTGGTATTCAAAGCGTGTGCGCTCGAAGTACTGGACGGTGTGAATCTCGCCGTCGCCGGCCGGTGGCGGCTGGTTGCGCTCGTCAAATTCTTCCGAGATCGGGAAGCCGAAGTTCGGCAGACCGCCATGATCCTGCCAGTACGAGCGGAAGCCGAAGCAGAGGCGGTGGCCAGTCTCCGCATAGAACGTGCAGTTCGCGTCGGAATCAGTCTGGATCGGCTTGAAGGCCGCTTCGTTCCCGCGGCCTTCGGCGCGTATCGCGCCGAGGCGCTGGAGCAGGACTTCATACTCGGTCCCGGCGTACTCCGGGTGATACTCGAAGATGGCGCGCTCGAAATATTGCTTCCAGAGGCCGTTGTCCATGAAGATACCGGTGATGGGGTAGCCAAAGATGTAGAGGCCGCCGTGCGTCTCCCAGTACTCGCGGAAGCTGCCCTGCAACCAGTAGCCGGTTGTGTCGAAATAGACGGGCTGGCGGAGATCAGCCGCCTCTGCCGAGCGCTGCGGTGGCGCGGAGATCGTTAGTGCACCAGCGAGCATCAACACGGCAAGCAGCGATGAGAACAACCTCACGGACAATCCCTTCGATCTGCGGCAGCGGAGCGTCAGTTTCACTTCCTGTCGGCACGGGTTTGTGATCGTATCACAGCGCGTCCCACGGGCCAGCGCGGCTGGATAACCGACCAGGCGCCGAGACCAACGATAGCCAGCAACGAGACGAGCGTCATGAATGTACCAAGCGTGCGGTGCGTCGAGCGATAGGTGAAGACAACGTCGTGCGTACCTTCCGACAGCCAGACAGCGCGCAGCGCGTGGTCTGCCCGCACGATTTCGGCAGCAGCGCCATCGACCGTCGCCGACCAGCCGGGATAATACGGATCGGCCAGGACAAGGTAGCCGGCGGTCGGCAACGATGCGCGGACGACGACGCGTGTGTTGCCATACTCGACGATGTCGGCGCTACCGCCCGTGGCTGGAGCGCTGGAGGTCAATCCCTCAACCGGCGGGTCGCTGACCACGACCGTGTCGCGGAGCGAACCGGCGTTGGTCGTCATCCACGACAGCACATGCTCGTCAGGCTGTGCGACCCAGTGCTCTGCAATCCAGACGCGCGGCATCGCGTCCGTGTTCTCGTAGATTTGCATCCAGCCATCCATCGCCAGCTGGAACCCCGACAGGTCGAAGCCTGGATAGAGCTCGGCCAGCGGGCGCGTGACCGGCACGTAGCGGATGTTGAGCAGGTCATAGATCGGCGAGCCGGGGTTTCCGACTGCCAGCTTGAAAAGCTCCTGATATTCCAGCGGCCAGAGGACGCTATAGCCGTTGATGCTCTGCAGGTCCCAAACGAGCGAGCCATTGATCCAGATTGAGCCAGCCTGATCGGGATAGATACGGAACTGATCCGGCTCGGCCGCAGTCTGACGGTCGAGCAACCAGCGGACGAACGGGTCCTCCGGCGCTGCGGCCCAGTCGGGCCCGATGTACGAGTCCGGCTTGCTCGCGTGATCGGCGTAGACGCGGTTGGCGTTGGCCAGCCCGACATCAGCCCCGACGATCATGACCAGCGCGATGACCAGCGCCGAAGCCGGGAAGCGCCAGATGACGCGGGCGTAGACGACGACAATCGCCAGCAGCGCCACGACAATGGCGACGAGCAGGTCGATCTCAATGTTGCGCAGCCGATCGAGCCAGACTGCCTCGTCAGCGCCGGTACGCCGTAGCGCGGCGAATGCGAGCCCGAGGACGAGCAACCCAGTTCCGACCAGCAGGAATCGGCCCAGCATCCGCGCTGCCAGAACACCATCGGCGCGATAGCGCTCCTCGAGAGCGCGGACGCCGAAGGCGGCCAGCAGACCGATGCACAGCGTGACGAGTGCGATGAAGTTTCCGGGCCGGCGAACATGATCGAAGCCGGGCATGATCTCGAAGACGAGCCGATAGATCAGGCCGTGGCTACCGAACGCCAGCACCAGGCTAATCGCTCCAGCCGCGAGAATGCCGCCGACCAGTCGACGATGCTGGCGGTCAGCACACGCAACGCCGAGGACGGCCAGGAAGAGCGGGACGAGACCGAGGTACATGTTCGTCTCGGCCGGATCGCCGGTCGCCCAGTAGAGCGCCGGATCGTTCGGTGAGAAGTAATCCGGCGCGATGGCCGTCAGTAGCCAGAGGGGCCTGAATGACGAGCCGCTAGCCTCGACCCAGCTCAGACCGGCGCGCGATGTCTGGCTGCTCAGCTCCCAGGATGGCAGCAGCTGAATGGCAGCCAGCCCGGTTCCGAGCAAGCCAACAGCGACCGCTGCGCCAAACGCCCAGGCGGCGCGGCGCGGGTCATTGCGCCAGGTGAATAGCGCGACCGTCACGCCCAGCAAGCCAAGCAGATAGCCAGATTGCAGGATGGTGAGCGCATGACCGGCAAGAACGAGCATGCCGAAGGCACCTGCCCCGAGCGCGACCCAGAGCAGATTCCGGCGGCGGACTGCCTGGTGATAGGCGAAGAGCATCCAGGGCAGCCAGCTGAGCGACGACAGCGGCGACAGGTGTGGCACATGCCAGGCGAAGAAGCCCCCGAACGCAAACGTGAGTCCCGCTACCAGCCCACCGGCCCGCGAGCCGGTCAGCGAGCGAGCCAGCGCATACGCGCCAAGCGCCGCCCAGAGGACGTGCAGCGTGAGCTGCACCTCCATACGGAAATACGGCAGAAAGTCGCCGCGCGTCAGGAAGTGCATCGCAGCGTTCGGCGGGTAGAAGAGCGCCGAGAGCGGATCGGCGATGATCGGATAGCCGCTGAGGATGTTGGGTGTCCACCATGGCGAGTCACCAGCCGCAAGCGCGCGGTGAATGAATGCCTGGAACATGTAGTGCTGGTCGATCAGGTCGAACGGGATGAAATGGTCACGCGAGATGAGGACCGGGCGGAAGAACAGGAGCCAGAAGAGAATCAGCAACGCAACATCGAGCGCAGTCAGGCCGATTGCGCGCATCGGGAAGCGCGACGCCGGCGGGTCATCGCCAGCCTCACGCCGGGGAATTCGCTGGTAACGCTCGGCAGGATAGCTCAAGCGTCTGCGCCTGGTTGGTCGTGGCGCGGAGCGGCAGCATGCTGCCACTCCGCTGGTCGCCGACCATCACGAAGCTCAGGGCTTCGGCATCGCCCGCAGGGCGTCATAGGCTGGGCGTGGTGAGAAGTCACCATTGACCACCGACCACGGGTACTTTTCGTCGTCCGGCTCGGTGACAACCGAGAAGTTCAGGTTCCAGACGAACAACCCCTCACACCATTCGGCCCAGTCGGTGCGAGCAATCTCGAACGCGCGCACCAGATACTCGGCCTGCTGCTCTTCGCTGACATCTGCGCCGTACTCGTAACCAGCGGCCTGGTTATCGGTCGTCCAGCCGAACTCGGTGATCCAGGCCGGGCGCGTATCGCCGAATTCCGTCATCAGGTCGTGCAGCTGCTCGACGCGCCGGAAGTAGAAGCTGGCGTCCTGCGACCAGTCGCCAGTGCCCGGATTGTCTGGATACATCAGGTCCGGCGCATTGTTCGTCGCGTTGGCGTGCATGCCCATGACATCAAAGTACTGAGTGTACGACCCACCCTGGTACTCGTAAAACGAGCGCAGGTATTCGCCATCGTCAATGGCAACTGCCGGATCGTTGACGCCGGTCGGAGTCAGGCCGCCGAAGACAACGAGCGCCGATGAATCTGCCGCCTTGACGCCCTGATAGCCGGCCTGCAACAGCTCGGCATACTGGCCGACATCCACATTGCCGCCGAAGGTACTAGCGAGGTTCTGCTCGTTCCAGATCTCCCACGCCTGAACCTTGCCCTTGTAGCGATCAGCCATGAAGAACATGAAGTTCTGCCAGTCAGCGACGTTACCGACGAGCTGCTCGCCGCTCGGGTCCTTCGCCCAGTCGGGCGGATTCGACACGGTGGCGAGGATCTTCACGCCGGCGGCTGAGTACTGATCGACGATGTTGTCAATCGGCAGCGGGTCCCACCAGTCCGGCGCGCGCTGGATCGCGCCCCAGTAGAAGTGCAAGCGCACCCAGTTGAAGCCAGCATCCTGGACGAGAGCGATCGTCTCCTGGTTGTGCTGGATCTCGGACTCGTTACCCCAGGCAAAGACGTTGAAGCCGTAGGCGACATCATCCGGGGCGACCGGCGCATCGACCGGCTCCGACGTCGCGGCAGTCGTCGGGCTCGCCTCAGCCGGTTGCGTTGCTTCGGCGCTATCCTCAGTCGCTGTCGCCTCGCCCGTCGGCTCAGCAGCGGTCGTTGAGGTCGCTTCTGCTTCCGCTTCTGTTGCCGCTGGTGAGGACTGTTCAGCGACCGTCGGCTCAGCCGTCGCAGTCGGATCGTCGTCACCGCCACCGCAAGCAGCAATCGCCGGAATCAGGAGCATCGCGGCAAACATAATCAGCGCCGCACGACGCAGATTGATCGACATGAAATCGGGACTCCCCACGCTCACAAACGAGTGATTCGCACATTGCTGTCCGTACAGAGACGGACGCCGGAGTATACCGAAGCCTGCCGAGAGCTGGACGCGGGAGGTGGGGATGTGACTGCAGGAGTACTGTGGTTCCAAAAATGTAGGAGCGTATCGCATACGCCCGGTTAGACCGCTACTACCTCCGCGCGTGCCGGACGGGTTGGCCGGTGCAGGGGTGTGTGCAATGCGAACGCATGCCGCGCGCCTGCGCCGCCGTTGTGCCAGCCGGGCGTATGCGATACGCCCCTACATTTCCGTGACCGCAGTACGCAAACGCTGTTTGAGTAACCAACCAGCGCATCGAGCAGTGATTCAGGCTTGTGAGTCATCGGCCTCCAGCGCTGCAATCACCTCGCGTGACATGGCGAAGCCGTGTTCCTGTTCGGGGAATTGACCGGCGCGGACTTCGGCTGCGTAGGTCGCGAAGGCATCGCGCGTCGTTGTCGCCAGATCGGCGTAGCGCTTGGCGAAGCGCGGGATGAAGCGGTCGAACGAGCCGAGCAGATCGCCATTGACCAGTACCTGCCCGTCGCACTCGACGCCTGCGCCGATTCCGATGGTCGGGATCGACAGGCGCGAGGTGATGATGCGGGCCAGTTGCCGTGGTACGGCCTCGACGACGACAGCGTAGGCGCCTGCTGCCTCGACGGCCAGAGCGTCGTCAATCACGCCGCGTGCGGCATCGAGCGAACGGCCCTGCACCTTGAAGCCGCCCAGCGCGGCGGAAGCCTGCGGCGTCAGGCCGATGTGCGCCATGACCGGGATACCGCAGCGAACGATCGCCTCGATGCGGCTGGCCATTGTCTTGCCGCCTTCGAGCTTAACGGCGTCCGCACCGCCCTCCTTCATCAGCCGACCGGCGTTTTCAACCGCCTGTGCCTTGCTGACGTGATAGGACATGAATGGCAGATCGGCGACAACATGCACCGTCTCAACCCCACGCATGACAGCGCGGGTGTGATGGATCATGTCGTCCATCGTTACCGGGATCGTCGACTCGTAGCCCAGAACGATCATGCCGAGTGAGTCGCCGACGAGGATGGCGTCGAGACCGGCCGCCTCGACGGCGCGGGCGGTCGGGTAATCGTAGGCGGTCACCATCGCGATCCGCTCAGAACCTTTCATCGCGCGGAGCGCAGGGGCACTGATCTTCTCGCGTTGTGCTTCAGCCATCTGGTGATTCCTCCTCGGTCGTCGGCGGCTGCTCGCGTCGGACAGCGCGCTCGCGGTTATGCACAAGCACGGTCAGCAGACGGTTGAGCGGCGTCGCGACGCCCAGCTCAGCGCCCAGGCGCGTGACCGCGCCATTGATCGAATCTATTTCGGTCCGTCGGCCGTTGCGGACATCCTGCAGCATCGACGAGTAGTTTGTCGCCGTGTCGCGCATGACCTTGCGTGCATACGCCAGGTGGTCATGCGTGCCAACCGGCACACCGGCGGCGCGCATAACATTCACTGATTCGTCGACGAGCTGAGCGATAACCGGCTGAAGCTCTGGATCATCGAGCAGCTCGCCGTTGCGCAGGCCGGTCAGCGCCGTCAGCGCGTTGATCGCGACGTTGACGATGAGCTTGTCCCAGATCGCGGTGTGGATATTTTCGGCGACTGTCGTCTCGAATCCGGCACGGGTGAGCGCCCGGCTGATCGGTGTCAGGTCGAAGCGGCGGTTGCCTGGTTGAGCCGGATCGCCAATCATGGTTGCGCCCTTGCCGGTGTGACGCAGTCGGCCGGGACCGAGCAGCGCAGCACCGTGCGCGGTGGTGCCGAGGATGATGCGTTCGTGACCGGGCAGCGCGGCGCGGATGAGATCGAGATTGCCGAGGCCGTTCTGCAACGACAGCACGAACGTGTCGGCCGGCAGGCGAGCGGCAAACGGTCTCAGCGCCGATGCTGTGTGATAGCTCTTGACGAAGACAAGAACCAGGTCGACGCCATCGAGAGCGGGAGGCGTCGTCGTCGCCGGAATCCGAAAGCGCAGGATCGAGTCATCGTATTCGGTTATCAGGATGCCGGATCGCTCAATCGCGGCGACGTGCTCATCCCAGGTGTCGTAGAGGGTGACGTGATGGCCGGTAACGGCGAGCCGTGTACCAATCAACCCACCCATCGCCCCTGCGCCGATGACGACAATCCGCATTAGCCCGACTCCTGGAGATCAAAGAACCGTAGCGCCGCCCCAGCGTAGGTGCGGGCGTAGCGCACTACCTCATCGAGCGCGATCCACTCATCAGCCTGATGCGGCAGGGTCGTCGCTCCGGGGCCGTAGGTGACGAGCGGAAGGCGCGTTGCGGCCCAGAAGATCGTACCGTCCGTCGAGCCGGGAACCCCACCGAATGGCGGCGTCTCGCCAGTCTCGGCTTTGTGCGCGTCACTGACGGCGGCGACAATCGCTGCATCGGGGGACGTCTCGGTCGCCGGGCGATCGTCGAGCCATTCAATCGCCATTCCGGCGCCGGGAATGCGCTGCGCAGCACGTTGCAAACGCTCAGCTATGAGCGCCCGGAGCTCGGCGTGGTTGTGGTCTGCAGTGGTGCGGACGTCCAGCAGCAGCTCCGCGGCGGACGGGATGACGTTCGCCTGCGCCGGCTCGCCAGCCAGCGCGACAGTCGGCGTCAGCGAGAAGTGACCCAGCAGGGAATGTGGCAGGCTGGCAGAGCGCACCTCCTGCTCGATCCGGCGGCACTCGACGACGACCTCACCGAGGGCGGCCACCGGGTTGATACCCTGCTCGGGCATGCAGCCGTGCGCCATCCGGCCGTGCAGCGTCACACGCGCGCGAAGTGCACCTTTCTGAGCGATGCAGAGGCGATCGCCTTCCGGCTCGCAGATGATCGCGGCAGCAACGCCATCAAGCTCACCATCGGCGACGAACGCCTTTGCGCCGGTCATCATGCCTTCTTCATCAACGAGAATCGCCAGTCGAACCGTGCCAGCGTAATCGCAGCCGGAAAGCTGCAATGCCCGGGCGGCGAAGAGCATGGCGACGAGGCCGCCCTTCATATCACACGCGCCGCGCCCATACAGCCGACCATCGACGATCGCAGCACCGAATGGATCGACCGACCAGGCCGACCGGTCTCCGGCGGTCACGACATCGGTGTGGCCCTCGAACACCAGCACCGGCCCGGGTCTACGACCCGGCAGATCAACCACGAGATTCGGGCGACCGGGCGCGACCTCGCGGCGGCGGTAGCCCATCCCCCAGCTATCGAGCAGATCGGCGACGAAATCAGCCGCGGCACGCTCGTTGCCGTCAAGTCGGTCAGGGTCGTAGACGCTGCGAATGCGCACCAGCTGCTCTAGCGTCTTGACCAGTGCCTGCTCGTCGATCATTCGCTGGGCAGCCGAAATGCGATCTGTGAGTGCGGTCATCGTGGTGGACTCAATCGCGGCGACATGGGCGATGCCCCTCATTCCGTCCGGCAATTCGCGGTATGGTAGCACGACACCTGCGAGTACACTGATTATGGTGATCAATCGAGAGACACCAGGGTGGAGAGAAAGCTTGGCAGAGCGACGATTCGATTTTGATGATGTTGACCGTTCGGACGCGGAAGCGATAGGTGAGCCGGGTCAGCGAACGTTCCGCATGATCTTCGGAGCGGCCTCCGATACCGTCGTCCTGTGGTTAGAGAAGCAGCAGCTTCAGGCGCTCGGCATGGCGTTCGAGCAGATGATCGCGCAGCTGCGCGCAGCCGGTGTCGCCGCAGCGCGGGTCAGCGAGATCGAGCCAGATCCAGTCGGGCCGACGCCAGTTGTGAACGCCGAATTCCACGTCGGTCGGCTGGCGGTCGGGTTCGACGAGGAGCGCTCGCGAATCACGCTGTTCGTCCATGACATTGAGGCAGAAGAGGAAGATCCGCCGAGCGTTGTCGTTCGGCTGGAGCTCCAGCGTGCCCGCACGATGGCGACGCAGATCGAGCGCGTTGTGTCAGCCGGTCGCCCGACCTGTCCGCGCTGCGGTGCGCCGATCGGGCCGGAAGGACACGTCTGCCCACACGACAATGGCCACTTCCCACACCTGCTCGGGACGGTCTAACAACCGTTCATGCGAAGGCGTGCGCAGCCGCGTCCGCCTCGGCCAGCAGCGTGACCATGCTCAGCGTCTGACGCGCCATGCTCCCAACAAGCAGGCTGCCAATGAACGCGAAGCGCGAGCCTCGCTCGATCGCGAGCCGGACACGCGTCCGGCTCGCGTCGTTTTCGTCGATCTGCCACCGCCAACGAACGCCGCGAGCGAACCCTTTGATGGCCTGAACCTCGATGCAATTGCTCGCCTGAGCAGTTAGCCGGCAGACGCTCGTGAGCGGGACACCGTGCCAGGTCAGGCATACGCGATAGTCGTCAGGACCAACCCGCTCGGCTGACTGAACGTGCGGAAACAGCCCCGGCCAGGCCTCCACGTCCCGAACAAGACGCTGGACCGCCAGCGCCGGCGCAGCAATCTCGGCGGTCAGCTCGGCACGCACGCGCTTACCAGCCGGCCGCAATCCCATCCGCACGCGGATCGGACGCGCCGCCGTAGGCTCCGCGCTCGCGATCGATGCGGATGCAGTGCGCGTGGCCCATCGCCGAATCCCACGCGTTGCCGACGACGACGCCGTGGCCCCGGGCGCGCAGATCAGCGATGGTCGCCTCGCCGACGCGCGGCTCGACGCGCACCCAGCGTGTGCGATCCGCATCTGCGCCGGACACCCAGCGCGGCGTCTCGATGACCTGCTGCGGCTCCAGCTCGAAATCGACCATGCCGAGCAGCATCTGAAGCTGCACCTGCGCCTGAGCGTCAGCGCCCATCGTCCCGAACACCCACTCCGGCTGGCCGTCGCGCAGCAGCATGGCCGGGATCAGCGTGTGATACGGACGCTTACCCGGCTGCAAGCAGTTGAGGTGGCTCGGATCGACTGAGAAGCCGCGACCGCGATTGTGGAACAGGACGCCCGCGCCCGGTGCAAGAACGCCCGAGCCGAAATTATTGTAGACGCTCTGGATCAACGAGACGGCCATGCCGTCGCGATCGACGACGCAGAGGTAGATCGTGTCGCCGTCCTGAAAGTCGCCGCCTTCGACGCTCGTGCGCTCCAGGTCGATCTCGGCCCGCATCCGTGCCGCCACGTCCTTGTCGAGGAACTGCTCGACCTTTGGATCGGCCATGCGCGGGTCGGCAACGTACCGGTCGCGATGCGCGAACGCCTTGAGCTTCGCCTCGACCCAGGCGTGGATGCCCTTGCCGGTCGTGTGGCCGAACTCCGTCACCGGCCAGCCCTCGACGATGTTGGCCATCAGCAGAACAGTCGGTCCCTGCGTGTTCGGCGGCATCTCGACGATGTCGTAGCCACGATAGGACGTTGAGATCGGCTCGACCCACTCCGGCTCGAACGCCGCGAAATCATCGAGCGTGATCGCCGAGCCGGCGTCCTGGAGCGTGGCGACCATGTCCGCCGCCACCTCGCCCTCGTAGAAGGCCCGCGCACCTTCGATGCCAATGCGCTCCAGCGTCTTCGCCAGAGCCGGCTGGCGCATGATCTCGCCGGTGCGTTTCGGTCCACCGAAGACGCCTCGCGTACCCGGGTGGCCGTCCACGACATCGCGCAGACGCACGCACGCCTCGGCGAAGTTGCTGGCGATCGGCGCGCCGTCGCGGGCGTATGCAACAGCCGCAGACAGTACGCGATCGAGCGAGCGCGAGCCGAAACGATCCTGCAGCGCGGCCCAGCCGCCGACTGTTCCCGGCACGGTGACGGTCAGCCCACCGCGCTCGGGGATCTCTTCGTGTCCGGCTGCGTGCAGATAGTCGAGGCTCATGCCGGCCGGCGCGGGCCCGGACGAGTTCAGGCCGAACACGCGTCGCTCGCCGGGGTGCCAGACCATCGCGAAGAGATCGCCGCCGGTGTGACACTGGTGCGGATAGACGACATTGAGCACAGCGTTGGCCGCAATCGCGGCATCGACGGCATTGCCGCCCTCCTGCAGAATGCGCAAGCCCGCCTGGCTGGCGAGATAGTGCGGTGAAGCGACTACCCCATTCGTCGCCCACGTCGTCGGTCGTCCAGTCACCTCGAAGCCTCCCCAAACTCCCAGCCCATCATCACCCTGTCTAGGGCGATGCTACCGGAGAGATGCAGACAGGACAATTGCGAGGATAATGACCACATACCTTGCACCGGATCTGCGCACCACTGCGGCACCACAAGCGAAGAGAGATGAAGGTCACGATGGACTACACAGCTGCGGCAGAGCGACTTGAGCAGGCATGGAGAACTCGCGAGCTGATCCAGCCGCTGAGCCGGAGCGCAGGTATGTCGACCATCGACGACGCCTATGCGGTGCAGAGTCAATGGACCGCGCTGCGCGAGGCTGCTGGCGAGCGGGTTCTCGGTCGCAAGATCGGGTTGACCAGCAAGGCCATGCAGGAGCAAGCAGGATTCGACCGACCGGACTTCGGACGCCTGTGGGCATCGCGCTACGTCGCTGCCGATGACGGCCAGGCGGAGATCGACACGAGCCAGTTTCTGCAACCGCGCATTGAGGGCGAAATTGCGTTTCTGCTCAAGGCACCATTGCGAGGTGAGGTATCGATCGAAGAGGTGCTGGCAGCCACGGAAGCAGTCGCTCCATCGTTCGAGATCGTGGATAGCCGCTTCGAACGTCGCGACTTCCAGGTCATCGACACGATTGCTGACAACGCCTCCTTCGGCGCGTTCACCATCGGGCAGTGGGGACAGGGGTTGCTGCGCGGCGACCTGCGCGACGTGCCAATGTCGATGGAGCGCAACGGCGAAGTCGTCGTCACCGGCACCGGCGCGGACAGTCTCGGCCACCCGGCCAGCGCGGTTGCATGGCTGGCGGCAACGCTGGGCAGCTACGGCGAATCACTCCAGGCTGGCGACTGGATTCTCTCCGGCTCGCTCGGTCGGGCAATTCCTGTCAGTCGCGGCGACGAGTTTCGACTGTTGATCGGTGAGGAACAGGCATTAGAGCTGACCTTCACCTGACCGGGCAGCCTGCTCGCAACCAGGCGTCTCTCGCTGAGGCTTGAATTCTCAGCATCAGGCGCAAGGTTCCAACCAGATTCTGCATGTTCGTCAAAATATTGTGCGGCTCGTCAGCGCCATATTGCCAGGCTCTGTCGTGTGCCAGTCGCCCTCGAAGCCTGCCATCGTGAACTGCGGTGAGAAACTTCTCCTGCGCAGGAATGTGTCGATCGGGTGAGAGAGTTCTCGGCTGCGCGGATGCCCCTTGGACGGCGGACGACAGCCCGCTGCGCCTCCCGTCAGTCGGCCCCGTCGTGCTGGTCGATTCATCGATCCTGTGACCGCGTGTCATACCGCGGCTATACTGAACCCTCGTCACAGGGGGGCGCAGAGCAGTCATGGTGATTACGCCGGCACGACAGCAGTATCTGCAACTGAAGGCCGAGCAGCCGGATGCGATCCTGCTCTTCCGGATGGGCGACTTCTACGAGATGTTCGACGAGGATGCGCACACCGCAGCCCGCGTCCTCGGCATCACGCTGACGTCGCGCGAGTTCGGTCGTGGTGGCCGCGTGCCGATGGCCGGCATTCCGTATCACGCGCTGAATGGCTATCTCCGCCGCTTCCTCCGCGCCGGCTACCGGCTGGCGATCTGCGAGCAGCTGTCGGAGCCGGGGAAGCGTCTCGTCGAACGCGGCATCACCCGCGTGCTTTCGCCCGGCACGATCGACGATCCAGCGCTGCTTGATGCCGGACGGCTGAACCTGCTCCTGTCGATCGTCACCCACGGCGCATTGGTGGGCCTCGCCTGGGTCGATGTCTCCACCGGCGCCTGTGAGTACCGCGCACTGCCGGCAGATGATTCGGTTGGACTGGCCGCATTCATCGATCAGCTGGACCCTGCCGAGATCGTCGGGCCTGAGTCGGACGACCTGGAGATTGACACACGCGTTGCCATTCGCCCAATCACCGGGGAGTGGACGGTCGACTCCGCAACCCGCCTGCTGACGAGTCGGTTCCCGGGTTGTGAGCCCATCCGTCCGGCTGGAGCGTTAGCTGTTGCTGTCCTCATTTCCTACCTGGAACACGGACAACCGGACCTGCTAAAGGCGCTGGAAGCGCCGCTGCCGTATCAGACCGACGGCATCATGGTGCTGGACCGCCAGACGCGGCTGAACCTGGAGATCGACCTGCGCTCGCGAGACCGCCACGATCTCTTCGGCCTGCTGAACCGCACGCACACTGCGCCAGGTGCGCGTCGGCTGCGCACGCTGCTCGACCGACCGTTGCTGGATCGCAATGCGCTCGGCCGACGGTTGGACGCGATTGAGGAGCTGGTCGGCGATACGCCGCTCAGGTCGGGACTGGCGAAGGCGCTGAGCGGGTTGCTGGATCTGGAGCGCCTGGCGGCACGCATCGCGACCGGCGCTGCGCGAGCCAGCGAGCTGCTGGCGCTGGCCGAGACACTTGAGGGCGCAGAGCGAGTACGGGACGTGCTGGATGGTCGCGCCGAAACGGCATTGCTGGTCGAGCTGACCGCCGACATCGATGCGCTGCCTGCGATCAGGAGTCGCATTCGCGCTGAGCTGGACAACGGATCGTCACGGCTGCTACGCACCGGCATCGATCGACGGCTCGACCTGATTTACGCCGCCATCGACCGCGACCGCGACGGCATTGCTGCGATGGAGCGTAGCGAGCGCGAGCGAACCGGCATCCGCACGCTGAAGGTCGGCTACAACAAAGTCTTCGGCTACTACCTCGAGATCACGCGGGCGCACCGCGACAAAGCGCCGGACGACTACATCCGCAAGCAGACGCTGACGAACGCCGAGCGCTTCGTCACGCCAGCGCTCAAGGAGGCCGAGAGCCGCATTCTGGCCAACGAGGAGCGCGCGGCGGAGCTGGAGGCCGAGCTTTACGCACGGCTCGTTCGCGAGCTGGGCGACTCAGTCGCGACAATCCGGACGACCGCTGCGGCCCTGGCGACGATCGACGCGCTGGTCGCGCTCGCTACCGTCGCTGTCGAGCAACGCTTTGCCCGACCGGTACTGGATGACTCGACGGTGCTGCACATCGAAGGCGGACGGCATCCGATCGTCGAGCGTCAGCTCCCGTACGGCGAGTTCGTCCCCAATGACACGCGGCTGAGCGATGACGCGCCGGTCGTCATCCTGACCGGCCCGAACATGGCTGGGAAGTCGACATGGTTGCGGCAGGTGGCGCTGATTGTCTTCCTGGCGCAGGTCGGCTCGTTCGTTCCGGCAGACCGAGCGCGGATCGGTCTGGTCGATCGCATCTTCACCCGCATTGGCGCGCACGACGATCTGGCCAACGGGCGCTCGACGTTTATGGTCGAGATGCTGGAGACGGCCACGATCCTGCATCACGCGACCGAGCGCTCGCTGGTTGTGCTGGACGAGATCGGGCGCGGCACGAGTACTGAGGACGGCGTCGCGATTGCCGGTGCCGTTGTCGAGCATCTGATCGAGCGTGTCGGTGCGCGGACACTCTTCGCCACGCACTTTCGCGAGCTGGCGGAGATCGCTGCCGATAATGAACGTGTCGCGGCCTTGCAGACGGCGATCGAGCAGCGCCCGGATGGTCTCGTCTTCCTGCATGCGATTGTGCCCGGCATCGCCGAAGCGGCATTCGGCCTGGAGATCGCACGGCTGGCGGGCCTGCCAACGGCGGTCATTCAGCGCGCGCAGACATCGTTCGGGAAGACGACCCGGGCAATCCCGACAGTTGCGGCGAAGACGACCAGCGCCGCCGACGTGGTGCGCGAGCGCATCGCGGACGATGTGCTGGCGGTCGACCTGGCCAACACAACGCCGCTGGCCGCGCTGAACCTCCTGGCGGAGTGGCAGCAGCGGCTGCGCGCCGCGACTGAGGAGCCGATTGGTCCACGCGCGTTGCTAGTCGCCGAAGACCAGCGCGCTGCGCAGGCGGACTGATGGCGATCCGCGTTCTCCCGCCTCCGCTCGTCCAGCGCATCGCCGCCGGTGAGGTGATCACGCAGCCGCGGGCGGCGGTCCGCGAGCTGATCGACAACGCGCTCGATGCCGGATCCACCCGGGTGGAAGTCGAGATCGCGGCCGGTGGCTACAACCTGATCGTCGTCCACGACAACGGGCACGGTATTGCCGCCGATGACGGCGACCTCCTCTTCGCTCGCCACGCCACCAGCAAGCTGGCGAGCGCCGATGGGCTGGACGCGGTGACGACGCTCGGCTTCCGCGGCGAAGCACTCGCCAGCCTGGCGACTATCGGCGAGGTCGAGATCAGCACGCGCCATAGCAATGAACAGGTCGGTTTCCGCATCACGAGTGGTGGTGCGCGCTCGCCGATCGCACGGCAGGCTGGGACGACAGTGACCGTCCGGCAGCTGTTCTCGCGCTACCCGGTACGACGCGAGGCAGCGACGCCAGTGACTGAAGCACGGGCCATCCGGCGCGTGCTCACGCACCTGGCGCTGATCCATCCAGAGATTGGCTGGGTACTGCGCATCGACGGGCGCGTGGCGCTGCTGACGACCGGCGGCGGGCTGCGGGATGTCATCGCAACGCTGGAGGGCGACCGCTCGCGGCATCTGCTGGAGGTCGGGCCGCTGGAGGTGGACGGAGCATGTATCCGGGGCCTGGCTGATGGACCGAACCCGGCCAGCGGACGTGGAGACGGCATCGTCCTGTCGGTCAACGGGCGGCTGTGCGATGTGCCGGAGATTCGGCGCGCAATCGCTCGCGCGTACGCCGATGTGCTGCCGCGCCAGCGGACACCGCGTGTCATCCTGACGATTGAGGTCGATCCAGCGCGGGTCGATGCGAACGTCCATCCAGCGAAAGAGCGCGTTGCCATCCGCGATGTCGCGGCGATCACTGGCCCGCTGGTCGACGAGCTGAGGGCAATGCTCGGGCGGACTGCGCACAGCGTCAGCGGCCAGCGCTCATTGGCGCTCGATCTGGGTCGGCTAACCGGCATGGGTGTTGCCGAGGACCGCAGTCCCTATCACGCCGATGGTTGGCAGACGCGCGACATCCCGGCAGGCTCGCTCCCGGCGTTGCGAGTGGTTGGGCAGATCGCTGACACGCTGATTGTCTGTGAGTCGGAGATCGGCACGTTACTGATTGATCAGCACCGTGCCCACGAGCGCGTCATCTACGAACGGCTGCTGGCCGGCGAATCGGTTGAAGCTGACGAGCCGGCGCGCATCGCTATTCCGCCGCGCCTGGTGTCGGCGCTCGAAGCGTGCGCAATCGATGCGCAACAGGCTGGCTGGCGCTGGAGTGAGTTCGGGCTGGATGACGTGCTGGTGACGGCCACGCCGCCGGAAATGGACCCGGGCGACCTGCCGGACGTGCTGGCCCAGCTGGCCACTGAGCCGAAGCATGACATCGCGGCGGCGACTGCCTGCCACGCTGCGCTGCGAAAGCGGCGGCCTCTGTCGCCGACGACGGCCGTCGCATTGGTCAAGGCGCTAACGCAGACGCAAACACCGGCGACCTGCCCGCACGGCCAGCCGATCATTCTTAACCTCGACCGTGACTTCCTGGAGCGGCAGTTCGGCTGGCGCTAACAGGCACTCTTTGCCCGTTTCTGGCGATATTGACACGGCAAACCGGCGCTGATAGGTTGACCTCCCACGCACGGCATTTGGCGCGACGCCCGGCAGCGCCACAGAGGAGGACGGCATGGACTTGAGTAGCATTTCGCAACGTATCGCAAAAGCGCAGGAGCTGATGGCCGAGCGCGGCCTCGACTTCCTGTTCGTCGCGCCGTCTTCCGACATGATCTATATGTTCGACGGGCCATCACATGCGAGCGAGCGGCTGGCGCTCGTCATCATCCCGCAGAGTGGTCGACCGGAGGTCGTTGTCCCGCAGCTGGAGTATTCGCGATTCGCCGACAAAGCCTCGATCGCCGGTATCCACACCTGGCCGGAGACGGCCCAGCCGGTCGATCTGGTCGCCGAGCTCCTGAGCGGAATCGAGAAGCCAAAGGTCGCGATCAGCGACAAGATGTGGAGCGTCTTCCTCGTCCGCATGCTCGAAGCCATCCCCGACGCGACCTACAGCAGCGCGACACCGATCATCCGCGAACTGCGGATGGTGAAGGACGAGGACGAGATCGAGAAGCTGCGGATCGCTGCGGCAGCGGCAGATCGCGCCTGGGACGAGTTCGCAACCACGGCCAGCATCATTGGCAAGACTGAGCGAGAAGCGGCGACGATGCTTACCGAATTGCGTCGGAAGCATGGGCTGGACATCACCGGCATCGGCATCTGCGCCAGCGGTCCGAACGGGGCCAACCCGCATCACTCAACCGGCGACCGCGTGTTGCAGGAGGGCGACGCTGTCGTGTTCGACTTCGGCGGGACGATCGACAACTACCACGCCGATGTCACCCGTACCGTCTTCCTCGGCGAGCCGACCGACGAGTATCGCAAGGTCTACGAGATTGTCCTACAGGCGAACCGCGAGGCCGTTGGCGCGTATCGGCTCGGCAACACCTGCCAGGATGTCGACCGGGTTGCGCGCAAGGTCATCACCGACGCGGGCTACGGCGAGTACTTCATCCACCGGCTGGGGCACGGACTCGGGCTCGATGGCCACGAGGAGCCGTATCTCGTCGAGGGCAACGATTTGCCGCTGCGCGTCGGCATGGTCTTCAGCGATGAGCCGGGGATTTACCTGCCCGGAAAATTCGGAGTGCGGATCGAGGATTCCGTCGTCGTGCGGGAGGATGGCGGCGAGGTCATCAACCACAGCAACCGCGAGCTGACCGTGATGTCGTAGGCCGAGAAGAGCGTTCGTACGGCCAACGTGCAGGAGATCGGCGTATACAGAAACAGCAGCGTACGCCTTGCGAAGTCGTAAGCCGGTTAATCGTGCTTCACGCATCTCTTCGCCACACGTACCCCTGCGGAGCTTGACGGAACGATGCCTTTGGGGGGCGCAGAGCCACCCGCAGGCAACAAGCATTGGGGAGACCATCAATGTCTGATCTGCTCAGAACGTCTCTGTACCAGCGGCTTTCGCGGCGTCTGTTTCTGGGAGGGGTTGCGGCTTCAGCCGTCGGGCTGCTCGTCGCCTGTGGCGGCGATGACGATGAGGAGGCGACTTCGACGCCATCGTCATCCGGCGAGGCGACCTCATCAACCGGTGGTGGCGCAGCGACTGAGCCAGCCGGTTCGCCAGAGGCGGCCGGTACGACCGAGACGGCCGGATCGCCAGAGGCCGGCGGCACACCGACGCAGGGCGGCAGCATTCTGATCGGCACGCTCGGCGAAGCAAATACGATCAACCCAATCGCTGCCAGCCAGTCGGAGGATTATTTCCGGTGCAGCCTGATCTACGAGCAGCTCGTGCGGCTCGATCCTGCGACCTACGAGCCGAAGCCGAGCCTGGCTGCCTCGTGGGAAGTGAACGACCTGACCTACACGTTCACGCTGCACGACAACATCAAGTTCTCCGATGGCTCAGACCTCACAGCTGACGACATCGCCTTCACGTTGCAGGCGATGCTCGATACGGCCAACGCCAGCCCGCGGCAGTCGCGCCTGTTCTCGATCGAGGGCGCGCAGGAGTTCGCTGATGGTTCGGCCACCGAAGTCTCCGGTATCAAGGTGGTTGATCCAACCACGCTGGAAGTGACACTGGCAGAGCCGGACGCTTCAATCCTGTTCAACTTCTATTACGTCCGGCCACTGCCGAAGGCACTGCTGGAAGGCAAAGACCTGTCGAAGGCCTCAACCGATCCGTTCTTCCAGAACCCGGTCGGCGCGGGACCGTTCAAGTTCGTCTCCTGGGCGGTCGGCAGCGACTTTGTCGGCGAGCGCAACGAGCACTACTATCAGGAGGGCAAGCCCTACCTGGACAAGTTCACGCACCGCACGATCACCGACTCGCAGGCGCTGGTGAACTCGCTGCTCTCCGGCGACATCGACGGATCGGTCTATCCGAGCCCGTCCGGCGCTGATCAGCTGAAGGCAAATGAGGATCTTGAAGTGCTGGTGCCGCCGTTCGGCTCGCCGGACGGCTGGATCTTCAACTTCCAGAACGAGTATCTGGCCAAGAAGGAAGTCCGCCAGGCAATCGCCTACGCGCTCAACATGGACCAGTTCTCGCAGGACTCGCTCTATGGCCTTGGGGCACCCGGCACCGGTCCGGTCGCGCCCGGCAACTTCGTGTACGACGAGTCGCTGGAGCCACATCCGTTCGATATGGATCAGGCGAAGACGCTGTTGGAGCAGGCGGGGCCGCCACCATCCGGTATCCGATTCATGGTCAATCAGGGGAACGTTCTACGCGAGGACTTCCTGACCTACACCCAGGCGCAGCTATCCAAGCTGGGCTGGGAGATCGAGCCGGTCGTTATCGAGTACGCGACGGCCGTCGACCAGGTCATCAACCGCTCCTACGACGTTGCCGAGAGCCAGATGGTCGGTGCCGGTATCACGATCGATCCGGGCGACCTGGCTTCGTACTATCAGACTGACGGCTCGGCCAACTACTCGGGCTACAGCAACCCCGATCTGGACGCGCTCTTCGATCAGGCGCGGCAGGCGACGGACGTCGCCGAGCAGAAGGACCTCTACGCGCAGATTCAGCAGATTCTGGTTGAAGATATTCCGGCCACGTTCTCGTGGTATCGGCCGTATCTGCACGTCGTGAAGAAGAAGTTCAAGGGCTATGTGGACAGCAACCTGTCAAATGGCCTGTTCGCCGAGCTGGAGAACGTCTACATCGAGGAGTAGCCTGGCTAACTCCTGGTGCCGATCGCGGGCGTCGCAGCATTGCCCGCGATCGGCGACGGCGGGCACGGTGTCCGCCGGGACTTGCTTTTGCAGACGTGCAGAGAGAGGTGATCGCCAATGTCGAGCGGAGTCCTGCGCTACGCAATCCGCCGCATTTTCGGGGCGATCCCCCTCCTGCTCGGCCTGAGCCTGATCATGTTCGGCCTTGTCCACATCGCGCCGGGGGATCCAATTCAGTCGATGATCTCACCGGACAACACTGACCCGGCATTCATCGAGCAAGCGCGCAAGAATTACGGGCTGGACAAGCCGCTGCCGATTCAATACGCGATCTATATCGGCAAGCTCGTGCGCGGCGACTTCGGGCGCGCCATTACGTTCAATGGCAAGCCGGTCCTGGAGCTGATCAAGGAGCGTGCGGGCGCAACGATCATCCTGCAGATCGTCTCGCTGGCCATCGCGCTGCTGATCGCTATACCGCTCGGTGTGCTGTCGGCGACGAAGCAATACAGCCTGCTCGACAACACAACGACCGTTGGCGCATTCATCGGATTGGCGTTGCCAAACTTCTGGATCGCACTGCTGCTGCAGTTCTATCTGAGCGTGAAGCTGGGCTGGCTGCCGGCGATCAGTACGGACGTCAACAACGCCGCGCTGCTGGGCAAGGTCAAGTATTCGGTCATGCCGGTGGCGGTGCTGGCGTTTCCTTCGATCGCCTACTTCGCGCGCTTCATGCGCTCGGCGATGCTGGAAGTCATCAACCAGGACTACATGACGATGGCGCGCGCCAAGGGGCTGACCGATCGCAAGGTGCTGTATCGCCACGGATTCCGCAACGCGCTGATCCCGATGATCACCGTCACCGGCTTGCAGGTGTCACGCATTCTGGGCGGCTCGGTCATCATCGAGAAGATCTTCGCCTGGCCGGGGCTGGGATCGCTGGCCTATGACGCGATCACCCAGCGCGACTATCCGGTGATCCTCGGCGTCACGATTATCGCCGGGGCGTTCGTCATCATGGTCAACCTCATCGTCGACTTGCTCTATGTCGTCGTCGATCCGCGCGTGTCGCTGACACGGTAGCCACGGACGGAGCGAAGGTGGCAGAGCTGCAATCCACAAGCGACCTGCGGGAACAGGCCCAGGCTGAGCAGGAAGCTGGCAAGCGACAGCGACCGGTATTGCGTCGGTTCATGCAGAACAAGCTCGCGGTCGCGGGCATGGTTGTCATCGTCTTCATGTATGCGGTGGCGATCGCCGCACCGGTCATCCAGCGCTACGACTATCGTGAGATCACACCGGGCGCGCGGAACCTCCCACCATCGTCCGAGCACTGGCTGGGGACGGATCGCAACGGACGCGACACCTACTCACGGTTGGTCTATGGCTCGCGTGTGTCGCTGGCCGTCGGCTTCGTCGCCGTCGCGATCGTGATGACGATCGGCACCTCGTTTGGCGCACTGGCTGGGTACTTCGGTGGCTGGGTCGATGGCACGCTGATGCGATTGACCGATGTGCTGCTGTCGATACCGCAGATCCTGTTACTAATCGCGGCCGCGGCATTGTTTCGGCCCAGCCTGAAGACAACGGTGATCGTGATCGGCGTGACGTCGTGGCCCGGCGCGGCCCGCCTGATTCGCGGACAGTTTCTGTCGCTGCGCGATCAGGAATACGTGACGGCAGCGCGGACGATCGGAGCACCGCCATTCCGCATCATCATGCGGCACCTGATGCCGAACGCGATGGCGATCATCATCGTCGAGACGACGCTCTGGCTGTCGTACGCGATCCTGCTGGAGGCAAGCCTGTCGTACCTCGGGCTCGGCGTGCAGATTCCGACGCCGTCATGGGGCAACATGCTGCAGGACGGCCAGCGCGAGCTGCTTGTCGGCGCGTGGTGGCTGACGTTCTTCCCCGGCCTGGCGATCTTCATGACCGCGCTGGCCTTCAATCTCGTCGGCGATGGTCTGCGCGACGCATTCGACCCACGCCAGCGCCGCCGGTAAAGGCGGCCGGAGAGAGAAATCGAGCGGGCCAACCAGTGAGGTTGGCCCGCTGGCGATTTCGCGGTTGAGCCGCCGTCCTAGCCGATAGCCGGGACGCCAGCGGCCGCAATCTTGTCGTTGAGATCCTTCGTCACCGCATCGACGACCTTCTGCAACGCAGCGAGGTTCTCGTCGGCCTGAGCCGCCAGGACATCAAATACCTCGTAGGTCTGCTGTGGCGGGTGCGAGTCGCCGTAGGCGACAGTACCTTGTAGCGACGCGAGCTTCGAGTTGACCTTCGGCGGGTAGTTAAACGAGTCGGCTGCGCCCTTCGAGCGCGATTCGACCAGCTCACCTTCGGCCGCCAGCAATTGCTCGCTCGCCTGCTTCAACGTCGGGATGAGGTCGTCCTTGCCGGCGTCGCGCAGGCGGACCGCCCAGGCGTCGATCTGCTCGCGCAGCTTGCGACTGGCCAGCACCGCCTCATGGACAGCGCCGAGCTTGTCGCGGATCTGCAGCAGCAGGTCGCGCTGCGCGATGAGATCGTCGTCGGTGGCGCTGACGCGCGGGTCACGCTTGACCTCAAACGGTTGGCGATACGTGTTGCCGCCGACCTCAAGCCGCGCCTCGTAGTGACCGGGCGCAACGACGGGGCCGATCGTGCTGCCGCCCCAGTAGAGCGAGAGCGCCGCGCCCTCAATCTTGGTTGCGTCCGGGTAGCGCATGTCCCAGACGAAGCGGTGCAGACCTGGCTCGCCGCGCAGGCGCATATCGGCCGGTTGCTTCGACTGATCTTCGGCGAGCGAGAAGCGCTGGATCTGCTCGCCTTCGGCGGTCCAGAAGCTGAGCGAGACATCCTGAGCCGGCTTCTCACCAGAGAGAGCGTAGTGGACTGTTACGCCGAGGTCCGGATTCTCGCCGGCGTTGAGCAGCTCGAAGCGCGTACCGCCATCCTCGGCGGCGTGGACGATACCCATGACCTGGCTACCGCCGGTGTTGACGTAAGACTTGTAGCCGACGGTGCCCGAGCGACCCCATGAGTTGACAGGTTTGATCCGGTACGTGGTTGCGATGGGGAACAGCGTGGCTGGCGCATCGCCATCGGCGGCCCGCCACTCGCGGACCGGCGCGAGATCATCGAGCAGCCAGAAGGAGCGCCCGTGCGTGCCGATGACGAGGCTGTTGTCGTGCACGATCAGGTCGTGGATCGGGACGACCGGCAGCGCGCGACGGCCGTTACCGCCAACCCCACCCGAGAGCTGCTGCCAACTGTCGCCAGCATCCCACGATACATACAGGCCAGTCTCGGTTCCGGCGTAGAGCAGTCCGGGCACCGCCGGATCCTCACGGACGACGCGGGTGAAGTCATCATCCGGGATGCCGCTGGTGACCATCTGCCAGGTCGCACCATAATCGGTCGTGCGCAGCAGATAGGGACGGAAATCGTCCAGCTTGTAACGGGTGGCGGCGACCCAGGCAGTGGCTGGGTCGTGCGGGGAGGCGTCGATGATACTGATCAGCGCCCAGTCGGGCAGCTCGCTCGGGGTAACGTCGGTCCAGCTTTCACCGCCGTCGCGAGAGACGTTGATCCGGCCGTCGTCCGAGCCGGCCCACAGGATACCGGGCTGCACGGGGGACTCGGCGAAGGCGAAGATCGTTCCGTAATACTCGGTACTGACGTTGTCCTTGGTGATCGGCCCGCCGGATGGGCCAAGCGTTTCAGGATCGCCGCGCGTCAGATCGGGGCTGATCGGCGCGAACTGCTGGCCGCCGTTGGTTGAGCGAAAGACGTGATTGCCGGTGACATAGAGGACATCGGGGTCGTGCGGCGAGAGGACGATCGGGAAGGTCCACTGGAAGCGATACTTCATCGCCTCAGCACCATAGCCGATTGGATCCTCGGGCCAGACAGTGATGTCCACCTCCTGGCGCGCGCCGTGGTCGTAGCGCGTCATCCGGGTGGCGTAACTGCCGGCAAAGATGATGTCGGGGTCATCGGGGCGCACAGCAATGTAGCCGGACTCGCCGCCGCCGACGGGCCAGGTGTCGTCTTCAGTTATTGCACCGCGGTCGGAGTAGCTTGGGATCGTGATCGTCGTGTTGTCCTGCTGCGCACCATAGATGCGAAAGGGGAACTGGGTATCAGTGGTGACGTGATAGAGCTGAGCAGTCGGCTGATTGTAGATACTCGACCAGGTCACGCCGCCGTCAAATGAGACGCAGGCACCGCCATCGTTAGCCTCGATCATCCGCTTTGTATTGGCCGGGTCGATCCAGAGATCGTGATTATCGCCGTGTGGCGTCGGTATCTGGATAAAGCTGGTGCCGGCGTCGGTCGATTTCCACATGCCGAGGTTCAGGACGTAGACCGTATCGGGATCGACCGGGTCAGCAAAGATGTGCATGTAGTACCAGGGGCGCTGGCGCAACTCCGGGTTGTCGCTGACGCGAGTCCAGGTGTCGCCGCCGTTGTCGGAGCGGAAGAGACCACCCTCCTTCGCCTCGACGATGGCCCAGACGCGCTGCGGGCGAGCGGGGGAGACAGTGACGCCGATGCGACCCTTGAGTCCCTGGGGAAGGCCGGGGTTGTCGGTCAGCTCGATCCATGTATCGCCGCCGTCGGTCGTCTTGAAGATGCCGCTGCCTGGTCCTCCCGAAACGAGTGACCACGGCGAGCGCTGAGCGTCCCACATCGCAGCGTAGAGCGTGCGCGGGTTCGTGGCATCCATCGAGAGATCGCACGCGCCGGTGCGCTCGTCACGGTACAGAACCTTTTCCCAGGTCGCGCCGCCATCAAGCGTGCGGTAGACGCCGCGATCCTCGTGCGGACCGAAGGCGTGGCCGAACGCGGCGACGTAGACGTGATCGGGGTTGTTCGGGTGGACACGAACGCGCGCTATATGGCGGGTCGTCTCCAACCCCAGGTGTCGCCAGGATTCGCCGGCATCGTCAGAACGGTAGACGCCATCACCGTGGGAGACGTTGCCACGGATGCACGACTCGCCCATGCCGGCGTAGACGACATTTGGAGCGGATTCCGCGACGGCGACCGCGCCAACCGAGGCGGTCTTGAAGTAGCCATCGGACACGTTCAGCCACGAGGCACCGGCATCGTCGGTCTTCCAGACACCTCCGGAGCAGGCACCAAAGTAGTAGGTCATTGGCTGGCTGGTGTGCCCGGCGACAGCGACGCTGCGTCCTCCGCGGAACGGTCCCGCCTGCCGCCAATGCAAACCCGCAACAAGATCATGAATGTTGGACATCAGTGAAATCCTCCCATCGGTGCCACCCTACCGGTTGAGGCGATGGTAGTCGTGAGTGCTACGCTGGTCAACCACGCCTACCGACATTCCACCGTGACTCAACCTTTGCTTGTGCCGTTGCACAATCCGTGCTATTGTGGCAGCGCTCCGGCAAATCGCACTCATGCATCTAAAGACTGGGAGGTAGGGCGATGCTCGATCGTAGTCGACTTAGCCGTCGATCTTTCATGCAACGCTCCGCCGCCGTGGCCGCCGGGGCGGCGATGGCGGGGTGGTCAGGTATTCACACGGGCGAGGTGGCGATGGCCGGGTCTCTCTGGAATCCGGTCTATGAAGACATCCAGGAAGCGACGATTGCCGACCTGCAGGCGCGGCTGACGGATGGCTCACTCACTGCACAACAGTTGACCGGAATGTACCTGGCCCGAATCGCGCAACTGGATCAGGACGGCCCGCGGCTCAATTCAGTAATGATGACCAATCCGGACGCACTCAACATCGCGATCAACCTCGATCGCGAGCGCGCTGAAGGAAACGTGCGCGGTCCGCTCCACGGCATCCCGATCCTGCTCAAGGACAACATCGACACGGCCGACCAGATGCCGAACACCGGCGGGTCGATCGCGCTGGCCAACAACTTCCGCACCCAGGACGCGACGATCGCAGCGCGGCTGCGCGAGGCGGGCGCGATCGTGCTGGGCAAGACGAACCTCAGCGAGTGGGCGAACTTCCGCTCGACGCAGTCGTCCAGTGGCTGGAGCGGTGCCGGTCGCCAGACGAAGAACCCGTACGTCCTGACGCACAACCCGTGCGGGTCGAGTTCCGGTTCGGGTGCGGCAGCATCGGCCAACTTCGCCGCCGCTGCCATCGGCACCGAGACGGATGGCTCGATCGTCTGTCCGGCCAACGCCAATGGGCTAGTCGGCATCAAACCAACAGTCGGCCTGACCAGCCGCGCCGGCGTCATTCCGATCGCCCATTCGCAGGACACCATCGGGCCGTTAGCACGAACGGTGGCGGACGCTGCAGCGGTTCTCAGCGCAATCGCCGGCCCAGATCCGCGTGATCCAATGACGGCCGCCAGCGCCGGACACGTGAAGGCTGACTACACGGAGTTTCTCGATCCGGACGCGCTGGCCGGGGCGCGCATCGGCGTGCCGCGAACTGGCGGGATGTGGGGCTACAGTCCTGAGGCAGACGGAATCGTCGAGGCAGCCATTCAGGCGATGCGCGACATGGGTGCCACGATCGTCGATCCGGCCGACATCCCGACGGCGGATCAGATGGCGAGCAGCAACGCCGAGTTCACGGTGCTGCTCTACGAGTTCAAGGCGGACCTCAACGACTATCTCGCGACGGTCGGGCCGGATGTGCCGGTGCGCTCGCTCGCCGATCTGATCGACTTCAACACCGCAAACTGGCAGGTCGAGATGCCCTACTTCGGGCAGGAGATCTTCGAGATGGCGGTCGATCTCGGCGGGCTGGACGACCCGGTCTACCTGGCTGCGCTGGCCGAAAGCCATTCACTCTCACGCGAGCAAGGGCTCGATGCCATCCTGGATCAGTACGACCTCGACGCGCTGGTCGCGCCGACCGGGAGTCCGGCCTGGCCGACTGACGTGATCAATGGCGACCACTTCCTCGGCGCGAGCTCCGGGCCGGCAGCGATGGCCGGATATCCACTCGTCTCGGTGCCGGCCGGTGACTCGTTCGGGCTGCCCGTGAACGTCACGTTCATGGGGCGCGCATGGAGCGAGCCGACGCTGATTGCACTGGCCTACGCCTTCGAGCAAGGGACAATGCATCGGCGCGCGCCGAGGATGCTGCCGTCGCTCGATCTGCCGTAGCATTCGAGCCGCACCCAATCCGGGCGCTAGCGGACGCACCAGCCGGAGCAGCGTCCGCCTGCGCCCTACGTCTGCAATGCACCAAGAGAGCACGGACAAGACTGATGCAATTCACGGTACAGACAGCCGCCGATCTGAGCATCGACGAGCTTGCCGAGGCGATGAACAGCGTCTATCAGGGCTACGTCATGCCCATTCAGGTCAATGGCGACTGGATGGCAACGCATGTCGAGGCGAACGACATCCGGCTCGACGCGTCGCCGGTCTGGCGCGCAGATGGCCGGATCGTCGGGATGGCGCTGGTAGGCGTGCGTGGCGAGCGATCGTGGATCGGCGGCTTCGGCATCGCACCGGAGTGGCGCGGGAAGCGGCTTGCCGGACCGTTGCTGGACGCGACTCTCGCCGCGGCACTAGCAACCGGAGCAAGCACCATCCAGCTTGAGGTCATCACGACGAACGCCGCAGCGATCTATGTCTACAAGCGCGGCGGCTTTGTCGTGACAAGGGAAGTTGGCGTATATCAGCGCGACCCGCATCAGGCTGCGGTTGCGGATGAGCCATCGAGTGTGGTCGAGGCCGCCGATTCGAGTGTGGTGCTGTCCAACCGCGAACGGCTCGGTGGTAGTCCACTCGCCTGGCAGCGCGAGTCCAGCGTATCGGCAGCGACCACCAACATGGAGGCACTGACCAGCACGTCAGGTAACGAGTGCGGCTACATCGTCTGGAAATCCGGGCCTCGTGGCGTCCAGGTCGTCGATATTGGCGGGACTGATGCTACAACGATCGGTGCTGTCATCGCTGCTGCTGGCAAACGCCACCCGGATCTGCCCATGTCGTTGCTCAATGAAGCGATTGACGGGCCAACCACCCAGGCGCTGCGCGCTGATGGATGGCGTGAGATCGTCCGTCAGCTTGAGATGGAGCGCCCACTACTCGTCTGAAGCGTTCACCTCTGCCAGCGCCTGATTCACACCCTCAGCCGAGGCACTATCGAGGATGAAGATGACGCGGCCATCGGTTGGCTGGACATACCAGGATGGCGGACGGTCGGTGACAGTCGGCGAGAAGATGCGATAGAGCGCATCGACCTTCTCCGCACCAGTCGCCAGGAAGACGGTCAGACGCGCGGCGTTCAGCACCGGATAGGTAAGCGTTATGCGCCAGGTGTCCTGTTGCGGGACGAAGTTGGCGACGACCCAGCGTTCGCGCTCGTCCAGCGCCTCCGTGCCGGGGAAGAGCGACGCGGTGTGGCCATCTGAGCCGATCCCGAGGACGCTGACATCAAGCGCCGGAAACTCACCGGCCGGCAAATCGCCGAAGACCTGGCGCAGCTCGGATTCGTATTCGTCCGCCGCTTTGCTCGGGTCGATCTCGCCGCGCATACGATGGATATGGGAGTCATCGACCTCGACACGCGACAGGAGCGATTCCTCGGCCATGCGGTAGTTGCTCTGGTCGTCGTCGGGCGGGACAGTACGTTCGTCGCCCCAGAAGACCTGCACGCGCGACCAGTCGATGCCGGGCAGCGCGGCCAGATGCTCGTGCATGCCGCGCGGCGTCGAGCCGCCGGAGAGGGCAATGCTGTACATCTCGCCGGTCGCTGTCGGTCGCAACGCCTCGGCGATGATGTGCGCGGCGGCCTCCTGCGCGGCCTCGACGGTCTCGAAGACCTGCACTTCCGGCGCTCGCGCGGCCGGCTCAACTTGCTGCTTCATGCGATCTCCCTAGCTCGGCAACGACCGTCACGACGAACGCGAGCGCATCGTGGTACTGCTCGTCGTGCGAACGCACCAGCAACTCCTGACCAATCAGGTCGCTGAGGCGCGGGGCAGGCAGACGGTCAACTCGATCCTGCCGTGGGACGCCCGGCCACTCGACCGACGTCACGAGGATGTTCTCGGCGCGCACGCGCACGCTGATGCGGGCGTTGCGCTCCTTCTCACGCGCGAGTATGCGGATCGACCGCAGGCCGACACCGGTGCTCGACTGCCGCAATAGATGGACATCAATCGGGCCGCCCGAGGCGTTCCGCGCGCGGATATGCAGTGTGGATCCTTCGCGCTGGGCGCTGTCGAGCGACCACTTCAGTCGTGATGCGAGCCAGCCAAGCAGCAGCAATGCCTGCGCTTCAGCCGTCGAATCAAAGCCGATCTCGATCGCCTCAATGGCTGGCAGGAGCTCAATCGTCTCGGGATGATCGAAGGCCTGCGCGATCGCCTCGCGCCAGCGAACGATCCGTGCCCAGGCGAGGTCGGTGCCGGAGCAAAGCGAATCGTTGTGCCGCAGGAAGCTATCGAACGATGCGAACGTGTCCAGCGCCGAGTCGAAGCGCGATGAGTCGATGATGACGCGATCGGCGGTCGCAGCCAGGCGCTTGAACTCATCCGCTTCGAAATCGATCTGTCCGACCCACCACATCGCGGACGGGATGCCGGACAGCTCGAGCTGCGCCAGCAGGCTGGGGACGGCCTTAATGCGATCCGGCGGCGTGTGCAGCTCGATCACTTCGTAGCACGGTGTGCGCGGTCCACTGTGCAAGCGGCAGTGTCCGGCCACGCTGGCATCGAAGGCGGAATCCTCTGGGCTCACCTCGACGACGATCACCCGTGAGGGCAGCTGCTCGACGAGCTCGTGCAGCGTCTCGTGCGCCACGCGGATCTGCGATTCGCCTCTGGCAATGATAATGAGCGTCAGAATGCTCGTCCGAATCGGGATTTCGCCGGTCTGCTGCTCGACTTCAGTCGAGATATCTGCCCACACCCGCGAGAGCTCGTTGACGATCTGGTCGATCGTGACGACGCGCTGCCCGTCGGCGCTGATGCTGATGCGGTGCGTTTGTGGAGCGCTCATCGCACTACGGCTCCCGCCATGTACGACCGTCCTTCTTCAGGAGCCGGTCTGCATCTTCAGGTCCCCACGTCCCTGCCTCGTAGGTGGGGATTTCATCGACGGTCTGACGCTCCCAGCCGGCGCGAATCTGGGTCATGATGTTCCAGGCCGCTGCCACCTCATCGCGGCGCGTGAAAAGCGTGCTATCGCCGAGCATGGCGTCCAGCAGCAGTCGCTCGTACGCATCCGGCGACTGGACATTGAACGCAGTCCCGTACTCAAAGCCCATATGCACCGAGCGCAGGTTCATCATCGGCCCAGGAACCTTCACGCCGAAGGTCAGGGCAATCCCTTCGTTGGGCTGAATGCCGAGGGCCAGCACGTTCGGGTCGAGCTCGTCGGCCACATCGGCGTTGAACAGCAGATGCGGCGCGCGCTTGAACTGGATCGCGATCTCGCTCACTCGCCGGGGCATGCGCTTGCCGGTGCGCAGATAGAACGGCACACCCGCCCAGCGCCAGTTGTCGATGAAGAGCTTGAGCGCGACGAAGGTCTCGGTCAGCGAGTGCGGATCGACCTTCTCCTCTTCGCGGTAGCCGGGCACCGCCTCGCCGTCAGAGTATCCAGCGGTGTACTGCCCACGGACGGTGAACTCTTCAACATGGCGCGGGTCGATCGGTCGGACGGCATGGAGCACCTTGACCTTCTCGTCGCGCACCGGATCGGCAGTGAGTGCGACCGGTGGCTCCATCGCGACCATCGTCAGCAGCTGCATCAGATGGTTCTGCATCATGTCGCGCAGCGCGCCAGTCTCTTCGTAATACCCGCCGCGCGTCTCGATGCCGATGGATTCGGCGACGGTGATCTGGACGTGGTCGACGTACTGACGGTTCCAGATCGGCTCCCAGACCCCGTTGGCGAAGCGGAAGGCGATGATGTTCTGAACCGTCTCTTTGCCGAGATAGTGGTCGATACGGAAGACATCACGCTCGTCGAAGACGTTGTTGACGACCTTGTTGAGATGGTCGGCTGAGTCGAGATCGTGCCCGAATGGCTTCTCGACGATGATCCGCTGCCACGAATTGTCCGAGCCATGGTTCAGATCGTGCTGGCCGATCTGCTCGATGATGTCGTCATAGAAGTCCGGCGGCGTCGCGAGATAGTACATCCGGTTACCGAGCGTGCCGCGCTGGCCATCAAGCGTCGTCAGGCGATCCGAGAGGCCGTTGTAGTCATCGGAGTTGGTGAAGTCGCCCTTGACGTAAAAGACCCCCTGGCTGAACGAATCCCAGACGGCGTCATCGACTGGCGTGCGTCGCGAGAACTCGTTGACGGCATCGCGCATCTTGGAGCGGAACGACTCATCCGTCTCGTCGTGGCGCGCGAAGCCGACGACGGTGAAGCCGATCGGCAGGAGCCGCTCAAGTGCGAGATTGTAGAGCGCCGGAATCAGCTTGCGGCGCGTCAGGTCGCCCGACGCGCCGAAGATCACCATGATCGCCGGCGCGGGCGTGCGTTCTATCAGCAGCCCTTCGCGGAGCGGGTTGCTCCGCGGTTCGGCCTGCGGGGGAGAGATTGTCTGCGACAGGTTGGACATCGATCGTCCTCACAAAGTCCGTGTGTCAGGAAAGATGGCTGAGGATCAGTCGCTCGTCGGGAGCGGGTCCGATTCCTCAACGACGGCGTGTCCGCCAAATTGATGCCGCAGTGCAGCAATCACCTTGTTGGCGAACAGGTCTTCCTGCCGGGAAGCAAAGCGCGTCGCCAATGCGAGATAGATCGTTGGAGCTGGCACGTCGATATCGATCGACTCGAAGACGGTCCAGCGGCCTTCGCCGGAATCGTTGACGTATCCGCGGATCGATTCGAGGTGCGGGTCCTCAGCGAAGGCGCGCTCGGCAAGCTCCAGCAGCCAGGAGCGGATAACCGACCCGTGATTCCAGAGCCCGGCGATGGCGCGCAGATCGAGGTCGTAGCGCGAGCGTTCGAGGATCTCGAAGCCTTCGGCATAGGCCTGCAGCATCGCGTACTCGATGCCGTTGTGAATCATCTTGACGTAGTGACCGGAGCCGCTTGGGCCGACGTGGAGGTAGCCGTTCTTCGGCGCGAGCGTCTTGACGGCGGGCTCGATGATTGCGAAGCCTTCGGGTGAGCCACCAACCATCAGGCAATAACCGACCTGCAGACCCCAGACGCCGCCGCTGGTGCCGGCATCCATGTAGTGGATGCCGTGGGCCGTCACGCGCTCGTGCCGGGCGATCGAATCGGTGAAGCGCGAGTTACCGCCATCAATGAGGACATCGCCCTCGCTCATCAGTGGGACAAGCTGGTCAATGTAGTCGTCGACCGGCTGCCCGGCCGGGACCATCAGCCAGACGGCACGCGGGCTGGGGAGCTTGCTGAGCATCTCCTCTAGCGTGTACGCCGGATCGGCACCTTCGCTGGCCAGCTCGTCGATTGGCTCGCGGCTACGGTTGTGAACGACGACGTGATGCTCATCGCGCAACAGCCGCCGTGCCATGTTGCCGCCCATGCGGCCCAGACCGATGATGGCGATATCCACGCTACCTCCTCGTACGAATGTCTTCAGTCATCAGGGATCCGTATCTAGTCGTCGGCCGCAGACGTCTGCTTCTGCGCGCCTTGCAGGACCTCGGCGATGCCGGTCGTTGCGTCCGAGCCGAGCTCGACAACGGCGAGCGGCAGATTGTGCCTGGCAAGCGTCGCGGCATCACCGGCTGATTGCGCGGCGAACAGCTCGGCAAAGGTGAACCGCGCGTCCGGGATCGGCAGATCGTTGGTTGGTTGCTGCACCAGCAGCAGGAACGAGCCGTTGGGCGGTCCACCCTTGTGTAGCTGGCCGGTCGAGTGGAGATAGCGCGGACCGACGCCAACTGTTACGGCACGGCCGGTTTGTCGCCAGATCTCGGTGCGCAGCGTGTGCAGCGCGGTGCGCACATCCTCGGTCGGATCGACGTAGGCGAGGATGGCGATGTAGCCACCTGCGCTCGATGCGTCGATGACAGCACGAACGGCGTCGGCTGCGTCGGTCGGCGGCTGGCTGTCGGTCGATTCGCCGTTGAGGACGGCATTCGTCGCGTCCTTCGCCTCCTGGACGTTCGGCTCGTCGAACGGGTTGATGCCGAGCACGCGGCCAGCGATGGCGGTCGCGATCTCCCAGCGGACAAACTCGCGGCCGAGGTCGGCCGGGATATCGACGCCGATCGAGATGACCGGCTGGCCTGCGTCGCGCAGTGCCTTCGCCAGCCTGGCAGCCTTGCCGTCTTCGCCGGCATCAAAGTGGACAAACAGGCGGTCATCGCCGTAGTGATCGGCATCATCGAGCGACTCGGCGATCACCGGCAGAATGCCGGTGCCGTGCTTGCCGGTGCTCTCAGCGATCAACTGTTCAAGCCAGTCGGCAAATGGTGCCCAGCTCTCGTCAGCGATGATGGTCAGCTTGTCCCGTCCGGCCTGCTGCGCCGCGCCCAGCGTTGCGCCGAGCCAGACGCCCGGATGTTGCTCATCGTTGATCGGCAGCATCGTCATGGCGTGGTCGAGCACGTCGAGGACGTCCATGCCGAGCGTCGCCAGCGGCACCAGTCCAAAGTAGGAGAGGGCCGAGTAGCGCCCGCCGATGTCCGTTGGGTTGGCGAAGACGCGCCAGAAGCCGCGATCCTTTGCTTCCTTCTCCAGCGGCGTGCCCGGATCGGTGATGGCGATGAAGCGCGAGGCGTCGCCGCCAATGCGGTCGAAGAAGAAGCGATAGAGCGACATCGTCTCGACGGTCGTGCCGGACTTGGTGGAGACTATGAAGAGCGCATCGTCGCTAACTTCAGCAGCGACGCGCGCGATCGGGTCCGGGTTCGTCGTGTCCAGTACGATCAGTTCCGGGAAGCCCGAGCCGACTCCGAACATGCGCGAGAAGACATCAGGCGCCAGTGACGAGCCACCCATGCCCAGCAGGACGGCGTAGCGGAAGCCGCGCTCGCGGACCTCGGCGGCGAAGTCAGTGAACTGGCCGGTGCGTGCCTCGGCGCGCATGGCCTGCACGACCGGAAGCCAGCCCAGGCGCGTCGATGCCGACGCGCGCACCTTCTCATCGTCACCCCAGAGCGTGGCGTCGCCCTTCTGCAAGCGACTGGCAACGTCCTGGTCGGCGAGTGCACTGATTATCTTGTCCACCGCGCCGGCCAGAGAGCCGATGGATTCCTGCCGCGCGCGCTCGATATCGGCGACGAACGCATTGCGCTTCTCATCGAGGTGGTGCAGCAGGTCTTCGAAGGACTTGCTGAATGATGCGACACCTTCGCGCACGAGCGTCTCGGTGATGTCGTCGTAGGAGACGCCCAGCGCCTCGAAGCGTCGGAAGATTTCGCGCGCGCCATCCACGTCTCGATCAACTGTGCGGGCCACGTGGCCGTGGTCCCCGAAGGCCTCGATTGAGGCCGGGGCCAGCGTCTGGACGGTGTGCGGGCCGATCAGCTCATCAACGTAGAGCGTGTCCGGGTAGTTCGGGTTCTTGGTGCTGGTGCTGGCCCACAGTGGACGCTGCAGTCGCGCGCCCGCTTCCTGCAGCTTCTTGAAACGCTCGGAGTTGAAGATCTCCTGGAATGCTGCGTAGGCCAGGCGCGCGTTGGCGACTGCCAGTGTGCCGAGCAGCGACTTGGCCTCTTCGGCGCGCTCGCTTCCCGGCTCGGCGTCGATGATCGCCTGCAGGCGCTTGTCGGCCTCGGTATCGACGCGGCTGACGAAGAACGACGCGACCGAGTGGATGTCACTAATCGGCTTACCTTCGTCAAACCGGCGCTCCAGCGCTCGCAGATACGCATCGGCAACGTTACGGTAGGCGTCCAGCGAGAAGAGCAGGGTGATATTGATGTTGATGCCCTCGTAGAGCATCTGCTCGATCGCTGGCGTCCCCTCGGTCGTGCCGGGGATCTTGATCATCACGTTCGGCCGGTCGAGCGCTGCGTAGAGACGGCGCGCATCAGCGACGGTCGCAGACGTGTCATGCGCCAGCGACGGCGAGACTTCGAGCGAGACGAAACCGTCGGCGCTCTTGTCGTCGTGCTGGTCGTAGACAGGACGCAGGACGTCGGCGGCCGACTGGATATCCTGGATGACGATGGCGTCGTAGATCTCGCTGGTCGAGCGGCCGCTGGCCGCGAGCCTGCGGATCTGATCGTCATACAAATCGGAGCCACTGATCGCCTTGTCGAAGATGGTCGGGTTCGAGGTAATACCAACGACGCCGCAGTTATCAATCAGGTTCTGCAGACCACCGTTCTCAACCAGGTCGCGGCTAAGGTTGTCATACCAGACGCTTTGCCCGTAGTCTGTCAGCTGCTGTAGCGGGTTCTTTGCCATGCGGTGCCCTTCTCTCCCTTGAATCGATCTCATTGCGTATCTTGGAGACCGGCCATCATGGCGCGGTCGAAAATCGCCTCCCGATCGTCTCTACAGACGAACTCGCTAGCACACCTTTGTCATCGCGCATCGCGTGCCATCGGCGGCGTTGTCGCGCCGAATCCTTCGCGCTCGTAGAGACGCTGCTGGCGAACGCGAAGCTCGCGATGCGCAACGTACGCGGATTGACGCGGCTCTACCAACGTGCCGCCTGCCGGCAATTGTTCGTCTGCCAACGCTTTTCCGCGCACATCATCCCAGGCCAGCAGCGCCGTGCCACGCAGCGACGATTCCTCAGTCGGCGCGACGACGAGCGGGACGCCAAGGCAGTCAGCAATGATCTGTTGCCAGGCCGACGAGCCGAGAAGCGCTCCACCAGTCGCGACAACGGTTTCGTCTCCGATTAATAGCGCATCGTAGACGGTCGCCAGGCGATATGCGACTGCTTCGAGACTGGCCTGCACGATATCTAGCGCGGATGTGCTCATTCGCATTCCGTGGATGGCTGCGGTTGCGTCTCCGTTCCAGCCGATCGAGCGTTCCCCGGCCCAGAATGGCAGGACGGTCAGTTCGTGCTCGCCGGGCGCACGCTTCATCAGCGTCGCCTCGATTTCCGCGTGCGATGGAAGCCGCAGCGTTGCGCTGAGCCAGGCAAAGACGTTACCGCCCTCGCTCAGTGCCCCGCCCGTCAGGCTGTGGACAGGGTCGAGCGAGTAACGCCAGAGGCCGCTCGGCACCGGTGCATTCGGCTCACCAGGCTCACAGCGGCGCATGGCAGCGGAAGTCCCCAGCGTCAGCGCGAGTCGATCCGCACGGACGCAGCCGACGCCGACATTGGACGCGGCACCATCGCCGATTGGCGCACGCCACGGAACGCCGCGGAGCGCCGGCCAGCGGGCCGCGTAGCACGAGCGAATCGGCGGCAAGAGCTCGGGAGCGGCGGTGATGTCGCCGAGCATCTCGGGAGCGATGTCGAGATAGTTCAGGAGCTCCGCGTCCCAGGACATCGATTGCCGGTTGAACAGCCCGGAGCCGGAAGCGATCGAAACGGACGCGTCATCTGCGCCCAACCAGACACTCGTCAACGCCTGAGCGCAGGAGACGAGACGATGGGAATTGCGCAGCACGTCCGGCTGGTGACGCCGGAGCCAGAGGATCTTGGCCGGCAGGTAGGACGGATGCAGCGGGCAGCCCGTGCGCTGTCGGATCGCCTCGGCATCGAGATCGCTGCGGAGCAGTTCGGCTTCCGGAGCGGAGCGGGTATCGGCCCAGGTCAGGACGTCCGTCAGCGCCTGCCCGGCAGCGTCGAGCGCAACGAGCGAGTGCCAGAAGGTACAGACGCCGACGGCGTCAATACCCCGCTGAGCCTCAGGCGTCTGCAGCACAGCGTCGATGACCTGTTCGGCCAGCGCACGGAGACGGTCGAGATCGACAACTGAGCTACCGGCGCGGTCAGTTTCCAGCGACAGGTCAGCGCGCTGAAGCGTGCCCGGTGCGATGACGCCACGGCGATCGATCAGCGCGGCCCGCACCGACGATGAGCCGATGTCAAGCGCCAGCACATACATCAGGACCGCTGACCGGCAGTTGCGCACTCGCGGCAGTAACCGAAGATCGCCAGGTGGTCGATGCGCGGCTCGAAGCCGGTGCGCTGTCGCAGCGTCTGCCGCAGCCCGTCGAACAATGTGTCGTCGATCTCCTCGACAACCTGACAGGACAGGCAGATGAGATGGTGATGCAGGTCGTCGGAGAGCAGCGCGAAATGGCGGCGGCCGTTGCCCAGGTCCGTCTCTGTGACGATGCCCTGATCGCGAAAGAACTCGAGCGTCCGATAGACCGTGGACATGTTGATGTACGGGAAGCGGCGCTCGGCAGCGCTAAAGATCTCGTCTGCCGTCATGTGATCGCCGTGCGAATAGAGCAGCTCCAGAATGAGCAGGCGCTGTGGCGTCAGACGGTGGCCTTGCTGACGAAGACGAGTCTGCAAGCCGAGGAGCGCGTCCGATTTCTGAGGCATTCCTCACCACCTTCCGCGGTGCGTGGCGCGTCCACGCGGGTTCGCTGCTTCCGATTCTACCCCTGCCGTCAGTGGCACCGACCGCCCTCGGACAGGCATCATCATTGATGGGGGAGGGTATGAGATCAGGAGAGCAGACGATGGACGACGCGAATGGGCGAGAGCAAGCGCTGGTCCTTGTCGTCGAAGATGACCCGGATATTCAAACACTGATTGCCCGCCACCTGAGCGAGGCCGGCTTCAGCGTCATCACCGCAATGACCGCCGCCGAGGGATTCCTGCTCTGGTCAGAGCGCCTGCCCGACTTACTGGTCGTTGACCTGATGCTGCCAGACGGCTCGGGGCGCGGGCTCGTCAGCCAGATCCGCGCAGCCGGAGACGTGCCGGTTGTCGTCGTGACGGCTGATACAAATGAGGAATCACTCGTTGCAACGCTCGATGCCGGCGCAGACGATTATCTGACCAAGCCGTTTCGGGTCAACGAACTTCTCGCGCGTGTGCGGTCGGTGATGCGACGACGCCCGCGTGAGCGCGAGCCGGACACGATCCAGGCCGGCTCGCTGACAGTCTCGGTCGTTGACCGGCGCGTCTGGCGCTCCGGCGAGGAAGTGCGGGTGACGCCGACCGAGTTCAGGTTGCTGCTGCAGCTCGCGCGGCACCCGAACCGCGTGTTCACCCACGGGGCGCTGCTTACCGCCGTCTGGGGGCCGGAGTATGCCGATGAGCCGCATATCCTGCGGGTGACGCTCAATCGACTTCGCAACAAGCTCGGCGAGCCGCAGGTAATCGAGAACCGCCCGGCAGTTGGCTACGTGCTCGTGCCTGACTCCGGCGACGGCCAGACCCCGGTTTCGTAGGCAGCCGCCAACTGGGTGAGATACGGCGTGATGTTGTGGCCGTTCTCGGCCAGCCAGTCATCATTGTAGTACGTGTCGAGATAGCGATCGCCCGGGTCGCCGGCGATCATCATGATTGCCCCGCTCTCGCCAGCAGCGACGAGCTCGGATGCGAGCTGCATCGCGCCATAGACGCAGGTGCCGGTCGAGCCGCCGTACTTGCGGCCGAGGTGCTGCTCCAGGAAGCGGATACCGGCATAGGATGCGGCGTTCGGCACGCGCATCATGCGGTCAACAACCTCGGGGACGAACGACGGCTCAACCCGTGGCCGGCCGATGCCCTCGACGCCGCTGCCCTTGTCGCTGCTGACGTTCGGGTCGCCGCTCTCGAAGTAATCGAGAAAAACCGAATTCTCAGGATCGACGACGCAGAGGCGCGTGTCCAGACCCTGATAGCGAATGTAGCGGCCGATGGTCGCCGAGGTGCCGCCGGTACCTGCGCCGGTCACAACCCAGCGCGGGCTCGGATGGCGCTCGTGGCTGACCTGGGCGAACATCGATTCGGCGATGTTGTTGTTGCCGCGCCAGTCGGTCGCGCGCTCGGCGAAGGTGAACTGATCCATGTTGTGGCCGCCGCACTCGTCAGCGAGGCGCTGCGCCTCGGAGTAGATCTCGGCTGGGTTATCGACGAAATGCGAGCGCCCGCCATAGAAGGCGATCTGCGCGACCTTGGCGGCGGACGTACCGCGCGGCATGACGGCCACGAACGGCAGGCCGAGCAGGCGCGCGAAGTACGCTTCGGAAACAGCGGTGCTGCCCGACGACGCCTCGATAATCGTCGTACCCTCGGTGATCCAGCCGTTACAGAGACCGTAGAGGAAGAGTGAGCGCGCGAGCCGGTGCTTCAGGCTGCCGGTTGGATGCGTTGATTCGTCCTTGATGTAGAGATCGACGCCGGGTGCGGCCGGCAGCTCTAGTCGCAGCAAGTGCGTATCGGCTGAGCGCTGAAAATCGCGCTCGATCTGGTTCACCGCCTCGACAACCCAGGCTCGATTCATTCCGCATCCCTTCCCCCGATATCCGAAATCTACCCCGCTGGTTCGGATCGTACCCGCGTCACCATGCGGAGACAATCACAGCGGCAACAGACACGTCCGGCATTACAGCCTGAGTCCGGGGCTCGGCGGGGCGTGTTGTTGTTGAGGGGAGCGGCTGGCTAAGCGTCGAGGTCGAAGAACTCGTCGTACTCAGTGACGTAGCGATCGCGAAGGTACTGGCGCGTGCGCAGCGTAATGCGGCGAACTTCGTCGATATCGAGCCCTTCCAGTTCGGCGACCTCGCGGGCCGAGCGCTCCTGGACGGTGCGCTGGAGGAAGATGGTCCGCCAGAGATCCGGCACGTCGGAAAGAATGTCGATCAGGTAGGCGAGCGTCTCGCTGTCGACGACGACCTGTTCCGGCTCACGCGCGTTCGGATCGGGGATGAGGTCGGCAACGCGAACATCTTCGCCGCCTTCGCCATCATCACCGGATGTGACCGTCTGCTCCAGCGAAATGTGCTGGCGACGCTCCTGGCCGACGCGGCGCACCTCGCGGCTGATGACATCCTGGGCGCGTGAGCGCAAGTAGGACGAGATGTCGCGCAACGGCTCGCCCTGCTCCTGCAGGCGACCGAGCGCCGACGCGACGGCCGAATCGATGACCTCGTCGCGATAGATGTCATCGTAGGAGAGCTGGCCCATCCTGACGCGGCGGCTCAACTCGTAGACGACGTAGGACGAGAGCGGCTGCAGCAGCTCGGACGGGCGCTCGCGAAGCTGTGCGATCTGCTCCCGCACTCGGCGCTCACGTTCCAACGGGTGCAGCTTCTGGCCCGATGATGATTGTTGATCGTACCCCGCTGTTGACATGATCCCCCGACAATGACGAAGCGCCAGATGCGCTGCGTCGACACAAACCGATAACTACCGTATTGACTGATTGTAGTGGAGTCGGCAAGAGGGTTGCTATGGCTCGCGGCACTGCCGGAGCACATCAGGGAGCTGTCTCAGTTGGCTCGATGTGGACCGTCGGAACCTGCGACCAGTCGAACTCGCGCAGCCGCTCGCGCCCGAGCGCCACGACGTCATCGAGGCAGCGCTGCGCCTCCTCTGCCAGGCGCGAGGTGTCAATAGACAGGCAAGTTGGCTCAAAGCGCCGGACCTTGTCGATGCCGGATGAGAGCAGCGAGACTGCGCCGCGGTGGTTGTTGTTGCGCAGATGGTGGAAGCCGACGCCGATCTGGAGGATGCCCTGATAGAGATAGCGGAGCGGGTCGCTCTCGGCACGCCAGATGTCTTCCAGCACCTCGTGGCACTCGAAGAACTCACCGTCGTTGAACAGGCGAATGCCCTCACGAAGGCCGGCTGATGGCTGCTCGCCGCAGCGTGGATTGGGGAGGTCGACGATGCCGGATGCAACGATCCGCCGCCAGGCTTCACCCACGCACTGCCTCCATTCGGACTCGCGGCGATCTGCGCCGGGTCATGCACATGTCCCGGTGGCACAGCGATTGTACGTCTGGCGGATGGCAGCGTTGACGTGAGTGCCGCTGAATGGCGCAGGCTCGTGTTACAACAACCCGGTAACTCGTGCGGGCTGAGCGGGTGGCAGGATGTCGCAGGATCACACACAACATGTCACCAGTGTCACCGACATCGGTAGTGCTCCCAGCCAGGGCCGGGAAGACTTCCGGCTGCTCGACAACGACGCGTTTCGAGCCTGGTGGTTCTCGCGGCTCGTCGCGCAGACCGCACAGGCCGCGCTGCTCTATGGCCTGCTGATCCTGATCGTCGATCAGACGAATCGCAGCATCTACGCGTCGCTATTCGTTGTCTGCTCGATCGTCCCATCCTTGCTGTTCGGCCTGATCGGTGGCTGGGCGGCCGACCGCCTGCCGCAGCGGGCGCTACTGACGACGCTGAACGTCTTGCGCGCGGTCGTTGTCATCCCGCTTATTCGCGAGCCGGACAACCTGTTCGTGCTCTTTGCTGTCACCATCGGCATCTGGACGCTCCATCAGTTCTATTCGCCCGGTGAGGCCGCCGTGATGGCGCGCATCCTTCCGGAGAGTCGTCTTGCAGACGGCACCTCGATGGGGAATCTGGCACTGACGCTCGCGCAGGTCGCGGGCATGGTGATTCTCGCGCCGCTGCTGCTGCGCCTGCCGGACGCGCGACCGTTCGTCGCCATCTGCGCGGCCGGCTACGCGGTTGCTGCGATCTTCATGCTCGATATCGGTCGGTTGCGGCCGCGTGAGAGCGCCGGTCGAACAATCCCGTTCAATCTGCGGCGCGGCTGGGAGATCGCGACGAGCTCCGGTCGCGCGTTCAACGCCTTCGCCGATGCTGTTCTGATCGCGATCGGACTGAGCTCGCTGCTGGCGATCGTGCCGGCCTATCTTGAGAACGTGCTGAATACCGGCGCAAACAACACGGTCTTCGTGTTCGCGCCGGCTGTCATCGGATTGGTTGTCGGCCTGCGGATCGCCCCGCCGCTGGGGCGCTGGCTGGGCCACGGACGCATCGCCATCGCAGCAACGATCTGCTTCGCGTTCTCTGCGGCTGCGTTTGGCGCGATTGATTCAGTGGCGCGGCTGATCGACACGGCAGGAATTCCGCTCGCATCAGTCGCGGATCAGCTCGGGCTGCCAACGCGAACGGCCGCGACGATGCTGGTGTCGATTCCGGCCGGGTTCTTCTCGGCGATCGTCAATGTCGCCGCCCGCGCCGTGCTGCTGGAGGTCGCTCCTGACGATGCGCGCGGTCAGGTCTTCGCCATGCAGGGTGTGATCGGCAACGCCGGCGCACTCATCCCGACGCTGCTGGCCGGTATTGCCGTCGACTTGCTCGGCGCGCGACCGGTTGCCATCGTGCTCGCGCTGTCGCTGCTGGTCGCAACGATTGCCGCAATCCGCTATGCGCGCGCATTGCCAGTCGAGACAAAGGATGCCGGCGCGTCCGTGCCGTCCGGCCCCTGAGTACGCGATGACTTCACAGACGCGCCCAGGGCGTGTAGTCTGCTCCTGCCGGGAGCGCGTGAGCCGAGAGGACAGGTCTGACAATGAGTGACAGCGCTGAGCGAATCAGGCATGAGCAGCTGCGGGGCACCTGGGCCATGCAGGCCGAGGCCGAGATGGACAGCACCGTCGACAAAGAGCGCCAGCAAATGCTGCTCGAATACGGTCTGCCATCAGCAGAGAGCATCCGCGACCGGACCATGCCGCTCTTCACGCGCGGCCGCTGGCGGTTCAATTCCGGCAGCTTCATGAACGGCGAGCATCTGGAGGACATGCGCAGGCTCGGCGGCCAGGATGTCGTCATCATGGGCGCGCCATATGACGGAGGCACAACGTTCCGACCCGGCACGCGCTTCGGCCCGCAGGCGATGCGCCGCATCTCGGCGCTGGCCAGTGGCTACAACCCCGAGCGCGGCGTCGACCTGAACCGGGCGTTGAACATCGTCGACGCCGGCGACATCAACGTCGTCCCGTCGAACCTGGAGAAGTCGTTCGACCAGATCGCCAAGGCCGTGTCCTACGCGGCGGAGCGCGAAGTCTTTCCGGTCATCCTCGGCGGCGACCACGCCATTGGCTATCCGGACGTCCGCGGGCTCGCGCCATTCATCGATGGCAACATCGGCATCATCCACTTCGACCGCCACTCCGACCTCTCGGAATATGGGATGGACGAGCGCATGCATGGCTCGCCCTTCTTCCATGCGACGAACATCCCCAACGCGCCAGCGGCGAACCTCGTCCAGATCGGCATCGGCGGCTGGACCGGATCGCGCGAGGGGCTCAAGGTCGCGCGCGAGCGCGAAGCGACAGCCATCACCATCGATGATGTCGATCGTTACGGCACGGACCGTGTCGTCGAGTACGCGCTGGAGATCGCCTGGCGCAACGCGAAGGCGGTCTGGATCTCGTTCGATGTTGACTCGGTCGATCCGGCCTATGCACCGGGCACCGGCACGCCAATGCCGGGCGGGTTGCTGCCGCGTGAGGCGCTGAAAATGATCCGCGACATCGCCAGCGAGGGGCTGGTCGGGATGGAAGTCGTTGAGGTTTCGCCGCCCTACGATGTGTCCGACAACACGGCTCTGCTCGGCGTGCATGCCATTCTCGATTGCCTGGCGGCGATGGTCATGTCCGGCAAGCTCGGGCGGCGACCGACGGCAGAGAGGGACGAGAAGCCAGCAGCGTCGGACGACGAAACCCGCGCCTGACAGACGCAACTCTCCCCAGCCATTGACTTGCGTGTCACGAGGCGAACTCGCGACGCGCCTCACCATTCCCTCCGGACACGGGATATTGCGCGGCGGCATTGCGTGATGAATGCATCACAATTGGCTCACAATGCGTCACGAGAGTGCAGATTCTTGCCTCAGAGTCACGCTTGTCGTGTTATAGAGTTCCGTGTTACGCTGCTGCGCATCGAGAGCGTTGCCAATCTTGCAATCATCGGTGTGCACCTCGTTACGTTTTGGGGAAGCGGAGAAATGAGGATCGCATGGGGGATCGGTATGTGCGACCTCGGCGCGGATTGTTCGTCGCCGCGGTTGTATTGCTGCTAACCACGTTTATTGGCGGATCGGCCGCAGCTGAGGATGCTCCGGTCGGTGAGCCTGCACCACAGCACGTCCACGATGTCGATCAGCACCAGCATCTTGGTGGAGCGACGTGGCGCGTGTATGGCTACCAGGAGGGACTGGTTGGCTATACGACGGCGAATGGCCACGTCATTCAGCCGAACGACCACTTCGTCGCGCTGCCGTGCTTCTGCGTGCTTTCGAGCCAGGGCGGGGACGAGTTCCAGGTCAAGCTCGAATACAACGGCAAGACGGTGATCGCGCCGGTCTGGGACGTCGGCCCGTGGAACGTGGACGACAACTACTGGGATCCGCAGAGCGAGCGCAAGTATTCATCGCTTCCGCAGGGCTACCCTGAGGCAGCGGCTGCCTACTATGCCGGGTTCAACGGTGGCACGGATGGCTGGGGCCGCACCGTGCTCTCGCCGGGCGGCATTGACATTGCCGATGGCACGTTTGCCGAGTTGGGCATGAAGGGCTCGGACTGGGTCAATGTCACCTTCCTGTGGCTTGAGCAGGAACACTGGGAGCTGCCGGCACCGGCAGTCGGCTTCTCGGACATTGCGACGGTCTGGTGGGACCAGCGACCGCCGCTCGACTGGGCGACGCAGAAGACGGATGGCCGCTTCGCCTGGTTCGACATCACCGGCCACAACGTCCCGAACCAGATCAACGACTACTGGTGGGCGAACGGTGGCTGGCGCCGCTTCGGCCTGCCGATCAGCGAGTTCTTCCGTGAAGTGAGCATGGATGGCACTGTCCGCTACGTGCAGTACTTTGAGCGCTCGATCATCGCGCTTGATCCATCGACCGGGGAAGTGTCGCTGACACCAATCGGCTATCGCGCACACGTCGATTATCGCGCCAGCCTGCCGATCGATCCGTTCATCGAAACGTCTTCGGCGCTCTACTTCGACGAGACGCAACACTCGCTGCAGAACGGGTTCAAGGCGTACTGGGAGATGAATGGCGGCTACGCGACTTTCGGCGCGCCGATCTCTGAAGAGTGGAGCGACACAACGCCAGACGGGCGCAAGGTCGTCATGCAAATGTTTGAGTACGCGCGCTTCGAGTGGTGGCCGGATCGCATCGGCACCGACGAAGAAATCACCCGCGGCCTGCTGACGGTTGAGCTCATGCACGACCTGGGCTGGGTCGAATAGCACGCACATCGAACCACAAGCGCAGGAAGCGACAGGCGATATCGCCTGCCGCTTCTCGTGGTTACCAGCCTGACATTATCCGTTGGTACCTTTTCTGCGAAAGTGGATTCAAATAGTAGCGAGGAGAGGTTGGTAGAACTGCTACACTAGCAGTGTGCTCCACATCTCATTGCGACGTGCATGTACATGACTGGAAAGCTGGCATCGCAGATGCACTGGCATCGAGGCCCGTACGAGCTGTATCGCTATTCACGGCTGCGGGATCGCGCGGGAGAGCCGTTCACACCGAACATCCCGACGATCGTTTCCGAGCGCCCGGCGCTGACCGGCGCGGCACTGAGTGTGCTGGGTATCCTCGGCACCTGGCTCATCGTTTCGCAGATGGCAACCTGGCCAAACTGGACGCTGTTCCCGAGCATGATGCTCGCCATGCTGTCCCTGCTGGCCATGATGCTGGGCTTCGTGCTGTTGACAATCCGCTGGCTGGAGCCGGTCATTTCGCGCATGGACCTGAACTGGGATGCCGACCCGGTTGGCTCGCTGGGCTTGCCGCCGACGCTACAAAGCAAGCTGGAGACGCTGGGGTTCTGGTCGGCGGACGATGTCTGCCGCGCCGTTGAGGACGAGACCTTCCCGTGGCTGAGCCTTGAGCTCACCGAACGTCGCGTCCTCCAGAGTGCCGTCGCCTTTCGCTCTGTGAAAGCCACTGACACGCCGTCTGCAGGAAAACGCCGCCGACCACGAGTAAGCCGCACCTAGGAGTTGGAGGCCGACAGATGGGCGACCGAGTGTCGCTGCAGGTCGTCTCTGAGAAATCGCAAACCCGCGCATGAGACGTCTCATACTGATCATCATCGTAATCGCCGCAGCGATCGCCCTGTCCAGGCTGGTCGATTTTTCGACGTTCTGGGAAGCAATTCGTGGCGTACCCACGACGACGCTAATCGCGGTCATCGCGCTGATGACAGTGTCGGCGATCGTCAAGGCGGTGCGCTGGGCGTATTACCTGCGGGCAGCGAAGCTGAACATCTCCTGGAAAGACGGGATGACGAGCTACCTGGCCGGCATGTCGGCCGGCGCGCTGCCGGGCGGCTCATGGCTGCCTGCACGGTTGGCGCAGGAGCACGGCAACGTTTACATGCGCGAGGCGGCCTCGGGGCTGTTCGTCGGATTCGTCGCCGATACGCTGGGGATTTCGCTGGTCGCCTATTCGGCGATGCTGCTGGTGCATCAACCCGGCGGACGGTTCATTCTCCCAATCTCGGGACTCGTTATTGCGGCAACGCTGATTGCGATGGGGCGTTCACGGCGCGTCTGGGCGACGATCGCCCGGTTGCTTGCTAAGACACGCCTGACGCGCCGGTGGGTGCCGAAGGAGGCCGATATACAACTTCGCGTGTCGGCGCTCATGCGCGCGCCGGTCATCTCCCGAGGTGTCGCGTTCAGCGTCACAACGACGACACTCGCGGCGGCGATGTTCTTCGCGCTGGCGAATGCGCTTACGTTCTCGGGCGTAAGTCCGAAGGAAGCGCTGTTTGTGCATTCTGTTTCTGAGTCTGCCGCGCTAGTGTTACCGGTCCCCGGAGGCTACGGAGTCAGTGATTCGTCAATGGCGGGGCTGATGGGGTCGCTCGGCATCGGCTGGGTGCGTGCGACGTTCGTGATTCTCGCAATTCGCTCGTTCGATCTTCTGTTCAAAACGATCGTCGGCTCGGCGATGCTTCTGCTGTTCTATCACCGAATGCTGCTCCGTATCCTCAAGGTGCGCCAGCGAGCGAGTGTGGCCTGGAGCTTCGGCATGCGGATGACCTGGCAGGGTCTGCGCGTCACCGGCATCGCCGCGATCCTGCGAATCACCGATTCACAACGATCAATATCACACCCCGCACCTGGCGCATCTCAGGTGCATCTGCGTCCGCGACACGTTCAGCCAGCCCCAATCGATGGTCTGGACGACGCGTCGGCCCACCACGACGACTGAGGCTCAGCTGTTTGGGTTCTACTTCGCGGAGCCGAGGGCACGCAGGCGCATCGGTGCGGCGGGGGTGCAGCACGCCAGAAGATCCGCAAGCTGAATCGATCCCAGGACAGTGCCAGAGATCTCACGATCAGAATGCACAACGTACTGATTGTTGCGTCCCACGCGACGGCGGCTGATGTAGCCGGCCTCGTCGAGATCCCGAATCAAGCGCTGCGTTGCGCGCTCGGTGATACCGACTGCCTCGGCAATCCGCCGAGCCGTGCTGCTTGGGTATTGAGAGATGTACATCAGCACGCGTGCATGGTTCGTCAGGAATAACCATTCACTCATGGGTCCTCGCATTCGCTACACATCCTCCGTCCTCCACCGTCACTGACCGAGAGATCAGGACAGGTGGGACGCGATATGCAAGTGCCGTTCCATCGGGTTTGGGGACATCTGGTCAGGCGCGGAAACTGTCCGTACTATTCGCGGCATGAGTATCGTGGCCGTCGGGCTCGTTCTGCTGTCTGCCGTCTTTCATGCAACCTGGAATACCCTTACAAAGCGCAGTGCGGACGCACTGTCGTTCATGTTCGTCTTCGGTTGGATCAGCCTTGCGGTCTATGCGATCCCAACCGGCTATCTACTGTGGCGTGACGGGCTGGCTCGCGAGGCGCTGCCATTCGTCCTGGCCAGCGGCTGCGTCCACGTTGTGTACGCATCGTCGCTTGCTGCCGCCTATAGCAACGGTGCGCTGTCGCTGACCTACCCGGTGGCGCGTGGAACTGGCGTGCTGCTCGTACCGCTGCTGGCGATGCCGATCCTGGGCGAACGGCTGACGGTGCCGGCCGGCCTGGGGATCTTCGCAATCCTGCTCGGGATCGTCAGCCTGAATCTCATTGCCAATCGGCGCGGGGCGGCTCGCGAAGCCCGTGAGAATCGCCGTGGCCTGCTATTCGCCCTGCTGACCGGTCTGACAATAACGTCGTACTCGCTGATCGATAAGGCCGGAGTCGCCCACGTTCATCCCCTGGTCTACGTCTACCTGCTGATCGGCATCCTCACGATCGGAATTTCGCCGTACGTCCTGCTGAAGCGTCAGCGTTCCGTCGGCGTCATCTGGCGCACAGCACGGCGCGACGCTGCGGTCGCAGGGGTGCTGAACATGGGCACCTATCTCATCGTGCTGGCGGCGATGAAGGTCGCCGGAAGCAGCGTGTCGTACATCGTGCCGCTGCGCGAGACGAGCATCGTATTCGCGACGATCATGGGAGTTGTCGTGCTAGGCGAGCGCATGACTCCGCCCCGCGTTGTTGGTTCAGGTCTGATCGCGGTTGGCGTACTGGCGATTGCGCTGGGAAGCTAATTAGCGCTGTGCGGCCGCCCTCGCTGCGGCAATGATGGCGGCGTCGTCCGCCATGGTGAGGTAGCCGCGCTCATCTGGCACCGACTCAAGGACCACAACACCCCAGGAGCGCAGTACCGCGATTGACTCGGCTGCGCGCGGATGCGCCCAGAGCGGGTCGTTGACTGACACAGCGACGACGACCGGCGTCCGTCGCCCAATCGCCTCGGCGGCAACTGAGAGCGCCAGTGTGTCGGCGATGCCGCCGGCCAGCTTGTTCAGTGAATTGAACGAGCAGGGCGCGATCAGGACGACGCCCTCGGGCGGTCGCGGCAGGATAGCGTCGTCGAAATAGCTGTCAACGATGCGATGGCCGGGCACGAGCGCCAGCTCTCGGGGGCTGACGACGCGCTGGGCATTTGGCGTCAGGATCATGATCGTGCTACTGAATGCAGCGGTTAGCGGCGGAAGCAGCGTCGGGATGCGGCGCGCCGTGCCCGCGCCAGTCACCAGAAGATAGAGTCTGTCGTAGGGCATGGCGTACTCCGAGATGAGAAGCGCGGCCCGCCCGGTTAAGGATGGGCCGCGCGACAGGTTGGCGGATCAGGCCTGCTGTGGCGGGAAGCGTCCGCTGCGCTCGGATCGCGCCAGCAGGTTGTTGCGCTCCAGCAGTGCCCGCGTCTCGTCCTCGCTCATGCGCTCGACCGGCCAGTCTTCGGCGTTGGCGACGGCCAGCGCGACGCGCGCTACCAGCGCGGCTGACATTTGCAGGCCACGCAGGTGGATCTTGTCGAACGTGTCGGCCTCGGTATGGCCCCAGCCGCGTCCGATCATACCGGCGGTCGAATCGCGCGAGTTGAGCGTGCCGTTCGGGATGCCCCGCAGCGCGAACGGGAAGTGGTCGGAGTGCGAATTCAGCTGATCCTGAATCGTGAACGGGTAGGCACTGTCCTTCGAGAACTTCTCGAACCAGGAGCGCAGTGCCGGCCAGCCGGAGAGCGTGATCTGCTCCTGTCCGCCCTGACCACGGCCAGCGCCGTCGAGGTTCAGCACGAAGCGGTAGGTGTCGGGATCGGTCACCTTGGCATGGTGGGCAGCACCGAGCAGGCCGACTTCTTCCGAACCGAAGCAGATCACCCGGATGGTGCGCTTGATCTTGCCGGCATGCGGGGCCAGCACGCGTCCCGCTTCAAGGCCAGTCACGGTCCCGGCACCGTCATCGCCAGCAGCCTGTGAGATGTCGTGACCGTCATAGTGTCCACCGATGAGAACGACCTCGTCGGGGAACTCGCTGCCGACAATCTCACCGATGACGTTCTGGCTGGTGCTCTCGAAGGTGCGGTTTTCCAGCTTGAGATGGACCTTGCCCTTACCATCGCTGCGCTCGATCAGGCGCAGGATCATTGAGCCGGCCTCCAGCGAGACGCCGACTGCCGGGATCGGGGCTTCGCGATCGGCAGCGGAATCGCCAGACGGGTTGCGGCCAGTGATCGACCCGGTGATGCGGAGCATGCCCGGGTTCTGGTTGACGTAAATGTAGCCAGCCGCGCCGCGCTCGACTGCCCAACCATACTTGTCCGTTCGATGGCTGCCGCGCTCGCCCGGCCTGTTCGTCTCAGCAGCGGAAATGACAATCTTGCCGCGCACCTGGTCGGCCAGCCGCTCGAAATCGGCCAGCTCGCCGTCACCGACATCAAGCAGTTCGGCAGTCAGGTCGGCGGCAGGGCAGTAGGGCAGTGACACGCAGGAGAACGAACGCTCGACCGGCTCGATAAGGGTGAGCTCGGCTGAGCCGCGATCCCAGCCGGCCATGCTGAATTCTTCCAGCCGGACGTTTTGCAGCCCGTACTCTTCCATCTTCTTCTTGAGAAATTCAGCGCCCTGCTTCTCGGACTCTGAACCGCCGTAGCGGTGTCCGATGTCGTCGCAGAGCTCGCGCAAAACCTGATACGGCTCGTCGGTCGTCCAGATGTCGCCAAGAATCGCGCGCTCTATGGCGCGGCGGTCGTCATCTACCATGCGTCCTCCTCCGACTCGTACCTGACGGCCACGCCGGCCGATTTCGGTTTGTGACCGGCGGGCGCATCATAGCACTGCCCGATTTGTTGACCAGATTGTCAGACGAGAGCCGGTTCTGCGAAAGCTAACCGGCGCCGTGGATGTCGTCGGTTGCGCGCTGGATGATCGCCAGGACGATGTCAGGCGAGGGCGGTTCAGGGGCTGTGACGACGACGACGTTCATGATCGCGCCGGTTTGCGTTACTGATAGTGCGCCATAGCGCTCGTCGCCGTCACGGTTCGCGTGGAATTGCACGGTGACGCCTTCCGCCGCACCAACGGACGGTTGCGGTTGATCGAGCGTGTAGACAACGCCGTCGGCATCGACCCACTCGCCGCAGGTGAGCGCCGCAGCCGCCCCTTCCATTGCCGGCTGCAACTCGCTCGATGGCAGGGCAATCAACCGCTGACGCACCATCCAGCCGGTGTCCGCCTGCTCGAAGATAGCAAAGCTATCGCCCAGCGGTGCGCCGGCAGCACCGAACAGCGGACTGCCGCAATAGGCCGCGAAGGCAGGATCGGGGTTCGGACCAGACGCGCGCTTGAGCCAGCCAGGCCCGATGTCGTCAGCGTGCAGCATCATACCGACGAGCGCGGCCTGCACGGCGGGGTCGATCGTCGCAGCAGCCAGCCGCTGCGGGTCCAGCAGCGCGACCGCGGCATTGACAACATCAGGGGACTCATTGATGGCTGCCTCGTCGTCGCTGACAATCGCCATCTGAGCGATGATGCCTCCCCGACGAATGAGGTACCAGCGGCCATGCAGGCGGCTGCTTGCATCGGCCATGATCGAGAAATCTGCCACGATTGATTCATCGCCAAAGTCGGATTCCTCGAACGGCGACAGCTCGATACGGGAGCCATCGCCATCGGTCCAGTCACGACAATCGAGCGACTCCCGTGCCCAGGTCATCGCCGCGATAGCGTCCGGGTCGCGATAGGCGGTCAGCTCCTGAATGACCGACAGCGATGGGGAGTCCAGGCGCTGGTATTCGGTTTCGACAGCGCCGAGCTTCTGTGGCGCTCCGGGGAACGGCTCAATGCCGCAGAGCAGGGAGCCGGTCGGGCGGTCGCGCAGTGGATTCGCGGAGACGATCTCCCAGCCGGAGGGCAGGCTGCCTTCGACCGGGAGCATTGCCAGCAACGCGCTCTCGATTGCGCTGGGCGGGACGACGGCAGTGGGGGTTGGCGATGGTCGCGGTGTAGGGGTTGACATCGGGATCTGCGTCGGCGTGACCGTGGCGGTCGGCTCGACGGTCGCGACGATCGGCGTTTCCTGTGTCTCAACAGTTTCGGGCACTGTCGGAACGATCGGCGCAGGAGATTCGACGATTGCGGGTGTGGCATCGCGGCGACTCGGACCCGAGCAGGCGACAATCACGCCGAGAAGAATCAATGCAATCGAGAGTCGTATCGCCGTGCTATACACCTGCCGCTCCCGCTATGGATGAATCGATGCTGTGATGGTAGCAGGATCGCTAGGAGAGGAACGCCGCGCAAACCTCGTTCGCAACCAGAACGCCGCGCGGAGTCAGACGCAAGCGCTGCGCCTGCCACTCGACGAGACCGATATCCAGCAGCCGTGCGACCTCTTCCGCGTAGCGCTCGCTGATACCGACACCATGACGGGCCCGGACGTCTGCGTCTGACACGCCATCACGCAGTAAGCGCATGCCGAGCATCATCGTCTCGCTCAGCGCGGTAGCGTCGTCAATCGTCTCGCGCGTCGCGACTGGCAGATCACCGGCGGCGAGCGCGGCGATGTAGCGGTCGGGCAGCAAGTGATTGCTGTGGCGCTCGCCACCCGACGTACCGAACGCTCCTGCACCGATGCCCAGATACGGGCCGTTCTGCCAGTACAGCTGGTTGTGGCGTGAGCGGTACTGCGGCTCACGGGCCCAGTTCGAGATCTCGTAATGCTCCCAGCCCGCGTTGCCAAGCACCTCTGCGGCACGATCGTAGCGATCGGCGACGACATCGTCGTCCAGCGGTCGCAGGATGCCGCGCTTCACCGCCATCTGCATCGGCGTTCCCGGCTCGACAATGAGCGCGTAGAGCGAAACATGCTCCGGCGACCAGTCGAGAATCGTCTGCAGATCGTGCTCCCAATCCTCGGCCGACTGGCCCGGCCAGCCGTAGATGAAATCGAGACTGACATTCTCGAAGCCTGCCTGCCGGGCGAGGGTGAGCGACGTCGTTGCTGTCATGGCGGTGTGGCCGCGCCCGAGGACGCGAAGACCAGCCCGCTGCTGCGACTGGATGCCGATAGAGAGTCGGTTGACTCCAGCAGCCCGGTAGCCGGTAAGCATCTCAAGATCGAGCGTCTCCGGGTTGGCTTCCATCGACACTTCGGCGTCAGCACGCAGCCCGAACGATTCGCGCGCCGCAGCGATGATCTGCGCGATTTGCGCCGCGGTCAGCAGCGACGGCGTGCCGCCGCCGAAATAGAGCGTCGGCGCTCCGGTCGTTTCTCCCTCGCGGAGACGCATCTCGCGCACAACGGCGTCAACGTAAGCCGGGATGCGATCTTCCTGCCCGGCGTAGGTATTGAAGTCGCAGTACGGGCAAATGTGTCGACAGAACGGCACATGCACATAGATACCAGCCGATACACCGGCGGGCAATGGAACGGGCAGCGTAGAAACCAGAGCGTCAGACATGGTGGGGGTTGCTCTTCTCAGCAGATCAGTCAGAACTTCGCCCGCCGCGCTCGATCTCCTGCCAGGCGCGCGCGGCATTTTCCGCGTCGGCGGCGGTGGCCGGCTCACCGCTATAGCGCGCGTCCCGGTAGCGATCGGTGATCGAACGCACGGCGGAATCGCCGTTGGGCACGGATAATCGGCCAGTCACACCGGGGCGGTACTCGTCGGCCGTCTCGGCAGGGCGACGGCTACGCCCGAGATCAGCGCCACGGCGCTGCAAACGCTGATACGTCTCGCGAATCGCCACGGTGTACTGCCAGCGCGGATCGTCGCGCAACTCCGCCAGCGGATCGACGACGACTGGTTGCTCGCGCTGAAACAGCGACCGGAAGCGATTGGCCAGCGACCCCAGCATATCGTCCCAGTCCATGATCGACTCGCGCTCTTCGTCGGTCGGTTGGCGTTCACGACGGCGACGACGGAACACGAACTTGGTCAGGACAGCGAAAATCGCCAGGAGAATCAGCGCCGCGACGAGGTAGCGAATCGCGTCTGGTACATCGACAGCACGCTGTGTGAGCTGGTCGAACTGGCTATTGTCTTCCATGGGCGCGGGCGTTGAGACTGTGCGGGAAATCGGTTCGCGAGTGCCAATCAGCCAGACAAGCGGGGTGAGGATGATGTAGGCCAGCACGGCCATGATCAGGATAACCGCCTCAAAGATGAAATTGAGCAGGAAGAGGAGCGGCGAAAGCATCCAGAGAACCGTGTCGAGGAACTGCCGCGAGAAGATGCCTGCGCCGATGATCGCCAGCGCGAGCACGGTCAGGATCGGCGCAGCGAACGTCGCCAGCCAGCGCGGGCCAAGCGGCGAACTCGTTCGGAAGCCCTCAAGCTTGAGCCGGGCAAAACCGATCGCACCCAGGGCGCAGACATAGAACGCGATCGTCGCAACGCTGAGGCGCTGATGCACCTGATCTGTCGGGCTGGTCGCTGCCAGCACAATGACGATCAGCAACGCCAGGATGGCGCTGCCAACCCGCAACATCAAGTAGGCACTATCGACAGCCGGGAGGTCACGGGTTCGTCCGCGCCACCAGGCATAGGCGACGAGGGCGACGAGGCCCCAGACCGGCCGAACCGAATCGGTGCCGAGCAACGCGAAGGCGCGTACGGTCTGGCGCAGCCAACTGAAATCCCAGAGCGCGATGTTGGGGAACGCGCCGGCCTTGAGCGCGACGAGCAGCGTCACGACGATGCCGGCGCCCATGATCGCCTCGTATTGCGCACCCCAGACGCGCCATTCGTCGAGCGCGCGCGGGATGATGTGGGCGGTGAGCATCACGAAGCCGACGATCCAGACGGACAGGACACGCGATTCGGGCGAGCTGTCGCTCAGCAGGATACCGGTGACGAGGTAAACGAGCGACGCCTCAGCCAGCACCAGCGCAATGCCGATCAGCTCCAGCCGCCAGTCGAGCGAGCGGAGCAAGTCCGTCAGGCTGGTTGGGGTCACGCGATCAGCGTCGTGTGTCTCACTCATCAGGCGTCTCGCTGTCGTTCGACCAGACCGGCCAGCGCAACCGGGTTCATCTGGATCGCGTAGCGCCGCCGCGACTGGCGCGGCGTGCCGATCGATGCCGAATCGAGCTTGAAGACATCGATCCCACGAATTGACGGCAGCTCAACCTCGTCAATCGTCACCAGCACGACGCGGTGACCGGCGCGTTGGAGATCGACGAGGACTGCGGCGGTCGCGTCGGTAATGAGCGCCGTTACAACAACAACAGTGCTTCCCATCGGAAAACGTGACGTTTCGGCGCGTAGCAAGCGGGCGAAATTGATTGAGGCGATCGGTGAGAGCTTGGCCAGACCGGCCAGCACCTCACCGCGCTGGCTGGGGCTGCGGCTGGGGCGCACGCGCAACGGCTGATCCGAGCCGCCACTAACGCCATTTGCATAGACGCCGACCGTCCGGCGCTCATCAAGCGCACGAATCGCGATCGAGGCGGTCGCCGTGATGGCGTCCTCCGCCCGCTCGTAGTCGATACCTTCCCAGTAGTGTTCGAACGTATCGAGGTTGAGAAAGACGCCGAAGTGAATCGTCGTCGTTGGCTCGAACACCTTGGATTGCAGCGCGCCAGTCCGGGCGGTCGCCTTCCAGTGAACGTGGCGGAACGAGTCCTCGGGGCGATAGTCGCGCACGCCGACGATCCGCGACGGATCGGTGATTACGAGCCGGCGCGTCGATTGATCGCCAAACAGATGGCGCGGCGGGATGCCGATCTGGGCCAGCGGCACCACCCGCGGATAGACAAGCACCGACGTGAAGTTCTCCAATGATTTCGTGGAGGTGAAGAAGCCGAACAGATCGCCGGAGCGCATTTGCGTCGGACCCAGAAAGAACTGCCCGCGAACCGGGCAATGAATGTGGAACGTCCAGCTGACGCGCTCGTACCAGCGCATTGCGGTCGTGATCTGAAGGACATCACGGCCCGGGACGCCGCTGGGCTGGTTCTCCTGCTCGCGAATACGCAGATCGTCCGGCAGCTGATCCAGAATCTCCAGCCACGGCAGCGGCAGCAGCTTGCGATTCGCGACGGAGACACGCATCGTCGCGTCCTCGCCGGGGAACAGGCGGTCGGTTTCGATGGTGCGGGTGACAACGACGCCACGGAGTGCCAGCCGAGCCCACAGCCATGCGCCGCCGGCCGTAACGAGAGTCAGCAGGCCAAGCAGCGTTGGCGCTCGTTCGCGCAGCGCCATGCCGAGCAGGACGAGCGCGACGGCGCTCCAGAGCCAGACACTGTTGAAGAACAGCGAACGAGCGCGACCGGTGCCGGTGAGCGCTTCATCCTCCCCGCCGAGCCGCTCAAGCAAGCTCGACAGGTACTCGAAGGGATTCCAGGATCTCATGCAGAATGCTCGGCGTCGTGCGGCCCCGCAGACGCGCATCCGGCGAGAGCATCAGACGGTGGTTGAGCACCGGCTGAACCATCGCCTTTACGTCATCGGGAATGACGAAGTCGCGGCCACGGAGCGCCGCTAGCGCCTGCGAAGCGCGAGACAGCGCCAACGTGCCACGAGGGCTGACGCCCAGCTCAATGGCGTCATGCTCGCGAGTGGCGCGGACGATGGCGACGATATAGGTGCGCAACTCGGGCTCAATGTGGATCTCTCGAACCTGACGGGCCGCACCGACGAGATCGTCTGGCGTAGCGACCGACTCAAGCGAATCGATCGGGTGTGCGTGCTGCAACCGGACGAGCATGTCCGCCTCCTGCTCAGCATCGGGATAACCGACTGAAATGCGCAGCAGGAAGCGATCGAGCTGCGCCTCGGGCAGCGGAAAGGTGCCTTCCAGCTCGATCGGGTTCTCGGTCGCGAGCACAAGAAATGGTCGAGGCAGCGGCATCGTCTCACCGTCGATCGTGACGGTACGCTCCTCCATCGCTTCCAGCAGCGCGGACTGCGTACGAGGAGTAGCGCGGTTGATCTCGTCGGCCAGCAGGACGTTTGAGAAGACGGGGCCGGCACGGAAGACGAAATCGCCGAGCTTCTGGTTGTAGTAGCTCAGGCCGGAGATATCAGACGGCAGCAGGTCGGGTGTGAACTGCACGCGCCGCAGGTCACCGCCGATGGAGCGCGCGATCGAGCGGGCCAGCGTCGTCTTGCCGACGCCCGGCACGTCTTCGAGCAGCGCGTGGCCCTCGCACAGGAGCGCAACAAGAATGAGCTCACTTACGTCCCGCTTGCCGACCATGACTCGATCGACGTTATCCATAATCCGCCGACCGAAGTCAGCAATCGCGCCGGTCTGCCTCATCTTGCGTGCGTCTTCATTTCCTGGAAACGAACTAGAACTGACGGAGAGTTGGCCAAAACTATATCATCGCTGTTGACGCTGTTCGCCTGGCGGATGGCCTATCCCGCTCCGCATGCCGCTCCGATCGAACACGGGCAGGACTCATTGGTGCTACAGATGGCGCTCCTCGCACAAGTCAGCACACACCCGCTCCGCGAGAGCGCGGCAAACGGCGTGGAGGTTGCCGGTCTGGATGCTGTTTCGCTGCTGGTTGGCGGCCTTGCCGTGTTGGTCACGACACTGGTGATCCAGTGGGTGATCCTGCGACGCCGCGCCGAAGCGAATCGCGCCAGTGAGCTGAGCGCAGCTGAGGTCGACCGCTATGCGACGATCTTCGAGAGCGCCAACGAGGGCATCGTCGTCCTCGACCCTGATGGGAACATCACCGAAATCAACCCGGCCGCCTGCCGGCTGTTCAACGTTGACGCGGGGGCCATCCTCGGCGTTCCTGCGACCGAGCTCGGGCTGCTGAGCGTCGCCGAAATCCGCCTGCTCCCCAAGCTGCACCGCCAGGACAATCCCCAATCGGTCGTCCGGCAGGTCGGCAATCGCATCGTCAGCACGATCGTCAGCCCGCTCCGCACCGCGCCGGCGCGCCGCCGCCGGGACGAATCGGTCTGGCTGCTGCGCGATGTGACTGAGGCTGTCCGGATGGAAGAAACCCGCAACGAGTTCATCTCGGTGGTGTCTCACGAGCTGCGGACGCCAATGACGGCCATCAAAGGCTTCACCGATTTGCTGCTCGATGGGGACGCTGGGAGCGTGACGCGGCAACAGCGCGAGCTGCTGACGGTCGTGCAGGGCAATGCGAACCGGCTGGTCAATCTGGTCAACGACATGCTTGACATATCGCGGATTGAGTCTGGGCGCATTCATCTCGATCAGACTGCGGTCGATATCGTTGCCGCCATTCGCAGCGTCGTGCGCAGCCTGCGGCCGATGCAGGAAGCGAAGCAGCTTAACGTGCTTGAGGAGCTGGACCCGGATGCGCCGCCGGTGTTTGCCGATGAGGCGCGTCTGACGCAGATCCTGACGAACCTGCTGGCTAATGCCTACAAGTACACGCCGGAGAACGGCTGGGTCACGGTACGGACAGAGGTACTCGACACGTTTGTCGCCGTCAGCGTGTCGGACACCGGCATTGGCATTCCTGCTGATGCACTGGCGCACGTCTTCACCAAGTTCTTCCGGGTCGAGCACCCGACGACGCAGGCCGTCAGCGGCACCGGCCTGGGGTTGGCAATCACGCGGCTCCTGGTCGAGCGGCACGGCGGCCGGATCACCGCGGCCAGCCGCGAGGGGGTCGGGACGACGGTACGGTTCACCCTACCAGTGGCGGGGGCAAGCTGGGCGAGCGGCAATGCCGAGAGCGACCCTCCGGTCGTGCTGATCGCAACCGCCGACCCGCGCGACCGTCGCGCCTGGGACCAGGGGCTGGAGAGCATTCCGGCGCAGACGATCTATCCGCGCTCGCAGTCGGTGCGCGCGATCGTCGGCGAGGCGGAGCTGCATCATCCGGCGGTCATTGTGATTCGCCCTCTGGCAGCGCGGCCGGGGCTGCAACTACTGCTGGACGATCTCGACGCCGTACCGGAACTGGCCGATACGTCCCTCGTGCTCGTTGGCGGCGCGGCGCAGGCCGTGAAGGAGACCGCGCGGCGGGTCGTTATGCTCCGCGGTGATGCCGGCCCCGACCACGTCTCGGCCGTCGTGCGCGACCTGCTGCCGCATGGCGATCCCATGCCGCAGCGGCGCGGGCGGATTCTGCTGGGGGTGAACGACGGCAGCAGCGGCACGGCGCTGAACGCCAGGCTGGACTCCGCTGGCTTCAGTGTCACACCGGTTCGCGACGGCCTGGCTGCCATCGTCCGCGCGATCGAAATGCTGCCGGACGCGATCGTGATTCAGGATGATCTCGACCGCCTCGATGCCCAAGCCGTGCTGCACCAGTTGCGCGAGTACCCGGGCACGGAGCAGATCCCGGTGATCGTCGTTGCCGGGGCGGGGCAGATCGATTCGGCAGCACTCCTGTCGGCTGGAGCATCGGATATGATGGCAGCGCCTATTGACAGTGACGCGCTCGTCGCGCGCCTGATCGAGCTGACCGAAACTGCGTCGGAAGAAGCGGTTGATACGAGTGTCACGACACTCTGATCACGGCCTTCAACGCGAGCCAGGCTGGGAGCCGCACGATGGGCCTCACCGAATGGGACTCACTACTTCGAATCGCCGTCGCCATTGTGCTCGGGGGGCTGATCGGCTACGAGCGCGAGACGCTCGACAAGAGCGCCGGTCTGCGGACGCACATGCTGGTGTCACTCGGGGCGGCGCTGTTCATGGTCGCCAGCATCCTGATCGTCCAGGATTTCGCGACCGGTGACGGCACAAGTCGGCTCGATCCAACGCGTATTGGCTCGACGATTGTGACCGGCGTCGGCTTTCTCGGCGGCGGCATCATCTTCCGGCAGGAAGACCGCGTCCACGGCCTGACAACGGCGGCCGGGCTGTGGGTGGCTGCGGCGATCGGGCTGGCCTGCGGCGCAGGGTACTTTGTCCTCGCAATTGGCGGCTCGATACTCACGGTGACAATTTTGGCGATGATCCGACCGCTGGAAAAGCGCTTCGAAAACCGTCGGGACTCCACGGACTGAGCAGCGCGCCCCTAGAACCGTGAGCGGTTCCGAGCCTTGATCGATCCACTCGCGACCGGCTCGCTGGCGGCAGCCGGATCGCGACGATCCCGCACAAGCCAGGAGCGCAGACGCGCTTCAACTTCGTCAGCGGGCCACGCAGCTTCGTCGTAGCGACCAGCAACCTGGCGCTGGCGCAGCGCTTCGTACAGCGAAACGGCGCAGGCCACAGACACATTCAGTGACTCGACCATGCCCATCATCGGGATGTAGACGCAGCCATCGGCGAGGTCGACGCCGGGCTGACTGACGCCTCGCGTTTCGTTTCCAAAGACCAGCGCTGTCGGCACTGTCAGATCGAGGTCATACAGATCGACTGCGTCGTGGGTGAGCGATGTTGCCAGAATACGGTAACCATCAGCGCGCAAGGCCGTGTAGCAATCCTCGATCGTCTCGTGGGCGTGCAGATCGAGCCAGCGCTGAGCACTGGCGGCGACACCCTTGCTCAACTCCGGGCGTTGGTCGAGGGCATACACGAGATGAGCGCCGGCAACACCAACCGCATCGCACGACCGCAGCATGGCGCTGACGTTGTGGGGATCGTGAACGTCCTCGATCACAATCGTGAGATCCGGCTGGCGACGCTCCAGCGTGCCGCGCATGCGGGCCAGTCGTCGTGGGGTTATCGGTCGTGTGTCGTCAGTCATCTCGCCTCGATGTGAGTCCAGCTTGCCGGTCTATCAGTCGGTAATTGTGTCAGGAATGCCGGCGTTGCGTCGGCTGGGTCGCGCCCAACGACAGTGTGCGCTTTGACGGCAATGGCACCGATTTCGTATAGTATGCGCTGGCCTCCGTCGAGCGCGGGCGAAGCGTTGCTGGGGCCATTGCGCATTGAGAACGAACCCCAGAGGCGGAGGAGACTCGTATGCCAAAGAGGACATACCAGCCAAAGCGAATCCCGCGCAAGCGTGAGCATGGCTTCCTGAAGCGCATGAAGTCGCGTGGTGGTCGCGCAGTGCTAGCTGCCCGTCGTCGCAAGGGCCGCCACCAGTTGTCGGTCAGTGACGAGCGCAAGCCAACACTGAACAAGTAGCGGCAGCTATTTTGATGGTGCCTGGCCTACCCGCTAACGGGTGGGCCATTGCCATTTCAGATACCCTGTATCCATGATCGCTCGTGAATTTCGTATCCGGCGTGAATCTGAGTTCGAGCGTGTGCGCGCCCGTGGAAAGAGCTGGTCCAGCCGGACACTCGTCCTGATCGCGCTGCCGAACGATGGCGAGACGAATCGCTACGGCTTCGCCGCCGGCAAACGCCTGGGCAATGCCGTCGCGCGGAATCGCGCCAAGCGCCTGATGCGTGAAGCGGTGCGTGGGCTTCATCCGCGGCTGCGCCAGGGGTTCGATATCGTCCTGATCGCGCGCAACAGTGTCGATGCCCAGACGACGGCGGCCAGCATCGCATCCGATCTTGAGCGAGTGGCAGGCAGGGCACGGCTGCTGGCAACGCCAGATGACGTGGGCGTGTCCGCATGAAGCGGCTGTTGCTCAGAATCATTCGTGGCTACCAGAACTGGGTCTCGCCGATGCTACCTTCGGCGTGCAGATTCCACCCAACCTGCTCAGAATATGGCTACCAGGCTGTCGCCAAGTACGGTATCATCCGAGGCGGCGCGATGGCGATATGGCGTGTTTTGCGTTGCAATCCATTCAATAAGGGCGGCTACGATCCAGTTCCGTAATCCTGTCGCTGCTCGCCAATATATCGTCGATCGACCGGGCCAGCGACGTGGCCGCGTGCCACGCACAACATTGATCAGTGTGACTGTCGTTGCCGGGCGCACCGTCGCCTGCGCCGCGAGTTTTGGTTAGGACATTCCACCTCCATGGGTATCTGGAACGGCTACGTCGATTTCATTGAGTGGGCGCTGCGAGAGATTTCGACCTACACCGGCAGCGTTGGCCTGGCAATCATCGTCTTCACGATCTTCCTCAAGACCCTGATGCTTCCGCTGACGGTGAAGTCGATTCGCTCGACTGCCGCCATGCAGGAGCTGCAGCCGAAGATCAAGGAGCTGCAGAAGAAGCACTCCAAGGATCGGCAGAAGGTCACCGAAGAGACGATGAAGCTGTATCAGGAGTATCAGATCAACCCGGCTGCCGGGTGTTTCCCGATGCTCCTGCAGATCCCGATCTTCTTTGGTCTGTATTTCGCCGTCCGACACATCTCTGATGACGGCGGCTCGTTCCTGTGGATCCCGAATCTCGGCGAAGCCGATCCATACTTCATCCTGCCGATTGCGGCCGGTGTCTTCCAGTTCATCCAGACGAAGATGATGCGGCCGCATAATGCGCCAAAGGCGAGCGACCCGCAGCAGCAGATGATGAACACGATGATGAACTTCATGCCGCTGATGGTCGTCTTCTTCGGGTGGACCTTCGCGGCAGGTGCTGTGCTCTACTGGGCCACACAGAGCGTCTATTCCGTTGTCCAGCAGTGGTTCATCACTGGCTGGGGCTCGATGAAGAACTGGTTCCCGTGGCTCCCGGAGATGCAGGAGCATCGCCGACTTGGATACCGCAAGCCGGTCGAGCGCGTCGAGGTTGGCGAATACCAGCCCAAGGGATTCATGGGCATGATGCAGCGCCGCATGAAGGAGATGGAAGAGCGCCAGCGCGTGGCGGCTGAAGCCCGTGGCAAGCCGCAGGCACCTTCCAGCTCAGCGGGCTCATCCAGCTCATCATCGCGAAAGAAATCCAAGACTCAGCCTTCGGCGAACGAAGAGAGCGTGCCGAAGGTGAGCGGTGCAGCGCCGCCGGTTGATCCGACAGCGAGCCGGGTGATGACCGGACGCTCACGCTCATCGGCTCAAAACGATCGTTCTGGACGGTAGGCCAGGCGAACCCGAGCCTCGGCACGTCGATACGCAACAACCACAGATGGGGGCGGACATGGATCGCATGCGCAGCGTTGAGATTCAGGCGCGCTCGGCAGACGAGGCAATTCGCCTTGCGCTCGAGCAACTGGGCACGACGCGCGACAAGGTCGATGTCCAGATCCTCGCCGAAACCGAGGATGACATTTACGGCGAGGGCGAAGTCCTCGTCCACGTCGAGCTGAAGGGCAATGTTGCCCTGCCGCGTGGCGATCGCCAGCAGCCACGCAACGCGGGCGGCGGAACGCGCGCGCGCCAGACTGACGGTCGGCCGCGCGATAGCCGTGCGCCGCGTCAGTACGCGCAAGGGCGACGCGGCGGCCGGGGTGGGGCGCCGGGTGCATCAACCAGCTCGTGGCGACCGCCGGCCAATGCTCAACCACGCCAGCCATCGGCCGCGACTGACGAGGCAACGATAGAGGCCGAAGCACTCGCTAAACAGGTCGTCCGTGACCTGCTCGACCGCATGGGCGTGCATGCCGACGTTATGGCCGTCGACAATCCGTCCGTCATGCCAGTCGGCAGCGACGAGCCGCTGACAGTCTTCATTGACATCATGGGACGCGACCTGGGCATGCTGATCGGGCGACGTGGCGAAAACCTCGCCCACCTCCAGTACATGATCAATCTGCTGGTCAACAAGCAGAACGAGGACTGGATCCGCGTCATCGTCGACATTGAGGGCTATCGCACGCATCGTGAGGAATCGCTGATTGGCCTGGCCGAGCGGGTGGCGCGACAGGTTGCGCGTAACAATCGACCGATCTCGCTGGAGCCGATGCCGGCCAACGAGCGTCGGATCGTGCATATGACACTCAAAGAGTTGTCCGATGTGCGCACGGAATCGAGCGGCGAGGGTGAAAACCGCCGCGTCACCATCTTTCCGCGCTAGCTGAATGGCCAACCGCGTCCCCGATGTCGTGGTCATCGGGCATCTGACACTCGACCGCACACCAGACGGTGAGGTTCTGGGCGGCTCGGTGCTGTATTCAGCACTGACCGCTGCGCGTTACGGCGCGCGCACGGCGATCCTGACCCGCGCCAATCTCGACAGCCTGCCAGACGATCAGAAGGATGTGCTGGCTGAGATCTCGTCGGAAATCGAGATCATCGTCCAATCGAGCAAGACGACGACGACGTTCACCAACACCGATGTCGGCGGGCGGCGGCAGCAATCGCTGCATGCCTGGGCGGATGAGATTGATCTGAACGGCCTGCCACCGCTCTGGCGCAGCGCGGGTGTCATCCATCTCGCGCCGGTCGCGCAGGAGATCGACCCACGACAGGTCAGCCGCCTTGCGCCGCGCGTTCTCGGCTGCACGCCGCAGGGCTGGATGCGCCTCTGGAACCGGCGCTCGTTTGGCCGGATCACGCTGGAGCAGCTGCGGCTGCCGGCAGAGCTCGTCGCACGCGTCGATGTGCTGGTCGTCTCGCACGAGGAATCAGTTGCCGCGCGCGAGACGGTCGAAGCGGTCGGACAGCGCGGCCTTGCGGTCATCACACGCGGAGACCAGGGTGCGCGGGCGATCGACCGCGGACAGCGCCGCGACGTGCCGTTCTATCCGGCGCGACCGGTCAACACCGTCGGCGCGGGCGATGTCTTCGCCGGTGGGCTGCTGGCAGCGCGAGGCGCGGGAGAGTCGGTCGCGGCCAGCCTGCGCTACGCCGCCGCGGCGGCGGCGCTGAAGGTTGGCGGTACCGGCGTAACCTCGGCTCCGTATCGCACTGACGTGCTTGCTCACATCGATCGAGATCGAGCCTAGCTAAACCCTGAGGACAGCATGTATCTGGATACCATCGCCGCGATTGCCACGCCCCAGGGCGAAGGGGGCATCGGCATCGTTCGCCTCTCCGGGCCGGATGCCGGCCAGATCGCGGCCACGCTGTTTCGACGCGGCAAGCGCGGCGTGCGCATCACAGCCGACGACCTGCCGAGCCATACGCTCGTGTACGGCACCGTCGTCGATCCGCAGGGCAACAGAACAATCGACGAGGTGATGATCGTTCGCATGGTCGCGCCACGCACGTACACGCGCGAAGAGGTCGTCGAGATCAGTTGTCACGGTGGCTATCTGCCGGTGCGCCGTGTGCTCGATCTCTGTCTCGCGCACGGCGCGCGGCTGGCAACGGCAGGCGAGTTCACACTGCGTGCGTTCCTCAACGGGCGGATCGACCTCAGCCAGGCCGAGGCGGTCGCGGGCGTGATCTCGGCGCGCACGTCGCGCTCGCTCGACCTGGCAGTCGCTGAGCTACGCGGGCAGCTGACCGAGCGCCTGCGACCGGCGCGCGACACGCTCGTCGAGACGCTCGCCTATCTCGACGCGGCGGCCGACTTCCCCGACGACGAAATCCCGGCCTTCGATCTGCCGCCAGCCCTCGATCAGGCAGACCGGCAGCTCGCAGACGTCATCGCCGCGGCTGGTGCGGGGCTACTCTATCGCGAGGGGGTGCAGATCGCGATCGTCGGACGTCCTAACGCGGGGAAGTCGAGCCTGCTCAATCGCCTGCTCGGCTCCGATCGTGCCATTGTGACCGACATCGCCGGGACAACGCGCGATGTGATCGCCGAAACCGTCAACCTGCGCGGTATTCCTGCGACGCTGCTCGACACGGCCGGCATCGCCGAGACGGAAGACCTCATCGAGCAAATCGGGATCGACCGCTCACGCCAGGCACTGTCAGCCAGCGGCATTGCCCTGTTCGTTATCGACGGTTCGCGACCGGGCAACCCGGAGGATCGCGAGATCGCAGGACTGCTAGTCGACCGGCTCGACGAAGGCGGCGTTGTCGTGGCGCTCAACAAGCGCGACCTGCCGCCTGAGATCGGCCACGATGAAACGCTGGCGGCACTGCCGGGTGCTCCGATCGTCGAAATCTCGACGCGCACCGGCGAGGGCATCGACGATCTGCTGGACGCGCTCCACAGTATCGCGACCGCGCAGGCTGGCAGCACCGGCGAACCGGCGCTCGTCACTGTGCGGCAGCTCGACGCGCTCCGCCGCGCCCACCAGCACGTCATCGCAGCCATCGAAGCCGGCCACGTCGGCGTCCCGCTCGACCTGCTGGCGATCGACATCCGCGCCGCACTCCACGCCGTCGGCGAGATCACCGGCGAGGCAGTGGATGAGGCGGTGCTGGACGAGATTTTCAGCCGGTTCTGTATCGGGAAGTAGAAGGACCTCACCCCACGCCCCCCTGTCCTCCGAGGAGAGGGGGGCTGGGGGGTGAGGTCCGCCTACCGAAACACCCTCAGAATTTCCGCGGCACGCGGGATGACGAGGTAGTGGCCTTCGCCGGGCAGCCAGGTGGCGGTGACATCTCGCAATTGCGCCTCGTTGCGTCGGCCGGTGGCGATCGGGACGATGGTATCGGCGTCGCCGTGCCAGAGGTTGACGGGTGCGATGATCGCGGAAAGGTCGATCTCCGGGTCGGACAGCAGCGATACAGCATCGTCGCGAAGGCCACGGCCACCCTGCAGGAATGCCTGCTGCGCGTCGGCGATCGACAGTTCGCGGATGAATGGATCGGCGACGATTTGCTTGTCACACGGCGGCAATGTATCGAAGGCCAGGCCGACCGCGTGAGGCGGATCGAAGCGCGCGAACAGGGCGGCAGCACCGAAGCCAGGGCGAAACAGGCTGCGAGCGTGCATGCCCAGCCAGCCTGTCGCCCGGATGAGGCGCGTCTCGCCCATCGAGCCGGGCGCAAGCGCGCTGACGAGCGCAACGCGTGAGACGCGGTCTGGCAGCAAGGCCGCCGCAGCCAGCGCATACGGTCCGCCGCCCGATACCCCGAGCACGCCGAGCGAGTCGATCTCCAGCGCATCCAACAGCAGCGCGACATCATCGATGTGGGTGTGGAGTGACGCGCCCGGACGCGGGTCGGACAGCCCGATGCCGGGGCGCTCGGGGGCGATCAAACGCACGCCTTCTGCTTTGGCTGCGTCGTCGTAGCGGGCCGTCTGCGCCTGCGATCCGGGCCAGCCGTGGAATGACACGACTGGTGTGCCATTCGGGTCGCCGTATTCAGCGTAGCCGAGCAGCCGGCCTCTCGCGAGCGTCAGAGCGAGCGACGGGCTTACGGCCACGTGAACGCCAGACCCCGCAATGGTGGATCGCGCTCGACACCACGACCGGCAATGAGTACACGGAAGCGGCCAAGTCCACGCGGATCAAGCAGGTGCATCAACGTCTCGCGAGCACGGATGTACTCAAGTGGCTCGGCCGTCTGCTGCATGCGCATGAGCAACTCGTCGGCGCCTAGACCGGCGACGAAATGTGCCTGTGTCGTCAGTCCGAGGATGTCGCACTCTGCTCTCTCGGCCGCGCGCTGGACGGCGCTGAAATCGACGTGAGCGGTGATGTCCTGCAATCCAACGCGGTCGTACGGGTTGTCGCCGGCGATGTGCTGCCAGTAGGTCCGCAACAGACCATCGCGTCGCTCGACCGGATCGTAGCGCTCGGCTGCTTCGTAGCCGTAATCGATCAGGATCGCGTAGCCGCGTTCCAACGTGCGGCAGGCAGTCTCAGTCCACTGCGCGGCGGCCGTCGAGACTTCGAGACGCTGCCCGTCGACAAGTGGCAATCCAGCCAGCGGCTCAGCCAGGCGCGGATCGGAAAGTTCGCCGATCTCCTCGGCGAACCAGCCGTCGCGCCAGACGACGTACGCCTCGCGCAGCTCGTCGCCGCAGACGACCAGCCGATGCACAGGCAGGGCGTCCAGCAGCTCATTGGCGAGCAGAACGCCGACGACAGGCTCATCGGTCGCGCGTGCGACCGTGTCGGCGAATCCGGCCGCCTCGGCGTGCGCCAACCCTTCGGCGAGGCGCGCGTCGTTGACGTCGCTCAGCTCGTAGCGCAGGGCATGTAGCACATCCGGCGATTCGTCGCGCAGGCCGGCCAGCACGGTCAGCGCCAGCGTCGCCGTCCCAGCGCCAAACTCGCGCACAACGAACGGTGCCGGACGTCCAAGCCGCTCCCAGCATTCAGCGATCTGACGCGCTAGCAGCGCGCCGAACATGCTATGCGTCTCCGGCGCGGTCAGGAAGTCGCCACCGAACCCGGGCGCGGCGTCGGTCGCGGTGTAGTAGCCATACTGCGGGTGCGTCAGCGCCAGTTCCATAAAGCGGGCGAACGTCATCCGGCCGCTGGCTTCGATCTCGGCACGGATTTCGGCGACCAGCTCGGGCCTCGAACGCGCCGCTGGTCCGGGGTCGATAACCTGCATCACCTCACCTCATTCGTCGTCGCAACAATCGTACGATGCCGCACACGAAAGAAGCGGGCAGATGACGCTCTCGCGCCACCTGCCCGCTCGCCTGCCTGAAGCAGATACGTCCTAGCCTTCGCGGGTCATGTCCGGGAAGTTGAACGAGTTGATGTAGATGCCGTTCGGGACGAAGCCGCGGATGTCCTTGGACAGGACGGCGGTCTTCGTGAGCTGCGCGTAGAAGATCCCGGCCGGGTCGTCCCACATCATGAGCTGCAGAAGCTTGCTGGTGAGATCCTCAATCTCTTCGACCGTCGTCGCAACTTCGAGCTTATCCATGAGCTCGTCGGCCTCGGCGTTCGAGTAGTAGGACGAGTTCGCGCCGGCGCTGCCAATCGACTTCGTGTGGAAGTTCGGATAGAACTGGCTCCACGAGTCGTTGTAGTCCGGCCACCAGCCGGTCGAGGTGAAGTGCGGACGCTCTTCCGCTGGCGCATCGCCGTAGTTCAGGTCGATCAGCGCGGCGCGGTCGATCTGCTGGATGTCGAGGTTGATGCCGAGCTCGGCGAGGTTCGCCTGGAACAGCTGCGCCATCGAAGCGATCGTCGTGTCGCCCGAGCCATAGACGAAGGTGAAGGTATCACCCTCGGCGATGCCGGCCTCGGCGAAGAGGCTCTTGGCCTTTTCAAGGTCGGTGGAATAGACGGGGACGTCCGGATCGAAGCCGATGACGGAATCTGCGATCGGACCCTGCACGACGGCAAAGCCCTTCATCACGCCGTCGATGACGTCCTCGTACGGCCAGGCGTAGGCGAACGCCTGCCGCGCCTTTGGATCAGGAATCGTTACGTAGTTCGAGCGAATCCAGTTGCACTGGGTCGAAGCATATTCAACGACCTGTACGTCCGGATTTGTCTTGAGCGCCTCAAGGTCTTCCGGCGGCAGAATCGCGACGGCATCCGCATCGCCGGTTTCGACGAGCTGACGGCGGGTCGCGTCCTCAGACACCACACGGGCGATGATGCGATCGAAGAACGGTGCCGCACCGTGGTAGTCCTCGAACCGGTCGAAGACGACGCGATCCTGCGGCGAATTCTCAGAGACGAAGTACGGGCCGGTACCAACCATGTTCTGGCTGAACCACTCGTGCGCGTAGGGATCGGCCTCGGTCTTGTGCTCCTCCATCGCCTTCATCGACATGATGAACGGTCCATACTCGGACGCCATCGCGGAGAGAAACAGCGGCTCGGGCTTGTTCATCGTGAACTTGACCGTTGTCGGATTCTCGACGCTGATCTGCGCATCGGCATCGCTGACGAAGCGGCTGATGACGCTGACCGGGCCGCGGCCCATGTTCAGCAGGCGTGCGAACGAATCCTTGACCGACTGGGCGTCGCAGTCGGAGCCATCATGGAACTTGACGCCCTCGGGGATCACAAAGGTGTATTCGGTCGCGTCGTCGTTCTGCTCCCAGCTCGTTGCGAGCATTGGCACGTACTCGGTCGTGCTCTCGCCATCGAAGCGGATGAGCATCTCGTAGGCGGCAAAGAACAGCGAGCTGGCGACGTTGTCATAAGCCGACTGCGGGTCTGCATCGGCGACGCTGCTGTTAATGACCATGACGAACTCTTTGTTCACGTCCGAGCCACTGTCGCCCGAATCGGTACTCTTTGTCGATTCGGCATCGCCGGTCGACTCAGTAGCGGTGGCATTGCCTGAGCCGCTTGAACCGCTGTCGCTCGAGTCGGATTCGTCATCATCGCCGCCGCAAGCGGCCAGCAATGTCACGACTGCCGGTGTCGCGAGGCCGATCGCCAGTCCGCGCTTCAGCAGCGAACGGCGGGATACGGCACTTCGGCTCATAAGTCCCATAAGCTTTTCCTGATATGTCTGGTCGTCTACCACGTCATCCATCCCCTCGAAATCTGTACTCGAATGTCGCTGCTCCGCTGTTGTCCAGGCCGTAGACGGTCGATCGCGGAGTGGCTGTCGGTGGTTTTCACACGGTCTTTCTGATGGCAGGGCCACCTCCTTTCGTCGTCCGGATGGCGTTTCTGCGCCGCTAACGGGTGCGAGTCCGGGGGTCGAAGTAGTCGCGTAGCCCGTCGCCGAGCAGGTTGAAGCCGATGACTGTCAGGGTCAGCGCGAGGCCGGGGAAGGTCATGTACCACCATGCCACGCGGAAGTAGGTCCGCGCCCCAGCGATCATCGTGCCCCACTCGGGCGATGGTGGCTGCGCACCGAGTCCGATAAACGACAGACCGGCGGTCGCCAGCACGGCATAGCCGACATCGACCGTCGCCTGGACGATGATCGGCGCAATCGTGTTCGGCAGGATGTGGCGCACCAGCACGCGCGAGGGCCGCATGCCGATGGCGTGGGCTGCCTCAACGAAATCGCGCTCGCGCATCGATAACACCTGCCCACGGATGAGGCGGGCGTACCACGGCCAGTAGACGAGGGTCAGGGCGATGATGACGTTCTTCAGGTCGCGGCCAAGCGAGGCGGCAATGCCCATCGCGAGGATCAGCGCCGGGAAGGCGAGGAAGACGTCGGTGATACGCATCAGCACCTCGTCGACCCAGCCACCGACATAGCCGGCAACTGCGCCGACGATCACGCCGAACGTGATCGCGATCGACAGAATGAGCGTTGCTATGCCGAGCGAGATGCGCGTCCCGGTCAGCACGCGGCTGAGAATATCGCGACCAAGCTCGTCAGTCCCGAGCCAGTGCTCTGAGGACGGCGGAGCGAACTTGTCCGCGATGCTCGGCGCAATCGGGTCGTAGGGCGCGATCATGCGACCGAAGATCGACAGCAGCAGGAACAGGATGATAATCGCCAGCGCGATGACGTTCAGAGGCGATTCTCCGGCGAAGCGCTTCAGGAAGTAGCGCAGGCCTGTGCGCGACTGAAATTGGACGGGCTGGCGCAGACCACCCGCGGCAGCACCGGTGAGCTGTGCATCAGTATCTGTCATTTTGCCTTCAGTCTCGGATCCAACAGGACATACGCAATATCAACGAGCATGTTCATCACGACGTACCCAGCGCCGATGACCAGCGTCACCGAGATGACGGCGTTCTGGTCCATATTCTGGATCGCCTGGAACGCGTAGCGGCCGATGCCCGGCCAGGAGAAGACGATCTCAATCAGGACTGCGCCACCAAGCAACAAGCCGACCTGCAGACCGATGACGGTGACCGCCGGCAGCAGCGCGTTCTTCAGCGCGTGTCCGGTGATAACGCGGCGTGGCGCAAGACCCTTGGCACGGGCAGTTCGGATGTAGTCCTGCCCCAGCACCTCAAGCATGCCCGCCCGCGCCATACGCGTGATGACCGCGAGCGCACCGAATCCGAGGACAAAGGCCGGCATCGCCAGGTGTTTCGAAGCGACCCACCACGTGTTGAAGTTGCCGGTCAGCAACGCATCGATCGTGTACAGATGCGTGATTGCGCGCGGCGGATCAATACCGACCGGCAGGCGCTGCCCGTCCGGCAGCCAGCCCAGCTTCGCAAACAGGAAGAACTGCAATATCAGCGCGAGCCAGAAGGATGGAATCGACAGGCCGAGCACCGAGATGACGCGACCGACGGCGTCGACGCCGGTACTGCGTTTCACCGCCGACAGGACGCCGAGCGGCAAGCCCACAATGACAGAGAAGATGATGGCATACAGCGTCAGCTCTATTGTCGCGGGCACATACTCACGCAGATCATCTGACACCGCTCGCCGCGAGGTCAGCGATTTCCCGAAGTCCAGTTGGACGATGCCGGTCACGTAGTTAACGTACTGCGTCAATACTGGCTGGTCGAGCCCGTATTCCTTGCGGACCAGCTCGACAGCCTCCGGGCTGGCGCGCGGACCGGCGATCATGCGCGCAGGATCGGACGGCACAACGTGCGACAGCGCGAAGGTAATAGCGGATAGCGCGAAGAGGACAAAGACAAGCGCAATGAGCCGTCGGACAACTAACCTCAAGACCATGATGCAGAGTCCTGCTTCCTGCAGACATCAAGACAATGAGCGGCTGGACGCGATCTGAGCCAGGCGTGCCACTGGATATGGCCGATCGCGCAGTGCCGGAAAAACGTGATGTATCCGTAGCAGACCCACAGGGGTGCATCGCTCGCTGGTTTGTTCGCGAATCTGGGCGGGAAGTTACCAATACAGCGCCTGAATGTCAACCATCTCTCGGCGATATGGTCATACTGTCATGCCGATACGACGAATTTGCGTGTGACGGTTAGCCGATTCGGCAACGCTTGAGGTCCTTGATACTCAACGCTTTCCGCTCCCTATTCATATTGCTTCGCGATACTGACTATTGCTGCCCCAGCAGTCGCGGAACATCCAGATATACGGCTGACGTTTGAATCTCAGATGACAAGGCCATGACACAGACGCGAACTCATATCGCAATGCGATATATACGTAAATGCGCGTATGGACAATCTAACTGGCACCCTCTACGCTCATAATTGCGATGACTCAATGATTCTACGAATCACGTGAGCATCGCCTCGAGCAACACTGTCATATTGAATGGGAGGTGCAATGCTCTACACGCAGATCCTCGGCGATCGTTCAGTCTGTGCATTCCGCGACCACAGCAGCGGACATCCCGCTTAGAGCGTTTCAGAACGCTTTCTCATTCATGTCAGACGGGCCCCGGACGTCCAGGTACTGCTCGCAAATCAAGTCCCTGGCCCACGAATATCAAGAGCGAGCTCTTGAAGTCGCGATGCACACCAATAGTGAACGCCGGGGCCTGCCCATTCCGCTCTTCACCACGCGAGACAGCCGCTACACCAACAGCATTCCAGCTGCATCATGAAATGGATGGTGGCTCATGCCAGAAGATCTCATCGTTCCCAGCGGTCAAACACTGGACCTGGACGCGAACCCGCCGACCGGTGCGCTGCGGCGTGTAAACATTGCCAAGCTCGAAGATCTGGTGACACACGGGTTTGTCGACTCGAACTCAAGCCTTCAAGCGATGATGACATCGGCGCGAGAGGCCACAAAAGCGGCTCTCGGCGAGCGCCGACCGTTCACGCGAGTACATGGGACGTTGCGTCAAGCGGATCTGGGCCGCTACCGGCCGTTCATGCTAGGAGCCAGAGGAACCACGCCAGCAGAGGCAAGCATGTTCTGGAGTGTCGTGAGGGAGTTGCCTCCCGATTCCCTGATCTCCAAGGTGGATGCTCAAACCGCATTGTCCTCCCTCAGTCCGAAGGCCATACAAGCAACTATTTGGTCTTTCTTGGACGTGACCATCAAATCTGGAGCGAACCTTGCCTTGATCGGCGCAACCTTCAACTGCAGGCATTTTGTCATAGAGCATACTGGCAGATTGCTTGTGAAGGGCACCGGTCTATATCTCAAGGCATCGTCGATTCAGGGACTATAACTTCAAAGGAGCGAACGTCATGATCAACATTGTTGCAGTCGGAGCCGATGGAGTCGATGGACTTCCCGGCAAGGACGGTAATGCTGGCAATCCCGGCCAAGCAGGGTTCGATGCGCAGGAGCATTTTTGGGACGATGACTCTCCTACCCGAGGGAGCGACGGCGGCCCTGGCGGTGCTGGCACAGATGGCGCTGCCGGATCAGGCGGCGGCAAAGGAGGGTCAGTCACAATATCCGTTGATGAATACCGTGGCGGTATCGAGGTCGACTGCCGTGGCGGTAAAGGCGGCACCGGTGGCAGAGGTGGAGGCGGCGGTGATGGCGGCAACGGCGGTGATGGCGGTTGGGGAGCTAACTGCGAAGCCAACGCCTATGGTGGAAAGGGCGGCAATGGAGGCAACGGTGCTGACGGCGGGCCGGGAGGACCCGGTGGTCAGGGAGGTGCTTTCACACTGTGGTTCAACACGTGGAAGCTGAACGCTAGCCCTCCTATCTGGCATGTGGACGGTGGCAGCGGTGGATCAGGCGGAATTGGAGGACTTGGAGGCAAGCCCGGCACCAACGGTCTCACGGGCAAAGGCAAGTCAACCAGCTATTCGCATAGCGAATACGAACCTGGGAGCCCTCCTGGCAACGCAAGCCATGGTGGTAACGGCCAAACGGGGAAGACCGGCACCTCCGGCGACGGGGGTACACATATGGTCGAGCAGTCCGGCACGGGCTAAGTAGCCGCTGACACGCGAGCCGTGGCTAGTTCACCGTAAGCACACAGACATCGAGCGCTCGCACTGTCTGTCCGGTTGCTCAGGCCATCACACTCGATGGCCCATCTCGAGGCGATCACATACGAACTGATCTTCATGATCCATGTGATAAGCCATCTCCGTGGACGATGCATATCGTTCACGGAGACTGCGTGATAGCGAGCTACGCGATGTTGGCGAGTCTCGATATGCCTGAATTGCAAACCTGTCTAACCGAGTATAGGCTTTGTCACTTCGCTCCATTGATCCTGTGTGAACAGTTACAGATTGCATGATGATGAGAATCTTGAGTGTGTTTATCACTGTCGCCGTCACTATCTGGATCAGGTCATTGCACCCGTTGACAACTGACGATCCTGGCCCTATGATGGTCGACGTGCCAGCCACGGGTTGGCGCATCCTGCATAGGAGATGGACACGACAGTGGCAGATCTGATGAACGGAAACGGAGGGGGTTCGATGAACACATACAGCACCATCGCTCGCCTTCGCGCGCCGTTCAAGGGTGGCTTCACGCTGCTCAAGGGCGGAGTGCGCCCGGGTCTGTCGTCGGAATGGGAGTGTTGACCTCGCGTAGCTGAGGCAATCGAAGCCCATCAACCGCGGGCGGACCTGACAGATGGTCCGGAACCCGCGGTTTTTTGTTGTCTCTGAAATCGTCCACCGCTGGCATCCGAACCACAAGGCGCACCGACAGGCGCACGTGATGCTGCTGGATCGAACCCTTTCGGATCAAGTCGGCGAAGTGGAATGAAGCGCATGAACGTCCTGACCATACACGCGAGAGAGAGCCAGCGCGGTTGCGCCGCACGGCGCACGTTGCTGCGCGACTGTATTGACCGAACGACGCCAGAGATGTCGATAGTGCCGTCCTCGCGGCCGGCGCGTGAGCACGGGAGGAGACGCTGATGTCCCCACAAGTCCTCGAACCACAAGCGCCAGAGACGACGAGCGTCATCGGCATCGACCTCAGCATCGACCGCTCGATGCTACCGACGATCGCTGAGCACGGACCGGCGGTTGTCATACGGCACGCATCGAAGGTGTTCTCCAAGAAGAAGCGCCGCACGCTGCCGTTCCGGCGCACTCCGGAAGAGCCGCAGAAGGCTGTTCGCGCGCTGGATGACATCAGCCTGGAAGTGCAGCGCAATGAGATCTTCGGGATTCTCGGCGCGAATGGCTCAGGCAAGTCAACGCTGATTCGCCTGATCTCGACGTTGCTGATCCCGGACTCCGGTGAGATCACGGTGTTTGGCTACGACGTGCAGGCGAATGAGATGCAGGTGAAGCGGCTGATCAACCGCGTGTCGGTTGAGGCGTCGTTCTTCAAGAAGCTGTCACCGATGGAGAACCTGCTCTACGCCATGCGGCTGTACGGGCGCACCGGCGAGGATCTGCGGAGCGAGATCACGACGATCCTCGGTGGGCTGGGGATCAAGGCGGATCGGATCAACGCGCCACTGGAGCAGATGTCGCGAGGGATGCAGCAGAAGGTCGCGATCGCGCGTGCGTTCCTGACCTCGCCGGTCCTGCTGCTGCTGGATGAGCCGACGACCGGCCTCGATCCGCGCTCGAAGAAGGACGTCCAGAAGTTCGTCCACGAGCTGCGCGATCGCCATGACGCGACGATCGTGATCTGCTCGCACGACATGGATGAGGCCGAGGCGCTGTGCGATCGGATCGCGATTATGGACGACGGCCAACTGATCGCCATCGGCACCGTCGAGGAACTCAAGCAGCTCGTTCGCGAGCGCGATGGACTGGCTAGCCCGTCGCTCGAAGATGTGTTTATCGCACTGACTGGTCGAAACCTGACGGACGACCACGAAGACAATCCGGCTGAAGCGGCCTGAGAGAGGAAACGACCATGTCGCAAGCGCGATCACTCTCGCCGGTCGCGACGCTGGGGCGGGAAGCGCGGGCGTCTTACGCCTTCGTCGAGCGCAACTGGAATCTGACCAAGCGGTATTGGGGCTGGGAAATCGCGTTCCTGATCTACTCAGCCGCCTCGTCGATGTCGATCATGTTCATCGGCAAGGCGCAGGGCGATCAGGATACGCAGCTCCTGCTGTTTCTGGCGATCGGCACGCTCGTCTGGAGCTATCTGAACTCGGTCTTCATGAACATGGCCGAGATGATCGCCTGGGAACGCTGGGAGGGGACGATTGAGTACACGATGATGGCCCCGATCAACCGGCTGACCCACATGGTTGGCCAATCGATCTTCGCGATCATCTACGGAATCATCCGCTCGGCGCTGCTGCTTGGCGTGCTGGCGATGTTCTTTGACATCAATCTCCGCGGCGCGAACCTGGTCGGGGCGCTGCTGACGATCGTCATCGGCAGCCTGTCGTTTATCGGGTTCGGCATTATCGGCGCGGTGCTACCGCTCCTGTTCCCGGAAAAGGGCGAGCAGATGACGTTCATCATCTCGTCCATCCTGTTGCTCGTCTCGGGTGTCTACTACCCAATCGACGTGCTGCCGGGCTGGATGCAGGCGCTGTCGACGATCTCACCGGCGACGTATGTGCTGGACGCGATGCGCGCAGCGATTCTCGACGGCACCGGGACGATCGACCTGCTGCCGAAGATGTTGCCGCTCCTGGTTATCGGACTCATTACCGTCCCGCTCGGCATGGCGGTCTTTGGGTACTTCGAACGCTATGCCAAACGAACGGGACGCCTGAAGCGAAGTGGATAAGCCTCTCAAGCTTGGGGGCACGGAGGTTACGGTGCGAACGATGCATGTCATTGACACAACCATCGGCAGTAAGAAGAACGGAGATCTCTCACACGTCGTCGCACGTGAGGGAAGCGAGCTCGCCAGGCACCTGCAGGGGCGCGGCTGGCGGGCAACGCTGGGCTGGAGGTCAGAGACCGACGACGGCTCGGTCTGGCTGGTTCGGTTCGAGCCGGCTGACGACTCGGTAGTCCAATCTGATCCTCAGACTGACGATGACGCGCTCATGGAAGGATTGACGCAGGGCGGATCGTGACAGGACTCAGGGCGCGGCTCGATCCATATCGACTGTACCTGCTCATCTGCGGGGCGAGCACGTTCTTTCTCTGGCTGGCGTTCAGCGTGAACATGGTCTTCCAGGTCGAGCGCGTCGGCCTCAGCCCGCTCCAGCTCGTGCTGGTCGGGACCGTGCTGGAAGCAACCTGCTTCCTGTTCGAGATCCCGACCGGCATCGTCGCCGATGTCTACAGTCGTCGGCTCTCGGTCATCATCGGCATGGCGCTGCTTGGTGCAGGCCTGCTCGTCGTTGCGGTGCCGTCGTTCGGGATTATCCTGCTGGGTAACGTCATCATGGGGATCGGCTATACGTTCCTCAGTGGCGCGCAGGAAGCATGGATCGTCGATGAGATTGGCGAGCGCCGGGCCGGCGCAGCGTTCCTGCGTGGATCGCAGGCGAGCCAGATCGGCACGCTAGTCGCGACGCCGATCGGTGTGGCGCTGGCAACGATCTATCTCAACCTGCCGATCGTCATCGCCGGATTTCTGATGCTCGGCCTGGCGATCTTCCTGATTACGGCAATGACGGAGCACGGATTCCAGCCCACTCCACACGAGGACCGCAGCTCGTGGGGACACATGCGCGAGACGTTCCTCGACGGCGCGCGCCTCACGCGGCGGCGACCGCTGCTGTTAACCATCTTTGCGATCACGTTCTTCTTTGGCATGGCGAGTGAGGGCTTCGACCGACTGTCGCCGGCTCATCTGCTGGACTCGTTCGCGCTGCCAACATTCGGCGGGCTCCAGTCAGTTGTCTGGTACGGCATTCTGACGTTCACGGCCGCCGTGTTGAAGATCGTGTTTGCGGAGATTCTGCGACGACGGATCGACACCAGCAGCCACCAGGTGGTGACACGCTCCCTGCTGACAATCGACACGCTGCTCGTCGTCGCGATGGCCGGGTTTGCACTAGCCGGCAACTTCGCCGTCGCAGCCATTGCGTTCGTCGGCGCCTCTGCGCTGCGCGGGATCAACGCACCACTCACGTCGGCCTGGATCAACCAGAGCATCGATCCGCGCGTCCGCGCGACAGTGATTTCGATGAGCGGGCAGGCGGATGCGCTCGGACAGATTGCCGGCGGCCCCGGCATTGGCGCGATTGGCTCAATTTTCTCGCTGCGCGCGTCGCTGACGGCGGCCACAATCGCACTGCTGCCAAGCCTTCTGCTCTATGGACGTGCGCTGGGTCAGGGAGAGAAGCCGCTGGTGACGGCTGATCCGCAGGCGGTGCTGCAATCCTCGGCTGACTCCGACTAAAGCGTTCCCGATTCACTGGCTGACGACAAATGTGATGGCTTTGTAGTTGCGCCCTCCCCTACCCACTGCCTAGAATCGAAGTACGCACGCGGACAGTGGGGTATCGCGTGCGACTGCAAGGTGGGGGGACAGAGCCATCCCAGCCGGGACTTTGCTGGTCGCCCAATCCGGCGGCCCAACCGTGGTCATGAATGCCAGCCTGGCCGGCATCATTGCCGCTGCGCAGCAGAGCGGGAGATACGGTTCCATCCTGGGCGCTGCCAATGGCGTTGAGGGTGTGTTGAACGACGCGCTGATCGATCTGACCTGCGTGTCGGACGAGCGGCTCGCGCGCTTGCGGGCGACGCCTTCGGCTGCGCTCGGCACGAGTCGTCATCGACCCAGCGAATCCGAGATCACGACGATCCTCGACCGGTTCGCGAAGCTGGGCATTACGGCGTTCCTGCCGATCGGTGGCAACGACACCGCTGAGACAGCACTGCGTCTGCACGCCGAAGCCGCGCAGCGCGGCCAGACGTTGCAGGTCGTGACCATCCCCAAGACCATTGACAATGACCTTCCTGAAACCGACCACTGCCCGGGCTACGGCTCGATCGCGCGCTACACCGCACTGGCGGTGCGCGACGCCGCGTTCGATACACGGGCAATGCGCCAGATCTATCCGGTGAAGATCATCGAGGTCATGGGCCGCAACGCCGGCTGGCTCACCGCCAGCGCTGGCCTGGCCCTCAGCGACGATCTCCCACAGCCAATCCTCTGCCTGCCGGAACGACCCGTCGACGGCGTCGACACGCTGACGCAGCTTGTCGCGGCGACAATCGATCGCGACGGCTACGCCGTGCTGATAACGCCGGAGACGATGCGCTGGGCGGATGGGACGCCGGTCGGCGGTACGACGCCGGAGTGGACCGACGCCTTCGGGCATGCGTACTACCGCGGAGTCGGCACCACGCTGAGCCGCGAGCTCAGCAGCCGCCTCGGCATTCAGGCACGCTACGACAAGCCGGGCACAATCGCACGCATGGCGATGGGCTCGGCGTCATCAACTGACCTGACTGAGGCCGAACAGGTTGGACGGGCAGCTGTCCAGCGCGCTATCGGCGGAGACTCCGGTGTGATGGTGACTATCTGCCGGACAAGCACTGATCCTTACACTGTTGATTACGGCGTCGCGCCGCTCGATCGCATTGCGACCATCGAGCGACGCCTGCCGGATTCCATGATCGATCCAACCGGCCACAGCGTCACGAACGAGTTCCGCGCCTGGGCGCGACCGTTACTGGGCGATCCTATGCCGGAGTACGAGGTACTCATATGAACGCATTCGAGCGACAGACGATTCGACACCTCATGAGTGTTTCTGCAACGATCCTCATCCCCTTCGTGCTCGTCGGGGCACTGCTCGGGGGCTGGGCAGGCGTGTTCATCGCCGTCGGGATCGGCCTCGGCGTGCAGGCCCTCGCCTTTGCGATGGCGCGGCCACTGCTGCTGCGGATGATGCGGGCGGATATTGCAGATTCCGAAACACACCCTGAGCTGCTCAGCACGGTCTACGAACTGGCGGATGCAGCGGGCGTGTCACGCCCTGTCGTCGCAATCTCGCAGATTCGCACGCCGAACGCGTTCGCGGCTGCTACGCCGGGCGGCGGGATCATCGGCGTGACAGCCGGCCTGCTCGAGTTCCTGCCGCACGACCAGCTCGCGGCTGTGCTGGCTCACGAAATCGCCCACCTTGAACGGCGCGACCGCACCGGCGTGACGATCGCTGCGATGCTCGGTTCGCTGCCGGGCTACATCGCCGCCGCCAGCGGCTCTGACCTGCTCTACGACCGCGCGTTCCGACGCCGCATTCCACGCGCCTGGGGCGGGCGGCATCTGCGGCCGATTCGCGATGCGATCGCGTTCGTCAGCATGCCGTTCACGGCACTCCTCATTCGCGTCAGCTCCGAGCGCAGCGATGAGTTCCATGCCGATGCTGAGGCGGCCCGACTGATCGGCGACCGTGAACCGCTGATCGCCGCGCTGCGCAAGATCGGCGCGCTGGCCGGACGAGTGCCAGCTCCGGTGAACCCGGCGCTCTGCAGCCTGATGGTTATCCATCCGTTCGGACCGGAGCGGTTGAGTCGGCTGATCGACACGCACCCAACAACGGGCGAGCGCGTTGCACGATTGGCCGATGCCGAAGCCGACCTGTGACCGACACTCCGACAATCTCTGATTTGCTGGCTCCAGGACTCTGCGTCGTCTTCTGCGGCTACAACCCTTCGCTCACATCGAGTGCCACCGGCAACCACTACGCCTTCCCCGGCAATCGCTTCTGGCGCGTACTGGAGGCAGCCGGGATCACCGAGCGACGCTACCTGCCGTCTGAAGACACTGAGCTGCTGGCAAAGGGCATCGGCTTTACCAACATCGTCGCGCGACCGACCCGGCGAGCTGATGAGCTGACGCGTGACGAGATTCGCGAGGGAGCGGCCCTGCTGCGCGAGAAGATCGAGCGCTACCGACCAGCGGCGATGGCCTATACCGGCATCGGCGTGTATCGCTGGCTGCGCGGCTCATCGCGACCGACCTGGGGCATCCAGCCGGAGCCGGTTGTCCCCGGAACGGTCGATCTCGTCCTGCCTTCGCCATCGGGCCTCAACCGCATGACCTTCGATGAGCTTGTCGAGCATTACCGCGCAGTCGTGCCATTTCTCGACCAACGGGCTTGACAATTGAGCCGCACGATCTGACCCTCGTCGTACTGACAACCGCCTGAAAGGGAGCATGACGTGATTGAGATTGATCGCCAGGCGCTGATCGACACGACGGCGGAGCTGGTCCGCATCCCATCCATCAACCCGAGCCTCGTTCCGGGAGCGAGCGGCGAGAAGGACATCGCCGAGGCGATTGCGGCGCGGCTGCGCAAAACGCCGGGCATCACCGTTGAGCTGCAGGATGCGGGCGATGGACGACCGAACGTGATTGCATCGGTGGGCTCCGGCTCCGGGCGAACGCTCATGCTCAACGGTCACATCGATACGGTCGGCGTCGCCGGTATGGAAGACCCGTATTCAGGTCGAGTCGAGGGCAACCGGCTCTACGGCCGCGGCGCGGACGATATGAAGGCGGCGATGGCTGCCGCGCTGGTGCTGCTGGAAACGATCGCGAATGCTGGCGACTTCCCCGGCAAGCTCATCGTTACCTTCGTCGTTGACGAGGAGCACTCCAGCATAGGCACTGAAGCGATCTGCCGCGAGATTGAGCGCTGGAAGCCTGACGCCGCCCTGATCCTCGAAGCGACCGGACTGAACCTCTGCATCGCCCACAAGGGCTTTGTCTGGGCGACGATTACGACGCTGGGATTCGCCGCACACGGCAGCCGCTACGAAGTCGGCATCGATGCAATCGCACACATGGGGCGTGTTCTGTCGAAGCTTGAGCAGTATTCGCGCGACCTCGAAGCACGCGAGCCGCACCCGCTGGTTGGTCCGCCGTCAATGCACGCATCGCTCATTCGTGGTGGGCAGGAGCTGTCGTCGTATCCCGAGAAGTGCGAGCTGGAGATCGAGCGCCGGACGATCCCCGGCGAGTCGCGCGAGAGCGTGACCCGCGAGCTGCAGGAGATACTCGACGCGCTGGCGAGCGAGGACGAGCAGTTCGAGGCGTCGCTGGAAATCGGCCTGAGCCGCGACTCGTTCGAGATCGGTCGCGAAGCCGAGATCGTGCAAACGGTCGGTCGCGTCGCTCAGGAGGTGCGGGGCGAAGCGCCGGAGATCCTCGGGGCGGCCGGGTGGATGGATTCGTCACTGCTCGACAAGGTCGGCGTGCCGGTCGTCATCTTCGGGCCGGACGGTGATGGCGGCCACGGGCTCGTGGAGTGGTCCGATCTGGATGTGCTCGAAACGTTCGCCACGATTCTCGGGCAGGTGTGCTACGACTATTGCGCAGCGCGCTGACCTAGCGGCGGCGCTGCTCCGACCAGTCCTTGAGGCGCTCGGCGAGGACGTGCATGCCGCCACGCGCTGACTCCGGATCGGCCGGAGTCACGCCAAAACGACGCATGATCCGGTCGACCACGACTGAAAGCAGGACGGCAACGCAGACAACGAAGATGACCCAGGCGAGCATCAGCCCTCCAGCCCGTGAGATCGACACGCCGGATACGCGGTTGTCGTATCTGGCACCATTGAGCATACCCTCTTCTGGTGGCCCGCACCGGAGCGGGCCGCTATCATTGCTAGTCGCGACCGAACGTACAGAGCCTGCCCGCTGCTGCGGTTGCTCATGAAGACTCTCAGGAGCATCGATGTCCACCGGTGACCTACTCTTCATCTTCGCCTTCATCGTCCTGCCGACGATCATTCTCGTCAGCTGCATCTGGACGCTCCTGCTGATCCGCGCGGGCGTGCTCCTGCCGGAGCGTCGCCACATTCAGCCGGCCGCAGAGACGACAAGCGCTGGGTTGAGCGACGATGTCATTGAGGACACCGCCGTCGAAACGGCGATTGTCACCGCACCAACTGCCGCGGTCGTGGCCGTCGAGCCGGAGCCGGAGGTAGCGCCCGTCGTTGTGGCGGAAGAGCCGGTTGTCGAAGCGCCGGTGGCCGATCCAGAACCGGTCTTTGTCAGCGAGGCCGTTGAGGACACAGAGGCGGAGCCGCTGGCAGACGATGTGGCCGACGAGCGTTTCGAGCAGACCACCGACTTCCCGGTAATCACCGATGCGATGCTGGCCGAGGCGAACGAGCATGAGCAGGTCGATGCTGAGGATGACGTGGTGGTCGTGTCACAGCCCGAACCTGTAGCCGAGCAGCCCGCCATGCCGATGCCTGCGCCGGTCGCCGAACAGCTGGCTACGCCGCCGGCTCCGGAGGCGTCGCAACCAGACCCTGCACCAGAGCTGGACGTGCTGTTCGTCCCGCTACCGGACGACGAGCCGGCCGACGACTTCGCTGACGTGGCGGCGGACGCACCTGCGGCCGACGACGCCGCTGCTGACGATGAGCAGGATGGCGAGAGCGGCGGGATGCGCGAAGGTCGCTCCCGGCGCAAGCCGGTGCGCCGGGTCGCCCAGCTACGCCCGTCGGAGGAGCAAGCCAACAGCATCAGCCCGATGGGCAGTCTGCTGCGCCGCTCCCGCTCCGGGTCCTCGCGCTAACAGCGCACGCTAGCGCGCCAGATCGAACGCCTCATGCAGCGCCCGGACGGCGCGGGTTGCCTCGTTGCCGGCGATGGCGCACGAGATATTCAGCTCGCTCGATCCCTGTGCAATCGCGATGATGTTAATGCCGGCTGCGCCGAGCGTCGAGAAGACGCGACCAGCCACGCCCGGTGTGCCACGCATGCGCTCGCCGATGACGGCGACGATAGCGAGGTCGCGGTCAACGACAATCGACTCGACCCGGCCCATCTCCAGGTCCGGGGCGAACTCGGCCCGCAACTCGCGCTCGATCGCTGCGACGTGGCCCTCCTCCAGCAGGAAGGTCAGCGAGTGCTGCGACGATGCCTGCGAGATCATGTAGACGTTCGCGTTTGTGCGACCGATCGCGCGGAAGATACGGCTCGTCGTGTCGGTCACGCCGATCTGACCACGCCCGAAGACCGTGACAGCCGCAAAGCCGGTGACTGACGCCAGCGCCTTTGCCGGTCGGCGGGTGCCGTTATCACCATTTTCCTGGCCCGGCGCGTCCGCGCCGATCAGCGTCCCGACGTGATCCGGATTGAAGGTGTTCTGAATCCGAATCGGGATGCCTTTCTCAACCGCCGGATGCATCGTCTTCGGGTGAATCACCTTCGCGCCGAAGTAGGCGAGCTCGGTCGCCTCGGCGTAGCTCACGCGATCCAGCATGCGCGCCTCGGGCACGATGCGCGGGTCGGCGGTCAGGACGCCATCGACGTCGGTCCAGATCTGCACCTCGTCAGCGTCGAGCGCGTAGCCGAGAATGGCCGCCGAATAATCCGAGCCGCCGCGACCCAGCGTCGTCGTCAGCCCTTGCTCGTCCGCGCCGAAGAAGCCGGTGACAATCGGCATCACGCCGGTCTGAAAGAGCGGCTCCAGTGTCGAACGCGCGCGGAAGGTGGTGCGATCCAGCAGCGGCGATGCGTTGCCGAAGACGCTATCGGTCACGATCAGCGTGTCGGCTGGAACAGCCTGGGCCGGGATGCCACGGTCCTCGAGCGTCGCCGCAACCAGCAGTGTGCTCATCCGCTCGCCGAAGGACGCGATCCGGTCGCGGGCGCGGGCGGTGCATTCGCGCAGGACATAAATCGAATAGAGCAGACGCGACACCTCGTCGGCGTGGTGGGCGATGAGAGCCTCGGTCTGCCGACGCCGCTCGGCGTCCTCGACCAGCTCGAAGAGCGCCGCGAAGTGCGGAGCCAGCAGATCGGCCCGCACGGCGTCAACGCCCTCGGAATCACCGTGCGCTGCTGCGTCGGCGCGCGACAGCAGCAGATTGGTAATGCCGCTCATGGCCGAAAAGACACCGACGATGCGCTCGTCCTGCGTCCGCTGCGCGGCGAGAATGTCGGCCGTATTCGAGATCGCGGCCGCGCTGCCTACTGAAGTCCCACCGAATTTCAATACCCGCATCGTCGTCCCCATAATGCTGTTCAACCCGCATGCCACGCGCTCCGGCGACGCCGGAGCATCACGTGATTGTGACATGTCCGCGTCATTGGCTGGTAATAGACGGCAATGCGACAATCGAGCGACGCGATGCGGGCCGAAGAAGAGGGGAAGACATGGTACAGATCGAGATTGATCCGGCAGTCGTCGAAGAACGCATCATGACGCTCGGCGCGATCGGTGCCTGCCATGACACCGGCGTCTGCCGCGCCGCGCTGACGCCGGAGTGGATCGACGCACAGGCACTGGTTGAGCAATGGTGCAAGCAGATCGGCCTCACCACCCGCATGGACGCCGTTGCGAACCTCTGGGGTCGGCTGGAAGGAACCGAGGGCGGTATGGTCATCGCCTCCGGCTCGCACATCGACTCGCAGCTGCCAGGCGGCCGCTACGACGGTGCCCTTGGCATCATCGCAGCAATCACCGCTGTCGAGGCGCTGAAGCGCCAGTTCGGCGCGCCGAAGCGTCCGCTAGAGATCGTCTCGTTCTGCGAAGAAGAGGGCAGCCGCTTCAACGGCGCGCGCTTCTGGGGCTCGCGGGGCATTAGCGGCGCGATTGCCGAAGGAGACGCTGAGGCGATCTCGAGCTACGACGGCACCACATTGGCCGAAGCAATGCGCGACATCGGCCTTGATCCCGCCAGGTTCGCCGACGCGGTTCGCCACGACATCGAAGCATTCATCGAGCTGCATATCGAGCAGGGGCCGGTGCTGGAGCTGGAAGACCTGCCGGTCGGCGTCGTCAACATCATCAACGGCTCGAAGGGCTACAACGTTCGCGTTGTTGGCGAGACAAACCACGCCGGCGCGCGCCCAATGGACACGCGCCGAGACGCGCTGGTCGGTGTCGCCGAAATGGTTCTGGCGATCAATCAGAACGCGCTGACAATGGGTCGGCCAGCCGTCTCAACTGTCGGGCGGCTGAACGTCGATCCGAACCTTGGTCCTGCGGTTCCAGGAAAGGTCGACTTCACGATCGACTGCCGCCACAACGACGCGGCAAAGCTCGAGGAGCTTTCCAGCGCCCACGAGCAGGCGATCACACGCATTGCCGAAAAGCGCGACCTGGAAATCAGCTGGACCAGCCGACCGCCGCTCGCGCCGTGCCCCTGCGATCCGGAGATCGTCCGCGTCCTCGAAGAATCGGCCAAGAGCCAGAACATCCCGTCGCTGACGATGCCCAGCGGGGCACTGCACGATACGCAGCGCATCTCGGAGGTCGCACGGGTCGCAATGGTCTTCGTCCGTAGCAAGGATGGCCGCAGCCATACGCCGGAAGAGTTCACCTCAATTGAGGACGCGGTCGCTGGAATCAGGGTTCTGGCCGGTGCGCTCCACGCGCTTGCCTACTGATGCGTCGGTGGCATCGATGGCTGCTGACGGGCTTTCTCGTCTGCGCAACCGCGCTGCTCGTTCTTGCGCTCGGCTTTGCGTCGTATCGCGGCTCGCGCGAACACCGCACCGTCGAGCCGACCGCAGCACTCGAGCAGGCAATCGAAACCGCGCGGCGCGCAGAAGCGACACAGGCAGCGCCAACACCGACCGTCGTGCCGCCAACGGCATCGACGCAACCCGCGCCATCAATTGCAGCGCCAACTGCAACGGCAGATGCCTCACCGACGGCTACACCGATGCCTGCGCCTGACCGGGTGACTGCCCAGCTCTGGCGCTGGCGTGCCGCCACGGCATGGACGGCAATGAACCGGACGTTCGCCGTCGAGGACACGGGCCTCTATCGCGAACGCTACGGTGTGAATGCGAAGTTTGATGTCGCCTTCCTCTGGCCCATGACGCAGGTCTTCGGCAGCGCAACCGACCTGGCCAGCCTCTCACCGCCGCTCGCATCACGGGCGGACGTGCGGACCGTTACCGACGCGCTCGCCGGCTATCGCGACGATTCTCGCGAGCCGCCCGGATTCTCGTCATATCTCGCGCCGCCGGTCGGCTGGCTGAGTGATCGCTACTATGACGACAACGTCTGGCTCGGCGTCGAGCTGGTGCGCTCATACGACATTACTCACGACCCGGACGCCCTGAAATACGCCGATGAGATCTTCGATTTCCTGATTTCCGGTTGGGACACCGAGGGTCCAGACGAGGGTGGTATCTACTGGATCGAGTCCGACTCAAACCATGACCGCAACACGGTCACGACCGGCACTGCGGCCCTGCTCGGCCTGATGCTGCACGACAGGCTGTCTGACGAAGCGCGGCGCATTGAGGTGCTTGACTGGTCGGCGCGGATGTACGCCTGGGTATACGAATACCTGGCGGACGAGGACGGGATCTTCAGGGATCACGTACGGGATGATGGCTCAATCGACTATGCCGTCTACTCCTACAACCAGGGGGCGATGATCGGCGCGAACCTCTGGTTCCATCGGCTGACCGGCGACGCGCTCTTCCTTGACCGTGCGACCCGCACAGCCCAGGCTGTGCTGGCACTGGAAGATGGTCGCTATTTCGAGGGGCAGGAGATCGCATTCAATGCCATCTTCTTCCACTATCTGCTCGACCTCGACCAGATCCGGCCCGACCCTGCCTATCGTCAGGCGCTGCTGCGCTATGCGGACTACATCTGGAACGAGCGGCGCGACCCGGAGAGCGGGCTAGCCACGACATCGATGCCGCTGACGCTGCTCGATCAGGCGGCGATGGTGCGGCTGCTGGCGCTGGCTGCCGCAGCCAGCGAGTAACCAAGCGCAAAGCTGGCCAGCCAGATTTGCGATACTGCATCTGCCGACACGGGTAAACGAAGGGACGAACCGGCCATGCCGATCGGCGATGTACTGCGTGGGCAGCGAATCCGCCTCGACGCCATCAACCGCGACGACCTGCCAGCGATGATGGGCTGGTGGCAGGACAACCCGGCGCTACGGCACTTCGACGCCATCCCGGCCTTGCCGCGCACACTGGAGCAAGTTCAGCAGTGGGCCGAGGCGTACCACGACTCCGACAAGGGCTTTCGCTTTGCCATCCGGCTGCTGGCTGACAGTCGGATCATCGGTGTCATCGACATCGATGGCATTCTCTGGAACCAGCGCGTCGGCTGGATCAGCCTGATCATCGGGGATGACGCGTTCCGTGGGCAGGGCTTCGGGCAGGAGGCGATGGAAGTCGCCATGCGTTTTGCCTTCGATGAGCTGAACCTGCACCGGCTGCAGCTTTCAGTGTTCGCCTATAACACCAACGCTATTGCGCTTTACGAGCGGCTGGGGTTCCAGCTTGAGGGCGCAATGCGCGAGTTCGTGCAACGCGACGGCCAACGCTACGACATGCAGATCTACGGTCTGCTGTACGACGAATGGCGTTCGATGCATGCAGCGCAGGCTACTGACAATGAGCGATGACACCCACGATGCACTGTTGCAATTCTTCAGTGCGCTATCCGACGAATCAAGGCTGGCGCTTGCCGGCTCGCTCGCCCGCACGTCGGCGACGGTTGATGAGCTGGTCGAAGCCACGGGCCAACGGCGGCAGGACATCGTCCGCAACCTGGGGATGCTCGCGACAGCGGGCATCGTTGAGACAGAGCCGGACGACCGGGCGCGTTGGCGGCTGGCGGCTCAGCAGTTGCGTGAGCAGCGTCGAGCGGCGCTCGCCCGCCAGTCCACGCCGCCGAGCGACATCCCGGCAGATGCGACCGAGAATGAGCGCCGGGTGCTGGCGACGTTCTTCGACGGCGAGCGGCTGAAGGAGATACCGGTTGGGCGCGAGAAGAAGCTGATCGTGCTGCGCTGGCTCGCAGGTCGATTCGCGGCGGGCAGGCGCTACGATGAGCGCGAGGTCAACGCGATTATCAAGCAGCATCACGCCGATTCGGCGGCGTTGCGCCGCGAAATGGTCGATCACGGGCTAATGCGGCGCGAGTCCGGCGTGTACTGGCGGGTGGATGATGCGCCGACGTCCGACTAGCCACCGTTGGCGCTGATTGATCTGCGTCGGCATACTCAACAGAATACATCCGGCGCACGCGCCGCCTGACCATCGACGTGATCACAGGAGGAACGACCGCAATGGGGCTGATGGACGGCAAGAAGTGCCTTGTCATGGGGATCGCAAACCAGCGCTCAATCGCCTGGGGGATCACGCAGGCGCTGCACCGCGAGGGTGCATCACTGGCGTTCGCCTATGCTGGCGAGCGGATTCGATCGAACGTCGAGAAGCTGGCGGCGACGCTGGAGACTGACGAGGAGATCCCCATCCTGCCGTGCGACGTGCAGGACACGGCCCAGATCGAAGCACTGTTCGACACGCTGAAGGACCATTGGGGCAGCCTGGATGTGTTCGTCCATTCAATCGCCTTTGCGCGACAGGAGGATCTGTCCGGCACGTTCAGCGAGCTCCCGTGGGACGGCTACGCACTCGCTCAGCATGTCTCGGCATACTCGCTGATTGAAACCAGCCGCTTCGCCAAGCCGCTCATGGAAGCAGCAGGCGGCGGGAGCATCATGACGCTTTCCTATCTGGCCGCCGAGCGCGTCGTTGACAAGTACAACGTCATGGCGGTCGCGAAGGCGGCGCTCGAATGCAACATGCGCTACCTCGCCGCCGAATTCGGACCCAGCAACATCCGCGTCAACGCCATTTCGGCCGGGCCGCTCAAGACGCTCGCGGCCAGCGCCGTGAAGGGCATCAGCACGGCACGCGATGTCATGGAGGAGCGCGCGCCGCTGCGCCGCAACATCACCCAGGAAGAGGTCGGCAACGTCGGTCTGTTCCTCGCGTCGAATCTGTCGTCCTGCGTGACCGGCGAAACGATCTACGCTGACAACGGGTTCAACATCCTGGCGATGTAGCGTCGGTGAACGAGGCTGACCGGCCAACTGAGCACGGCACGTCCAGCGTCACCTGGCTCGGGCACTCGACGACGCTGATCCGGACCGGCGGGCAGCACCTGCTGACCGATCCGATCCTGCGGCGTCGAGTCGCGCATCTTCAGCGCCGCCGCGACATTCGTCCGGCGGCGCAGCCGCCTCAGATCGACGTTGTCCTGCTCTCGCATCTCCATCTCGATCACGCAGACTTGCCGACCCTGCGTCGGTTGGGCGATTCTGCGCCACTGATCGTGCCGCAGGGCGCAGCGGATTGGTTGCGACGGCGCGGCCTGCCGCACGCTGAAGAGATCGCCATCGGTGAAACGCGCCTGATCGGCAATACACGTGTGCGAGCGGTTTCGGCAATGCACTCTGGCCATCGCATTCCGTTCGGACCAACGACCGAGACAATCGGCTTCGTTATCGAAGGTAGCCACACGATCTACTTCGCTGGCGACACCGATCTGTTTGATGACATGGCCACGCTGGGGGCTGAGATCGATCTGGGGCTGATTCCGGTCTGGGGCTGGGGGCGCACGCTCGGCACCGGCCACCTCGACCCCGAGCGCGCAGCTCGGGCGGTTGGCCTGATTCAGCCGCGCCTGGCTGTACCGATCCATTGGGGGACGTTCCACCCCTATGGCACCGGCCTGCGCGATCGCCGCTTCCTGACCGAGCCGGCCAGGCAGTTCGCTGATTTTGCGCGCGCTCTTGCGCCGGACGTACACATCCACATCGCCGAACCCGGTGACGAGATCCGGCTGGACTAACCGCTACTGCTGCGCTTTCGGCATGGCCGAGTCGGCAACCTCAGGCAGCGCCTCGCTCGCGCCACGCCAGCGGCGCAACGGCTCGCGCGCCTGCGCGAACGTCCAGACGACGAAGAAGATCGCGGTCGCCACCAGGACAATCGCAGCGCCGGATGCCACGTTCCAGTAGTACGAGATGTATAGCCCGCAGATGCCGGACACAACCCCGATACCGGCCGAGAGCACCAGCATCGGCGGCAGGCGATCAGCCACAAGGCGCGCGGTCGCAGCCGGCGTAATCAGCATCGCCAGAACCAGAATGTTGCCGACGGTCTGCAGGGCCGTCACGATGGCCAGCGCCAGCAGGATCAGAAAGAGCTGGTCGTAGCGCCACAGGTGGACGCCGAGCGATGTCGCCAACGTGCGATCGAACGTAATCAGGACGATCTCACGGCGAAAAATCAGCAGCACGGTCAGCACGACAACAGCAATGGCCGCCGTCAGCAGCAGGTCGGTCTGGCTGACACCAAGGATGTTACCGAGCTGGAACGAGGTCAGGTCGCGCGAATAGGAGCGCGTCGAGCTGATCAGGGCAATGCCGAGCGCAAACGCGCCAGCGAACATCACGCCGATGGCCGTGTCTTCGTGCAGGCGTTCGGACTGGCTGAGGATGCCGATCCCGAGCGAGACGACGGCCGCCGCGACGAGCGCGCCGATGAAGATGCTCGAGCCGAGCAGGAACGCGATGACGATGCCGGGGAAGACGGCGTGCGCGAACGCGTCACCGACGAACGCCATGCCGCGCAGGACGACGAACGCGCCGACAACACCGCAGACGAGCCCGACGATCATGATCGCCAGGAAGGCGTGCTGCATGAAGACGAGCTGCCACGGCTCGGTGATCCAGCCAACGATCGACAGGCTATACATGGACGTGCGCGTCCTCGCCGTGGATGTGCAGGTGCGAGATGTCGCCGAACGCGACTGCGATCGTCACCGGCGTCAGCGCCTCGGCAGGTGGGCCAAGCGCGACTGTCCGACGGTTCAGAACCAGCACGCGGTCGCTGACATCCCGCGCGCAATCGAGGTTGTGGGTCGCCATCACGACGCACTTGCCGTCCTCGCGCAATGAGTGGATGACCTGCTCGAACAGCGCTTCGGTTGGTGCATCGACGCCGGTGAACGGCTCATCGAGCAGGTAGATCGCCGCCGGTCGGATGAGAGCACGAGCCAGAATGACGCGTTGCTGCTGTCCGCCCGAGAGACGCCCGATCTGAGTATCGGCATGGTGGCGCATGCCAACGACATCCAGCGCCCGAAGCGCATCGTTGCTACTCTCGCGGCGGAGCGGCCGCCAGCGGCTGGTCTCGCGATACGCGCCCATCAGGACGAGATCGAGGACGCTGGCCGGCAGTGACCAATCAAGCTTGTCGCGCTGGGGGACGTAATTGATCTCCTGGCGAGGATGGCTGCCGAGTGATCGGTCGAAGGTGATTGTTCCGCGATCGGGACGCACATGACCGGCGATGATCTTCAGCAGCGTGCTCTTGCCTGCGCCGTTCGGCCCGACGAAGCTGACGACCTCGCCGGCACGGAGCGTCAGGGACACATGATCGAGTGCCACGCGGTCATCGTAGCTCGCGGAGATATCTGTGAGCGCAACCAGGTCGCCGGTGCTCAACGTAGCGCCTCCACAATCCGCGTCGTGTCCGTCCGCATCATCCCGATGTAGGTATCAGCGCCGCTGCCGTCCGGGCCGAGCGAGTCCCCATAGAGATCGCTGACCACTGAAACCCCGGCATTATTGGCGATCTGATTCGCCAGCGCCGGATTCAGCGCCGCCTCGGTGAAGATCGCCTTGACGCCAGACTCCTTAATCGCGTCGATCAGCGCGGCAGTATCGCGTGCTGAAGGCTGCGACTGCGAATCAAGGCTCGGGATGATTGTGCCGATCAGCGTGAGACCGTACGCGTGAACATAGTAGCCAAAGGCGTCATGATTCGTCACGATCTTGCGCTGATCCTCAGGGATCGTCGCAATTTGCTCCCGAATCCAGCCGTCGAGATCGTCCAGCTCGGCGAGGTAAGTATCGGCGTTGGCTTCGTAGGCAGCGCTGTTGTCGGGATCAGCAGCGATCAGCGCGTCGCGGATGTTGGCGACCATGATCTTGGCGTTGGCCACATCGAACCAGACATGCGGGTCGTTGTGGCCATGATCGTGGTTAGCCTCGTCATCATGATCGTGCTCAGCGGCCGCCAGCGGGGTGATGCCGTCGGTGACGATCGTTACCGGCGCATTCGTCTCGGACGCATCGATCATGTCGGATACCCAGGCATCGAGATCCAGGCCGTGCTCGATCACAACATCCGCGTTGGCGACAAAGCGCATCTCGCGCGGCGTCGGTTCGTACGAGTGGGGGTCGGCATTCGCCGGCACGATGCTCTGCACATCGACGTGCTCGCCACCGACGTTGCGGGCCATGTCGGCGATAATCGTGGTTGTTGTCACGACGTTGAGCTTGCCGGGAGCGTTCGATTCTTCACCACCACAGGCGGCAAGCACCACGCTTCCAATAACAAGTAGAACTAGTGCCGGAATAATTCGCATTCCGATCCGCCGCATACCCCGCGCCCCGCTCATCCGTCGCACGACTTACCCAGTATTGATACCGAGTCTCAATAACGTAGTCGATGATACCGTGTCACTTGCGCTGCGCCAAGAGCAATCGTGCGGAAGATCCCGCTGCCGCTGCGGATCGGGTACGATCGCGGCCAGATAGTGGGAAGAGAGTGGGCGTATGCGACGTTACGGATACAGGTGTGGCTCGTGTGCCGAAGAGTTCGACATCGAGCGGCCGGTCGAAGAAGCAGGTGAGCCGACGACCTGTCCATTCTGTGGGCAGGTCGCTACGCGCATATTCCATGCGCCAAAGTTTCTTTTCAAGGGCGATCCAAGTGATAACCGGCCGGTTTGGCACAATCACGGTGCGTTTGGCCACGCACATCCACCCCGCCGCGGGCATCACCCGCCGGGTATCGAAGACGAGTGAACCGTTCACCGTCAAATGCAGGTAGAGGACAGTTAATGGCGAAGACAGTACAGATTTCCGACGCCGTGCGGGCATTCCTGAACGAGCCGCGCTTTGCAGTGCTGGCGACGATCGGCGCAGATGGCACACCGCAGCAATCCGTCATGTGGTACGAGCTGCAGGGCGACACGATTATGATGAATACGACCGCAAGCCGAGTGAAGAACAGCAATGTTCGGCGTGACCCGCGCGTCTCGATGTGCTTCGAGGAGGGCTACACCTACGTCGCCATCCGCGGCACGGTGACCGAGATCATCGATGACACGGAGACCGCCGAGAATGACATCATCTCTCTGGCGATCCGCTATAACCCCGGAACGTCGCCGGACGAATACGGTCATTTCCGCACCGGCGATCGTCAGACACTCCGAATCTCGATCGACAAGCTCACATCGCACGGCCTCACCGACTAGTACCCCCTGCCGCACCATCCAGAACGGCCAGCGGGAATGTATTCAGCAACGAGGCGAGCGGCAGTACGCCGTTCGCCTCGTGCTGTGCCCCCGTCAGCATATTGACCCAACCCGAGGGAGCATCGCTCGGAAGAAGAACGCGCGTGTCGCCCCAGACATCCGGGCCGAGCGGAGCCTGCCCGACCTCCATGCCAGTAGCACGGGCAAGCGTCGCGAAAAGGCGCGGCGCAACGGTGATCGCCCAGGCGTTGCCATCGCGCCGGGCGAAGGCCACGACGTGCCTCCGGCGAGCCCCGACCACTTCGAGCGGGATGTACTCACCGCCGACCAACAGTGCTGGGTTACTCCGGCGATAGCGTGCCAGCCTCTGCGTCACGAACAGCTTCACCGCGCCGTCGGGCCAATCGGCGAGCAGAGCAGCGGGGTCCGGTGATTCGCAGCGATCGAGGAGTGCGGCGCGGCCGGCGAAGTCGACTGGGCGACGGTTGTCGGGATCGACGAGGCTGAGATCCCAGAGCTCGGTCCCCTGATAAAAGTCCGGCACTCCCGGCGCAATCGCCTTCAGCGCCAGTTGGGCGAGTGAATTCAGCGCGCCGTACCAGGCGACCTCGCGCTGGAATGGCAGGAAGTCATCCAGGAAGGCGCGGTTGTCCGGCGCAAGGATCGCATCGACGAAGTCGGCGACCGCCGTCTCGTACTCCGCATTCACATCGACCCAGCTCGTGTGTTGCTTCGCCTCGCGACCGGCCTTCTGCAGATACTGCTTGAGCCGGTCAGCAAACGCCGCATGATCGGCGTCCTCAAATGGCCAGGCACCGACGAGCGTCTGATACATCAAGTATTCGGTGTTGCCTTCCGGCACGAGCGTGCCATCGTCCTCGCGCAGAAAGCGTCGATTTGCCTCGCGCCAGCGATCGACACGTTCGGACCAGTCGTCGACCAGCTCCGACAGCACAGCGATGCGCGCGCGAACATCCTCGCTGCGCTTCGTGTCGTGCGTTGAGGTGGCATTCATCGTTTCCGGCCAGTCCGCGGCGCGCTTCGCAATCTCGGCATGAAAGGCGTCCGGCTCGATGCCGACGACATCCGGCTCACCGCCGACATCGTTCAGGGCGATCAAGCGGTTGTAGATGTAGAGCGCGGTGTCCTCATAGCCTTTGGCCATCACCGGACCACTGAACTGCTGGAAGCGCATGACGAACGGGATGCGCTCATCCGGCTGGCCGGCCTCGAGATAGCCAACCGGCTCCAGCAGCAGCACGCGACGGATGTAGCGCAGAGCCCGGCGCAGCTCGGGCCGATGCTGAATCGCGGTGTCGATGACCTGCTCGATCACCGGACGGTCCTCTTCGCGGACACCGACCGGGGTCGTGTAGGTGCGGTAGACCGGAAAGCGCGCAATCACCTCGGTCAGCGCCTGGCCAAGCTCGCGCTGGCCGAGATCGCGGCCGTAACGATCCGAGGCGGTCAGCCGATCGAGCCAGACGACGAGACCGCGCACGTCACCAGAGAAGAGGTCGGCCATGACTCGACGCTTCTGCTGATAGACAATCTCAGCCAGGCTGTCATCGATACCGCTGAAGCGCCGGTAGAGCGCATCCAGTTTCGGCTCGGCATCGCGGTCGACAAACAGAGCGGTGGCGAGATTGAGGAAGTCGTAGCCAGTCGTACCGGCAACCGGCCAATCGGACGGCAGGCTCTCGCCGGCGGTGAGGATCTTCTCGACAACGACATAATAGTCGCCATCGCCGCCGCCACGTTCCGTGTGGGCAGTGCGCATCAGCGTCTGCAGTCGTTCGAGATACTCGCGCGGATCGTGCAAGCCATCAACATGATCCACGCGCAGCGCAGCAACCTGCCCGGCGTGCTCCATCTCCACCAATCGGGCGTGGCGAGCGGTGAACACCTCGGGATCCTCAACGCGCATCGAGACGAGGTCAGCGATGTCGAAGAAGCGACGATAGTTAATTTCGGTACTGGCTACGCGCCAGTAGGCCAGCCGGTAGGCCTGATCTGAGAGGATGCGATCGAGCGTGTCGAAGCTTGACGGCTCGCCGATCTGGCCGTTGATGAGCGTTAGATTCTCGGCAAGGAAGTCGCGAACGACGTCACTCGCCGACGCAAGCTGCCATAGTCGGCGCTTGAGCTGGCCGGTCTCCTCGCGGCGGCGCGTGATCGCAGCCGGGTCGGTCGTGAAGCGGTCCGGCATCTCGTCGCACAGCTCGATCAACCCCTCATAAGCACGCAACGTATCGCTGTCGGCGGCGAGGCGCTCCTTGAGCAGACCGTAGCGCTGCTCCAGGACGAGGCGGTAGGTCGTAGGGTCGAGCGGCATGCGGTTGTCGTAGTAGGAGACAGTCAGGCCATCCTCCACCAGCTCGATCTGCAACTGCTGGGCTTCGAGGACGACACCATAGTGGTCGCCGAGTATCGGCAGCAGCACCTTGCGATCGAGCGGCTGGCCGCTGGCGCTCTCATACCAGGCGATATCGAAGTAGGTGGCGTATTCCGAACTCTGGCCGTTCTCCAGCACGCTCCACCACCAGTCGTTCGCCGGACTGGCGGCCATATGGTTCGGGACGATATCCAGCAGGATGCCGAGGCCGTGCGCCGCGACAGCGTCGGCCAGTCTGGCGAAGCCCTCCTCACCGCCCAGCTCCGGATTGATCGTCGTCGCGTCGGTGACATCATAGCCGTGCTGGCTGCCGCTGCGTGCTTTCAGAATTGGCGAGAGATAGAGATGCGAAATGCCGAGCCGCTCCAGATACGGCACGAGCGCGGTCGCATCGTTGAACCCGAACGCGGGTGTGAGCTGGAGGCGGTAGGTAGCTATCGGTCGCATCGCGGCGGACGCATCCTCTCGTCGTCAGGCTGAGCCGGTGCGCGCCAGCACGACCGCCGAACGGGCCGGCAGATCGATCCGCGTGGCGTCCGGCGCAGAGAGGCGCTCCGATGAACGATCGCCGACCGTCGCCAGGATCACCTGCCAGATGCCGGGCGGCAGCGGCAATAACGGCGACTGCGACTGCTGAGCGAGGTTATAGACCATCGCGACCTCGTCGCCCTCGGCCCAGCGCCGGACGAGAAGCACGTCGCCGTCCAGCTCAGTCACTTCCTGGCGCTCCTTGTCGAGCCGCGCCAGCGCCGGGCGCTCGCGTCGCAAGCGGATCAGCGCTCGGTAGAGATCGAGCATTTCGCGATGCTCGCCGCTCTCGCGCAGCGAGTGATCAAGCTTGGAGCGCTGGAACGTCGCCGGGTCTTGTGGATCTGGGACGTCCGGATGCCAGTCGAAGCGGCTGAACTCCTCGCGTCGCCCCTTCGACACCGCCTCGGCGAGATCGTGGTCGGTGTGGCTGGTGAAGAACTGAAACGGCGCAGTCTCGGCGTATTCCTCGCCCATGAATATCAGAGGCAGGTACGGAGAGAACAGATAGACGACAGCGGCGAGGCGCGCAGAATTTCTATCGACGAGCGTCGAGAGACGTTCACCGGTGGCACGGTTGCCAACCTGGTCGTGGTTCTGAGAGCAGACGACGAACTGTCGCGCGCTGGCCTGATCCGGCGAGTTCCCGTAGGTTCGCTGCCGATACTCGGAGTAGATCCCATCGAAAACAAATGCCTGTCGAATGGCCTTGGCGAGCTGTGCGGCGCTGCCGAACTGTTCGTAGTAGCCGACGCGCTCACCGGTGAGCAGGGCGTGGAGCGCGTGATGAAAATCATCGGCCCACTGAGCGTCGAGTCCGTGGCCGTTGCGCTCGGCCGGCACGACATAACGCACGTCGTTGACGTCCGACTCGGCGATCGTCCAGATCTGTCTGCCCTGCCGCGCCGACTCGTCGCGGACGGCGGTGCTGAGCTGGCGCAGGAAGTGGATAGCCGACTCGTCGATGATGCGATCTGTCGCGTCGAGCCGGAAGCCATCGACGTGGTACTCGCGAGTCCAGTAAAGCGCGTTCTCGATGAAGAAGCGTCGCACCTCGTCGCTACCTGGCCCGTCGACATTGACGGCATCGCCCCACGGGGTGTGATAGCGGCTGGTGAAGTAGTTGCCGTACTTGCCAGTGTAGTTCCCTTCCGGGCCCAGATGGTTGTAGACAACATCCAACAACACGGCGAGGCCGTGCGCGTGGCAAGCATCGACGAGCCGCCGCAGACCCTCTGGTCCGCCATACGCACTATGCGGCGCGAAGAGATCGACCCCATCGTAGCCCCAGTTGCGCTCGCCGGGAAACTGGGCGACCGGCAGCAGCTCGACTGCCGTCACCCCCAGGTCACGCAGATAAGGCAGAAACGGGATCACGCCGTCGAACGTCCCTTCCGGCGAGAACGTCCCAACGTGGAGCTCATAGATAATTAGGTCTTCCTGCGGAATCCCGCGCCAACCGTCATCGGTCCAGTCGAACGTCGGGTCAACGACGGCGGACGAAGCGTGGACCCCTTCGGGCTGCCAGCGCGATGCCGGATCGGGCCACTCGTCATCACCGTCGAGGCGATAGGTATAGCGATCGCCGTGGTTGACATCATCAACGACGACGCTGAAGTACCCGCGCTCGCGCGGTTCCAGCGCGATATAGCGACAACGATCGCCGAGAAGGTGCACCTCAACGGTGCGAACCTTCGGTGCCCAGACAGTAAAACGGACCTGACCTGCACCGAGCCAGATTGCGCCCAGCTCCAGCTCCGGCATCTTTCCCCCAAGCGACTGTGGCAAAGCCTTCATTCAGTGGGCATAACGCATGGCGCGTGCCGTGTCCCGAAAAGCAGCACACGGCACGCGCTGGATCAGGATGCGTCCGCCTTCTTGAACATCACGACACCGAGCGGGGGAACCGTGACGACGAGGGAGTGCTCGCGACCGTGCCAGGCAACTGGTGTGGCATCAACGCCACCAAAGTTGCCCTGTCCACTGCCCCAGTACTCCTTCGCATCGCTGTTGAGAATCTCGCGGTAGAAGCCGGCATCTGCCACACCGACGCGGTAGTCATAGCGTGGCACCGGCGTGAAGTTACAGACGATGATGACGGTTTCGCTGCGATCGCGCGCATAGCGGGCGAACGAGACGACGCTGTTCTCGGAGTCGTTCGCATCCAGCCACTCATGACCGGCCGGGTCGAAATCCAGCTCGTGCAACGCCGGCTCGAAGCGATAGGCGTTATTCAGCGCCGTCAGCCAGCGTGAGACACCGGAGTGGGACTCGGATTCCAGCAGATGCCAGTCGATGCTGCCGTTGTGGTTCCACTCGGAGCGTTGCGCGAGCTCCGCGCCCATGAACAGCAGCTTCTTGGCCGGCTGGGCGAACATGTAGCCGTAGAGCGCTCGGAGGTTAGCGAACTTCTGCCAGTCGTCGCCGGGCATCTTCTCCAGCAGGCTGCCCTTCAGGTGGACAACCTCATCGTGCGAGAGCGGCAGCACGAAGCTCTCGGTGAAGGCGTACAGACCGCGGAAGGTCAGGTAGTTGTGGTGGAAGCGGCGATAGATCGGGTCTTTCGAAAAGTAAGCCAGGGTGTCATGCATCCAGCCCATATCCCACTTCATGCCGAACCCCAGCCCACCGACATAGGTCGGGCGCGACACCATCGGCCAGGCGGTCGATTCCTCAGCGATGGTCTGGACGTCCGGGAACGCGCCGTAAACGGCAGTGTTCAGGCGGCGCAGAAAGGCGATTGCTTCAAGGTTCTCACGCCCGCCGAACTTATTGGGAATCCACTCACCCTCTTTACGCGAATAGTCGAGATAGAGCATCGACGCGACAGCATCAACCCGCAGTCCGTCGATGTGGTACTGGTCGAGCCAGTAAATAGCGCTGGACATCAGGAACGAGCAGACCTCGGGTCGACCATAGTTGAAGATCGCCGTGTTCCAGTCAGGGTGGTAGCCCTGCCGCGGGTCGGCGTGCTCGTAGAGGTGCGTGCCGTCGAAGTTGTAGAGGCCGATCTCATCGGTCGGGAAGTGCGACGGCACCCAGTCGAGGATGACGCCAATGCCGCGCTGATGCAGGTAATCGACGAAGAACTTGAAGTCCTGCGGCGTGCCGAAGCGGCTGGTCGGCGCGAAGAAGCCGGTCGTCTGATAGCCCCACGAGCCGGAGAACGGATGCTCCATGATCGGCAGGAGCTCGACGTGCGTGAAGCCAGTCGTGTGCATATGGTCAGCCAGCCTGGGAGCCATCTCGCGGTACGAGAGGGGACGATTGCCCTCCTCCGGCACGCGCATCCATGATTCAAGGTGCATCTCGTAGATCGAGATTGGCGCGTCGGCGCTGTTTCGCGAGCCGCGCTCGGCCATCCAGTCGGCATCGTTCCACTCGTAGGCCAGATCCCAGACAACGGAGCCGGTCTTGGGCGGCGTTTCAGCGTGGACTGCAAACGGATCAGCTTTCTGGACGATGTAGCCGTTGTAACGCGACCAGATCTGATACTTGTAGATCGCGCCCTGCTTGATACCCGGAACAAAGCCTTCCCAGATGCCGGAGACGCCCTCGCTCTCGAGCGGTGTGGCCTCGGCATCCCAGCCGTTGAAATCGCCAACGACGGCGACGCGCTCGGCATTCGGTGCCCAGACAGCGAAGTACGCGCCGTCGACGCCATCCACCGTCACGAGGTGGGAACCGAGCTTCTCGTAGAGCCGCTGGTGGGTGCCCTCGTTGAACAGGAAGACATCATCGCTGGTCAGCAGCGTTGAGCGACGAATGTCGTCGCCCTTCTTCATCGCCGTTCCTCTGGTCGTCTGGTCGGTCAACGTTGCCCTCTCTGGTTCTGCCAACGCGCCATCGCACGTCTCTGACTGCCATCGCTGCAAGATAATTGCCAGTGCCAAATATCACGCCCAATCGTAGCGCCTCGGCATGTCACAGGTTATATTGATGCTCTATACTTTCGATGGAGCATTCAGAGGCGGAGGAGCAGCGGCGAATGCGGAAGACTGGCCCATCGCTATCTGACGGTCCCGAGGGCGTCAAGAAAACCGGACGACGCCAGTCTGCAAGCGCTGCACTCCACCAGACGTTCCGCGCGCTCCGCAACCGCAACTATCGCCTGTTCTGGTCGGGCCAGGTCATTTCAGCGATGGGCACCTGGATGCAGCGGATTGCGCTGGCGTGGCTCGTCCTTGAGATCACCGACTCACCGCTGGCGCTCGGCCTGGTGACGACGTTCCAGACGCTGCCGGTGCTCTTGCTGTCGCTGTTTGGCGGTGTCATCGCCGACCGCGTTTCCAAGCGCAAGCTCCTGCTGGTGACGCAGGCAGTCAAGCTGGTGCCGTCAGCCGTCCTCGCCATTCTCGTCATCCTCGGCAACAGCAACCTCGTCGCCATCTACATCCTGGCGACACTGCTGGGCATCACGAACGCGATTGACAGTCCAGCGCGGCAGGCGTTCGTGAAGGAGCTGGCAGGGCCGGACGATCTGCCCAACGCAATTGCGCTGAACTCGATTGTCTTCAACTCGGCCCGCCTCATCGGGCCGGCGCTGGGTGGCCTGACGATCGCCTGGGTCGGTGTCGCTGGCTGTTTCACCATCGACGCACTCAGCTTCGTCGCGGTGCTGATCGGCCTGGCGATGATGCGCGAAGAGGAGCTGTATGACGTTCCGAATCCGCCGAAGGGCCGGATGCTGAACCAGATCACTGAGGGGGTGCGCTACGCAGCGCGGACGCCGGACATCGCGCTCGTGCTGATCCTGATGGCGGTGATCGGAACATTCGGCTACAACTTCACCGTCCTGCTACCGCTGATTGCGAAGTATGTGCTCGATGCCGGGCCGATCGGCTTCGGCATCCTGACCTCGTCGATGGCGGTTGGCTCGCTATCGGCGGCGGTGGGGATTGCCTACTCCGGGCGCGTCTCCAGGCGCACGTTGATGATTGGCGCAACCGGCTTTCCGCTACTGCTCACCGGACTGGCGCTATCGAACGTCTGGCTCACGACGGTCGCGGTGCTGATCGCGCTGGGTGTATTCAGCATCACCTTCAGCGCCACTGCCAACAGCCGCCTGCAGATGCTCAGCGCGCCGGAGATGCGCGGCCGGGTGATGAGCTTCTACACGTTGCTCTTCATGGGCTCGACACCGATCGGCAGCCTCGTTATCGGCACGCTGGCCGATCATCAGGGCGTCCAGGCCGCCACCGCCGAGGTCGCGCTGATCTGCGCGATTGGTGTCGTCATCGGCTACCTCTACATCCGCGCGCACAGCACCGACCCGGTCGAGCAGCCGGTGCTGCATCAACAACAGGCACCGTAGCGGGGCCGGAACCACGTCAATGCAGCGAACGGAACGAGACCGCTACGTCACCACAGGGCGAGTTGTCAGCCTCAGAGTGCTGAATGCACTGGCAAATCAGCGCCCTGGTGGTGGGCGATCGACCACGGCCACGGGCACCAACTGCATCCGGCAGCCTGGCACTGCTCGGCCGCGTTCCCTGTCGAACCCTCACACTGCGATCGTCAGACTCTCCAGATCGCGCGGGTAGAACGTCAGCATCTCGATGCCCGTCTCGGTGACGGCGACGGTGTCGGAGTGGCGGAAGCCGGCGAAGCCCGGGACGTAGATGCCCGGCTCGACGGTGAAGACCATACCGACCTCAATCACCCGCTCATCGCCGACATCAAGGAACGGAGCCTCGTGGATGAGTTGCGACTTGGCGTGGCCGGAGTGGTGTCGCCAGGTGTCCATCAGGTTGTGCTCGCGATAGTAGCGCATCACTTCCTGATCGACTGAGGCGCAGGTGACGCCGGGCTTGATGGCGTCCATCGCCAGCGTCTGGAGCGTGAACATGTGGTTGAAGTACGTCTCCTGCTCCTTGCTGGGCTCGCCCATGACCATCGTGCGTTCCAGCTCGCTGCCGTAGCCCCAGACCGCTGCGCCGGCGCCGGTCACCAGGATATCGCCCTTCTGCAGCTTGACGTTGCTGGAGATGGCGTGGGGCAGGGCCGAGTCCTTGCCGACCTGCCCGCGGAATCCGGCGCTGGCCGGCAGGCCCCAGGTCATCGGGCGATACTCCGAGCCGAGCTCTGCCATCATCTCCAGGCTCGCCCTGAGTGACGCGCGCAGCGCGATGTCGGTTTCGCCGACACCGACCTCGCAGAACTCCTGCAAGTACTGGTGCGCGAGGTTGCCCCACTTGCAGCTCTCACGGATCAGGTCCAGCTCGGCCTCACTGTTGAGCATCTGCATGTATTCGATGTCGTCGTTGACGCTGGTGATCGTCGCATCCGGCAGCAGCTCGCTGACCTTCGGGCCGCGATAACCGTAGACCTGCCCGTAGCCGTCGGAATCGACACCGATCTGGGCGTTCTGCAGGCCCATATCGACCAGCATGTCCTTGAGGAACTCCAGCGGGTGGCGCTCGCCGGGATATTCGGGATAGGGGAGGATCGTGTCGACCATCGCATACTCTTCGGCGTGTTCGCGTTCGAGCATCGGGATCAGCAGGCCGGAACGGTCCGCGGTCAGGACATAGGCCATTGGTCGTTCGGTCTGGATAAACGTGAAGCGGCTGAAGTAGCCGACCTTGTTCGGATTGAACAGCACAAGGCCGGTCATGCCGCGTTGACCGATGGTGTCCAGGATTTTCTTCCGGCGCTCGATGTATTCGCTATCGGGCAGTCGAATGTGTGCCATCGTCGATGTCCTCCCGAATCCCCGCTGCGGTGTTTGCGATCAGGCGTGGTCCAGCGCGCTGCAGAGAGCGCCGACGCTCTGGAACGAGCCGCGCTCGGCGGTCTGTACATCGCGGATGACGCCCTGCTCGTCGATGACGAAGGTCACGCGCCTGGCCGTGCCCGGCTCTTCGTTGAACACGCCATAGGCGCGAGAGACAGCGCCGTGTGGCACGAAGTCGGCCAGCAGGTCGATCGTGATGCCGCGCGCTTCCTTCCAGGCCCGCAGTGACCAGGCATTGTCGACCGAGATACCGTAGATCTTTGCGCCGTGGGATTCGAACTCGTCGGCATCCTTTGTATACGCTTCCATCTGGTTCTGGCAGCCGGGGCTGAAGGCTGCCGGGTAGAACGCCAGGATCACCTTCTGACCGCGCAAGTCGGACAGGGTAACTGTTGAATTGTCGCTGGCCTGCAAGGTGAAATCTGGAGCCTGGCTCCCCACCGCAATCGGCTCGCTCATGGACGTATCCTTTCGCATAGACGACATGTCGATCACGCGCGTTGCGCCTGACTCAAAGGCAATCGTGCTTCGGGTCTGGCCACCGGTCAAGTGAGGAACGGGAGTAGCAGCCCAGGAATGTCAACCGTATCGTCAGACACTACCGTTGCGCTCGTCCAGACTGAGCCCGACGTATCCACGGCGCTGCGCCGCGCGTTCGATCTGCTTGCCGCAGATGGTGGACCAACGCTCGCGGAGCGCGCCGGTCGACTGGTCACGATCAAGCCAAACCTGACAGCGCCGCGCGAATCCGGCAGCGGCATCGTCAGCGACGTTGCGGTCGTCGAGGCGCTGATCCAGAAGCTGCGGGCCGATGCGCCGGATATCGAGCGCATTGTCGTTGCCGACGGACCGGGCATGGTCGATGCCTCACGCTGCTTCACGGCGGCTGGTTACGATGGCCTGGCGGATGACTACGGCGTCGAGCTGCTGGACCTGAACCTGGAGCCGACCCGGACGGTCGAAGTGCCGGACTGGTTGCGCTACCCGACGCTGGAGATACCGAATGTCGTCCTCGATGCTGACCTGTTTGTCTCGATTACGCCGGTCAAGACACACACCGACGGTCTCTACACCGTCCACGCCAAGAACATGTTCGGTGTTCCGCCGAACCGGCTCTATGGCCGACCGCGACGCGCGTTCCATCGGGCCGGTGTGCCGGAGGTCGTCTATGACATCTGCCGCGCCGCGCCGATCGACCTGGCGATTATTGACGGGCTGGTTGGCTTGCAGCTCGGCGATCCGATCGATGGTGAGCCGGTGAAGCAGGGTGTGCTCGCCGTTGGCTGGAATGCACAGGCGGTTGACGTTGTTGGATGTGCGTTGATGGGGGTTGATCCGATCGACACGCGCTATCTCGCGTATCTGCGGGCGGCTGGTGTCGGGCCGATCTCGCTGGATGAGCTTCACCTCGTCGGCGATCCATTGCAGGAGCTCGCGCAACGCTTCGCGACGCCAGACGCAGCGACGCTGGCCGCGAACAGCCAGCGCACGTCGGCGCACTAGCCGTTCGGAATGTGCCGGTACCACTTGACGATAGGCGCAATCCCCGCGATGATCCGTTTCCTGTACCCCGTCTAACGTGGCGCTGTAATTTCGCACGCAGGAACCCCGCGAAAAGCCTGAACGAATCGGGAGGACCATGACAGCGACAGCTGATCCCGTCATCATCGGGAAACCACAAAAGCGTATTGAAGGCGATAAGAAGGTAACCGGCGCAACGCGCTACGTTGACGATCTCCAGATGCACGGCATGCTGCATGCTCGCCTGGTGACGAGTATCTACCCGCACGCCGAGATCAATGGCATCGACACCAGCGCCGCACTGGCCTATCCGGGCGTCGTCGCCGTCTACACCGGCCGCGACGTGCACCCGACCGGCGACGAGCCTGCCGACCGCAGTCACCATCTGCTAGCCCGCGACAAGGCGCTCTACTACGGGCAGGCCGTCGCTGTCGTGCTGGCGACGTCTGAGACGGCGGCCGCCGAAGCTGCCGAGCTGGTCGAGGTTGATTACACCGAGCTCGATCCGGTCGTCGATCCGCTGGCGGCGATGGAGCCGAGCGCGGCTGTCATCCGCAAGAAGGCCGGTGGCGACGATGGCGCTGAGATGCAGATGCATGCGACCGTCTCCGGTGGCGACGATCTCGACATCTCACGCATGCCGGACAACATCACCGGCGCGGCGAAGTTCACGCGCGGCGATGTCGAGGCGGCCTTTGCTACCGCGGACGTCATCGTCGAGCGCCGCTTCGTCACGAACTGGGTCCATCAGTCGTACATCGAGCCGCATGCCTCGGTCGCGGTTCCTGATCCAATGGGCAACCTGACGATCTATACGACGACGCAGGGTCAATTCTTCACGCGCAACACGACGGCGGACGTCCTCGGCCTGCCGCAAAACGAGGTCAAGGTCGTCGGCATGGAGGTCGGTGGCGGCTTCGGCGGCAAGGCCGTGATGCTTGAGCCGCTGGCCGGCTGGATGGCCCGCAAGCACAACGCGCCGGTCAAGATCACGATGACCCGCTCCGAGGAGCTGGCGATGGGTAACCCTGCGCCGGGCACGATAACTGACATCAAGATTGGCGGCACGAAGGACGGAACGATCACAGCCCTGCAGGCGCGCATCGTCTTCGACTCCGGTTGCTACCCCGGCACGCCGGTGACTGTCGCGGCGCTGATGCTCGGTGGCTACTACCGCGTCGGTGCGCTGGAGCTGGTCGGCTACGAAGTGCTGACCAACAAGCCGGGTAACGGTGCCTATCGCGCGCCCGGCGCTCCGCAGGCGACCTTTGCCATCGAGCAGGCCGTCGATGAGCTGGCAACAAAGCTGGACTGGGATCCGCTGGAATTCCGCCTGCACAACTGCTCAGTCGAGGGCGACCCGCAGCCGAACGGCGTGCCGTGGCCACGGATCGGGATCAAGGAGATCCTCGAAACGATCCGCGAGCATCCGATCTGGACGGAGCGCAAGACCGGCGAGAACGTCGGCGTCGGCGTCGCCATCGGCGGCTGGCCGGGTGGTGTCGAGCCGTGCGCAGCCAACGTCCGGGTGAACACGGATGGCTCGCTTGTCGTTCAGCTCGGCTCCAGCGACATCACCGGCACGAACACCGTTATGGCGATGCTGGCGGCAGAGGCGTTCGGCATCGAGGTCGACAAGGTGCGGATCGAGACGGCCGACACCGGCACTGCCCCCTACGCCGGCATGAGCGGTGGATCAAAGGTCACCTACACACTCGGCCCGGCTGTCATTCGCGCGGCCGATGAGGCGCGGCGGCAGATACTGGAGATCGCCGGCAGCGAGCTCGAAGCGTCGCCAGACGACCTGGAGATGACCGAAGGCAAGGTGCGCGTCAAGGGGTCGCCAGACAAGGAAATGACCGTCGCGTCGGTGGCGCAGAAGAGTATGACCTTCGGCGGCAAGTACGAGCCGGTCTACGGCATCGGCAAGTCGGCACAGACCGACCGCGCCCCCGGCTTCTCTGGCCAGGTCGCGCAGCTCTCAGTCGATCCGGATACCGGCGTCGTCAGCCTCGATCGCTATCTGACTGTGCAGGACGTCGGCAAGGCGCTCAACCCGGCAATGGTCGAGGGCCAGATGATCGGCGGGACGGCGCAGTCGATCGGCTTCGCGCTCTACGAGGGCATCGAATACGGCGAGGACGGCCAGCTGATCTCATCGACCCTGATGGATTACACCGTTCCGTCATCGATCCAGATTCCCCCGATTGAAACCGTCATCGTTGAAGTCCCGGCGCGTTCTGGCCCGCACGGTGCGAAGGGCATCGGCGAGCCGCCGATCATCCCCGGCCCGGCCGCGATCGGCAACGCCCTGGCCAACGCCACCGCTGGCAAGCGCTTCACCGAAATCCCGTTCACACCAGAGCGGGTGGTGAAGGGCATGAGTCAGAGCGAGTAGATCTGGCTCATTCGCAGAATGCTGAGGGCGGGCCGCAATGGCCCGCCCTTTGGCGTTGCGCACATTTCTTCGGGCGGCTGACGACTGGAAGGACATCAGCGTTACGGCGCGTTGCATGCGCTGGCGTCAGGAGGATCGACGTTGCAATGCGAGCACCGGGATCGTACGCGTTGTCTTTTCCTCGTAGGAGCGAAAACCCGGACGCGCCGCTGTGAAGCGTGTCCATGCCGAATCACGCTCGTCATCTTTGAGCTCAACCGCATGGACGGGTACGGAGCCGTCGTCGGGCGTCTCGATCGTTGTATCCGGGTGAGCGAGAAGATTGTAATACCAGGCTGGATTGTCGGGAGCGCCGCCCTTCGACGCAGCGATAAGCCAAGTGTCCGCATCCTGGCGGATATGCACGACCGGGGTGACGCGCTCCTCGCCGGACTTGGCTCCCACGTGATGGAGAAGGACAAGGGTGCGACCGAACGGTGCGGCCGTCACGGTCCCGCCATTGGCGCGGAACTCGTCGATGACCTTCTGATTCCATGAAGAGGCGCTATTTGAAGCCATGGTCGAAGTCCTCTCTTCTTGCGTGTGTGCCGGACGTGAGGCAGCGCGGGTCATCATTCTGACTCGACCTGAACACGATCATCTCATCGTCAAGGTAGCACATTCGCACATAATCGACGCAAATCTGTACGACGTGTGTTGTCTGGGAAGGGTCGCCTACTCGGCTGATTGATGTGGCAGGCGGAAATCTCGCACATCCCGTCTTTACGGCTCCATCCGTGGCGAGGAAGTGTTGCGACATCGTCAGCATGATGCAGTCCGATAGCCTCCAACCGCAACCACAACGGTACGAGCACATGCTCAGCAACGTGCTCTATGCGTGCGGCTTCGGTCGGCTGTCAGCCGGCCGCTGACCCAAGCTGGCACGAGGCGTGCGCGCTAGCGCAGCGTGAACAGGCATACTCTCGGCAGATAACGCCGACTGACACGATCTGAAGGGACTAGCATGACCGACGGGCGAAGCCGAGTAGTGATCGAAGGGGTTCGTCCCGAAATCAATTGCGGACAGTTCGCAATCAAGCGCGTCACCGGAGAGTCGGTCGCCGTCGAAGCCGACATCTACACCGATGGCCACGACGAGGTCGCGGCAGTGCTGCGCTATCGTCGTGCTGGCGACCGCGACTGGATCGAGACGCCGATGGAGTCCATCGGCAACGACCGCTGGCGAGCGACCTTCCCGGTTGTCGATCTGGGGCTTTATGAATACACCATCGTCGGTTGGGTTGATCGCTTCCGCACGTGGGTACACGACCTCGAAAAGCGCATCGCTGCCAAGCAGGATGTCGCCGTCGATCTCCGTATCGGCGCGCAGATCGTCACTGCCGCAGCGAAGGGATCGAAGCGAGCCGACGGCACGCAGTTACGCCGGATCGCCAAGCAGCTGGACAAGAACGTCGAGGGCGCTGTTGACGCCGCACTCTCCGCTGAGCTGGCCGAGCTGATGTGGCGCTGCGGTAAGCGCGAGTACGCCGTCACCTACGACAAGGTGCTACCGGTGCGCGTCGATTCGCCGCTGGCGCGCTTCAGCGCCTGGTACGAGCTGTTTCCACGCTCGACAGCACAGAAGGCAGGCGAACACGGCACGCTGCGGGACGTTGAGCGGCTCTTGCCGTATATCGCCGAGCTTGGATTTGACATCCTCTATCTGCCGCCGATCCATCCGATCGGCAGACAGTTTCGCAAGGGGCCGAACAACACGACCGAGTCAGGGCCGGACGACCCGGGTAGCCCGTGGGCGATCGGCGGGCCTGAGGGCGGCCACCGCGACGTCCATCCGCAGCTCGGCACGCTGGAAGACGTGCGGCATCTCGCCGAAGCCGCGCGGACGCACGAAATCGCGCTGGCGCTCGACATCGCCTTCCAGGCTTCGCCCGATCATCCATATGTGACGACCAACGCCACATGGTTCCGCGCCCGGCCGGACGGGACGATCCAGTACGCCGAGAACCCGCCGAAGAAGTATCAGGACATCTACCCGTTCGACTTCGAGACGGATGACTGGCAGGCGCTGTGGAACGAGCTGACCGACGTTGTGCGGCACTGGTGCCAACACGGCGTGCGCGTCTTCCGCGTCGACAACCCGCACACCAAGCCGTTCGCCTTCTGGGAATTTCTGATTGGCAAGATTAAGGCCGAGTACCCGGAGACGATCTTCCTGTCTGAAGCGTTTACCCGTCCGAAGGTGATGGCGCGGCTGGCAAAGGTCGGCTTCACGCAGTCCTATACCTACTTCACCTGGCGGACGACGCGCTGGGAGCTGGAGGAGTACCTGACCGAGCTGACCCGCTCCGAGCTGCAGGAGTACTTCCGCCCAAGCTTCTGGCCGAACACGCCAGACATCCTGCCGGAGCATCTGCAATATGGCGGACGCCCGATGTTCATCGCGCGGCTCGTCCTCGCGGCGACGTTGTCTTCCAGCTACGGTATCTACGGGCCAGCGTTTGAGCTGCAGGAGCACGAGCCTCTCGCGGTCGGACGTGAGGAATACCTGAACTCCGAGAAGTATGAGATCCGGCGCTGGGATCTGGAGCGGCGGGATAGTCTGCGCGAGATCATCGGCATCGTGAACCGGGTCCGCCGGTCGCACCCTGCCCTGCAGCGCAACGACACGCTGCAATTCCACCCGACCGACAACGACCAGCTCATCGCCTACACCAAAAGCGACGCAGAATCGGGCGACATCGTGCTGACTATCGTCAACATGGACCCACATCACACGCAGTCCGGTTGGGTCGATCTCCAGATTCACGACCTCGGTATCGACGAGAGCGAGGTCTATCAGGTGCACGATCTTCTCGGCGGTGGGCACTATCTCTGGAGCGGCTATCGCAACTTCGTCATGCTCGACCCGCATGCGATGCCGGCCCATATCTTCCATGTTCGGCGGCAAGTGCGCACCGAGCACGACTTCGACTATTTCATGTAGGCAGGTCGCTCTCGTCGGCCAGCACGGAAAGGACCGTTCGCACCGGATGGTGAATCGTAAGCGGCGTAACGTCGAGCAATTCTCCGAGGAAAATCCGCTTTGGTATAAGGATGCAGTCATTTATCAGGCGCACGTCCGCGCGTTCCGCGATTCGAACGGCGACGGCATCGGCGACTTCGCTGGCCTGATCGAAAAGCTCGACTATTTGCAGGATCTCGGCGTCACAGCGATCTGGATCCTGCCGTTTTATCCATCTCCGTTGCGCGACGACGGCTACGACATCGCCGACTACACCGACGTCAACCCGATCTACGGCACTATCCGTGACGCGCGGACATTCATCCGCGAGGCGCACAAGCGCGGTCTGCGAGTCATCACCGAGCTCGTCTTCAACCACACATCGGATCAGCACGCCTGGTTTCAGCGGGCACGCACGGCCAAGCCGGGGACGCCCGCCCGCGATTTCTACGTCTGGAGCGACACCGGCACCGAGTATGCCGACGCCCGCATTATCTTCAAGGACTTCGAGGTTTCGAACTGGACGTGGGATCGCGTTGCTGGCGCGTACTATTGGCACCGCTTCTACTCCAGCCAGCCAGACCTGAACTTCGACAACCCACGCGTCCACGATGCGCTGTTCAAGGCGATGAGCTTCTGGCTCGATGCCGGTGTCGACGGGATGCGTCTCGATGCGATCCCCTATCTGTACGAGCGTGAAGGAACCAATTGTGAGAACCTGCCCGAGACACACGCGTTCCTGAAGAAGGTACGCTCGTTCGTTGATGACAACTATCGCGATCGGATGCTGCTGGCCGAGGCGAATCAGTGGCCGGAGGACACCGTCGAGTATTTCGGCGATGGCGACGAATGCCACATGGCGTTCAATTTCCCGGTTATGCCGCGACTCTACATGGCGCTGCGAATGGAGGATCGCTATCCGATCGTCGACATCCTTGAGCAGACGCCGGAAATTCCCGACAACTGCCAGTGGGCGATGTTCCTGCGCAACCACGACGAGCTGACGCTCGAAATGGTGACCGACGAGGAACGCGACTACATGTATCGCGCCTACGCACAGGACCCGCAGGCGCGCATCAACCTCGGCATCCGCCGCCGCCTCGCACCGCTCGTCCACAACAACCGCCGGCGTATCGAGCTGTTGAACGGCTTGCTGTTCTCGCTCCCTGGCACGCCGATCATCTACTACGGCGATGAGATCGGCATGGGCGACAACATCTTCCTTGGCGACCGCAACGGCGTTCGCACGCCGATGCAGTGGAGTGGCGACCGCAACGCCGGATTCTCGGACGCTAACTCGCAGCGCCTCTTCCTGCCGGTCATCACCGACCCGGAGTACCACTACTCGACGGTGAACGTTGAGACGCAGCAGGCAAATCCCCAGTCGTTGCTCTGGTGGATGAAGCGGCTAATCGCACTGCGCAAGCGCTACCAGGCATTTGGCCGCGGCACGATCGAGTTCCTGCATCCTGATAATCGTAAGGTGCTCAGCTTCATTCGGAAGTATGAGGACGAGACCATCCTGGTGGTCGCCAACCTGTCGCGCTTTGCGCAGGGCGTGGAACTGGATCTGTCGAGCTATCGCGGTATGGCACCGGTCGAGATGTTCGGCCGGACAGAGTTCCCGCAAATCGGCGAGCTGCCCTATTTCGTCACGCTTGGCCCGCACTCGTTCTACTTCTTCTCGCTGGAGCAGCAACGCGTCAGTGGCGAGCGAGTTACGTCGGACGACGACGTCTCCGAGCTGCCGAAGCTGGCCGTCAGCGGCAACTGGACGGCGGTCTTCAGCGGCAGCGCCAACGACCGGCTCAGCCGCCTGCTGCCGGAGTATCTGCTGTCCCGACGCTGGTTCGCTGGCAAGGCTCGTCGCCCGCGGTCGGTGACGATCAACGATCGCCTGACCATCCCCTACGATGGATCATCCGCGCAACTGCTGATTCTGCGGGTCGAATACGCCGACGGCGAACCGGATCTCTATGCGCTGCCGTTGGTCTTCGCCACCGGCGAGCGGGCGCAGGACATCAGCAACTACATGCCCCACGCGATCCTCGCCAGACTCACCGCAGATGGTGAAGAGGGGCTGCTGTATGACGCGATGTGGGATCCAGCGTTCGGCCAGGCACTCGTGCGGCTCATCAGTGGGCGCGGACGGGTGCGAGGACAGCACGGCACCATTTCGTCGTTCACGACTCGGGCATACCGCACGCTGACCGCTGGCATGGACTCTCTGCCGGAAGCAACGAACGTCCGCGCCGAGCAGAGCAACAGCTCGGTGATGATCGGTGACCGGCTGATGTTGAAGGTCATCCGTCGCCTCGCGCCAGGCATCAATCCCGATCTCGAGATCGGACGGGCACTCACTGAGCGCAGCGGGTTCGCCAACATTGCGCCGGTGGCCGGAGCGATCGAGTACCGGATTGCCAACGAAGAGCCGATCACGCTCGGCATCCTGCAGGGCTTTGTCCAGAACGAGGGCGACGCCTGGTCCTACGCGCTTGATGTCGCAACGAACTTCTACGATCGGATGCTGGCCGATCGCCCGGAGATCGAGTCGGTCGTGACCACCACCCAGCAATTGCTGACAGATGCTGAAGACGGGCCGAGCGAGCAGGCGTCCGAGCTGATCAGCGGCTTCCTCGCCGATGCCCACCTGCTCGGCGTGCGAACTGCCGAGATGCACATCGCTCTGGCGCAAATGGACGATCCCGCGTTCACGCCGGAAAGTTACACGACGATGGGTCAGCGCTCGCTCTATCAATCGACGCGCAGCTACGCCAACGAGGTGTTCCAGACGCTGCGGAAGTATCATCAGCAGTTGCCCGAGGAGCTGATTCCCGAGGCAGACCGCCTGCTGGCGCTTCAGCCGCAGTTGCTGACTCACTACCGGGCAGTCGTCGATCGACGCATGAGCGGCCAGCGCATCCGTATCCACGGCGATTACCACCTCGGGCAGGTGCTGTTCACCGGTCGCGATTTCGTCATCATCGACTTCGAGGGCGAGCCAATGCGCCCCCTCAGCCAGCGGCGCATCAAGCGAACACCCCTGCGTGACGTCGCCGGGATGGTGCGGTCGTTCGACTACGCCGCCTGGTCAGCACTATTCGAGTTGCGCGAGAGTGGGCTCGTGGCTGCCGACGATCCAGCCCCACTGTCCTGGTCGCGCTTCTGGTACCGCTGGGTCGCGTCATCGTTCCTGGCCGGCTATCTGGAGACAGCTCGTGGCGCGGGCTTCCTGCCGCATGACCGCGAGACGCTCGCCTTGCTCCTCGACATCCTGCTGCTGGATAAGGCGGTCTACGAGCTGAACTACGAGCTCAATAACCGACCCGACTGGACCCGCATCCCGTTGACCGGCCTGCTCGAGCTGCTCGAGCCAATCGCCGCCGAATGATGTCCCGGGCCTCGCGCCGTTGTCTCTCGCCGAGGCCCGGCATTTCCGGCGCAACGCACGTCGATCTGTACGGGCGTATCCCATACGCACCGACATCTCGCGGAGGCTCCAACCGGGGAGACGGATTCGTCGCTGCGTTCAGAATGACAGAGAATGGAGCAACTGCCGCTCCCAGCGCATTGCCATTGCGTGCCAGATGCTGTCCCGAGTGCTCTGTCTAGCACGAGATGTCCGGTCAGCAGCATCTCCCTTATCTGTCGCCGGATGCATCGTCAAGGCCAAACGGTCAAACTCCCGGGAGCGAAAGCCATGCCTGTGTCCTGTCATCTCGAACCGCAGTGAGAAATCTCCCACCCGCTTGCAGCAGTCGGACGGGAAGGAACGGATCCTTCACTTCGTTCAGTAGTCGAGCGCAGTGAATCTGTCAGGCGAGAATCGAGCCCTTGATCCTTGCGTAGGGACAGCGCTGGCGCTGTCATCGCCGTGAGGCGACCCTCCCGCGCCGGCCCCAAAATGTAGGGGCG